>Ga0302240_1000114_pt1 | contig 94684 bp, 99 predicted proteins | sample AAG_UR_His_MG_FD_193538 | JGI IMG/M metagenome (GOLD analysis project Ga0302240, IMG submission 193538) | Enriched activated sludge microbial communities from anaerobic digester in WTTP, New Holstein, Wisconsin, United States - AAG_UR_His | ecosystem: Engineered > Bioreactor > Anaerobic >... | reverse complement strand
TCCCGGTGGCAGCAAAAGCAGGCTATCAAGAAGGAATATGCTGCAACCAAAGCTGGAAGAGGTGCGGAAACCGTTCAGAAGACGGCCCAAACCACCGTGAAAACAGCGAAAAAAGCGAAGGAAGCGCTGGAGAAGATTGCTGCATTCGTCGTCCGGCACAGCAAGGTTTTTCTGGGCATTATCGGAATCTTCTTTGTTGTCATGCTGATCCTGAATACCTTTGCCAGTTGCTCCCAGATGGCCGTAGGCGGGCTCAATGCCTTTCTCACGACTTCCTACACCGCATCCGACGAGGACATCACTGCCGCTGATCTGGAGTACACCAGGATGGAGGCAGAGCTGCAGTATGACCTGCTCAACATCGAACGGGATTATCCCGGCTTTGATGAATACCGCTACACCGTTGATCCCATCGGCCATGATCCTCATGAGCTGATCGCCTACCTGACGGCGAGGTTCGAAGATTTTACCTATGCGGAGGTTGAGGCTGAGCTGAGATCTCTCTTTTCCTCCATGTACAGCTTAAGCATCACAGAGACTGTCGAAGTGCGATTCCGCACCGAAACCCGTTACCGGACCTACACTGTGACCGATCCGGAAACCGGTGAGATCCAGACCATTCTCGAAAGCTATGAGGTGGAGGTCCCCTATAATTTCTACATCCTGAACATCAACCTGAGCAGCCAGTCCCTGTATTCGGTGGTCTATCCCCGTATGAGCACCAATCAGCGGGAAATGTATCTCGTGTACATGGATACCAAGGGCAACAAACAGTATTTTGGCAATCCCTTTACCTTCAACTGGCCGAGCCATGTCACCAGCCTTTACGGCTGGCGGGTCCATCCCATCACAGATTGGTTGCAGATCCACCGTGGATTGGATTTGGGCGTGCCTTTGGGAACTCCGATCCAGTCTATCCATGACGGCGAAGTGGTCCGTGTCGGCTACGATGCCAGCGGCTATGGCAACTATGTGGTCATTGCGGACAAGGACGGCTATCGCAGCACCTATGCCCACTGCTCCAGCATTCTGGTAACAGAAGGACAGAGCGTTCTGCGGGGACAGGCCATCGCCAAGGCCGGAAGCACCGGTGCCAGCACGGGCAGCCATCTGCACCTGGAACTGACGTTAAACGGCCAGTATCTCAATCCCTATTTCTTCATCGAGGGGACTGACCCCTACACCCCGCCAGCCGTCGGCGGCACCAATGGCGCTTATACCGACTACGACATCCCGCCGGAAGCTCTGTCAGATCCCACCTTCGCGGCCCTGATCAAGGAAGCTGAAAAATATCTGGGCTACCCTTACGTTTGGGGAGGCTCCACGCCATCGACGTCCTTTGACTGCTCCGGCTTTGTCTGCTGGGTGTTCAAAAATTCGGGCGTCTATCCTCTATCAAGGACCACTGCCCAAGGGATCTTTGACCAGTGCGCCATCATCCCACCCTCGGAGGCCAAGCCAGGCGACATTGTGTTCTTTACCGGCACTTACGACAGCATCGGACCGGTTTCCCATGTGGCCATCTATGTGGGCGACGGCATGATGATCCACGCCGGAAACCCCATCCAGTACGCCTCCATGAACACCTCGTATTTCCAATCCCATTTTTACGCCTTCGGGCGTTTGCCAAGGAGGTAACCATGAATCCAAAGATCCAAAAACTGACGGAGGAGATCGATAAGATCACCCATCGAATCAAAAGCCTTGAGGCCAGACTCATTGAGCTTAAGGCACAAAAGGACGAGCTGGAGAAGACCGAGATCGTGGAAATGGTCCGCAGTGTCTCAGCGACTCCAGAAGAGCTGGCCGCATTCATCAAGGCGTTTCGCGAAACAGGCGGAGCGCCTGATCATTTCAAAACACAGGAGGATAACGTCAATGAAAATGAGTAAGAAATGGCCTCGTGCTTCAGGCCTACTGCTGGTCATGCTGCTTTGCCTTTCCGGCTTCTCGGTCCCGGCTTATGCCAAGACTGATGAAACCAAGGCGATCACGGCAAGCTCTGATCCGATAGAGGAAGCTGTGGTGCCGACTGTCGAGCCCGTAGCCTCGGAGCCCGTCAAAGAAACTGAACCGGAAGCTGATGTGCCCCTGACTCCGGAAGGCAATCTGACCATTGTGGATGACCTGGAAGGTGAACAGACCGAGGACAAGCAGTTCATTACGGTCAAAACCAAAGCGGGTAACACCTTCTATCTGATCATCGACCGGGCCGGTAAGGAAAATAACGTCTACTTCCTGAACCTGGTGGATGAAGCAGACCTCAGAGCCCTGATGGAGGAAGACGGTAACCTGGAGCCCCTGCCGGGAGAAGGTGCGGTCCCAACCGTTCCTGAGCCGGAACCCGAACCTACACCGGAGCCAGAAACGGAAGTGGAGGAACCCGTACGTGCAAAAAGCATGAACCCTTTACCAATCCTCATGGTCCTCCTGGTCATTCTGGGCGGTACCGGACTGTGGTACTTCAAACTGAGAAAGCCCAAGCCAAGCGTCAAGGGAGGCACCAATCTGGATGAGTACAGCTTTGATGATGATGACGACTATGAAGAAAGACTGCTGGTTGAAGAGGATCAGGAAGCTTTCGAATCGGAGCGTGATGACGAATGACGCATTTTACGGACAGTCCTTTTGAACGGCTGATGAAGCAAAAGCCCAGACAGCGGCAGGAGAAGCTCTCTCCTGTCCTGCCCAAGACCAATCCCTGCCATGACTGCAGCTATCTTCAAGGCAATTGCTGCACCGGTGTCTGCTACCGTGAGCTGATCCTCCCCCACAAGAAAAGGAAGGTGGACAAATGAGACTGGTGATCGCAGAAAAACCCAGCGTGGCCCAGTCCATTGCAACAGTGCTGGGGGCAAACAACCGAAAGGACGGCTATCTGGAAGGAACGGATGTCCTGGTTTCCTGGTGTGTCGGACATCTTGTGGAGCTCTCTCCGGCGGATGTCTACGACGAGCGCTATGGCAAATGGCGCTTCGAGGATCTGCCGATCCTTCCGGAGCAATGGAAGTATCAGGTGCCCAAAGACAAACAAAAGCAATTCAAAATCCTGAAAAGCCTGATGGGTGAAACTCGAGTGGCGGAGATCATCTGCGCCACAGATGCCGGACGTGAAGGCGAACTGATCTTCCGCCTGGTATATCGCCAGGCAGGATGTCAGAAGCCGGTGAAACGCCTTTGGATCAGCTCCATGGAGGATCAGGCCATCAGCGAAGGTTTCAGGAAACTACGGCCCAGCCAGGAATATGATCCGCTCTATCAATCTGCCCTCTGTCGGGCGCAGGCGGATTGGCTGGTTGGAATCAACGCAACGAGACTATTTTCCGTTTTGTATCGTCAGACCCTTAATGTTGGACGCGTCATGTCTCCTACGCTGTCCATGATCGTGGATCGCTGGTCTGCCATTCAGGATTTCAGGTCCGAGCCTTTCTACACCGTTGTGCTGAAGCTACCCGGCTTTGAAGCAGCCGGTGAAAAGCTGAAAATCAAGGCCGAGGCTGAAAAACTCCTGGCTCAATGCCATAGAAAATCCGCCACAGTCACTGAAGTAAGGACTCAGGAGAAGACGGAAAAACCGCCCAAGCTTTATGACCTGACCACCCTGCAGCGGGAAGCCAACCGACTTCTTGGCTACACAGCCCAGCAAACACTGGATTATGCCCAAAGCCTCTATGAAAAAAAGCTCATCACCTATCCCCGAACCGACAGCCGCTACCTGACGGCTGACATGGCACAGTCCACTGCAGGCGTCCTTCAGTCAGCGCTTTCCCTTTTGCCAGAGAATATGACGAAGGGATATTTGGCGGATCTAAATCAACTAATGGATGATTCCAAGGTCAGTGACCACCATGCCATCATCCCGACCCATGCTCTGAAGGAAAACATCCTGGAAAGTCTGCCCAAGGGCGAACAGGAGCTCTTAAACCTATTGGCCATACGCCTCATCACAGCCGTCGGGGAAGCCCATCGGTATTCGGAAACGACGGTCGTTCTGGACTGCTCTGGCCAACGCTTCACTTCCAAGGGAAAAACCATCCTGCAACCCGGCTGGAAGTCTGTGGAGGAGGATTATCGCAACACGCTTACCACTCGGAAAACGGAGAAGAAAATGGAAGCCCCGCTGCCCAGATTAGAAAAAGACCAGCGTTTTGATTCGGTCACCGTAAGGTTGGATGAGGGGAAAACTACACCGCCTAAGCTGTTCACCGAGGATACCCTGCTCTCTGCTATGGAAAATGCTGGCCTTGAGGACCTGCCAGAGGATGCAGAACGAAAAGGTCTGGGAACTCCGGCCACAAGAGCAGGCATCCTGGAAAAACTGATCAAGACTGAGCTGGTAGAGCGCCGAGGCGACAAAAAGCTCAAGACCCTGCAGCCCACCCATAAGGGAGTAGCTTTGGCCACGATCCTGCCGGAGCAGATCAAATCACCCCAGATGACGGCGGAATGGGAGGAAAAGCTGAAGCGCATCGAAAAGGGACAGCTCTCACCTGAGATCTTCATGACGGAGATCTCTCAGCACCTGAAAGATCTGGTCAGAACCTATCGGGCGGTCTCTGAAACCCCCGGCGAGCTGGCCTTGAATCCGGAAAGCATTGGACCCTGCCCTCGCTGCCAGGATCAGGTGCTGGAAGGGGAACGTCGCTTTTTCTGTCAGAACAAGACCTGTGCATTCGCTCTGTGGAAGGACAACCGTTTCTTCAAGGACAAGAAAAAAGCACTGACTCGCGAGGTAGCTACCGCCCTTCTTCAGGATGGCAGTATTCAGATGAAAAACCTTTATTCGCCCAAGACGCAAAAGACCTACGATGCCAGGATCATCATGGAGGATACTGGCGGCAAGTACGTTAATTTCAGGCTGGAATTCATGCCTGGTGAAGCCGGAAAAAAAGAACGAATATCAACAAAATCCAAAGAAAGGATGGAAAAATCATGAATGTCAAAGATCGGATCAAGGCTCTCCTCGGTATTGAGGTGAGCACGGATAATCTGCTGGAGCTCTGGGAAAATCCGGAAGAATATGTTGCAACACCGGAAGATGCCGACAAGCTGGGAGATCTGTTTCTCTTAGTTGAGATGATGGCCGAGCTGGAGGTGGATAGCGATGAATAACACGGATGAACTTCGCTATGTCCAGGCCTTTGCCCGGATCATTGGCGTTAAGGAGGATGACGCTTTGGAATACGCCCAGAGAAAAGGCATCGGCGCTTTGGTGGAGAACGCCACACAGCTTTTAAGCACGCCAGCTCAGCGGGAAAAGCATCAGGCCTTTCTGGATCTTTACCGGATGAGCAGCGGTATCAACACGAAAAACCCGGTCATCAATTCACCGGATGCGGCAGCGGCCTTCTTTCGCTCGGTGATGGATCAGGTCCATGACAAGGAAGCCTTTGTCGTAGCCTTCCTCAATACCAAGAACCGCGTTATCGATCATGAGGTCGTATCACTGGGGACCATCAACAGCTCCATCGTCCATCCCAGGGAGGTCTTCCGAAATGCCATCGTCAATAAGGCCAATGCAGTGATCCTTTGTCACAATCACCCATCCGGCGATCTGACGCCAAGCTCCGAAGATCTCACCGTGACGAAAAGGCTGAAGGAAACCGGCAATCTTCTGGGCATCCAGGTGCTGGACCATCTGATCATCAATGGAATCAATCAGCAGGATCACTACTCCTTCCAGGCCCACGGTGTGCTGGAAGCTCCAGCTGCTTACGGCCAAAAGGATACTGTCAGGGAATCCTCAGCTCAGGCGGCACCCGGAAAAAACATCAAGGATGGCCTTAAGGAAATCACGGACAAGCTGGAACAAGGCATCCGTGATTTTTTCAGCGGCGATAAATACCAGGACTACCTGCGCACCATGTCGAGGTTTCATCATTATTCCCTGAACAACACGATCCTGATCGCCATGCAAAAGCCGGATGCCACACTGGTGGCGGGATACAATCGCTGGCAGGATCAGTTCCAGCGCAATGTCCTGAAGGGTGAAAAAGGCATCCGCATCATTGCCCCGGCCCCTGTCAAAACCAAAAAGGAAGTTGAAAAGCTTGATCCTGTTATGCAGAAACCCTTGCGGGATGTTACTGGCAAGACACTGACGGAAGAAGTGGAGATAAAGATCCCCAGGTTTCGGGTCGTCTCTGTCTTTGATGTCTCCCAGACAGACGGGGAGCCCCTTCCCCAGCTGGCGAGTACACTGACCGGCGATGTCAAGCAATATGATGTCTTCATGGAGGCTCTGAAGCGATCCTCCCCGGTTCCCATATCCTTTGAAGCCATGCCTGCCAGTACCGACGGCTATTTCAGCCAGGGCAGACAAAAGATCGCCATTCGGGAAGACATGAGCGAGATCCAGACAGTATCTGCGGCCATCCATGAGATCGCCCACGCAAAGCTTCATAATCTGAAGCCTGACCAGGAAAAGGATCACGGAGAAAATGACAAAGCACCGGATAAGCCCAAGGATCGGAGAACCGAAGAAGTGGAGGCAGAAAGTGTTTCCTTTGCAGTATGTGCCTATTATGGCATCGCAACCGACGAGAACAGCTTTGGTTACATCGCTGCCTGGAGCAAGGACAAGGATTTACCCGAGCTGAAGGCATCCCTGGAAACCATCAGCAAGACTTCAGCTGAACTCATTGATGACATCGACCGCCATTTTAAGGAAATCACCCAGGAGCGCGGGATTTCTGCAGCAGACATAGAAAAGCAAAACGAAAAGACGGGGACTGATGATAATCCATCTCCTCGCCTGCAGGAGGTGGAATTCCTCACAGGTCCGGATGACACCTACGCCATCTATCAACTGAGAAACGACGAGAATCTGCGAAACCATCAATTTGAGAGCCTGCATCACCTGCAGAAGCTCGGTCTGACTGTGGACTATAAGAATTATGATCTGACCTACACCGGACATTTTGAAGCGGCTGCCGACACTAATGGGACGTTGAACGGTATCTATGAAAAATTCAATGAGAATCGGCCCAAGGACTTCACCGGGCATAGCCTATCCATGAGCGATGTCATCGTCTTGAAGCAACACGGTGAGCACACGGCTCATTATGTGGATGCCATCGGCTTTAAGGAAGTGCCGGAGTTCATCAAACCCGTCAATCCCTTGCGGAGCATTGAGGATACGGTGGAGCAAAATGACAATCAATTCGATGGACTGATCAATAACGTTCCAACAAAAGATATGGAAAAGACCAATGCGCCTGACGAAGGTCTTGAAGAGAAAAAGCCACAGAAGGAATCCGTAAAGCAGCGGCTGAAAAAGTCTTCTGAAAAACCAGAGCTCAGCAAAGCGCTGCCTCACAAAACTGCAGAAATGGAGAGATGAAGATGAATAGATTCAGTATTGAAGAGCTTAACCTCATGTGTATTTATGATACCGGCACCCGTTCCGGACTGATCGCAGGACTTGAGAAAATCGCCCTGGAGCTTGCCCCTGACGATGCGGAACTCTCCGAACTTATCCAAAGTGCCTTGAAGAAGCTGACTGCCATGAGTGATCAGGAATATGGAGAGTTGATCCTGGTTCCCGACTACAAAGAAGAAGACGACTAAAACAGAGCGTGTACAGCAGAAAGGTGGTGTGCTGGAACTTGAGGAGGTGATGATTTGGCAAACAGAAAGCGTTCGATCCCCATTATAATCATGGTCAACGAGCGTGAAAAAGCGCTGATCGAAGAAAAGATGTACCAGTTAGGGACAAAAAACATGGGGGCTTACATTAGGAAGATGGCCATTGACGGCTATGTAGTCCGCCTGGACCTCTCCGATATTTCTGAACTGGTATCGCTCCTTCGAAGAAGCAGCAACAACCTGAATCAATATGCCAAGCGGGCGCATGAGACCGGACGCATCTATAAAGCCGATATTGAGGATATCCAGAGCAGCCTCAAGAGTGTATGGGAAAAGGCGGATCAGATCATGACCCGCCTTTCCACCATAGACTAAAATTCTTATCGACAACATGGACGACATTTGGATTCCTTGCTACGATCAGGGTAGAAGAAATTTTCGGATGAATGGAGGTGTGCAGCATGAGATTTCTCATCAAGCTGTTCTTATTCCCAATCACACTGGCTTTAACGATCCTTGTTGCAGCCTGCCGTTTGCTGTGTCAGCTGTCCACCATGGTGCTGGGGATCGTGGCTTTTGTATGCTTTGCCATCGCACTGGGAACCATGGTCCTGCTTCAGGATGTTCCGGAAGGTCTGAGATTAATGGGCTTGGCCTGGTTGATCAGTCCCTTCGGACTGCCGCTGATCGCAGCCTTCCTGGTTGAGCTGCTTGGCGTATTCAATGATTCCCTGAAAGCTATTTGACAAAGCGAAATATGATCCTGTGACGGGCGCGGTGGAGCAATCTACTGCGCCTTTTTCTTTTGGAAGGAGGTGTCCGCTGTGGCAACCACGAGATTAATTCCCATGCACGTCATCAAAGGTCAGTCCGTGGCTCACACGGTACATGAACGCCTTTCCTACGCCATCAATCCTGATAAAACGAATAGCGGACAGCTCGTCAAAGCCTATGCCTGCGAACCAGAAACCGCCGCCGGAGAGATGCTACTCTGTAAGAAAGAATATGAGACCTACATTGGCCGCAGTGAAGAGAAGAAGGGAGACATCGTGCTCTATCAGATCCGGCAGTCCTTCAAGCCAGGTGAGATCACGCCTGAGAAGGCACAGGAGATCGGTTTTGAGCTTGCCATGAGCTTTACCAAAGGCAAGTATCAATTTGTTGTCGCCACACATACCGATCATGCCCATATCCACAATCACATTATTTTCAATTCTACATCTATTGACCACACGCAAAAATTCAGGAATTTCCTTGGCTCCAGTGAAGCGATCCGGAAAATCAGCGACAAACTCTGCCTAGAGAACGGACTCTCAATCATAGAAGTTCCAAAGCAAGGACCGTCCCATTACGGCAAGTGGCTGGGCGACAAAAAACCACTTTCTTGGCAGGAGAAGCTGAGACAAACCATCGATGCTGTCATGGCGCAAAAGCCAGCAGATTTTGATGCTATCCTGAAGTTAATGGCGGAGAATGGTTATGAAGTAAAGCAGGGGCAGCATCTAGCTTTCAAAGCAAATGGTCAACAAAAATTCACCAGATTGCGATCCCTGGGCGAAGGATATTCTGAAGACGAGCTAAGATCTGTGATACTCGGAAAAACTGTCCACACACCAAAAGCTAAAGTTCCAAATCGAAAAAATCCAGACAAGATCAATCTCCTGGTGGACATTCAGGCCAAGCTTCAGGCAGGAAAAGGTCCTGGTTACGAGCGCTGGGCGAAGGTGTTCAATCTGAAACAGATGGCTCAGACCATTAATTTCCTGACGGAGAATAACATCACGGACTATGAAACCCTGGTTGAAAAAACAAAAGCTGCGACGGATCGATATCACGAACTGTCACAGCAGATAAAGGAAATCGAAAAACGGATGGCGGAAATCACTGAATTGAAGAAACATATCGTTAATTATGCAAAAACTAAGGAGATAAATACCGCATATCGAGAATCCGGATATTCTACAAAGTTTTATTCTGATAATTCTCAGGACATTATACTTCATCACCTTGCAAAACAAGCATTCAATTTGCTCTCACCCAAGAAAATACCTACCATGAAAAATCTTCAACTAGAATACAAAGAACGCTTGACCATGAAAAATTCGCTATCGGCAGATTATAAATCCGCGAAGAGCAATATGAAACAATCTGTAATCATAAAAAATAATGTTGATCTTTTCATTAAAGCCTCCAATTCAAAAGCTAGAAATGCAGAGCAGGTTCTATAGAATGCGGATATCCCAAAAAACTCAATAGTATCGCCAGCTATCCAAATTAATCGGGTAGCTTTGTTACTTGTAGTCAGTCCACAAGAAAACGGATATTTTTACATACGCTTGCTGGCCATTCAATACGAATCGCGCACATGTCTGCCATCTTTCATTAGAATAATCAGTACAAATGCCGCTATTAATGACAAACAAGCACCAAATACAAACGGGATCTCTGCTCCAAAAGAAGTCCATAAAACACCTGCAATAGCACTTGCAGGCAGCAACGCAATCCCTACAATTGTAGAGTGTAAACCGAGCATAGTGCCCTTTAATTCTTGGGGAGAAATTTCCGCTATAAATGCTCTTTCAACACCTGTAGTCATAGCAGTATAAACGCCATAAAGAACAAAAAGTGCAATCATGAATATTTTATTATAAGCAAAAGCAAAGCCCATATAAACTGCGGCAAAAACTATATAACCCGAAACTAACAGCCGTTTTCTTCCTACTTGATCTGATCTTTTTCCTAATGGAATTGCAAGCAAGGATGCAGTTATATTGTATATGAAGTAAAGTAAAATAACTGATGTATCGTTAAAGCCTACGCTCTTGGCTCGTAGCAGCAAGAATGCATTAGATGAATTCCCCAGCGTAAACAAAAATGCCACTAGTAAATATAGCTTCAACTGTCCATCAAGTTTTTTCACATTCTTCCAAAACGGTTCGCGTTCTTTTATAATCCGTTGTTCTTTCTTTTCCTTAATTAAAGGGAACATTGCAAGGCTCAATAAAGCCGGAATTATTGAAATAAGGAATAGATTCTTATAATCAAAAGCTCCATTAGCACTTGAAAGCAATAGATAGGCTATTAATATTCCAATTGCAGATCCCGCCATATCCAACGCTTTATGAATACCAAATGCTGTCCCCATACGGTTACTGTCTGCACTTTCACATACCATTACATCTCTCGGAGCTGTTCTAATTCCTTTTCCAATTCTATCAATGACCCTTGCACCGAGAATACCGCCCCATGAACTTGTGGCAATTAACGCTATTTTGTAAATAAGTCCGGTTGCATATCCCAAAAAAGCAATCGGCTTTTTTTTATTATATTTATCCGTGATATACCCGCTAAATACTTTTAACAGACTTGCAAGACTTTCTGCAATTCCTTCAATAATGCCTATCAATGCTGGAGTCGCTCCAAAAGCAGATGTTAAGTACAGAGGAATGATTGGATATACCATTTCTGCACTAATATCCGCAAAAAAACTGACTAACCCTAAGAAAAATACATTCCACATTTATAATCCCCTTTGCAATTTACGTTTCATGCTTCACAATAGTCGTCAAAATAGATTTGATATTGCATTTTTTCACCGGATAAATTTAATAGGTTTCTGGCGATAGATCGATATCGATACAATTGTCTCCTGGTTAAATGGTGTTCATTGTATTGGTTTATAGAAATCGTGGACTTTTCAAGATTTCGTGAATGTTGCAACGAAGTTTAATATAAGATTTCAAGATGCCATTGTGGGTAAGTCCGGGGAATTCTGGTGCTTGCCCTCTAGTCAAATAACCTAATTTAACATTTATTAAAACATATAATTTGATTGCTTTTCATAGTGTTTATAAAGAGAATGGAACGTTCCAGTATATTTTTTATTCCAAGGTTTCTTCTTCCCGCAAAAATGTAATATTACTGTATTATTGATGATTTGATCCATATCAAAGGAGCCATGACTCGCCATCTTATAATACGTATAGTAACGTGCGTCATAATTATAAAATAATTCATTAAGTGACTTGATCCTCTTCGCATATAATGCGTTTAAAATATCTTGGTCCGGCATGATCAACTTAGCACGGTTTTCATCAACAAATCGATAGATCTCTTTTTCATCCGCCTCTCTTCTTAATTGCTCCAGGTTCATCAATAATACCCCCGAATTATAATAAGCGTTAATCTCATATGGATATAGTCTTAATTTGTTGATTTCTTTAATTGATAATTTATCATGATATGCTGCAGCATAAAGATACTCTTTAATATCCGTTTCATATAATTCGCTGATCGCATTCAAAACAAGTATATCCGGATCCAGATACAGAATTTTGTCTATATCATTAGGCAGTAATTGATATGATAAAAGGCGAAAATACATTTCCTTCGTATAGTGAAAGAGTACCGGGGCATCACTAAAACAGTCTTCATCAACATCAATAACATTCAATTTACTGCCATGTGACTCGACGAAAAATTTTAAATCTTCGAGTTCTTTCTTTTTAAGGCTTGTATGTAATAAATATATATTAAACCTCTCGCCCGGATTATTTAGAAATAGAGATTTCAGCATTATTCTTAATGGTTTTATATAATTTGAATCTAAGGTTACCAAAATATTCATTATTTATCCCCTGTTCTATCGCAGTCTACGTTTTATTTAATCATTCTTGATTATTTTTTTTGTCACAATTTTCTCATTCTTGCAGGAAAATTGATTACTCAATTTACCCCTCATGCATTACTTCTTAATATTGATTATTATAGTTATAGATCTTGAAAATATCGTTAGGCACAGGAGGCCGCACGTCCCATTTTTGCCCACAGGAGTAAATTTGTTGCTTTTTAGGACACGTGTCTTGTTTGTCCAAAAGCAATTTAGAATTTGTTGTTGAATGAGACCGAGTTATCTGATATATTTATCATCAACAAGGGAGTAGTCAGTACATTTGTGCAGAGATTCCAACAAGCTGGACATCTGTCCTGGTGTCGCCTTAATTGACGAGACTTATCTACTGAGGTAGGTAAAGCTTGTCCTTTTTTTTATCCACTGGCAAATAGTGAAATTTGACGGTGGATGAACATGAAACTTTGGGAATTGTACGCAATTGCGATATATCTTTCTATTGATGACTTTGCCATTTCAATTTGTAAAGTTTTATCCGTGTAATCGGTGGAAGGTATCGTTCTTAAGCAGAATTGACTGGAGGCATAATCCCGATTACATCGAGAGCAAAGATTTTGTTGGAGCATCTTTGCCTTTTAGGATGATCGCAGGAAGGGGGTGTTATTTTGGCAGATTCTAATATTACCAAACGGGCGTTGGCAAGTGCTTTGCGGGAACTGATGCAGGAAGTACCCTTTGATAAAATACAAGTGACACACATCTGTGAGCGGTGCGACATGAACCGCAAGAGTTTTTATTACCATTTCATGGATAAATATGATTTGGTCAATTGGATTTTTGATACAGAGTTTATAACACTTGCTATGGAGGGGGCCAATGAAATGCCGTCCGATGATCGTTGGGAACTGATTGAACGTGTATGCAAATATTTTTACGAAAACAGAGACTTTTACCGGAAGGCACTAAAAATAAAAGGCCAGAATTCTTTTTCTGATCATCTTCAGGAATATTATTTCCCACTGATAAAGCTCCGGGTGGCGCGTTTAATTAGTGATGATGCGGCTGAGGACTTTACAGTCAATTTTTTCACAGACGCTGTAATTTGCACCATAGAGCGTTGGCTTTCGGACAAAGAGTGTATGCCTCCTGTTCTACTCGTCTCAAAGCTAAAACGGATTGTTGAGGGAAGTGCAGCCGCAATCTATAAAGAAATGAATCTCACATAAAACCAGAGTGGCAGAGGCTCATGCTCTGCCACCTTTCATATTTAACGCTTTTAGATGAAATGTAATATAAACTCTCCGTCCCGATAACCCTTTTCGTAAAGTCTGCGGAGAGCATCGGCATCTCTGCTTAAAGTTGAAACGCCGCAAGTATTGTCCGGCGCAACAACCAGAACCTTCCCCTCTTCCGCCATTCTGCACGCCTCTGCCACACCTTGATTATACCTTTCTGCCCGCTGTTCCAGCTTTTCGGCTGCCAACGGGTATTTTTTTCGGATGAAAGCTGCGATTTGCTTATCCTTCTTCGATGTTCGCACGGTATCTTTCGGCAAAGTCAAAAGCAATACTACTTTTTCACAACCGAGCTGAAACGCCTGCTGGATAGGGATCGTATCGCCAAGTGCACCATCATAATACGGTATCCCGTCGATGGTATATGGATGACATATAAAGGGGATTGCGCTGGATGCTTTCATGATATTGTAATCATCCTTGGATATATCATGCTTGTCAAAATACTTTGCTTTTCCTGTTTCTGCATTGGTAGCCACCGCGATAAACTCCATCGGGTTGGAAAAGACAGCAGCGTAATCAAGCGGATTTTCGCCGTCTGAATTACTCAGTGTGCTATAAACGTAATCCAAATCGATAAATGACTTTTTGAACAGGAAATTCCCAATTCCAGCATATTCCTTGCGCAATCCATAGTCTGTGTAGAACTTAAGATTTCGTCCTCGCTGTCCAGCAGCATAAGAAATCAGATTGGCGCTCCCTGCGGACACACCAATCCCAACATCAAATTGAATATGCTGATCTATACAATAATCCATAACTCCTGCTGCGTAGACACCACGAAATCCTCCGCCGACATCCACCACCCCGATTTTATCTTTTCTCATACAGTTTTGTACGCTTTTTTGGGGCATGCGCTCACAAAAATGTCTGTAAGACTACTTTGAAACAGATTATGATGTGCACTCTCAATCTGCTTGCCTCCGCCGCAAATATTTCCAGCTATGTCAAAGTAGATGGCGCAGGTATCGTCGGAGATAATAGCATCAATCAAACTGTTATCACCTCGCAACTCCCAAAGTATGGTGTGATAGCTTTGTTCTTTGCGGGCATCCTTTACGGCCTGATGCGCAAGTTGCTGAATGACCTCTATGCATTCCATATTGGGCAGGAGAACGAAAAAAATGGGGGAAAGCTGTTGCACGCTGTAAAACAGATCGCCGTTAATGATCGATTCCGTATCTTTTTGCCCATATTGGTACCATACTGAGTAGAGCACCCCCAACTCACGGAGGTTGTCGCACATGCCAGAAGTACTTTCATCGTAACGCACAACAAGCATCAGATTAAATAGATCTGCTGCGTCATCCAGGAAGTCAGAAGTCAAATCCTCCGGCTCACAAAAAAGGAAAAATGCGCTATCAGGGTGGTTTTTTGCAAGGAGTAGAGATTTTTGCGGTTGCTTCATGCAAAAGAGCATCCACACATAAATACCAAGTTTTTCACCGGCTTGTATTGTAATTTGATACTGCTGTTCTTTTTCCTCAAAATGCTCTGAGTCCATCTGGATGGCAACTGTCCACGGGATATTGCACTCCAGTTTTTTTTCATTTTCACGAATACGCTGTGCACCTTCAGTACAGCCGTTATATCCAAGATTCATGCCAAAAGTGTAAAGCCGATCTGTATCTGCGTGAGATACAATGTCCCTCACCAATCTATAGTATGCACTGTTTTCGTTTTGGAGCATAGTTTGAGCCGTAGTAAAAAAGTCCTGCTGAAACCGCCCGCCTGAAAACTGCAAGGCCATATCCACAAGATTTCGGATACTGCGTTCCGGGTTATCCTTTATATCTTTTAATGTCCTTTTTACCACTGACCCCGTTATAAATCTGGACATACTGTTTTCCATTCTATTCACTCCTTACAATTTGAGAGATGCACTTTCGTTACTATACCGAAATGATACCTACTCAAAAGCCTGCAAACAATGGACAAACCTTCATCCGTGTCCCTAAAGGTAACAAACTCCGCTCCGCGTCCCAATTTGGGACTTGCGCTCTTTCGTGTCCAGTGACTTTTGTGGCTAATTTTTTTATACTTTGGTCAAAACAGCCCGGAGCAGGGCAGAAAGGATGAAAAAAACATGAGTAATTCGATCAAAGACAGTATGCAGAATTTTGCTGTGAATCAAGCCCTGAAGTACATCGAGGGCAACCCGGAGGAAACTATCCCCAAGCTGATGGCGTTGGTGAATAAATATACACCTGCAGATTGGTACTCCAGCCAACGTGATGCAATTAACAACGCCATTAACGAAAAAGACAACTGGTATCAACTCATTTTAAAGGTGTACGACCTTGACCCCGATACGCGAAAAGCCTTTTTCCAAAACTTCCTGTATAACGCCAGCCTGAAAGGCAGTGCTATTCAAGACGAAACCAAGGAGCGGGAGGGTTGCAACGTGCCCTGGGCGATTCTGCTGGACCCCACCTCTGCCTGTAATCTCCACTGCACCGGTTGCTGGGCCGCTGAGTACGGAAACCATCTGAACCTAACTTTGGAGACCATGGATTCTATTGTCCGCCAGGGCAAAGAACTGGGTACCTACATGTACATCTACACCGGTGGTGAACCTCTGGTCAGGAAGAAGGACATAATCAAACTGTGCGAGATGCACCCCGATTGCGAATTTCTATCCTTCACCAACGGCACCCTGATCGATGAGGAGTTTTGTCAGGAAATGCTGCGTGTCAAGAATTTTGTTCCGGCTATTTCTCTGGAAGGATTCGAAGAAGCGAACGATGGACGCCGAGGACAGGGCGTGTATCAGAAGGTTAAAAATGCCATGTCGCTGCTGAAACAGCATAAGCTTCCCTTTGGTATTTCCACTTGCTACACCAGTATGAATGTGGACGATGTGAGCAGTGAAGAATTTTTCGACCTGATGATTGACAGCGGTGCTCTGTTTGTGTGGTTTTTCCACTATATGCCGGTAGGCAACGATGCGGTTGTGGATCTGCTGCCTACACCAGAGCAACGGGAATTGATGTACAACCGGATCAGAGGGTTCCGCAAGACGAAGGCCATTTTCAGCATGGACTTCCAAAATGATGCCGAGTTTGTGGGAGGCTGTATTGCCGGTGGTCGGAATTACCTTCATATCAATGCGAAAGGCGATGTGGAGCCTTGTGTGTTTATCCACTATTCCAATGCCAATATCCATGAAGTTTCCCTGCTGGATGCTCTCAAGAGTCCTTTGTTTATGGCATACCATGACGAACAGCCTTTTAATGACAACATGCTGCGCCCCTGCCCCATGCTGGAGAACCCGGAGGCACTGAGGAAGATGGTCAAGGATACCAACGCGGTAAACACCGACTACCAAAGCCCTGAAAGCGTAGACCACCTCTGCGACAAAACCACACCATACGCTGAAAACTGGATTTTCACGGCAGATAAACTATGGCAGGGCCGCAGCGGATGCACTGGCTGCAGCAAAGGAGAGTGACCTATGGCGACCTATCAGATATTCACAGATGCAACAGCAGACATGTCCACTGATTTGCTTTCGCGGCTTCCAGCCGTGAAAATCATCCCCATGAAGGTGGAGATAGAAGGCTGTGATTATACCTATGGCCCTTCTGGAAACATTTCTGTGCAGGAGTTTTACAAGTTACAGAGAAGCGGAAACTTTGCAAGAACTTCACAAATCAATCCAAATGTTTATCTTGAATATTTTGAACCATTTCTACATCAGGGGATCGACATCCTTTACCTGTGCTTTTCTTCGGGCATGTCCGGTACGATCCAGTCTGCAAACCTGAGTATCAATGAGTTGCGACAGGAACACCCGGATCGAAAGATAATTTGTATGGATACCCTATGTGCATCTGTTGGCGAGGGATTCCTTGTGCACGAGGCTGCCCGAAAGCAAGCGGAGGGACTCACAATAGACGAGCTTGAAGATTGGATCATAGACCATCGGATGAAGGTTTGCCATTGGTTTACAGTTGATACCTTCGATCATCTCCTGCATGGTGGACGGGTATCCTCTGTTGCAGCTTTTGTGGGGAGTGCTTTACAGATAAAACCCCTTCTCCATGTGGATGAACAAGGCTATTTGCAGGTGAAGGGAAAGCCACGTGGGCGAAATAAAGCCATTGCTTCTCAGCTTGATAAAATGGAACAAGGATGGACACCAGAAATTGGTAGACTGGTGGTCATAGGTCACGGAGACAGCCCTGTCGCCGCAGAGCAGCTTCGTCATTCAGTCGCCTCGAGGTTTCCAGATGCTGAAATCTATATTGCGGGCATCGGTCCGATTATTGGAGCGCATACTGGGCCTGGTGTATTGGTCCTTATTTATTGGGGAAGTAATCGCTGAAACTCCCAAAACTCGTTACTAATTATCTCCAACAATCATTTGCCCTTCATGGCCGAAAAGGTTGACTTATTCAGCCGCGAAGGTGGCCTGAATTTACAGGAGACGTAGACCTGTCGGAGCGTAATATCATTTAGGCACTTACGCTATGGATGCACACGAGGATGTTAATAACCTTTATGCGAAAACAGCGGAGGCGGTGCGGAAATGGGCGGAGAATCAAAAACCCGCAACTGCGATACTGTGCGTAAACAGAGAAAATAACAAACATTTTGTATCGGTAGAAGATCACGTCCGGATCGGTCACTATATGGCATCCCTAAAGGATAAGATAAAGAGGTATAACTCTTGATTGCGCAGGATGCGCCTCTGGGCGACAGGCATAATATGCTCTATTCAGGCTGAAATATTGTCGATGGCCGCGCAGAAGCGGTTGTCACCAGAACCGGCATGAACATCGAAATGGTTAAAATTGCGAACCTGTTGGCGGATGAGCCGGATCATTGCGGAACCAATGTCCTTGGAATTCTGTATAACAGTAAGACACGAAAGGAGTTATGAGATGCAGATTGAGCAATCCAAGACACAATACCTGTTGGGCGACTTGCACGGGGATTTTATCTCCAGTGAGATCGCTGAAACCATACAGTCTTTTTTAACCATAGAAAATCTATATATGGCAGCCGCCCGAGAAATAACGACGAAGCTTGAAAATCTGAATGATGAATATAAAATTACATCGGATCGGCAGCCGATACATCAGATAAAAATGCGCATCAAAACGCCCAGTAGCATTATCGATAAGTTGATTAGGAAAGGTTTTGAAGTGAATATACAATCAATAAAAGAGCAGTTAAACGATATTGCAGGAGTTCGGGTGATTTGCTCATACATCGACGATATTTATGCGCTGGCAGATCTGCTGGTGCAACAGGATGATATTGAATTACTTTATACAGAGGATTATATCAAAGACCCGAAACCGAACGGTTATAGAAGTCTTCATCTGTTGGTAACAGTGCCTGTTTTTTTATCAAGAAGTACCGAACGAATTAAGGTTGAGGTGCAGATACGGACCATTGCAATGGACTTCTGGGCCTCACTGGAACACGAATTGGTTTATAAGCTTGACAATGAAAAATCGGATGAGATCTTAACCGAATTAAGGGAATGCTCAGAGATTATCGCCCAGACAGACGTGCGGATGCAAAGGCTTCATAAAATCGTTTTCGCCGCACCAGGGAGCGGATAACCGATATGAAAAAAATCAAGATATTACAGTATGCCATATTTATACTGGTAATCATTCTTTTATTGATTGGCGCATTTGCGGGATACCGTTCCGGCTATATGCTTGAGGATATATGGTCAGTGGTATCCGGTTCCCTGCTATACTCTATTCTTACCTTGCTTGGGATATATTGCCTTAAAACAGTTCTGTGGGTTATCCCCATCAACGCGCTGTACCTTGGAGCTGGAGTCCTTTTTCCTGTATGGTACGCCGTATTCATTACATATATCGGTCTGCTGATAGACTTTACGATTAGTTTTTTTGCTGGAAGACGCATTGGAAAAACCATTGTAATGGAGGCGCTTTACAAAAAAAAGTCGGTTCAGCGACTGTTTGCTCTGGCCGAGAAAAATCCTGTGGCTGGTTGTCTTATTATCCGTATGCTTCCGGGGCCGCCCACAGAAATAACCAATATGTTTTATGGCGCAACAAGCATTCGGTATCCCCATTTTCTGGCGGCCTCGATGATTGGCATGGCACCGGGAATGCTTCCGGTTATTTTTATGGGCAAGGCAGTTTTAACCCCGTTCTCTAAGGAGTTTTTAGTCCCGTTTTCTATCAAGCTGGTTTTCATAGCTCTTGCTTTTATAATATCTCTTGTTGTCAGAAAAAAAGGCGCGGCTGCAGAATGGAACTGGACGGATATCGATGAATAAAAAGCAACTAGCAGTTTCACAATACGAATGGCGTCCTGCAGCTTATTATTATTGTAATTGTCGTTATAGCGCAGCTTGCTTCACTCTTTGCATTTGTCCGAGTCACGTTCTTCCAGAGCAGTGAACATCAGATCCACCGGGTTTTGGAAGTCCTCGTCGTCCTCGCGGACTTCTGAGGCATTGATGAGCTCGATGAGGGTCCTGAAGTTTCGGCTATGAACTAGCAATGAGCTTCACCAAGGGCAAGTATCAATTCGTAGTCGCCACTCATACCGATCATGCCCATATCCACAATCCCATCATTTTCAATTCCACATCCATTGACCATATGCAGAAATTCAGGAATTTCCTTGGCTCCAGTGAAGCGATTCGAAAAATCAACGACAAACTCTGCCTAGAGAACGGACTCTCAATCATAGAAGTTCCAAAGCAAGGACCGTCTCATTACGGCAAGTGGCTGGGCGACAAAAAACCTCTATCTTGGCAGGAGAAGCTGAGACAAACCATTGATGCTGTCATGGCTCAAAAGCCAGTAGATTTTGAAACTTTCCTGAAGCTGATGGCGGAGAATGGTTATGAAGTTAAACATGGACAACATCTGGCTTTCAAAGCTATTGGTCAGCAGAAATTCACAAGATTGCGATCCCTCGGAGAAGGATATTCTGAGGAAGAGTTGAGATCAGCGATACTCGGAAAGACCGTCCACACTCCAAAAGTCAAAAGACCTTATCGAAAAAATCCAGACAAGATTAATCTTCTGGTGGATATCCAGGCCAGACTTCAAGCTGGTAAAGGTCCTGGTTACGAGCGCTGGGCAAAAGTTTTCAATCTGAAACAGATGGCTCAGACCATCAATTTTCTGACGGAGAATAACATCACCGACTATGAAAAACTTGTTGAAAAAACAAAAGCTGCGACGGATCGTTATCACGAGCTGTCACAGCAGATCAAGGATCTTGAAAAACGAATGGCGGAGATTTGACCCACACCCCATTTGATGGACTGAAGGTTTTCGCATACTATTAAACAAGACAGAGTTTGAGGAGTATACGAAATGAGTACCAAGAGATATTCAGATGAATTCAAGGCCGAAGCAATCAAAATGGTCCTGGATGGGAAAATGAGTCAAAACCAAATTGCAGATGAACTGGGAGTAGCGGGAACCACCCTGTCTGGCTGGGTTCGAAAATACAAGGCGGATCCTTCCCGCGGCATTAAAAATGCCCTACATCCGACGGATGCGGAACGGGAGCTACGGCTGTTGAAGAAGCAGAATCGGGAACTTGAAGAAGAGAATGCAATATTAAAAAAAGCGGCGGCCTACTTCGCGAAGAATCAAAAATAGCACGATTCGAATTTATCCGGGCCCATAAAGCTGAATTTTCAATCGCGAGGATGTGTAAAGTACTCGAGGTCTCCAAGAGTGGCTATCACGCATGGATCAAGAAACCAAATACCCCCAGAACTGCAGAGAACAAGGCATTAGAGAACGACATCAAAGCAATCTACGACGCGTCAAACGGCGTGTACGGCGGGAAAAAAATCAAGAAAGCTATTTTGAAGAAACCCCTGAAGGAGCGCAACTTTAAAGGGAGCCAGATCAATCATAAGCGCATCGAACGCCTGATGAGAAAGCTTGAAATCCGAAGCAAAGTCTGTAAGAAATACAAAGCAACCACCAATTCCAACCACAAGCTCCCAGTTGCGGAAAACCTGTTGGACCGCGATTTTGAGGCTGACAGGCCCAACCAGAAGCTTGTCTCAGACATCACCTATATCGCAACTGATGAAGGCTGGCTGTATGTTGCTGCCATCAACGACCTTTTTGGCGGACGGAATATTGGGCTATCCATGTCGACAAGGATGACCAAACAGCTTGTAATCGATGCCCTGGAAGATGCCCGCAGGCGTGGTGGGAATCCAGTGGACACGATCCTACATAGTGATCAAGGGAGTCAGTACTGCTCTCATGACTACCAGAAGAAGCTGAAGGAATATGGCTACACCTGCAGCATGTCACGAAAAGGCAACTGCTGGGACAATGCGCCCATGGAATCTTTCTGGGGCAAAATGAAGATGGAATGGCTGAATGAACACCGGTTCAAGACAATCGAAGAAGCCAAGAGCAAGGTGTTTGAATATGTCTTTGTATTTTATAATCGAAAGCGTCTGCATGAAGCTTTTGACTATATGACCCCGGAGGAGTATTACAAAGCTTGGATGGACGGCCAAAAGGCAGCCTAAGGGCTTTGGGCTACCCATTAGCTCCATCAGCCAAACCGATGCTCTCAAGGCTGCGAAGCACCGCGCAGCGGTTGCCTTGATGGCGAGGTAGGATGATGGAGCATAGATGGGCCCAAAGGGCTGATAGAATCATAAGTGCAAAATGGACTACAGAGCAATTCTACGATAAACAACGAATGTGCGAGATAATTGAGTCCAATTTATAGGGGAAGGGTCAATTACTGAGTTGAAGAAGCATATCATTAACTATGCGAAAACGAAGGAGATATATACCGCATATCGAGAGTCCGGATTTTCAGGAAGGTTTTACGAGGCAAACGCAGAGGATATTTTGATTCATCAATCTGCGAAACAAGCATTCAGTTTGCTCTCAGCAAAGCAAATACCTGCCATGAAAAATCTTCAATTAGAATACCAGAAGTGCTCGAGTGCGAAAAAATCGCTATCAGCAGACTATAGGTCTATGAAGAACATTATGAAACAATCTGTAATCATAAAAAACAATGTCGATCTTATTATGGGAGCCTCATGCCCAGAAGATAAAAAAATAGAGCGGGTTCTATAGAATATGAATAACCAATAAAGCCGATAATATAGCCAACTAGCCAAATCGGGTGTCCTTGCAACTTGTTGATCTGGATAACAATCTAAAGATACATGGACATGTTTTCATGTTCTGGATGGCTCGACTGGATTTTTTTAATTACAACAACCGCACATTTCCAACCTATCGGTTCGGTAGATACAGTCCACAGTTTTTGCCTGTTCGGTAGATGCAGTCAATCTCAATATGTCCGTTTGGTAGAACAGTCAACGATAAATTGGAAATTAGCGTTCTCATGTTAAACTCCTAAGGATTTTTCATTAATTGTTCTAGCCCTTCTTCGGATGTTAACTTTTCAAGATTATTAAATATCTTTTCTTCATCCCAGTTCCACCATTGAAGCTTTAGCAAGAATTCAATCTTTTCGTCACTAAATCGTTTTTTTATATACTTAGCTGGATTCCCACCATATATTGTATATGGTTCAACACTTTTTACTACTGTTGAGTTAGCAGCAATAATCGCACCATCACCAATTTTAACACCTGGCATAATAGTGACATTCTGGCCAATCCAAACATCATTTCCAAGTACTGTGTCTCCCTTGAAAGGGAGTTGCTCAATTGTAGGGGTCACCTTTTCCCATCCACTACCAAAGATGTTAAAGGGATAAGTCGTAATTCCATCCATTCTGTGATTTGCACCATTCATAATAAACTTAATACCCTCGGCAATTGCACAGAACTTGCCTATTATCAGCTTATCTCCTAGAAATTCATAATGATGCTCTATATTGTCATAAAATTTCTCTGGTGAGTTTTTATTATCACTATAGTAGGTGTAATCTCCAATCTCAACATTGCTCCTTTTAGGTAGATTACTTATATAGCAAACTGTTTTTATGTTTTCATTTGGATATAGCTTTTTCTTATCTGGTCCTATCATAGGATATACCTCTCTTTCATACTTTTATATATTTCTATTGTGTTTTGTATGATTTATTATTTTGATACCACAGCAAAGCATCCTTTTCTAGTTGCTTTACAAATGCATCCTTACCAGCGCAGTAGCCTTCAATATTCTCCGGGAACCGATTAGCCAGTTTCATCTTTAATTCACCATACTCTAAAGCGATGTCAGGATGTGTACGCAGAAAGTTCCTTACTGCTATGTGCCTAGTAATATCTTTGTGATTGTTTTGCTCAAAAATATGAATTTGGTGTGTCCTGTTATCGCCGCCTTTACGGAAATATCTCCGCCCTTTAATACCAAACTCACCCATACACTCATATCCAATGGCTACAAATTCTTCGTTATGCTTATCAACCAAACTAATATTTGTCACTACGGACATTATATCTATGATTGGTTTAGCATGTAACCCTTTAACTGCTGTACTGCCAATATGGTAAATCTCCACCAATATGTCCTTCAAAATACTACTTATTTTCTGTGCTTCATTTTCATACGCCGCTTCCCAAAAAGAGTCGTATGGAACTACCTGTATAAACATTTCTAAACCCTCCAATCAGATATTCATATCTTATTTCAATACATTAGAAACTAGCTTTATAATGAAGCCGCTAGCCAGAACAGACTATACTGACCAGCGACTACCTTAAATTTAATGTTTCAGATTTATTTTCTTATCACTAATTTCATAAACCACATCAGCTACATTATCGAGTAGCCGTTTGTCATGGGTGATAAACACTATAGTCCCAGCATACTCCTTCATTAGTATTTCCAAAGCCTCTAAGCTTGGTATGTCAAGGAAGTTGCTTGGTTCATCCATTAGTAGGATGTTATATCTACCCATAAGCATTTTAGCTAACAATAATTTCATAATTTCACCGCCACTTAAAACAGCTAAGCTTTTTCCTATATCGTTTTGTTTAATTCCCATTGATGCTAGCACTGAGCGAATTTCTGAAACATTGTAATCACAATCCTCCTGCATAAACTCCAGGACTTTCTGATTACTGTTGTACTTATAACCATTTTGTGCAAAGTATCCTATTTTTGCCTTAGGTGAAATAGAAATGCCCTCTTCATAGTTTAAGATCATTTGGATTAAAGTTGTTTTTCCTGTTCCATTACCACCAGTTAGAGCCACTTTTGATCCTAGCGGAATTTGAAAAGATGCATTTTCAAACAGTACCTTATCCCCAAATATTTTAGTAATTTCCGTACCGACAATAGGATATGGATTGTGGAGCTCCAATGATTTACTTTGTCTGAAACGAATCCTGCGAATGTCTTCTGGAGCTTCTACATTTCCTAAGGCCGCAATCCTATGTTCTATGGATTTAGCGGCATTATGCATCTTTTTTTCCTTACTTCCTATTGATTTTTGATGAGCTAAACGCCCTCCGCCTTCAGTACCTTTTTTCTTTGAAGCACCTTTTGCCTTCTGTTCTATTTTACAGGCCTGTTTTCGCTTTTCCTCCGCGGCTTTTTCCAATCGGGCACGTTCCGCAATAAATTGTTCGTATTCTGCAGCTTGGCTCTTACGTTCTTCCTCTTTCTGACGAAGATAATCAGAATAGTTCCCCCAATACTCAGTGATTTTGCCATCTTTCAGTTCCCATATTTTATCTACTATTTCATCAAGAAAATAGCGGTCATGGCTAATAACTAACAGTGCACCTGTAAAATATTTTAGCTGTCCAATTAGAAAATCAATTCCTTCACGGTCTAAATGACTGGTAGGTTCATCTGCTAAAATACCATGAACTTGTGCTGATAAAGCCTGTGCTATTTTAAGTCTTGTTTCTTCACCACCGCTCATGGTCTGTATATCTAATTGCTCAACACCCAGCTTGCCTACAAGTGCAAAATCTTTTTCCTCCCGCAAACTTACTTCATCCAACTGAGGGATATAGGAAAGTTCACCCAGACGATTAATTTTACATCCTTCTGGAGTTAATTCCCCTAAAAGCACCTTGAGTAAAGTGCTTTTCCCTGCACCATTTGCTCCTACTAAACCAATACGGTCATAATCATATACTTCTAATTCATCTATATCCAAAACATCTCGCCCTGTGAATTCCACACGAATGTCTTTTACTTTTAATATCAATTCCATCTTATTTCCTCCTGTCTATAATCGCATGCTTTCATTTGCTTGTACGCAGGGAAAACCCTGCGATTTTAGCAGGAAGAATTACATGAAAATAAGATACATAAATATCCCTCCAATATTATTTTATTTTAAATCTAATTTTCTAACCTCTGTTATCATGGGGCACACTATAGCAATGCCAATAATTAAAATACCTGATAGTAAAAACCAATGATTTACACCAATTCTATCAGCAAAGAATCCAGAAAGAATTAATCCAATTGGCATAGCAAATGACATAATACTTCCGGTCAAAGAAAATACACGTCCTAAATATTCAGGCTTAATCTTCTCCTGAAAAAGAGCTGTTTGCACACCGCTATAAAATGGCACCGAAAGCCCCATTACTGCACAGCAAGCTACAAATATAACAAATCCACTTGGAGGAAGTAATCCTGAAACGGCTAAACTGGCTCCCATTATAAAGAATGAACCTGTTATTAGTAATACACGCTTTTCAAAGTTCCCCAACCTTCCTAATAGTAGACCGCCTACTAGCATTCCAGATGCAAAAGCGATTTCGGTAATGGAAATATGCACAGGTGTTCCATTAAAGTATTCCATGCTAATTAAAGGAAATAGTGCATTAATTGGCATATACACAAACGTATATAGCGTTCCTAAGAGTAATAAGGCAAATAAGCCTTTGTTTTGTCTCAATGCGACAATTCCTTCTTTCATTTCTCTTAAGAAATTTGGTTTCAAACTTTGCACTTGATCGCCCAGCTTAGGAATACTTACAATTGCTACCGTAATAGATGCAATCACAGCGCCCAATACATCGATAGCAATAATTGCATTTAATTTCCAAACGGAGTATAACAATGCTGCAGCCGCCGGACTAATAATATAGCTTATCGACTGCACAGACTGACTATAACCTGCACATTTCGTAAGCTGTTCTTCTGGTACTAAAAGCGGCGTAACCGCATTGAGAGCCGGAGAATGAAAAGCCGTTCCAATGCTGCGGATAAACAATACTACCATAACCATCCATACAGATAACTCCGTATACAATGCAACAATAGCGAGCACTGCTCCAGCTGCTGCTATAATTAAATCAGCACCAATCATTATCTTCTTCCTATCATGACGATCCACTAATACACCAATGGCTGGTCCAAAGACCGCATAGGGTAAAAACCCTACTAGTGAAGCCATAGACAAGACCATCGCAGATCCTGTTTTTTCTGTAAGGTAGAAAATTATCGCCATTTGCAGGATGGCACTAGTGATTAAAGATACCGCCTGCCCTGCCCATATAGTATAAAACTTAAGTTTCCAATTTATATATTTTTCCATTTCTATTATCTCCTGCATATTATTTTTGCTTAAATTTCTATTTTAAATAGTATTCTAGGCAATAAAAAATGCAGGCCAAAATCCACAATGTGGCTTTGGTCTGCATAACATACAACATGGAAACATTCTTTAAAATGACATAGTTAAATAAAACTATAGTAAAATAGTTTAAACCTCACCTTAACTAATGAATGCTCAATATCGTATAAATAAGCACAACAAAAAAGCCTATCATCGGGATAGATTCTGCCTTTTTTATTGCCAGCTTATCTTAAACGTATTGATGCTGTCATAGTTTCGGTTCCTCCTAAACTCTTATTTGTGTCAGCGTATATTCTAACATAATAAGGTGATATAATCAATACTAAAATATAATATCAGGAAAAACCGCCAAAGTGCGGTCTTTCCATGACTTACGTTTATACTTCTATTTCAATCCCCGACTTAAACCTCACAACCACGTTGTTTTCAAATATAGTTGCTTTCTCAACTAATAGCCTTACCAGCTCTTCATCGTAACCAAGAATCTTGTCAGCGTGATTTTCTATGAATTCCATCATCTCTGTAATTCGGTCTTTTTCGCCTTGGCTTTCCGCTTCCTCTGTAAGGATAGTTTGCTTTCTTTCGCTAAGTGCCTGTATTTCATCAGCAAGGCTTTCATAGTCTTTGCCCGAATTAGCATAGCTAATGAGTTCCATCTGTTTCTCTTCCATTTGCTTGTCAATGTTGGCAATGGCTTGTTCATTGCTCTCGCAGACCACCGAGTCTATATTTTCTCGTAAAATCGCAATCATCGATTCGCCACCGCCAAGAACCTGGTTAAACGCCTTTGCTACTGCGGAATGGAGGTCTTCCTCCGAAATTGTCCTTGATGTGCAACCTTTAGGTCCCTCTTCCAATCGTGTAACACATCTCCAAACCGTAGACTTCTTTCCACGGTTGTTCCAATAAGTCCGTCTATATATGTCTCCGCAATAACTGCAAAAGGTGATGGAGGATAATGCATACTTACTGCTATATATCCTTCTTTTTCCGTCTTTGCCTTTAAACAAAAGACTTCTGCGTTTCATTTCTTCCTGCACCTGCAGATATAGTTCCCTTGGAATGATAGCCTCGTGATTATTCTCGACATAATACTGGGGAACGATGCCTTCATTCTTAACACGCTTTTTTGTTAGGAAATCCACCGTGTAGGTTTTCTGTAACAGTGCATCTCCCATGTACTTTTCGTTCTGCAGTATCTTTTGGACTGTTTCCGGTCTCCATTTCGGATTGCCCGCCGCTGTGTAAATTCCGTCTTTCATCAAACCCTTACAAATTCCTGCGAGGCTCTCGCCCTCAAGGTACTCTCTGAAAATTCGCTTTACAACCTCAGCTCCCTTTGGCTCAATAATAAGGTTTCCGTCCTCGTCCTTTGTATATCCAATAAATCGGTTATGGTTGACCTGCACTTTGCCTTGTTGGTATCTGTATTGAAGACCAAGTTTAACATTCTGTGAAAGTGACTGACTTTCCTGTTGTGCTAAGGATGCCATAATGGTAAGGAGCACCTCACCCTTGGCATCCATTGTATTAATATTTTCCTTTTCAAAATATACCGGAATGTTCTTTGCCTTTAAGTCACGGATATACTTAAGGCAATCCAAGGTATTACGAGCAAATCGGCTGATGGACTTGGTAATAATCATGTCAATGTTGCCCGCCATGCATTCATCTATCATACGGTTAAACTCATCACGCTTTTTCGTGTTTGTGCCAGAGATACCATCATCTGCAAAGATGCCTGCAAATTCCCATTCAGTATTTTTCCTAATGAAATCTGTGTAATGCTCCATCTGAGCCTCATAACTTGTAGCCTGTTCATCTGTATCCGTAGAAACACGACAGTAGGCTGCAACTCTGAGTTTCGGTATATTTTCTGTTGATACTGTATTTCCAACCCGTTTTCGAGCCGGAATGACAGTAACATTTTTGCCTACATTTATATTAGCCATCACTCCACCTCGCTTTCTATCAGGCCGTACATATATTCAGCTTGTACAAAAGGATCATCAAAAAACTTCGTCTGCCTGCTCATTTTAAATCTTGTTTGTGGAGTGGGAGGTAATGGCTCTCTATATTCCTTTATTCTTCCAAGAGCCAGTGCCCGTCTCCGTATTTCATTGTTTGCCTTATTAAAAACTTCGCTATCAACAATGGAAGGGTAATAATCATCCCCAACATAACGCTCATTTTGTAGCATTCTCTTTGCTGAAGCGTGGTACAATTTAAGTCCTGCTTTTTCGGCAGCCACTGTAAGAGCCAACCCAGAGTTATAACCTTCAAAGAGTTCTTTTACTTGACCTGCTGCCGTTTCATCTATAATTGCCTTACCGCCTTCAATGCGGTAACCATATGGTGTATGTGTCATTAATCCACCAGCCTTTCTTTTAAGGAAAGACCGCATTTCATTTTAAATACAATCTCCTCCCTGGAATTTACAACTATCTCATCTACAAAATCCTCAAAAACATTATCGTTAAATTTCAATGCCATTCTGTTTCTGCTACAGAACCTTATGAGCCTTTGGGTTTCATCTATCTTTGATGCATTACCGCTTACCGCATAAGATATATGTTTTTTCTCTGTGGCAAGCCGAGCAAACTCACTTAATAATTCGGTATTCTGCTTTGTAAACAGTCCCGGATTTAAAAGTCCCTTTGACATAAGTTCCATAAGCACATTACGCTGATTTTCGTTCTTCTCAATCCGTTCCTCAATTTCAGTTATCTTCTTTAGATAAGCTTTCTCATCAATATTTCTCAACCCTTGCATAAAGGGTTTGAGTAGCATATCACAAGAAAAAACCAGCTTGTTTAGCATAGTTACAAATGCAGCCTTAATATCTTCATCTTTGATGAACTTCATTGAGCATTTAACTGTGTGATCTATGTGTTTTGTACAGCACCAGGCGATATACTCGTTCTTTCCGGAATAATGAATACGTCTTTTGAAACGGGAACCGCACTCTCCGCAGGTTATTTTGCCGGAGAATACATACCGCTTTTGGTATTTGCCTTCCTTTTTAAGAACACCCTTTTCCTTGCCACGTTGCTCCATAATCGATTGTGCCTTTTCAAAATCCTCATGGTTGATAATAGCCTCATGATGATTTTCAAGAAGGTACTGATTTTCTTCGCCGTAGTTTATATGGCGGTTAAATTTGCTGTCTGTATAGGTCTTTTGAAAGATTACATCTCCGGTATATTTTTCGTTCTTAAGAACACCTTGAACCGTTGACGGATGCCATATTGTACCTCGCTTTGATGGAATGCCTCGCTCATTTAATTCTTTGGCTATGAGAAAGGCTCCTTTGCCGTTAATACACTCTCTAAAAATGGTGCGAACTATTTCCGCCTCCTCAGGCACAACCTCCATCTTGCCATCAGCATTTATGTAACCGTATGGCGGGTAGGAAATTATAAAAGTGCCATTTATAAAGCGTTTCTGAACAGACCATTTAATGTTTTGCGAAATGGAAACAGACTCGCTTTCAGCAAGGCCGCTTAATATGGAGAGCATTAACTCACTTTCCATAGAACCTGTATTAATGTTTTCTTTCTCAAATTGAATGAACACGCCAACATCAATGAGCCTTCGTACCATTTCCAAACAGTCGGTTGTATTTCTTGCAAACCGGCTTATTGACTTGGTAAGAATCAAATCAATCTTTCCTTGCTCAGCATCCTTTATCATATCCATTAGACCGGTTCTGTTGTCTTTCTTAGTCGCACTCAAGCCTTCATCATAATAAAGACCTGCAAAATCCCATTCTGGATTTAATTTAATGGAGCTTTCGTAGTGTTCTTTCTGTGCTTTTAAACTGACCAGTTGTTCATCACTGTCAGTAGAAACTCTGGCATATGCAGCAACACGTAATTTCCTCTTTGAAGTAGCTGCTGCATTGTCAACTTTGAATATCTTTTTCATCATCTCACCTCGCTTTCGGTATATGACATATTCGCTCTAAAAGCCAGTAATAGCAAGTGTTTTAGGGCATTATCTTTGCTAAAATAGGTGAGAAATTTTTGCGATTTAACTCTGTAATTTTGTCGAATTCATCCAGTGAAATTAACCCCACAGATAAAAGCTGTTTAAGCAGTTTTTGAGCCATATAGTAATCAGCCTCTTTCTGCATTTGGCTGTTAGTCATTTTTATAGCTTCACTTGGTATTGGGTTGTTGTCTGTAACTTGAAAAATATTCATAAAAAAACACCTCCTACCTGGTAGCCACGGTGGGAGGTGAAATCTGATGTTTTTACTAATCTTTTTTATAGAAATCGCATTCGTAGCCATCGGCATCAAGGAGCAGTCCCTTTGCCCAGGTAGGAACTCTGCCCATCTGCTCACATACACTATCTATGGACATTCGAGGGTCAGCCTCAATAATTACCTCATCATGCACATGAGCCACGATGCTACAAGTTCGGAGTGTTTTCATGGCGTACATCAAAATATCACGGGAGATTGCCTGAACAATGTTTTCTACAAACTTAGGGCCATAACTTTCGATTCTTTCCCATTTCTTTGTTCCGCCTACACCTTCATAAGTCACAGACTCACCACCGAAGATATTTTCACCGATGCGAGGCTTAACATAGGCAAGCTGTCTGGCGGAAGGGAGGACTATAAATAGCATTCCGCTCATGCAATGAAACTCAATATTATTCGTTTTCTGCGACTTATTTTCCTTAATGCACTTCTTAACAACACGGTCAACATCCCACCAGAACTTTACGATATTTGGATTGGATGCTCTCCAGACATTAACAAGGGGTTTCAATTCTTCCTCTTCAAGTCCCATCTCCAATGCACCCATAGCCTTTAATGCACCGATAGATCCGCCATATCCGAGTGCCAATTCTGCAATCTTTCCTTTTTGCCTTAAATGACTATTCGCACCATGCTTTTCAACAGGAACTTTAAACATTTGTGATGCCGATGCACAATAAATGTCACCACCGCTTGCGAATACTCCGGTTCGCCATTCTTCACCTGCAAGCCATGAAAGCACACGAGCCTCAATAGCTGAAAAGTCTGCAACAATAAACTTCTTACCGTCCTTTGGCACAAATGCTGTACGAATAAGCTGTGAGAGGGTGTCCGGTATATCTTCGTAGAGCATTTCAAGCGTTTCATAATCACCGTTTCTTACTATGCCTCGTGCCTCTTTTAAATCCAGCATATGGTTTTGTGGCAGGTTCTGTAATTGCACAAGCCTTCCTGCAAAGCGACCTGTTCTGTTAGCCCCATAAAATTGGAACATACCTCTGGCACGAGAATCTGCACAAACGGCATTTTCCATTGCCGTATATTTCTTTACCGATGATTTAGCCAGTTGCTGACGGAGCTTGAGAACTTCAGCCAAATGCTCCGGTGCATCCTTTAATAATTCTGCCACAGCCTTTTTGCCAAGCGTATCTGTTTCAAGACCGTTTTCGGAAAGCCAGCCTTTCATCTGCTGTACTGAGTTGGGATTATCAAGTTCTGTCATTTGTTGCATTGCTGACACCAGTTTTTCGTGAGAAATCTCATCCGCAGCAATAGCCTGTTTTACAAAATCCATATCTACCTTAATGCCACGATCATTGATTTCCTGGTCGAGATGGTATTCATCCCATATATCTTCCGGCACAGGAAACTTAATCAATCTTTGTTGTACCTGTGTTTCTGCCTCCACATCACGCTTGTTGTAAGCCTTAAATCTCTGCCATTTCTCTTCATCATCACTTGGCATATTACGAGTTCTTCCACCATTGGATTTGGTAGGAGCACAGGGTATACAGAAGTATCTTATAAGGTCTTTGCCTTCGGTCAGCTTTTGCTTTTCAAGTCCAAGAACGGCACCCACACCCTCCAAGGAAAGGGGAAGTCCCATATAAGCAGACCACACCATTGAACATCTCCATGATGAAGGATTCAGGTAATATCCAAAGGGATAGCCAAGATAACGGGAAAGGCAGACACGCTCAAACTGAGCATTGAATGCCCATTTGATTATGTTTCCATCGGTTAAGGCATCTAGTATCTTCTGCGGTATTTTTTCTCCATTCACAAGGTCAACCACCATAACCTCTCCGCCGTCAATTGAATATCCAAACAGCAATATTCCAAAATCATCTGCCTCCACATAACGGTAGACTCCGCTCTTTTGCAAATTGACAGACGAGTATGTTTCAATGTCGATCTCCAAGTTCTTCATAACATGCCTCCATTCCTAAAAGAAAAAAGGTGGCAGAGGGAGTACCTCCACCACCGTAAGTACCGTTTCTATTAGGCAAGGAAGTCATCGTCCACAAGAGTAGTGAAGTCATCTGCTGCAGAGGTCTTGCTACCAAGAGGTTCGCCGTCCTTAATCTTTTGAATGTTCCCAAGACCGCAAGCTACACCCTTATTGCCGTTGGAATTGAAAGCATAGAAGTTAAGAGAAACCCTGCCGTAACAACCGCTGTACACCTCACTGCGGTCCATAATAGGTTTAACGCTTTTGTCTACAATCTGCGGAGCGGTTATGCTGTTGGCATTGACAAAGAAATGCCCCTTGTATGCCTCATCGTCACGCTCTACATCACCGTCACGGAGCGGAAGTTTGATGGTAGCCTTATTCGGTTTCTTACCGCCAAACTTTGCTATACCTTCTTCAATAGCTGCATCGATTGCAACGTTTACTGCATCTATGGTTTCCTTATCATCCTTTGGAATGAGAACAGACACACTGTATTTCTCGGCACCGCCGTTAATAGATACCGGCTCCCAGCCGTGGAAGTAAGAGAGTCTTGTGTTTACACCTGTGATAACTTTAGTTTTATTCGTGTTGTTTGCCATAATATTTAATCCTCCATAATTTCGTTAAATTCGTTTTTTGCATCTGCTACGTTCATAGCCGGTCTTTTATCCGAGTTAGGAACAAGAGTCGGCTTGCCTGGTGGTTTATAAATGAGGTTTCCTAGAATTTCCTCAAATTTGGCTTTACCCATCAGTTTCTGCATCTCTGTCATAGGAATAAGGCTCTTACGATAAATGTCTTTAAATCCGCTTGACACAGCTTTCTCTGCGATGGCATTTTCATCTTTGTATTTGCGAACAGAGCGACCTTCCACAACTTTAAAACCGTCCCACTCTTTGCCATGATTCACAGCGGCATCTGTGGCATAGGCTGTTATCTCATTTGCCCATTTAGTAAGGTCGGGGAGAATGAACAGAATCTCTTCTATCTCATTGTCAGTAAGTAACGGTGGCATCTTAAACTCTGTCTGTGCAAGTTTCAATTTTTCTTCGGCTCTTGCACGGCATCTGACTGCAGCTTTGCAGAAAGTACACCATTCACCCGGTATATATTCACCCTCTCCATTAAAGGCCTTTAATGCCCTTGGTTTTAGTTCCTCTTCCGCCCAGTCTTTTAGTTCTTCCACCGATATTGTCCAGGTGCTGACATTTTCTCTTCTTGGCTGAAAGATTGTCATAGACACTTCTTTGATGTCATACAGGTGATCATAGATTCCAAGTGCTCCTAGGGCATACAGTTTCATCTGTGGATTGTCCACCGCATCGACTAGCACACCCAACCCATACTTAAAGTCTACGATGTGAAGTCTGTCATCCGCGATAATCACACAGTCTCCTGTTCCAAAGCCGTCTGGTACATAGCATGAAAAATCAAGATGCTGTTCGATAAGAACGATTGGATCGTTACATTTTGTTTTTGCAAGCTCTACCTGTTCCATAACGAAGTCCACGTAAGCATCTGTACACTCCTCCATCTCATCAGAGTTATACTTGGAGACTGGTCGCTGACTTCTCATATGAAGTGCCTTTTTGAGCTTGTGCTCACATAGGTCATGAGCCGCTGTACCTTCTTTTGCTGCCTCACCACTTTGGTCTTCAAACTCCAATTCAAGTCTTGCTGAAGGTAGGCAGTTGAGCCACCTGTGGGATGAGGATGCAGATAATATTGCATGATTACCCATTTCCAAGCTCCTCCACATCTTTCAAGATGTCAGCATAATAAGTCTTATCAACAGCACTTAACTTGTCCGCACCATACTTCTGAATGAGTCCTCGCACTTCGGCGGTAAATCCAAGCTGGCTCTTTTCAGCAAGTACCATACGCACTTTTTCCAGTGGGATATCCGGCTCTTTTACTGGTTCTTGTTCAGTTACAGCTTTTGCACTTGGAGCAGGATCTCCTTCTGTCATTACATCGCAAACCGCCTGTATGCTGTCAGCAAGACTTCGCATATCATTTGCCACTTCAAGCAGTAACTTTATTTTGCTCAAGGTCAGTTCCTCCTTTCGTCATTTCACAGATAGAGAGTTCCTCGATGCTATCTCCAGGGATCACAATCGTTACACGCTGTTTACTCCCTAAAAGAAAGCGAAGAATTCGTTCCCTTACGGACACATTACGGTAGGTAACAAGTCCGCCTGTCTGTGGTTTCTTTGAAACACTGATTTTTAGATTGTGTTTCATATCCATCACCTCTTTCCAAAGGGCGATTTATTTCTTGCCCTCTACCTAGTAGCCACGGGAGGTAATAGAATCTGACGGTTTAGAAAAAAAAGAAAGCCTACCAAAGAGATATACTCCTTGATAGGCATTCTTAATTACTGTTATTTCAAGAGTTCATTGACCCTTTTTTGTACCGAAATGTAGTCATAACCGGCATTTGTAAGTTTGTTTTTTCGATCTTGTCCGTTACCCCAATCGCCACGAATGACTTCCTTTACGATGGCATCAATCGACTTTTTACTAGATAGCATTTCATTGACCTTTGATTGCACTGCCACATAATCATAGCCTGCATCCGTTAAGCGTTTCTTTCGTTCTTCACCATTACCCCACAACCCTTGAATGACTTCCTTGGCCAGCAGCTCGACTGATTTCTTTTCTGTAGGAGCAGATGCATTTTCTTCTTTAGCAAGATGATTTAGCCCAGCCCTTTGGATAATCGTTTTGTAATCCTTATAGGCATAGTTCATATCTAGGTTACCTGAGTAACCACTTAGTTTACCTTTGCTTGAATACTGCCAGATACCATGACGAAGTGTCGGTTCTTTACTCGACCACTGAGCCACCCAAAAATCATAAGGTTCTAGACGATCCAGTTCTGTCAAATCCCTAAACCAAGAACTAGACGCATAGATACCAGCATAATAACCTGCATTTTCTACTGTCTCACAAAAGCCTACTAAAGCATCGGTAATGGCTTTCTTGCCACTTGGTCGCTGGTGATAATTATCCTCTGTATCAATAAAAACGGGATAAGAGATGGTCTTGCCTTTGATAATTTCAAGGCATTTCTTCGCTTCTGCTACGCCTTTGGCATTAGTATTCGCACAGCTGTACCAGTAAACACCGATAGGAATACCTCTCTCGTGAAAGGCTTTGTAGTGTTTTTCAAAGGCATCATCTTTGTGTAAACTCACTCCTGTACCGTGACCGGTGTATCCTGCACGTAGAATGACAAAACCAACCTCTTTTGCAAGCATGTCATAGTTTATCTGACTTGGCTTTTGCCACGTACTGATATCGATTCCTTTAGTTTTCATGATTATTCCTCCTTCTCGCTCTTGTTATGAAGCTGTTCTAATACATCTTTTAGTTTCTCTGGGATAGGTAGTCCAAGGTGAGCTGAATTTTCTAACAGCGAAATCCCCTCATTCGATAAGTAGAAGAAAACAATCGCTGTTCTTAGTACGCTCCCATCACCAATCACATAGACATCTAAAATATTGGCCACACCCACTAAAACAAAAATCAGCACTTTACGGCTGATTCCGATAAATCCCACTTCACTTGATAGGGTCTTATCAGCGATTGCACATAAGACACCTGTTAGATAGTCGATGACTACAAAGACTAGTAGCGCATATAAAAATCCGTCTGCTCCTCCTAAAAACCATCCGAAGAATCCACCGATTGCTGTTATCACAACTTGGATCCAGTTCCATATTTCTTTCATTTAAAATTCCTCCTTTTGATGAAATAAAAAGAACACCTACTTTTGCAGATGTTCCTTTGATTACTCTATTTGTTTTGGTAGCCACTCCCAGAGTCTTAAATCCTCCTGCCCTAGTGACCACATACACATGCCTCGAAGTTTCCACCGATAAGCTGCTTCATTTGCCCAGTACACAAGGCTATCCACATCCTGATAATAAAGAATGGAAAATCCGTCACCATCACCTAAGAAAACACGAGATATCCAGATGTTAATATCCCTTGGAATGATGGTGACACTGTAGTCCTTTCCGCACTGGATGGACGGCATCATATCCGAATGAAAAAAGTCATAATCAAGAGAGATGCTTTCACTTCTTGTGGCTGATTCTTCAATGTCTGCTGTTAAAGTAAACACTTGAAACTCATCATCCCAAGAACAGTTACTTCTTGATAGCCTGCCATAAGATTTAAATGTTCCATCGGGCATAAGCACGTCAAAGCGTTCATAAGGCTCATAGGTCCAGGCATCACCTAAGCGAAGCAACTGACAATGGACTTTATTATCCGAACGAATACCTGCATACCCTGTCACATCCCAGCAAGTGGCTGTAAAGCGCAGTGTATTGGATGCAGAGGAATAGACCCGCACTTGATTGCCACGCTTTCGAATTTCTAGAGTATAAAAGCTTGGATTCGATCGAATGTTTGCGGCCGATGTTTCTGAAAAGCTGGTGGCATAACTACCTTTTAAAGTAGAACCTTCATACAGTTCAATGCGCTGGTTATCATAATTAAAGCAACAATAAATCGTTCCAATAAAAACACCTGCCTTGCCACTAAAGGTTTCAGGAAAAATAATCTGCGCCCTTAAGTGGATATCTGAAAAATTGTTGTAGTTCCATGCTAACTGTCCCTTACCCTCCAGTTGGGAATAGGGTCTATCCATCGAACTGCTTGTATCTTGCCAAACACTCCATTCGCCTGATAATGTTGTCCAGTAGCTTTGAGGGAGAGGGTTATCATCTCTAAAATCCTCATACCACACAAGGGCTGAATCAGCTTTTCGTCTCAACATCTCTAGGGTCAACTTAAAGCCTGTTGCAGGCCCGACCATATCACCATTTACGTCTTTGAAATGTCTAGGAGTAAGGGTGTATTCCGCTTCACCAACTGTTGGCTCCTCAGAAAATGAAGAACAAACCCTAAAGCCATAAAACTGCACACCCTTTACACCCACTGAAATGGTAATTGTGTGTATCCCTGCTGAAAGATTGACACCCTTTTTAAGCACCGTCCAGAACGTTGTTCTCCAGTAGGGCCACCATAACCTGTTTTCAGAGAAAAACTCATCACTTCCATCAAGGGAGATGTAAATGCTGTTTTTATCCCAAAACGGATAGCCTAGCTTGACCGCCACATCATAAGTTCCTGCTTCTGTAATCGTAAACTGATAGCTTGCCTCACCCTCGTCTCCCAGTGTTGTTATGGTATTCGAAGTCGATACGACTCCAGAATAGCTATCCGGCATTGCATCATGATCGACATAAATAGTTCCAAACTCCGTCTTTTGTTGTTTACCATAGGCAGTCAAATACTGTCTACCGTTATAGCTTGCAGATAAGAGTGGGTAGCTATAACTCGTTGCATCTCTTCCTTCCATATAGTCGTATACATGAGGTAATGCCCAAGGCACTTTATTATCATCATCCCAATAAGCCACTATCGGAATGAAGGGTTGAGGAGGGGCATCATCTGTAAAGTTATAAGCTCCAGTCATCCAGTACTTTGCAGCATAGTAGGTGTGAGAAGTTCCCCGATACACTTTCCCTAAGTTCTCAGGTGTATCGTAAATTTGCCAGTTCCAGCCGTAAGCAGGCATTCCAAAGAAAATCTTGTCGGGGTCCATCACGGAAACAGCGTAATCATAAATACCTTCAAGCCAACTTCTAGGGGAAACTGGACCAGGGGCTGATCCTGACCAAGCCATACCGTAACTCATGATAGAAGCCGTATCACAATAAGGAGAGAGGTCAGCATATACACACCAGTTCTCGCCACCTACGGATCCGTTGACACTCGTCATTCCTGGAAGGCAGATGTTCATCAGCTTGCTAGAATCATAGTTTTTAATCGTGTTATAAATATTGCGAAACATGGCTGTTGATTCTGCATGAGTGGAATACTCATCGCCTCTTTCAAGGTCAATATCAATACCATCACACCACGGATACTTCTCCATAATGCGAACAATCTCTGTTAGAAACACATCCTGCGCACCATTTGTATTATCTCTAAGGGCTCTGAAGATACTGTTTGCACCATCATTGGCGATGGTCAGTAGCCATTTAATATGAGGGTAACGCTGAATGTAAGTGAGCATACTGCTAATGGTAACTCCCGTTTCATAGATTTCTCCCGTGGCTCGAACCTTAAAGGAAAACAAACCAATGGTATCAATCCTGTCACCGTACTTTTCTAAAGCCTCATACATTCTTGCATTACCCATAAATGTCCACACCATAATTTTCTTGCCTTTTAGTTTATCCATTAGAATGGCTCACCTCCTTCTTGCATTTCCTGTATATAAAAAAGCACCCTTGCAGATTTACCTGTTTCAAGGGTGACTTTATGTTTTGAATCCCATGCAGCACTGTACTGATAAAAGCCCTCTTTTGGTTCACTGATCCCATCCTTCGTACAGGTTCTTGTAGAGGCAAGCAGAGCCAAATCTGCATCCTTAGCAATTGCTCCTGGAAAAGATACCTTCTGAGCTGCTACACCCTGGCATAACTTCACTGTTCCAGCGGCCATCGTGGCTTTAGGATAAATATGAATATCTACTCCTGCTGAGGTTTCTCCTACATTAAAGAGAACGACCGTTTCTTCTGAACGAACCACTCCATTGAACCAAACAGGCGCCTTGATACTACCGTTTTCTCGCAGGTGCTGTAAGCTGCCCTCTGTATGAGGTGCATAGCCATTTAAGACAGGGCCTTCTTGCAATTGAATATCCGTAAACCAAATCGTGCCGGTGCAATCATAGATGGTAGGTTTTATGCTTACACTCATGACTCGTTTATCCTGCTTTTTATTAATGACTTCAGCTAATCTTATAAATCTTGCACTAGCCATCTAAAGTCCACCTTATTTCACATGGATGACCTACCCATCCAGTTGCCACCAAGCCTGCTTGTAAAAAGATATCCGTAATATAAAAAGTGCCTGTGCAATTAGTGACACAGACACGGATGGTGATTGCTTTTACTTTAGAGGAGTAGCTCTCCGGAACAATCTTTTCTGCTGTTTTTGAGAAATAAGCCACAAATCCACCTCCTAGTACAAATCAATAAATCTGGTTTCCGTTGTACCATCTTCATACTCAATCACTACTTCAATACCAACTTGTGAATCGCTACTCAGTTTTTCTAGGTTTTCAGATGCTATTTGTGCTGAGAGTGTGTAACTAGAGCGATTTGCAGGATAAATGGTCTGGGCCATACTCTTTGTCATTCCTTCCACACCTGTTGCCTTAAACGATGCCGAGCCACTCATACCGTTATCACCATCTGTCTCAAAGCCTGAGTTAACCCAATAAGCCATGGCATCATCTCCACGGGAATTACGCAGTAGATTAAAAGGCACCATTTCACGGATATCATTGTTGGTAACCATGCTGGTGCCTTCCAGGGAATCCGCCACGTTATCCCACTGACTTGCAGAACTACCTAGATTTTTAAGTGTTGTGGATAGTTCCAGTACCGTGTTCCAAGGCTCTTGCAAGTTGTATTCTCTTCTGATGACACGAGTCGTAACGGACAAGCCTAAATCTTTATCCTCTACATGAACATAGTCACCAAGCGACCATGCCTCATGCTCATAACCTGTTAAGACCGATAAATCCATCGCATTTAGAACATAGGAGATATTGGGTTTTGAGTACTGAGCAAGTCGCATCTCGGTATATTCTTTCATTTGATAGGGATTGGTAAAGGAGGAGCAGTCCAGTGTTGAGATTCGAATATCTGATGAAAAAGTATAATCCTCCACATATGCTTTTCCTCCATTGATATCTGCAAAGGTCAGTCCATCACTACCTATGGCATAAAGCCTTGTGACTAGACTTCTGGTATCAACCACCCGTTTAATGCTTTTCATATTTTTCTTATAGGCAAACAAGGCCCCACTATCTGTGCCATATACGGTTAGCAGATGCACCAGTCGATTGGGACAATCAAAGACAAGGTCACCGCCATGTAAGTCTGCTACGCTACGAAGTATGGATAAGGCATTCTTTTCTGTACTGGTCCAAGTTCTCTTTGTTCTCACATTGACTGTACCTACACTCCATTCCGTACCTTCTAGGGCATAAGCCATAGCAGCCTCAGCAGTGTCTGCATCAAATTTGTGTTCTTCTTTTCGTACAGAGAAAGTTAAGTCATAAAACTCCGCCTCTGCATAGACTTCCGTAGCAAGATTCCCTTCACCGTCTTTCGTATCCGTCATGGTTCTGACTTTATAGATGTCATCCACAATCTGTATTTTCTTTTCGCTATCAATAAATGTCCTCTTTGCATCACGATAAGGAATCATAAAGGAAAGCGTATCCTCGCCATTGATTTCACTCGTAACCACAATGTTATAGGCATTTTCTAAAACAGCTTCCCAAGCTCCATTACGATCAAGGACAACCGGTCTTGCAAAGCCAATCCTCTCATATGGAGATTTTGGTATGTCATACAGCCTAATATCAAGGATCCGAGGGGTTTTACTCGTATCCGTGGTCGTAAGCGTTATCCTAAAACGAATATACGCCCTATTCGGAGATACAAGTTTCCCGTCTGCTGCAATAGCAGTCCAGTTACTCCAGTTAACCAGGTCATCACTTGTAGAGGTTTCTATCACTCCAACTGCAGTCACCCCAGAAATATATTCACTGGTAACAGATACTCTGCCCACGCCAGATAGGTTACAAGTCGCTGGAGTCGTATAGAGCGTTCCCTCTGTAGGGTAGACACCGTCTGTTTTCCTTAATGTAACAACACCAGACTCCATAATTGCATCAACACTTCCACTTGTATCACCACCATTGGCACTTAAGGATGAATTGAAATAATCCACTAAATCGTCAGTTGTAAGATTGGAATCCATATCAAAAAACCAATCATCAAATCTTCCTGCATACCAGTAGGCATCAGCATGCATACCCATCACGATGTCAGCGGTACAGGAAGGATTGAGTGTGGCTGTAAAAGTATAAGTGGGAGAGACCCAGCTTGCCCCACTATTCCAATCACCAAGTACAATGTTGGCATTTTTATTGTTTGGCTCTATGACCATACAAATAAAATACGCACCACCATTGATAAGAGAAAAAGGTGGTGTCGTTGTTTGATCGAGTATCAAAGATCCGCTCGAGTTGTACAACATAACTCTTGGCCTACCTGCAAAAAGGGAAAGATAAAATATCGGTTGCCCAGGACCATAACGGGTGTTTAAAATAGGACAATAGGTATTTCCTACAGAGTAGGTTGTAGGAATCATCCAACCACCAACGATAATCCGTTCGCCCATGTCAGAAAAGAAAGTACCGTCATTGGTGACCTTAAGGTAGGTCTTTTCTACAGAAGGATTATTGATATTGATACGGACTAACCCTCCTTTTTGACCGTTTTGAAGGCTTGCGGTTGTCCCTGCATAGTTTACAATCTCCATTTTTCTATCTAGTCCAGACGAGTCCATTACACAGTTATTTTCATCTACTGTTAAATCATTGAACCGCCAAAGACCTGATTTCGCATATTCGACCGGGAACTCTCCAGTGAAATCTGTTTGTTTATTTAAGATTGTTTTAAGTGCCACACTATCACCTCCATCGGCTACGAGCTTTAATTTCAAGTCCAGTAAATACAGCATTGCTTGATGTTATGCCGAGGTTGTTGTCTCCAACATTAAGTTTTGGAAAGTCTATCTCTTCAAGGTAAGGCAGCGCATTTCTTAAACTTATGCCATTCTCATCTTCGACATAGGCTGTCATTTTATCGGTATCAATCACGAGAACTTCTCCCGTAGAAAGCGCTGCATTTACGATTTTCATTTCTAACCCATTGGTTAACAGAGAAATATAATTATTAGCACTTGCCGTGATAACACCCTCTAAGCGATAAATGGGATTTGATTCTACATTGCCCGTAAGCCTTGTAATCGTATGACTACCTTCGCTATCAATAGAAAAGACTTCATCTGTTACTGCATAGGCAAATGGGTCAGGACAGAAGAACTTTAAATTGAAACTGCCTGCAGAGCGAATGAGTCTTTCGCAGTCCACTTTATCGTTTAGCCTTGCCATAAAATATCGGTCTGGTACATCATCAAAGATAAGTTCTTTTAACCCTTGCATGGGATCAAGCCAAGTAGAAAGATCATCAAGTGTATTTACAAGAGCCGAAAAACTGTGTTTAGGATAAATATTACAAGCGACATTGATTTCACGATAATCAAAATCAGCTCCAAAGTCTGCGACACCATACTTGCCAGGTACTGTCGTTGTAAAATTACGCATACCTCCGCAAACCTGCCAGGAAGTGAGCCTAGCTTTTAGTCCCATACTCTTTGAAGAAATATCGTTATATGAAAAACCCATCGGCACACCTCCTTACGTTGTAGAAAATCGGCCCTGAGCACGAGAGCCAGTCTGAATCAAGTTATAGAGTTCCTGAGATACCCTTCTGATATCATCTTCACTTCGTACAATCATCTGCTGTACAGTAACTAGCGAACCACTGACACCACCAAGGGAAGAGGTCGCTGCATTTGAAATCACACCACCAACGGAAGTATCCACTGAAAAGTCTGTAGGCAATGATGTACTCATATCACTTGCTAGACTCGTCATTACATCATTGATATCCTCGCTCATCATTTCAGCTGCTTTCACAGCCTCATCGCCATTATCTTGGATGGACCCTGCAAGACCTTTTACAAGCATCTCGCCAACCCAGCCCATCTGTTTAGACGGCGATTTAATACCAAAGAAATCCTTGATACCATCCCAAATGCCACTAATCCAACCACTTACCTTATTCCATAACCAAGAAGCAAGGGATTGAATACCCTGCCATAAGCCTTTTACGATGTTGCCACCCACCGTGACGATTGAACCCATGGAGTTTGTAAAGGCTCTTACAAGGCCACTGATAATCTGAGGCACTGCTTTAACAATCTCTACAATAATGGTCGGTAAGTTCCGAATCAGTGCAGTGAATAGCTGAACTCCTGCCATAATGATTTTGTCGATGTTTCCGACTAAGGCATTGACGATACTTGAAATGATTTGAGGTATCGCAGCCACAATCGTGGTAATAATGATCGGAAGATTTTGGATCAATGCAACCAATAAATCGACACCTGCCTGTATCAGTTGAGGGATGGAACTTAAAATCCCATTTAATATCCCATCGATTATTTGTGGGATAGCTTCTACGATTGCTGTAATAATCTCAGGCAAGGCTGCAACAAGGGATGTTAATAGTTGAATCCCTGCATCAATTATCTGAGGTATGGCACTGATGATAAACTCCACGATAGCCATAATGATCGTAGGAAGTGCTTCAATCAGTTGTGGAATTGCCTCAAGAAGTCCTTGTGCCAAACCAAGGATTAACTGCAATGCAGCATCAAGGAGCATAGGTAGATTATCTACCAATCCTTGTACGATGGTTGTAATGGCATTTACCGCCGCGGGTATGAGTTCAGGAAGTGCCTGCCCAAGACCGTCCACTAAGGCTGCGATTAACTGAACGGCTACATCCACTAGAAGGGGCAGATTTTCAATCAAGGCATCTACAATGGTAAGTATGGAATCTACTGCAACTGGAATAAGGGTAGGGAGAAGACTCATCAGTGCATTCAGAACCTGAGTAAATAAATCCGTCACTGTGACAAGCAGTGTTGGTAGTAAATCTGAAATAGCTCCAAGCAAGGCTTCAATAGCTACAGGCAGTGCTTTCACGATATTCTCAATTACCGGTGTAATATTTTTCACTACCGATTGAAAGGCATCTACCATGTTATTGCTCAGCTGTGTCATATCCGCATCTGCATTACCAAAACCTACTAAGAGATTTTGGAATGCAGATTGGAATGCGTTCAACGATCCAGAAATCGTTTCTTCTGCCTCAAGAGCAGTCGTACCCGCTATGCCCATGCTTTCTTGAATGACATGGATGGCAGAAACCACATCTGCATAGGAAGAAACATCATATTCAATACCAGAGATAGCCTGTGCGTCAGCTAGGAGCCGTTCCATCTCGCTTTTTGTGCCGCCATAGCCAAGTTTTAGGTTGTCGAGCATGGTGTAATTTTGCTTGGCAAAACCTTGATAGGCATTTTGAATGGATTCCATGTCTGTGCCCATCTTATTGGCATTGTCAGACATATCCGTAATCGCCATATCTGCATACTTGACCGCTTTTTCTGTATCTCCTCCAAGGGAAGAAATCAAACTGGCAGAAAATGAGGTAACAGTCTCCATGTAGTCATTGGCAGAAAGGCCTGCTGTCTTATAGGCATTAGAGGCATAGTCTTGTAACTGCTGAGAGTTCTCTTGAAAAAGTGTATCTACACCACCGACTAATTGTTCATAGTCGGCATAAGCAGAAATGACTTCTTTCCCAAGTTTGACAGCCGCAGCCCCTGCTGCAACAGCAACGGCACCCATAGCAACACCAATGGTCTTTAATGTTGTACCTAGTCCTTTAAATTTGCTTTCAGATTTTTCAGCAGAGTCAGCTGCTTCATCAATCTCTTTGCCCATCTCATCAGCACTGTCCGTGACATCGTCCATTTCACGGTTCATGTCATCGAGGGCATTTTCAGCATCGTCATAGTTAGCATTCGCTTCTTCAAGGGCAGCATTATTGCTACTTAACTCTCGCTCCATATTGTTGAGTGCTGCCTCAGCGTTGTTCAGCTGAATCTGCCAATTTTGAGTTCTTCTATCGGTTTCGCCAAAGGAAGTGGCTGCATTTTCTAGTGCAGACCGCAAGGTTTTAATCTTACTTTTCTGAGTGTCTATTTCTTTATTGAGTACAGAATTTCTGGCAGAAAGAGCCTGGACAGACTTATCATTCTTATCAAACTCTGAGGCTACTAATTTCATTTCAGAGCCAAGCACTTTAAAGGAACGATTGATATCCGTTAATGCCTTTTTAAACTCTTTCTCGCCTTCAAGACCGATTTTAAGACCAAAGTTATCTGCCATGCTTTCCACCTCCTTTGTCAGATTCCGTCTGGGATGATGTCATCAATAAACATCTCCCGTTTTGCTTTTGCCAGACCGTGATACTGTTTGTGGCACTCCCACAGGTCTAGTAGCAAACCAAACGGCATCAGCCAAAATTCATCCATGCTTAGATGTAATACGCTGATGCCGTAATATAAAAGCCTCGTAAATAACTCTTCGTCACTTACGGGGCTACTGCGTTTTTTGAGTTTTCCTCACTGACTACATTTCTTTTTGCACCCTTATAAAGAGCATTCATGATTGCTTCTTTGTACTCTGCTAAATCAATAGGCGTTGTAAGAATTTCCACTTCATCTTCTGTCAGTAATTCCTTAGGTGCATCCTTGTGCTTGATGTTATGAACAAGGATACTTTGATTGGCAAGTAAGGTAATCAGCCACACGATTTCTGAAAGTGCCATCTCCACATTCTCAGACTTCATTAACTTATCGCCTAGATTTTCAAGACCACCATAACGTCCTGCAATCTCCTTTGTTGCCTTTGTAGTGAGAAGTAACACATATTCATCGCCACCAATATTAATGCTTGCTGTTCTTTCGTTATCCATCTTTTAGCCTCCTTGTACTGTGTAATCTGGTTCATAGACTTCTATATACCAGCCACTGATAACAGAAGTTGGTACATCCTTATCGCCTTCGGTTACTTCCGATTTCCACGGATGCTTTCCATTGGTATCTGCTTTATTTCTTCTTAGAACCGTGCCTTCAATGGTTGGTGTTGAAAAAGTGATGCTGTCACCCTTTGTAGCAAGGTTTGTAGATGGGATACCGAATTTCACTCGATAGAGCCAATAGTATTTATACTTGCCATTGGATTTCTTTGCTCTAAAACCGACAGCCACAGGATTCCCGCCATCTTCACTGTTAGAAACCACAACGTTGTTCTTATCAACCGTGACACCGGTTAAGGCGGCTGCAGTAGTCGAGCCAATATCATCTACTCCAAGAGAGATAGTGCCATTCTTAAATTCTTTGACAATTTCTGCCGCACCATCATCTGCATAGAGGGTTGCCTCTGCCAGTTCAACAGATAGCTCTGCTGAGATTGCTTTTGCCAGCTGAGTGGGTGTGCCATAGATTTCTTCGCCATTTTCATCATCTGTGATGGTCGCATAATAAAGTTTATCCAGACCAATTGTTGCCATTTTTAATTACCTCCTATTTCATAATGTTTGGCTACATCCACGTTGTAGTGGTAATAGCCCGTATCATCTTCAAAGCCGATGTAGCTCCGTGCGGTTATGGTGAAACTGGAAGCCAACAATAACTGCACCACTTGATTTTTTAACGCTGTATAACTGCCTTTGCTATAAATTGAAATCCGTGCCTCTTGAACATCCATGCATGGTAGATTATCCGAATGAAGATCAAAGCTATCGCTCATCGGAACAATCACCATGTACTTACCAGGGGCAGTATCCGAAAACATACCTGTTTCTATTGGAACATCCAGTGATTCTAAAGCGACTTGTAAGTCTGCTAGAATGCTCATATCTTTTTGACCTCCTCTTCAAAAGTGCTTTTCATTGTCGAGACACACTCAGACTTTGATGCACTCCTAGCGGGTTTCAAAAAAGGTTTTGCAGGCTGACCGTGTTTGCCGTATTCAAGGATATTTGCTAGTTTTGCATTACTCTCTCCATCAGACCTTGGTTCAGAAAAACCTATTTTAATATTGTGGTTTCCGTTCCTATCTAGCCTGACTGAAGTGACACCGAGTGCCTTTTCTAATTCACCCGTTGATCGTGATTCATGCTTTGTACCTTTACCGATTACAGCAGAAAGATTGCTCTTCGTTCGTTTGAAAACGACTTCGCCACCTGCTTTTAGCACCTTTTCGGCAACAGGGTCAAAGTCAGATCCAAGCTTTGAAACCTTAAGTAGAAATTCATCAGGCATCTTAATATCAACTTTTGCCAATACTGCTCACCACCTTCTTTGCCAAAACTTCTGTATACATACCTCGACCTTTTACGTTTTCTACCGAGGTAATATCAAAACGCTCTCCATCACACACAATAAAATGTTCTGTCGTGACCTCGACTCCTGGAATCGCACGAAACCTGAATAAATCTGTAGCCTCTGAAAAAGTAGCTAGGTTAGCCCAGCGCTCACTACCATGACGCCCTTCCCGGTAGACTCGAATAGAAGCAATCACGGTTTCTGATGTTGTCGCAAATCCTTCACTGTCTTTTGTTTTTGTGATTTCCTTAATGTCAGCAAATCCATTCATTTTTCCGAAACTCACAACCAGTACCTCGCTTTCAATTTTTACACCTTCCAATCCCGATCAAGCCTTAATAGCAGGTTGACCGTATTCCACACCTGCTGACCGGCTTGCACATTATCTGCAAAAAAGCCACCCGTGCTGCCATCTCGACTTTCATAAAAATGAGAAGAGAGCATAATAATGGCTTGCTCAGTAGTCGGTGGCATGGGGTGATCGGTGTAGTACTTTTCTGGTACATGCTGATAACTCTCGGCATAACTGACAGCAGCGGCGATGAACATCTCTAAGAGTTCGTCATCAGCTTCATGCTCTAAAATCAAATTTGCCTTTACCTTTTGAAACAGTGTCATACCGCTACCATCCTTTCTCTTTTTAATCAGCTTCTATGAGTCCGGCTGTTTTTAGCTTTGAAAGCAATGCATTAAAATCAGCAACTAAACTCGTAATATCTTCTGCCACACTAGGTGCTTGGTTTTCTGCAGGAGTAAAAGAAGAAGGGAGACCTGTTACTGTTGCTCCCTCCTTAATCTCTAGCGTTCCACCGATAACGGTTTTGTCACCGCCTTGTTCGGTATAGTTTTTAGCTGAATAACTCATCGTGCCACCTCACTAGGCTTTCTGCTGAAGCACTTTTATGGCTTCAGGTAAGACAAGTTTGCCGTCTACACGTTCTTTCGCAACAAAACCGACCATGCCATTACCTGCAAACAGCTCACGAAGTTCTGCAAAGGAACGAGAACCACGATCTCCAATGTTGTAGTAAGACAAATCGCCAAAGATAATGGTCTTAGCACCTGCCTCAATGGTAGGCATATAAGCAGATGTATAAACAGGATAGCCAAGTAGTTTATCTGGTTCACCTGCAACAAGAGCTGCTTGCCACATATAGGCTCCGTTACCGTCCTTTAGTTTTCTAAGTGCCGCTATGGTCTGGTCATTTAAAATGAACACGGCATTTTTACGATAAGGACGCTTCAAGGAATACACAAGGTTAATCACTTCGTCAGCAGTAATCGCCGTTGCAGATGCTGCTGTTACACCGACTTCAGCACCACCACTTGCAGCCAGAATACCCAGTGGTTTCCCTGTACCATTACCATTAATAAAGGCATCTTCCTCGGCATTAGCCAGAGCCTTATAAAACTCCTCAATGATGTAATTCTCAAGTTGGAACGCATTGTCATAAAGTAGTTCTTCAGTAACCTTTACGGCTACATGAAGTTTGTGGGCATCCAGATTGATTTGAGAGAAGGTTGCATCGCTAAAGGTCAGTGCCTCACCCTCATCAATCCATGCAGCCGCAGGTTTTGTGGCAGCTATATTGATTTTTCGCTCACCAGATGTCGTAATGGTATGGCCTAACTTACGGATGATATTTTCGTCTTTCAGCCCATCAATCAGTCTCGTGTCATACTCTTCTGGAACCAGATATCCACCATCAGCATCAACACCTTCTTGCAGGACATTGGATACATTACGGAAGTTTGAACGAAGAGCTGAAAGCATTGCTGTCTTATAAGAATCAGCTGCTCGGCCAGTTTTAATTTCACTGTTATCCAGTCGACCATTCATCGGATTTTCAATGATTGGCTTGCTGACAGGTTTTTCAAGTTCAGCCTCGATTGCTTCACGTCTTTCCATGCGATGGATTTCATTCGTGAGTTCAGTGATCTCATCTTCCATGGTTTTGTAGGTTTTATCATCTTCTGCGGATAATGTGCCATTCTTGGTTTTATGAGTGTCCAAGAACCCATCCATCGTTTCAATAAGCTTTTTGCGTTTATTACGCATTTCTGTAATCGTCATAGTAAAATTCCTCCATTTACATATATTTTTTGATAATTAAAAGACGCTCCTTGAGTTCATCAATTGAGCGCCCTTGGGGTTTGGCAGATTCCTCCGCCTGAATTGGTTTATTCTTTTCTACCATTTTGTTAAGTAGGTTAGTTGCCACTGCTTTTCTAGAAAACGCATAAGCAGAAAAAGTGGGTTCGGATTGTTTCTCATCCTTTAGCAAATCGTCTGCAAAGCCAAGTTCTATGGCTTTGTTGGCATTCATCCAGGTTTCAGCATCCATCAGATAAGATAGTTTGATGCGAGATACTCCAGTCTTAATCTCATAGGCATTAATAATGCTTTCTTTCACCTCATCTAACATCTCAATCGCTCGTTTCATGTCTTCATGATCGCCCATCGTGATGGTTGCCGGGTTATGAATCATCATGAGTGCTGTCGGAGCCATCAATACCTTTGTTCCTGCCATTGCAATGACAGAAGCGGCTGATGCTGCAATCCCATCAATCTTGACGGTTACCTCATCTGGGTAATCCATCAACATGGTATAAATCTGACTTGCGGCAATGCAATCTCCACCCGGTGAGTTAATCCATAAGGTGATGGGTCCTTTTCCGCTAAAGAGTTCGTTTCTAAACATCTGTGGGGTTACATCATCATCAAACCAGCTTTCTTCAGCGATTGTTCCGTAAAGCTCAAGAACTCGTTCTTCTTGTTCGCTTGCTTGGTTCTTCCATCGCCAAAACATCTTGTTCTTCATCCAAGTCTTCCTCCTTTCCATCCTCGTTTGTATTTGCGAATGCACCTGCCTTTGTAAGAGGGAGCATATTGCCGTTGACAAGGTACATGTCACCGCCATCCTCTGAAGGGATACGGTCTAGGTTTTCAAGTTCTCTAATATCATTTGCACTCATCCAACCGTTTTGCCTTGCTGTGGCATATCCGCTCATACGACTGACATAATCCCCTCTCAGTAGGCCTTCTACATTGAATCTAAAGAAGTATTTTTTCTTTTCCTCCGATGTAAAAAGGGTGCGGGCTAGGGTTTGCTCCCAACGCACTACCCACGGGTCTAAGGTGTATTTCACAAACTCAAGAGATTGTTGCTCAATATTAGAAAAGCTAGACTTTTCAAGGTCGCCTACCATGTGAGGAGGGACTCTGAAAATCCGAGCAATTTCATTGATTTGAAACTTCCTTGTTTCAAGGAATTGTGCTTGTTCTGGTGAAATGGAAATCGGTGTATATTTCATTCCTTCTTCCAGCACGGCTATTTTATTGGAATTGGCACTACCACCAAATTGTGACTGCCAAGCCTCTCTGACTTTCCCAGGTTCTTTAATCGTTCCTGGATGTTCAAGCACACCACTTGGAGCAGCACCGTTAGCAAAGAACTTGGCTCCATATTCCTCTGTTGCAATAGCTAGACCAATCGCATTTTTAGCCATTGCTATAGGGGAGTAGCCAACCAGTCCATCAAACCCGAGTCCAGGAATATGAAGTACATCGGAGGTACTAAGTTTTACTGTCATACCCTTCGTACTGTTCACATCATCTGCACCTCTGGTATATAAGTAATAGAGCTGCCCACTCTCATCTCGATGAACTGACATCCGATTTGGCATCAAGGGGTAGAGCGCGACAACTTCGCCTTTTCCATTACGAATAATCTGCGCATAACAATTCCCCCATAATAAAAGATGAGTCATCAGTGTTTCTCTAAACACAAAAGAACTCATCTCAGGATTTGGTTCATCATGCAAAAGTCGATACAAGGAATGGTCAATTGCTTTTTCCTTGCCACCATCTTCTGTATAACAATAAAGATGCAGAGGAAGCCCTGCTACTGCTTCAGCTAATATGCGAACACAAGAGTATACGGCCGTCATTTGAAGTGCCGACCGCTCGGTCACTGTTTTACCTGCTGTGCTTGAACCCATTAAAAAGGTATAGTTGGAACTCACCGCTCTATCAGTAGGCTTATCTCTCGCCTTAAAAATGGATGATAAAAATCCCAAAACCAATCACCTCCCTCATATAAAGAGAATGCCTCGGTTGTCATAAACCGAAGCACTCGTATCATTGCCACAACGAATCGCTCGATCAAGAGCCATAATCGTTGCCACTGCACCATCAATCTTTTCTGATGATTTTTCCTTGTCTGGCTTGATGTTGCCCGCCGGGTCTGTTCGAACAAAAATGTTATCCATCATCCAACGAAGTACAGGATGCCCACCATGAGCAACCTTTTCTTCTAGCGTTAGTTTCATCAGTTCCTTAGTTGGTGGACTCATATCCTTAAAACCCTGTCCAAAGGGAACTACGGTAAAACCCATGCCTTCTAGGTTTTGAACCATCTGTACCGCACCCCAACGGTCAAAGGCAATTTCACGAATATTGTACTTTTTGCCAAGTTCTTCAATAAACTTCTCAATAAAACCGTAATGAACTACATTGCCTTCCGTTGTTTTAAGGTGATCCTGCTTTTCCCAGACATCATAGGGAACATGGTCACGGTTGACCCTGGCACTTAGAGTTTCTTCTGGCAGCCAAAAGTAGGGAAGAATGATGTATTTATCATCCTCATCTAGGGGAGGAAACACCAATACAAAGGCAGTAATATCAATGGAGCTAGAAAGGTCTAGTCCGCCATAGCATACCCTTCCAAGTAAATCCTCTTCATTTACGGCAAAGGCGCATTTATCCCATTTATCCATTGGCATCCAGCGAACCGCCTGTTTAACCCACTGATTAAGCCTTAGCTGTCTAAAGGCATTCTCTTCTGCAGGGTTTTGCTTGGCTGATTCACAAGCGGCTTTTACCTTATCAATCCCTACCGTTATGCCAAGGCTTGGATTCGCTTTTTTCCACACCTTCGGATCTGTCCAATCATCGGACTCATCTGCTCCATAAATAACCGGATAAAAAGTCGGATCAATCTTTCTTTTCTCCATGAGGTCTTTGGCTTTCTGATGGGTTTCATAGCAGATTGATTTTGTATCAGAGCCTGCCGTGGTGATCAGAAAATATAGGGGCTGTGTTCTGGCATCACCAGAACCTTTGGTCATTACATCAAAGAGTTTTCTATTGGGCTGAGTATGCAGCTCATCAAAAACAACACCATGAATATTAAAACCATGCTTTGAATAAGCCTCTGCTGAAAGCACTTGATAAAAACTATTTGTCGGTTGGAAAATGATCCGCTTTGTTGCCGATAAGATTTTGACTCGTTTACTTAGAGCCGGACTCATACGTACCATATCAGCAGCCACCTCAAATACGATGGACGCCTGTTGCCTGTCTGCAGCGCATCCATAAACCTCGGCTCTTTCTTCGCCATCACCACAAGTAAGCAGTAATGCGACAGCTGCCGCTAATTCAGATTTCCCCATTTTCTTAGGAATCTCAATATAGGCTGTATTAAACTGCCGATAGCCATCTGGTTTCAGTGTTCCAAAGAGATCTCTGATAATTTGTTCTTGCCAATCAATCAGTTCAAATGGTTTTCCAGACCATTTCCCCTTGGTATGACTTAAACACTCAATAAAGTTGACCGCATAATCTGCAGCATCTTTATCGTAGATAGAGTCCTTTGCCATAAAAGGAGTTGGTTTATATTTCTTGAGCTTTCTGATTGCGGTCACCTCCCTTCAAAATAAGCATAAAAAATACAGCCTAAAGCTGTAGGACGAGAGAAAGAGCGTCTGCACGCTCAAATCCCTATACTATTGAATTATTTATGATTTAATCTTCATCACCGTTTAAAACGAACTTCACATACTTGGCTTTTTCTTCTTCAAGAAAAATGACCAGCTCATAAAATTCCATCTCATCTGCGATTCTTTGGACTGCGTTCACATCAAACATATTAGTAAGGCCTGTATCTCGAATGGCAAGAATCTGCTCCTTTATCTTATCTGTCATCGTCAATCCTCCTGCAAAGGTCTTCTCCATAAACAACGGATAAACTAGACCCTGTGTCCCAAGACACCATGATTGAGCCGATATCATCAACTCCTATTACTGTTCCTTTTGTTCCAATCACTGGTGCTTGAATATCATCCATCCTTAATAGTTCTACACGGCATCCAACAGGATACGTTTCACGAAGATGATGTAGTCTTTCCTTACTGATTATCATCATTTTTAGCTCCTCCTTTAAATGCCGATGAACCTGTTAGGTTTCTAAGCAGTATTTTCCGTTCTTCCTTATATTCTTTTCCGATAAAGCCAAGGCGCAGTAAAAAGCATCGGAATGCATATTTCTCATTCGGAGTTTCCTTTTCTTTTACCGTGATGCGTTTTTGATTCCTTGCCATCTCACAAAGTGCTGAAATAAAGTGGGTATACGCTTGTACCTCTTCTGGTGACGGCATTTCATCAAACCAAGTAAATGAAACCTCATCTTCAGAAACTTCAATTGGTAAATCCTCTACATCAAGTGCATGGCGGATTAATTTTCCTTTTGCTTCAATAATGGCTTTTAGGTTTTCAAGTGCCTTCTCCGTAAAATTGCTCCTTGGCATGGAAACTGTAAGGCCAATGTCCTCGCTGTCTGCCGTTTGTTTGCCCTCTGTGGCGCTCGTCTCTTCCTCAGCAATAAAACCCTCGCCGGCTAAATACCCAGCCACACATTCGAATTCTTCGCTGTTTACCTTGTCAATGAGTTCAAGGTTTCCATTCTTGTCGATGATAAAGCCACCTACCTCATAAGCCATGCTAGGCATTCCTAGATACTTTGCTTTCACACCTGTAATTTTACTCAGTGTTGTAACTAGCCTTTTTCGGTCTGCTCCTGTTACGTTATATTTAATGACCATGTACAAAACCTCCTTTGTTTTGGTATGTACATATATCACTCTAAACCACTACTATAGCAAGCTATTTCTCGCTTTTTAGGTATAGAAATGAGACTTAAGATTTCACCTCTAATTGTGTAAACCAAACAATGCCCGATAGGACAAAACATACATTGGGCAGGGCTACTCCATTACCCCACATCTTATATTCTGCAGAATCTGAATGAGGGTTTCTAAGCCACTTCTTGATTTGCTTCAGTGTCTTAGGTTTGGTGTAAGCTCCCGTTGCTTTACGGAATGTTTCAAAAATGTCATACCAAATCCGAAGGTCATCCATCGTTGGGGTCTCTATGCCTAAATCACTACACCACCAATCTGGAAAACCTTGCAGTCTTGCACACTCAGTTGGAGTTAGTCTTCTCACCGTATAATCTATCCCGTCATTATCATTGATAAGTGGCGGATCTTTGTAGTCCGTAGCAATCAGTGTATTGGCAAGTTCCTCTTTAGCATTTGTAAAAAATGATGCCTTACTGGATGAATAGGTGGGTGTTGCAACAGCGCTTGGCCCTTGTGCCTTCAGTGTTGAATTAATTCCGTCTTCAGTAATTCCTAGGTTTCTAGCATAGTTTTGACCGCAGTTAAATGACTCTCTATCAATGGCATAGACCACAGCGTGTTTATCTACGGTATTTAAAGTAAAGCTAAGCTCTTCATTCACACCATCACCTTGAGGTCCATTCTTATCTGCCCGTCCTATCATAGAACCTTGTAAACCATAAGATTCCACCACTGCAATACCACCTTGATTGCTTTCCGGTGCATTACCCGACGTATCAATCGTTCTTGCCGTATCACTTTCGTAAACATTGGAACGGGCATTTACAGTTCCTTCCGAGGTAAATCGCACATCATAAGTCTTAGAATTCTCCACAACAAATGGTTGATTGTTGCCGCCTGTTCCATAGGTCGCTGAAATCGTAGGAGCAACATCTATCGGTCCAGTAAAACGTGTATCCTTTCCGTGATTATCAAAAACTGCAGAGTCCATGATGCAAGGAGGATGATTTGACTTAGCACGTAGGGTACAAGTAATATCCTCTGTCACATCCATACGATTGCCGCCCTGGTCATTTAAGCAGATTGTTCCTGCCTCTCCAGTGCTGTCTGCAATATAGCTGGTAGCACCTTGCCACGAGCGGATGCTCTTTTTAGAATACCCAGACAAGCCTTCTGACTTAAATAGTATTTCTCCGGCACCCCCTCCTGCAAAATCTGCGACAAGGAAGATGCGTTTTCTTCGTTGGGGAACTCCCCAGTATTGAGCGTCAAGTACTCGCCAGGCAAGGGAGAAATGGTCTCCCACAATACTTCCTGCCTGTTTCCACTTATCAATCTTAGGAACTGATAAGGTTTCATCCTTGATGTGGCAGATGCCTTCAAGGACACATCTGAAATCTTCTCCTTTGTTTGATGAGAAGGCTCCAGGGACGTTTTCCCAGACAATATATCTTGGTTTTTTGCCATCTGTAGCACACCTCATTTCTTTTACAATTCGGATGGCCTCATAAAAAAGACTTGAACGTTTACCATCCAAGCCATCACGCTTACCTGCTATGGATAAATCCTGACAAGGTGAGCCAAAAGTAATAATATCTACCGGTTCTATCTTACTGCCATCCATGGTTGAGATATCGCCGTAATGTTTTATAAAAGGCAGCCTTTTCGTTGTCACCCTAATAGGAAACGGTTCAATCTCCGATGCCCATAATGGGGTAATACCAGAAATTAAACCGCCTAAAGGAAAACCACCTGAACCATCAAAAAGACTGCCAAGGGTTAGATTAACCATCAGCAACCTCCAGTTCATCATAGTTGTAGCTCAGCCCATCCCTTTGAACACTGACTTCTTTGGAAGTTCCAACCTGTTCAATGTAGCGTTTAATAATGACATCGCAGAACTTCTCATCTAATTCTGCCGTGTAGCAAATGCGCTCTGATTGTTCACAAGCAATTAAGGTACTACCACTGCCGCCAAAAGGATCTAGCACAATGGTGTTAGTCATCGAGGAGTTCAAAATCGGATAGGCGAGCAGAGGGATAGGTTTCATCGTAGGATGGTCTCCATTTCTCTTCGGCTTATCAAATTCCCAGATGGTGGTTTCTTTCCTGCCCGTATACCACTGATGCTTGCCTTTCTTTTTCCAGCCAAACAGCACAGGTTCGTGCTGCCATTGATAAGGAGAACGCCCCAGTACAAGGGAGTCCTTTTTCCAGATACAACAGCCAGACAAATAAAAACCAGCATCTGAGAATGCTTTTCTAAAATTAAACCCTTCGGTGTCGGCATGAAATACATAGATGGAGGCATCGTCTGCCAGCACTTCTTCGATATTGATAAAGGCATCTAAGAGGAACTGGTAGAAGGCATCATTTGCCATATGGTCATTTTTGATTTTCCCTGCAGCACCTTCATAATTCACATTGTAGGGAGGATCTGTTACGCACAAGTTTGCCTTCTTTTTATTCATCAGCAGATCATAGGTTTCTTCCTTGGTGGAATCACCACAGATAAGCCTGTGTCTACCAAGCGTCCATATGTCACCAAGCTTGCTGATGGCAGGCTTTTTTAGTTCTGTCTCCACATCAAAGTCATCATCGTGGATCCCCTCTTTCAATGTGTCCTTAAATAAGTCATCCAGTTCTTTAGGGTCAAATCCAGTTAGGGAAACATCAAAATCTACACCTTGTAAATCTGAAATTAAAAGGGCTAGTTTATCCTTGTCCCAATCACCGCTGATTTTATTGAGTGCGATGTTAAGTGCTTTCTCTTTATCTTCGTCCATGTCGATAACAACACACTCAACTTCTGTGATGCCCATATCCATGAGAATCTTCAGTCTTTGATGCCCACCAACAACATGGCCGGTCACCTTATTCCAGATAACCGGCTCTACATAACCAAATTGTTCAATGGATCGTTTTAATTTATCGTATTCTGCATCTCCTGGTTTCAAATCTTTACGAGGATTGTATGTTGCAGGGATTAGGTCTTTTGTGTTCTTCTTTTCAATCAACATATTTATTTACCGCCTCCCTTAGTTCTGTATAGCAATCTAAAAATTCCCACGAGCTTAATCCATATCTGAAATGGCCGTAAGTAGCTGTATCTGCATAAATGACATCCGTCAGTTTTAGCTTTTCGATTATGGCTGCAGGTCTTAGATTGAATACATCTAACACAGCACGGCAAAGGATACTTTCCTCAACCGTCCCTGTTCCAAAGGTATCAATCTCAAGAGCAACCGGATCTGCTTTTCCAATGGCATAAGAAATTGCTACCTGGCATCGCTTAGCAAAACCACATCGAACAATATTCTTTGCAATCGCCCTTGCCATATAGGCACCACTGCGGTCAACTTTTGTTGGGTCTTTTCCTGAAAACGCACCGCCACCATGAGCGGCTAATCCGCCATAGGTATCAACCATGATTTTTCTTCCCGTAAGACCGGTATCAGCTGCTGGTCCTCCTTCAACAAATCGTCCACTAGGATTAATGAGGATCTCAGTCTCATCGTCAAATGGATACTTCTCAAAGACAGGCCAAAGCACCTGGGCAATGACTTCCTTTCGCAAAACATCTAAATCTTTATCTGCACTGTGTTGAACGGAAACTACAATGGTCTTAATTCGTTTTGGTTTGTCACCTTCATATTCAACGGTAACTTGAGCCTTACCATCAGGACCAATGTCTTTGATCACACCATTCTTCATCACCTTATCTAGCTTTTCGCAAATGGCATGGGATAAGACCAAGGGGAGAGGTAGTTTCTCACTGGTTTCATTGGTGGCATAGCCATAAACGGTGCCTTGGTCACCCGCTCCTAACATGGAATACCATGACATATCACCCTCACGAGATTCCAAGGCCCTATCTACACCACCTGCGATATCTTTACTTTGTTGATGGACGTAGACAAAGACTAAAAACTTTCTAGGATTGTAGCCCACATCCGTCAGAACACGGCGAACAACACCCCTGATATCAATTCTCTTTGAGCAGGTGATCTCACCAGCAACAATGATGTGTCCTTTGGTAGCCATCACCTCGCAAGCAACACGAGAAGATTTATCTTTTCTTAAACACGCATCTAAAATGCTATCTGAAATAAGGTCACATAGTTTATCGGGATGACCTTTACATACACTTTCACACGTTCTATATTTTTTCATTTTATTTTCCTTTCCGAGCAGATAATAAGCGCTCCATCAAATCGTCTTGTGGACTTCTTCCACCAAACTCCACAGAGCAGTTTTCTTTTACAATTTGGTAAATCTGATACCAACACTGGTTGACCTGTTTCATGTATTCACGACTCATCGCAACGTAAGGTGATGCGATGGCAGCGGAAGTGGTTGGATGCTTGGCAAGAAAGCCATACTCTGAAATGCACTCTTCGCACTGAATCCAACGAGAAACACTCATGGCATACTGCTCGATTAACTGGTTGTTTACTAACATTTCGCAGCTACGATCTTTCAGCCACTTGTAAGTTTCGATATATATATCTTCTGCACAGAGGTCTTTGCCATTTTTCTGAGTAGCCTTTAAATAATCTTTTACAGCTGGCACATCTGCACCTTCTATATCCGTTGGTTCTGGCAGTACCAGAGCACCATTTAATCTGCCATCAGCGATTTTGTCGGTTAGAGCCTTTGATTTCCTTCCTGCACCAACACGCTGACCACCTCTTGCTGTACCATCTTTCGCCATGTTTTCACCCCACTTTCCTAAAAGTCTTTAATACCCCCTTTGATTTCTGATTTTTACACACGAAGCCCCAGGCCGTTGTCCGCCATAAGAGGTCTAGAGATTTGACCTCCCCCTTGGCTCACCTACGAATCTGTCTATCACCGAGTTCTAAATGAATCTTGTTGTGACAGGATTTACACAGGGACATCAAATTACTTCTATCGTGTGTACCACCTTGAGAAACAGGGAGGATGTGATGCACTTCATCAGTGGGAGTCAGTCTGCCGTCCTCCTTACATATCTCACACAGGGGATGCTCTTGTGCATAGCGGTCACGGATTCTTTTCCAAGCTCTGCCATACTTTTTGTTGACATCCTTTGACCGTTGGTATTTGTCATAGCGTCTACGTTCTATTAATTTATGGTCATCACAGTACTGACCATCGGTTAAGTTTGGACAGCCTGGTGTACTGCACGGTCGTTTCGGTTTTCTTGGCATCGTATCACCTCGCTTTCTGGGCATAGAAAAAGCCCTGCAGGGCATGGCCCACAAGGCTTGGTAAGTATTCTATCTTGCTGATTATAATGTAACATGAAGATGAGGTGCTTATCTCTGCTCAAAAGTGCTCATTGCTGTTCAACTTTTGAATAGTTATTGGATTTTCAGGTACAATAACATGATTTAAGGCATTACCATGCCATCTGCGAATGGTACTCTTATCCGCATTCAGCTCATCACCAATTTGCTCCCAGGTAAAGTTGTGAACGTAGCGGTAACGTAACACCATGCGTTCATCGATATCCGTTACTTTATTAATCACATCTCGAATCTCTGCTTTCAGTGCTACAAGATGATCTACCTCATCATTAATCTTGATTTGTAGTTCTTCAATTCGCTCTAGGTATCTGACAAACAAAGCATCTGTATGCCGCCCCGTTTGTACTCTCTCTCCCCAGCTAGGGGAGGAAACACTGGTCGATAATTCCCTCAGTCTTTCCATTTCCTCAATGTTTGATTGGATTCGTTTGTCTAGCCTGTAGGCTTGGTGTAAATATTCTTTTGCTTTCATTTCTCGCTCACCTCCGCTTGTAGCTTTTTGATTAGGATTTCTCCATCAACAGAGGTAAGTTCTCTATACCAATAAGAGCGGAAGAACCTCTCCACCTCGTTTTTCAAATCTTGTGCAGGTCCATACTTTGGACGCTTTTTTAGTTTCTTTAAGGCTGTCCGATAATCCTTAACAGCCATTAAAATGATGGCATTGGCTAAGTTTTGATAAGGTTCTGTCATCGCATCACCTCTAAATTCGCCTTTACCGCATCAATCAAGGCATCTTGAGTTTTCTCTTTTTTTGTGAGTGCAAGCAGTACGTCTTCATCGATGGTGTTTTTGGTGATGATGTGGTGAACAATAACTGTATCCTTTTGACCCTGCCTATAAAGTCTTGCATTAGTTTGTTGATACAGCTCTAGTGACCAGGTAAGACCAAACCAGATCAGAGTCGAGCCACCGCTTTGAAGATTAAGACCATGTCCCGCACTAGCTGGATGAATAACAGCTATAGGTATCTTGCCAGCATTCCAATCCTCAATATCCTTCGATGACTGAATTTGCCTGACCGGAAATCTATCTTTAATTCGCTCTAAATCATGCTTATACCAATAAGCAACAAGGACCGGTTTCCCATTCGCTCCTTCGATTAAATCTTCCAAGGCATCTAGCTTTTTATCATGAATCTCATGGGCCTTATTCCCGTTATCGTATACAGCACCATTTGCCATCTGTAGCAGTTTCCCAGAAAGGACGGCCGCATTAACCGCATCAATCTCTTCACCACCTAAGTTAGCCACCATGTCTTCCTTAAAATCTGAATAGACTTTCCATTCTTTCTCACTTAAAGTGACAAACACTTCATTACTGACATATTCAGGCATCTTGAGATAATCGGTAGATTTCATAGAAATGGTGATGTCTGATATTTGTTTGTAGATTTCCTCTTCAGCACCGGCCAGTGGTTTATATGAAAATATAATCTGTGCGTTTCTTTTATCTGGCTTAAAATAGGTATTTCGATAATGACTAATGTAGCGTCCCAGCCTTTGACCCAAATCAAGAATGCGAAACTCTGCCCATAAATCCATCAATCCATTACTGGAGGGAGTTCCGGTAAGACCGACAATTCTTTTTATAGAGGGTCTTACTTTGAGTAGACTCTTAAACCGCTTTGCACCATAAGACTTAAAGGATGACAGCTCATCAATGACCACCATATCAAAATGAAAAGGAATACCACTTTTATGAACCAGCCAATCGACGTTCTCACGGTTAATGATGTATAGCGTTGATTGTTTCTTGAGGGCATCGATTCTTTCTTTTTCTGTTCCCACTGCCACCGAGTAAGAGAGTCCTTTTAAGTGATCCCACTTATTGATTTCGGCAGGCCATGTATCCCTTGCTACTCTTAAAGGTGCAATCACTAACACCTTGCAAACGAGGAAACTATCCAAACACAAATCAAATATGGCGGATAAGGTAATCACACTTTTACCTAAACCCATTTCAAGAAATATAGCCGATATAGGATGGGATAAAATGAATTCAGTGGCATAACTTTGATATTCATGTGGCTTGTATTTCACTAAGTATCCCTCCAATCTGTTCTACATCATCAATGCAATAGACTAGAAAACCTAATGCCTCTAATTGCTTCTTTCTTTTTTTCTGTAAAGGTCGCATCTTTTTTCCTGTCGCCTTACATTCGATAAAGGCGATTCTCCCCATGGGAAGTAATACAATGCGGTCGGGCATACCATCTATTCCAGGACTCACAAATTTCGGGGCAATACCTCCCATGCTTTTTACTTTCGCTACCAGTTTTTGTTCTATATATTTTTCTTGCATAAATGACCTCCAACAATTCATCAGGAACGACAAGCACAACTTTTAACGTTTTTTCCTATACGCGCGCATACACACGCTCACGATGCCTTACTACTACTATTTATTAATTTATTACTAAGTAGTAAAACTCTTGTTCCACTCATTCCAGTAAAGCCAAAATGTCGGTAATGACTGGGTTTTTAAGAGAACAAGCATAAGGAACAACTAAGGAACAAGGAACGACCTTACTCATTCTTCTCGTAACAACGTTGTCTACCGTAAAGGGGAAAATTACTTGTTCCGTTCTTGTTCCCTTGGTACTTGTTCCACCCATTAATCTTTTTCATAATGCCTGCAATGGCATAGGAGTCCGCAGGTTTCATGGCGGAGGCATCCCTTCCAAAGCATTCACACCAAATTTCCATATTACAAACAAGCGTACGTTCTACCGTGCCAACACGGGATTCCCCACCAAATTCACTACCGTTTAGGTAGTTTCTTCGCTCGTATAAGGACAGGGCATTCCAGTCATCGGGTAAAAGCGTATCGAGGTAAGTGCGAACAAGCCCTTCTCGCTCATCACTCTCCATGGCATCTGCCTGCTCATTTGTTGCTAACTCTACATCACTGCCTTCTAAATAGAGCTTTTCACCTTTGGCATAAAGCACCAAAGTTTCTGCCCAAATCTGCTCTACATCGTATACGGACATCTGCCATGCTTTTCTTTTGCCGTCACCACTAATGCGCACAGGCCAGAATCTTCGGTTACCCGTGATGTCTCGCAAAAATCCACTTTCTGCATTGGTAGAGCCGACAATGATACATTGACGAGGATGGCTTTCCACATTCACCCCATAACTGGCACGGTATTTATCGTCCGATCTTGAGATAAAGGATTTCACAACTTCCACATCGGTTTTTCGCATGCCGGCTAGTTCGCCCAGTTCTAAAATCCAGTACCCTTGAAGTTTCTCAGGACCTGCTTTATCCTTCATATCCGTGAGCGTCAAACTATCGGAAAACCAATCACCTGCAAGCTTTGCAAAGAAGGTAGACTTACCGATGCCTTGTGGACCATTTAGAATTAAAACGCTGTCGAATTTCGTACCAGGATGAACAATTCTAGCGACTGCTGCCACCATCATTTTTCTAGTAACGGCTCTGGTATAGGAATTATCTGTTGCATTGAAGTAATCAATCAGTAAGGTCTCAACGCGATCGGTTCCATCCCACTCTGGTAGATGATCCAGGTATTCTTTTATAGGATGATAGGAACGCTCTGCTGCGACTGCTAGTATTGCGTCCTTTGTTTTGGTTGGGGAGTAGATGCCATATTTATTAGACAGATAAACTTTAAGGGCTGCATTATCTGAATCATTCCAGCCGCCCTTCATTTGCTCCCAAGGCAATCCTTCTCTTGCATCGATTCCATCACGGTGCTTATTAAAAGCAATGGATTCAAGTTCTGAATCGTTACGGATGATGAGAACGATATTATCCAATGTGTCTTTAATCTTTCCTTGCTTATCCAGTTCAAGTGCTGTCTGCCAATTATCCTCCGTAAAATCAATCGTTGACTGCTCCATCCGCTCTTTCGTAAACTGTGCTTTTACTTCATCATCTTGAATGGCAAATTCGCACATATTGATAAAGGATGGTAGCTTACTTGGTGGTGTACTTTCTGTCGCTCGATCATCTAAATGACCAAACTTATGAATACGAACAAGATCGAAAGCATTAAGAAGTCTCCCACTTGCAGGATCTGTTGCGTGGTGGGAATAGGCAAACTTATCATCATAGAGTATGACACCGGCACTGGAGTCAGCAGGAATATAATCATAGCGACCAGTCATTGCTGAAGGTTCGTATATATCCTTTAAGAACGTATCGATTGCAGTGCTAACTGAGTAGGTGCGACAAAAAGTACCGATGACACCTTGTTTAGAAAGTGGATCTGCTTGTTCTTTTAATGAGCGGTCAAGGATTTCTGACTGCCTAGAGGATACGGGCCAAGTACTGGTGTCTCGCCAATCATCGTATTTATTTAGAAATACATCAGGATCAAGAATGGAGCCATCTTTCTCTTCATACACAAAAATGCCGTTTCTTGAAGTAGACGGCCAATACATTAATCGTTCTGGTTCATAGGTAGTGTCATCAAAAAGGTCTATGCCTATTTCTTTTGCGACCATGCGACTAACAGCTGCATACTCTTCCTCTCCCACATCACGGAAGAGAGGAATGATCAGCCTTAGTCTTGGATTTTCTGGAGTATGCTTATGGGTAGAATAGATGCAGCACTGGTAAGGGAAGAAGGTACAGATTTCTTCCCAAATACCACTTGTTCCGTAATCCATATCAAGAGTCAGCATGGACCGCGACAGCACATTTCCTTTTTTACGTCTGCCATCTTTTAAGTGGCCACCAACAAAGCCGCCCACATCCTTGATGGAATCTTGTCCGCCTTTTCTCATTTTCCGATATTCTTCAACAGTTTCAGTAGTACGCTGTGTGGTCTTAACACGGGAACAGAACTCATCCCAGCTAATATCGCTGTTTTTCCACTTTTTATCCATTCGGCTATTACCGTATGCTATCTTCATAGAGACTCTACCTCCTCAAAATCTTTATTAAAGTATCTAACCGGCTGTCTGCGTTTCTTTGCTTTTTCAATTTCAATACTCATGCCTCTTGAGATAACATCACCTAGAACCCAGACCTCTTGGCATTTGCCCATCAGGATAATATCCATGAAAATAGCGAGGTCACGCTCTTTCTCATTTCTATCATCCATAAACTGTGGAAATAGAAGGTGAGGAGCAAGCGGGATATTGCCCTTATCTAAAGCAAAACGGCAAAATGCTCGTGTGCGCTTATTGTTGTTTTCAATATCGCCACTAAATGGAGAGCAAATATAGACAAGGGGCTTAAAGGCAGCTTTTGCTGCTGCCTTTTCCTCACGGTTGATATTGCTAAGTGCTTTATGAGGAGTTGGGTCATGATACCCCTCTGCATTGAATTTATTGATTCCCATATCACACCTCCATCTCAATTTGCGGATAAATACCATCCGCCTTTAGCTGTTCATAGATAAAAAGTCTGCCTTTTTGAGTCCACTTGGTATGCACTTTCGTATGTTGGATACCCTTGCTATCCTCGTAAATGTGAGTGTTGGTTTTGGTATATCCATTTGGAGCATACTTTTGATAAAGAAGCCAAATATCACCTTGCTTAAATTGAATCCCTTTTTCATGAAGGTATTCGTTCATGCGCATGGCACTCCATCCGTAATCTTTGGCAATCACAGAGATATTGACTGCATCCCTGCATTTAAGAACCACATCATAATAAGTAGCCTTGGGTTTCATCTCAGCAATTTGCTGCTGACCAATCGCAACTGCTGCCATCAATTCCTTGTTCTTTTCACGCTCTTCTTTTAATGCGGTAAATGCTGCGATGGCAAGGTCGGGGTTTGCAATTAAATCATCTGTTGCATAAAGTCCATGTTTACGAATAGCAGGGAGGACTTCGTTTGTCACCCATCGCTTAAACTTTTTAGCATTTGGCATCTTGCTTGAGAGGATGAGACTGTACAGACCAGATTCGTTAATAGCAGTCATCGTTTGATTTCTTCCGATGGCGTCACGAATCGTTACGTCATCCTTGTCCTCTTCATCAACATGATCAATTAAAGCTTTGCGAGTATTTGTATAACCAAGAATGCTTGCTACATCCTTGCCAACAAAATAAGGTTGACCGCCAATCGTTGTAGTACGTACGGAGCCGAACTCTGCATTTTTGTAAACTTGTAATTCCATTCGAATTACCTCCTTGTGTTTTTTTGGAGGTCTTGACCTCCTACCTAGTAGCCTTGGGAGAAGGTCAAATCTGACGGTTTTCATATTCTTCTTGTAATTTCTTTGTGGCTCGCTTTAATTTCTGAGTAATGTTGTTTTCACTTACACCGATGGAACTGGCATATTCTCGAATCGACATACCTTCCATACGAACCGCGATAAACATATCTGCCCAATCTTGCTTTTTACCAAGAGCCTTACGTATCCATTGGTAAACTTCTTCACGTTCACTTTCTTGGATGCGTTCAATCTCCTGAGAGTTATCAGCGAAAGTATCCATGACATCTATTTCAACCTCATCATCTTTTCGATAAGGTGTCTTGGGATTACCAAGATGCCTATGGTAGCGACGCCAATGGTTGTATTCCTTGTTGTTCATGAGGTCGAACATTTCCTGTAGAGTCTCACAGCGTTTCACTTCTTCCTTCTTTTCAGGCTTTGCCTCTGCAAGACGTTGCTCATAGTCGATATCCAGCATGACGCTGTAATCTCCATCTGGAATTTCAATTGTGGTGTAGTTCTTGTGACCGTTTTTGATGTTGTCTTCATATAAAACTCGAATCTTCATAAAGTATTCCTTTCCGCCTAGTCATTGGGCGGCGAAATACAAAAAGAGCCTGTAGTGAAGATGACCACAGACTCCGCTTGTCCTAAAAAAAGGCACACGAAATAACGGTGGGTGCATCTTCATTCCAAACACAGTCTTTGTCACTGTGTTCCGAACTCTTATGCATCCCGCCGTCCGTATGCGCACTAGGACTTTGAGATTGATTTTGTTGAGCGATAACTGCTCTGGATAGATTTCTCCCTTAGGGAGGATAGGTAGGCTGATTATTCAAATCTGTCTCTACATATCATTTGTTTTGAAAATTACTTTTTCTTGCTTGGTCTTGTTTGACTTAAAGCACTGCCAGCAACCGACTTTGCTTTCTTGCTGTAGCGACCATCATTAAGAATTTTGCTTGCTTTTGATGCCACTCTTTTTGATGTTTGCTTTGAATTACGCTTTGCCATTCTGACACCTCCTTTCATTTTTTGAAGATAAATTCAACTAGAACGATAAAATATTTACATTTGTGAATTTATCCTCTGGTAATGTGTAATTTCTTGTGATATAATGTAAGCGATATTTTTTACCTACATTTCAACTCAACACCACTCAATTACTAATAAAATTGTATAAAAAAAAGCCCCTCCATTAAGGAAGGACTCGGAGAGGTTCGGAAAGATTCGGAAATATAGTTGGAGGTGCCGGATAATGCGCTTTAGTGAATTTGCGAATATACTTTATAAACATAGTGACACGTCATATAAACCATATGAATTTTTTCTGTCGCTTTTTGACAATATTATGAGAGACCCTCAATCGTCTGAAGAAATAGAACTATCTGCGAAAAATAAATACAATCCATTCGATTACCTTGCACCGGATTCTTTGGATCGTTTTTTTAAAGGAACTCTCCCATTAAGTAAGAGAAACGTGCAAAAAGTGATTAGTCGAAAAGATACAGATAAATTTGCAAACTACATAAGTAAATTAAACGATCATAATCAGATGGCTATAGAGGAAGAAATCAAAACAGTGATTCCTAATTTCAATTCCGACGAAGTTTTTGGATATGCTTGTGCTGATTTATTTCTTCAAATCCTAGATGACATTTATGAGGGTAGAGAATCTTCTAGCATCAATGTTTCTAATAATTCAACCTCCACTTCTAAATTGACATCTTTGCCTCCACAAACTATTTATTATGACCAATCAGATGGAAAATTACATATCGGTACTGTTGAAATATCTATTCCCAAGGAGATTGAGCCTCCACAAGATATTGCTCCTGAAGAAGAAAAATATGTTCATGAGTTGCTTGCGGCTTATGCAGAGGCTATTAAGTCTGGTGATTTGACAAAAGCTGATTTAGACTCGCTACCTACAAAATATAAAAGGAACTTCTCTGATCAACGAATTAATTATTATAGTGCATTGCGTATTGACCGCTTTATTCGAGAATCTATATCTAAAGGTAATGAACATTCAAAGAAATGGAAATCTGAAACACACGATTATATTAAAGATACTTTATGGGATGATTACGATGATGGGTACAAAAGGCTATTAGCCGTAATGAAGAAGGTTGTAGATTGCTCTACCACATCAGCTATTGGTAATATTCAAAATCTTGTAGGCCCAAAAGAAAAGAAAGGAACCTGTCATCTATTGGTGAATGACGGTTGCATGCGCTGGGTGGATGAAGATGAATGATAAAGTTTTCAATACTGAATTTGAAATTTCAATGAGATTACTACTTGTCTTATCATTGTCTAAAAATAATAAGTTTACAATTGATAAGTTGGTAACAGCGGATTTTATTTCAAATTACTCAAAAGAATTTGGATTATCAAATAGCAATCTTCATGGTGATAATGAATTTAGTTTTTCTGAGTTTTCTGCGAGAAGATCATTATCACAACAAGCTATTAAACAGCTTGTTTTAGAAAACTTGGTTAGGGTTTCTTATTCAAATGATGGCTTTATTTATTCTATTACAGAACGTGGACTTGCCTTAAGCAATTCCCTAGCTTCTGATTATGCCAATGAATATAGATTGTATGCACACAAAGTTATTATTTATATGGATTCGAAAAACGAAAAAGAACTTCTTAATTTGATTAGTAGAGAAGCGTCTAAATCGTTAAGGAAGGAGTAACCTGTATGGCGTTTTATATTTCTAAAGTCACAGCAACCGGCACTGGGAAGTCCCCTGCTATTGTAACTTTTGATAAAGGATTAAATATCATTTGTGGAGTTTCCGATTCCGGAAAGACCTGCGTATTAAAATGCATCCAGTTTGCTATGGGTGTAATTGAAAAGCCTTTTGAAAAAGAACAAACAGGATATGATAGCGTCAGCCTAGATATTAACGCACCAGAAGGCACTATTCATCTCTCTCGGATGGTTGGAAAGAATATAGTAAACGTGGTCAGCAAAATTAACTCAATTGATGGTGGTGACTATGACGTTAAATATAAGAGTAACGGGAATAAAAATCCTGTTTTAAATGAACTTTGGCTTAAATTGATTGGCATTAAAAAACTGCCAATGATAATAAAAAATCAAGATTTTGCTAGACAACGCCTCTCATGGAAAACTCTTATGGGATTGTTTTGGTTAAAAGAACAAGAAATTGAAAATCCAAAATCGGTACTTTTACCTTCATCGCCTACTCAGAATCCTTATTTTTTTGCATCTCTTCTATATCTTCTCACAGGAAATGAATTCCCAGATATGGAGGAACACGACAAGGATGAAATCAGCAAAGCTAAAAAAGATGCTGTTCGCCAATTTGTAAACGGTAGAATTTCTCAGATGTCTAAAAAAAGAGAAGAGCTACAAAAAGCATTGTCTACTTATAGCGATTTAGATGTGGAAGATGAAATGCAAAAGCTAATTGATAATCTCTCTGAAACTGAAGCTGCTATTGCAGCTGCTACAGAAGAGAGTAAGGATTTACTAGGTACTTTATTAGATTTAAAGGAAAAAGAAGCAGAAAACCAAGTTACTTATTCTCACTTTCAATCGCTACGAAGCCAATATACAGCTGATATAAAAAGATTGTCATTTATTGTAGATGGAGAGGTACATCTACACTCTGTTGATAAAAATAAAAAATGTCCTTTTTGTGATGGTAATATGCAACCAGCAGAGAGAAAATCATACATTAAAGCATCAAGAGCTGAACTGAATCGCATAATTACACAATTACAGGGCTTGTCTGAAAGTGAAGAAGATGTCGTTTCATCATTACATGAAGTTCGTGAAAAAATCGATTATCTTGAAAGTCAAAGATCGGGGATAGATAAATTAATCGAAACTGAACTTACTCCTCAATCTAATAAACTAAGAGAAGGAATACAACAATATCGTTCTTATATACAATTACAACAAGAGTCAAGTGTACTGCAAAGCGTTTCACAAGAATGGATTGTTGAATTACAAAAGCAAGAAAGTGATGATTCGGATAACCCTAAGTTTAAACCAAAAGAACACTTCCCTGTCGATTTTAATACACGTATAGATGAAATAGCATATTCAATTCTAGTTGACTGCAAATACGAGAATTTGAATACGGCTCATTTCAACATGGGAACGTTTGATTTAGAAATAAATGGCTATGCAAAAGAAGATAGTCATGGTAAGGGTTACTGGGCTTTTATCAATACCATTATAGGGTTAACTTTTAGACAGTATTTACACGCAGATGCTGTACATAAGCCAGGAATTTTTGTGGTAGATACACCATTACTCGGTTTGGATCAAGGTGTTGATGATAATGCTCCTACAAGCATGAGAACTGCCCTATTCCAATACTTTATTGACAATCAAGCCGAAGGACAGATGATAGTTGTGGAAAACACAAAAGACCTTCCAGAATTAGATTATGAGGCTAGTGGTGCTAAAGTTATAGAATTTACACAGGACAAATATATAAGTAAGTACAAAGTAAGTCGTTATGGATTTTTACATGATGTATATAGCAATTAGGATGGAAGTCCAATAAAGGAGATAGAAAAATGCTCAGAATTAGCTACAACAAACTCTGGAAAATGCTAATTGATAAAAATATGAATAAACAAGATTTGAAGAATGCCACCGGTATAAGCTCTGCATCTATAGCAAAGCTTGGTAAAGGTGAGAATATCACTACAGATATTCTACTTAAAATATGTGAAGCACTTGATTGCAAGCTTGAAGATATAATGGAGACGATAAAAGAATAATATAAGTATATGGAGGAATTTACGATGATTACTAATATTGAAGAACTATTTCGAATAACTCAAGATAGGCTCGAAGGGCAACACGGAACTATAACAATTAATTTTGCGAATAGAAGCCATGTGTATTCAGGAAATGATGTTATAGGTAATTGCTTACAGGAGTGGCTACCTAATTGGTTTGAGCATTTAGGTGTTGATATTAGGCCTGGTGATAACACTCAGTCATTTCCAGATTTTGTGGCCAACTTTGAAAATGTTAGCTATGATGTTGAGGTTAAAGCTTGGAATTATAATAATTCACCAGCTTTTGATATAGCAAACTTCTCAAGTTTTTTAGCTACAACTTACGAAAGTCCGGGCAAACTAGATGCTTCCTATTTCATTTTAGGATATAGACCTATGGATGATGGATTTTCACAAGGGTTTGTCGTTGAAAAAGTATACCTGAAACACATATGGCAAATTACATCTCCTTCAAGAAATTATCCAATTGGTCTGCAAGTAAAGCGTGGTCAACCATACGCTATGCGTCCATTTAACTTCTCCCGTAATGCAAGTAGAAGTTTTGCTGACAGAACTGAATTTATATACGCTGTTAAAAACACTTTTGAGCTTTTCCCGAATGCTGTTATACCGTTTAGTCCAGATGAATGGCTCGATAGAGTACTTTCTTATTAAAAAAAGAAGTGCCACTCTTATTTGAGTGCCGCTTCTTTTTTTTCAATATTTTTGATAGATTCAAGGTATGATTCTATCAATTTCTCAGATACTGCCTTTATTACGGGAACACAAACTGTATTTCCTAACAAATCAAAAGCTTCACTTTCTTTCAAAAAATTAAGCTTATAATTACTTGGGAAACCAAATAATTTTAATCCCTCATTAATCGTTAAAGAACGTATTCCACCATTAACTGGAACTGCCATTTTGTGAACATCCGTTGCAACGATTGTTGGTGTAACACTATCTGGACAAAGTATTTTAGTGAATTCAAAGGATAGCTTGCCCGTAACAATATTATACCCTTTGTCTAATGTGGCATCAGGCACTCGTCTATTGTTAATTAATTGTTTTGGGTGTTCATAGGTGAGGTATCCCTTCATAACTAAGTCATCTAGCAACGATTGTAACTTAGGGTGAGAATAGAATGAAAAAATCATGTCTGCCGTTAATGGCATCCCATCCATCCACTTTATTCCAATCTCATCTGCCCATTTCTTATTCCGCCTCTGTTTTAATAACAATTCTAGAAGCTCTTTTTGATCACTAGAAACATCGCCTTTTAAACCAATATCCCAACTATGAATATTGTTATTGCCACCACGTTTGTCTTTTATTGCTTTTCCATATACCTCATCTATTTTGTAGTGAGATAATAGCTTTCTGGTAAATTTTGTATCTATTGGCGGTGTTGATTTGTCTATAACATCCCTTAATACCGATGTTTTCTTACTGAATCCAGACAATTCTTTTACCTTATGCCCTTTTAGTCCGATAATATAAATTCTATTTCTAGATTGTGCGAGTCCAAAATCCTTGCCATTTAATACTTGAGCTTGGATATTATAGCCCATATCTTCTAGAGTAGTACGTATTATCTTATATGTTTTTCCTTTATCATGGTTAACAAGTCCCTCAACATTTTCTAAAACAAATCCAGTGGGTTTTTTTGATAACAAAATTTTAGCAATATCAAAAAAAAGTGTTCCTCTTGTATCTTGAAAACCTAACCCTAGACCCGCTTGCGAAAAAGCTTGACAAGGAAAGCCTGCTAATAAGAAGTCAAAATTTGGCAAGTTAGATGGATTAATTTTTGTTATATCACATTCAGGATTCTCACCGAAGTTAAATTCGTATGCTTTTATTGCCGCAGGTTTGATATCACTCGAAAAAACACATTTACCTTTTAGCCCTAATTCTTTAAGTGCCTGTTCAAATCCTATGCGAATTCCGCCTAAACCACTGAATAAATCGATAAATGTTACTTCATTTGTGTCTGTTTTAAGTTCTGATTCCAATTTTTCTATCCCCATTTCAAGTAATCTTCTGCACTTTTGCGAGAAACTATTACAATCGGGCAGCGGTAAATTTTCTATAAGTTCTCTATCATTACTATTTAAATATATTGTTACAGGTTGTTTTTTATCTTTATCATTTTTCCTGCCAGATCCCTCTCTATATCCTCCGTGCATAATTACACCTCCATCAGGTGTTTGTATTATACAATAAAGGCATTGTTTTTTCAAGTATTAAAAATCCCGATTTGATAAATATTTAGAATAGTAAGCAGTTCAATGTTACGAAGAAACTTTGCCAGCAATCTAATCAACTCACTATTATTTTCCCAACTATCTTATCAACTCACCAAATCAATAACAGTATTGTCTTATGGCTTTTTAATTTCATCAATCTTGGATAACTTCCCTCAAAGCAAAGAACCGTGATTATCCTTCCGGCTTAGAACCAGACCTCAAACCACGGAAAGCCTTTATTTACTTATCTTATTACACTCTTACTTATCCACCCTTGACATCAATACTACCGTCTCAACGTGGCTCGATTGCTCCAGATTGATGTCAGATTTTTGTGTTCGTTCGCGGGAATTTATCAAAGCGTGTTTTTCCCTTAAAACACGCCGATTTTTACCCTTGTGCGTTCTCGGAAACAGGTCAAAGACCTTGCTCCTACCTATAATATGCAAACGCACAGATTTGCCGACCGCTTCAAGACTTCGCTCTGAGGGAACCAGTCCGAAATCCCATCGCCTCAACTTTAGAATCCCTATACATCAGGCTTTTCTCCAAATTCAAATCTTGCCTTGCCTGCTGCAACAGCTGCAACCGCAACTTCCTCTTCCGTCTTATCAGGAACAACCCATAAGCCCTTTACAAATCGGGAATAGTACTCGTCATCTATAAGTTCCTTGGGAGCTTGAATGCGATAATTGTCAGGATACTTTTCAGAGGGCCACTCCCAGACGTACTCCAGTATTCCAAAAAAATCTCCGAAGCGTATGGCGCATAAATTCGGCGACCCAATAAGGACTGAGTACTTTATATTCTCATTATCAAGCCTACGGCAGAATTCTTCGCACTTTTTTATTTCGTTCAGACTCAACGGCTTGCCCTTGATTTCGAACCACCTATTCAAGCTTGGAATATAAAAGTCCGGAAGATATCTGGTTCCATCCATTTCAAATCCTTCAATTTCATATTCATAAGTTAGCCCGACTGCATTGAAAAAGACTGCCCAACGAGCTTCAAGTCGACTGCGAAATCGATGTCCGTCATATTCTGTTTCAATTGCTTTAATATCATTACTCACGAACGAATAAGCCTCCTTCTTCAAATGCAACATAATTACCATCATTCATTTCCTGTAAGAACTCTCAAAACAGGGTTGCCGCCTATACTGGATTATGGTGTTCCGGGTAAGTAATGATCCAATTGTGGTTCCTCCCGTCATGCACCAGACAAATCAATTTCATCCGTATTAATAACTAATAGCAGCTCAATTGACCCTTCCATGAATAATTATACTGGTTTGTCTTTAATTATCTTCGTTAGGCTTTTTTCAAAAATCCAATTCAACCTTTGCTCGACTTACTGATGAAAATTGGTTTGTTGAGCAAGCCCTAAATACTGTGTTATCTGACAAAGTGCCAGCGTTGCCACCAAGTATTTCCCTTTTAAAATCATTTGTGTCAGATGTTTCAAGTATTTTAATCGTGCAAAAACAAAGTCACATTAACTGTATCTCCGCCGCTTTTACCGATTGCCTCTCTAATCTTTCTATTGATCGAGATTATCTTGTCTTCATTTTTCCTTGGAGCCAAATTAATGCTTTTTACTTCATAACCGTCAATTGTCCCGGATACCTTTAGAAAACCCCATTTCCCCTCAATATCTGCAGTCCCTGGAATTCTAAGGTGGTATGTCCACGCTCCAAATCCTCTCTTATATTCCAATTTGAGTTCTTGATTATCAACAATCTTTATCATTATGAGTTCAGCTCCTTTCTTTAAAATTTTTCAAATAGATATATAATTTTACTAAAAGCCACGAAATTGTTACTTGATGAATGATTCATTCAACTTGTAGTAATGGGTCTGGGATTCTCCCAGGATAAAAAATCAAATGTGATTTTGGCAAGTGTATAAACACTTGCATTGCTTGCCATTATTCTTTAACTAATTTCCCTTCATTATCGAATTTGTTATTCCTTCAACTGTTGCAGAAATAAGGGCATTTGCAACCGACTTAATTGTGTCTATAACCAATGGTAAACCTTTTTTGGTAATTGTTTCTTTGACTTTCTTCCACTGAGAATCGTCCCTTATTTTTTCCAGGAAGTCATTCCCATCCCAAGTTAGAGAACCGACACCAAACACATAAATTTCGTTGTCAGCATATTGTGCTTTATAGTCCGAAATCAGACCTGCTTCATATAGAATTTTACAGTGATAAGCAACCGTCTCGGTATCATATCCATCAACAGCCAAATCGTATATGGCTGTTGAGCTATATTTATCTTCAATTTCCAGTAATATCAGGCGAATAAGGTCCATATCTCGTTTCATTTTAGCCTCCCACGTGCTTAATTGTAATCAAGTTAAAATTATGTGTGTCTACCACTCAATCAATAATGTTTTTGATCTTCATCGGGATCCAGGACAAATGTGCTTGCTTCCCAATCTTATGTTTCAGGTATTTTGATCTTGTACTTAATCGTATATGGATTATGTAAATTATTTAGATACTATCCGTCCACATCTCACACTGCCCGATAACTGTGGCGATTGCATCTTCAAGACCTTCAGGCGGATATTTATACTTCTTCAAAAGTTTCTTGACCATACGCCTCATACCTGCACGGGCAGACTCTTTCTTCTGCCAGTCTATGGTACGGTTTTTGCGGAGCATTTCTGTGAGTTCGTGGGTAAGTTCAACGAGGTCCTTGTTCTCATAGAAATCCTTGACTGCTTCTGGTCGGGTTAGCGCATCATAGAACGCCAATTCCTCTGCGCTCAAACCCATTGCGTCGCCCTCTGCATGAGCATTTGCCATTTCTTTTGCCATCTTCATTAGCTCAGCAATTACTTCTTCGTTAGAAAGCATGCCGTTAAGGTATGCCTTCATTGCTCGAGAGAGCATCTCGGAGAACTTTTCGGATTTTACAAGATTCGTTCTGCGGTATAGCGAGACTTGCTCTGCAAGCAATTTTTTTAGAATTTCAACGGCTAAGTTGCGTTCCTTCATCTTTGCGATTTCATCAAGGAACTTAGGATCAAATAGAGAAAACCCTGTGTCAATATCCGAAAATAAGTTGATAACACCTTCACTTTGAATGCTCGCCTTTAGAAGTTCATTAATGCGGGTGTTAATTTCCTTCAGTGATAAAGGCTTACCTTCACCGGTCAACCTGGTCAGAAGAGTACGCACCGCCTCGAAGAATGCTGCCTCATAGCGTTGTTCTGGTTTCAGCAACGAACGACAAAGAGACAGTGCCTGACGTAGTAGCATTGCTTCTTTAATGAACGATTCACGTTGTTTTTCTTTATCCACTCCAGAAATAAAGTTCACTCCGCCGCTGATGGATTTAGCACGAGTAAGGTCGGTGGCCTTTTCATCCATAAAGCTGGACAAGTCGAATCCAAAAAACAGATCGCGGCAAACCTCCAGTTTTTCTACGAATTTTGGCAAAGCAGTCTTAGCAATGTCCGTATCGCCGTAGTTACTCTTGTCACGGTTGGTGTAGTCATTCATTGCTTGTTTCAGTGCTGAGGCTATTCCTACATAATCGACTACCAACCCTCCTTCTTTATCCTTATAAACCCGATTAACTCGAGCTATGGCCTGCATCAAATTATGTCCTGCCATAGGCTTATAGACATACATGGTTGCAAGAGAAGGGACATCAAAGCCCGTTAGCCACATGTCTACGACAATAGCGATTTTCATTGGATCATTGTCATCTTTGAATTTCTTGGCCAAATCATCACGGCGACGTTTATTACCAATGATACTGCGCCACTCTTCTGGATCTTTGTTGCTATCGGTCATGACGACGCCAACTTTTTCTGTCCATTCTGGGCGCAACTGGAGTATTTTATCGTAAATTTTCATCCCGATGGCGCGAGAGTATGCAACAATCATGGCCTTGCCTGTCAGTTCGTATTGGCGGTTTTCTTCATAGTGTTTGATAATGTCTACGCAAAGAGCTGTTATCGTCTGGTCCGCACCGAGAATGCTTTCCATCTGGCCTAGTTCTTTCTTGCTCTTTTCTACAAGGTAAGGCTCTGCGCTTTCCGCTACAAGATCGTATTCAGCGTCGATACGGTGCAAGACATCCTCATCTAGCTTAAGGTGGATCACGCGGCTTTCGTAATACACAGGACGTGTTGCGCCGTCTTCTACAGCTTGGGTCATATCATAAATGTCTATATAGTTTCCAAAAACCTCAATGGTGGAGCGATCTTTCGAGGAAATCGGTGTTCCTGTAAATCCAATGTATGTAGCATTAGGTAGGCTTTCACGTATGATAAGGCCAAAGGACTTTTGAATCCGCCCGGTCTGACTGTCAACCCTTTCGTCGATAAACTGACTGCGATGCGCTTCGTCCGCTATGACGATTACATTACGTCGGTCAGATAAAAACTCGGAGCTTTCCTCAAATTTCTGTGCGGTCGCAAAGATAATGCCGTTTGCCTGCCGTCCAGCAAGCAATTCTTTCAAATGGGTTCTGCTTTCGGCCTGTTGAGGTGTTTGACGGAGAAAACCCGCACATTTTGCGAATTGGCCAAAAAGCTGATCGTCGAGATCGTTTCGATCTGTCAATACAACGATTGTGGGAGAGTTTAGCACTTCCTGTAAAAGATGGGCATAGAAAACCATTGATAGCGATTTGCCACTGCCCTGTGTATGCCAAAACACACCGCCCTTTCCGTCCGTCTCAGTAGCTTTGATGGCAGAGGCGGCTGCTTTTCGTACAGCGAAATATTGATGGTATGCACCAAGGATTTTGGCATCACCGGAAAAACAGATAAAATTACTGATTATATCAAGCAGTCGCTCCTTTTCAAATATTCCCTCAAGGAATGTATCAAATTGAGCATACTGTGTATTTTCATAGCTACCGTCTTTTGTTTTCCATTCCATAAAGCGGTCTTCACCTGCTGTGATAGTTCCTGCTTTAGAGATGGCAAGATCACTCATCACTAGAAAGGCGTTGTATATAAACAGCGATGGTATCTCATGCATATAGTTACGAAGTTGCAAGAATGCTTCGCTCGCATCCGTTTCCTCACGACTGGGCGACTTGAGCTCAAGTACTACAACAGGGAGACCATTAAGGAATACGATAACGTCAGGGCGCTTTTCGCTATTCTCAATTATGGTCCATTGATTGGCAACGGTAAAAGTGTTACGTTCAACATTTTTAAAGTCGACTAGATAAACGAGAGAAGACCGCTGTTCACCACTATTAAAGTAACTTACCGAGACACCGTTTTGGAGATAGTCCATGAATTGGATGTTCTTCTGCAATACCGTGCCACCCTCAAAATTGCGCAACTTATATACAGCCTCGTAAAGTGCGACTTCTGGTAGCTGGGGATTTACCCGATGCAACGCAGCAAGCAACTCCTCTTTGTGTAGCGGGTCCGTATAATCACGGGCAAAATCAGGTGCGTAAATATGGCTGTACCCCAAGGTGTCGCGAAACACCTCTAAAACAGCATTTTCGTAATTTGCTTCGGTATATGGCATACGGTTAACCTCCTTTATACTGAATAGCTTCCGTTACAAAATATCTGCGAAATATCCTTCTTCGGTCTTGGAAAACATAACTTTAGACGGAAACAAGTTCTCACCCAAATTTGCAAAACCAACTAAAGTCATAGCCCATTCAGATAATTCCGTTGGAATTCGATAGCACTTTGCTTCAGTCTCTTCTGTTACAGTAATCATTGGAATCATCTCTTTGCTAAAGCCTACCGACAAAACATTGCATATTCGTTGGCCGCTTTTAATGACAAGCATTGGCTGCCTGCTAGTATCGAAATAAACCTTTGCACCACGTTGGTTATAGAAATAGTCTTTTGTGGTGTCGTCCACAGGATCAATTGGAAGCTTATTCCGCATACGATCAAAATAGTCAGCCAGGCTTTCGCAAGTATAAGCGTTAAAGTATTCGCCTTGCATTTCAAGATCTTTCTTTATCTCTTCTGCTGATTCGAAATGATTCATAAACCCCAAGAGAGCAATAAGCACAATAAAGTCGTCTGAATAGGTTCCGGCATACGACTTATACCAAGCCTTATTCAAATCGACTGCAACTTGATACATCTTCTTGTAAAGGGCAAGTTGTCGCTCGTTTAGCACGAACCAGCTTTTATCAAGAATCTTCTTGTTTACCTGCTCTTCTGGCGAGGCATAACGCAGCGTACTATGTAGCGCCTTAAGCAATTTGGAAATGACCCCTGCTAACAAATCTGCCATGCGAATCCCGCAGGAGGTCAACGAATCGACTTCGGTTACCGGGTATAAGCCCACTCGTTCCGCTGCTTTTACTGTATTACCATTTTCGCCTTCCTTGTCAATGATTAGCGAATAGGTATGAATAGCTTTTTCATCCAGATATTTTTTGAAGCCTACGAAAGAAATATCGTAATTCCAGTTGATTGTTCTAATCGTAGATATATCATCCAAAATTATTAGAATTTGGCTGAATTGCTCAATTTCCATTTTCTTCAGCGTTTCATTTGCCTTATCCTTTTCTATCTGGGCTGAAAAGAAGCTCTTCAACAAAGCGATCAGTTCGCCCGTGTTCTCATAAAGCCCCGCCATAATGTCGCTTGGCTGATACAAGACTAATGCCTTCGTGATTGAATATTTCATCGCGTCCATGTCCACGAAAAAGGTATTTACGTAATCTTCAAATAGCTGACGGATGATATATTCAATTTTACTTATGACTGCATAGTAGACAAAGATTCTTTCATCGAACAAACCCAAGAAGTCTTCCAGCAAAGAAAGATTGTCCTTGTTCAACGATGCAAAACCACTTTTCAGTTGGCTCTGCTTGATAGTGGTGCTTTTCAATTCGCCATCGGACTGCCTGTGCTGATACTTCTCTTCAAATGCGCTATACCTTTCATACAAACTGGGTTGATTCTCAGAGAGCCAGCCAATGATAACCGCGATAAAACTGTCGGAGTAATTCTCCGCAGTTATTGTTTTATGGTTAATTTTCCTGCTATGCCCGGATTCGTCATAGAAGAAATTGAATTTGTCCATCGGCTGCCTCCTTTCGCAGTTTGGTAAATCATCATTTAATGCAGATGGCTCAGGCCATCTTTAAGTCGTGGTTTGTTGATTTTGAGCCTTGGGACGGAAAAATGCCAAATGATTGGCGAGATGGAACGCTTAGTGATATTTGTATTTATAGCAGTAAGAGGATACCGGTTGCTTCTCTGACTGTTGACACATATATCTCTACCGAGAATATGTCTACGGACAAAGGTGGTTTTGTAATAGCAACAAGTTTGCCAACGATTCCACAGACAACTGCTTTTACCATTGGTGACACTCTGATTTCTAATATTCGCCCATATTTCAAGAAAATTGTTTACTGCGGTTTCACCGGCGGATGCTCGACTGATGTTTTGTGTTTTCATCCGAATAAAGCCAACCTTTCACTCTACGTTTACAACGCTCTTTATAGCGACAGTTTCTTTAACCATATGGTTTCGGGTTCGAGGGGAACAAAAATGCCACGCGGTGATAAACAACAGATAATGAATTATTATGTTGTAATTCCCCCAGACACTGTTATAGGCGATTTTAATAATTCTGTTTCTGCAATGATCGAAAAGCGTCATCTTCTCACACAGGAATCAGCTCGACTTGCCGAGCTACGTAACACACTCTTACCCCGTCTGATGTCCGGTGAGTTGTCAATTGCCGATCTCGACGAAGCTAAATGATGATTTATCTTAGTATTGTTGGCAATTTTGTCGTCAAGAGCTTTAAGAGTTCGCCCAATCTCAACCTGTTCTGGGAGAGATGGCAAAATCAGCTCTAAGCTCTCAATGTCGGAAGGTTTAATGGATGGATAAGCCGAAACACTCTGTTCGCCTATGGCGTGTAAGCCATCTACGATGTCGTTTTGAGTCAAGTAATAATATAGATAGTCAGCATCAGCCTTTGCCTTGTCTACCCTTATGACCGCAAACCCTGTGGAAACAAGCATGTTCGGCACCACATCCTTAACAATGCCGTAATGCCTTTGGTTAGGACGTACCGTCGAATATAGGATATCATCTACGACGACTTTACGTCGTGCCCTGCTCGGCAGGGTATCCCTCCCTATTACAAGGTGCTGAATCTCACTGACACTATTTTCCGTAATGCTCCCCGTGTCCAGATAATTAACATATGACCACTTCTCTGACACAGAGTAGGTATTGGGGTTTGTTTTGCATATATCACTTATTCGTGTGGTCTTCCAATCTTGAGACATTACCATTTTCCTCCTAACCAATAAACTTTCTATGTGAATTCTTTACATTTGACTGATTAACCATCGCATAATGCATCGTCGTGTCTATCTTCACATGACCAAGTAACCGCTGTACTTGCTCAATGGGCATACCTTTGTCGATTGCCCGTGTTGCTAGCGTCCGACGGAACTTATGCGGATGAACCTTATTCAAATCAGCCCGCTTGCCTATTTTCCTGAGCCGTGTTTCCACCCCGCCGATAAGCAACCGCTCACGGGGCTGGTTCAAGGAAACGAACAAAGCAGGGTTATTGTCATCTCTGCTTTCTAAATAATTTAGCAGGTGAATTTTAGTTCGGGCATCGAAGTAGACCATTCGTTCGCTGCCTCCTTTGCCTAACACAACACATTCCCGCTCATGGAAATTCATGTCCCCTCGGTTTAGGTTCACCAATTCACCTACACGCATTCCTGTCGATGCGAGGAGATCAACTATTGCAAGATCACGAATTTGATCGCAAGCGTCACGGAGTAGTTCCAAGCTTTCATCACTGATGGTTTCTTTTATCGGTTTGTCAGTCTTTATTTTATGAATTCGGCGCACAGGGCTTTTTAGTATGTAGTCCTCATCTTCAAGCCAACCAAAAAAACTACTAAAAATACGCCTCATATTGTCAATCGTCACTTTGGAAGATCCGCGATCTTTTTGATAGTCAGCCAAATACCCGCGAAGGTCGTCTGTACTGATTTCACGAAAATGCTTACCTATGCTATTGAGCATTTGTCGGACAGTGAAGGTGTAATATTTCAGCGATTTGTCACTACAGCCTTCTATTCGTTTTGCGGCAATAAACACGTCCAACATTCCTCCGTTATCAGTAGCATCTGTCGGTTCTAGAGCCTCTTTTTCAGTTATATCGACTCCATCAAATGCGTATGTCAGCACCCGTCTGAGTTCCTCTAATTGCTCCATATTAAGCTTCGAAGCCATTCTTACTTGAATTTGTGTGATTAGTTTATCCTTCAAAATAATTCCTGCCTTTCATTTATATGGTATGTTGCTGGCAGGAGGAGAGGTAAATCATCATTTAGCGGCGCAAAGATCGGTAACAGATAACTCGCCTGACATAAGGCGAGGAAGCAAAGAATCGCGGACGACTTGCTGATTACAGCTTTCCTCATAGTTCGCTTCGATGGCTGCGTCCATCGGGTTAACCAGTTCTTCAAACTGACGGAGCACCTCGAAAGTGGGGATAAGCACAGGGAGGTTTGCCATATCGTTCTTATTTATGGAGCCAAATACCGTGCCTACTCCGTTGAACACATCCAGTTGCTGTTTCAAGGCGAACATCGTGTATAGGACAAAGGACTGACATCCATTGTTGCTTTGGATACCCGCCAAACCGCGACCGAGGCAACAAGATTCGAAGGCGACGTTCAAGTCCCCAACAGGAGCGCGAACGCTCATAAGCACATCGCCCTTCGACGCCATTCTCTTGGGTTGCGTGGTGAACAGGCGACGAGTGGGAAAACGAGAGCTGAACTCGGCACGACCTTGATAAAAAACAGTCCCGATGCCCTCCTCGTTGTAGCTTGCTCCGTCAGGAGATTGCCCCATAGTTATGATGGCTATCTCAGAGAGTGTACCTTCCCGCCAATCGTCAGGCATCACGCCTCCAAACGGCTCGAAGTCCACGAACCACGATTTGAAAATGGCCTGTGCCATCTGCACTAAATGATGATTTATCTTTCTGTTTTCAGCAATCCGAGCATCAAGCGCAGAAAGCGTGTCGGCAATCATCTGCTGTTCAGCGAGGGAAGGAAAGTCTACATAAATGTTGGCAAATGTATCCCTCGTAATCGTGTCGAATACCGAACCGTGCGTCTGCCTCTTCAGAAGGCGGATACTGTCTTTTAGTAGATAGTATAGGTACGTTTGAATAACCTTGCCTTTCTTTCCCCGTATTCCATAGCATGACTGGTTAAACGCCATCGGAAAAGGAATCATAGCAAGCTCACCGACTGTGCCACGTGCCGATATAATTATGTCGTCCACATTAAGTAGCTTTGTTGAGCTATTCGCCAAACCCGCTTCAGTAATTTTTTTCTCGGTAGAGTAAACATAGCGGCTATCATCGTTGAAATCCTTAACCGAAAGCCACGGGATGTCACCACCCCAGTATTCAGGGACGCTTGTTTTGGGCGTACCACCGCCTATAAGGTCGATATTTTCTGAGAGTTTAGATTTCATATCCAAATGCCCCCAGTCTTCTGCGAATTTCATCCTCTAACTCATGTGAACGTTTGAACATCTCGGACAGTTCACTTGTCAGCCGTGCCATCTTCTCCTCAAACGGCTCCCCGTCGTCCTCCTGCTCCTCAATACCGACGTACCTCCCAGGTGTGAGTATGAAGTCTTGCTTTGCTATATCTTCCGTAGTAACAGCGGCGCAGAAACCCTTTATATCTTCGAGTTTTCCCTCATCGAAGGCCTCAAAGGTGGCAGCAATCTTAGCAATGTCTTCCGTGGTCATCTCACGTAAGCGTCGATTGACCATCGTCCCCATTTTGCGGGCATCGATAAACAATGTCTTGTCTTTTTGCTTTTTGTTTCGACTGATGAACCATAGAGAAACGGGAATCTGGGTTGTGTAGAATAGCTGAGTAGGCATGGCAATAATTGCTTCCACCAGATCATCCTCTAAAATTCTGCGACGGATATCTCCCTCACCGCCACTTTGAGATGAGAGCGATCCATTCGCAAGGACCATACCGATTTTCCCATTCGGCGACAGATGATGAATCATATGTTGCAACCATGCAAAGTTAGCATTTCCTGATGGTGGCAAACCATATTTCCAGCGCGGATCGTCATTAAGGGAGCCATCGTTCCAATCCGAAAGGTTGAACGGTGGATTTGCTAGGATGAAGTCTGCTTTTAACTGGGGATGCAGATCTTTGTGAAAAGTATCTGCATTGTATCCTCCAAGGTCTGCTTCAATACCATGAATTGCAAGGTTCATTAGTGCCATCTTACGAGTTGTGGGGTTGGAGTCTTGACCGAATACAGATAAGTTATTGATATTGCCTGAGTGATGCTTAACAAAGTCAGCAGATTGGACAAACATACCACCAGAACCGCAACAAGGGTCGTATACTCGTCCTTTAAACGGCTGTAAAACTTCAACAAGTGTTCTTACGACACATGATGGTGTAAAGAATTCGCCCGCTCGCTTACCTTCCTGTTCTGCGAATTTTGAAAGACAATACTCATATGCACGGCCAAGAAGATCTTTGTCACTTCCATGGTCAACCATTTGAATATTAGTAAACAGATCGACTACATTACCAAGACGACGTTTATCTAATTCACTACGGGAATAGTTTTTGGGGAGTATATCCTTCAGCCGTTTATTTTCCTTTTCAATTGCCCTCATCGCATCGTCGATTACTGAACCAATCTCCTCCTTATGAGCTGCTTCGGAGATTACACTCCAGCGAGCAGAAGGTGGCACGAAAAAAACATTTACTTCCGAGTAGGCATCCTTATCCTCAACGTCGTCATCATCAGCTTCAAGTTCCTCGTAACGTTCTTCGAACTTGTCGGAAATATACTTTAGAAAAATAAGCCCAAGTACGACATGTTTGTATTCGGCCGCATCCATGTTGCCACGCAAAATATCTGCAGCTGCCCAGATTTGTTGTTCGAAGCCGATATTGGCTGTGTTGCTTCCATTTGCCATTTATTTAGCCTCCTTATCCATTGGTACTAGTTCCATAATGTCAGTGATGTCACAATCAAGAGCACGGCATATTTTTATTAAAATCTCCGTGTTTATGTTCTCATTGCGTCCAAGTTTTGCGATGGTTGAAGGACTGATACCGGCCATCTGTCTAAGATCTTTTTTCTTTAAATCTCGGTCTATTAAGAGCTTCCAAAGTTTTTTATAGCTAATAATCATTGCCCTTCACCTCTATTAGGATTGATATCACAAATTCATACATATGTTAATTATAATCAACCATCTTTGACATAGCAATAATTAGTTTGCGAAATCGTAATATTAGTATGGTAAGAAGTATTTTTATAATAAAAAAGCCGATCAGAAAGATTTCTGTCGGCATTATTGGTTTCTCATGAGATGCTATTATTTTCGTTCCACAAACCATTTTCCAAGGTTTGTTCCGCTGATATTTGGACTCCGCTCAAAGAAAAGATAACTCTGATGACCATTGATTTGGACCGTATAACGATCACCTTGTCCTCCAGCTTTCAGCGCTGCTACTGGGCGAACATCCAAGATCTTTTCGATGGAATATTCACGGCCATCTTCCCAGCGGAGGCGTCTTGGGAAAAGATTTCCGTCTTCGGAGAAGGAAGCAATAACGGCAACATAGACTTTAGCCTGTGAAGTCACGTGTCCTCACCCCGATCCGAAAGGTGCTTCAGAAAATTGCTGTTGGACTGGATCGGAGATTCGATCAGCCATCCCTTGCGCTTGAGAATCCGGAATTTAAAGTCAAGCAGTTCAGGGGGGACTTCCAATTCCTTGGCAACAGAGAAGAAGAAGGTGTCCTCACTTAGGAGTTCTGTGACCTCGTCATCTTCCAGCAGATATTCCGCAGCAAACAGATTGGCTTCATACTCCATCTGGGAGGATGTATCATACAATGCAAAATCATGGAAAGCCCTCATCTTTGCTGCTTCATGATGAAGGACAGCATGACCGATTTCATGGGCCAGTATAATCCGTTGGATTGGCTCCGGCAGGTCGCTGTTGATGGTGATGTGCTTTTTTCTTGATTGTCGCAGAAAGAACCCTTTGCACGATTTCTCTGTACGGCCAAGTGGCATTACTTGAACGATGATCCCCATGGCTTCAGCCAGCTTCCAAGGATCTGGCTCATCATATTTTCGCATTATGCGGGACACTTCCCGGCAAATTATCTCTATCGACATGTAATCACCTTCAAATGATATAAAATCAAACACTCATCCCGCTAACGATCCCTCACTATCATTAAATCAAAGTGTTGGTACAAAAATACGGACAGTGAACGATGAAATGGTCGGCTGGTTGGAAATAAAGAACGAAAAAATTCTTAATCCGTTTCCTTTTTACGGCCATAGGTTTTTCGGGCTTCTTCCTTACACTTCAAATAAGCCTTCATGACAGCTTCAAAAAAAGCATCCTTGGCCTCCTGATCCAGGGCTCCACCAGCAAACAAGGCTACATTCTGCTCCAGGAGAATATCCATTTCCTTTGCTGCCTTGGGTCCCAGTCGTTCCCGAGCTTCCTCAATGTAGGGAGCTTTTTCTATGCCGTATTTTGGGTCTGTGATCTCATCATTGAGCAGAAAGTCTACGGATACCTGAAGGGCCGCAGCCAGCTTTCTGGCGATATTTCCACGAGGCTTGGTATCCGTCGTTTCATATGCAGCAATGGAACGTTTTGAAACGCCGACAAGCTCACCCAGTTGCTGCTGATTGAGCTTCAATTCCTCCCGAGCTTCTTTGATCTTCTCTGAGAAAGTTTTCATTTCCTTGCCTCCCGTAATGAATATAACTTCAACAACTTCAATTTTGTATTGACTATTCTTCATTATCTTGTTAATATTGAGCTACAAGATGAAGTTAACTTCATTATACCTTCGCAAACTTCATCTGTCAACGAAGAAGTTATAGAAACCATTGAAAGGAGTGGCTTTTTACGAGTAAAGACCGTGCAATACTCCATAGTGAACTGAACATCGATTATCGGCTCCGAGTCCATGACCTGAAAGCCAATGGCGTCCAAATCACAGTGAAGGACAATACCCTATCCTATCGTCAATATCAGATGCAGTTGCCCATGGCGACCCAAAGCCCCATGGAGATCGCCTCAGCGGCACGGCTTCTGTTTGAAAATAACTACGACTGGCATACATTTGTGCGGGCAGTAACTGTTCGCGCCATCAACCTCGAACCCAAATTCATGCCACAGCAGCCGATGCTCTTTGATGATGCTGCCAGACGGGCCAGGCTGGAACAACTGGATGATACCATCGAGACCATACGAGGTCGCTTTGTGAAATGGTCGATCTATTCAGCCTCCCTGTTAGGCAGTATGAAAACATCTGGAGACAGCAGTCATGAGGTCATCATGCCCGGCATCATGTACGCCTAGTACAGGAGGTATAACCAATGAGAACCGTCCAGATCAAATGCAATCGAGAAAGAAGACTCTTTGACACCATAGAAGGCTCAAAACTGAAGATTCTGATCAAATGCAGCAATACCAAGGTCTGCCCCTACAAGGCAGACTGTCTGAGAACCACCGAGATCGTCCTTGGGGCAGAGAAAGAAGCCTTTGACGAATTCTACAAAGCCATCAACTGCCCCCACTGCGGGAAACGGCTTTTCGATGTCTCCACTGACAGCGTAGGCATTGTCACCATCAAATGTGAGATGTGCGGAAAAGTCGCAACCATTCCGGTCATCGCAGACCAGGGATAAACTCATTATCTGATTATGGAGCACCGGCGCACTTTTCGAAGTAGCGACCACCGCACAAGCAGGGAATGAACAACTGAATATCAATCGATACCGAGCACCGGAGCCGATTCACTGAGCTACCACCGCCGGATGATTACTCAATTGAGAGGATCATCCGGCCTTTTTTATTCAGTAATCAGCTTTTTTTGGCAGTGTATCACCAATGACAGGCTCCGCGCCAAAAGGAGCCTGTCATGTTTATTTTTAGCCAAATGAATAGAGCTGGCTGTCTTGTCTCACCGAGATGCCGCAGCCCGCCGCCTCCTTCTTGTTCGCCGCTAACAAGCCAACAACGAGAAGGAGAATAAAAATGAAAAAGATTAATCTGCGGGAAGTATACCCGTTCTATGAGAATGACTGTTTTGTCATAGTCGATGATGAGATCGCTGAGATCTTTGAAGATTCCAAACGCAAAGAGCTGAATTATCAACGAAAGGTCTACTGGAACAAGGCCCACTACTCCTTGGATCGGGACGACGGGATCGAGCATGACGCAATTTTTGTCTCCCTGTCACCCTATGAGATCTATGAGCGGAAGATGACGAAGCAGGAGCTTCATGCTGCCATTGCCAAGCTGCCGGATATCCAGGCCAAACGAATCTATGCCTACTATTTTCTGGAGATGAGCAAGACTGATATTGCCCAAGCAGAAGGCGTCAGTGTTATGGCTGTCTGCAAGTCCATTAGCCAAGGACTGAAGACTTTAGAAAAAGAATTGAAAAATTTTGAGGAATAGGGTTTAAAAACGACCTTCAAATCTCATGGCTTATGAGAGGGACTTTTATCTTCTCATAAAATCGATCTTTGACAAGTTCATATAGGAGAACCGGATACCTTTGGTGCATGAGCCGGAAGGACAAGCCAGGCAGCAGATACGCCATGACCTTCGTTTAAGAAGAGAGCGAGACATACCCATGCTGCAAGTCGATCTTGGCAGATCGGCTGGCCATGACCTTGTGCATCAGATAATGATACTTCCGTATAGTCACAGTCCGAGCGTGATCAAACCGTCGCAGGCAATGAGTACGGCCCGCCATCAGAATGGAGGGAGGTGAAAGTCCTATGAGAGCGTAAGCCTACGCTTGTTCGGTCCATCCAAAGAACCAGAATCAAATACAGCAGCCGCACTGCATTCAGGCATTCTTAATGATGCTTCATCCTACGCGGTGCGGCTGCTTTGATTTTCATGTCAATTTTATTGATGGTTATATTCCACTGCATCGACAACATTGTCGCATGAAACCGAAACGTGATACCCTCACCTTAAGTTCATCATCCCTGCAGAATTAAATAAAACCCCTGCATTCATCCTGGACATACCAAACCGCCGGGGCGCTTTTACCGACGGCTTGGTATATTCAGGAGATCCATCCTGAGAAAGAAAGGAGAAAACGAAAATGACAACCGAAAGAAAATTCACCATCGAACCATCAAGATTTATTCATGCTGAAGAAGTCGCAGAGATTTTAGGTGTGTCGGTATCCTCTGCGTACCGGATCATCAAGCGTCTTAACAATTCTCTTAAGGACCAGGATAAAATCACCGTGGCCGGTAAGATCAGCAGACGCTATTTTGAAGAGAAAGTGATGCTGTAAATTCTAAACACGTAAAGCCACATGACACGAGATTTCATGGTTCAGTGCTTTGCGGCCAGAGAGGGTGATGCTATGCCAACCTATAAAAATGAAGCCACCGGCAGCTGGTATTGTGCCTTTTACTATACCGACTGGTTAGGCAACCGAAAAAAGAAAAAGAAGGAAGGCTTTAAAACCCAAAGAGAAGCCAAGACTTTCGAACGACAATTCATTGAGAAGGCGGAAGCCAGTCCCGACATGTCCTTTGGCACCCTGGTGTCCATCTACATGGAGGATTGTAAGACACGGCTCAAGCCAACCACCTACAGTGGCAAGGAATGCCTCATCAACACAAAGCTGCTGCCTTTTTTCGAAGAGATGCCCATCAACAAAATTGAACCCGCAACGATTCGCAAATGGCAAAATACCTTGATGGAGGATGAGAGCGACTATTCACAAACTTATTTGAAAACCATCCACAACCAGATCTCCGCCATTTTTAACTTTGCCTCCAAGTATTATAAGCTTCAAACCAACCCTGCCAGAGTGTGCGGCAGCATGGGTAAGAAAAATGCAGAGTCCATGTTGTTCTGGACTGTAGAGGAATTCAGAAAATTTCTCCCCTTTGTCTCGGATAAGCCAGTTTCAAAGCTGGCCTTTGAAATCCTGTTTTGGACGGGTATCCGATCGGGTGAATTGTTGGCATTGACCTTGAACGATTTTGACTTTGATGCCAAAACATTGTCTATCACAAAAAACTACGCTCGCCATGAGGGCGAAGATCTGATCATGGAACCCAAGACACCCAAGAGTCGCCGCCTGATCGCAGTGCCAACCTTTCTCTGTGCTCTGGTCCAGAAATACGCCGAGCAGCTTTATGATTACGAACCAAACGAAAGGCTTTTCCCGGTGACCAAATCCTATTTGCACAGTGAGATGACACGAGGGACGAAGAAATCTGGCATCAAACGCATTCGCGTACATGATCTGAGACATTCCCATGCCTCCATGCTGATTGAGGAAGGTTTTTCAGCCCTCCTGATCTCAGAAAGACTGGGACACGAAAGCATAGAAACAACGCTTCAGACCTATTCCCACCTTTATCCCAATAAGCAGATCGAGGTCGCCAATCGCTTGGATCAAATGAATAAACCAGATAGTCCAATTGAATAATTACAAAAGGACCTGTAGTACGCTTTTAGTACGGTCACCAAAAAGCAAACCCTGAAACCACGTTATATCAATGGTCTCAGGGTTTTTAACTGCTATTCCCACTCTATCGTACTAGGTGGCTTCGACGTAATGTCATACACAATCCTATTCACGTGATCGACTTCATTGACGATCCTGGAGCTAATCTTATCCAGCACTTCATACGGAATTCTCGCCCAATCGGAGGTCATGCCATCAATGGAGGTGACGGCGCGAATCCCTACCAAATGGCTGTAAGTTCTTTCATCGCCCATGACGCCTACGGATTTGACATTCGGGAGGACAGTGAAGTACTGCCAGACATCGCGGTGAAGGCCAGCTTTCTTGATTTCTTCGCGCAGAATGGCATCGGATTCACGGACTATAGTGAGCTTCTCTTCTGTCAGCTCGCCCATGACGCGGATAGCGAGGCCCGGGCCCGGGAACGGCTGGCGCCAGACTATATTCTCATCCAGGCCAATCTCTAAGCCTACTTTACGGACTTCATCCTTAAAGAGATCGCGGAGGGGTTCAATGAGCTCGAAATCCATATCTTCGGGAAGGCCGCCAACATTGTGATGGCTCTTAATGACTTGAGCGGTGTCGGTGCCGCTTTCAATAACGTCTGGGTAAACAGTACCCTGAACGAGCCACTTGATGCCCTGAAGCTTGTTGGCCTCTTCTTCAAAGACGCGGATAAACTCTTCGCCTATGATCTTGCGCTTGGTCTCTGGGTCGGAGACACCGGCAAGCTTGCCTAAGAAGCGCTCCTGAGCATTGACGCGGATAAAGTTCATATGGAAGTCTTCCATAAAGACCTTTTCGACCTCATCGCCTTCATTCTTTCTGAGAAGGCCATGATCGACGAAGATGCAGGTCAGATTGTTGCCTATGGCCTTGTGGACCATGAGGGCCGCAACAGAGGAATCAACGCCGCCTGAGAGGCCGCAGAGGACCTTGTCATTGCCGGCGATCTGCTTAATCTGCGCAATCTTTTCTTCCGCGAAGGAGCCCATATTCCAGCGGCCCTCGCAGCCGCAAATCTCATAGAGGAAGTTCTGAATCAGGGTGCGGCCAAACGGAGTGTGCTCAACTTCGGCGTGGAACTGGACGGCGTAGAGCTTTTTCTCCACGGATTCCATAGCGCCTACCGGGCAGTTGTCCGTAGTCGCTGTGATAGTGAAGTCCGCCGGTGCTTGCTCAACGTAGTCAAAGTGGCTCATCCAGCAGGTGGAGCCGGATTCGACGCCTGCGAACAGGGCGCTGTCATCGGCCATATTCAAGCTGATTTTGCCATATTCGCGCTGATCTGCCTTTCTGACCTTGCCGCCAAGAAGGTGGGCCATGAGCTGCATGCCGTAGCAGATGCCCAGAACCGGGACGCCCAGCTCAAAGATGGCGGGATCCACGGTTGGCGCGCCCTCAAGGTAGACGGAGTTCGGGCCGCCGGTAAAGATGATGCCGCTCGGATTTTTTTCCTTGATGGTGCTGAGAGGGGTCTTGTAGGAGACGACCTCGCTGTAGACGCCCGCTTCACGAACGCGGCGCGCAATCAGCTGGTTGTATTGACCGCCAAAGTCTATAATGACGATCTTTTCGTTTTCGACTTGCATCATGTACAGATTCCTCCACTTGGAATTTTGTCATATATTACTTACAGTATAGATAAATTCGGCGACCTTGACTATAGGCCGCCGATGGTTTTCAATCGCATTCACTATTCATGCCTGCTCGGCGTATAGTTGGACGATTCCTTTGTGATCTGAATGTCGTGCGGATGGCTCTCAATGAGGCCGGCGTTCGTGATGCGGATGAACTTGGCTTCCTTCTGAAGTGTCGGAAGGTCCTTGGTACCGCAGTAGCCCATGCCGGACTTGAGGCCGCCGACGAGCTGGTAGATCATATCCTTCAGGACGCCGCGGTAAGGGACGCGGCCTTCCACGCCTTCCGGCACGAATTTCTTTGAATCCGTCTGGAAGTAGCGGTCCTTGCTGCCCGCGTTCATGGCGCCTTCGGAGCCCATGCCGCGGTAAGTCTTGTAGCTTCTGCCCTGGTACATGACAATTTCGCCTGGACTTTCTTCTGTACCCGCGAAGAGCGAGCCCAGCATGACGGTATCCGCGCCGGCTGCGATGGCTTTGACAATGTCTCCGGAGTACTTGATGCCACCATCGGCAATAATAGGGATATCGTAGCGGCGGGCGACCTCAGCGCAGTCCATGACGGCGGTGAATTGCGGCACGCCTATGCCTGCGACGACGCGGGTGGTGCAGATGGAGCCAGGGCCTATGCCGACCTTGATGGCGTCAGCGCCTGCGTTGATCAGGTCAAGTGTGGCTTCTGCCGTCGCGACGTTGCCGGCAATGATCTGCGCCTCAGGGAACGCGGCGCGGAGCTTGGCTACGGCGTCAATGACGTTTTTGCTGTGGCCGTGGGCGGAGTCCAGTGTCAGGACGTCGACGCCTGCCTTCAGCATGGCGGCTGCACGGTCCATCATGTCGCTGCCCAGGCCTATGGCCGCGCCGCAAAGGAGTCTGGCCTTGTCGTCGGTCGCGCGGTTCGGGAAGATGACGACCTTCTGGATGTCCTTGATGGTGATGAGACCCTTCAGGTGGCCCTCTTCGTCCGTCAGCGGGAGCTTTTCGATCTTCCACTTGCGCAGGATCTTCTCCGCTTCCACCATGGAGATGCCTTCCCTTGCGGTGATGAGGTTGTCCTTGGTCATGACCTCGTCGATAGGCTTGGAGCTGTCGGTCTCAAAGCGGATGTCGCGGTTGGTGATGATGCCCACGAGCTTGTGGGCTTCGTCGACGATAGGCACACCGGAAATTCTGTAGCGCTCCATGAGCATGAGGGCGTCGCTGACGTGGTGTGACGGCGACAGATAAAAGGGATCGACAATGACGCCGTGCTCGCTGCGCTTGACCTTGTCGACCTCCAGGGCTTGCTGCTCAATGGTCATGTTCTTGTGGATGATGCCAATGCCGCCTTCCCGGGCTATAGCAATGGCCATGTTGGCTTCCGTGACGGTATCCATGCCGGCGCTCATGATGGGAATGTTGAGCGAAATCTTGTTGGTGAGTCGTGTCTTGACGGAGACGTCGCTTGGGAGTACCTCTGAGCGCTGTGGCATCAGCAGGACGTCATCATAGGTCAAACCTTCTTTAATAGTAAACGTGGACATGCTTAAGTGGGTCCCCTTTCGCTAATTTGCCTGGAGTTTTTTTTGCCGATGGTCGGCGATCCCCAGGAGTGATGGATGGACGGAAGTCGCAGTAGTTCCATTTGATTCAGGAAACTTGACTATTTGAAGAAAAGTTCTGCAGTTGAGGGGGGGTGGCAAAGCGGGCCGACCAAGACCCGCCTGCCGTGAATAGAATGAAGAGTTAGAAAACAACGAAATAGTCGCTGGTACTGAAGGCAACAAAAAATCCCGATTTCCCTGAGTGAAATCGAGATGAATGACATGACTTTCAAAGACGAAAGCCGCCTTCAGATTTCACTCATAGCAGGA
>Ga0302240_1000113_pt1 | contig 94918 bp, 80 predicted proteins | sample AAG_UR_His_MG_FD_193538 | JGI IMG/M metagenome (GOLD analysis project Ga0302240, IMG submission 193538) | Enriched activated sludge microbial communities from anaerobic digester in WTTP, New Holstein, Wisconsin, United States - AAG_UR_His | ecosystem: Engineered > Bioreactor > Anaerobic >... | reverse complement strand
TAACAGAACATAACAGGACAAATATATAAGTAATAACCAACAAAAATAAACCCTGAAAAGCGCTAATTTTAGCGATTTCAGGGCAAATGTTTGTTGCTATTTGGGTTCGAAAATCCTAAAGTCAGGAATAACTGCAGGTCAGAATTTAGATTCGCCTCAGTGCTTTTAAAAAGCGATCAGCCTTCCCACTTCCGTGAGTCTCAGGTGGGCGCGCCTCAGAAACTCCTGCGGAGTGCCAACGCGCTCCTCTTCTGTGGGGCCTACTTCCATGGTCAGGCAGCCGCCGTAGCTCTTAGGAAAGGCGCCGGTCAGCGCATTCCAGTCAATAGTGCCGTGGCCAGGCAGCCAGTGACGGTCCTCAGCGCCATCGTTATCAGAGAGGTGAGTGGCCGCCAGTCGACTCCCGAAATCCTTCAGGAGATTAAAGTCACCCCGGTCCGTTAGCCGATGGTGCGAACTGTCAAAGCAGAAGCCCAGCGACGGAGACGAAATTGACTCAAGTATGAAACGAACACGGTCGTTATGTCGGGTGTTCTCAACGGCAATCGTCACCCCGAGTTCCTCTGCGGTTCGCGTAAGGGTTTCGAGACTCTTTAGTCCTTGGTGCCGTGAAACCTGAGAATCCTGTCGGTCGCTCAAGTGCATGACCATTGTGGGAATCTGGTGTAGCGCGCAGTCGTGGAGCCACGTCAGATGGCTGTTGACGACCGACGCCCGCACTGAGTCATCCTCAGACCAGAGGGCATCTGAGTCGTTGAAAGGAACATGGATATTCTCCAGCAACAGCCCTGCTTCCCGAACCAGACGCGGCATGTCCTCTTTCTTCACGGGATAGGGCATGTCCTCGCTTTCCCACCAAAGAGACGTGGCCTCAAAGCCCGCCTCTCTGATCAGGCTGATCCGTTCTTCAAACGGCATCACAAAGCCATACCATGAAAAAATGCCTGCTTTATGGTTCATAGTGACACTGCTCCTTTTCGTGGGGTATGATCCTCTTAATGTTTGACGTTATTCGCGTCAACTTGGCTCATACGTACCCAAACGGAGGCGCGCTTATCAAACGAGAAGAGATTAAGGGACAGAGACCTGCCGATGGTATTTATAAGTTCAATTTGCTGCCGGGTGGGTAACAATAACCCATAGCTATTTTGAATTTATTTGAATTGTGGCAAGAACACCCGTGACTTCAGTCGTGGGATGAATCGCTCATCCGTTTTCGGTTTAAAGTCATGATTAACACAATAAAAGTATTGTTTGCAACCTTCATTTACTCATTATCTGCGATATACCAACAACGGTGGTAATGAAAATACAGTAATATAATTGAATGTTCTTCTCGATTTCTCCTTGAAAAAGAACAAGTGTTTGATATAATAAAAACAGAAGATTAAATTGAATCAGCTTAACGTCCTTCAATCACTTAAAATCAACGACTGTCGGTAGGGTAATGAAATAAGATGCCTGCCGCTTTAGATGGGTTTAGTGATTTTTTTGTTTTTTTGCGACAATCAGCATAGCCTGATATGGAGGTGAAAAATGATGTTGGTTCACAAAGCGTATCGTTTTCGCATTTATCCAAATGATGAGCAGAAAGTACTGATCACGAAGACAATAGGATGCAGCCGTTTTGTATTCAACCACTTTCTAAGCGCGTGGAACAACGCCTGGGAGGAAACGGGCAAAGGTCTCACCTACAACACCTGCGCTGCAAAAATGACTTCACTCAAGAGAGAAAAAGCGTACGAGTGGCTAAGTGAAGTGGACAGTATCGCCCTGCAGTCATCACTAAAGGGTCTGGATGATGCTTTTAAACGGTTTTTTAAAAAACAGAATAACCGTCCGCGCTTCAAGTCGAAAAAGAACAAGGTACAGGCCTACACTACCAAATTTACGAATGGAAACATCGGGATTGTTGGCAACAAAATCAAACTGCCAAAGTTAGGTCTTGTTAAGTTCGCAAAGTCAAGAGAACTTGAAGGTAGGATTCTAAGCGCCACCATTAGGCATAACCCGTCAGGAAAATATTTTGTATCCATTCTCGCAGAAACAGAGGTACAAGAATTAGACAAGACAGGTTCAGTTTGCGGGATCGATGTGGGCATCAAGCATTTTGCCAAAGTATCAGATCATACAGAGCGTGAAAACCCTAAATTCTTCAGAAAGTATGAGGCTAAGCTCGCAAAAGCCCAGCGCATACTTTCGAGGCGCGTCAAGCATTCGAAAAATTGGGAGAAGCAAAGGGTTAAAGTCGCCAAAATTCATGAAAGAATCGCTAATGCGAGAAAAGACAACCTGCACAAATTTTCTTACGAAATCATCAAAAATCACGATGTGATCGGAATAGAAGATTTGCAGGTTTCAAATTTGATGGGGAATCAGAAACTAGCGAAGGCCATCGCTGATGTGTCTTGGTCACACTTCAGAGGCATGCTTGAATATAAGGCTAAGTGGTATGGCAGACAGGTTGTCACTGTGGCTAGAAACTTTCCTTCAAGCCAATTGTGCTCAAATTGCGGACACAAGAATAAAGACATTAAGAATTTGGCTGTTAGAAATTGGATTTGCCCGGAATGCGGTGTGTTCCATGATAGAGATCTTAACGCAAGCATCAATCTTAAAAACGAAGCCCTAAGGCTTCTAACCGCTGGTGCGACGGGGATAGCCTAAAAAAAACTGTTCATTAGAACGGTGTTCTTAGGAATCCCGTGACTTGAGTCATGGGAGGTTCAATCGAATTGAGGTGTCAACAAATGAAACAGTGGTATGAAACGTTATTCGAAAACTATGGCAGTCAATATGACCTGGAGCCCTTTGCTCAAGGGACCAGCGGGGAATGTGACTTCATAGAAGCCGAATTGGGTTATGACAAAAACAAGAAAATCCTGGACATTGGCTGCGGGACAGGACGGCATGCCATTGAACTGACCAGGAGGGGCTATTCGGTCATGGGCGTGGATCTATCGGAGTCCCAGCTTAGGAAAGCCAGGGAGAAGGCAGAAACAGAAGGCCTTGACGTCCGATTCCGAAGGGAGGATGCTCGTTCGCTTCCTTTCGAAGGGGAGTTTGACATGGTCCTGATGCTGTGCGAGGGCGGCTTCCCGCTCATGGAGACGGACGAAATGAACTTCGAAATTCTAAAGAATGCCGCCAAGGCGCTGATGAAGCCTGGCAAGCTGATTTTCACCACATTGAACGGGTTGTTTCCGCTGTACCACTCCATTGACAACTTTCATGAAGAGGTCCAGAATCAAGGCGAACCGGGGGTTGGAGGCGCGCGCTATAAAAGTGAGCACTTTGATCTTATGACCTTCAGGGATTTCAACGTCACGACTTTTACGGATGATGACGGGGTTGAGCGGCAGCTGGCGTGCAATGAGCGTTATTATGTGCCGCCAGAGATCACTTGGCTGCTCAAGAGCCTTGATTTTACGAGTGTTGAAATTTTTGGCGCAAAGCTGGGCGCGTTTTCAAGAGCAGACAAGCTTACGGCTGAAGACTTTGAAATGCTGGTGATAGCTGGTTTCGAATGCGAAGACTTCAAGTAAACAATTGAACTGAAGATTAGAAGGTTTCTTGATGTGACCATCGGCATCCGCTTAAAGGTTTAAGGATTTTTTGGATGCTTATAGTTGCTAAATCGACATTGTGACGAGATGTTACGAAAATGATTGTTGTGGTAAAATGAATCCAATGAAACGATTCCAATACACCCCAGGAGGGACTCTATGGAACAGGACAAAATATTGATCATTGATATGGGCAGCACCAGGAACACATACATAGCCAGAGAAATCAGAGAGATGGGCGTATTTACAGAGATCCATCATCACGACATGACGACAGAGGAACTTTCTAAAATCACCAATATCAAAGGGATCGTTCTGAACGGCGGAGAGAACCGCATTGTGGAGGGCGTCGCCATTGAGGCGTCGGAAGCCCTTATGAAGGCAGGCGTCCCGGTGCTGTCTGTGGACCACAATGGCAGCGCGCCGTGGCCGGAGGATATTGAAGCTCGCCTTGAAAAGCTTCAAGCCTTTGTTTTTGGGGCATGCAATGCTCAGGCAAACTGGAATATGGAAAACTTTATCGCGGAGCAAATCGCTCAAATCAAAGCTCAGGTGGGTGATGGAAAAGTCCTGCTCGCGCTCTCCGGTGGTGTGGATTCTTCTGTTGTGGCTGCTCTGCTGATCAAAGCCATAGGCAAGCAGTTAACCTGCGTTCACGTCAATCATGGACTGCTTAGGAAGGGCGAACCGGAAGAGGTGGTTCATGTTTTCAGAGAAGAGATGGGCGCCAACCTGGTTTATGTCGATGCTGTTGACCGCTTCCTGGATAAGCTGGCAGGCGTGTCTGATCCTGAGAAAAAGCGCATGATCATAGGCGCTGAGTTCATCCGCGTCTTTGAGGATGAGGCCAGAAAGCTTGAAGATGTCAAGTTCCTGGCTCAGGGCACCATTTATCCGGATATCATAGAGTCCGGCACAAAAACAGTCAAGGCTGTCAAGAGCCACCACAACGTGGGCGGTCTCCCGGAGGATCTTGAGTTTGATTTAGTTGAACCACTGAAGATGCTCTTCAAGGATGAAGTCCGTGAATGTGGTTTAGCTCTGGGGCTGCCGAGGAGTATGGTGTTTCGTCAGCCGTTCCCGGGCCCGGGTCTTGGGGTCCGCTGCATAGGCGCGATCACGCGTGACCGATTAGAGGCCGTCCGCGAGTCAGATGCGATTCTTCGCGAGGAGTTTGCTAAAGCTGGTCTCGAGGGCAAGGTGTGGCAGTATTTCACCGTAGTTCCAGATGTAAAGTCCGTGGGTGTGCGCGATCATAAGCGCAGCTTTGAGTGGCCTGTTGTTCTGCGAGCTGTCAATACTGTGGATGCTATGACCGCTACGGTAGAGCGCGTTCCTTATGAGGTGCTTGAAATAATCACCCACCGTATCACCCATGAGGTGAAGGGCGTCAACAGAGTGTTATATGACCTGACGCCAAAACCGGCGGGGACTATAGAGTGGGAGTGACCCGCAGGGCGCGCATGCGCGCCCTGCGTTTTTATGCCCAAAGGGCATAAAAACCCAAACAGGTGGGTGCTGTTTGGGGGTCACACACGAAGGATGCCGCGAAGCAGCATCCTAGGGAATGTAACTATGAAGAGAGCGCTGGTAGAAACGAGATCGCCCTGCGTTTTTATGCCCAAAGGGCATAAAAACCCAAACAGGCGGGTGCCTGTTTGGGGGTCACACACGAAGGATGCCGCGAAGCAGCATCCGAGGGAATGTAACTATGAAGAGAGCGCTGGTAGAAACGAGATCGCCCTGCGTTTTTATGCCCAAAGGGCATAAAAACCCACCAGGCGGGTGCCTGTTTGGGGGTCACACACGAAGGATGCCGCGAAGCAGCATTCGAGGGAATGTAACTATGAAGAGAGCGCTGGTAGAAACGAGATCGCCCTGCGTTTTTATGCCCAAAGGGCATAAAAACCCAAACAGGCGGAAGCCTGGTGGGGGTCACACACGAAGGATGCCGCGAAGGGAATGTGAGTCAATCGAGAATGCTGGCAGATATAGCGCGCGCTGCTTTAACGACATGAATCCACTCTTTGCATTTCTGCTAAAATTAAACTACAATACTGGTAATCAGACAAAGTCAGCTAAATAATGCCTTATTAAACGTCCATGGACACAGACCGCATGACACCCCATAATATATCCCCCCACACTCCACCGGAGGTGATCCCCATGTCAACCAAACTCAAAGTCTTCGTCTTCGTGATCTACGAGGAAACCCTGGACTTCTATGCCGCCATTCTCAGACGGCTGTACGAGGATCACATAGAGCTGCAGATCAAGCTGTACTCAGATCTCCATCCTGTGGAACCCTTTGAGGCGGATATAGTGCTCTATACAGTGAACTTTTTAAAAGCAGTGCTTGCTGAGAAGTGCAAGAATCCCCGTGCGGCCTATTACCACATGGGCAATACCTTGCATGGCAACAGCCTTGAAGCCATTAAAAAACTCGACCGGGGTACTGAGCTTCTAATCGTTAGTGAAGGCTCGGTATTCTTGTGGGACACCTTGATGACCTTCAGAGCTCACGGCATCGATCATGTCAACTTTGTGCCCTATTACGGCCAGCGTTTGGATGCCAGCGCTTATAAACACGCCATTTATCTGGGCATTAAAACTTATGAGCTTCCGGAGGTCGAGCATACCATCGACATAGGCTGGCGCGTCGTTCATCCCTATGTGCTCAGAAAAATTGGGGAGGCAGCGGGACTCTCATTAGATTATATGGATGAAAAAATTACGGCTTACCTGTCAGATGAAACAGACTTGATCGACTATCATGAGTGTGTCGAAATTTCAATCCAAAGTGAAGCAGTCCAAGAGCGGCTGGTCTTGCTGAATCAAATGGATACGCCAGCCCTTATGCTGGATGAGCAGGATGTGGTCCTGGGATTCAACGAGCGTCTCCGGGCTGAGTTTCAGACAGACTTTGAAAAAATGATAGGCCAAAAAATTTATAGAAATGCCCAGTTGGAAGAGCTGCGAAGCGCCTGCGACGACAGGGGCGGAAGCGGCCGCTTCGATCTGGCTTCAGGGCGCCGCTACAACGTCAGCATCAAGGTCATTGAAAGCTATGGCGAGAGCCTCAGACATAGATTTTTACTGGAAGTTTTGCCAATGGCGAAAGAGGAACCCAATAGCCAGCTGTCCTATCGATTCGATGACATCATCTGTCACAGCAGCGAAATGAAGCGCATAGTCGAACTCGCAAGGCATTTTGCGGGGACTGAGGCGAATGTCCTGATTGAGGGACCGTCCGGTGTGGGAAAGGAGTTGTTGGCCCATTCCATTCACGCGGCTTCCAAACGGAGAAATCGCCCCTTTCACGCGGTGAACTGCGGCGCGTTTTCAGAGAGCCTGTTGGAGTCGGAGCTATTTGGCTACGTGGGCGGCGCCTTTACAGGCGCGCTCAGAACCGGCAGGAAAGGCATCCTTGAGAGTGCTCATGGCGGCACGGTGTTTCTGGACGAAATTGGGGAAGCCAGCTTAAAGCTTCAGGTCAGGCTGCTGCGCTTTCTTCAGGAAAAAGAAGTGCAGCCCATTGGTTCCAACCTTGTGAAGAAAGTAGATGTCAGAGTCATTTGCGCCACAAATCGAAATCTGGAAGATGCTATGTTGAGCAGCACCTTTCGCGACGACTTGTATTACCGAATTAACCCTGTGACCCTATCAGTCCCGCCGCTCTGCGAGCGCAAAGAGGACATTGAGCCCATCCTCGCGCAGATTCTCGGCCCGGGTAGCTGCCAGATGAACGAGCCCTTAAAGACCTTCTTCAGAGCCTACTCTTGGCCCGGCAATGTCAGAGAGCTTAAAGGCTGCGCGTCATACATGCTAAGTTTTGACAAGCGCGTCTTAGGGATTGAGCACCTTCCGGATCGCTATCAAAAATGGATTAGGGAACAACATCTGTCAATTCAAAGTGAAAATGCCGGTGAAAGTTTGCCGATGGTCGCTGCCGAGCAAAGAATCGAAGCAGAAATTCTCGCTCAAATTGACCGTGACCACGCTGGCCGCCGAAGCTTGTTGAGGCATCTTAAGGATCAGGGTTTCAAAATGACGGAATACAGAATCCACGAGCACCTCAATTTGATGAAGCAGCAGGGATTAATCGAGGTCAAGAAAGGCCGCCACGGAACGGTTTTGACAGCGCTAGGCAGAAAACGAATGGACGAGCTAAATAATGGTGTGAAATGGTGAGAACATAAGAAAAAAACCTCGGGGGCTGCGACTATCGGCAAATCCTCGAGGTTTTTGAAATTTTTGTAAGGGTGGCTGTGACTGTTAAGGCAAAGTGTAGTAGATGCCTGCACCAGGCCCAAGCGGCAGATTGAAGAGGATGAAGACGATGAGCAGCAGCGTCCAAATCACCGCGAAAACAATGGAATACGGCAACATATTGGAGATCATGGTACCTATACCGACATTTTTGTCATATTTTCTGGCGAACGCTAAGAGGATCGGGAAGTACGGCAGAAGTGGCGTCAGTGGATTTGTGATTGAATCGCCAATTCTGTAAGCCATTTGTGTCAGTGCCGGATCGAAGCCGAGGAGAAGGAACATTGGCACAAAGATAGGCGCCATAATAGCCCATTTTGCCGAGGCACTTCCAATAAAGATATTGATTAAAGAAGAGAGGATGATGAATCCAATAATCAGGCCAATGTCGGTAAAGCCAGCAGCCCTAAGGCTTTCGGCACCTTTGACAGAAAGGATAACGCCTAAATTGCTCCAGTTAAAGTAGGCGAGAAATTGTGAAGCAACGAAAGCCAAAATGATATAAGGACCCATATCGCGCATTGCGTTGCCCATCATGGCGGCAGCCTCTTTATCGTTTTTGATGCTGCCGGTGACTTTGCCGTAAACGAGGCCTGGAATGAGGAACAAGAAAGTGATCAGCGGGATAATACTCTGCATCAGTGGTGACGTGAACGCAAGGAGGGAACCGGTCGCAGGATCCGCGAAGAAGGCCTCTTTTCCAACGCTTAAAGCGATGACCACCGCGAGGAGGAAGAGGAAGGTGAAGCCAGCCCATTTCAAACCTTTAACTTCGACGTCTGAGATCTCGGTGATTTCATGCTGAAGGTCTTCGTCAGGGGTATAGGTTTTAAAGCGTGGTGCTATGATTTTTTCTGTGACTAAGGTACCGGCAATGACCAAAACGGCGACGGATGCGATCAGAAAATAGAGGTTCATGGCTGGAGTGCCCTGATAAGAAGGGTCAATGACTTGGGCAGCCGGAATGGTAAAGCTTGCAGCCAGAACATCTGACATGTTGACCATGACGTTCGCGGCAAAGCCACCCGCCATACCGGCATAAGAAGCGAACATGCCCACGAGAGGATGACGGCCAATCATAAGGAAGACAAGTGCGGCAAGAGGGGGAAGTACGACGAAGCCCGCGTCCCCAAAGGCGTTGGCAATGATACCTATGAATATGACCGCGGCGCTGACCATGTTGGCGGGAATCTTGGAAATGGAGTGACGCATGGCCGCTGTAATCATGCCTGATTTTTCAGCGACGCCAGCACCAATCATAACCACGAGCACCAAGCCAAGCGGAGGATAGCCCTGGAAGTTCTTGACAAACCCGGTCATGATGTTTCTGAGACCATCTTTGGTCAGGAGGTTGACGGCGGATACAGTTTCGTTGGTGGAAGGGTGTACTACCGAGAGTTGTGCGTTTGCTGCAATCCAGGAAATGATCAAAATAGCGACACTGATGATGAAGAACAGGGTGACGGGGTCCGGAAGGGCGTTGCCGGCGCGCTCAATGGCGTTGAGGATACGCTCAATTCTGGAATTTGACTTATTGCGGGTTTCTTTTTCCATTATTAATAATGCCTCCTTAATAATAATTTCTATTGGTTTAAATAATCTATAGCAGCCTGTGCCATTGTCATCATGGATACCTTGAGGACCTCATCGTTCCAGGCAAACTTTGGATGGTGGTGACTGACGGGAGTCGTTTCATCCTGCGCTATGCCGACAAAAAAGAATGAAGATGGTACGTGCTCAGCGAAGTAAGCGAAATCTTCGCCGCCCATATTTGGCGTCTCGGACCACTCAACGCGCTCATTGCCCCAAAGTTTGACGGCGGATTTTTCGACGAGCTCCGTCATGGCGCTGTCATTAATCAATGGTGGAAAGCGTTTTTCAACAGAGAATTCGTAACTGGCGCCATTTGCCTCTGTGACATGTCGCAGCACGAACTCCATGGCTTCTGGGATCCATTTTCTGACTTCCTTGTCAAACACACGGATTGTGCCGCACATTTCAACTGTATTTGGGATGACATTATGGGTTTCACCGCCGTGGATCATGGACACAGAGATGACAGCAGGCAACACGGGATTTTTTCGTCTCGAGATTATGGTTTGGAATTCATTGATGACTTGTGCGGAGATGCTGATGGGATCAATCGACAAATGAGGTAAGGCCGCGTGACCGCCTCTGCCGATGATTTTTATATTAAACATATCCGGGGAGGCCATCATGGGGCCTTTTTTCAGTTGGATTTGCCCTTCCTTAAGGTTGCCCCAAAGGTGGCAGCCAAAGGCCGCGTCTACTTTTGGATTTTCCATGACACCTGCCTGGATCATAGGCAGCGCCCCGCCTTCATTTTCCTCTGCAGGCTGAAAGACGAGTTTGACATTGCCTTTAAACTGGTCCTTCAGTTCGTTTAGAATCATAGCTGCGCCGAGAAGTCCTGCTGTGTGGCCATCGTGTCCGCAAGCATGCATGACGCCAGGGACCTGGGAGCGGTAGGGGACGTCTGCTTCTTCCTGGAGCAGCAAGGCGTCCATGTCAGCTCTGAGAAGAACCGTTGGACCGTCAGCTGCACCGCGGATTAATCCGACCACACCGGTTTCAGCGACGCCAGTTTGCGTTTCGATGCCCAGGGACTCAAGGACCTCAGCGACTCTTTTAGCGGTGCCATATTCCTTGAAAGACAATTCGGGATTCATATGGAAATAGTGTCGAAGCGCTTTGACTTCGGGGTAAAATTTTTCAGAAAGTGCTTTTATGTTTTCTGTGCTCATAATTGATCACTCCATTCTTGAAGAGGTAATGGGTACCAGGGCTTGTTATTTGATATGAATATGAACAAAACGTAACAAAATGATAATAAGCAAAAATCGTGCCTAGTTCAATTAAATAAAGTGTATCTTTCAAAAAAAAATCAAAGGCTTGATAAGACTCAGTATTTAGAATGGCATAACTATTAATTTAATTAGGCGTGATGCATCTATTTGTTTGTAAAGGGGTGAAATTGAAATAATGGTATGATTTATAATGGTTTGTTGCTAAAATAACACCATTTATAAGTGAAGACATAAAAAAATGCCCACCGTCATCACATTGACGGTGGGCATTTTAGGTATGTGGACTTATAAAATATTGTATAGCGGTGAGGTGAACTTTGTGCACGATCTGGAGTGGAACTGTCATGAAGTACACGCTGTCACATAAAAATGAGAACGCCGTGCGACAATGTAGGATTTTTTCGCAAAATCTATTTACTTTGATTTTTTAATGTGTTAATATTCAGAAAACAGAACCTTGATGAGGATGTTGATCATGGAAGTTGGAAAACGAGTGCAGGCCATTGACCGTGCAATGATGATTCTTGAGCTTTTTTCGGATACGACGCGAGAGCTTAAGTTGACAGAGATTGCCGAACAGTTGGATTTACATAAAAGTACTGCGTTTGGAATACTTAATACGTTAAAATATCATGGATTGATCAGTCAAAATGATGAAAACCAGAAATATTGTCTGGGCATTCGCTTGGTAGAGCTCGGCAATTTAGTGATTAATTCTATGGATATACATCAAATTGCATCGCCGCTGCTTAGTGAAATTCGAAATGCTATCGAAGAAACCGTCCATTTAGGGATGCTCGAAGGTCTGGAAGTTATCTATATTGATAAGCAAGAATCGTTTCAATCTATGAGGATCTTTACAACAATTGGGACACGCAATCCGGCTTATTGTACAGGTGTCGGCAAAGCAATGCTGGCGTATTTGGATCCCGAGTTGGTCAACAGCAAATTGCCAAATGAGTTGAAAGCATTTACAAGTCAAACTATTACATCGAAGGCGGCACTCCTGGAAAACCTGAGCGAAATAAGAAAAAATGGCTTTGCTATGGATTATGAGGAGCGTATAGAAGGCTTAACCTGCGTCGCGGCGCCAATATTTGATCATACCGGACAGGCAAAATACGCTATAAGCGTTTCTGGCCCAACGATCAGAATGACAGATGAAAAGATTCAAGAGACGATCCAACTTCTTAAAAAAGCTTCAAGTGATATTTCGTTAAAACTGGGCTATCGAGGTTCAGCCAGATAAACTTTTAAAATATAAAGATGCCGAAGCGAGTTAAGGATAAAATGAAAATGTAATTAATTGGGTAGAAATACCCTTTTAATATACCCTACAAAGAGAACGCTGTGCGACAATGTCGAACAAAAGTGGGGTGCAACATAGTTTTCTTTAACAATGGGGATTCAAAAAAAGATTAAGGAGAGTGTCAAATGAAAAAGCGTGGAATGATGTTGTTAAGTGTATTACTGATCTTGTCAATGCTCCTGACTGCCTGTGGCGGCTCCAGCGAACCTGCTGCGCCTGCTGAAGCGCCTGCTGCCAATGAGCCGGCTGCTACTGAAGTGAAAGTATTTAAACTGGGTCACATTGCAGCACCTGGAACAGCCTATGACAACTTTGCCAATGAGTTCGCGCGTTTGGTCTCAGAGCGCTCAGAAGGCAGATTCGAGATTGACGTCTACCCTGCAGGTCAGTTAGGCGTTGATAGAGAATTGATGGAATCGCTCCAGATTGGTAACGTCGACTTTACAATTATTACTGCATCCGATATAAATCAATTTGTTCCGGAAATGGCTGTTCAGGATTTACCGTATCTTTTCAGAGATTGGGATCATGTTGAGAAGTTCCTCGATTCAGACGTTGCGACTCAAATGTATGGCTTGACTGACTCGGTTGGAATGACCACTTTGTCTTTTATGCCAAGAGGCTTTAGGCACGTCACCAGCAACATAGAACCAATTATGAAACCGGATGATTTGAAGGGTCTTAAAATCAGGGTTGCTGAAAGTGAAACCTATATTGATACATTCAAAGCCCTTGGCGCCAATGCTCAAGCTATGGCATGGGGTGAGGTCTTCACAGCGCTTCAGCAGAAAACGATAGATGCTCATGAAAACACAATTGTAACAACGCGTGATTACAAGATCAACGAAGTCCAGAAGTATATGTCCGAGACTGGCCACTTCTTCGCATTCGCCGCTCTTCAAATGAACACAAATCTGCTCAACGGTATGAGCCCAGAGGATCAAGAAATGTTCCGACAGGCTGGTCTTGAAGCAGCGAAGTCTTTAGGTCTTGAGCAGAAGGCTAATGAAGCGGCAGCAAAGACTGAACTCGAATCTAAAGGTATGGTATTCAACGCAGTAGAGGATAAAGCTGCATTTGAAGCGCTTATGACACCGGTTTACGAAAAGTTCCTCAAAGACCATTCTGGCGAGTATCTCGAAGCCATCAAAGCAATTCAGTAACTAGTTTGAGCGGTGAAGGGCTTTGCTTCCCGAAGTCCTTCGCCTTTTTTTTCAAGAGGTATGCTTAGAAAAGGGAGATGAGAGTTTGAAGACGCTGAACCAGATCAGTGAAGTTATAAATAAGGTTTGTGGTTGGTTTCTGATAGTTGCTTTTGCATTGATGACAGTCACCTATTTTGGTCAGATTGTCTTAAGGTATGTCTTTCAAACGGGCTTGAGATGGACTGAAGAGCTAACAAGATACACTAATATTGCGTTGGTGATGGTAGGCTCTGCTGTGATGGCGGGAAGAGCCTCTCACATTAACGTCAGTGCTTTGGAGATGGCAGTATCTCCAAAGGTCAGAAAATGGCTCATGATTTTTCAACAGCTTCTGACGGCTACCTTTTTTGGTGTCGCCATATTTATAGCCGCGGATATGATGACTTTGGCAGGCACTCAGGTTTCTACAAATATGAGAATTCCGATGAAAATCGTTTATGGGATCTTTCCAATCGCATTTTCCATTTTAGTTTTTCAAGTGTTTGTTTTTATTTTGAATCAATTGTTTAACCAGGAGGTCGAATAAATGGGCGGAATTTTGTTTGGAACAGCGCTGCTGCTGCTCGTTGTCGGCGCGCCTATCGTTACGGCACTGGGTTTATCCTCATTGGTTTTTATCTATGTAAACGACATCCAGCACGTTGTGGTTATTCAGAAATTATTCGCTGGCATTGACTCTGCGGCACTGCTGGCTGTACCGTTCTTTATTCTGGCGGGAGACTTGATGAATCAGGGTGGTATAGCGAAGAGAATTGTCAACATGGCAGCATCTGCGGTAGGAAATATTCATGGCGGATTAGGCATCGTTGCCATAATCTCTTGTATGTTCTTCGCAGCGATATCTGGAAGTGGCATCGCTACAGCAGCAGCTATCGGCGGCGTCATGATGACAGGTATGCTGCGCGCTGGTTACAGCCGTTCATTCAGCGCCACAATTGTTGCTGCTGCAAGCCCGATTGGCATTATTATTCCGCCGAGTATCGCTTTCATCATTTATGCGGTTTTATCCAAAGTTGCCGTTTCTGATCTCTATAAAGTTGGCCTGCCTGCCGGTATGATTGTAGGCGCTGCGCTTGTGGTTCCTACGATTCTAGTTTCAAAAAAACGTGGCTATCAGGCGAAAGCTGAGCAGATTGCGGCAGGTGAAATTGAAATCAAGGGTCTGGTGCATGAAAAAGAAGGCAAAAAGTTAACAGGCATGCATTATTTTCTTGATTCATTATGGGCCCTCGGTACGCCTGTAATTATTGTCGGCGGTGTCTTTGCCGGAATATTTACACCTACTGAATCTGCGGTTGTAGCCGTCATCTACTCCATTATTATTGGGATCTTTGTTTACAAGGAAATGAAGTGGAAAGATCTCCCGAGAATTTTCTTGGCATCAGCGATATCCACTGCTGGCATCATGGTCATAATGGCTGCTGCGGCACTTTTCGCATGGGTAATGGTATACGTCAAAATTCCTCAGACGATCCTTGATACTGTATTAGCTTTGACAAGCAGCAGATACACAATTTTACTTATTATTAACATTATAGTTTTGATCGCCGGCATGTTTATGGAGTCTGGTTCCATTCAGTATATTTTAGTACCAATTGCTCTGCCGATTGCGTTGACACTGGGGATCGATCCCGTGCACTTCGGCATCATGCTGACAACGAACCTCGCCATAGGAATGCTGACACCACCTTTCGGCATAACCTTGTTTACGTCCGCAAGAGTATTTGGAACCAGTATACAAGATGTCACGCGAGAGACATTGCCTTTCTTGATTGCATTATTAGTTGCCCAGGCGATCATAACATTTATTCCGCAGTCTGTAATGTGGATCCTCTAATCCATGAACGAATTGAAAATACTACAAAACAGGAGGACTTATTATGTCAAATGTGAAACCTGAAATTGTGAATCAAATCAAAACGGGTGACTTCAATACAAACTATCACGATCAAGGGGAAGGCTTCCCGGTCATGCTGCTTCATGGTTCGGGTCCTGGAGTTACAGCTTGGGCCAATTGGCGTCTTGTAATCCCCGAATTGGCTAAGAATAGACGTGTTATTGCGCCAGATTTAGTTGGCTTTGGATATACGGAAAGACCTGAAAATCCTGAATACAATATGACGAACTGGACAAAGCAGGTCATTGATTTTATGGATGCACTTAAGCTTGAAAAAGTTGATCTGGTTGGTAACTCTTTTGGTGGAGGTCTGGCTATTAAACTCGCAATTGAATATCCGGAAAGAATTAGGAGAATTGTTCTAATGGGCAGTATGGGAATTAGTTTTCCCATTACACAAGGATTGGATGATGTTTGGGGTTACACACCTTCATTCGAGAACATGAAGAAAATGATTAATCTTTTTGCCTACAATAAAGAAATTGTGACAGACAATCTAATTAATATGAGATATGAAGCGAGTATCGAGCCTGGGTTCCAAGAGTCGTTTTCAGCTATGTTTCCAGCACCAAGACAAAATGGAGTGGAATCTATGGCATCTGACGAAGAAAAGATTTCAAAAATTACTCAACCTGCGCTCATTGTGCATGGCAGGGAGGATCAAGTCATTCCGCTGGAAAATGCCTTTAGACTCATGAATTTAATTGACAACGCTCAACTTCATGTATTTGGGCACTGTGGTCACTGGACTCAAATTGAACAGACAGGGCGTTTTTGCAAATTAGTCGAAGATTTTCTTGCCGAGTAATATCATTTGGGGGATGAAGTCTATGGAAAATATATCCAAGAATCTTGAAGGGATGGCTTTGGAATTACTCAATTCCGAGCAAACCTGTGTACCAGTTCAAGCGATATCGGCTCGGTTCCCGGAGTTAACAATAGAGGATGCTTATCAAATTCAAAAGATCAATATTGACAGTAAACTCTCTAAAGGGGACGCGATTACGGGCAAGAAAATTGGTCTGACTTCATTTGTTATGCAAAATATGCTGGGTGTCAATCAGCCGGATTTTGGTTACCTCTTGAAAAGCATGGAAGTTCATGGTGGCGTCACTGATCGCGGGACTATGCTTCAGCCAAAAGCCGAAGGTGAGATTGCCTTTATATTAAAAGAGGATCTGACTGGTCCGGGAATCACTCCGGAAGATGTCATTAACGCCACAGATTATGTTGTAGCCGCTATCGAAATTGTCGATAGCCGCGTCGCAAACTGGAAAATAAACATTATCGATACCGTTGCCGATAATGCTTCCTCAGGACGATATGTCCTCAGCGATCAAAAGGTGGATCCTAAATCAGTTGACCTGAAAGAGCTTAAAATGGAATTTTGGAAGAATGGAGAAAAAGTCAACGCGGGTAAAGGAGAAGATGCATTAGGCGATCCTGCATATGCGGTTGCATGGCTGGCAAATACTCTTGGCGCGTTTGGAGTTACTCTTAAAAAAGGCGAAGTCATATTCTCTGGGGCTTTATCAGCGGCTTTAAATGCTGAATCTGGAGATGTGTTTACAGCAAAATTTGAGACATTGGGTGATATTCAACTTAAATTTGAATAGCGAGAGTGAGGTCTAAAATGAAGAAAATTAAAGTTGGCGTGATTGGGCCGGGCAATATTGGGCTGGACTTGTTGTATAAAATCAAACGAAGCCCATACTTAGAGACGTCACTGATCGTGAATATTCGCGAATCAAAGGGTTTGGATCATGCCCGTCAAATGGGGGTCAGAGCTTCCAGCAACGGTATAGCTGACATTCTAAAAGAAGATGACATACAGATTGTGTTTGATTGTACCAGTGCGACCGCGCATTTGCAGCATGCACCGTTGCTCAAAGAGGCTGGGAAATTCGCAATTGACCTTACGCCTGCGGCGGTTGGTCCCTACTGTGTTCCTGCGGTAAACCTGACAGAGGATTTTTTGGAACTGGAAAACGTCAATACAGTCACATGTGCCGGCCAAGCAGTAACGCCAATTGTCGCCGCAATAAATGAAGTTGCTGATGTCTATTACGCTGAAATCGTCTCTTCTGTCAGCAGCAAAAGTATTGGACCTGGTACAAGAAAAAATATTGATGAATTTACAGTTACCACAAAGGAAGCGCTTGAAAAGGTTGGCGGAGCAGACGAGGGCAAGGTTATAATTATCGTCAATCCAGCTGAGCCTCCAATTTATATGAGAAATACAATTTTTACAAAAGTTAAGAATCCTGATCTCGATGTTATTAAAGATTCAGTGCAAAAGATGGTCGAAAAAATTCGTACTTACGTGCCGGGATATGAAATTATTTTAGGTCCAATTATGGAAGATGATACAGTGACGACGATGATGCAAGTCGCCGGTCTTGGAGATTATTTGCCGGTTTATTCCGGCAACCTTGATATCATCAATAGCGCCGCGATAAATATTGCTGAGGCCTATGCAAAAAAGTTGATGGGCGGTGAACAGATTGTCTAGAATCTACTTAACAGATACGACGCTTAGAGATGGAAGCCATACCGTTTCCCATCAATTCACACTGGATGATGCCGCTCAGATAGCAGGCGGTCTCGAAAACGCTGGTATTGATATCATTGAGATTGGCCATGGTGATGGTTTGATTGGCTCTACGATCAACTATGGATTCGGAAAACATGATGATTTCTCTCTGATTAGCGCAGCTGCCTCTCAACTGACAAAGTCAAAGTTGGCGGTACTGCTGCTGCCTGGAATTGGAACTGTTGAAGCGCTTCAGAAAGCTCAAAAGGCCGGCGCAAAGGCAGTACGCATCGCGACTCATGTCACGGAGGCGGATATGGGCGAAGAGCATGTTAAAGCAGCTAAAGATATGGGATTATTTGTCGTCGGATTTTTGATGATGGCTCATATGACAGATGTGAATCGTCTTACAGAAGAGGCGCTCAAGTTTGAGTCCTATGGCGCTGACGTGGTTTATGTTACAGATTCCGGAGGCGCAATGCTGCCAAAAGATGTATTTGAAAAAGTAAGTTCACTAAAGAAGAATTTAAAAATTCCAATTGGGCATCATGCGCATAATAATATTGGCTTGGCAGTGTCAAATAGTTTGACTGCTATAGAAGCTGGGGCGACTTATATAGATGGCTGTCTGTCTGGGCTGGGAGCGGGTGCAGGCAATACATCAACAGAAAACCTAATTGCTGTTCTCAATAAAATGGGGTACGAACATGGCGGCGATCTCTATAAAGCTATGGATGCCAGCGAAAAAATCTTGATTCCATCACTAAAGAAAAAAGGTCTGACAATCAACAGCCATTTGGATGCCATGATTATGGGCTATGCAGGTGTGTACTCCAGCTTTTTGCTTCACGCCAGACGTGCGGGCGAACGCTTCGGGGTTGATGTCAGAGATATTCTGATGGAAGCTGGAAGAAGGAAAGCGGTAGGTGGACAAGAGGATTGGTTAATTGAAATTGCGGTTGAATTGTCAAATAAAACATCCCTGTAAAATTCTTTTCAAACGATTTGTTTTTCCCCTAAACTGTGCTGTTAAATACAGCAAATCCCCAATTCAAGGTTAGAATTGGGGATTTTGTTTTGCTTTGAATTTGATTGTATCACCATCGGCAAAAAGCTTTTACTCATTCGGAATCAAAGCCGCCGTAACAACATACCGCTGCGGTGCATTACCAATATAAACAAACGGATAACACGTCGTGAGGGTAAGCGCGGCATGGTCAGTAGGGACAATCACCGTTCGGTCCTCTTTGTCGACGATGCGCGTGCCATTGATTTGATAGGTCAACAGACGGTCGGCCATTTCTATGATCAAAAGATCGCCTACAATTAAGTCTCCCAGATCTGTGAAAACCGTATCGCGATGTCCGGAAAGCACACAGTTGTCTTTGGCGCCGGGCATTACGCTTTGTGTATAGTGACCAACACCTTCCTTCAAGTGCTCGTCACTGGTCCCGTGTATGATAGGGAAAGACTGCTCCAGCGCGGGAATCAGGAGGGTTCCAATGAAGTCGCCCTCAGCGAGATTTTGAAACTCTGTTGATGTCTCTGGCCCAGTGCTGAAGAGCGGTGCTTCTGGAATATGCAGCACATTTCTGAGATTCACAAATGTATCCTGCTGCTCAATAAATAGATCCTGGTTGGCGGCCAAGTCTTCTTCAGCTGCCGCTTTACTAAATGGCAGCTTGTCAAGCTTGGCAAGAGCGAACCCTACCAGTCCGATCCCTGCTGCAAATAAGCAAACAGAAATCAAAGCGCGGATGCGGTTCTTTTTTTTGAAAGCTTGAGCTTTTACAGCCATTCTTGGAGTTTCTCCACGATTTAACTCTCTGGCCATAGAATTACCGTTTTTTCCAGCTTACAGCACCTGCAACGACTAATACAGCTCCAATCAGAAGAAGGGTGTACCATGGTGTTGCTGTATCCGGCATTCTGCCGCCTGTTACGGTTTCTGTAACGGCTTCGGAAGGTGCTTCGACGGTCACAGGGCTAGGTTCCGTTGTTGGTGGCGTTACAACCGGTGTTGGTGTTTCAGTTGGCGTAGGTGTCTCGGCATCAGGCGGTGTGACGACCACAGGTGTATCTGTTTCATCACAGACCCCATTGGTGATGGTATTGTTGTCAAGGGTGACTGCGCCGTTCATTGCCAATAACTGCCCTTGAACTGAAGCGCCGGTATTGGCAGCGATTGAGGTTACAGCAAAGATGTGCCCTACAAAATGCGAGTTCACACCAAGTGTTGCTGAGCTGCCAACGGTCCAGAATGTTCTGCAATAACGGGCGCTGTTGATGAGGGCAACATTGCTGTCCACAGCTGTGATTAAAGTGGATGCTGATTTAAAGATAAAAACGCCGTCCGGGTTTCCTTGGGCATCCAGAGTCAGTGTGCCGGTGATTTGAAAGGTACCGTCGGCTGAATCGTAAACGCCTGGTGTCAAGGTTTTACCGCCAAGCTCAGAAGGAATACGTGTTACTGGTGTTCTGCCAGCAGCGTCATTATAGGCTGTCTGCAAATCTGTTTTAGCAATAGAGGCTACAGAGTCGGCGATATGTACCGCGCCGCCTATAGTCATGGAGGTCTGGCCCGTAATAGAAGTTCCTGGGAACAAGCCCACGTTGGAGCCTGCATCGCCTTGAATGACAGTTTCACCAGTATTGGTGATCGTCGTACCGGCTAAAACAGCAAAGCTTGTAGTGGTTCCCAGATTGACAGTGGGCTGAGACGGTTGAACCGTCGTGCCTATAACTGGCAGGGTGGTCATTAAAATAAGTCCAGCGGCCAACAGACTAGCAAATAATGGTTTTAACTGATGAGGTTTCATAATGTACATCGCTCCATTTCATAGGTGGAAAATTGTGTTAGAGGTGGTCAAACTCCGGTACGTTTAAGAGTATGACTTGGTTACGAGCGCCCTTTGACGATGTTCTTAACTGCAGCAGTTTCAGCTGGAGGCGCCTGTACCTTTTCGACTTCTTTTTTCTTCTTTTTCAATTTGTTTGGATTTTTATCACCCATATGATCACCCCTTTAATAAATGTAAATTATATATATTGATGGATAAATGTGGAATGCGTTAAGATAGCTAAAGCCACTTTGAGTAAAGTGGCTGGAAAAGATCCTCCATATAAAACAACAAGCGTTGTGTGTGTGTGCTATTATGTTAACTATACACCAAAAATTTCCTTACGTCAACTTTTATTCCATATAATGACATTTTCGACAGAGCTGTTGTGTGATAAGCCGATGGTCTTTTGTCCGTCTCTGGCTCTTGCGTCAATAAGAATGTAAAAAATAGTCTCATTTGGTAAAGTGAAATTATTTTCATATTTATCAAAATACTCACTGAAATTCGAAATATTCTTACGTTGAAAGCCTCCGACCCTATGTGATATTTTATAGTAACTAAAACCAAGAGAAAACGGAGGCTGATTAACAGTGAACCAAAGCAATCAGGGTTATGTTCTGGACCGACCGGAAGTCAAGAAACTCGAAAGATATAGATGGGTAGTGTGGACCATCTTGGCGCTCACGTATATTTTCGTTACCTTTCACAGAATGGCAACCGGCGTAGTCAAGGCCGAACTGCAGGAGACATTTGGAATTGGTGCCGCTCAGTTCGCGACTATTGGATCGATGTATTTTTACGCCTACTTCATCATGCAGATCCCATCTGGCATATTGGCAGACAAGATCGGCCCGCGAAAGACGGCGATGTGGTTTTCGATTCTGGCCGCAGTTGGATCGGTGATTTTCGGGTTGGCGCCAACCTTGGAAATGGCGTACCTCGGGAGATTTATCGTGGGAATTGGCGTCTCCGTCATATTCATTTGTCTCATTAAAATCCAGTCTCGCTGGTTCTATTCCAGGAACTTTGCGCTGATGATCGGTTTCGTTGGACTGGCTGCCAACACCGGCGCCCTCATGGCTCAAACGCCGCTGGTTTACGCCACTGGCGTGTTGGGATGGCGTACAACCTTCGTTGCCCTTGGGATTATGATGCTGTTTTTCGCCGCTCTGACAAAAGCCTTCGTCAAGGATGACCCGACTGAGATGGGGCTGCCGGGGATGGATGAGCTTGAAGGAAGACCATCGGCAAAGTCTGATGTCAAAGTGCTGCCAGCGCTGAAGTCTGTTTTGTCCAATCCGAGAACCTGGACGGTCTCGATTGTCAACATAGGTATGTACGTAGGCTACATTGTACTCCTGGGGCAGTTTGGCGTGCCATACCTCATGGAATCCTACGGGCTGGAGCGGGTTCAGGCTGCGAATATGATCATTGCTGCTGTCGCGGGGTCTGCCGTAGGTGCCATGGTTATTGGGTACGTCTCCGATCGAATCAAGAGAAGAAAGCCGGTGCTGGTCGTGCTGAGCGTTGTTTCGCTGATTGGATGGCTGTTGTTTGTTTACGTTGGAATCCCTGTGGCCATCCTGCCTGTGTTCTTGTTCCTGCACGGCTTTGCGATCACCAACTTCACAATGACGTGGACCATTGCCAACGAAGTCAACGACAGGCGGCTGTCCGGCATCGCGACGGGTGTAGTGAACTGCATTGGCTTTGCAGGAGCGGCCATTGTTCCGGTATTTATGGGTAGAATTCTCGACACCTACAGCGCGACGCCACAGGTTGGCTATGACAAAGCATTTATGATCCTGATCGCAGTGGTGGTAGTCAGCGTGCTGGCGTCCTTTTTTGCCACAGAAACAAACGCGGAGAATGTGTTTGAGGCGGCTGTGAAATAAGAACGCTATGTTGTGGGTTTCGTTATTAGGTAATGAGTACCTGCTGGAGCTTTGAAAAAGATAAATTGAGATAATGAGTTTATAGGAATGCCCGCAGTCCGTGAGTTGACTGCGGGCATTTTATTTTGAAGCGTTCCGGTGTGGAAAACTGTTCTTTACCGCAAGTTACAAAGGTATGATAAAATAATATTTAAAGTCAGAGATCCGGAGCGGGATCAAGCGCAAGCTGAGGCGCAGACGCTCGCGTGATGCTGCTTGTCGTCAATCCTAAGCTGGAGTGATATAAAATGAACATTGGAATTTTTACAGATTGTTATTATCCGCAGATCAACGGTGTCGTCACCTCAGTCATGACTCTTCGTGAAGAGCTCATTCGGCGGGGGCATAATGTGACCATTGTCACCGTGCAGGTGCCGGGTTATAAAAACTCGTCTGACGGTGTCATTAGAATCAAAGCGATCCCCAAGTTCAAGCTGATGGATTTCAGGATGGCGTTGCCGCTGTTCTACCAGGATTACCAGCGCATCAGGGATCTGCAGCTGGATGTGATCCACACCCATACGGAGTTTACCATTGGTCTCTTTGGGCAGTTCATGGCCAGTCGCCTGAAGATTCCGATGCTGCACACTTACCATACAATGTATGAAGACTATACCAACTATATTCTGCGGATCAAGCGCGGACGCGGGCTGGTCAAGCGATTTATGCGCCACTCAAGCAAACGGTATGTCAGGCACTATAACGCGGTTGTCGTGCCGTCCCTTAAAACTGAAAAAGCGCTGCGGAGCTATGGGATTAAGAACAGTATTCATATACTCCCGACGGGGATTGACCTGGCAAAATTTCCGCGCTATGAGAAGAATGATCCATATCTGGTGGCACTGCGTCAAAGACTGGGGCTTGAGGATTCGACCAAGGTCGTTCTGTCGCTTGGGCGCGTTTCTGAGGAAAAGAGTGTGGATGTGATTATTGCTCAAATGGAGGCGCTGTCCGCGCGGCTTGGAGATGTCAGGCTGCTGGTCGTGGGAGACGGTCCTTATATGGCGTCGCTGCAGCGGTTGGCGCGGGATAAGGGGCTTGAGCGCCATGTGCAGTTTGTCGGTCGCGTGCCGTGGGAAGAGGTGCCATACTACTACAGCCTTGCCAATGTTTTCGTAAGCGCCTCCAAAACCGAAACCCAAGGTTTGACCATCCTGGAGGCTATGGCTTGTCAGGTGCCGGTGGTCGTCTATGAGGATGACAATGTGGCCGATTTGATCAGAGATGGCGTGTCGGGCAGGCTTTTCAAGACCTCTGATGAGCTGACAAGGTGTCTTGAAAGTGTTCTGTTGGATCCTGAATACGCGGAGTCGCTTGCGGTCAGCGGCCGCCAGGTTGCGGCCTCGCTATCCACGGAGAAATTCGGCAAGATGGCGGAAAAGCTGTACTTGGGTTTGTTGGAGAAAACTATTGAAATTGAAGGCGACACTGATAGGTCTGTCGTATTTCTTTAAAGTAGGCGCACTATTCTGGAAGACGTCAGTTGGCCGGTCATAAGATAGAATCTGAGGCATGGTTAAGGATGGCGAGTTGGAAATTGACATGACCATCGGCAGAATGTTTAACAGCTTTTAAAGTGCTGTAAGTTCATTTGCCGATGGTCATTTTTCATCCCAAAATGCTATACCTTACACACTGAAATCGATGATCATTGAAGCTTAATAAAGCTCAACGGATTCGATATAAACCGCGCCGGTCTCAGAAGTGTCAAAGAGAAGCTCAACGGTATCGATCTGCGTCAGGTCCACATTTTTGAAAGCATCCAGGGGAATCCACACTGTGCTGAGAGGCGTCCTGACAGACCAGTAAGAGAGGATCAGATCACCGAGATCCGTTTTTCCGATTTCCCCTGGGGTTAGCGATAACGCATTGAGATTATCGGGAAGCAAAAGGCTGGTGACGTTCCCGGTGCGGTCCGTCAGTTTTACGGAGAAGTTTTGGTATGTCTGACCTTGCTGAAGTGATGAGGCCGAGTCGGGGACGAGGGTCAAAGCCAGTGCGTCATGTTTGCTGAAATCTGTCGTTATAGGCTTCAGCACAAACTTGGCGTCAGCCTGTGTCCATTGAATCTCCAGCAGTCTTCTTTTACTGTAGGGGCCATCACCACCTGTGATGGTGTCGATGAGGATTTCATCATTCTTGAAATACCAGGCATCCGTGACCGGAACGGCTGATGCGCCATCGCTGGTGGCTGTCATTTCCGGGTTTTCAAGATTAAGAAGTTGAACTTTCTCCGGCGCTGAGGTCATCACTTTTACATCGAAACCGTACATCTGATTGGGCTGGGCATGTTCAAAGTCAAAAATATGCCTGGGCTCTCTGTTCATTAATGTATCAAAGAAGAATTCCGAAGACATCCGGATGAGAAACGCTTCCTGTTCTTCTCGCTTAAGCTGATTTTCAATTGGAAATTCACTGGCCATCATTTGAGCATCATTTCGCTCGATGTTGCGGTTAAAATAATTGTGATTGGCTCGGTGCAACAGGACGAGGGCGTGATGTCCGGTGGTATTTTTGTCGAGGGCGTCAAGCATCAGATAGCCGTCGAGGTTGACCACGTCACCGTCATATTCCGGCACCAGGATGGCGACATCAGAGGAAGGCCAGCTGCGGTCCGGAAAGAAGAAGGTGGGCGCCACGCTAAAGACGGCGCTGGCTGGATAACCGCGCAGCTCCAGCTCTGAAGCGATGTCCAGGACGGTTTCGCCGCCCCGGGAGTGGCCGAGAAGGCCGATCTTAGTCAAGTCAATCTTCCCTATTAGGTCGACTGGATAACCCGCGGCTTCGCCACTGGCGACTTTCAAGAGTTGGTCAAAGTGATCCAGAGCCACGTGGATGGACTTTTCCCGGTCATCATTGTCGCCATATTTCCAGATATAGGGCTTGCTGAGATCCAGGGAGATGGTGACAAAGCCCTTGCTGGCCAAAGCTTCTACCAGATAATCGAAGCCCGTGTCAAAGCGCTTGCTCTCATCGTCATTGGAGTGGGAGCCGTGGGTCATCAGAATGACGGGAAAAGGACCTTCGCCTTTGGGCATGCCAATCAAGCCCTTCAGAGCGTAGGGCATTTGGCGGTCGTAGGGAGAGGTGTAGATTCTGTCACCCAAGTTGAATTCTGTGACGACGGTTTCGTAGGCTGGAAGCTGAATTTGGGTCAGCTCATAAGGTTCCAGGTCCATAGTGGTGTGGATAGGTGCGGTGATTTGAGGCGGCGTTTGATCCTGGCCTTCTGTGGACCCAGGGGCGGCCCCGTTCTGGCTGCAGGCTGTGAGTAAAAATAAAGCTGATAAAAGGGATATCGCCAGTATTCGGTTAATGGTTTGATCTAGCTTGGTTTTCAAAGAATGACCTCCTCTTAGGTTGCGGAATTTCAAAAATTAGACGCGTCAGAGGCGAAAGAGTTTCGTTGATATTGAAAATTAATTTCGCAAGCTCTGGCACTGAATTTAACTTGGTGACAGGCACTGATTTGAATTGAGTGCCTGTCACCAAGTTATAATTTTAACGAAGTGTGAATAGAGACGACCATCGGCAAAAAGCTCTATGCCGATGGTCGTTCAATTAAAAGTCCATTCCCATCCATTCAGGGTATCTATATAATGTCTTTTGTACCAGACTGGCTTATAACCCCTGGGGAGTGATCTCATGGAACCTGTAAAAATTCTGATTGTGGATGATGACCGAAATATTTGCCGCATGGTCTCCATGTATTTGGCCAACGACGGCTACACTTCCGTCAGCTGTCACGACGGCAGCGAAGCCCTGGACCTCATTCGCAAAACGCATTTCGATCTGGTGCTTCTTGACCTGATGATTCCATCCATCAATGGCTGGGAAGTCTGCAAGCTGATCAAGGCGGAGTTTGAGATCCCTGTGATCATGGTGACGGCCCGGGATATGATTGACGACAAGATCTCCGGCTTCGACGCCGGCGCGGACGACTACCTGGTCAAGCCCTTTGAGCCCAAAGAGCTGATGGCCAGAATCCGGCTCAGGCTCAAGGACAGGCTGTCAGAGCATGCTGCGTTAAAAAGCGAAATTCTGGAGTTTGATACTCTGAAAATAGATATGAACAGCTATGCGGTTTGGCTGGATGGGCAGCTCGTCGATCTGAAGCCCAAGGAAATCAAACTGCTGCATTTCCTTATGAAGAACCGCAACATTGTCTTCACCAGGGAGCAGATCCTGGAATGCGTCTGGGAGAATGCTTATGACGCAGACACCAGAACGGTTGACGTCCACATTAAAAACCTCAGGCAAAAACTGAAATCGGATCAGGCCGCTTGGTCAATCTCTACGGTGTGGGGTGTGGGTTACAAGCTGGAGGTGCTTAGCCATGTTTAACAGCATCTTCAGGCGTATCATGATCCCAACAGTGGGCTTGGTGTTGCTCCTCGTGGCAGCCTTAGGTCTGACTGCTTCGTTGATGTACAGAAACGCCCTGATTGAGGAAAAGCACAGAAGCCTTGAGGCAGGGGCTGTAGAGCTGAGCCGCCTGGCGAGCCTTCATCTGGAGGGGCAGCTCAGCCTGGAAGCCCTCAACGCGGCCGTCAACGCTGTGGGATCCAGCACAGACACTATGGTGTATCTGATTAACGTCACTGAGGCCCAGCTGGAGGCGGGCTTTGATCTTGAATCTACAGGGCTGACAGACGACTTTATCCTCGATCATTTGCGCTTCATTCTTCAGGGCAAAAGCGTCTTCAACACGACGCCCTATTCGGACACCTTTGCATCCTATGTGCTCTTTCAGGGCTATCCGATCTACCTTCAAGGTGAGGCCAAGGGCGCGGTGCTGCTGCTCTCGCCAATTGAGGGCTTCAGTGAAGTGCTGTATGACCTCAACCTCACCTACGCGGGCATTGCTCTTGGCGCGCTGCTGCTCAGCCTGCCGCTCATCCTGTGGCACTCCCGGCACATTTCTGAGCCCATCCGAAAAATGGAGGAGACGACCCGGCTCATCGCTGCCGGTGAGGACGCACCTCTTGAACCTGTTCGAAGCAAGGATGAAATAGGCAGGCTTTACGCTTCCTTTTTACATATGAAAGAAGCCCTGGAGAAGACCGAGGCTATCAGAAAAGATCTCATTGCCAACGTTTCCCACGAGCTCAGGACGCCGCTGACTTCCATCAATGGCTTTGTTCAAAGCATGATGGACGGCCTTGTTTCAGAGGCGGATCGTGATGAAATTCTGGGCCTGGTCAAGGACGAGACACAGCATTTGATCCATTTGACCGCGGACCTTCTGGAACTCGCGAAGCTTCAGGCCGGCACGAGGCCGCTCAGGATCGACGAGATTCTTCTTGAGCCATTGGTGCATCAGGTGATGAACAGCATGAAGGCCATGGCGGATGAGCGCGGGATTGCGCTGGACGCGGACCTGCCGCCAACTCTCAAGCTTGACGCGGATGCGGACGCGCTCAGGCAGATCTTGACCAATCTCATTGACAATGCCATAAAATATTCCATGGACGGCGGTGCCGTTGCGCTTCGAGTCTCACAGCAGCGAGGCGGCGTTGAGTTCTGCGTTGCTGACCAAGGCCCGGGAATACCAGAGGAAGCCCTGCCGATGGTCTTTGACAAATTCTATCGCGCAGACGCCAGATCCGGGAGCGGAACGGGACTGGGTCTCTCTATTGTTAAAGCCCTCGTGACGCTGCATCATGGTGACATTTGGGCGGAAAGCAATCAGCCCCATGGGACGCGAATGATCTTCAACTTGCCTCAAAAGTAAGACCGGACGTACTCCAAAAAATTTCAAAGCAGTTTACAGTCCGTTTACATTTAGTCTATGGGCATTTCATAACTTAGCCTTAGAATCATACTTGAGGAAGACTACACGGTAAGTTTTCTGGAAAAGAAGGTGATCCATTTGAGAAGAGAATATTGGCTGCTAATGCTGGTGGCAATGCTTCTGGTGTCTCTTGTCAGCGGCTGCTCGGTATTTAAGCCCGCTGAAACGATCGTCCAGGATGCTGAGGAAGTTCAAGCAGTTGAAGGGCAGGTCAGTTCGCCGGACTTGGAGGCTGAGGCTGATGAACACGACGGCGAGGATGCAGTGAATGACGCCGACGCTGAAGCCGATGGGGATGCAACTCAAACCGAAGCGGCCAGCTCGACGGATCATACGCCAATCGCGAATACGCCAGACGTGCTGATCAGTTCCTCGGGGAAAGGCGTGACGCCTGCTGCTGCGGAGGGTTCCGACGCAATAAACTCAGAAGGATCTGACACGGGTGGCGATTCCACTGCAGAAGCTAATGACGCAGGTGCTTCAACCGTTGCCCCGTCAACGCCAACCCTGATCACCAAGTCCGAAAACGCCGTCACTGAAGCGGAACGCGTTGAACTTTTCAACACCATCGGCTTCGAACTGGATGAACTGATCCGATTGCTTGACAGCTTGGATACGGTCCAGGAGTCTGATCTGAATCTTGATGAATTTGAGGAGTGAGTAGAATGAGAAGAACGTTGGCATTGATGTTGATGATGGTATTGATTTTATCTGTTGGTTCTGTTGGTTTTAGCGCAGGCACCTCAGGTGGTTCCGGCGGGTCTGGCGGTTCCGGTGGCGGCCAGGTTTCTACAGGAACAGGCTTCGGACAAAATGAGGGCACAGACGATGGACAAAACGGTGGCACCAATGATAGCTCAAGCGGCGAGCAAAACGGTGAGCCTAATCAGGAACAGAATACCGAACCACAAGACGGGCAGAATGGCGAGCAAAACGGTGAGCCTAATCAGGAACAAAACAGTGAGCCGCAAGGTGAGCAAAACGGTGGCCTTAATCAGGAACAAAATGGCGACCCTAATTCCTATCAGAATCGCTATATGTACGCAAAAATGATCAGTAACGAAGTCCGACTTCAAGCCGGGGAAACCAATCAAGTGAAAAATCAGGTCAGAGAGTGTGCCGAAGCGCTGAAAACGCAGCTTAGAACCAGACTCCAGGCTCAAGAGAGACTTTTACCTGAAGATAAAGAGAAACTCGGAGAAATGGTCAGAGAATTGGTCCGACTTAGGAAAATGCTGAACGACGAGCACTTGGGCAGAGTACAGGAGCAAGTGGCCAATCTTACCAGAGCGCGTTTCCAGAAAAATATTGATGACGCAACCGGAGCTATGCTGGCACTCAGAGAAGAGCTTCAGTACAGAGCTGAGGCCATGAATGCCATCAAGAATCAGCTTCAGCTGATGAAAGCAGAGCTTGAATAATTAAGCACCTTACGAGGGTCCGACCCCATTCAACCCCATTCAAACGCAGGAACAGCCGCCAATCGCAGCGATTCGAAAGGATCGCTCCGGATTGGCGGCTGTTTCTTTTTTGTGGGAAGACGGTTGTCAGGAAGAGGGTGTCTGCGGTCATAAGCCTGTTGCGTCATTTGCCAATCGACACACGCCCTCTAATTGAAATTGAAAGTCAATGTCGCATGCTCTGGCACCAAATCAATTCCTGTCCGCGTCACCAAAGTTGGATTTGTCCGCGTCACCTAAAGCGGGCAGTCCTTATTCAATGCCTCATGCTTGTAAGTCAGTTTGCCGGACGCGAATTCGCCTACCGTCTGGCCGTGACCGATCAATTTATACTTGTAAATCATCAGACCGTCAAGGCCCACCGGACCTCTGGCGTGGATTTTGCTGGTGCTGATGCCTACCTCGGCGCCGAAGCCGTAGCGGAATCCATCGCTGAAGCGGGTGGAGCAGTTCCAGAACACATTCGCCGAATCGACCAGGGTCATGAAGGTTTTGGCCACGGCCTCGTCTTCCGTCAGAATAGCGTCCGTGTGGCCGGAGCCGTAGGTATTGATGTGCTCAATGGCATCTTCAAGACTCGTCACGACCTTGATGGAGAGCTTATAGTCCACGTACTCCGTCCGCCAGTCTTTTTCGGTAGCTTCGCCAATCGAAATGATCTTTCGGGTCTGATCACAGCCGACCAATTCCACGTTTTTGGCTTCCATGGCCGCCTGAATCTTAGGAAGCAGGTGCTCCGCTACGCTTTCATGGACCAGCAGTGTCTCCATGGTATTGCAGGCCGCCACGTACTGGGTTTTCGCGTCCACGAGGATTGGGAGCATTTTCGCCTCATCTGCATCCGGGTGGAGGTAGATGTGACAGACGCCATCGGCATGACCCAACACTGGGATGCTGGAGTTGTCCATGATGTACTTGACGAAGTCGTTGGAGCCCCGCGGGATCAGCAGATCGATGTCGTCGCTGAGCTTCAGCATCTCATTGACATCCGCGCGGGTCTCGATGAGCTGGATCCAGCCCTCCGGCAAGCCGGCTTCCACGCTGGCTTCGGAGATAATCTGCGCCAGGATCCGGTTGGTGTTGGCCGCTTCGGAGCCGCCCTTCAGGAGCACGGCGTTGCCGCTCTTGAGGCAGAGACTGGAAATCTGAACCAGGGCATCCGGCCGGGACTCGAAAATGACGCCAATGACGCCAATTGGGCAGCTGATCCGGTAAAGGTCAAGTCCATTGTCCAGCTGTGTGGCGAGTTTGGTCTGGCCCACTGGCTCAGGGAGCTTGATCAGGCTGCGGATGCCTTCGGTGACTTCTGCCAGCTTCTCGTCTTCAAAACGCAAGCGCTTCAGGAGCGGGGTGTCCGGGCTTTCCGCCTCAACGCGGGCGCAGTCCTCGCGGTTGGCCGCAATGATTTCGGTCTTTCTGGCCTCGAGTTTAATCGCAATGGCCTCCAGAGCGTTGTTCTTGGTCTCGGCATTCAGCGCCGCCAGGCGGATCGACGCCTTTTTCGACGCGTGGGCACGTTCTTGTATACTCATGGGATTCACCTCATTTAGCTTAGTTGTTGGTTCAATATTATATCACAACTGGGGAGAGGGGGGAATGGGGTGTCCATCGGCAAACTTTTCTGGCCTAAACTTGCTAAAAACGGTTTGCCGATGGTCATTGTACTTACAATATCAGCTGGATTTTGACTATATAGTTAAAATAATAACGATAATATCAGATCGATTAAGTACTGATTTTAAAAATATAAACATAGTTATTTAAAGGCGTGCAGTAATTTATTGAGGTTTTTCAGATGAGTTTCACGCTCGGAATAAACAAACCATTACATAAAAGAGACAAAAAATCCGACGTTGTTGTTAAAATAATAACAAAATAGTATACTGTATACCAGATAGAGATTGAGATCTAAATTGGCTCAACAACCGACTTAAGGAGGTCATTATGATTATTCAAGTCTGCATTGGCAGTGCCTGTCACCTAAAAGGCTCCTACAAAGTGATTCAAACCCTCAAGGGACTGATTGAAGCGGAAAGGCTGGAGGACCGGGTCATCCTGAAATCGTCTTTTTGCCTGGGCGCCTGCTCCGGCGCGGTTTCGATTCAGGTCGATGATAATCCTGTGGAACCGCTGCATCCCGAAGAAGTGGTTCTCTTTTTCGAAGACCGTGTCAAAGGGGTGACTCAGTGTGAAATTCATAGAGTTTGATCATCATAAGTGCGACGAATGCTACAAATGCCTGCGCGTGTGTCCCACCAAAGCCATCAAGTTTACTGAGCACAACCGGGACATCATCAACAGCCTCTGTATCAAGTGCGGGTTATGCCAGGCCAGCTGTCCCCAAAGCGCCCTGACGATCCAAAATGACCGGCACAAGATCAAGAAACAAATTCATTTGGGTCGAAAAATTGCGGTCTCCCTGGCGCCTTCCTTTGCCGCAGCCTTTGAGGACCAAGATCCCAAAAAGATCATCACCGCGCTCAGGACCCTTGGCGTGACATGGGTCGAGGAAACGGGTGTCGCGGCAGAGCTTGTCTCCAGAAATTATGAAGCCATGCTGGAGACCATGGGGACGGAGAATGTCCTGACCACCTGTTGTCCTTCCGCCAACTATCTGGTTCAGCAGTACTACCCCGAGCTGCTGGATGCCATGCTGCCAGTGGTTTCACCCATGATTGCCCATGGGAAGCTGCTTAAGGAAAAGCACGGACCGGACTGCTATACCGTCTTTATAGGACCGTGTCTGGCCAAAAAGGCGGAAGCGGAGGAAATGCCCTACATAGACGCGGTATTGACTTTCAATGAACTGGCGGGATGGCTGGAAGACGAGGGGATCCCTTACAGACAGCTTCCACCGGGGGTCTTTGATGAAAAAGCCACCATCCGGGGCATGGCTTATCCCATGGGTGGGAGCCTCTTTAAGAACGACCGCCAAACGCCCATCCACAGCGGGTACAGAATGATCCGCGCGGACGGTATTGACCGCTGCAAAGATCTGCTGGAAACCCTTAGAATTGGCGGCATCAAAAATTACTGCATAGAAATGAATATCTGCAGCGGCAGCTGCATCAACGGTCCGGATATGCCTCACGACGGGTTGAAGTTTTTCCAGCGCAAAGACCGGATGCTGGATTACCTGAAAGCCCACGCGGACCACCGGGAGCTGGATCAGCTGCTTTGCGAAAGCTCCGCGGATTTATCCTTCAAGCATGACTTTGAAGCCCATGTGGTGCAGCTGAAAAAGCCTACTAAGGAAGAAGTGAATGAGATCCTCCGCAAAATTGACAAATTCAGCGAGAAGGATCATCTCAACTGCGGTGCTTGCGGCTATGAAACCTGTGTCAGCAAGGCCATAGCCGTTTACAATGAGATGTCAAAGCCTCAGATGTGCCTGCCTTACTTGCGCTCAAAGGCTGAAAGCCTCAGCATGGCGTTGTTTGAGAACACGCCCAATCTGGTGTGCGTTCTGGATCACCAGCTGAACATTTTGGAGTACAATCCTACCTTTGCCAAGACCTTCGATATGGAAAAGCATTCCCTCAAGGAGGTGCCGGTGGTGGCGTTCCTGGATGGCGCGTTTTTCAGCGAGTGTGTCAAGCAGGAGAAGAGCATCTTTGGGCAGAGGGTGCATCTTGAGACCATCGGCAAAGTACTGTACTGTAATGCCATTTATACGGAGCGGTTTATTCTGGGGATCATGACGGACATGACCGCCGTTGAGAAGAGCCGGCAGGAGCTGGCGGCCGTCAAGGAGAAGACGCTGGTGGCCTGCCAGGAGGTCATCAACAAGCAGATGCGCGTGGCCCAGGAGATTGCCAGCCTTCTGGGAGAGACGACCGCGGAGACGAAGGTCAATCTCAACCGGCTGAAGGAGATCGTGATGATGGATGAGGGCTATTGAGATGGGGAAAATGGAAACCTATATTGACGTGGCCATTCACGCGCTGAACAAGAAGGGCGAGGAGCTCTGCGGCGACCAGGCGGACCTCTTCAAGTCCGACGACGAAGTCTTCTTTGTGATGGCCGATGGTCTCGGAAGCGGCGTCAAAGCCAACATACTGGCGACGCTGACGGTCAAAATCGCCATGACCATGCTGCGCCACGGGGAGTCTCTGGAGGAAACCATTGACACCATCATGCAGACCCTGCCGGTGTGCAGCGTCAGAAAGGTGGCGTACTCGACCTTTTGCATGGTTCATCTGAGAAACGACGGCCGCTGCCGGCTCATTGAGTATCACAATCCGCCGGTGTTCTTTTGCAGGAATGGCCGGATCACGCCCTATGTCAGCACTTATGAGACTTATGGTGACAAGGAGGTCCGGATTTCTGAGCTTGAGCTGGGGATAGGGGACTACCTGACCATAGTCAGCGATGGGGCGGTGCACGCGGGCGTGGGGACCATGCTCAATCACGGGTGGGAGTGGCCGCACATCGCGGCATTCTTGAACCGACAGCAGCCCAAATCCGCGGAGCTGATCTCAAAAACCTTGATTGAGACCTGCAACAACTTGTACGGCGGCCTGCCTGGGGATGACACCAGCGTGGCTACCCTCATGCTGGTGGAGCCCAAGGTCACTCGGCTGTTTTCGGGGCCGCCGGTGCAAAGAGAGCAGGATCATGAGGTGGCGGCGCGTTTTGTTCAGGGGTCGGCAAAGAGGGTCGTCTGCGGCGGCACGGCGGCGAATTTGATGGCCAGGGAGCTGAACCGCGAGCTGCGGTGTGAGATGGATTATTATGAGCCGTCGATTCCGCCGATTGCCCATATCAAGGGCATAGACCTGGTGACGGAGGGCGTCCTGACTTTGAAGCGAGTGTCGGAAAAACTGGAGGACTACGCCGCCGGACAGATTATCCCCTTTGAGAAGCCGGATGCGGCCACGCTGATCCTGGACCTGCTGATCAACGACAGCACCCATATTGAGTTTTGGATTGGGAAGGCCATAAATCCTGCGCACCAAAATCCGGATTTTCCTTTTGAGCTGAGCATCAAGCAGACTATTTTGGACAGGATTATTGCGACGCTTGGGAAAATTGGGAAGATCGTGACGATTCAGTATGTGTGACTTTTTGTGGCTGCGTGTGACGGTGTGTGGCTGCGCGTGACTTAGTATGAAGCTTTCAAATCAGCGATTCAAAATAGGTGGATGAAAGAGTCTAAAATGAGGTGGCAGTCGTGAGGAAATTTGAGAATCAAGTGCAGCTTGTCAAATATGAAGTTCTGAAAGAGGTCGCCAGATTGACGTTTCGGGATCAACTGGAGGCACTTTATGTACGAATCCCCAATGTTGTGGATCCCGGGCCGGAGCCCAGGTTCAGGTGCTGTATCCATCATGAGCGCGCCGTGACCAAGGAACGGATCAGAATGGCCATGGGGGGCACGCCGGCGATCCCGGGAGTCGTTGAAGTCCTTGATTCGGCCTGCGATCAGTGCCCGGTCAGCCGGTACAAGGTGACGGAATCCTGCCGGGGCTGTCTTGCCCACCGCTGCCAAGCGTCCTGCCCGGTTGGCGCGATCCAGATGATCCAAGGCAAAGCGATAATCGATGAAAGCAAGTGTGTGGAATGTGGGCGCTGCCAGGCGGCTTGCCCCTACAACGCCATAGTCGACAACCTGCGCCCCTGCATGAGAGCCTGCCCGGTGGATGCCCTCTCCATTAATGCGCAGAAGAAAGCTGTGATCGATTATGGAAAATGCATTCAGTGCGGGGCGTGCGTGTATAATTGTCCCTTTGGCGCCATTCAGGACAAATCTGAAATTGTGCCAATCATCCGAAAATTGATGGCCGCTCGGCAGCCTGGCGCACCTCAGGTTTATGCGGTCATTGCGCCGGCGTTCGCGTCTCAGTTCAATTATGCGAATCTTGGGCAGATTATCACCGGCATTAAGCGCCTGGGCTTCAGAGATGTGGTAGAGGCGGCCCTGGGCGCGGATTTGGTCGCAGTGCATGAGGCGGGGGAGCTTCTTAGTCATTTGGAGGACCACCGCTATATGACGAGCTCTTGCTGCCCGGCTTTTGTGGACTTTATTCACAAGAAACACCCTCAGGCTCTTGAAAATGTCTCTGGGACGGTGTCGCCCATGATTGCGGCGTCGAGGCTCATCAAATCGGTGGATCCCTCTGCAGTGACGGTGTTCATAGGTCCGTGCATTGCCAAGAAGGCCGAAAAGGCGCTTCCTGATCTGGATGGGATCACGGATTATGTGATGACCTTTGAGGAATTGCTTTCGCTTTTGGATGCCCGGGAGATCCGACTGGAGGAGCTTGCGGAATCTCCGATGAACAACGCTTCCTACTATGGCCGCATCTTCGCCGGTGCCGGGGGCCTGTCCAAAGCCGTAGTGGCTACGGCGTTGAAATTGGCACCGGATTCCGGCGTCAAAGCCGTCGCTGCTATAGGCGATGGCATCAAGGCTTGCGACAAGCTTTTGAAGCTGGCTAAAGCGAATCGTCTGGAGGGCAACTTCATTGAAGGGATGGCCTGTGAGGGCGGGTGTATCAAGGGTCCTGTGTCGCTGCATCATGGCGCCAAAGATTTGAAGGCGCTGGAGGCTTACGCGAAGATGGCGCTCGAAGAGGATGCGATTTCTGCCACGAGGATTTTTGAAGAAGTGGAGATTGATTTGGGGCGGACGTTGGAAAAGGAATTGGCGTGAGAGGTGTGTAAGAGGTTGCAAAAACGCTGCTGTGCAGCGTTTTTGCGCTTTTTTGGAGCAAAGGAAGTGGCATCCCCACTGAGAATGGATATCGCAAGCTCTGGCACCAAAATGAAAACTGTCCGCGTCACCAACCCCAAAGTTGTCCACGTGGTTTACGTCTATTGCCGCAAATTCTCACTTGAGTTGACGAGGATAGAATCTCGTGCTACACTGATATCGAAAACCGATAACGAAATACGAAATCAGTAAAGATCACAAGCAAAGCGAGGTTCCTATGAGCGGATACGTCAATAAAAGACTGTTTCAAGGCTTTATTCTCCTTCATATCCTTCACCACGCCAGTGAAACGCCTGTGTTTGGCAGCTGGCTCATTGAGGAGCTTTCAGAGCATGGGTACAAGCTTAGTCCGGGTACGCTTTATCCCATCCTCCACCATCTGGAAGAAGAACAGCTTCTCGAGCACTACGACGAAAATGTAGGCGGCAAGATCAGGAAATACTATGTCACCACAGAGCAGGGGCTGGCAGAGCTGAACGAGGCCAAGCGCTACCTCGCCGAGTTGACTAAAGAGATTGGCATCCTGGAGGTTTAATATGTTTGAAATTCGAAATTTGAAATACCAGGAGATCCTGGAGATCCCGGCACTAAGCATCAAGCCGGGCGTCACGGTCATCGCAGGCGCCAGCGGCAGCGGCAAAACCACCCTGCTGAGGCTCCTCAACAAATCCATATCACCGACTGCGGGGAGCATCACCTACAATGGCACCGAACTGATGGAGATTCCTTCGGTGAAACTAAGGCGGGAAGTCCTCTTGCTATCTCAACAGCCTGCGATTTTTAACGGCGATCTCAGACACAACCTGGAGATTGGCTTTAAATTTCAAAATAGGGCGCTGCCATCTGAAAAAGCCATGCTGGAAATGCTGCGGCAGGTCCATTTGAACAAAACGCTGGAGACTGAGGTGCGGCTATTGTCGGGTGGGGAGAAGCAGAGGCTGGCCATCGGCAGAGTTTTCTTGCTGGAACCGGCGGTCTTCCTGCTGGACGAGCCGTCTTCGGCGCTGGACGACGTCACGGAGGAATCAGTCATCAGCTTGGTAGTCGAAAAGGCGCGCCGAGATGGACAGTCCATTATCATGGTGACGCATTCAAAGGCGGTGGCGGCGCAGTTCGCGGACGACATCATTGAATTCGAGGCCGGAAAAATCAAGGCGAAGGAGTCGAAGTCATGAGCGGTGTCATAGAGCTTTCCATTTGGCAGGTAGCGCTGTCCTACGTCTTCGTCCTGGTTGTGCTGAGCATCATCATCAAACGGGGGATCCGCAGGGAGCGCGAGCTGCTGCTGGCGTCACTCAGGATGACCGTGCAGCTGATCCTGACGGGCTACGTGCTCACGTTTATATTTGAGACGCCCAGCCCGTGGCTGACACTGCTGATCGTCACCTTTATGGTAGCCTACGCGATCCGGACGGTATTTCAGAAGTTTAAAGGGCGCTTGTCAACGCCGCTGAAAAAGACCATTGCAGGCGCCATGGCAGCAGGGACCTTTTCATGTGTTTTCTACTTCATACTGGTCGTGGTCCAAATTGATCCGTGGTATCAGCCGCAGTATTTCATTCCCCTGGCGGGCATGATGATTGGGAATTCCATGACGGGGATCTCCCTTGGAGTCAAATCCCTGCTGGACGGCATGACGACCCAGCGACAGCTGGTGGAGGACGCCCTGAACCTGGGGGCGACGCCTAAAATGGCAACCCACGACATCATCAACTCCACCTTCGACGCGGCGATTATGCCGACCATCAATTCCATGCTCGGCATGGGCGTCATCTCCCTGCCGGGGATGATGACGGGCCAGATCCTGTCCGGGACAGCGCCCACCACGGCAGTCATGTACCAGATCGCCATTATGCTGGGGATCATGGGTGCGGTGTCGCTGACGGTCATTCTCCTGCTTCAATTTGGATACAAGAGTTTTTTCAACGATCAGGATCAGCTGGTGTGAACAAAGACGAAAGCTTTTGCCGATGGTCACGATACGCCCAATAATGGGGTAGCCTAAACCGGACAGCCATCATCTGAAGACCTTAAGAAAAAAAGGAGGCATTATGAACAACCACAAATGGAACAGTTTTCTCAAAGACGTCTTTGTCTGTTCACTCGGAGCTTATGGCGGCCCTGAGGCGCATATTGGCGTATTTATAGATCAATTGGTCACCAAAAAGAAGCACTTGACCGAGGAAGAGCTGATCGAGCTCGTCGCGCTCTGCAGCATCATGCCGGGCCCGACCAGCACCCAGACCATTGTCGCCGTTGGCCACAAAGTGGGCGGTCCCATGCTGGGATTCCTGACAATGCTGGTTTGGGCGCTTCCGGTACTGGTGCTGATGACCCTTCTGTCTTTCTTATATCAGTTTCTCGACATGCTCAACATTTCAAGCGACAGCCTGCGCTATATAGGCCCGCTGGCGGTGGGCTTTATCGTTGTCGCCGCCTTTAAGATAGGCAGAAAGGTCGTAACCAATCGTCTGACGGCCATCCTGATGGTATTCGGTGCTGTGACGACCTACTTCATCAGATCACCATGGATTTTCCCGATGATCCTATTAATCGGCGGCGCCGTCAGCGTGCTGACTTCCGGAGAAAAGAATCTATGGAATCATGTCAAGCTCAGTCCGCCGTGGCGCTATTTGGCAGCATTTGCAGGGATCGCCATTGGAAGTGTCATTTTGACTCTGACTTGGGACAATATCCTGGTGCACCTCTTTGAAAGCTTCTATAGATATGGCTATCTCGTCTTTGGCGGCGGACAGGTCGTGGTGCCGGTCATGTACAGTGAAATGGTGGACATCCGCCAATATATGAACAACCAGGAATTCCTGACGGGCTATGGCCTCGTACAGGGTCTGCCGGGTCCGATGTTCAGCTTCAGTGCCTTCGTGGGCGGCATGGCGGCCAGGAGTTACGGTGCTTTCACACAAGTAATGGCGGCTGTGCTGAGCGGCGTCGGCATTTTCCTGCCGGGTTTGCTTCTGATCTACTTCATTTATCCTGTGTGGGAGCGCCTTAGGCAGATCCGGGGCATCAAGACTGCACTGAAAGGGATCAATGCCATTGCAGGCGGCATGATTGCTGTGGCCGCGGTGATCGTCATGCAGAAGAGTGGTTTCCAGATTGATAACTTGCTGGTGTCCGCTGTCACAATTGTACTGTTGCTGACGAAGAAAGTTCCAGCGCCAATCATAGTGCTGCTGGCGCTGGTGGCGGGGTTTGTGGTGTAACAGAGATACTGGCGGAAAGTTGGTGGTGGGCGCAGCCGATTGGGGTGGTGGCCTGGAGATACTTTCTTCATCTAATGTGAAAGAATGACCCTGGAATGAAGAGGAATGATCTCAGAAAGATGAGGTAAGACTCCAGAAAGTGAAGAAAATCCCCCAGAACCAACTGGCCGCCGGCCAGTTGGTTCTGGGGGATTTTTTCCTTGTAAGTGTCATCCCACTGAGAATGATTTTCGCAAGCTCTGGTACCAAATTTGTCTTTGTCCGCGTCACCAATCTGAAAGTTGTCCGCGTCACCAACCTGAAAGTTGTCCGCGTCACCAACCACGCATCACAAACCGCACTAAATCTATGGCCTGAACAGGCAATAAAATGTCACCTTATTTTTATGCGGTAATTTCTTAAAAGATGTGCAAAACGTTAATGAAAATGCGAATTTTCCATGCTATCGACCTGTAATTTCGAAATCGACTTCATTATAATGGGGTCATAGAATAGACGATTTCGGAGGTGTTTCATGAAAAATAAAAAAGTCCTGATTATTTTTACAGGCGGTACCATTTCCATGAAGAACGACGAAAAGACCAATGGCGCCATACCGGCTATGACAGGGGAAGATATTTTAAATCTGGTGCCGGAAATCAAAGAGATTACGACCCTCGACTTTATCAATTTTGGAATGATGCCCGGACCGCATATGACTCCGGATCTCATGCTGGAGCTCTCGATTCTCATCAATCATAAGATTGATAAAGAATACTATGATGGCATTGTTGTCACACACGGAACAGACTCCCTTGAGGAAACCGCTTACTTTCTTGATCTGACTTACGATCAGAAGGCGCCTGTCATCTTTGTAGGTTCCATGAAAAATTCGACAGAGTTTGGATGGGACGGACCGGAAAACCTGATCGCGGCAGTCCGAACCGCGATAGCCAAGGACTCTGAGGATCGAGGCGTCATGGTGGTGATGAACAATGAGATCCACGCTGCATCGCAGGTGACGAAAACGAAGACGCACACCATCGACACTTTTAAGAGCAAGGATTTTGGACCCATCGGATTTGTATCCCGGGACAAGGTGCATTTTTACTACAGTTATACGAAGCGTCAGTATTTTAAAGTTTCAAAGGTGGAGAATGACGTCGACCTGATCAAATGCGGTTGTGGTATGGACGATAAATTTCTCAGGTTTTCAGTGGACTCCGGAGCGAAAGGGATCGTTGTGGAAGGCTTGGGCAAAGGGAATATACCCCCCGCTATGGTCCCGGGCGTCGACTATGCCATCGAGAAAGGGATTCCCGTCATTTTGGTGTCACGCTGCATTATGGGTCGCGCCATGGATGATTATGGCTATCCGGGTGCCGGTCGAGATCTGACCAAGAGAGGCGTTATTCTTGGAGACAATTTGCCAGGGCAAAAGGCCAGAATTAAGCTGATGATTGCCCTTGCTTCTACAGATCGGATGGAAGAAATTAAGGACATCTTTGAAAAGAACTATTATTAAGGTGAATGGAGGTTTACGCTTATGAGCAAGAGTATCCAAAGAGAGGAAATCGAAAATATCTATGGGAAAGTCAGTCCTTTTGAACTGAAGGACAAGCTGATCAGCTACGCCAGTGAAGCCCGGGAAAGCGGCACTAGGATGCTGCTTGACGCGGGAAGGGGGAACCCGAACTGGACAGCCTCAACGCCTAGAGATGCCTTCTTTACCTTCGGTCATTTCGCCGTTGAAGAAACCAGACGAACCTATTGCGACGGAGCGCTCGCGGGGATGCCTCAAAAATCCGGGATCGCGGAACGCTTTTACGCCTACGCGGACCGAAACAGCGGCGCGCCGGGCATCACGCTGCTAAAACAGATGATGGATTATGGGATTTCCTTCAAGGGCTTTGACCCGGATGACTTCGTCCATGAGCTGGTCGATGGCATTATTGGCGACAATTACCCATTTCCTGACCGGATGCTGCGTCATTCGGAGCAGATCGTCCTCGATTATCTCGTTCAGGAGCTCAAATATGACTTGGACGCCGGTCAAATTAAGCTCTATGCGGTAGAAGGCGCCACAGCGGCCATGTGTTATATCTTTGATACTTTGATTGCAAACAACATCTTTTCCCAAGGGGATACCATCGCTCTCATGACGCCAATTTTCACCCCTTATCTGGAAATCCCGCATCTGCCAAGATATAATTTTAAAGTGGTTGAAATTAAGGCATCGGAACTCAATGAAAAAGGCGAGAACACATGGCAATACCCAAAATCTGAAATGGACAAGCTTAGAGATCCATCCATCAGGGCACTGTTTATTGTCAATCCGAGCAATCCGCCGTCAGTGGCAATTAATAAAGAGACCATTTCTTACCTTTCGGAGATTGTGAAAGAGGATAACCCGGATCTCATGATTATTTCGGACGACGTCTACGGTACCTTCGTGGAAGGGTTCAGCTCTTTGATGAGGGAGATCCCTTACAATACCATCGGCGCCTACTCTTTTTCAAAGTACTTTGGCGTGACGGGCTGGCGCCTCGGCACCATTGCACTCCACGAGGACAACGTCTTCGACAGGCTGCTCGGAAGGCTTGACGAGAATAAGAAAGCACGGGCGCGACGCAGGTACTCGGCGCTGTCGATCGAGCCTGAGTCCATAGCGTTCATGGACCGAATTGTCGCTGACAGCCGACAGGTGGCGCTCAATCACACTGCTGGCCTATCGACGCCTCAGCAGGTTCAGATGGTGTTCTTCTGCCTGTTCGCGCTGATTGACCGCGACAACATCTATAAAAAGCAAACCATCAGCCTTTTGAAAAAAAGGCAGAGGCTTTTGTTTGAAGGTCTTGGCATTGAGCTCAGGGAAGACCCCAACGACGCTGCTTATTATACGCAGTTCGATCTGCTGCAGTGGGCAACGCAGAATTATGGAGAAGCTTTTGCAAGCTACCTTCAAAACAATTATAAGCCAGTAGACATTCTTTTGAGACTCGCGGAGGAATCCTCCATTGTGCTGCTGAGCGGCGGCGGATTCAGTGGCCCTGAGTGGTCGATCCGGATTTCTCTCGCCAATCTCAGTGATGAATCGTATTCCACCATAGGTGCGGTGACCAGAAAGATCCTGAATCACTATGTGGCGGCGTGGAAGGAAAGTCAGGCTCAGTAGGGAGCTGCTCAGACAATAAACCTTAGAATAACAAAGTTCAAAGATTGACTTATATGACCATCGGCAGTGATTTTAAGGCCCTTAAGGCTTTAGAACGCTTGCCGATGGTCATTTTTTTTACACCTCACACAGTCAATCCTTTCAACTTCCTTTAGCCTTTTTATAGACACCTTTCTGATAATAATACTTTAGGGAGGCGATTTTATGTCTGAACGAGCCATGGGCACTCAAATTGAGAAACTTTTAGGACTGGAGCGCAAACTTGTAGGCGTGAAATTTATATTCGACAAGCGTGATTTTGATGAAGAGACCGCACCGAGAGTGAAGTACAAAATGTCCTACTGCAGTATGGTCAGAATGGCTTCAGAAGGCAAGAGCTTCAAGGCGGATCTCGACAATTTTCTGTGTGTTGGTTCGGCCAAAGCGCTGGGACTCATCAAGCCGGATGCCCGGGCCGTCTCCGGAAGAATTTATTATAGCTTCGGCATCTATGACAGTTTGGGGACAGCAAGGAATGTTCAAAAAGACGTTACATTTCTCGATCATGAGGCAGCAGCGGTGGTTGTCAAGCCATTGGATGCTTTTGAGAACCGGCCTGATGTTGTTTTGATGCTGGTCAACCCCTATCAAGCCATGCGCGTGACTCAAAGCTACGTGTACTACAGGGGAATGCCAAAAAACATCAGAATCGCCGCCAACTCCGGGATCTGTTCAGAGTGCACTGCGACACCTTATGCCACCAATGACCTGAATGTGTCGCTGCTGTGTTCCAACACCAGATACGCAGCCAAATGGCACGACCACGAAATGGGAATAGGCCTGCCGTACGGGATGCTGAGCATGATCCGTGATGGACTTGTCAAGACCGTTAATCCTTGCGAACCGAACGAAAGAAAAAAGGACATTCTGGAACGTCTCGGTGAGGATGAAATTGCTGGGAAGATCATGATCAACAGCACTTACTTTAAAACCGCAGGCAATGACACGTCGGGCGGCAATACAGAAAAATTAAAATAGTTTGATTTATTAGACGATTTGAAGTCGGTACTAAGATACAGTGATTTTGTGAAAAGTAAGACATATCGCTTCTTTGATTCAAGTGACGCGTTTTGGATCAAGGATGGTAAGCGGGAGGCAAAGTATGAAAATTAACCTGACCATTAATCATGAAAATAGAGAAGTCGAGGTCGAACCCCTCGAGAGACTGATAGACATGCTGCGCAACCGCCTTGGATTGACCAGCGTCAAGGAAGGCTGCGGCGAGGGCGAGTGCGGCGCTTGCACTATTATTGTGGATCAGAGGGCGGTCACGTCCTGTACCATGCTGGCAGTGCAGGTCAACGGGTGCGACGTGCTGACGACGGAAGGGCTCCAGCGGGGCGGTGAACTGGACAGACTTCAGGAGGCGTTTATAAATAATGGCGCTATCCAGTGCGGCTATTGCACGCCGGGTATGCTGATGTCGGTCAAGGCACTGCTGCTTCACCAGCCCAATCCATCCAAAGAAGAGGTTATTAAAGCAATTGAAGGCAATCTCTGCCGGTGCACGGGGTATCACCCCATCATCAAAGCTGTGGAATCGCTGAAGGAGGAAGCTGTTCATGGCCAATAAGATCATACAGCCGGACAGCATGGCGTCTTTACTGGAAGCTCTTCGAGGCGCAGGCAAAAAAATCATGGTCGCCGGCGGAACCGATGTCATGATCCGCATGAGAGCCAATCCGCCGGAAGAGGCATTGATTATTGATCTGTCACACATGGAAGCACTAAAAAGCTGTGACATTAACGAAGAAGGTCTCAGAATAGGCGCTATGTGCACCATGACAGATCTCTGGGAATCTCCGCTGGTACAACATGCCGCGAAAGTTCTATCCTGCGCGGCGTCCCAAGTGGGGTCCACTCAGATTCGGAATCGGGCGACCATCGGCGGAAACGTGGCTAACGCTGCCCAGTGCGCGGACACCATTCCGGCACTGATCGCGCTGGATGCCAGTGTTGAGTTGATGAAAGCAAACGGCGCGACGAGAAGGATCAAAGTCGAGGATTTTGTGACGGGTATTGGCAGAACCTTGATCGACGAGACTGAAGTCTTGACGGCGTTTCTCCTGCCTGAAAAGAACCTGGGCAAGGCGGGCGGTTACTGTAAGATTGGATCGCGAGCATCTGTGACCATAGCTAAAGTCAATTGCGCCGGGATTTTCAGCTTCAGCGGCGGCGTCATCAGCGAGGCCAGAGTGGCATTCGGATCACTCGGTCAGAGAGGCTTCTATTCAAGTCTGGTCTCTGAGGGACTAACCGGCATGACACTGGATGCACTAAAGACAGAAGCGTTTATAGAACTATTCGTTCAGCAGGTTGAACAGGCAATTCCGGGAAGAGCTTCACTGGCTTACAAACGTTCGGCGGTGAAGGCGGTCGCGGTGTCTATAGTTGAACAGGCTATTTCAGAGTATCGAGGGTGATGGAATGGAAACAATAAAACATAATGTAGTCGGCCGGTCCGTCGTTCGGCTGGATGGTCTTGAAAAAGTCACCGGAACAATAAAGTATACGGGTGATTACACAACTGCAGGCATACTGTACGCGCGGCTGGTCACCTCGGATCAGGCAAGCGCGAAAGTATTGAGCATAGATTCAGCTGAAGCCCTAAAAGTACCAGGCGTCGTAAAAATCTACACGGCCGCAGATGTGCCGGAAACCCTCTACAGTGCCCACAATTGGCTGATGGACATGAGCGACCTGGAGGACGAGCCGCTGCTGACCATGGATCCCAAACATGACGGCGACAGGGTAGCCATAATTGTGGCTGAGACTGACGAAGCAGCGATTACTGCGGCCCGTCGCGTTCGGATCGACTATGAGCCGCGGCCTGCGGTGATCGATATTGAGTCCGCACTGAAAGAAAATACACCTGGCATTCATACCTATGGCAATGTGCCTTTTGATACCGTTAAGGAATTTGGTTGTTTTGAAGACACTTCCGCAAAAGCGAAATACATAATTGAAGACACAGTGACAACGCCTGCCCAGCACCACGCAGCTATAGAATGCCACGTTTGTCTGGCGTCTATGGAGGATGGCGTTCTGACCCTGAAAACACCTTGTCAAATCACTTTTCAGGTCCAAATGATGCTCTCGAGAATCACGGGGCTTCCCATGACGCAGGTCAGAATTATCAAAACCGCCACAGGCGGTTCCTTTGGCGGGAAAAGTCAGCCGGTACTCGAGCCGCTGTGCGGCTACCTGGCCTATGATCTTAAGAAGCCCGTTCTGATGACCATGGACAGGGCTCAGAGCATTGTCTCCAGCAGAAGGCGCAATTCGGTCAGAGGCCGGATCCGGCTTGCAGTCAGCGAAGAGGGTAAAATTCTGGGCAGGGACCTGGATGTCGTGACGGATACCGGTGCCTATTTCAGCAATGGGGCTGCGGTTTCCATGGCTATGCTCAAAAAATCCGTCAGGCTCTACAAGATGGAAAGCCAGCGGTACCGAGCCAGAGCGGTCATCACGAATACGCCGGTAGGCGGCGCAGCCAGGGGTTACGGTTCACCTCAGATTCACGCGCTCACGGAAATCAACATTGAGAACGCTGCCAGAGAACTGAAACTCGATCCCCTTGAATTCCGACTGAGCAACATTGTTAGCGGCAGCGATTCTGATCCCATGGGTGGCCCCGCTCTCGGGAACGTCCAGATTGAAGCCTGCCTGAAGCAAGGCGCGGCGCGCTTTGGCTGGAAAGAAAAATATTTTATGGTTCCGGACAGCGGTCGCTATAGAACTGGTGTCGGTATGGCGGCTATTGTTCATGGCAACGGCTACTTTGGCGGATTTCCTGAATTCACTGCCATTCAGCTGACCCTGATGCCGGATGGGACCATTCTGGTCAATTCCGCCTTGCATGACCTAGGGTGCGGCACATTGACCGTGGCGTCCCAGATCATCTCAGAAGCGCTCGGCGTCAGGCTTGAAAAGATTCGCGTACTGGAAGCGGATACCCTAAGATCGCCCTATGACCCGGCCGGAACCCAGGCATGCCGCGTGACCTTTGTCTGTGGTGAAGCCGCGAGGCAAGGTGCCGAGCAGCTGAAAGAAAAAATTCTCAGGCGTGCTTCGGAGCTTTTGGATTTGCCGATGGTCACCTTACAGCTCAAAGACAGCATCATCACGGATCTTTCCGGCTTACCCCTTATGGACCTTCCGACCCTGGCATCGAGATGCCATCGCAGCTTTGGAGAAACCCTTTGTGTCAACTTTGACTATCAGGCCAGTGCCAATCCAGGCTCCTATGGCGCGAACTTTGTTGAAGTGGAGGTCGATACCTGGACTGGCTTTGTACAGGTGAAGCAAATCGTCGCAGCTCATGACGTTGGAAAAGCCATCAATCCGGAATTCGTCAAAGGACAGATCTACGGCGGAATCCAGATGAATCTGGGCTACGCGCTGTGCGAAGAGATTATTCTGAATGAAGACGGCAGTGTGAAGAACAAAAGCTTTTCCAAATATCACGTCATCAATGCACCTTCAATGCCGCCTGTGGAGATCATCCTCATTGAGGCGGGAGAACCTGGAGGACCTTATGGGGCCAAGAGTATTGGCGAATCCTCTTCCGTGGCCACGGCACCGGCGGTGATCAATGCCATCAATCACGCCCTTGGGACGCGTCTGTCAGTTTTACCGGCAACTCCGGAGCGCATCATAGAAGCGCTCAGTGATTACTAAGACACAGAACGCAGCGTAAAGAAACCTTGAAAAATCATACGGAGAAGGAGCGTGAGCCAGTGATTTGAAGAAGTGATCAATGTTATAATTCAAGAGCAGCAGTTTCATTCGGCCTTATTGTTTAACCGTGCGTCAAGCATCTCATCACAACATGATATTTTTGAAATTGAATACAGTGTAATCAAGCAGTCAGATCGTGAGGGAGGTAATTCTGTGAGCAATAAACAAGGGTCCAAAGGAAATAAACCGTCTAACCAGGGCACCAAGCTGCAAAAAAATGCCATTCGCTGGGAAGTTTTCGCGCCGGCCTATCTGGTCATTGGCAGTGCCGCTGTCATAGGCATTGTCAACAAAGAGCTTTTAACAACAAGTGTAATGAACTTTTTCTTCTGGTCGCTGCGCAATTTCGGTTGGCTGTTCCAGTGGACCATTATGGCCGCGTTTGTCTTTACAGTGATTATGATGTTTTCAAAGTATGGCAACATTCGTCTGGGTGGCAGAAACGCCAAGCCTAAATTCAGCTTTGGTACCTGGTTCGCCATGACTCTCACCGGTGGTGTGGCCACCGGCATTGTCACCTGGGGTGTCAATGAACCCCTGATCTATTACGGCAACGTCTGGGGAGAACTCAATACGCTTGGAATTGAGGCAAATACCACTCAAGCGGCAATCTTTGCCATGGCGCGTTCCTTCTATAACTGGACGTTTGTCCCTTATGCGATCTATGCCTTCTGCGGACTCTTGGTCGCTTACATTTACTTTAACAAGCGGGAGCGTCTGGCTGTCACATCTACTTTGAAACCGCTTTTTGGCGAGAAGGTCACTAAAGGTTTATTTGCCGGCATCGTGGATATGTTGGCTATGCTGGGTCTTGCCATCGGCATAACCACAGGCATTACCATGTGTATTACCTTAGTCATGTCGGGCTTGAAAGGTGCCTACGGCATTGAGTCCAGCGTCCCTCTGTTTGCTGGAATCGGCATTTTCATCATCTGCATGTTCACTTTTTCATCCTATGTGGGCCTTGAAAAAGGTCTTGCAAGACTCGGCAAAATGAATGCATGGTTCTATTATTTCCTATTGGCACTTCTGTTCGTCACAGGTCCAACGGTCTACATACTTAGAATTGGTACAGCAGGTGTCGCGGAGTGGCTTCAGAATTTCTTCCGCTGGGGACTTGATCCTATCGACATAGGCGGTGAGGCGCTGACCATGTATTGGACGCTCTTTGACTGGGCATTCTGGGTTGGCTTCGCGCCGGTTACCGGTATCTTCCTGGCCATGATTTCCTATGGTCGTACCATTCGTGAATATATGATCGTCAACTGGATTCTTCCTTCAATATTCGGCATTGTCTGGTTCTCCGTATGGGGCGGCAGCGCCATTCATATGCAGACCACCGGCGCTGTGGATCTCATCGGCGTCATCAACGAAGGCGGCGCAGTGGCGGCACTTTGGGCATTCCTCGACAACCTGCCGTTTGGCCTTGGCAGAATTATTATTCCGTTTAACATCGTCGTCGTTTTAGTATCCTTCATTACTGCGGCGGATGCGACTTTAACAAATATTGGTTCAATGTGTATGAAGGACGTTCCTATTGGAACTGAACCACCTGCAATGATCAAAATGGTTTGGGGCGTCGCTCTTGGCGCTGTCGCCATAGTTATGGCAGCCTTCGGCGGCGGAGTACAAGGCGTCGATGGTGTCAAGGCATTGGCGGCCGCGAGCGGATTTGTCGTTTTGTTCATTTTCGCCATTCAGCTGGTGTCATTCTTTAAGTGCTGGTTCATGGACAGGATCATTGAAGAACCTGATGATGAGCCCTCGGGTGACGTCATGATGTCTGAAACTCTGGTACCGGTGGTGGAGGAATAGCCTTCTAAGACTTCGAGAAACGGGCTGATTCCTTCGGGAGGATGCCCGTTTCTATATGACCATTTGTCTGAGTGATGCTAATTTTGTCAGGTCAATAAAGAAGCGCAGGAAATGGAGGACGACATAAAATGAAAATGATTTTGGACGGTCGCAATCTCACTCTGGAAGAGGCTTACAGGATTTCAACCGGCAATGTTCAGCTTGAGATTGCCGGCGAAACCATTGAGCAGCTTCAAAAGACCAGAGATCTGGTCTATAGGCTGGCTGACAGTGATGTACCAATTTATGGGTTCACCGTGGGTGTAGGCTGGAACAAAGATAAGCATGTCTTTGGCAGTTATTTTGAGCAATATAACCGGAACCTGATTTATGCCCATTGCTGTTCAATTGGACCAGCGCTTTCAGAAGAGAAGGTACGTGCGGTATTGTTGGCGCGTCTGAATACACTATTAAGCGCCAGAACCGGCATTCAACTCGAAATTGTGGATATGTACAAAGAATTCCTGAACCGTGGCATTCATCCTGTCATTCCTGCCAGAGGCAGTGTTGGTGAAGGCGATATTGTCAATTTGTCCCATGTGGGACTGGCAATGATTGGTGAAGGGGATGTATTCTATAAAGGCAGCCGGGTGGCAGCCATGGAAGCACTTGACGCTGAGGGACTGAAGCCTATAGTTCTCGGACCTAAGGACGGTCTCTCCATTGTCTCTTCCAATGCCCTCGCCGCAGGAACCGGTGCTTTGGCATTTGAAAAAGCCAAGCGTCTCGTCGAAGTGGCCAATGCCGTCTATGCGCTGTCCGTGGAAGGCCTGGATGGGAACATCACGCCGCTTCGGCCCGAACCGAACGCAGCCAGAAGAATGAAATCCCAAATCCTATGTGCTGAGGGTATGCGAAAACTCCTGGATGGCAGTTATCTTGAAAAGAAGGGTATTACAAAAACCCTGCAAGACCCGCTCGGATTCCGCTGTGCCTCCGCAATCAACGGAACGGTTCTGGATGCTCTTGACTATATTCGAGAATTGCTGACTATTCAGCTTAACGCCACAGATGACAATCCATGTATTATTCTTGAAAACGAAGAAATTATCTCTTGCTGTAACTTTGAAATCACCAATTGGGTGCTTGGATTTGAAATGCTGGGACAGGCAGTGGCGCATCTGGCCAGGAGTGCCTGCCACAGAACAATTAAACTGTCCACGCCTCAGTTCACAAACTTGTCCAGATTTTTAAGCCCGCGCGAAGGTGAAGTCCAGGCTTATCAAACGATTCAAAAGCCGTTTACTTCTTTGGACGGCGAGATCCGCCATCTGATGAATCCTGCCAATACGGATTACTTCTCTGTTGCTGGAGACATTGAAGACCATGCGACCAATGCGCCTTACGTCATTGAAAAGACAGAGAAAATTATTGACAACGCCTTTTATATTTTAGGTATTGAGGCGATACATGCAGCACAGGCTGTCGATCTGAGAGTTGATATTGAGATGGGCAAGGGATCCAAATTACTTTACGATGCAATTCGTGCCAAAGTGCCATTCTTGTCAATAGACAGGCCGCTGACGCCAGATATTCAGGCAGCTTATGAAGTTCTTAAGAGTGATGCGCTTCTCGATGGGCTGAGAACCATTGCGGGAGAGATCTAGGTTGTAGCTCTTAGACGCGCTGCGGCGGTATTAATCGTCTTCAAATTTTAAATCAAAGTAAGAAAGGACGACCTAAGTGTTCGAGCTCTCTCGATGCACTAAGGTCGTCCTTTTTTTCTCCCTTAATTAAAGTGACTGCATTCTCCGCAGATGCCGTGAATATCCTGGAGAACCTTCTTTTCGTAAGTGAAACTATCGTTGTCAGTAAAGTAGCGTATGGCGGCTTTGCAGTAGCTGTTGTTATCAAAATTTAGATAATTGCTTAATATTTTCGAGGGCTTAGTGTGCCGGGCCAGGCTGCAGAGCTCAGCTTTTACCCGCAGCATTAACCCGGTTTCATAGACTCGTCCGATCAGTATGACTTGATCGTCAGCTTTCTTGAGATACTCCAGGCAGCGCTTATAATTGCCTTCCCGATAGCTGATCAGCGCCCAGTAAGCATAAGCGGGGACTTGCCCCCATTTGAAATCCAGGTGGTCATAGAAATCAACAGCTCTGTTTAGATTTTCTGCGGCCTCAACCATTCTATCGGCATCATAGAGGGCAATGCCTTTTCCGCATAAGATGAGCGGCAAATGGCTGATAAAACCTTGGTCGACACAGATTTTCTCAGCCTTGAGATACCAGCTCAATGCGCTGTCAGTGTCATTTTGCAGACGTCTGCTCTCGCCGAGATAATAATAGGACGCGACGAGATTCAAAGCGTAGGGTTCTCGATACTCAGATCTGATGAAAATTTCAGCGGCGCTCATCAGGAGTTCTTCACCGTGTTTAAAACGGTTCATCAGCAGCATGAGATAGCCCTTCAGGCGGATGAGTACGCCGAGCTCGCCTTTATCGGCATGATTTTTAAAAATTTGAAAGGCTTGATTGACATAGGTTTCCATTAACTGAATCCGGCGTTGATTGATGCAGTGAAAGATTAATTGAAGGTAGCCTTTGTACACAAAATCCATCAAATTCAGTTTTTGAGCAAGACTAATCATGGTCTGAGTCAGTGAATAGCCCAGATCCACATCTCCTTTGATCAGATGGTAACGACTGATCATGTTGAGATATTCTATCTGGATCAGACCTTGAGTGTCTGTTTCAGGTACAGTTTTCATCAGTATATCAATTCTTTCAATTTCCCGTTCAATAAAGGACGTGTTATAATCCTGACGACTATGCATTCTGAGGATTGCCTGGTCTCGAATCCGAGGGAAGAGTTCGTGACTGAGCTCCAGGTAGTCGAATAGATTCAGGATTCTGTACTGCAGCTGGGAGCGTTTGTCGCCGCTTCTTTCGAAATGATAGATTAATTTTGGATATATAAGTCGGTCCGAAGGTTTGTCGGTAAGCTGATCACGGAAATACTCCCCGATACGCTTATGAAGAAGCCGTCGTTTTGTGGCACTCTGCCCTTCATAAATGAACTCCTTCAATTTCTGGTGGGAAAAGGTGTACTGCAGTTCATTGGTATCAAGGGGTACTTCTCGGATCATATCGCTCTGAATAAGTTCTTCAGCAATGTCCAGCAGGACGAGGTCGTCCTTTCCGGTAAGCGCAGATAGGTCTTCCCATGAGATCATTTCAGGAAATATGGAGAGCAGCTCCGCTATCTTTTTGGCTTCTTCACTTAATCGGTTGAAACGGGAACTAAAGATATGGCGAATTTTCTGGGGAAGCTCTTTGAAAGATTTATGTCCTTGCAGACACTTGAGGATTTCTGTCAAGTAAAGAGCGTTACCCTCTGATTCAGAATAAATCATGGTTTGAGTTTGAGAATCAAGAGGCATGCCCTCTAGATAGGCTGAAATAAACTGATCTGTTTCATCCTTTGAGAATCGCTGAAGCTCAATATGATCAAAGTTCTTCAGACGCCTTGGATTGGAAGCTGTATACCAGGCGACATCAGCGCTTGAGGACCGCATTGTGGTGATAAACAACACATCTCTTCCGGTGCCTGACTCTGAAGCCAGACGCTCCAGAATCTCAAGGCTCCATTCGTCCAGCCACTGAATATCTTCAAGGCAGATTATTATTGGACCATGTTCCCGAATTTGCGAAATGAGTTCCACGAGCCCTCTCAGAATAGCCGAAAAATAAAGGGGATCCTGTCTGTCAATCATAGCAGATGCCGGACTGTTGTCTGGCTGCATAAAAGGTGGGAAGGCTTTCGACAAAATGTCCATGTAGACCCCATCAGGCTTAAGGTCACTTTGCTCAAGCAAGTCGCCCAATCTCATCACCAGGGGATGCCAAGCGCTTAGCCGATGGTTTTCATCACCTTCATGACAAGTGGCTTCAATAACTCGGCAGCCCAATCCCTCTGATAATTCGGAGAATTTTCTCAACAGTGTTGTTTTGCCGACACCTGCTTCGCCTGAGATCAGTACGAGACCGGATTGCTGTTGTTCCGCAACATTTTGGCGGATCTGATTCAGCCTCTCCATTTCATCCCCTCGGCCAATGAAGTGGGCCAGGGACGGAAGTGTGTTCTTATTGACGGTCCTTCGCTTTCCTAAAACACTCTTAAAAAGCTGAACAGTTTCAGGTTCAGGTTGAAGTGAAAGTTCAGCATCAAGAACTTTTTCAAGTTGATTATAGAGTTCAATGCTGCGGCTGATTTGGTTTGCTTTTTCATAATGCAGCATCAGAGCCCTTACAGAGGCTTCATCATATGGGTCGAGCCGGATCAGGCGTTTGTAAAGAAATTCCGGATTTCCTCCGGTTTTCATTACTTCACCAAGTTTTTCCTTAATCTCGCCGACTGTCTGTTCTCGAAAAGCGTCCCGAGTAAAGGAAATCCATTCGTCAAAGGCTGGGATATCTTTTACGATAAAATCCTGAAGAAATTCTTGATCTTTATTGACCGCTGTCATCAGATCGGATTCGAACTGGATCTGTTCTGAGAGTGCAATCATTCGCTGCCCAAGATTTTCAAACACTTGAAATCCAAAGGCCTGTCGGATGGAATAAAGAGCATTTCGAAGGTTCTTGCGGGCATTTTCTTCCGGCTCATCCGGCCAGAACACCGTCATGAGTCTGAAGCGGTCTACCGTTTTGTGATAGACTGCGTAATAAAAAACCGCTTCGGCCTTTTGATATTTAAATGAAATTGTCTTGTCGTTCAATGTGACGCTGGGAATCCCTAGAAAATTGACTTTGACCTTCATGGATTTCTTCTCCTTAAATGTGGCTGAAGCCTTTAAAACATGGGGATGCAGTCTCTCTTATACTATACCATATGGCAGGTGTAAGGAGTAGAAACATGAGGTTGAAAGCGGCTATAGAATTGAAAATTGGAGGAAGCCGGTGTGGAAGGAAGCCGGTGTGGAAGGAAGCCGGTGTGGAAGGAAGCCGGTGTCGGACACCGCCTTCCTCCAGTCGAAGCTTGGAAGCCGGTTTCCCAGGAACCGTCTTCCAAAAGGAAAATCCCCCATAACCAACAGGCCGCCGGCCTGTTGGTTATGGGGGATTTTTTCCTTGTAAGTGTCATTCCACTGAGAATGATTTTCGCAAGCTCTGGAACCAAATCAATGTTAGTGACAGGCACTCACTCGATTTTTGTCCGCGTCACCAACTTCACAATTTAAAATAGATCCGCATTCATCACCTTATTCCACGCCGCAACGAAATCCTCAACAAACTTCTGTTTCGCATCTTCGCTGGCATAAACCTCCGCTATGGCCCGCAGTTCGGAGTTCGAGCCAAAGATCAGATCGACCCGGGTAGCGGTCCACTTGGTCTCGCCGGTTTTTCTGTCAGAACCCACGAAGAGATCTGCATCTTCGGTCATAGGTTTCCACTGAGTGCTCATGTCGAGAAGGTTGACAAAGTAGTCATTGGTCAGCTGCTCAGGGCGTTTGGTGAAGACGCCGTGCGGCGCTTTTTTATAGTTGGCGTTTAGAACCCGCATGCCGCCCACAAGGACGGTCATTTCCGGTGCAGTAAGACCCAGAAGCTGGGACTTGTCCACCAGGAGCTCTTCAGCTGAGACTGCATATTTGGCTTTGGTGAAGTTGCGGAATCCATCGGCTAAAGGTTCGAGCACTGAGAAGGACGAGACGTCAGTTTGCTCAAGGGTGGCGTCGTTGCGGCCTGGGGTGAATGGCACCGCAACCTCAAAGCCGCCGTCTTTAGCAGCCTTCTCGATGGCCGCACAGCCGCCCAGAACGATCAGGTCGGCCAGCGCAACCTTCTTGCCGCTCTGAGTGTCATTAAAGTCCGCTTGGACCTTCTCGAGCACACCGAGAACCTTTTGAAGCTGGGCCGGTTGGTTGGCCTCCCAGTTAAGCTGAGGCTCCAGGCGGATGCGGGCGCCATTCGCTCCGCCGCGCTTGTCCGAGCCTCGGAAGGTGGAAGCGGAGGACCAAGCCGTATAGACCAGCTCGGACACAGAGAGGCCGGTGTCAAGAAGTGCCGCCTTCAGCCTCGCGATATCCGCTTCATCAACCAGCTCAAAATCCACAGGCGGAACAGGATCCTGCCAGATCAGATCTTCAGCCGGAACTTCTTTGCCCAGGTAACGGGCTTTTGGACCCATATCCCGGTGAGTCAGCTTGAACCAGGCACGAGCGAAGGCATCCTCGAACTCTTCAGGATTTTCCATGTAGTGTCGGGAAATTTTGGCGTAGGTTGGATCCATGCGAAGGGCCAGGTCTGCCGTGGTCATCACAGGCGCGTGGCGTTTGTTTGGATCGTGGGCATCCGGAACCGTGGTTTTGGCTTCAGGATCAGTAGGAATCCACTGCCATGCGCCTGCGGGGCTCTTGACGAGATCCCAGTCATATTTGAACAGGGTCTCAAAATAACTGTTGTCCCAGTGGGTTGGGGTTGGCGTCCAGGCGCCTTCTATACCGCTGGTGATGGTGTCACCGCCCTTGCCGCTGCCAAAGGAGTTTTTCCAGCCCAGGCCCATATCCTCAATAGACGCCGCTTCCGGCTCAGGTCCCATGTGCGTGGCGCTGCCGGCACCGTGGCACTTCCCAAAGGTGTGGCCCCCGGCGATCAGCGCGACGGTTTCTTCATCATTCATAGCCATGCGGGCGAAAGTTTCGCGAATGTCCTTGGCAGAGCCCAGAGCCGTTGGCTGGCCGTTTGGTCCTTCAGGATTGACGTAGATGAGGCCCATCTGAACCGCAGCCAGCGGATTTTCGAGGTTCCGGCCGTCGGAGTAGCGCTTGTCGCCCAGCCATTCGCTTTCTTTGCCCCAATAGGTATCTTCCTCAGGTTCCCAGATGTCTTCCCGTCCGCCTCCGAAGCCAAAAGTTTTGAAGCCCATGGATTCGAGGGCGCAGTTACCTGCCAGGATCATCAGGTCCGCCCAGGAAATGCTTTTTCCATATTTCTGCTTGACCGGCCATAGTAAGCGCCGTGCTTTGTCCAGGTTTCCATTGTCAGGCCAGCTGTTGAGAGGCGCAAAACGCTGGTTGCCTGTGCCCCCGCCGCCGCGGCCGTCGCCCATGCGGTATGTACCGGCGCTGTGCCACGCCATGCGGATCATGAGTGGGCCGTAGTGGCCATAGTCGGCCGGCCACCAGTCCTGGGAATCTCTAAACAGGTCGTACAGATCTTTTTTAATCGCGTCGAGATCGAGCTTTTTGAAGGCCTCCGCATAGTTGAAGTCGCTGCCCAAAGGGTTTCTTGCCTTACAGTTCTGATGGAGGATTTTAGGGTTCAACTGGTTTGGCCACCAGTCGCGATTGGTTGTGCCGCCGCCAGCAGTCGAATGCTTTGTCATGCCTGTTACCGGACATTTACCGTTCTCACTCATTTTTGGACCTCCTTCAATTGAATTTGAATTGCTCTAATTTTATACCCAAATCAACCGCTGATTAACCTGAGAATATGGATGCTGTGGACGGTGGCTGACCAAGGGAAGTGATTTTTATGGAAAACGGGGGATTAAGCAGACAAGATGGATTGTTGAACGTACTTAAAATAAAAACATAAAAATAAAAATCGAAAATCAAAACATAAATGTGACCAATTCGTGTTTCGGAAATTGATATCAAAATTCATTTAAAAGAGTTAACTTTTAATTTTTCACCAAGTCCAGGACCGTATTTCCTGCCGTTTAAGCGACCTTAGAGGCTCTGGTCAGGATTCTCATGAAAGCACTTCATCAAGATAAAAAAAGTGACACGATTCGTGACCAAAATTTACAAAATTGATAGCAAGTTAACGTAAAAAGCGGTATTATTATTCAAAGAGTTTAAATGATCAGAGGCTTCTCAATAAAAATCCACACTTACAAGGAGGCGTTAAAGTTTATGGAGCAAGCAAAAACCAGGCCCATCTCAACTATTTTTGGCATGATGATCAGCCCGGGGCCAACAGTCAAAAAAGCTTTGTCCGGCAGGCAATGGTATTTGGGCCTGATCGTGTCCACCCTCGCGTTTGCGCTTTTTTTCCTGCAAACGGGTCTTGACCTGTACAAGACCGGTCAGAAGGGGTTTGGCTTCGTTGCGCTCAGCGCTGCAACCGGGGCAGTATACGGTCTGCTGGTCATCCCGGTTCTCGGCGTTTTGGTCTGGGCCATTTTGAAATTGGTTAAGACGGACAAAAGCCTTAAATGGGCCATCTCCTCATTTTGCCTCAGCTACAGCGGCGCGCTGATTTACGGTTTGATTGGCGTCGCGTTTTCCCTGATTCTCGGCTGGAAAACTTCCATGGCCTTTGGGGTGACGGGGGTTCTTTGGGCTATAGGACCTATGATGGTCGGGCTTCGAGAAATGAGCGGCGGCAAGACAGGCCTTGGCGTCATACTGGCGACACTGGTGGGCAGCTTCGTCCTGTTAAGTTGGGCGCTGCTCGGCAACTATTAGGGGGTGAAGGCTTTGACTAGTATCGATGATGGCAGATTATTAAGAAACTGGATCCGTCGCCTGTGCTTCATCACCTTTGGCATATGCGCTTTCACCAACCCGCTTGAACCGTTTTCTCCTTACAACCTGGTCTTCGGCGCGCTGTTTGGTCTTTTCTTTGGCTGGCTTTTCAAGCGGTTCCTCTATCTGTTCTTGGCCGCCGTGAACGGTCCGGTGAAGAAGGAATGGGGCAAAAAAGTTATGCGCTATCCTGTTGAGATGGGGATGCTTTTTCTGGTCCCTTTTGCAGTGATGCTGGCTCTTGCGACATTTGTACTCAAGTGGCAAAGCGCCGCGTCGTTTATCAGCGCAGGGATGATGGCCGCCGGCACCGCGACCGCCATTGAAGTCGGCCGCCTCAGAGGCAAGTCCATGATCCGAAACACGATTGCGACTTCAGGTGTATCCTTTTTATTCAGCTTTATCTGGACCTACGCACAGCCGTTCTTGTTCCGAGCGCCTGGCCTCATAGAAGGCGGGATCACCTTTGTGCGTTCATTGCTTTCCGGAGGAGGTGGCTTGTCTTGAGACATTTTACGGTAAAACTTTTAATTGCCTTATTGGTCGCAGCTCAAGCGCTGCCTTTTGTAACTTTAACGAGAATTGGGACCGTTCCTTCCTTCGCGGTCAGCGTCGGAGAGGAAAATGTCCGGTTGAGTGCGCCCTACGAGAAGGTACTTGCCAGTGAAGGCGATTGGTTCGCAGGCCGTCCTTCCATAGGAAGCACCTCCGCTTTAACGGTGGATTACAATGGTGAGATTCTGGTAAGTGAAGCATCTGAGCCAATTAGCTTTACTACCCGTGAAGAGGCGCTGGTCAGCGAGATTTACGTCAGCACAGCAGCGGGTGAGAGCCTGACCCTCGTGGACGAGGCGGGGAACCTGTATCCGGGATTTGAGGCAGTCCGAGTCAGCGAGGATACACAGGTATTTCAAGCCCCTGGAGACGTCAGACTTCCTGCTGGCACCTACACTGCGGAAGGTGCTTCAGGTGATTTTGTGATCAAAGGCGTGAATGCCGATGGTCAGTCGCGTTACAACGAACAGGTGGTCGAACAGGCGGCAGAGGTCCTGGGGGTGCCGGCTGAACCGGTGACTGCGGGGGATGGGTCGGCGGTTGCGGAACCATCGGCAGCTTCCGGCAGCCCAGGCAAGCGTCCTGCCATGTTCGTTCTGGACGACACCTATCTGATCGACGAAATCATGCTTAACACCTTCAATAACGGCATGGGCGCTGCACCTGGCCTCATTGCCATTCTGGATGCTTCCAATCAGGTGATCTATACCCAGCAGGCCTACGGCGGGACAGTCGGAACCCTTGCCAACGGTCTCTGGATTGTCAAGCCGGGGATTCTGCTGCCGGCGGGGACGTATTACATAGGGTCATCCGATCCTTCTGTCATAGGGTATGACGCTGCCGGTGAGCCCATGTTCTATCTGACGGCTTACCCTACGATCCCGGCAGAACTGGATGTGACCGGAACGTATAAAATCAACGTGGACACGGCTAAGACCTCAACCATCATGGGGCCGGTGTCGGGAGCGCCGACGCCATTTTTAACGGACTTCGAACTGACCGTCCTTCACAAGGAGGGCTTTGTGGAACTGATCGGGACTTATGAAGGCATGCCGGTCTCTCAGAACTGCAAGATTATCAATGAGACCGAGAATGGACTCGTGGCAGTGTTTGACTTCGCCGCGGATTTGACAGGCCTGCCTTATAAAGCCAAAGTGGACACAAAGGTTGAAGTGACCTTCACTCAGGATGACGCCGGTCTGGTGTCGGTGTCTTTTAACGGCGATGCCCATTACAGCCGGGCGGCCAGCGGAACGCGCGGCGCGGACGACAATACTTATGTGGTCAGCGGCATCGGCAGTCGGGTGACGACGGAGCTTCCGGCGTATGTCATAGCGGCGCTGGGTGCTGCGCCAAACGTTGGGAATATCCCGGGGGCGGATTCACCATTTCAAAACGCTGTGGGCATTTTGTTCCCGCCGCTGGTGGGACTTGTGGTCAGCGTCATGCAAGAGGCGTTGAAAAAGAAAGAAGCGGCCAAACAGGCAGGTAAAACGGTTCGGGATAAAGCCTGGTACATTAAGAAATATCCGGGGAAAACGGATGAGCAGCTTGCCTGGATCATGCTGGCGGATGCTATGGGTGCCACGGACGAGCCTGATGAGGGCGATGCAGTGTCTGTGGGCGACAATGAGGCGTCTGAAGGTTCCGGAGGCTCAGAGGGCACAGGCGGCACAGGTGACGATCAGGATTGGTCAGAGGATGAGACCGAGTCGGATTATGAGCCGGAGACGGAGACGGAACCGGAACCAGAAACTGAGCCTGAATCAGAGCCTGAGCCGGAGTCTAAACCAGAACCGGCTCCAGAAACTGAACCGGAGCCAAACAAAGAGGCTGAGGCCGATGCTCAGAAGACCGCCGAAAGCGCTGCCGCAGAGTCCAAGGAGCCGGAGACAATGGTGCTCAAGACCTCGGCACGAGGCGCTGAAAGCTTGTATGTCAAGGATCCCGAAACCGGCGAGTGGATCAACGCAGAAACCGGCGGCGTCCTGGATTATGAGGATTATAAAGCCAATGCGGAGGATAAGTTTGCTCAGGAGCTGGCTGTGATAGAGAAACACTCTGCTGACAACCAGAAGCCGGATGAGGAATTCGCAAAGGCCATGAAGCAGATTGATGACGACTTTAAGAAGGATCAGTTCCTCCAAAAAATGGAGAAAAAATACGGGACGGATAAACTGGGCTTGATCAAGGCAACTATCACTCAGCGCGCGGAACAGGAGCGGGAAAACTTCGAAACCTGGCAGCGGATCGGCGACATTGCGGCTGTAGGTGAGGTCAGCTCGAAGGTCGTGCTGGCCGGTGCGGATACCGCCATTGATATCATGGGCGAGACGGTTCCGGGCGGGAAATACGTGCGCGGGGTCTATAAGGTCGCTAAAGGGACTCTTGGGTCTGCTGCGGAAAGCCAAGCGAAAGGGCAGGGCTGGCAGGCTGGTGCTGCAGAAGGCTTTGTCAAAGGCGTTGGCGACGCAACCGGTGATTTTGTGAAAAATCCATACGCAAAGGCAGTTGTCACGACCGCCAGTGAGTCCGCGGGATCTGCGGCAGGCGCTTATCTCAAGGGTGAGGATTATATCCAGGCGGCTCAAAACGGTTATGTGGATGGTGTCTATAAAGTAACGGTAGGCGCGGTCTCGGAATATGCCCTTGGAAGCGCACCGGATGTGGACTTGCCGGATGTGCCAATTCGGGTGGATTCAACGCTTAAAAAGATCTTCACCAGTAAAGGCGGACAGGACAAGATGACGACGGCGCTTACAGACGAATTCGGGTTGAAGCCAAATGCGCTGGAGCCCGCAAAGAACCTCATTCAGGTCGAACGTCCTCAGTTTGCTAAAAAATAGGAGGGGTATCATGCAACTCAATTTTAACGCTTTAGCCTACTTGGCTGGTCTCTATAGAACAGACAACAGTTTGAGCCCCTTGAAAAGTGCCGGAAAAGGCGATCCGGTTCAGGGTGAGGCTTTTTTAAAGGAATCCGGGATGCTTACCGAGTCTGGGATCAGAAATGAGGCCAAAGAGATTCTGGAAGTTTTGGCAGAGCCCCAGCGTTCCGGTCGAATTGCCATTCGCGAGGGAAATGCTTTGATTGAGAAAATTGGCTACAGAAGAGATGAGGCGTTTGCCCTTGTGGAAAGGACGGCGGAAGGGCTGGAAGTTACAGCGCCGGCGACACTTCAGCCAACGCTGCTGGCACTCTCTCAAGTCACTGGCATGTCACGTGTGATAGCCTGGGATTTGGAAGTTGAGCTGCCATCGGCAGAGGCTCTGGTCTATCTGGGGCTGATAGATTTATACAGAAAGACGGCTATGCTGGGGTTGTGGCAGGTCGGAGCACCTGACGTGAATCTTTCCGCGCTGGAAACTCACCTTAACGAGCCGGTGCCGGGTTCTCTTGTGGCTATGGTCAAGGGGAAGCAGGACAGCGGTGCGTTGACAATTGGCCGAGCTGAACTCAGCAGCATGCTGAACCGCATGGAAATGGTAAAGATTCTGGAGGGTGATCAGGTCAGGCTGACAGGGGATCACGCGAGGTTTGCCATGGAGTTTCTCGTTCCAAGAGCGGTGACGTCTCTGGAGGCGTACAATCGTTCACAAGACAAGATCGCGGGGAATGAAGCCCTTGTGATCAGCGCCGGGCTGAATGAGCATCTGCTTATAAAATTTGGGGCGGGCCAGTGGGCACTGTCGTTGATTTCCGGCAGCTATCTCTTGAAGCTCATTGAAAACGTGCTTAACGCGCCTGAACTGGAATTTTAACGGCGGCGTAGAACCAGTGATTTTAGGGTGATAAATAAGTTTAAGAGGGGGACCTGCCTGGGTGGCGGGTCCCTTTTTCGATTTTCATCAAAATATTTTTACAAAACGACCGGATGTTTTTACACAATGGGTTAACTAAGGGTTTATTTTTTGGCCCAACAACATGTGAAGACTTTGGTGGGGAACGCAAGCAGGTTGAAGGCTGGCTGAAATGTCCAAAACCATCGGCTAAAATAAATTATTACTAAACAATTATGAAATGCAGCATGTTGGCATCCCTTTTGCTTTATAGAGTGGTGACGTTATTATTCAACATCATCATAAAGAAAGTAGGGGAATTATGGAAAAAAAGAACGTGTTTCGTGACGCAACTGTAGTGGGTTTTGCAATGTTTGCCATTTATTTTGGCGCCGGCAATCTGATTTTCCCGCCGTTTATTGGTTTTGAGACGGGAACGAACTGGATCGCGGGCTTGGTCGGCCTTGTTCTGACGGGGATCGCGCTCCCAATCCTCGCTGTCGCGGCAGTCGCAAACGCGGGAGGGACCTTCAAGGATCTCACAAGCCCAATCACCCCGTGGTTCTACCAAGTTTACAACGTCCTCGTCATGATTGGTGTGGGCATGCTCATCACGATTCCGCGAACGGCGGCGGTTGCTTATGAAACCGGCTTCAGCGTGATCTTGCCGATGGTCGACCCCGGTCTCCTGAAGCCCATCGCCATCATTGCCTTCTTCGCGTTGACGTATTACTTTGCCAATGATAAATCCCAGGTCATCGACAAAGTTGGCAAAGTACTGACGCCGGTGCTGCTCGTCATCCTGGTAGGCATTGTCATCCTGGCAATTGTTAATCCACTCGGCGCGCCGGTCGCAACTGAGCTCGCGAATCCTTTCTACTTTGCTTTCACCCAGGCGTATCAGACGGGTGACGTTCTGACGGGCCTCCTGTGCGCAGTGATCTTTGTCGAAGCACTGCGCGGCAAGGGCTACACGGAAAAGGCGAGCAATGTCAAAATGATTCTTCTTGCATGTATCGTCGCGTTCGCTGGTCTGTTTGTGGTCTATGGCGGGCTTGAGTACCTCGGTGCAACAGGAAACAGCTTGTTTGAAGCCGGCACGGACCATACGGTGCTCTTGACAGGTCTTGTGCAAAAGCTGGCCGGCAATGGCGGATTATATGCCCTCGCGGTTGCGGTCGCTCTGGCTTGCTTGACAACCTCTGTAGGTTTGACGGCGGTTGTGGCGGACTTTCTTAGCGGCATTTCAAGACAAAAGATCAGCTATAAGGTTGGCGTCGCTTTGACTTGCGGGATCGGCGTCATCCAGGCCATGGGCGGCGTTGCCAAGATCATTGTTATAGCGGGACCGATCTTTATGGGCATCTACCCAATCTCCATTTTGCTGGTCATCCTTGGTCTCTTCAGCAAGTTCATCCCTAACGATGGTGTTTGGAAGGGCTCAGCATTATTGGTTGTCCTCATCAGCTTATACGATTCTTTCTCGATCATAGGTGCCATAGCCGGGTTCCAGATGCCGGCGGCGCTGATCAGCCTCTACATGGCGATTCCGCTTGCAGGCCAGGGGTTTGCCTGGATTGTGCCGGCCATTGTTGGCGGACTTGTGGGTGGAGTGATTTTTAAAGGAAAGACAAATGAAGAGGTCGTTGAAGCGGCTAAGATTTAATTTTTGATGTGTTTAAATAGAAGTGTTCAAAGGTGCACAGCAGGCCCTGGCGGGTCTGCTGTGTTTTTTAGTTATTATGGGAGGGTAATTGGCCCCGGGACCAACTCGTAATCCACCCGCGTCACCACCCCAAAAACGGGTAAATAACCAGCAGCAGAGGTTACACAAAGTTCGAAAGAAGGGGTTATGATGAAAGCTGTCCCGTGGAAAGCTGTGTTTGAAAGCTTCAAGCAATTACTCTCCGGTATATTTGATTTTAAGGACAACGCCACGAAGCGCATTCAAAAGGAAGCCATGGATGAAATGGACAATTTTATGCTGCTGTGCTATGGGGATCTTTTGGGGATTCCGCTGCCGACCACTTATTACACCTTGGAACTGCTGCCTTACCTGGCAGAGGATCTCGAGGGATGGGAGCGCAGGATCATGGCGAGAAAGAGCATTTATGGGGAACGCTGGGGCGACTTTTGCTGCTGAAGGAGTTGGGATAACTTGAACAAGATCGTGTTTTTTGGTGGTAAGGGCGGGGTTGGGAAGACGACGGTGTCATCGGCTTACGCCAGCGCCTGCGCCGCAAAGGGAGAGAAGACCCTGCTCGTCTCAACGGATCCCGCTCACTCCTTGTGTGACATTTTCAATCGAACTATTGGCGCCGGCATAACGGCGCTTCAGACCAATCTCTTTGGATTGGAAATCGATCCGGAAGAAGAGAGCCAAAATTACATCCGGACCATCAAGCGCAACATGAAGAGCATTGTCAGCCCGGTGATCGTCAAAGAGATCGAAAAACAGCTGGACGCCGCCGCGGTGACCCCGGGCTCAGACGAGTCAGCTGTCTTCGACAAATTGATGGAGGTTTTACTAGAGCTCAGTAATGATTATGACAGGATTGTCATTGACACTGCCCCAACGGGGCACACGGTACGGCTTTTATCCCTGCCGGAGCTGATGGGCGGCTGGATGGACCGGTTGATCGAAAAGCGGAAGCAGGCCATGGCACTTTACGACATGGCGAATCGCGACAAGAAGAAACTGGAGGCGATCCTCCTGGAGGATCCGGTGATTTCCACTCTTAGCGCCCGAAAGACCAAAATGGAGCGCGCCCGAGAGCTGTTGACGGACCGAGACCAAGTCTCCTTCGTCTTCGTGCTGAACCCTGAAAAGCTGCCAATTGAGGAAACCAAAAAAGCGATTCAAATTCTGTCCAAATATAAGATTGAGGTGCGTGATCTGGTGGTCAACCGGATTCTGCCGGAGGGGCTCACGGATCCGTTCTGGAACCGCAGGAGAGAGATTGAGGGAAAATATCTGAAGGACATTGAGACTGCTTTCCCCCACCAGCGCCGCATCTTGATTCCCATGATTGAAACGGAGGTCAGGGCTGAGGATCTTGAAAGGATCAGCGTGTATTTTCAAGAAGGAAGCTAGACGCCGCAGATAATTGAGATCAATACACTTTCAAATGGAAAACAGTCTCAGCGGCTAATGTCTATCAACACCGCCTTCCATGTTGTTGCTTCAAAATTCCAAAAATAGGACTCATTGCCACAGGCGGTGAGTCCTCTTCCTTATTAATTGACATTGCTTTATGATTTTTCTATTTTGAGGCTCTCTCATACACCAAGGCCCCGCCCATATATGTCTCCAGAACCTGAGTCAGGCCGATGGTCATAGGATCTGCCTCCAGAATGTCCTGATCAAGTACGATAAAATCCGCTTCAAAGCCAGGCACAAGCTGTCCGACACCCGGGAAGCCGACAACCTTGGACGCCTCGCGGGTATAGAGTTCAATGGCGGTGACTGGATCGACCCGATGCTGCTGGCCGTTGTCGGTTCCATTGTAACTTGTGCGGGTGACTGCAGCCTGGATGCCAACGAAAGGATTTGACGGGTCTGCCCAGGAGGTCGCCGGCGCGTCTGAGGAAAAGGCGAGATGGACACCGGCGTCGAGAATGGAACGGACAGGATAAGTATTTTTCGTGCGAGCGTAGCCCAGGTTGTTGAGGTAGCTTTCGATTTCCGCAAAGAGGAATACGGGCTGAGTGACAAAGGCGATGCCCATTTCGGAGCTCTTTTTCAGCGCCATTGGAGTCGGCATGGCGGCGTGCTCGATGCGAAGCTGAGGGGTGTCGGTTTTCTGGTAAAAGGTATCGATGACCATGTCGATGGCTTTTTCGCCCATGGCATGGGCGAGGAGCTGCAAGTTGTGGGTTTTGGCGTAGGCGCCGGCGGCGCTGAGTTCCTCAGGGGTGATGGTGGCCATGCCGCAGTTGGCGTTTGGATCATCGCCCTGGTGTTTGGATAGGAAGGGCGGATCGACCCAGGCGGTTCTGCCGGATACGCTGCCATCGGCTAAAGTCTTGACGCCGCCAACGAAAATTGGCTGGTTGTGATCGAGGCGTTCAGGGGCAAAGGGTGGGGCGTTCTTCAGATCATCCCACAGGTAGCAGAGGGCGACGCGCTGGCGGAAACCGGCCTGGCGTGCGGCGGTGTAAAGGTCAAAGTAATCCGTGGGGCCGGTGCGGGCAAACATTTCCGTGACACCGGTGATGCCCTGGGAAAGCAGGGTGGTGCTGAGGTTGGCAAGGCTGGCGGCAATTTCCGCGAGCTTTTTCTTGGGGAGGACCTTGAAGAGCAGTTCCCTGGCGGTTTCGTAGAGGATGCCATTTGGTTCGCCATCCGTATCGCGGCCTATGGCGCCGCCGGCCGGATCAGGTGTGTTGCGGTCGATGCCGGCGAGTTCCAGGGCCAAGCTGTTGACGGAGTAGATGTGGGCGCAGGTGCGCATCATGCTGACGGGGGCGTCCGTAGTCGCCCGGTCCAGGTCGTGGCGGGTCGGGGTGCGGCCTTCTCTCAGTTTGCCTTCGTCGTAGCCCCAGCCTTCAATCCAGATACCGGAGCCTTGGGCATCGCGCTTTTCGCGGATTTGAGAAATCATTTCTTCTATGGAATAGAGGGCTGGCGGGGTACAGGCAATCTGAACCGAAGCGCTGGTAAGGTACACAGGGTGCATGTGGGCGTCGATCAACCCCGGCAGGACCCTGCGGTCTTTGAGGTCGGTGGTTGTGAGATGAGAGACTTTGGCCAGGGCTGTATAATCGATGTTAGATTCGCTCCCAATCCACACGATTTTTCCGTTTCGTACGACCATAGCGTCGGCGTAGGGCTGTTTCGGGTTGGCCGTAAAAATCCGGCCGTTTACAAACAACTTTTGCTCTTGTTGCATTCAAATCGCCTCCTTAATCTTGTCTTCTGTAATCGCAAATATTGTGCCAATTCCAGTTTTTTTCTTCTTCATGTGGAGGCAACGATTTGAAGGCTTCATTTTGGCCTCTTGTAGGAATTTTGGAATGATGGACATGACTCGGGAATGTTTCTGAAAATCAAAAATAGGCAATTGAGTGAGTAAAGACGTAAAAATTGTTTTACATATTTGTGCAGGGGGTGGTTTGTGAGTTTAAGAAAGCGGGGGATTAGGGGGATAGCGCACTCATTGAGAGTCGTTTTCGAAAGCTCTGGCACCAGATTGAATTGAGTGTCAGTCCCCAAAGTTGAGTGAGTGTCAGTCACCAAACCAAATCCTGTCCGCGTCACCAAACTTAACTGGGTAATCGGGTCCTGAAAAGGGTATACAAAAGTTGGAAAATCAATCAACCGGAGGGCTGAACATGATGCTAGAAATCCGAAATTTTTCTAAAACCTACAAAGGCGGCAAAAGGGCCGTCTCCAACTTGACACTGAACATTGAGCCGGGGGACCTCTACGGCTTCGCCGGCCACAATGGCGCCGGAAAGACCACCACCATCAAGGCGATCGCAGGTGTGCTGGACTTTGAAGAGGGGGACATCCTGGTGGACGGGAGCTCCATCCTCAAAGATCCCGTAGCCTGCAAAAAGAAACTGGCCTACATACCGGACAACCCGGACCTCTACGACTATCTGACAGGCATCCAATACCTTGAGTTCATAGCAGATATCTTTGGTATTCCCGCAACCGTCCGAGAAGAGCGCATCCGCCGCTACGCAGAGGACTTTGAACTCCTAAATGACCTGGGAGACCTGATTGGCGCCTACTCCCACGGCATGAAGCAGAAGCTGGCCATCATTGCCGCGCTGATCCATGAACCCAAGTTGATGGTCTTGGACGAGCCCTTCGTAGGACTGGACCCCAAAGCGGCCAAGACCCTGAAGGATATTTTTGCCCAGCTATGCCAAAGCGGCGGGGCCATCTTTTTCTCCACCCATGTGCTGGACGTGGCGGAAAAGCTCTGCAATAAAATCGCGATCATCCGTCAGGGCGAGCTCGTCACCGCGGGGCTGATGGACGACATTGTCGGCGACTCGAGCCTGGAAGAAGTTTTCCTGGAGTTGACGGATCATGCGTAATCTATGGTCGCTTACGAGACTTCAGCTGCTGGGATGGTTCGGCCTCAACAAAGCCCTGCACACCAAGGTGCCGGGGCAAAGGCGCAAGAATATGTTTGCGGCTATAGGCGCTCTGCTCCTGGTTGTCTATTTTACGGGCATTTCCTATGTCTACAGCGACCAGGTCGGGCGGGCTTTCGAAACTGTGGACGCCCTGCCGCTCCTGCCTGGCCTCATGATGGCCACCGCCTCATTGGTCACCCTGATGACGACGATTTATAAAGTCAACGGGACACTGTTCAACTTCCGGGATTACGACATGATCATGGCCCTTCCCGTCAAAACTGCTGTCGTGGTCGCGAGCCGGATGATGGCGCTCTATCTTCTGAATATTGGCTTCGTCCTGATGGTCATGGTGCCTGCAGGCGTAGTCTATGGTCTGCGTGCCCAGCCGGAGCCGTTGTTTTATGTCCGTTTTGCGGTCTCCCTCCTCATGATCCCGTTTGTGCCGATAGTCGCGGCAACCGCCATAGGCATCCTGATCCACCTGGTCTCGGCCAAGTTTAGATATAAGAATCTGCTGAACATCCTTCTGTCGGCTGCTGCCGTGCTGGCGTTCATGGCCGGCTCCAGCTCGTTCAACGCGGAAGGTGTCAACATTGCGGACATCACGGAGACGCTGACAGGGCTCATCAACAACATCTATCCGCTCGCCGGCTTCTACGTGAACGGCGTCGTTTTAGGACAGACCACAGCCTTTTTGGCCTACTTGCTGCTGTCCCTCGCGGTTTTCGCGGCTTTCGCAGCTCTGGTGGGTTATCGCTATAAACGCATCCACACCAGGCTGACCGCTGCCTCAACCCGCCGCAGGTTCGTCATGGGCGTTCGTCCTCAGGAGGTCGCAAGCGCGCTGCGGGCGATGTATGCCCGGGAGCTCAGGCGCTACTTCGCCTCGCCAATCTACGTTCTGAATACCGCGTTTGGGGTGATCTTGTTCACCGCCATGTCGGTGGCGCTCATGTTTTTCAGACCTGAATCCATAGGCCAGCTTCTGGAGATGCCTTTTTTCGCGGATTATATCAACCGAATGGCACCGCTGATGGCCTCGACTTTCATGGCGCTGTCCTCCACCACGGCCTGCTCCATTTCCCTGGAGGGCAAGGCCCTGTGGATTGCCAAGTCTGCGCCGGTGAAGGCCATGACGGTCTTTCACAGCAAGATGGGTGTCAATTTGACAGTGACTCTGCCGGCGGTGCTGGTCGATGGCCTGCTTCTAATGGCGGCCTTAAAAACAGGCCCAGCCGATAGTCTCCTTCTCCTCACTCTCCCCGCCGCGTACGCTGTATTCATGTCCCTGGCAGGTCTTGTGATCAATTTGCGATACCCGCTCCTGGACTGGATGAGCGAAACCCAGCCCGTCAAACAGAGCGCCGCGACGCTGATCACGCTGCTCGTCGGAATGGGAAGCGTCGCTGGTCCTTTGACGCTGGTCATCAAATATCCGCAGCTGAATGCGCACTGGGTGTCTTTTGGAGTGCTGGTGCTGCTCTTAGTCTTGAGTGGCGGATTGTATGCCTATTTGGCAGCGCGGGGGGAAAAGCTGTTGAAAGGGCTCGATGGTTAGGGCAACGGTCAAGGAGAAAGCAAAGGCGGAGCCGAATTCGAAAGCGAAATAATCCCTTTCTTATGTAAATAGAATTTAGTATGATGGAGAGGAGACTGCGTTGAAACTGGGTGTCAGCGGCTGTGCCTATTGACCCCCAGTTTCAGAGGATCAAAGCGTCTCCTCATTCAATTTTGTAAAGGATGGAACTCGATGTTGTCTGGATCAGCGTCAACCAAAGAAAAAGAGCTCGCCGAGCGATACAAATTTTTGACAGATAATATGGCGGATTGTATCTGGCTTCTCGACTTTAACACCGGGCGATTCAAGTATATCAGTCCGGCTGTTTTCGCGCTCAGAGGGCTGACGCCTGAAGAGGCTATGAAGGAAAGTCTTGAGGAGGCTCTGACGCCTGAGTCGCTGGAAAAAATGAAAGCCATCACTGCCGAATTTATACCAAGATACCTTGCTGGAGATCCGGAGCTCGAGGGACGGAAATTTATCTACGAGTTCCAACAATATCATAAGGATGGACATTTAGTCGATGTTGAAATTTCAATTCAAGTCCTCAAAACAGAAGTTCCTGGTGCCGTTGAAATCATAGGTGTGACCAGAGACATCTCTGAACGCAAAGCACTTGAACGGGCGCTGCTAAAGGAAATCGAAGCCAAGAATCTGCTGATTGAACAGTTAAAGGCCTCTGAATCTCAGCTGTCGGAATTATCAACGGCGTTAAAGTCAAAAAATGAAACCTTAGAAAGGGTGACCATTACAGATCAGCTGACAGGCGCCTATAACCGGTTTTATTTTGAAAAGCGGGCAACAGGTGAGATTGAGCGTTCCCGAAGGTATGGGACGCCGCTTTCGCTGTTGATCTTTGATCTCGATTTTTTCAAGAAAATCAACGACCAATGGGGCCACGGCTTTGGCGACTCGGTGCTAAAGCGGATGTCCGTTGAAGTCATGAGTATGATTCGCTCCACGGATCTCTTTGCGCGTTGGGGCGGCGAGGAGTTTGTTGTCCTGATGCCGGGCACGGACCAGAGGCATGCCGTGTTGGCTGCGGAGAAGCTGAGAAAAGCGCTGAGTCAAGTGCTGCATCCGACCATCGGAAGGGTCACAGCCAGTTTTGGGGTGGCGGAGCACCGCTACGGCGAGCAGCTGGAAAACTGGTTTACCAGGGCAGACCGGGCCATGTACCGGTCCAAGAGTCATGGCCGCAACCTGGTGTCCGAGTGGAGCGACCACACTTACCTTACAGAGTCGTCTGAAATGATCTGGAATGAAGAGTGGGCGTCTGGCAATACGCTGATTGATGAAGCCCATAAGACGCTTCTATCTTATGCGAATGGCATAGTGGCCATGATGCAGCAGGATGTGCCGTCCGACGAACTGATGAAGGGCTACAATCAGCTGCTGGACCACGTGGTGTCTCATTTCGAGGAGGAAGAGGCGATCTTGAAGCAGGTAGGATACCCTGCTGTAACTTTTCATGAGCGCTTTCACCAACACTTGCTGTCTAAAGGCCTGCAGGTGAAGAAAAGGCTGCTGGAGGGCCACGTTGTCAAATCGGACATGATCCTGTTTCTGATGGATGAGATCATTGTGGGACACTTTTTGACAGAAGACGTGAAGTTCTTTCCGTGGTTTCGGGGAGAGTCGGGCGCTTAGGAGTAGTTTAATCTTGAAGGAGGCCTGCAGGCGGATGCAGAAACAAGATTCGAGAAAACCCCAAAGACCTGCAGAAAGCCTCTCTTCGATTGATACTGCGCAACTTGCTCATAGAAGAGGGCTGATGGAAGCGCACCTCGCCGTCCTGCTGTTTGGCCTGGCGGGTCTTTTTGGGAAGTGGCTGACGCTGCACCCACTGGCGATTTCTCTGGGACGGGTGTGCTTTGCGGCGCCATTTCTTTTCGTGATTATGCGCTCTCGCGGTGAGCGGATTCGTCTGAATCAGCGCAGGGACTACCTGGTCTTTCTGCTGCTGGGCGTTGTTCTGGCAATTCACTGGACCGCGTTCTTCATGGCGATCCAGCTGTCGACCGTGGCCGTTGGTCTTCTGACTTTTTCGACCTTTCCGGTCTTTGTGACCTTTATTGAACCCTGGCTTCTGAAGAGCGCCTTTCGATTCCAAGATGTGCTCATTGCCCTGGTGACCATGCTGGGCGTCAGCCTTGTCATCCCCGACTTCAGCTTAAGCAATCAGGTGACCCTGGGCGCCTTGTGGGGCATTGTGTCCGGCTTGACCTTTGCGCTCCTCTCGGTCCTCAATAAGAAATATGTGGCCCAGTACCCCAGCCGTCAGGTCTCACTTTATCAGTTCGCTGCCGCTGCCCTGGTACTGCTGCCCGTGGTTGTCCCCCTTAAGCCCGTCCTGGAGGGGAGATCACTGGTTTTACTGGCAATTCTGGGTGTCGTCTTCACCGGGATTTCTCATACGCTCTTCATCAGCAGTCTGAAGCAAATCAAAGCTCAGACCGCCAGCGTTATTGCCAGCCTGGAGCCTGTGTATGGAATTTTGGCAACCATGGTCCTGCTGGGTGAGGTGCCTGGCAGGAGGGAATTGGCTGGGGGGCTGATTATACTTTCGATGGCATTTGTGGTGACGAGAAGACAGGAAGGGCATTAAAAAATCAGTTTGAATAACAGGACAAAAATAAATCGCTGAATTGGCTAATTTATAACCATTTCAGCGATTTTTTGTTTGAAAAGACCTAAACTTATAAGCAGGAAAGCCCCCGTCGCCGGGGGCTTTCCTGCTTATAAGAATGTTTAATCCACTTACCTCTCAAGAAGCTGCACTTCAACTTGACGTACTCTCGGTCCGTCAAACTCACACAGATAGATGCCCTGCCATGTTCCTAAAGCAAGTCTCCCGCCTTTGACGGGAACCGTTACCGAGGATCCCATCAGCGACGCTTTAATGTGGGCGTGGCTGTTGCCTTCCGCATGGCGGTAGGGACCATGCGTTGGGAAGGTTCTCTCCAGGGCGGCCAGCATATCGTGAACCACATCCGGATCCGCATTTTCATTAATGGTGATGCCGGCCGTTGTATGGGGAACGAACACGATCACGAGACCGTCCTTCAGGCCATACTGTCTGACCTCCTCACGGATGAGTCTAGTGATATCGATCATTTCCTGAGGAGCGGTGGTTCTAATGTCGATCAAAGGGATGGCCTCCTTCTATGGGTAATGTTACGGATATTACGGTCGGAAACGGGGGGGGACCGTAATAGTTTTTAATACAAGCATTCATTCTTACGTCGGTGAGAATTGTTATCGCATGCTCTGGTACAATTTTTATATCTGTCCGCGTCACCAAATCAAAAGTTGTCCGCGTCCCCAACCCACTGCAGCCTGTAAAGATCATAATATAAACCACCACGGTTCAGGAGCTCTTCGTGGGTGCCGGTTTCGCGGATTTCGCCATCGTGGAGGACCAGGATGCGGTCGGCGTGTTGAATGGTCGAGAGGCGGTGGGCTATGACAATGGTGGTGCGGCCGTGGGTCAGTTTACCTATGGCATCCTGGATCAGCTGCTCCGTCTCGGTGTCAATGCTGGAGGTGGCCTCATCCAGAATCAGAATCCCGGGATCATAGGCAAGGGCTCTGGCAAAGGAGAGGAGCTGGCGCTGTCCGGTGGACAAGGTGGCGCCGCGCTCATAGACCCGCTCGTGGTACTGGCCCGGCATCCGGCTGATGAAATGGTCCGCGTTGACCCTGCGGGCCGCGGCCACCACGGAGGCTTCAGAAATCGAAGGATCACCAAGGGTGATGTTTTCCAGCACATCCCCCGAAAACAGGAACACATCCTGCAGGACCACGCCAATGCGTCGCCGCAGGGAAGCCTTGTCATAGTCCCGGAGATCCGTGCCGTCAATCAGGATGCGCCCGGCCCCCACATCATAAAGCCTGGACAACAAGCTGATGATGGTCGTCTTGCCGGAGCCGGTGGCGCCTACAATGGCCAGAGTTTCGCCCGGCGCGACCTCGAAGGAGACGTTTTTAAGCACCGGCTCATCGGAGTGATAACTGAAGGAGACGTCATCGAAGACCACATGGCCCTTAAACGCCCCATCCTCCAATACTTTTTCACCGTTGGGCAGACTGGAGTTTTCTTCAAGCAGGAGAAAGATCCGTTCAGAGGAAGCCATGGCGGACTGCAAAATATTGAATTTCTCGCTGAGGTCAAAAATTGGACGGAAGAACTGCTCCGTGTAGGAGACAAAGGCGATCAGCGTCCCAAGCTCAATAACCCCCTGGAGCACCCGGCCGCCGCTGTACCAGAGGAGGAGGGCCAGAGCCACAGTGTACAGCAGGTTCATGCTGGGACGGAAGATCCCAAAGACGCGCACCTCCGACATGGAAGCGTTCAAGTGGTCGCGGTTGATCTCCTCAAACTCGTTCATGAGCGCTTTTTCCTTGCGGAACTGCTGGATGATCCTGATCCCGCTGAGGTTTTCGCTTAAAGTCGCGTTAATGCGAGCGATCTTAACTTTGACCGCCCGGTGGGCTTCCCGGGCCTTTAGTCGGAACAGGTAGGAGGCCAGGATGACCAGAGGCACCGTCGACAGGGAGATCAGCGCCAGTTTCCAGTTCAGGGACAGCATGATGACCAAGGTCCCCAGGAGCAGCAACAGGTCGTTGATCAGGTGGATGAGGACGTCCGTGTACATTTCGCTGATGTTTTTCATATCGCTGGTCACCCGGGTCACCAGGCGGCCGACGGGATTGCGGTCATAAAAGGACAGAGACTGTCCCAGCAAATGATCATAGAGATGCGCTCGCATGTCATAGACAAGGCGCTGGCCCACGTGATTCAGGATTAAAGTCTGGACGTAGCTGATGGCGAGGGCGCCCACCAAAAGCCCCATGAATATAAGGGAGAGGCGGATGATGGCGGCTTTGTCGTGGGTGATGAAACCATCGGCAGCGGTTTCTGGGAGCAATGTACCGCCCCGCCGGTCAATAGCCGCCTCCACAGCCCCCATCTCCGAAGGCGGGACATAGCCAGGCAGCAGATAGTAACCGCCCTCGAGCTTCAGGAGCTGGGCGGAGGCCGCTTTGTCATAAGCCTCCAAAGCGCCGGTTCTCTCCAGCACATCCACGCGGGCGTAATAGCGGCCCTGATACTCGGCAAAGGTCAGGCCTTCAACAGCAGGCTCGGCCTCCAGTACCTTCCACTCACGGGCGTAACCGGAGATGTGGTCGTCAATGACAATCTTGATCAGGTAGGGGCGGATCAGGTCCACAGCGGTGACAAAGAGGAGAAGAATACCGCTCAGGATCAGAAGCTTGACATAAGGCTTTGTAAAACTGGCAAGGCGCTTAAAAATGGCGAGGTCGAAGGACTTTTCAATCTGCTGCTCCTCAAAATGCGTGTCGCGCTTCATAGGTCCTCCACCTCCTCGGTGTGGCGCGCCCCTGCACCGGATTGCGGGACCGGTTTCTGGTCGAGCCCGCCGGCCTTGCCGACAAGTTTATCTTCCAGCTGCTGGCGGTCATAGAGGTCCCGGTAATAGCCGCTGAGGGCCAGCAATTCGGCATGGGTGCCGCTCTCCGTGATCTCGCCGTCCGCCAGGACGTAAATGCGGTCACAGTCCTTGACGGTGGAAATGCGGTGGGAGACAATCAGCACCGTCTTCTCGGCGAGGGCGTCATTCAAGTGGCGCAGAATGGCTTCCTCTGTCTTGGTGTCGACGGCAGACAGGGCGTCGTCCAGGATCAGGATGTCCGCGTCTCGGTAGAGCGCCCTTGCTATGGATACCCGCTGCTTCTGCCCACCGCTTAGGTTCACGCCTCGTTCGCCCAGGAGGGTGCCGTAGCCGTCCGGGAAGCTGAGGATCTCATCGTGGACGCAGGCAGCCTGGGCGGCACTTTCAACGGTCACAGACCTTTCAAATACAGAAATTTGGCCGATGGTCGCGGCAGATTCACCGCTGCGAGGGTGTGGTGCTTCTGTGACCATCGGCAGAGGGCTTTGGGTACTGGCAGCGTCCTCTGACGGCGCATGATAAAAGCGAATGTTGTCCTCAATGGATTTTGAAAAGAGGAAGTTGTCCTGGGGCACGACGGCGAAGCGGTCTTTAATGGCGCGGGCGGTCAGCTGGTTGAGGTCGTAGCCGTCCAGGAAGACTTGGCCATTGGCCGGAGCCCAGGTTTTCGTGATCAGCTGGAGCAGAGTGGTCTTGCCGGCGCCGGTGCGGCCGATCAGCGCGACCTTTTCGCCTTTTCGGATACTGAGGCAGATGTTTTTCAGCGTGGGTTCAACTTGGTCGGGGTAGGTGAAAGTAAGGCCCCGCAGCTCGATTAAAGGCGAGACGGTCTGGCCGCTGTCAGCTTGACCCAAGTCTGTGCGGAAGCTTAGGTTCTGAATGCCGGCGTGGTCGACGGCTCTGGCACTGGTGACTCCGGCTTCGACGGCAGAAGTTAACGTGGTGGAACCGGGCTCCAAAGTGCCATAGCTGAAGGACGGCTTCATGTCGAAGACGTCGTTCAGCCTGGAGAGTGAGGCGGAGCCCCGCTGCATGACGTTGACGACCCATCCCAGGGCCATCATGGGCCAGCTCAGCATGCCCACGTAGGAGATGAAGGCCACAAAGGCGCCCACGCTGATGCGGCCGTCAATGACCGCGCGGCCGCCGAAGAGCAGGGTCAGCACCAAACTGAAGGAACCGATGGTCCGGACCAAGGGAAACAGCCCGCCCCAGAGTCTGACCAGCTTCATGTTCTCTTTGTAGTTCAGGTCGTTGGAGGCTTTGAACTTCTCTTTTTGGAAGGGTTCCCGCGTATAGGTCTTTACAATTCGGATGCCGGAGAAGGCCTCCTGGGTCAGGTCCATCATGTCCGAGAAGGCCTCCTGAACCCGTTTGAAGCGACTTCGCATCAAGCGGCCACCGTAGAGGACCAGTGTGGCAATGACGGGCATAGGCAGCAGGGCAATCAGGGTCAGCTGCAGGTCGGCGGTGATCAGCATGAAAATCAGGGTCATGAGGGTGATGAAGATGGCGTCCACCAGCATGACCGTGCCAATGCCCATGGCATGGCTGACCGCGACCACATCGTTGGTGGCCAGGGCCATGATGTCGCCGACCTTGTTGACGTTGAAGTAGTCCGTCCTCAGGGTCTGGACGTGGGCGTAGAGACGGTTTCGGAGCCAATATTCCGCCTCTCTTGAGGTGCCTATAATGAGGATGCGCCAAAAGTACCGTCCTGTCGCCACCAGGATAGCGATGCCCACGATCAGGGCTATGGTATTCAGAATATCACTGCTGCTTGCGGTCTTTTCTGCCAGTTGATCCGCCAGGCTGCCGATGAGTCGTGGGGTAATCAGCTGAAGAAGGTCGATGGCGATGAGGATGAGGACACCTCCAGCGAGGTGCCAGCGCTTCCTTTTCAGGAAGGGTTTCAGGTGTTTCAGGAGTGGGGCTGAAGGCATGGGGAAATGACCCCCCTTTCGATATGGTTTGTTATTATCATTCTAAAATCAGCGTTTTAGTGTTGTGCTGGATAGGGGGGGTCAAAAACCATCGGCGAAAAAATCATTAAAAAAAGATAAAATTCAACTGAAAACTGTTTTCATTTCACTGGATGTGTTGTATAATGACTTTGGTGATAGACAAATCTAATGCATTCCGTTATGATCATAGAAAAGATTTATTGACAGTTCGACATCACGGTCGGCATTCGAACATGAAATGGAGGATTTAGCATGAAAATTCAAACGAACCAGGCTACGATCGACGAGATCAAAAAAGTCCTGGATTCTCAGCAAGGCGCTCCAAGCAACGTGCGCATTTTCGTCGCAGGCTACGGCTGAGGCGGCCCGTCACTCGGTTTGGCTCTGGATGAGCTGAAGGATACGGACGTTGTGGACAATAGCAACGCAGTAAGTTTTGTAATGGAATCTGAGCTTTATGAATCATTTGGCGACATTAAAGTCGAGTTCGTAGGCAACGGCTACCACGTCGCGCCTGCGGAGCAAAATGAGTCTGATTGCGGCAGCTGCAGCGGCTGTCACTAGGATTTAAGGTGTAAGTTTTAAAGGTGAACTGTCTGAAGGTCTCTCACGAGCCCTTCGGACAGTTTTTTCTTTTAATTGGGGGACGCGGAGTGCGGTAAGAACTCTGAACATTTCACCATCAGAAAATTTTAACAAAGTGAGTCGTGCATCAAAAACTTAAATCGTTGACAATGGTTCTCAATGTAGCCATCCTGGGGTATAATAGAGCTGCAACTAAATTATATTCCAATAATCTGATGAAGGCCAGCAGCCTATCAGATTCTAGAATAGGAGGCTACTTATGCTAAGAGTGGAAACTAATCCTGAAACCCTCGTTGAAATAGCCAAAGTCATTGATGGTCAGGAAGGTCCCAAAAATGTCAGGATCTTTGTTGCAGGTTATGGCTGCAGCGGCCCGTCCCTCGGTCTCGCGCTGGATGAGCTGAAAGAGACGGATTTCAAACACCTGCAGGGAGACGTTAATTTTGTCATAGACAAAGAGCTCTTTAGTGATTTGGGCGATATCAAGATTGAATTCGTTGGCAACGGCTATCTTGTTGAGCCGGTCGATAAGGTCGAAAAGGCCGGTTCTGGCTGCGGTGGTGGCTGCAGCGGCTGCGGCGGGCATTAATTCCTAGCCGCAAAATAAGGATTTTGAACATCGAAATGGGGATCAGAGGCCGATTGGCTTTTGGTGCCCATTTTTGTGTTTTTTGGGGATGAAACTTGGTGTCAGACACCCAGTTTCATGTTTTTTGGGGATAGTGACCATCGGCAGGGTATTTATTACTGGTGATGGTATAAATTCGGAGGTGTCTTCATGCCCTATGATTTGGAATATCTAAAGCTGCTATCCAAGCAATACCCGTCGGTGGACGCGGTAAGCACGGAAATTGTGAATTTGAGTGCCATTGTTCTGCTGCCCAAGGGGACGGAGCACTTTTTGGCGGATCTCCACGGGGAACACGAGGCTTTTGATCACGTCATGCGCAACGCTTCAGGGGTGGTCAAGCGGAAAATTGATGACGTTTTCGGAAACACCCTGACCGAAGGGGAGAAGAAATCCCTGGCGACGCTGGTATACTACCCCAGGGAGAAGCTGGACCTGGAGCGGGTTGCGCGGCCGGCTGAGGAAATGGCGGCCTGGCACGAAGCCATGATGCTGCAGCTGGTGCGGCTCTGCCGGCAGGCGGCGTACAAATACACGCGGTCCAAGGTCAGAAAGGCCATTCCGGTAGAGTTCCAATACATTATTGAGGAGCTCCTCCACGAAAATGAGCATGACACCATGAAGCAGGGCTACTACCAGGGGATCCTCGACAGCTTGACGGCGATTGGGCGGGCGGAGGATTTTATTGTGGCGATCGCGGAGCTGATCCGTAAGTTGGTGGTGGATCATCTGCACATCATTGGGGACATTTACGACAGGGGCAAAGGGGCGCATCTGATCATGGATACCCTGAGACGCCATCACTCGGTGGACATCCAGTGGGGGAACCACGATGTGCTGTGGATTGGGGCGGCTTGCGGTTCGGACGTCTGCATGGCGGACGCGGTCCGGGTGTCGCTGCGCTACGCGAACCTGGAAACGCTGCAGGAGGGCTACGGTCTCAACCTGTCGCCGCTGGTGAGGCTGGCGCTGGACAAGTACGCCGGGGGCTACGCATCGACTTTCCAGGTTCGAAGCAAGGAGGAGAGCCTCGGGGAGACGGATCTGGCGCTGCTGTCCAGGATGCAGAAGGCTATTGCCGTGATCCAGATGAAGCTGGAGGGACAGCTGGCGCTGCGGCGTCCTGAGCTCGGGCTGAACCATCGGCGGCTTCTTGAAAAAATTGATTTGGCGTCGGGAACTGTCGAGGTTGACGGCGTGCGTTACCCGCTTCTGGACAAGGACTTTCCTACACTGGATCCTTCAAAGCCCTACGAGCTGTCCGCGGATGAGAAGGATGTGGTCGACAAACTGAGGCTGTCCTTCAAGCATGCCACTGATCTGCAAAAGCACATCAGATTCCTGGTGGACAAGGGCAGCATGTATAAGCTGTTCAATGGGAATCTGCTCTATCACGGCGGCATCCCTTTGACGAAGGCGGGGGCGTTTGAGACCTTCGAGCTTTGTGGCAAACCCTTGAAGGGCAAAGCGCTGCTGGACGGCTTCGATGACTGTGTCCGCAGAGCTTACTATTCGAAAGACCCTGAAGAAAAGTCCCAGGCCCTGGACGTGGTCTGGTATTTGTGGTGCGGCGAGAAATCCCCGCTGTTTGGGAAAAGTAAAATGGCGACTTTTGAGCGCTACTTTATCGAGGCCAAGGAAACCCATAAAGAGGTCAAGAATGTCTATTATGCACTCCGGGATGAAGAGGAAGTCTGCGTGCGCATCCTGAGTGAATTTGGGCTGAATGCGGAGACCAGCCACATCATCAACGGTCATGTGCCTGTTAAGGTGGTCAAGGGAGAGATGCCCATCAAGGCTGGCGGGAAGCTGATCACCATTGATGGGGGGTTGTCGAAGGCCTACCAGAAAGTCACGGGCATCGCGGGCTACACCTTGATTTTCAATTCCCAGGGGATGCACCTCGTCTCCCATGAGCCCTTTGAGTCGAAGGAACGCGCGGTCAGAGAGGACCTGGAGATCCTGCCGACCAGTGTCTTCATTGAGAAGAATAAGTCGCGGATGCTGGTGGGGGACACGGACAATGGCGCGGTCCTCAAGAAGGACATTGAAGCGCTGAAGGCGTTGCTGCAGGCTTATCGGGATGGGTTGATCCGGGAGAGGTAGGCATAAGACGCAGTTGGTGTGAGTACAATATTAAAAAATTTTAGCCGATGGTCATCTGAACATTCCGTGTGAAGGTTGGGTAACCATCGGCTAATCTCATTTTTGAATCACTCAGGGGCTTCCTTAATCCATATGAGGCTATTGCGCTCGATGGGGCTTTCCCGCCATCACACTGGCTTCTGCCTGGACCGTTTTGAAACCTGCCGGTTTCCATCAGGCGGCATTGCATACAAATATGCGTTGTCACCGAGGCTGAATCGTGGTATATTGGTTGATAACATCATCTGATATTAGTAGGAGGTACTAAATGGAAATTCGTGAGATTGAAATATTGCTTCAAGCCTTTAACGCGACGGATTTGACCAGGATGGCCTATTCCAAGGATGGCATCAGCCTTGTGCTCGAGCGGCAGTCTGAGCAATTGGCAGTTGTTGAGAGACCGGTTGAGCTCCGCCCACAATTAGCTCCACAGGCTGCGGCTGTCAATGAAAGCTTGCCAGTGGCTGCAAGCGCACCGGCTGCTGCGTTTTCAGTTTCTGCCCCAGCCCCAGCCCCAGCTTCATCACCGGCAGACCTGATCAAAGCGCCGCTGGTAGGTGTCTTCTATGCCGCTCCGGCACCGGACGCAGCGCCTTTTGTCACAGTCGGGCAATCGGTCAAAAAAGGTCAAACCCTGTGCATTGTCGAAGCCATGAAAGTGATGAACGAGCTCCAGGCGGAGTGGGATGGCGTCGTTGAGCAGATCCTGGTGAAGCCGGAAGACATTGTCGAGTATGGCCAGCCGCTTTTCAGCATCAGGAGGAACGGATGATCAAGAAAATCTTAATCGCGAATCGCGGTGAAATTGCGGTGCGGGTTATCCGCGCCTGCCGGGAGATGGGGATTCAGTCGGTGGCGGCGTATTCTGAGGCGGACAGGGAGTCACTCCCGGTCCTGCTGGCAGATGAGGACTTCTGCATAGGTCCTGCCAGCGCGAGGCTCAGCTACCTAAACATCAATGCCTTGATCCAGGCCGCCAAGGCTACTGGCGCTGACGCTATTCATCCCGGTTACGGCTTCCTCTCAGAAAATGCCGAGTTTGCCGATGGTTGCCGCGCCGCCGGCCTCATCTTTATAGGCCCCGACGCCGAGCACATCCGCATGATGGGGGACAAAGCCAAAGCCAGAGAAGTCATGCAAAAGGCCGGCGTCCCTGTCGTACCAGGCACTGAAGGCGCGGTGGACGATCTTGAAACCTTACGTGCCGAAGCAGAGAGAATTGGCTACCCCCTGATGGTCAAAGCGGCCAGTGGCGGCGGCGGCAGAGGCATGCGGGTGGTGGATTCACCGGAGATGCTTGAAAATGCCTGGCAGACTGCCAGATCTGAAGCTAAAGCAGCATTTGGGGATGACAGAGTCTACCTCGAGCGAAGAATTGTGAAGCCTCGTCACGTGGAGGTTCAAATCATGGCGGATACCCACGGCAACGTTCTGACGCTGGGTGAGCGGGACTGCAGCCTTCAGCGGCGCAATCAGAAAATCATTGAGGAATCTCCATGTCCGGCGCTGACCGAAGAACAGCGCCAAGGCCTCTACAAGGCAGCGGCAGACGCCGCCAGAGCGGTTCAGTACATAGGTGCCGGCACTATTGAATTTTTGCTCGACAGCTCGGGTGAGTTTTACTTCATGGAAATGAACACCAGGATCCAGGTGGAGCACCCGGTGACGGAAATGGTCACCGGTATAGACCTGATTCAAACCCAGATCCGTGTGGCTGGGGGAGAAGCGTTGAGCCTGAGACAAGAAGAGGTTCGCCTTCAAGGGCACGCTGTGGAGTGCCGCATCAACGCAGAGGATCCTGCTATGCAGTTCAGACCGGCGGCTGGCACCGTGGAGGCCCTGCATTTGGCGGGTGGCTTTGGCGTGCGCAACGACTTTTTCATCTATCAGGATTACAAAGTGCCCCACTGTTATGACTCCATGCTGGGCAAAATCATTGTCTGGGGAGAGACTCGGGCGGAAGCGCTGAACCGCATGAAGCGCGTTTTAGATGAAACCATTATTTCCGGGCTCAAAACCAACCTGGAATTTCAAAAGAGCCTCATTGAGCTGGAGGATTTCCAGTCAGGCGAGTTTCACACAGGCACTCTGGAAGCCAGTTTGGATGACCTCATCCTCACCATGAACCAGAAATTGAAAGGAGCTTAATTATGAAGCTCGATTTTCTCAAAAGAAAGAAGTGGGTCAGACTTGAGCTGTCGAGTCAGGACGCAAGAGAGGCTGCGGCGTTAAGAGAAGCGGCGGGCTTGGGGCAGGGCCTGTCGACGCCGGCTGTTACGCCTACCCCGCCTGTGACGTCTCCATCTCATCCTGAGGGCTCATCCCATAACGCTAAAACAGCTCAAAACGTGACGGCTGCACCAAAGACTCCAGGCCCAGACGAAACCGCATGCCCAAGTTGTGGCGCGATCCACTCAAAACAGCGCTGGGAGCGCAGTTTCAAGGTCTGCGACCTGTGCGGCAAGCACGGCAGAATCAACAGTAAAGAACGCGTCGCTCATCTTGTGGATCAAGGCACCTTCAGTCCCATAGCCAAAGAGGTCACCTCGGTAGATCCCCTTGCTTTTCCCGGTTACAAGGAAAAGCTGGATAAAGCCATGATACAGTCGGAAGCTGGGGATGCCGTCCTGACCGGAACGGGTCGTATCAATGGTATTCCAGCGGCGCTTTTTATCATGGAGCCCGACTTCATGATGGGCAGCCTTGGCAGCGCGGCTGGGGAGCGGATTACGCGACTTATTGAGACTGCCATAGAGAACCGTTTGCCTGTCATAGGCTTTTGTGCCTCCGGCGGTGCCCGCATGCAGGAGGGGATTCTTTCCCTGATGCAGATGGCTAAGACGTCGGCGGCGCTTGGGCGACTATCGGCAGAGGGTCTTCCTTATATTGCGGTTCTCACGGACCCAACCACCGGCGGCGTGACGGCCAGCTACGCCATGCTGGGGGACGTGATCCTGGCAGAGCCGGGCGCGCTCATTGGGTTCGCGGGCCAGCGGGTGATCGAGCAAACCATCCGCCAGAGCCTGCCCGAGGGTTTCCAAAGAGCAGAATTCCTGGTGGAGAAGGGTTTCGTCGACCGAATCGTTCACCGAGCGGAGATGAAGGCGGTTCTTGCGAAGCTCCTGAAAATGCACGGATTCGCGCCGGCGTTGGCAGAAGCTACAACTGCAGCTGCAGCTGCAGCCGCATCCATAACTGTAAACGCAAAACTTCAGGGAGGTGAAGCCCATGTCTCATAAGCTGGATTTCGAAAAGCCCATTTTTGAGTTGGAGGAGAAGATCCAGGGGCTGCGCCAATTTGCTGAGGATAACGACCTGGACCTCAGCGCTGAAGTGCATAAGCTGGAGGACAAGGTGTCCGAGCTCAGGCGCGAGACCTTCAGCGGTCTGTCTGCCTGGGACTGTGTCCGCCTTGCACGCCATCCGGGCAGGCCGACTACCATGGACTTCATTGAGGGCATTTTCGAGGACTTTATAGAGCTCAAAGGGGACAGGGCTTACAGCGATGATCCCGCCATGGTCGGCGGCCTGGCCATGCTGGAGGGTGTGCCGGTCACGGTGCTGGGCCATCAGAAGGGCCGGGACACCCTGGAGAACATCCGCCGGAATTTCGGGATGCCGCATCCGGAGGGCTACCGCAAAGCCCTTCGACTCATGCAGCAGGCAGAGAAGTTTGGGCGGCCGGTTGTTACCTTCATAGACACCGCCGGTGCTTACTGCGGTCTGGGTGCTGAGGAACGGGGCCAGGGGCAAGCCATTGCCAGCAACCTGATTGCAATGGCGGGGCTTAAAGTCCCGGTCATCTCCGTGGTTATTGGAGAAGGCGGCAGCGGCGGCGCTCTTGGTATAGGTGTAGCTGACCGGGTTGCTATGCTGTCCAGTGCGGTTTACTCCGTCATCTCGCCGGAAGGCTTATCCAGTATTTTATGGAAGGACGCGACAAAGGCAAGCGAGGCGGCATCTGTAATGAAAATGACTGCCAGGGATATTGAAGCCCTTGGCGTCATTGATGCCATTATTGAGGAGCCTCTCGGCGGCGCCCACCGGCATCAGGCAGAGACGGTGGAGGCGGCTGGCAAGTGGATTAAGCAAACCCTGGATGAACTGAGGGCGATGCCGCTGGAGGCTCTCCTTGAAGCCAGGTATGGCAAGTATCGAGGAATGGGGCAGTACAAGGGATAATAGGGCGAATGTAAGCTTGGTGTAAATTTACACCAAGGCCTGGTACAGAGATGAAGTTGGGGTCAGGTACAGAGTTTAACTCTGTACCTGACCCCGAATTCGTTTTTGTGATTTCGCTTGTGTCGATGGGTTACCTTAACATACCTAAACTTTAATAATTTATAATTTTCCAGTCTGTTATAATTAAAGAAGATAATGTATTTTGCGATCTCATTTTGAGCAACCTATAATTGATAAAGATCGAGTTCACAAGGAGGACAATATGACCAACTTTCTTAATCTTGGCAGCATCATTCTAGGATTGACTGCCTGGGCTCTCCCTATAGCGAAACTGATGGGGTATCGACAGCACGATCCTAACAATTAGTCGGTCTTCACTATTCTGAGCCTAAGCACTGCGGCTGTTGCGCTTCTGTTTCAGATTATGTACACCAATCACCTAGTCAGTATTGAGGATTGGTCGGCATTGATAGATACTTCAAGGGTGGTCTCTTTCGTATCCACAGTGCTGATCGCAGTGACAATTTTACTTAATTTTCTTAGTTTCAGGGTATATCACCACCGAATGAGTGCACCGGAGAAAGAAGATCTATAAGATTATTAATATAATTAGGCAAAAGCTGTAACAAAACCACGCACTTAAACGTTGAATATACAGAAGCTTTTGATCGAAGGCTTCTAAATAAGCTGATCCAAGCTCTGATGCCAATTATACCGGTCCAGCCCCAAGAGGCGGCTATCTGGAGGTTAAACCTCAGACATCGGCTGGAAGAAAGGAGGACGTTATGAGTAATAAGACCATAAGATGGATCATCATAGCGATTGCAATCCTGATTCTTTTATTTTTTATATCTTTGATCGCCGGAAATCCACTTCTGTAAAAGCGAATTTGATTAATTGGTTTTCAAAAGAATATTATTTGGAGGGATTTAAGTGAACCATCGCAGCTCGTTAAACCTTTTACTCCAGAAAAAGTTGCTCATTTTAGTCTGCATTGCGTTGCTTACGATATTCACAGCTTCCTGCTATAGATATCCAAAGGGGGATCCAATTCCTGATGATGATTATGATCCTACGATCCCGTCGGACGTAGTTCGGATGGACTATATGCTTTGGCTTGAAGAGGAGTATACCGATTATACCCTAAGCATGAAAGTGATCAAATCCGAGGTGGATGAGCTTGAGACGCGGCGTCAAATTGAGAATTATAAAGGCAGCGAGTTCGCAAAAAGCCGTGGCTGGACGGATGACTACCTCGAGGAGCATTTTGTTGTCGCTAAAGTCAGGTACGAATGTGAGCTCGATCACAGTAAGACCGCTATGCCGGATGGTTTGCTGGAGTCCTATGTCTTTTTGGAGCGAAACCCTAAGGATGGCATTTGGTTCATTGTGGACCGCACAAATCCTGTCGAGGTCTTAGAGTAAGCGTGAATTGAAAATGTGACCATGTTAATGAATTAAAAGACTATATCTAAAGGTGCTGAGCCGAGCTCTGATGCCAAGGAGGCTATAAAAAACCATGAGAAAAAGGATCACAGCTTCGATACGCCCATTACTGCTCTTGACTCTACTGACAATGGCCATGATGACGCTCCCAACCTTCAGTGTCCAGGCTGGCAGCACAGTTAGTGTGACCCTGCCTGCCTTCAAGGTCACACTAAATGGTGAGGTCATGGATCCGGCCTACAGCCAGTACCCCGTGATAGTCTATAAAGACATCACCTATTTTCCTATGACTTATACGGATTGCCGCTTCCTTGGGCTCGAAACCAGCTGGAAAGGCCAGAAAGAAGGTCTTTTGATTGAAGCGACCGGCGTCACGGCGGCGTACAGGCCATACATAACGACTGTGAGAAACAACAGGAGCCAAACGGCCGTGATCCCTGCCTATCCAATCCAGATTAATGGACTAAAAATTGATCAAACTAAGGAACCGTATCCACTGCTTTCCTTTCGCAACATCACATACTTCCCCATTACCTGGAAATTTGGCGCAGAGGCCTTTGGGTGGGATTACCGTTTTGACCTTCAGAATGGCTTGGTGATCAAGTCGAGAAACCCAAAATTAAATCAAATACAACTTTCCGACGACTGGACTAAAGCGGCGGAGGGCAGTCCGAAGAAGCCTATAGCGATCACCACTGAATATATATATTATCAGGGCACGAAAGGGCGGATTATGCAGGCGTCGTTGAAAGAGCCGCTCCGCGCTCGGCAGGTCTATCAGCTGCCCATCTGGTCCTATGCTGACGGAACCACCTATGTGAATGCGAACATAAAGGTGTCTGGTGGCGACCCACTGCTCTCCTATCACCAAGGCGGGGCAATTATGGGCTCTGACGTACTCGTCAGCTTAAAAGCAGATGGCACGACTGCCGTTTTGAATGACGGCTATTATTATTTAAAAGCCTTTGGGGACGACATTGTCAGAACCTATACCGGTCCTGCCCCAAGCGGCGGCAATCTCGAGGTAAAAACATCAGCAACTGACTGGAAAAAAGTCGGGAGTCCAAGCTACCTCTATGGCTGGGCGTGGCACGCGGACGGTGCAAGCAGTGGCGGCACAGGTTCTGATAGTGTCTACAAGTCGGGCGATCAACTTTACCTCTTAGCCTTCGATCTGACTAAGCCGGGCAGCACGACGGGCATTTACAGAGTGAATCTCCAGACGAATGACACAGTCCGGGTCGTAGACAGGGAAGTGCTCGGTTTCCGAATGGACAATGAGACCATCTATTATGAGAGTGGCGGCAGCCTCTATCGCTACAATTTGAAAGAGCGCAAAGAAACCCTGCTGAAATCACCATTAACACCACCAAACGGCATTCAATGGTTTACAGTCTTGAACGGATCCTTCTATTGGCAGGACGTACTGACACGAATGCTTTACGATCAGGCAGGAAAACCGGTCCAGGATGGCGCGCCGCTGCTTGAGGCACAGTTAAAAGGAGACCAAAATGAGTTCCTTGTGTGTACCTTTGAGGATCAGCCGGCTACAAAATACAAAAGCATGATCCTCGACCGCCATGGAGACGTGGTGTTTAAAACTTCCGACCGGATTAGCTTGGATAGTGTGCTGATTTCAGAGAATACCCTCTACTTTTACAATCTGACAACGGGGACTGTCTGCGTAGGGTCACTGGCAGAGGGTTTTTAAAGGATGCGGTGAGAGCGTTGTCTTCAACGACGTCGGATCGTTGTTGAGAAGGGGTGGGGTTGGCGACCATCGGCAAAGCGATTTAAAGCTTTAAGTGCAAAACTCCGCCGATGGTCGCGCCTTCCACCCACCACTGCACAATATGGCAGGAGCTTTGTAGGAGGACGTTATGCGCAATAAAACTTTAAAGGGGCGATGGCATGCTGAATTTTGACACTGCATTTATAGTTCAAATCATCAAGTCGATCTTACTGGCTGCAGTTTTCTATCTCGTTTATGCGCTGCTTTTCAAATATCCAAAGCGCAATATGAAAAGGTTTGAAAGCATTGAAAAGCGTATTGAGGACATTGAGAAGAAGTTATGATTGGGTGTAACGGATCACTCAATAGAAGTGAAAGCCAAATTTAAAGTGTAATATTACACCAAGCTCTGGCACCGAATTTAGTTTGGTGACAGGCACCGAGTTGGTTTTTGTCCGCGTCACCTAACTTGGAAGCGACAGGATTATGCCATTTGAGATGGGAGTGGTTAGTTTTGTACAAATCTATTAAAGGATCACTCTCTTCTCAGTCGTATTTCTTGTAATTGTTGGATTTTACTGGCTGTTGACGACACCGGAAACTATGATGATCTCTGGATTTTTCAGGAATAGTGCAGTCGATTATCTGACTGCCTGGGGAGTGGGATGACAGGTGAAAATAAAAACACAATCATTATTGCTGCTCATCTTGATCTTCGTACTTGGTGTTATTGGAGTTAAGGCCATCCTGGAGACTTCCATCGAAAAAACCATCATGGTCAAGGAGCTGGACCATATTACAGAGTTGAAATCCTATTTCAAAGAATCGGACATTCTTGTGCCGCAGTATCATTTCAGATCAGACAATCCGTATGAATACACTGCAGTTGAGAATTATGCCCTTGAAAAAAGCAAGCAGGGTCCTGACTGGGATGGCTACGATATCATCATCACCCCTACAAAATTGTCAGATTCGGAATGTTTTAAAATTGTCGTCATGGCGTCGGGTGGGAAACTATCGGCTAATACTCCGGTTGAGTGGAGATTGGCGGACGTGAGCCAAGCCTTCAATGAAGGGGATCGCCGGCCGAGAGGTGACTATTTGGAAATTGCTGCTGTCTTTCAGGAGGCGAAGACACTTTATGAGGTTGTAGGGTACGTCTTTGGAGTTGCAGACGACGCGCGGTTTGATAGGGTCAAGAATGAATTGAGTTATATTTTAGGCAGCCTGCAGCGGGTTGAAGACTGAACGAGTTGAATAAATAAGGGCGATAATGGGAAGGGAACTTCTAATCCTAACATTCTTAAAATCCCCCACAAAAAAAATAAGAACAGCCTCTTCCCGCTTTATTGGGGAAGAGGCTGTTTTCATTTATATTTCCTAAGCGCCCATAAACATCTTGATGTCTTCATCTACGGTGCCTATGCCGCCAATGCCGAAGGTCTCGACGAGGACTTTTGCCACATTTGGAGAGAGGAATGCCGGAAGCGTTGGTCCAAGGTGGATATTCTTGACGCCCAGGTGGAGCAGAGCGAGGAGAACGATGACAGCTTTTTGCTCATACCAGGCAATGTTGTAGGCAATCGGAAGCTCGTTGATGTCATTGAGCTCAAAGACTTCCTTGAGCTTCAGCGCGATGAGCGCAAGAGAGTAGGAGTCATTGCACTGACCGGCATCGAGGACTCTTGGAATGCCGCCAATGTCACCAAGGGGCAGCTTGTTGTAACGATACTTCGCACAGCCTGCAGTAAGGATGACCGTATCCTTTGGAAGCTTCTCCGCGAATTCTGAGTAGTAATCGCGGCCCTTCATACGGCCATCGCAGCCTGCCATGACGAAGAACTTCTTGATCGCACCGGACTTGACCGCGTCGACCACTTTGTCTGCCAGAGCAAAGACCTGCTCATGAGCGAAGCCGCCAACAATGGTGCCAGTCTCGATCTCAGTCGGAGATGGAAGCGTCTTAGCCAAAGCGATGATCGCAGAGAAATCTTTCTTGCCGCTCGCATCCGCTTCGATATGGGTGCAGCCTGGGAAGCCGGAAGCGCCCGTCGTGAAGATTCTGTTCTTGACGGAATCGCTCTTAGGCGGCACGATGCAGTTCGTCGTGAAGAGGATCGGGCCGTTGAAGCTCTGGAACTCTTCGAGCTGCTTCCACCAAGCGTTGCCGTAGTTGCCCGCGAAGTTGTCATATTTCTTGAACGCCGGATAGTAGTGCGCCGGCAGCATTTCGCTGTGGGTATAGACGTCCACGCCAGTGCCTTTAGTCTGCTCCAGGAGCTGCTCCAGGTCTGCCAGGTCGTGGCCGGAAATCAGGATCGCAGGGTTCTTTTTGACGCCAATGTTAACAGAAGTAATTTCAGGATTGCCATACTTGGAGGTGTTTGCGCCGTCCAGGAGAGCCATCGCTTTAACGCCGTATTCGCCGGTTTTGAGGGTCAGCGCTACAAGCTCGTCCGCCCCGAGTCCGTCGTTCAGTGTAGCCGCCAAAGCCTCATAGACAAAAGCATAGATCTCATCGCTTTCTTTGCCAAGGTTCAGCGCATGGTGCGCGTAAGCCGCGTAGCCTTTGAGGCCATAGATGATCAGTTCACGAAGGGAACGGACATCTTCGTTTTCAGTGGCGAGGACACCAACACCAGATGCTTTCGCCAGCATATCCGCCTTGGAGCCAACCGTAAAGACCGCTGCATCATGAAGGCTTGAGACCGGAATCCCTTTGGAAGGCGTCTCATTGGCAAGGCCGAGGAGCTTCTTGAAGAACCCGACTTCAACTGGAGGGCCAGCGACGACCATAGCTCTCAGGTTGTCTCTGAGGGTAATCATCTTGTTGATCTCTTTGACAAACGCCGCGTCATCAAAGTTGGCGTTGGTGATCGTCATGAACAGGCTCTTCAGAACTTCGTGGTTGACTTCGCCCAGGTCCTTCGCTTCAAGGCCGCCCTTAACTACAATATCGGAAACCCCTTTGACCGTGTAAATGAGAAGATCCTGAAGGTTCGCGGTCTCCGGCTGCTTGCCGCAGATGCCGACAACGTTACAGCCTGTACCCTTTGAAGCTTCCTGGCATTGATAACAAAACATTGACATAATATACCCCTTTCGGTGTGTGCGCTTTCAAGCGCTTAGTTTTGGATTTGAAACTCATGGGCTTATTGTGTCATGTTTTGAGGGGAAAGGATGTAACGCAGGTTACGGAGGAGAAATTTCTTTGATAAGTTTTCGTCAAAAGTGGAAGAGGTCTCTCTGACACCATCTTCCACAAAAAAATTCTGCCGATGGTCATCCCACCCGCAAAGTTGCGGTGCGGAGACCATCGGCAGAAGCATTTGGAGGAAGAACGTGTCTGTGGCTGTGCCTATTGAGCCCGACTTCCAAAACTATGATGGAAGAAGGTGTCAGACACCTTCTTCGCTGGCGCCAACGCCCTACTCCAGCGGCTCATCCAGCAGCACGTGTCCCAGCGTTTCGCCAATGCGGCCCTCCACCAGGATCTGTACCTTGTCAATGCCGTCAAACTGCTTAAGGGTCTGGACTATGGAGCCCAGGGTCATCAATTCGCCGGCACTCCCGCCGGGATGGTTGTCCAGGAATTCCTGGGAGAAATCGACGGTGCAAATGCCGCTGTCTATGGTGATGCCCAGCAGCTGCGTGCCCTCAGGGATCGTTGGATAGAGATCCTGACTCTGAGGTCCCCAGATCAGCTCCTGAACTGCGGCTTTGGCGACGGCGCCGTCGGCGACCAGGACGGTGCGGGATTCGGGCAGGACACCATCGGCATCAGGGGTTGCAAAATAGAGATCCATAGTGACTTCTTCCAGTATGCCGCTCATGAACAGGAAGTAGGAGGCCGGGAAGTCGCCTCCGGCGAGCTCGAGGAGCTTCTCAACAGAGATGACGCCCACGCCCTCGCGGATCACGCGTACTTCGTAATAGTCCGAAGCTGCGTCGATGTAGCGAACGGTGTACTGCATAGCGCCATCCACCATTTGAGCGGCTTCAATGGTGCTGTTCATGGTGACTTCGTCCCCGGTTTCAGGGTCGACCACGTCTTCCGTCCAGGTGTTGCCCACTTCAAACGGGAGCTTGATCAGCGTCAGCTGGTCGAACTTCGAGTCCAGCATCATTTCTTCGGTCTTCTCCTGGACAATAGAATTGCCGCTGAGGATGTATTTCAGGGTCAGCGCCACATCCAGGTTGCCTTCGCCTCCGGACATGTCCGCCATTTCACCGGAGACCTCATAGACGCTGCTGTCCTCGGATTCGATAATCGCATCCAGGGTCATGGTGTGCCCGTATTCCGCGAAGCCGTTGTAAATCCAGGTGTAGCCTATGTCTGTCGGCAGCAGCGCGGACAAGGCCTCTTTCTCGAAGGCCACTTCTACGGGCAGCTCTTCGGGCGGGGTCACGGGCGCTTCAGGCGGTTTTGCGCAGCCGGCCAGGGCGAAGATGAAGAGGAGAAGCGCGGCCGCCAGGAGGGTGCCGGTTTTCAAACCTTTAAAAACAAATCTATTGGTCGTCATGGTGAACGCTCCTTTCGAGGTAGGGTAGACTTTCGTAATGGCAACAACAGATTAGACGAGTGCGTTCTGCCGATGGTTCCTGAAACGCCCCTCCAGCAGCACTGAAAAAACATCAGCCTCCAACTGACACTGCTGTCCGACAGAGGCTGACCGAATTTAATCCTTATACATCCCCGGGCTTCGTCTGGTCGTCTGAGCCCTTGCGGATTACTTTGTATTCGCCGGTTTCGGTGTTCAGGTCATAAATGCTGAAGTTGGTGTCGATGTCAAAGCCTTCGAAATGCTCCGCGACGTTGATAGACGCAGAGCCCTCCTGACCGCTGACGATCCTGTGGAAGACGTACGGCGGCCAGACCAGCAGGGCGCCGCCTTCGTAAAGGAGTTCCCCATTCTTATAGACGGCGTGAGGCGTTACCGTGAAGCTCTCGATTTTCCCGTGGGCCGGCGTAAAAATTTCCACATGCCGCGTGCCGCTGAGGACAATGAGATTGTCCCCCTGACATGGGTGCATGTACCATGGCCGTGCCACGTCACCGACCGGTCCGGGGGAGACCGCGGAGCTTTCATGAAGTACCCGGTCTATGGACCCGATCTTTGAATCAATGATGTCCAGCGGAAACAGGTCGAAGACCACGCCGGGGGTCTGCCTCAGGAGATTGAGTTTATAAACGCTGTATAATCCAGGAACTTGCTCGATTAAAGTACTCATGTGTAGGCCTCCTTTTAATTCTGGAATCAGAAGGATTTAAATCCTTTGAGCCCATTCATACCCACAAGTGGCCATTGGCAGGCAACAATTTATGAAAAATTTCAAGACCATTTTAGCCGATGGTCACCCATCACCCCCTCTCACCTGTTTGAAAATATGCATTTTGGGGAATAATTAACATGAACACCATAGCTTCACGAACCATGGGGGTTAAGACCTTAAGAGTGGATTGGACGCCAATACTCTTAAGCGAGCCGGGGCGTAACCGACCAGAAATGGTCGGTTTTTTGTGTTATGGAAGGAAGAAACTCGGTGTCAGACACCAAGTTTCTTCCCTTAATGTGAATCACAAGAGAGGCAGAGGATGCGCATGAATCACGGGTCGACAATTTAGCGTTTATAGATAAATTGGAGGTGGAATTGAATCATGAAAAAGAGGTTACTTACCGTTCTGATGATCTTGATGTTGTTATTCACTATGATGCCAATGCAGGCATTTGCAGAGAAGCCGGAAGCAGAAGCGGGGCTCAAGTATTTGAATATTGGGGATTCGATAGCTGCTGGACTTAGTGCACTTCCGAATGATTATTTTGCGCAGTATGCGGGGTATTTGGGGGAAACTGAATTGTTCAGGGTTTATCCGGAACTGGATTTGCCATACATGTGGACAGATGGTGCGGTAAATCTGGGATTTCCAGGACTCGATAGTATGGAATTACGTGAACAACTCGAATCTACTAGCCCAAATGCATTAAGAATATTTATTGAACAAGCGGATGTCATCACCATAAGTGTTGGTGGGAATAATTTGCTGACGCCAGTGATTGAATCCACATTTGCCCTATATCCTGATTTTAATTCTTACCCTGGCACTACTTATGAAGAAAAGTTGATGTCTGCTATCGTATATTACGGTGAAACAGTTTGGAATATGAAGCTTGATGCGTTTGCTGCTTCTGCTCTAAGTTCTGTTCCAACAACACTAGGTTCTTTGCTCGAAGCAAGAACCGCTCAATTTTAGAAGATTGGCCAGCTATTCTGGAACGGATTGAGTTGTTGAATCCTGACGCTCAAATCATAGCCATGACACTGTACAATCCAATTGAAAAAGCAGACAATGAGGCGCTCTTCAATCGCTATGAGGCGTTGGTTCGACCTATGAATATGGCCATGAGAATGACTCAAAACAGAGCTGCTTTGGCCAACGTTGCCAACGCCTTCAGAAAAGAGCCGGATGCAGTGGCCTTCAGGCTGACTTGGGTGGACGCTGGCATGATGATGCCGCCGGTTCTGATTGACCCTCACCCAACAACCTTAGGTCACCAACTGATCTTTGAAGAACTTATGAAAGGCAGAAATCCAAGATCCTTCAAATAACAATGTAATCAAACAACTTGCCCATTTCGCGAAACACCATCCTTTTGCCCATGCTCGTTACCTGAGCATGGGCTTTTTACTTTGAGCCCTCCCGTACCTGGCACCAAGATTGAAATTGATGAAGTTGTTTTTGCTATAACTGTGTGATTGCAGACTTTTCAACTTTATTTAATGTTGTCGTTCCGAAAAAGGTGCCAGGTAGTGCGCCAAGAAAAGGGCGTGTCAGATAGTGGGTGGGAACCCCACCGAGTAAGGCTTAGCAAGCCGCTCGCAGCGAGTTTTGAGTGCCTGATGGTAACAGATGGTGCTAAGCGTAAA
>Ga0302240_1000106_pt1 | contig 97437 bp, 88 predicted proteins | sample AAG_UR_His_MG_FD_193538 | JGI IMG/M metagenome (GOLD analysis project Ga0302240, IMG submission 193538) | Enriched activated sludge microbial communities from anaerobic digester in WTTP, New Holstein, Wisconsin, United States - AAG_UR_His | ecosystem: Engineered > Bioreactor > Anaerobic >... | reverse complement strand
CTTTCATCAACAATTGAGCCTCTGATTCATCTGAACAATATATACTTAGTTTTCAAGGAACGTTCGGTCATCAAGTGCTTATCTAACCTATCTCTATCTTACAAGGTTGGGGACGCGGACAGGTTTTGACTTGGGGACGCGGACAGGTTTTGACTTGGGGACGCGGACGGTCATGAAATTGTAACATTGACTTGCCACCTCGCGGCTGGCGCCTATTGCTCCGCCGGAAACCCTGCTGCGCGGTTACGAGATGCAGGTCTGTAAGCATTCGCGAATGAAGTGATTCTGAGCAGCCCGGTGATTTATGCGGGCTGCTTTTTTACGGCCTTGCAATGGGTATAATTGACGTAAGCTGAATAAAACTTGAGGAAGGAGGCAGAGTGAATGCAAGACGCTGAGACTATGCCAACAAAAAATCAAATAGATGCGTTCTTCGCGGCGGATCCCGCTGTAAACCCGCTCTATCAAGCGCTGGAACCCCTCCTTTATGCGCTGGGTGATGTGACGCGCAAAGTTCAAAAGACCCAGATCTCATTTTCCTCAGGCAAGGGATTTGCCTATGTGTGGCTTCCCATCCACAAAGTCAAGGGACGACCGGCGCATTATCTTGTCCTGAGCTTCACATTGCCTCGTCAGATTGTGAGCCCCCGAATTATTGAAGCTGCAGAACCCTACCCATGCCGATGGATGCATCACCTCATCCTCTCCGCGCGGGAAGAACTCGATGAAGAACTCCTGGATTGGTTGAGGGAGGCGTATAATTTTGGTTTGCGTTAACCTATGGGAAACACTATTCTGACATAATAGTATAAGGACTGCTGATCGCGTTCGATTTGACAATTTGATTATTTGTCCATATAATTAACAATGTTAATATTGTATACGTTTGTTTACTCGAAGATTCAAATCTTTGAATCTTCGAATAAACAATTGCCCAATGAGGAGATGAAATCACTTGCACCCTGAGGAACGACAAGAAATAAAGAAGCAGCGCATGAAAACCTACTTTTTGGAAGCCGCCATTCAAGCCGTAAAAAATGATGGGGCTGACCAACTGACAGTTCGTAAAGTCGCGGATGCAGCAGGCTATTCCTATGCGACAATCTACAACTATTTCAAAGATCTAAATGCATTGCTTTGGGAGACACGACAGCTCATGATCCAGGAGCTCGTTGAAGACGTTAAGTCAAAGATGTCAGCGCCGGTTAAAGATAAGGAAGACATCAAGAAAGTCTTTAAACTTTACATGGGTTACTTTTTTGAACATCCCGAGGTCTTCAGATTTTTTTATTTTTATCCTTTGATCAAACCTGACTTTGAATCCATTGGAGGTTCGGGAGATCAAAGCAGTGATCCGGATTTTTCATCTATGTGGTCGGAAACCTTTGGTGCTTTTGTTCAAAATGGCATTCTGAGACCGGAAGACATTGAGATTGTGGCAAAAGTGATGATCTATTCTGTACAGGGACTTCTGACACTGCGATTCTCAAGCGCAGGGGAGTTGACCGAAGATCAAGCCTATCAAGATTTGGAGAAAATAGTGAATCACTTGTTGTAGAGGAGAGAAAGTAAATGTCCAAAAAGAAAAGAATTTTAATGTGGACTTTGATTGCGCTGGTTTTGATATTTCTGGCGGCGCAGGTGGCCATGAAAAAAATTGAAAGCAATTTGAATGGGCTCATGGCGCTGGAACTGGCAGACATTGATTTGGAAAAGGCAAAGGATGGCATTTATACAGGCAGTTATTCTGCGCTTCCGGTAGCAGCAGAAGTTAAAGTTACACTTGAAGAACATAGAATTGTATCTATCGAGTTGATTGAACACAAACACGGCCAAGGGGCCAATGCTGTAATTTTGCCTGAGATTGTCGTGCAGGCGCAATCTCTCGACGTCGACTTGGTGGCGGGTGCTACCTACAGCAGCAAGGTGATTTTGAAGGCAATCGAAGACGCACTGCTGCAGGCGGCCGAGAAGTAAACAGCAAATTGTAGTGAATTGTGTGAAGCTCTGGCACCGAGATGAACTTGGTGACAGGCACCAAACTCATTTCGGGGACAGAGCCAAAGCGCAATAATTTCCATTTTGTCACCCTGCCTTAACTACCTTTTTCAACGTGAATATGTTAAACTTTGAAAAGTAAACTTTCTAGCTAAGCGAAGGTGATTGAGAAATGGGGTTATGGCATTATGAATACCGTATTATTCGATTTGGATGGGACTTTGCTTCCCTTGGACCAGGATCAATTTCTGGAAACTTATTTTGGATTAATGGGCAAGATGATGGCCTCCAGAGGCATTGAGCCCAAACCGCTCTTCAAAGCAATCTGGACCGGTACGGAAGCCATGGTCCGCAATGATGGCATCATGACCAATGAAGAAAAGTTTTGGCGCGTTTTCGACAACGTCTATGAAGGCGATGCCAAAGCCTTAAGACCTCTGCTTGAAGAGTTTTACATGACCGAATTTGACAAAGCTAAAGTGGTCGCCAGCCAAAATCCTTTGGCCCGAGAATGCGTCGACCTTCTAAAAGACAAAGGCTACACCCTGGCTCTGACCACCAATCCGCTTTTTCCTGCCATAGCGACTCATTTTAGAATTCAGTGGGCAGGCTTAAAACCTGAGGACTTTTCCCTGGTGACCACCTACGAGAATTGCAGCCATTGCAAGCCAAACCTGGACTATTACAGAGACGTCTTAAAGGCTCTCAAAAAAGAACCGCAGGAATGCCTGATGGTCGGCAATGATGCCAGGGAAGACCTGTGCGTTGCGGATCTGGGCATGGACACCTTTCTATTGACGGATCACCTGATTCACAAGGGGGAGGAAGATCTGTCCCATCACAGACAGGGCAGCTTCGAAACTTTAAAGACATGGATTGAAGAATTGCCGGATTTGACGACAAAATCGACACGGTAAGTTGGATGATACTTTAAATAAAAAAGGCGTCAGGAAAATGGTTTGATGAAAACCGTTTTCCTGACGCCTTACCTTTTGGTCCCTATTGCATGATCTTTACCGCCTAACCCCTGCTCCCAAATCCCTACTGCGCGTTTCTGTTCCCCAGCTCCGGCAAAATCCGGATCAACTCAGGGACGATCTTATGGACATCCCCAACAATGCTGAGATCCGCCGCGTCAAAAATTGGCGCCCCTTCATCCTTATTGATGGCCACGATAAACTCAGACTCCTCCATGCCCGCAAGGTGCTGAATAGCGCCTGAAATCCCGCAGGCAATGTACAGGTCAGGACGCACGGTCTTTCCGGTTTGGCCGACCTGATGGCTTCGATCGATCCAGCCCGCGTCTACCGCAGCCCTTGAAGCAGACACAGTGCCGCCCAGCTTGTCCGCCAAAGACTCAAGAATCGGGAACGCTTCAGGTGAACCAATGCCGCGACCGCCTGAGATCAGGATCGTCGCGTCCTCAATATTGACCTTTTTCTTGCTTGCCTTAACGACCTCGAGCACCTCCACGTGCTGATCCGCCGGCGAGAACGCGACCTCGAAATTCCTGCAGACACCCATACGCCCAACAACCGGTTCCGCCATCTGCATGACGCCGGGACGCACCGTCGACATTTGCGGACGGTGGTTCGGACAAATAATCGTCGCCATGATGTTGCCGCCAAACGCCGGCCGCGTCATCAGGAGATTTCGGTTTTCGAGGTCGACCTCCAGCTTCGTGCAGTCCGCGGTGAGGCCGGTATCTAACCTCGAAGAAACCCTAGGTGCCAGGTCTCTGCCGATGGTCGTCGCCCCAAACAGAACGATCTCTGGGTTGTGGGCACGAATGACTTCTGTGAGCGCTTTCGTATAAGGCTCCGTGGTGTAAGGTTCAAGGATGGGATGCTCGACGAGGATGACCTCATCGCAGCCCAGTTCGATGAGCGAATGCACAGGGTGGGTCAGACCCGCTGTGAGAACGGCGGCTTTTAGGCGGGCTCCGAGCTCATCGGCAATTTCTCTGCCTTTGGAAATGAGCTCGAGGGACACCTTTTGGACGTGGCCTTCACGCTGTTCGACAAAGACCATGACATCAGAATAATTTTGGATTTCCATGCTATACCTCCTGATCGAATCAGCGTTATTCTACAATGAAGCGTTCTTTGAGCGCATCCAGAATGAGTCTGGCAGCTGCGTCCGGCTCGGCGTTGAATTTTTTGCCAGGCGCCTTTGGCGCTTTGGTAAAGGACTTCCTGACCTTGGTTGGCGAGCCCTTGAGACCGGCGTGGTCCGGGTTCATGTCCAGGTGGTCCAGAGTCCAGGTTTCGACTTGTTTTTCATTGTAAGCGGCCATAATGCCCCCAACGGACATGTAGCGCGGCGTGTTCATCTCTGCCAGGGTCGTGATCAGGCAAGGGAACTTGACGCGGATGCGGTGATAGCCTTCCTCAAAAATACGCTTGACGATGATGGAAGTTTGGCCCTCTTCGACTTCGAGGTCCTCCACGTAGCTGACCTGAGGAATGCTGAGTTTTTCTGCGATTTGAGGTCCGACTTGAGCGGTGTCGCCATCGATGGCCTGACGTCCGGCGATGATGAGATCGTAGTCCATCTTGCGGATAGCGCTGGCGAGCGTCAGGGACGTCGCCCAGGTATCTGCTCCGGCAAAGCGGCGATCTGTCAGTAGGATAGCGCGATCCGCGCCCATAGCCAGGGCTTCCCGGAGAGCCTTGTCGGCTTGCGGCGGTCCCATGGTGAGGACGGTGACGTGAGCGCCAAACTGATCTTTCAGGCAAAGGGCGGCTTCGAGGCCGGCTTTGTCGTCGTGGTTGATGATGGACGGAATCCCGTCGCGGATCAGCGTCCCGGTGACGGGATCCAGCTTGACCTCATTGGTATCCGGAACTTGCTTCATGCATACGATTATCTTCATGGGACAGGCCTCCTATTTCAGCATTGCGCTCGAAATGACCATTTTCTGGACCTCCGAGGTGCCTTCGTAGATTTCAGTGATCTTCGCGTCGCGCATCATGCGCTCAATGCCGTATTCCCGGGTGTAGCCATAGCCGCCGTGCAGCTGGACTGCTTTGGTGGTGACTTCCATGGCGACCTCTGAAGCGTAGAGCTTGGCCATGGCGGCTTCGGTGGCGTAGGACGCGCCTGCTTCCTTTAGGGTAGCAGCACGGTAGACCAGGAGACGGGCAGCGTCGACTTTCGTCTGCATGCCGGCGAGCTCGAACTGGGTGTTTTGGAAGGCTGAAATTGGCCTGTTGAACTGTTTGCGTTCTTTCACGTATTTGACAGTCTCGTCAATGGCGCCTTGAGCAATGCCAAGAGCTTGGGCAGCGATGCCTATGCGGCCGCCGTCCAGCGTCTTCATGGCAATTTTGAAGCCTTGACCCTCTTTGCCGAGCAGATTCTCTTTTGGCACAATGCAGTTTTCGAAGATAAGCTCGCAGGTAGAGGAACCGCGGATGCCCATCTTTTTCTCTTTTTTGCCGATGGAAAAGCCCGGGAAACCACGCTCCACAATAAATGCCGAGATCCCTCTGGTCCCGGCGGCTTTATCCGTCATGGCCATGACAATATAGGTGTCCGCATGCCCGGCGTTTGTGATGAAGATTTTGCTGCCGTTCAGGACGTAGTGGTCACCTTGGAGGACTGCCTTGGTCTGCTGGGCGCTGGCATCTGTACCGGCGTTGGCTTCTGTGAGTCCGAAAGCGCCAATTTTCTCACCTTTGGCAAGAGGCGGGAGATACTTCTGCTTTTGCGCTTCAGTGCCGAACTCGTAGATGGGCGCTGCGCAGAGGCTTGTGTGGGCGCTGACGATGACGCCGGTGGTGCCGCATGCTTTTGAGAGCTCTTCGACAGCCATGGCATAGGCCAGGTTCCCAGCGCCGCTGCCGCCGAGTTCCTTCGGAAAAGGGATCCCCATGAAGCCATAGCGCGCGAGCTTTTCGACGGTTTCAACCGGGAAGCGCTCTTCCTCATCGATTTCTTCTGCGAGGGGTTTGACCTCCTGAACTGTGAAGCTGCGATACAGTTCGCGAAGCATTTCGTGTTCTTTTGACAAAGAGAAGTTCATAACAACCTCCTAAAGTTGTTAATAGATTCACAAAAAGTATCAAAAAAATTTCAATCATTTTTGTAAAACCTACTAACGGATTGGTATTCCAACGCCATTATATAATAATTGATGCGCTAAATGAAGGGGATTGGAAGCGGAACAACACTTCTTGTCAGGCGGTGATTAAAGTTCATTTAATTTGAGTTTTTTTGATTCTAATTTAACAAAGTGTCGTTTCGTCTTATGGAATTGTGACAAAGGGAAGAATTTTGTCTTGGTGTCTGACGCCTGATTTGGGTTGTAAGTTGAGATGAAGCCATGCCCGGCAAGCGCCGGGCATGGCTTTTTAATGGAAGGGGACGCGGACGAAGTGGGTGTTGGTGACGCGGATAGGTTTTGGGTTGGGGACACGGACAGAAATGTTTAAGTAACACAAGCGTTCATTTTTACGACAGCGAGAATTGTTATCGCAAGCTCTGGTACAATTTTCATTTCTGTCCGCGTCCCCAAAGTTGAAGCTGTCTGCGTCCCCAAAGTTGAAGCTGTCCGCGTCCCCCACCTTAACCGACCCTTTCGCCAATCTTGACGCCAATTTCGAATGAGAGTACAATAACTTTAAATTCATTATAAAATAGAAAATATCTACTCCGGTTCAGGACAGCGGTTTCTTTCGATAGGCTAAGGTTTCAAGGCGCAGCACACCCTATGAGAAAGCTGGGAATCCAATGAAAGCCACGAATAAGCAAACAGAGGGTAAAGCACATGAATCCCCAACCGTCCAGCAGCTCACCACCATACTCTCGGTCCACAAAGTCCGCCCATCACAACAGCGGCTCATGATCCTGGAATATTTGATGAACCATCACAATCATCCCTCCGTGGACATGATCTACAATGCATTGCTGATTAAAGTGCCGACGCTGTCCAGGGCCACCGTTTACAACACCTTGAATCTGTTTTTAAAAGCTGGGCTCGTCAAAGTGCTGGACATCGTGGAAAATGAGGCGCGGTATGACATCCTTACCGACTTCCACGGGCACTTTAAGTGCAACGCCTGTGGCGATATCTTCAATTTCCGAGTCAGTGATGACGTACTGGTATCGGATGAGTTAAAGGGCTTCGTCGTTGACGACAAGAATATTTATTTAAAAGGGACATGCCCAAAATGTCTTAGAAAGCAAAAGGACGTTTAACCCACATTTTGGAGGTGAACAGGTGTCGAGCAGACTAAAAAAGCATTTGCTGATCGCAGCCGGCAGTCTTGCCCTGATTCTCGGAATCATTGGTGTCGTATTACCTGTCCTGCCTACGACCCCTTTTTTGCTTCTGGCCTCCTATTGCTACATGCGAAGCTCAAAGCGCCTGTACGACTGGCTGATGAATCATAAAATCCTGGGTCCGTACCTTTATGACTACATCACTTACAGGGGCGTCAGGCGCAAGGCCAGAACAGCAGCTCTCTCCATGCTGTGGCTGACCCTCAGCATCTCCATGATCCTGGTGGATCACTTTCACATCAGGCTTCTTCTCGTCTTTATTGGCATTGCGGTGAGCATCCACTTGTTTACACTGAAAACAATAGAAACAGAGCAACCGGCGGACTAAAGATTATTAACCCCCAAAATAACAAGCCACCTCAGATCCCCTGATAGTCGGGGGCATCCATGGTGGCTTTAGCTTTAGTTCCAGCTCAATTCCTGCTCAATTCCTGCTCAATTCCCACTCATAGGGGATCGAAGACTGCGCTCCCGGGCGGGTGACGGCTATGCCGGCAGCCTTTACCGCCAGCTCGACCGCCTTCTCCAGACCAACAGATCGCCAAAATGCCGCAAAGGCACCGGCAAACGTATCCCCGGCAGCAGTCGTATCCACTGCCGAGACTTTAACAGCGGGAATGTGGCCAGTTCGACCTTCGCCGCTGTAATAAACCCCGTCCGCCCCCATAGTCATGAGAACATTAGGTAGTCCCAACGCTACCAACGTCTTCAAAACATCAGCAGGTGAAAAATCATTGCCGGACACTCCGGAACCGGATGTGCCGCTGACTTCGCCAGGCTCGTGAAAATCAGGCACAAGCCCGCTGAGCTGAAGGCCTTCAATCTCGTTGACCACCAGTACGTCGACACACTGAAGCAGCGTCTCGGGCAGCGGCTGATAGGGTGCCGGATTGAGGATGACTTTTTTTCCGTAAGAATGGGCGAGCGAAGCTGCGGCAACGACGGTGTCCATAGGCAGCTCGAGCTGGAGGATCACCAGGTCGCAAGCTGAGAACGCGTCCGCTGCCAGGTCAAGGTCAGAGGGCTGCACCCCGCCGTTGGCGCCGGGGATGACGGTGATGGTATTGTGACCATCGGCAGAAACTGTGATCAGTGCGACGCCGGTTGGAAGGTCGGGGAGCGTCTTTACACCCTGAATGTCAACCCCATCCCGAATCAGGCCCTCCAGCAAACGAGCGCCGTAATCATCCTGACCCACCGCACCGACCATGGCCACGGAGGCCCCCATCCGCGCCGCGGCCACCGCCTGATTGGCACCCTTGCCGCCGGGATAAGTGTCAAAGCGCTGCCCCGTCACGGTTTCCCCAAGCCGGGGCAGCTGATCCACCATGGCCACCAGATCCATATTCAGACTGCCCACGACCAGCAGTTTAGTCCTCATTTGCCTCCGCCCTTTCAATTCAGTGGATGTCGTCAATTCGATCCAAATTCGCGTTCAGAGGGCACTAATGCAATAAACTCTTGAAGCCCTCTCCAAGCGTCTCGTGTATTTTGCTGACGGAAATGAACGCCCGCTGATCCACCGACTTGATGTAATTTCGCAGGCGAATAAATTCCTTGCGGTCCACAATAGTCATGATGATCTCCCTCGACTCATTGGTATAGGCGCCTCTGGCCTGATACAGCGTCGCGCCCCGCCCCAAGTCGTCCATGATGAACCGCGTTATCTGATCCACCTCAGTGGCAATGATCGTCACCTGTTTGTTGGTCTCCAGGCCCTCAATCACCGCGTCGATCACAAAGCCGTTGATAATGACCGCCAGCAGCGCATAGAGGCCGCTCTGAATGCCAAAGGTGACGCCTGCGGCAGTGACAATGAGAAAGTCCGCCATCAGAAGACCTTTGCCGATGGCGATCTGAAAATACTTATTCAAAATCTTGGCAATGATGTCCGTTCCACCTGTTGAAGCGTTGTTGAGGAAGACAATGCCCATGCCGCCGCCCGCCAGCATGATCCCGTAGATCATTTCCAGCAGAATGTCGCCAGTCAGCGGTTCAGAGAGAGGGAAAAGGAATTCAAACAGCCAGATCATACCGGAAAGCATCAGGCTGGAATAAATGGTTTTGACACCAAAATCCCGTCCAATAAAAATTATCCCAATGATAAAGAGGATGACGTTCATCATCATCATAAAGGCGCCAATTGGGATCAGAGGCAGATAATAATTGATGACCATGGCCAGGCCGCTGACGCCGCCGGCAGCGACGTTGTTGGGCACCAGGAAGAAATAGATGCCGGCTGCTACCATGGCCAGACCAAGGTTGATGAGGAAAAATTCTTTGATGTTTTTTTTCAAATTCGGGTGCCTCCTTGGTAAAACTGTGGTTTGCTCATAATGTTATCACGTTCTTTTCTGAACGTAAATGGGGCTTCAGGTGGGTGGCATTTCTGGTATACTTAAAACAAAAAGCATGGGGCACGGCTTGGCTTAGGCACGGCAAAAGCTGAAAGAAGGCTAAATCAGTCCGCTGAAAGGGTTGTTGACATGGCACTCGATCTGAAGAAAAAAGGCAAGACCTATCAAAATCTGCCGGCGATCATTGCCGAGGAGCTCAGGGAGTCCATCCTGAACGGCGAAATTGAAGCAGGCACTCAAATGAAACAGGAGGAGATCGCCAGACGTTTTGACAGCAGTCTGATTCCGGTGCGAGAAGCGCTGAGAAATCTTGAGACGGAAGGTCTGGTCACTTTTTACCCAAATAAAGGAGCTTTTGTCAGCGAACTTTCCAGTGAGCGGGCCAGAGAGGTTTTTGAGACCCGGATCCTCATCGAAAAGGGCGCCTTGGCCATGTCAATTCCCAAGCTGACTAAAAAGGATTTTAAAGCAGCTTCCCAGCTCATTGACCAGCTGGACCGGGCTGAGACGGGGAAGGCCCTGAGCAGGCTCAATCTGGAACTTCACAACGTGCTCTACGGACGCTGCGGCAATACCTTTTTGCTGGAGCTGATCGAAACCCTGCACTATCAGGTGGAACGGTACATGCGGCGTTATTTGATAGAGCATCTCAACAATGATCTCTCCCAGGAATTTCACAGAAGGATTCTCAGAGCGGCTGAGGAAAAAAACAGTGATCAGGCCTGCTTTGATCTGGAGCAGCACATGCGCATGGCCATGACGTCGCTGATCGAGGCGCTGAAACGGGAAGAGCTTTAGCGCAGTCATGCAGTAAGGCTTTTTGTTGAGTATGTTGAGTTCTGTAAGTTTGAAATTTTAATGTGCAAAGCGGCCCTTCTCGATTGACTGAAATTGAAAGGGCTATTATAATGTAATCAAGATTATATATTATAAAATATAAAATAATCCTTACAACAAAACACACTCCAGGCGTTGGAAACGCTGCGTACAAGGAGGTAAAAATCATGAATACTACCAAGAGAATTGAAAAATTCAGACAGTCTTATGTGAACTCAAAACCGCTGATCTGCTATGACCGTGCGGATCTGTGGACCCGTTCTCATCAGGAAACGGAGGGCGAACCTATTGAAATCAGACGTGCCAAGGCGTTCCTGAAAGCCTGCAGCGAGCTCCCGGTTCAGATTTTTGAGGACGAACTCTTGGTGGGCACAGCGGGACGCTTTCGCCGAACCGGCATCCTGACGCCGGAATTCTCCTGGAAATGGGTGGACAAGGAAATGGACACCTTTGAGACACGTCCACAGGACCCTTATGTGATGACCGACGAGCAGCGCGCCTATGTGCGTGAGAACATTTTCCCTTACTGGAAAGGGAAGTCCCTGGAAGAGGCTTTCCTGAGCCGCGTGCCGGAAAGCACTGCCAGAATTCTGATTGACACGGGGATCATCGATAACGACTCCAAATGGCGTCAGGCCATTGGCGAAGTGACGCCGGATTACCCGGAGACTCTGTTCCCTAAGGGCTATGACCGCATTCGCGAGGAGGCACAGGCAAAGCTTGCAGCGCTTGAGCCGATCAGCAGAGAGAACATTGAGAAAATACAATTTTACACCTCTATAGCCATTGCAGCGCAGGCCATTGTCACTTTTGCGAATCGGTATGCGGACAAAGCGGAGGAGATGGCGGCAGACCTGGCTGGGGCTGGGACTGGGACTGGGACGGCGGAACCATCGGCAAATAAAGTCTTTGAAGACGGGGAAAAACAATGGGCTGTACCGCTGAAGCAACGACGGCAGGAGCTCCTGGAGATCGCCCGAGTCTGCCGCAAGGTGCCGGCTAATCCTCCGGAGACCTTCCAGGAGGCGATTCAGTTCGTGTGGTTTGTGCAGCTGGGCGGCGTCATTTCCGAGAACCCACTGGCGCTGAATCCGGGGCGCTTTGACCAGTACATGTACCCGTTCTACGCTGCAGACCTGGCGGCGGGGCGCATCACGCCGGCGGAGGCCCAGGAGCTGATTGAGGCCTTGTGGATCAAGCTTTCCGAGTGGGTCTGGACGATTTCCGCCAACACGGCGGACTTCTTCGCAGGGTATAATCAGTTCCAGAATCTAACGGTGGGCGGACGGAAGCGCGACGGCTCGGATGCCACCAACGACATTACCTATATGTGTCTGGAAGCCACGAAGCGGGTGAAGACCCATCAGCCGGGGCTCAGTGTGCGGATTCATGCCGATTGTCCCGAGGCCTTCATGAACGCCGTAGTGGACCTGGTGAAGACGGGGACGGGTTTCCCGGCAATCCACAATGACGACGCGGGTTCCAGGATGCTGCTCCAGGCGGGGTACGAGCCGGAGGACGCCCGGGACTGGAACAACTGCGGCTGTGTCGTGCCGCATTTCAGAAAGACGGGACAGTGGACCGCGGCGGTCAATGTCAACTTTGGCGCTGCATTGGAGTATGCCCTGAACGAGGGGAACAGCCGGCTCCAGGGGGAGACCCTTGGGATTCCTGTAAAGCCGCTTTCGGACTTCACCAGCTTTGAGGAGATCAAGGCAGCCTTTGAGGCACAGCTTCAGTATTTGATCCATCACTCAGTTATTGGTACAGTCATTGCACAGCAGCTCCATTCTGAAATGGTGCCGCGGCCGTTCCTCTCCACCTGTGTGGAGGGCTGCTTTGAGAAGGGCAAGGATCTCAGCCGGGGCGGCGCCCGCTATAATGTGGGACCGGTACTAACGGGGATTGGTCTGGGGGTTGTGGCCAACTCGTTGATGGCGATCAAGAAGCTGGTGTTCGAAGAGGGTTCTGCAACCCTGCAGGATTTCGCTGACGCTTTGGCGGCGGACTGGGTGGGTTACGAGGACCTGCAGCGCCGGGCTGTGAATGTGGAGAAATACGGCAATGACCAGGAAGAGGTCGACCGGATCGCACAGTCCATTGCCAACTATTACTATCATGAAACGCGAAACTATAAGGACATTTTTGGCTCCCATTTCAATACGGCTTTTATGGGGATTTCCAACTATATTCCAGCGGGTAAGGTCGTGGGCGCAACGCCTTGTGGCCGAAAAGCCCGTCAGCCGCTGACGGAAGGGGTTTCTCCGTTTGTGGGTTCGGATATTTCAACACCCCTGGCCGCCATGCGCTCTGCCGCCAAGATGAATCACGACGTCCACACGGGTGGGACGCTGCTCAATCTGCGTCTGATGTCCGACTTCCTGGAGACACGTCGTGGGGTCAATAACCTGAAATCCATGATTCGGGCTTACTTCTCCCTGGGAGCTTTCCACGTGCAGTTCAACACGGTGTCCAATGAGGTCCTGCGAAAAGCTCAGGACCGTCCGCAGGACTATAGGGATCTTTTGGTTCGCGTCGCGGGTTACAGCACACAGTTTGTCAATCTGTCGCCAGAGGTTCAGGAGGCGATTATTGCCCGAAATGCCCATGCGCTGGTCTAGGCGGGTCTGAGCCTTGTGATGGTTCAGGACAATAGACCGCAAAGTCGGCAGAGTGTATACAGTTCAAGAAGAAAGGAGGCGGAGGGCCATGACCGGCGTCGTATCACAGATTCAGGATTTTTCGGTACATGATGGGGATGGCATCCGCACCACGATTTTCCTTTCTGGATGTCCTCTTCGCTGCCGATGGTGTTCCAACCCCGAAACCTGGGGCATAAAGCCTGTGGTGGCCTCACATGCCAGCCGGTGCACAGACTGCGGACGCTGTCTTCAGGTATGTCCGGCAGAAGGGGCCCTCGATTTGGTCATGCCTCATCATGTCAATCCTGCACAGTGTACACTGTGTGGAAAGTGTGTGGCGGTGTGCCCATCGGCAGCCAAAACCAGGATGGGCGGGGAAATGTCGGTGTCAGAGGTCGTCGGGAAAGTGATGCGGAACAACATCTTTTTCCAGGCGTCAGGCGGCGGGGTCACTTTTTCAGGCGGCGAAGCCACGTTCCAGGCGGACTATTTCAACAGGCTGGTCCGGGAATTTTACGACCTGGGGGTACATCTGGCCCTCGAGACTTCCGGATTTTTTGAATGGGATGAGGCAGCCGAGAGCTTGATGCTCATGGACCACATTTTCTATGACCTGAAACTGATGGACAGTGAAAAGCATCTGGAAATGACCGGGCAGGACAATGGGCGGATCCTGGAGAATTTCAGAAGGCTGGCTAGCCTGGGGGTCGACGTGGTGGTCAGGATTCCCGTCATTTCAGGGGTGAATGAGGACGAGGCCAACATTGAGGCCACAGCATTGTTCGTCAGCGAGGTACTCCCGCGGGCGGCTGTTGAGCTGCTGCCGTATCATGCTTATGGCAACTATAAGTACGAAGCGCTGAATCTGGGAGCCCGGCTGTATGTCTATGAGACACCCAGTGAGGCACGGATGGAAGCGCTCAGGGCATTGGTTGAGAAGTGCGGGGTTAAGGTGGTTTCTTATAAGTAGGATTGCACTTTGACGATTTGTTGACAGCAGCCTGATAGGCTTTCTCCAATAACGCAAATGGATTTGAATGGGGGAAGCTTGAATGGGAAACTGCACAGATCGATACAAACCACTCGAAAACCTTGATGAGTGGCACGGCAGAGTAGACAGTGAAGACAACTACTACGCCTTCAGATGGCATCAGTGTGTCCGACTTTTGGATCTGAACAACGGTGCTGTCAGGGCTTATGAGGGTGCCCTTGGCATTGCCTTTTTGGGATTTCAGTCAGACGAGGGCATCCGCAGGAACAAAGGACGAGGCGGTGCGGTCAACGGACCGGCAAGCATTCGCCATGAACTTGCGAACTTGCCATGCTATTTTGATCCGTCGGTTGCCCTATTTGATGCGGGGGACGTGATTTGTGAGGATGGCAATCTCGAGGAAAGTCAGAGGCAGTTAGGCGACATGGTCGAACGGCTGCTTGAGCTGAAGCTGTTTCCCATTCTCCTGGGCGGCGGACACGAGATCGCCTATGGGCATTACCTGGGGCTGCAGAAGTTCCTGGCATCCGGAGAGTCGCGCCCAAGGATAGGCATTTTCAATTTTGATGCCCACTTTGACTTGAGACCCTACTTTAGCGGTGGAAACTCCGGGACAATGTTCAGGCAGATCGCGGATCTGAACCAAGCCAGCGACTTTCCATTTCTGTATTATTGCGCCGGGGTTCAGCGCTACAGCAATACCATTGAACTCTTCAAAACGGCGGAGGCACTGGGGGTCAAATACAAGCTGGCCAAGGACCTCATTCAGGAGGATCACTGGCAGCTGAGCGAATCTATAGGTGCCTTTGTCGGTCGGACTGACCACTTATATGTGACGGTCTGCGCGGATGTTTTTTCCTCCGCCTTCGCGCCCGGGGTCAGCGCCCCGCAGCCTCTCGGTCTGGACCCGGAGCTGGCACTTAAAATTTTAAAGCGCCTGATCAGATCCGGAAAAGTGATCAGCTTCGATATTGCAGAAGTCTCACCGCGATTCGACAAGGACAACATCACGGCGAGTCTGGCTAAAGTCATTATTTTTACCGTAGTGAACACCTTGTGTCAAAACAAGAATTTGCTGCTGGACGCCGAATAGCAAAAGCGGGATCTGAAATGGACGTCGAAAGAAGCTGTGACTAGTGCTTCGTGTCGATGGTCATTTCATCCCGCTTTTTTCTTTGTTCACGAGCGCTATAGGGAGTTACTGGGATCCTTTCAGTGGCAATTCAAACCAAAAAGTTGTGCCTTTATTTTTTTCAGAGACAAACTGAAGGGTTGAACCATGGGCCTGCAAAAATGATTTTGCAATAAAGAGACCCAGCCCATAGCCTTGCTTTCGATTGTGCTGTCCGGAGAAAAACATGTCGAAGATTTTCAATTGATCCTCAGCAGGGATGCCAATGCCATGATCTTCGATGCTGAAAACCAGATGGCTGTCAGAACCTTTCAGCTCGACGCGGATCACGCCGCCAGCTTCGGAATACTTGACTGCATTACTCATTAAGTTATTCCAGGCCCGCGTGATTTTGACCGGATCTATGGACAGTAACCCCTCAGTATTCTGGCAGACACCTTCGAAAATATGACCGGCATCCTCGATATAGCGCTTGGAGTTCTCAAAAATCCTGGCTGTGAACGGTGCTGCATCGATATCTATAACGTGCAGCTTTGGCTCAGCCTGGGCCTCATAGGCGGAATCCAGGATATCTGAGGTGATGCGCTCAAGATCTTCAGCGCCTTCGACAATCTCCGCTAAAAACTTTTGTCGAGTATCTTCATCCACGCTGAGGCTTGAGGTCAGCGCCCTGCTGTAACCTTTTATAAGCGTCAGTGTGGTTCTCAGATCGTGGGATAAGACTGAGACAAACTGGGCGGTCTGGTCATTGCGATTTTCAATGTCGGTGGTTAAGGTCTGGGTCTGCTTTAACAGCTGTTCGTTTTCCAGGCTGAAGTTTTTGATCAGGGAACTGAATGTGGTTTTAAAATTCAAATAAGCGCCGGATAAATTTTGGATTTCTTTTGAAGCAGCATCTGTGGCGGCAATACCTTCGTTGTGGTCGGATTCGAAGAGCTTTTCGGAGGATCCAGGCTGCTGTGCGGCGCTGGCGACGGACTGAGTCAAGCGCTGGCTGCTCCTTGCCGCAGAGTCTATGGACTCTGTAATGGCGACAATGGGCGCTGTAATTTTTCCTGAAATATAAAAAGCAGCCAGGACTGCGAGGAGTGATGTCATCAGTCCAATAAAAATGACGTCGGAAAGCAGGCTGAGTGATTTACCCAGGAGCTCTGTCTCAGGCAGTACCGCAATCAAAATCCACTGATTACTGGCCATGCGCTTTAACATCATCAGATTGCTGTCACCCTCGGTGGATTTCATGACCGGGAGGTCGGAAGCCGAAACCGCATTGCTCTCAAGGTCGTCCGTGCGTAAGTTTTCAGGAAGCTCAAAGTCTGCTTCAGTTGCGATGAGGCTGACCTCAGGGTGAGAGAGGATTCTGTTCTCGGAATCGAGAATTATATAGTACCCGTTCTCTCCCATTTCAAAGGTTTTAACCACGTTTGACAGGTACTGCGCGTAGATCGCAATCCCAGCGTGGGCCAGCAGTGTGCCGTCCTCATCATAAATGGGGCTCACAGTATTGACGACCAGGGAGCCATCTGATCTTGCTATTAAAATATCGCTGGTCACTGTGGTTCCTGTACGTCTGGACTTTAGATAATAATCCCGGCTCGACAGGTCCAGGTTCATGAATTCCGCTTTGGTCGCGGCTGAAATGTGTCCGCTGAGATCGAGAATAAACAGGTCCATATACTGCTCGTGAGCGGGGTCGCGCTGCGCCATGAGTTCCTTCAGATAAGCGTTCATCTCAGCGGTGGACAGATTCTCATTCAGAAACGCTCTTACTTGAAGGTCATTGGCAAGATTTTTGGTCTCCAGCTGAGTGATTTCCAGCAAAAGATCAATGTTTTCCTTGGTTCTTTCGAGCTGTGCCGCCATGTAATGTTTTGCGTCCTGGTTAATGATGTCGGCAGATCTATGGTATAAAAAGTAACTGACGGAGAGCATCAAAAAGATGATCAGCGCGCATAAGATCAGCGCGAGTCGGCGCTTCAAGCTCATAGGGACCCCTCGTTTCGCAGATGATTTTCCCACGAATGGAAAAAGTGCCTGGACCGCAGTTGTACACCCGGCGCCAGACACTTTTATTGTATCATATTGTTGTGAGGTTGAACGCTGTCTTGTCATTCAAATTTCAGCGCCGTCCATTGCTGCCATGACTGCCTGGCGCGAGAATGGCTTGTATCAAAACAGCAGGAATGCAACCGGCGCCGCCAGGATGAGCGTCAAGACCGTTCTCTCGTACCAGATGATCAGAATATCCTTTAGGGTTAATGGGATCTCGGTTGAAAGAACGCATGGAATAGAGGCTGAGAAGAAAAGGATCGAAGAGACGGAAACTATAGCGATAATAAACTTGGTGACGATTGGTGCGTCCACAACGAGGAGCGCCGGGAGAAACATTTCAGCAATTTCGAGGGCGGAGGCCTTTGCTGCAAGCATCGGCTCAGGTATTTGAAGTGCCCAGGTGAAAGGATAGAAGATGTAGCCCATAATGTCGAAAACCGGCGTATACTTAGCGAGAATCAGACCGAAGAGACCAACGGAGAGAATGGTTGGGAGGATGCCCATTGCCATGATAAACCCGTCTTTAAAGTTATCGACGATATTTTTTCCAATAGAAAGGGAATGGCTGGTCGCTTTCAAACCTTCCGCGACAGCATTTCTGAGCAGATTACCATGAATTTCAGGCTCGGGATCAGAAACGTCAGAATAGTAATTGTCGCTTTTCTTGTTGAGCGGATAAATGCGGGCAGTGATGGCGGTGACAATGAAGGTAATGACGAGGGTCGCCCAGAAGTAAAGGTTCCAATGCTCCATGATGCCCAGAGTTTTAGCGACTATGATCATGAAAGTCGCAGAGACGGTGGAGAATCCTGTGGCTATGATCGATGCTTCTTTGATGGTGTATTTGCCTTCCTTGAAGACGCGATTAGTGATCAGGAGGCCGATGGAATAGCTGCCGACAAAGGAGGCGACTGCGTCGACCGCGGAACGGCCCGGCGTCTTCCAAATAGGGCGCATGACCGGTTGGACGAGAACGCCAATGAATTCGAGAAGTCCGTAACCGACGAGGAACGCGAGAAACACAGAACCAATAGGGACGATCAGTCCAACAGGAATAACGAGTTTATTAAGTAAGAAAGGCACCATATCCGGTTCGAACATGAACGCCGGACCAACATTGAACACTGCCATGAACGCGACACCAATACCGATCAGCTTGAAAATGGAGAACACCAAAGTGACGGCGTCTTTATTCCATGTTTTGATGACGAAAGGTCGAAGGCCGCCTATAATAATTACGGCGAGTGCATAGAACTTTGCGCTGGCGCCTAAAGCTGCGGTGATGAAGGTGACTAAATGGTCGAGAGGAATAGTGGTTTTTTCGCCGATGGTAATTGGGATGAAAAACATTAGGATGCCAATTGCGCTGAAACCGATCAATTTCATGAGATTAAGCGATGTTGCGTGAGACTTCGGACTTGTAACGCTTTTTTCCATGATAGTGCCTCCCCTTAAATATGAAGTTTGATAAATGTGATATGATAGGGCTAATATACACCGAAAATTCGACGTTTCTTAAAAAGTCATGGAAGCATCATGGCTTTGTCACCAATTTGTCACCAAAGGGTATAAATTAAACGATTTGAAGGGAGAAGGTGATGTCATGCCTAAAATTTTAGTTGTAGATGATGATAAGCGGATCGTCAAAATGGTCGAACAATTTCTCCTGCTCAATAACATGAGCGTCATCACCGCCTATGATGGCAAAGACGCTATTGCGCTGATGGATGAGCGCGTCGATTTGGTGCTTCTGGATGTGAATATGGATGAGATGGGGGGCATGGAGACGTGCCAGTGGATTCGGCAGCGCTACAAGGTGCCCATTTTGTTCCTGAGTGCGAACACGTCCTCATCGGATAAAATTCTTGGACTTGGGTATGGTGCGGACGACTACATCACAAAACCTTTTGACCCCATGGAGCTGATTGCGCGAATTCAGGCACAACTGAGAAGGCATCAGGTTTACAACGAGGCGGTTCGAATGGGCAGTCAGGTGAAGTTTGGCGACTTTACCCTGAACAAAAGTGCGCATCGCCTCTTAAAAGGGGATCAGGAGCTTGTTTTGTCATCCACCGAGTTCAGACTTCTGAGTTTTCTGATTGACCATCCCAACGAGGTGTTTACGCGGAAAACGCTGTTGGCCGAGGTGTGGGAAAGCGAGCATTACGATGAGAATACGGTGACCGCTTATATCAAGCGGCTGAGGCAAAAGATCAGGCGGGGTGACGACGACCAGGCGTACATAAAGTCCGTTCGGGGTGTGGGCTATCTCTTTGAGGCGGAACTGGAACGCGTTGAATAACGCTCAGGTGATTTTTACAATCAACAGTGTGGTTTTTTACATGAGTAAAACAAATTTTACGTTCGAAAAGCGACCGGTGGCGGGTGCGGGTGATGGAGAAGAAACCATCGGCTAAAACCAAGCATTATCAGTGTTTTAAAAAAAGTTACAGAAAGTTTTAGAAAATTCGTATATTGGCAATAGACTTGCGTATTACATGTGCATGACGGATTCGCATACGGATGAGGATTACATAAGGTTTGCTTTTCTCAGGCGCTGCGGTCGGGTCAAAATCATGACTCTAAGGAGGCGTTAGTACATGCAATACGGATTTGAACTGGCATTTATTATTGTTATTGGCATCATCTTCTTCTCTGAGACAATTTCCAGCATGACGAAAGGCAAGGTTCCGGGACTGTTCTTGATGACGGTCATTACGCTGATTGGTTACTGGACAATCTTACCGCTGGATGTGGTGCCGGTTTCGGGCATGGTAGCCGTCAAGGATATCACCATGATGATCATTCTGATCCACATGGGCACGCTGCTTGAAATTGACCAGCTTAAGCGCGAGTGGAGAACCGTTGTGACGGCACTCGCGGCAGTAGCAGGCGTGGTGCTGGTGTTCCTTCTTCTCGGCAGATTCGTTCTCCCGAGTGCCAACATGGCAATCACGGCTATTGCGCCTTTGGCAGGCGGTATGATCGCGGCAATTCTCATGAGTCAGGCGCTCACCAACATTGGACAAACCGATTTGGCGGTGTGGCCAATTCTTCTGATCACGCTTCAAGGCTTTATTGGGATGCCGGTAGTGGCTTATATGCTGCGTGGTGAGGCTTCTGACCTTGCCAGGAAGCTTAGAGGCGGCCAGGAAATTACCGCGCATAAAGCAGAGACAAAAGCTGCTGCAAAGACCAAATGGATTGACAAGGTGCCTCAGAAGTTCAGAACGCCGGCTTTCTACTTCTTGATTCTCGCTATCCTCTACACCCTGAACGTCGCGTTTTACAACAACGTAATCGTAAACATCCCATATGTTAAGCTCGTCTTGGATAAATCGATTGTTTCTCTTATTATCGGTGTCGTTCTCGGGAATCTTGGGATCCTTGACAAGGGCGTTATGACTAAAACTAAGTCCGAAGGGATTATGGAGATCAGCTTTTACGCGTTTATCATGACATTCCTGGTTGGCGCGAAGGTTGAAACGATTAAGGCTTTGATTGTGCCGCTCGTCATTGCTTTCGTTTTGGCAACTGCAGCGATCGCGATTCTCAGTGTTCTGATTGGAAAGAGGATTGGCTATTCGGCGAGGCTCTCCATGGCGGTCGGATTTAACTGCTTCCTTGGTTTCCCTTTGAATTACCTGATCACGAAGGAAGCGGCTATGGCTGTTGCAGAATCTGCTGAGGAAGAAGAAAAGATTTTTGACGCCCTCTTGCCTACAATGCTGATCGCTGGGTTCGTATGCGTCACTATTGTATCCGTCCTCGTTGCGGGGGCTATGACGTCGCTGGTGAAGTAGGGTCTGCGAAAGGATTCGCGAAAGCGTCCGCAAAAGCTGAATGACGTGCAAAAGTAAAACGGCACCTCGCAGAAGAGAGTTTTCTCTCGAATGTGAGGTGCCGCTTTTGTTTGCCTGAAAGCTAAGTTTAATTCATTTTTAATAAAAATTATGTTTCATAATATATATAATGTATATATATCTTAAAGTAAATAAAGAGTAATCACGAAGACGTATCCGGAGGTGACGAGATGATGGTCACGGAGGCGTTCAAGCGCAGCCTGCTCGACTATTCCAAAAAGATCAACGACTGCACAAACACGCTGCTGAATCAGGAGGCAGTACGACATGGCCTTACCGCCATGCAGCTGAGACTCCTGATGGAGCTTTACAATGACGGCGCCTTGACCGTTGGGGAGGTCGCTGCCCAGATGGGGCAGGCCGGAACCAATGTCTCGACCATGTGCAAAAAACTTGAGGCCCGTGGTTTGGTCAACCGACGGCGCAGCGAGGCGGACGAACGCGTCGTCATGGTTGTCCTCACACGAGTGGGTGAAGATGAAATGAAAGAGATCAATGAGGTTTTTAATAAAAAAATCAACCGCATGATGGAAGCAGTGGACGAAGCAGAACTGAAGGCCATGCTTAACGGCCTAAAGAAGTTCAGCGATTTGCTGAGTCTGAACACGTCGCTGAACGGGTCGCTACATGAAGCCCCGGAAGAAGAAACGTTTGAGTCCAATAAAAGTGCGAAGGAGCGCGACTGAAATGAAATTCAACGAGAACAATAAACGCCCCATTTACTACTATTATATGATTGTGCTTTTGGTGGTCATGCTGCTGAATGCTTTTGTTTTTCCGCTGATGAACAAACCTGAGGTGACTCAGGTCGATTACGGCACCTTCCTCGAACAGGTGGAAGCCGGCACGGTCACCAAAGTTGAGGTGGACGACAAGCAGGTGGTCTACGTTCAGAAAGATGCAGAGGGTAAGGACAGCTATTTCATCACCGGACGCATTGAAGATCCCCAGCTCGTTGACCGGCTTTACGCGGCGGGCGTTGAGTTCAACAAAGTCATTCCGGCAGAAAGCTCACCGATTCTGGCCTCCATATTAGGCTGGATTTTGCCGATGGTCATTTTCATAGCCCTCGGCCAATTCCTCATGAAGAAGATGATGGGCAAAGTGGGCGGCAACGCCATGTCCTTTGGCAACAGCAAAGCGAAGGTGTACGTCGAGGCGCAGACCGGTAAATCCTTTGAAGACGTCGCAGGGCAGGAAGAAGCCAAAGAAGCCCTCCAGGAGATCGTCGATTTTCTTCACGACCCCGGAAAATATAAGGAAATTGGCGCCAACATCCCTAAAGGCGCGCTGCTTGTAGGCCCTCCGGGGACCGGGAAAACCTTACTGGCAAAAGCCGTTGCGGGCGAATCGAAAGTACCGTTTTTCTCAATTTCCGGTTCGGAATTCGTCGAGATGTTTGTAGGCATGGGCGCGGCCAGGGTTCGGGATTTGTTCAAGCAGGCTCAGGAAAAGGCGCCTTGCATTGTGTTTATTGATGAAATTGATACTATTGGAAAAAGCAGAAATTCCGGCGGGCTTGGTGGCAATGATGAACGGGAGCAGACGCTGAACCAGCTCCTGTCAGAAATGGATGGCTTCGACGCGGACAAGGGTGTCGTCATTCTGGCGGCAACCAACCGTCCTGAAACACTGGACAAGGCCCTTCTCAGACCGGGCCGTTTTGACCGCCGCATTCCGGTGGAGCTGCCTGATCTTGCGGGTCGTGAAGCGATCCTCGTCGTCCACGCCAAGAAAGTCAAGCTGGGGCCTGCCATAAACTTCAATGCCATTGCCAGGGCGACTTCCGGCGCTTCCGGCGCGGATCTGGCCAACATCATCAATGAAGCGGCGCTGCGTGCGGTTAAGATGGGCCGTAAACAGATTGTTCAAAGCGATCTGGAGGAATCCGTAGAAGTGGTGATAGCGGGTTATCAGAGGAAAAACGCGGTTATTTCCATGAAGGACAAGCTGACGATAGCCTATCACGAGATTGGGCACGCGCTTGTAGCTGCAAAACAGTCACATTCAGCACCGGTCACGAAGATCACCATTGTGCCGAGGACTTCCGGTGCGCTGGGCTATACAATGCAGGTCGAAGAGACTGAGCAAATTTTGATGACCAAAGAGCAGGCGCTGGATAAAATTTCGACCTTTATGGGTGGCCGTGCGGCTGAAGAGCTGATCTTTGATAGCATCACTACGGGCGCGTCCAATGACATTGAACAAGCCACCCGAATCGCCAGATCCATGGTGACGCGCTTTGGGATGAGTGAGACTTTTGGTATGATGGCGCTGGAAACGGTCAACAATCCTTATCTGGGCACAGACACAACCTTGATGGTGTCGCCCGAGACGGCGGCATTAATCGATAAAGAGATCATGAAGATTTTGGACACGGCTTATCAAAACGCGAAAGGCATTCTTGTGGAGAATAAGGCGAAGCTGCATGAGCTGACGAAATGCCTGCTTGAAAAGGAAACCATGACCGGTGATGAGTTCATGTATGTGTTGAATGCGACACAACCGCTGGAGAGTTGCTAAGGCTAACAGACGTGCACAAACAATGATGATCCCGCGCTTCAGAGAGCTTGCTCTCTGTGGCGCGGGATCATCGTTGTTTGTATAGGGCGCAGCCCTCAACCGAAGCGCAGCCATGAAACACGCTAAGTGTGTTTTGGGGCGGAGCAATAGGCGCCAGCCGCGAGGTTGGCACGTCTAGTAGTGTGAGGTGTACAATTGGAAAACGACAAATCAGAGAGCTTGCTCTCTGTGGCGCGGGATCATCGTTGTTTGTATAGGGCGCAGCCCTCAACCGAAGCGCAGTTCTGAAACACGCGCAGCGTGTTTTGGGGTGGAGCAATAGGCGCCAGCCGCGAGGTTGGCATGTCTATTGTTACAGATCTGTTACCGTCCGCGTCCCCAAGTTGAAACTTGTCCGCGTCCCCGACCCTTACCCAACCCTTTAATTCCTTTGTTACACTTTCTTAATGCCTGTTCGTGCAACCTTTTGAGTAGGTGCGGCGTCTTACTGCCAGAACCTAAAATTGAAAGGAGCATCATGATGCTGCATAAGAAGATGAAAAAGAACACTATGAAAAACATGACTACTGGACTACTGATCACGGCCTTGGCCATAGGGGGCTCGCCACTTGCCTCACTGGCAGACAGTGTTGACCAAACGGCAATGCCTTATGGAGAGGAGATCTGGGAATCGCAGATGAAATTCGCCCATTACGGTTTTTTTGAAGGGACCATCGAAAGCATTGAGCCTCACCACAGCATTCCAGACGCAAAAGTGATCCGCATCCATGGGGATGGAGAAGCCATCGCGGATTTTGTCCTGACAAAGGATACTGTTTTCGCTGACAACGTCCAGATCGAAATTGGCAAGACTATCACAGGCTGGTATGATGCCAGAAAACCTATGATCCTGATCTACCCGCCACAGTATAATATTGAACTGGTGACTATGCCATCAGAGGGCACCACGCAAAAAGTCGACTATTTTGACGAGACCCTGACCAGCGCCGACGGCATGCTGAAGCTCAATCTGCAGCAAGAGGGCAGTCTAAAGCTGTGGGACAGCCAAGGGAAGGTTTACGCAGAAAGTCTTTCAGGGAAGCACCTTCTCGTGAACTATAAAATTTCAACGCGCAGCATCCCAGCGCAGACCGTGCCTGAATCCATCTATGTCATAGAGGATCAAAAGTGGCTGACGCCAGCCGGCGAGATTCCAGTCTTGGTCAACGGCAGCGTGGTGCATGCCATGTCCTCCTTTGTTAAAGAAGACAAAACCGTCATGGTACCACTTCGGGCAACTGCAGAGGCCTTGGGTTATGAGGTCACCTGGCTGGAAGAGTCCCAGACCGTCATGGTTGGCAAAGCCTCGCTGGTCATTGGCAAGGATGCTTACGCTTTCGCGAGAATGGCGCCGCAATCGCTAGGCGCTGCACCTGAACTCAGGGAAGGCAGAACTTTTGTGCCGATGGAATTCTTCAGCAAAATCCTGCCCGAACTGACCGCTGAAGCTAAAACCGAAACTGGAACTGAACAAGAAACGACCAATGAAAACACAGCCGTCAAAGTTTCGATTCAGATTAAAAGCAATGAATGAATTTTAACGAGATTAAACTAATTTCACGTTCGAATTAACGTGAATATGAAAGTTCGTTAACTTTTTAGATAAAGTACACAAGTTTTGCCTCGTATTTTCTCGAATTTTAAGATAATTCTTTAGTAAAACAGAAATGACATTCCTCTTGATTTTTGATATGATCAAATCAGAATTTAGACTATTGAGAGGATGTGTATTTCCGTTATGAGTAAGAAATATGTTCTCGCTGTCCCTAACTTTAGCGAAGGCCGCAACAAGGAAGCCATCGATGCTGCTGTAAACGCTGTTAAAGCTGTTGAGTCTGTCAAAATTGTCGCTGTTGAACCAGAGGCCAACTTCAACCGTACAGTTCTCACTTACATCTGTGAGCCTCAGTTCGTCAAAGAAGCTATGTTGAAACTCGCAGGTGCGGTTTACCAGTACGTCAACATGGAAGTCCAAAAAGGCGATCACCCGCGAATTGGTGCTCTTGACACTGCGCCAGTATTCCCGCTCCAGAACATGGACATCGAAGAAGTTAAAGCCCTCGCTGAAGAAATTGGCGTCGCGCTCCACGAGACTTACAAAGTTCCGGTTTACTTCTCCGGCCTCAATGCACGTACAGAGTTCAAAAAATCCAATACCAACATTCGTAAAGGTCAGTATGAAGGCCTTAAGGCACTTCTCGAGACGCCTGACCATCCAGATCTCGAAATGAGAAAGCCTGACCTTTCTGTTGACGGCAAGCTCAGCCCAACTATGGGTGGCTGCACAGTCAGCTCTGACTATGAAGGTCTTACAGCTTACAACGTTTTCGTTGAGACAGAAGATGCGACTGTTGCCAACGACATTGCTAAAGTTGTCAAAAATGCTGAGACAGGCTGGACATCCATCAAAGGCATTGGCTTTAAAGATGAAGGTCACGTTGGTACGGCAGTTTCCATGAACGTCTTTGATGCTGCAAGCACTCCACTCGCAATGCTTAAAGAGTTCATCGCCAAAGAAGCTGACAAGCGCGGAACAAAAGTCATCGCGACTCAAATCGTAGGACCGGTTAAATACCAGTACCTCCTCGATTCTGCTAAAGCTCTTGGCTATGCCGGCGCAGACAACGACTTTGACGCTGTCGTCGCTTGCCTCGCTGACAATATGATGCTCGAAGGCTTCAACAAAGAGTCTATCATTGAGTTCCACCTTCAATAATTAAAGACGTTAAAACACCCTGGATCCGGTCGGATTCAGGGTGTTTTTTTATGTGGAAGTGGGTGTCAGACACCCACTTCCACATCCGGCGTCTGAAAATACACACTGTTGCGGCTGCCTTTAGCGAGGTAGAGCGCCTTATCCACCAGTGCAATAAGGTCCTCCGTTGGTCCGTCGTAGCTTGACGGCACGCTGATCACACCCAGGCTGACGGTGATTTTAAAGTGTTCGCCGCTATACTTGATAGGGTGCGATTCGATAATGTGACGAAGCCGTTCGGCGATCAGCATGCTTTCACCCTGTAAAGTTTCGGGTAAGAGCAGAATAAATTCATCTCCGGCAAATCGGGCGAGGATATCGTAATCCCGGATGCTCGTCGACATGACGGTGGCAAACTCTCTAAGCAGCCAGTCGCCGCCCGTATGACCGAATTTGTCATTGATTTGCTTGAAGTGATCAATATCCATCATAATGAGACCGGTGGGCTTTCCTGAGCGTTTTGCCCGGTCGAGTTCGTGCTCCATAAATTCCTCAAAGCCGCGTCGGTTTAAAAGACCGGTCAGAAAATCGTGCGTCGCAAGCTCTGTCGCAAATAGTTCTGCTTCCTTAAGTGCCCTCTGAGCCTCAATAAAGTTGCTGACATCTCTAAGTATTATCAAGATCCGCGACGCGCCAGAGTCGTCCGTAAACCTTGAGCTTGTCCATTCCCCATCGATTTCCTCACCTTCTGATGCCTTAAAGTGCATGAGACTTCGGGAATTGACCTCTTTGATCAAACTGAAAAAAAGCGCAGTCTGATAGACCTCGTCGCGAGCAAAGAGGTCGTGAAAGGAGGCTTGGATCAGTGTGTCAGCAGACTTTTTCAACAACTGGCATGCGGATGGATTTGCATAATGGATTCGTCCGAGTTCATCGACAATAAATATAGCGTCGTAAGCATTTTCGAATAACGACTTGCAGCAATCTGGAGGCGTAGGTTGATTCAAAGGAATCACCCTTTCTTGATCTATGTCATTTAGATGATTGTCTTTTTTATATACCCTGATTTGACATAATAGTGCATAGTATCCCCTACAAAAAATGAACTCGGTGTCTGACACCGAGTTCCACCGAGTTCACATCTGACACCGAGTTCCACCGAGTTCACAACACAAAGTTCACATCGAGTCCAATCCTTTATCACTTCTCAATCCCATACTCGTTCAACTTATTGTAAAGCTGACGGAGACTGATGTCGAGCGTTGCAGCGACCATCGGCAAATCACCGTTATGGTGCTCCAGGACGGCGAGAATATGCTGGCGCTCGGCCCTCTGACGGACCTGCCGCAGGGTCTGATCGGCCGGTGAACGCGGCAGTGTCATACCGGCAGCAACTGCCTTCTCAAAGAGCCCCTGATCTTTGAGCACACCATTTTCTGACAGAACCACCAGTCGCTCGACTGTGTTTTTTAGTTCTCTCACGTTGCCTGGAAAAGTATATTGAAATAAGCGCGCCTTTAATTCTTCGTCCACTTTGGTAATCGTCTTCTTAATTTCACGCTGGGCCTTGGCAAGGAAATGCTCAAACAGCAGAGGAATATCCTCGGGCCGTTCCCGGAGTGGTGGGATTTCTATAACCATGGTGCTGATGCGGTAATAAAGATCCTCCCGAAAAGTCTTATCCCGGATCGCCTCCGTAAGATTTCGATTAGTGGCGCTGAGCAGCCTGAAATCCGTAGGGATTGCCGTATTGCTGCCAATTCTTGAGATTTCCCGGGTTTCTATGGTCCGCAGGATCTTGACCTGGGTCGAGAGCGGCAGGTCGCCAATCTCATCGAGAAACAACGTGCCTTTATCTGCCGCTTCAAAACGGCCGACGCGCTGACCCAATGACCCGGTGAACGCGCCTTTTTCGTGACCGTAGAGCTCGGATTCGAGCATGCTGTCTGAAAAAGCATAACTATTCACAGGAAGGAAAATTTCCTGGCGGCGGGCGCTGTTTTCGTGGATGAATCTGGCGAAGACTTCTTTGCCGACACCGGACTCACCGAGGAGCAGGACGTTGACATCCGTACCAGCGGCTTTGAGAGCGTGATCGAGGGCGCGCTTGAATGAAGGGCTCCGGCTGGTGAGCATAGCGCCGCTTTCGCTTTCTGCGGAAGCGCTCAGTGCGGCGTTCCTGGATTCGAGCTGACGGATTTTATGGATTTTTTCCAGTGACATCAAGATCTCTACAGGGTCATTACTTTTAATGTAGTAAGAAAACGCGCCTTGCTTCATGGCGTCCACCGCGGTTTCAATGCTGCCGTAAGCCGTCATGATAAGGACTTCGGTGTCCGGGAATTCTGCTTTAACTTGAGCGAGGACTTCGAGGCCGGACATGCCTTCCATCAAGAGGTCGGTGAGAACCACGTCGACGTCGCCAGTGGTGTGGAGTGTCCCGAGACCATCGGCACCATTCCTGGCGGTTAGGACGTCATAGCCTTTTCGGGTCAGGATCATTCTCAGGAGTTCGAGGAAATCCGCCTCGTCGTCGATCAGGAGCAGTTTGAGTCTACGCATGTCTTATGCCTCCTTTGAAGATGGCGCGGCCGTGTGGTTGGGCACGCGAAAGGTGAAGGTCGTTCCGCTGGAGGCGGCGTCAGCTCGTGTTTGGGAGCTCTGGACCTGAATGTCGCCGCCTAAGTTCTCAATTTCGGTGTAAACGATATAGAGGCCGAGGCCGGTACCTTGTCCAACGGGTTTTTCGGTGTAGAAGGGCTCGAAAATTTTGCCCAGGCGCTCGGGTGCGATGCCTGTCCCGGTATCTGAAACGCTGAAGGTCAGGGTATCTGGGGAATTTACTGAGCGAAGCTTAATCGAACCGCCTGCAGGCATTGAGTCGATGGCGTTGTGAATCAGATTCATGAGCACGTGGCGCAGGGCACTGGGGTTGGACGCGGCCAAGGGTGGCCCGTCGTACTGATAATCAGAGGAGATGCCGTTTTCAGACATGGCTTTCTTGTAAAAAGACAGCGTTTCGCATACGAGGTCTGTCACTGAAAAGTCCGTAATTTCATCTGTGCTCAGCCTGGAATAGTTAAGCAGGTTGTCAATGATTTTCCCGGCCCTGGTTACTGCCCGGTTGATGGCGGCGGTCGCGGCCAGGGTATCTGCATCCGCGGCCTCTATGGAGCCCAGGAGATAACTGGAATTTCGAATGGTGCCCAGCGGATTTCTGAGCTCATGGGCTATGCCGGCGGCAAGCCGGCCTATCGCTTCCATTTTATTGCTGTGCACAAGTTTTTCTGACTGCAGTTTTTCGAGGGTGACGTCTTCAATATTCATCAGAAAAAGCCCTTCCATGGTCTGAATTGTGGAGAGGCGGCAGTCAAAAATTTTGTTCTGCAGCCGGAGCTCTTTGCGAAGTTCGAGGGCGGCGTGGAAAGTGCTGTCAGGTGTTTGAGACGAATCGTCCTGGTAGGGCGGCATTTCGAAATTCCCGGCGTTGACCGGAATAGCGGCTTCAGAGTCTTGAAAATCTGCTTCCTTCAGAAGTTCGGCAAAGGGTTTTCCGAATCGACTGGCGTCCAGCATATCCCCCTCAGTTAGACCGGACCAGTTTGTGAAGACGGCGTTGACCTTCTTGAGCACACCTTGACGATCCACGAGAACAATCCCTGACTGGATCGAGTCAAACACGCTCTCAAGCTCGTCGGTGATGACCGTGAGCTCTTCGGTGCGCCGTGCGACCAGAGTTTTCAGCCGGAGGTTCCAGAGATAAATCAAATAAAAGAGCATGCCGATGGTCCCGAGAAGCGGCAGCCACAAATGCTTCATCTTTTCGTATGACCGGCGCTGGACATCTGCAGCGCCCATCCCCAGCCATTTTTCTTCAATATTGGTCATGACGCCGGATTTGCGAAGGCGAAGGATGCCCTTGTTGAGCACCGGGATCAGCTCTTTCTGGGATTTTGGAACGGCCAGAGCCGTATGAGCATTATAGACTTTTTCTTCGAGAATCATGAAGCTTCCGGTAGGCCGCAGCTCACTCAGGATCATGCGAATCACCGGCTCATCGCCAGCCAGGGCTTCGACCTGTCCGGATTCCAGCAGCCGCATGGCTTCGTAGAGATGGTCCGCGTAAACGAATTCAGGAAAAATATTCTGCTCCCAAAGCTTGTCTATGACGACGTCTGCGCGCTGTACGGCGACGACGCGTCCGTTCAGATCGCGGAGCGTTTCGATGTCCGAGTTTTTTCCGGGTGTGAGAACGGCACCGCTGAGGCGGTAGATGGGATTTGAAAACGCGAAGTCTACGGCACGGGCATCAGAGGGCACCATATCGATCATGTTGGTGTCTTCGTTTTTGAGGGCTTCAACCGCGTCGCTCCAAACCATGGCTTTGGTAGCAATGTTGGTCTGAAGCTCAATAGCCAGAGCGTTGACAATATCCACGGTCAAACCCAGGTGCTGCTCAGTTTCTTCATAGTATCGACCCAGGGGCGGGTCGTTGATATTGCCGCCAAAGATCAGCATGCCATAGTTGTCCAGAAGCCGCCGCTCGTCCGCTGTAAATTCTCTCGAATATTCGAAGTACTCCACGAGATTCAGGTCGTAATCAATTCTGACGACTTCGTTGATATAATTGACGATTAACAGCAGTGTCGCGGTGAAGATGATTAGGGCGAGTTTTCGCATGGCGCACCTCCTATTTAAATGGATGAGGGGATCGTCAATGTGGAAGGCGGTGTCAGACACCTTCTTCCGCCTCAGCGGCTGGCGCCTATCAGCCTCCCCGGTTTCAAGTCCAGAAAAAAAAGACCCCGGGAGAAAGGGTTATCCCCGTTTCCTCCCAGCGTCTAGTGTATCGTTAATGAAATTACATTGCAAATGAAACTGTCTTTTCGAAGGCTGCTTTATAAAACAAAGCCTTGGACTGCCCGGCGTGGCACTAAGCTGACAATTTATCTTCGATTTCCTGTTCAGCGAGTTCTTCAGGCGTGAGCTTGGCGATTGTGATACCGACGAAGCTCAAAGCGATGACCACAAGTGGCATAGTGTAGTTGAAGATGGCGTACGGCAGATATTCCATAGTGGTGACGCCGAGGACCCCGAAGAGGAAGACACCGCAGGTATTCCAAGGAATCAGCGCTGAAGTCAGTGTGCCTGTGGATTCGAGAGCATTGGACAAGGTTTTAGGATGAAGTCCCATATCCTTGTATGCTTTTGCGTACATGCGGCCCGGAACGACTATGGAGATGTACTGCTCAGGCATGGTCATATTGGAACCGAGGCAGGTGGCTTCGGTTAATGCGACCAAACCCTGCGGCGTTTTGACGCGCATGAGGAGCTTGTTGACAATGACTTCGAGTTGGCCTGTCTTTTCCATAATGCCGCCGAACATCATGGCAATGATGGTGAGGGAGATGGAGTACATCATGTTGCTCAGGCCGCCGGAGGAGAGAAGGTCGTCGATTGCAGCGACGCCGGTGTTGGACTCGAAGCCGCTGTATGCCACATTCAGTATGTCGCCAAAGCTGGAGCCCTGGAAGATTGGCGCGAGGATAGCGCCGAGGATGATCCCCACGAAGATGCCTGGAATTGCCGGCATTTTTTTAGCGATCAAAACAATAACGGCGAGCGGCGGGATCAAAAGTACCGGTGAAATGGTGAAGGATGCTGCGAGGCCGTCTCTCATGGCGCTGATGGCGGTGAGGTCGACATCGGCACCACCGTAGCGCAAGCCGAGTACTGCGAAGAAAATGAGTGAAATGGCATACGCGATAATCGTTGGCTTCAGCATGAACTTGATGTGGGTGAAGACATCCGTGCCGGCCATGGCGGGCGCGAGGTTGGTCGTGTCGGAAAGCGGCGACATCTTATCGCCAAAGTAGGCGCCAGAGATGACCGCGCCAGCCGCGATTGGGGCCGGAATGCCAAGGCCTGTAGAAATGCCCATAAGTGCTATGCCGATGGTGCCTGCCGTACCCCAACTCGTACCAGTCGCCAGGGAAGTCACAGACGCTATAAGAAGTGTCGCGACAAGGAAGATCTTTGGAGACAGGATGCCGAGTCCGTAATAAATCATGGTCGGCACAACGCCGGAAAGGAGCCAGACGCCAATGAGAACGCCTATGATTGCGAGAATTATGATCGCTTGAAGTGCCTGGCGGATACCGTCAAACATGTACTGCTCAATATCGCTCCATTTGTGTCCGATCCGAAGTGCCATCAGTGTCGCGAAGGCGACGCCAATCAGCATTGGGATGTGTGGGTTTGCGCCATAGACCGCGATTCCGATCCCCATTGTGGCGATCAGCAGAGCAAAGGTAATTATGGCTTCGTAAAGATAAGGCATTCTGGCTTTCATTTTAGTCCTCCTTTAGATTCGATACTATACTAATAAGCAAGTGTCGTGCCAACTAAAGGAATGGGCATTTTCAAGTGTTTTATGAGGTGTATCAGACGCATAATGAAATAAATTTCTAAATATTTTGAAATTTATTTCAAAACAGAAAAGGGGAAGGATCTGCAAGCAGCGTCGACATGACGCTTTAGGCAGATCCTTCTCCCGGTATTTAAATTATAAATGATGGCGGGGTGGAAATAGTCAGCTTAACGATTTTTAAGTCGAATATAAGGCTGTGGCTCAAGAATGTTCTTGTAAGCCGGACGAATGATTTTGGTGTCGCTGACGATTTGCTCAATGCGGTGTGCGCACCATCCAGCAACCCTTGCTACGGCGAACAGCGGCGTGTAGAGATCTGCTGGAATATTCAGCATTTCATAGACAAAGCCAGAATAAAGATCGACATTCGCCGCGATTGCGACATCCTGTCCCTTCATTTCTTTAAAGAGGTCTTTAGTCAGCGCTTCAATATTGGAGAAAAGCTCAAATTCTTTCATGGCATTTTTTTCGAGAGCCAGTTCGAAGGCTTTCTTCTTTAATAAGACTGCTCTTGGATCCGACAGGGTGTAAACCGCGTGGCCCATGCCGTAGATCAGGCCTTGGCCATCAAAAGCTTGCTTTTTCAGGATTTTTTTCAGGTAAGTCTTGAGTTGATCGACGTCACTCCAGTCCTCGACGTTCGCTTTAATGTCTGCAACCATTTCGATGACCATTTTGTTGGCACCGCCGTGTTTAGGTCCTTTTAGAGAACCAATAGCCGCTGCCAGAGCCGAATAAGTATCCGTGCCGGAAGAGGATACCACGTGCGTCGCGAAAGCCGAGTTGTTGCCGCCGCCGTGATCCGCATGCAGTGCGAGGAGCAGGTCGAGAGTTTCGGCTTCGGTTCTGGAATAGCGGTTGTCGCTGCGAATCATGTGAAGGACGTTTTCCGCCGTGCCGACACCTCTGCGTGGCGCGTGGATAAACAGGGATTTACCGTCAATGTAATGTGCTTTCGCCTGATAACCATAGGAGATGATGGTCGGGAAGCGGGCGATCATCTGGATGCTTTGTCTCAGGACGTTCTCAATGCTCGTGTTGTCAGGATCGTCGTCGTGAGAATAGAGAACCAGGACGCTGCGCATCAGTTTGTTCATGATGTCCTTGCTTGGGATCTTCAGGATCATGCTCTCGGTGTAGCCGGGCGGTAACGCTCTGTAGTCATCAAGCAGTGCGTTGAAGTCTGCCAGCTCGCTCTGGGTTGGAAGTTTTCCGAACAACAGCAGAAAGACGGATTCTTCAAAGCCTCTGCGTTTTTCCTGCTGGAATCCCTCTACCAAGTCGCGAATGTCGATGCCGCGGTAGGAAAGTCGGCCTTCATCCGGTATTTTGACGCCGTCTACAAGCTTGTATCCGTAGACATCCGCAATTCGGGTCAAACCGACGAGGACCCCTGTGCCGTTGGCATTTCTGAGACCGCGCTTAACGTCATATTGTTCGTAGACCTCACCGGCAGTCACATTGTTGTCGTACGCCATTTGGGTCAGGTGGTCGAAGTATTCTGTGAAATCAGTGGCCAGACACATGGTGCACCTCCGTTCTGTATATGGGTTCTTCATAGTATTAGGGCTTAGCCGATGGTCAATGCAGTTTCAAAGCCAATCCTGGCCGAAGTTTTGTGACAGCCTGCATCAAAGTACATGGCGGCTTCGTAAAATTCTTCAGTCGAGCGATTGTAAATCATCCAGGCGTTAGGCTTTAATGCTGCTTCGAGCTGCTCCAGATATAACGTGTCGTAAAGCGAAATTTTGTCGAAGTCGTCAGTGTTGGTGAATTCCAGCGGCAGAATGCCAGCATTAAGTAATTGTTGTCTGAACGACGTGTTGTAGGATTTCGCGATCACCGCTTTAACGCCCTTACAATTGTCAGAAAGTAATGTTCCCGCAGCGTTTTCTGAAGCGCCGCATTGACTGCCAGCAACCACCACGCTGGTACGTAGGTAGGACGCTCTTTGGTAAAAGTGTGGGTCGAAGTTGAAACTGTCATCAGAGACCAGGCTGACGGTCAAATTAAGGTTTAAGCCGACGTTCGCATTGAGGTCGGTGAGCAGTGATTCGGGGTGACACTGCAAGTTGGAATTCTGATTGGGGGAGTAGACGCCCTTTAAATTGGTGTTGCTGATCTTTTTGCAAGAATATATTTTTTTCACTGCAATTGTCACTCCTTTTCTGCTTTATTGTATACGATTATACGATTGAAGAGGGGCGTTGTCAACAGTGAAAATAGATAAATATACTGTTTTTATTTATGAACAAGAATTGGTTTTCTTTGACAATGCAAAAACCCTGAAAATGGCTTTATATATAGGTCATGAGATTTTATATAATATTTTATGTTAAACAAAAAATTGAGAATATCGATATTTATTTTATCTTTGTATGGATATATATACAATTTCTAAAAATCGTCACAGCTCAGAAGTGATGCAAGTCGAACGTGAATTAAATTCATTTAAAACTTGCAGAACTACGGAAAGTCGTGAACTTGAAAAAATTTTGTATGTATTTGGAAAACATGCTAACATAGTGAATAAGATAAACGGAGATATTCGCAGTGGCTCTCATTGAAGCTACATTCTATAAAGGTCGGTGACACTATGAGCAAAAGAGATCTATTTTTGGCTGTGCTGTTAGTCGTTGTTTGGGGCGCTAATTTTACCGTGATCAAGCTGGGACTGACAGGAGTACCTTCGCTGGTTCTGGCGGCATCCAGATTCTTTATTGTTTCAGCGACCGCAATATTTTTTGTAAAAAAACCTAAGCTCCAGTGGGGATATATAATTGCATATGGTTTAACGCTGGGTGTAGGGCAGTTTGGACTTCTGTTTTATGCCATAGAAATTGGAATGCCCGCAGGCATAGCCTCCATAGTTCTTCAAACGCAGCCTTTCTTTACAGTGCTCCTGGCGGCGGTACTCTTAGGGGAGGCGGTTAAGCGTCAGCAGGTCGTCGGACTGTTCATCATGGCAGCGGGCCTGATCCTCATCAGTGGTGCCTATAAGGCCGGGGGGCTTTCCTCCGTGCCTATGGTACCGTTTATTCTCACCATTTCAGCGGCTTTGTTTTGGTCGATTTCCAACATAGTGCTTCGATTTGCGACCAGAGATGCCCAGAAACATGGTGAAAAGATCGACATGTTGGGACTGGTGGTCTGGTCCAGCCTTGTACCGCCCATTCCTCTGATGGCGCTTGCCTTCCTTGTGGATTCACCTCAAGAGATCTTGTTCGCGCTGTCGAACCTCAAAGGGATCTCGGTGTTTTCTGCGCTTTACCTGGCGTTTCTGGCAACTTTGTTTGGTTATGGTGTTTGGACCATGCTGTTTGACAAATATCCAACGGGTAAGGTGGCGCCTTTGTCCCTGCTTGTACCGGTGACCGGTCTTTTCACCGCCCAGGCAGTCCTGGGGGAAAAGCTGACTTCCGTTCAATGGGTGGGGTGCTTGGTTATAATAGCAGGTCTGTTGATTTCAAATTTTGGGATCCCGCGGTTGAAGATGGTGAAGTGAGGGAGAGAAACTCGGTGTCAGCGGCTTGCGCCTATCGACCCCGAGTTTCTTCAAACCCCAGATTCATAAATACAAAAAACCCCGCCTGGCATGTCAGACGGGGTTTTTTGAACCGTTTTTATTCTCTCTTCAGCCTTACATTATGATAATAATGCCTCGCATAAGAGGTGAAGGCAGACAGTTTGGAAGCAATTGCGACGACGAGCGCAGCCATGGTGTACCAGGTTCCGGGCTGAACAATCATCAGGAATACCGCCAGTGAAAACAGGATGGTGGCCAGCTTCCCAAATTTATTGGCTGGGATGACCGACTTTTCCTTTCTGAAGTACATAATGAGTCCACCGGTGATCATGAACAGCTCTTTGACGAGCATGATGGCCATAGCCCATAACGGCATGATGCCATCCAAGGTAAGGCAGATCAGCGCAGTCAGCAGCATGAGCTTGTCAGCGAGAGGATCGAGAACCGTACCGACCACAGAAACGAGGTTGTACCTTCGGGCTATCGCGCCATCCAGGACATCTGTCACGCCAGCGAGGATAAAAATAGCCAGGGCATAAAAATGCGCATTTGGAGCCTCAGAAAAATAAAGGATAGCGAAGACAGGCACGAGGAACAAGCGGATCACGGTCAAAATATTAGGAATGTGCTTCATACGCTTCACCTCCTCTGATTATTTAGTCTATCTATACCTCAATATTGGAAGTTTAAGCAATTTCGTGGGGGGCATGGAGGCTCAGCAGTGACGCCAGCTCGTATACAGGACTGAGATGAGATCACCTTCTGATTCTTGTAAGTCGTTTCAAAACAAGTTAACATAGAATTGAATGGAAAAGACCAGTTTACCAATAGAATGGGGGCTGCTGATTGAATAAATCTGTCGAGTATCTGCTTTATTTCACCTTATATACCGTTTTGCTGCTGTGGTTCGGAAAAAGCGGCATCAAAAAAACAAGAAATCTGAGAGATTTTTTTCTGGCAGGCAACAGTCTGGGTCTCTGGGCCTCTGTCTTCACCTTTACGGCAACCTGGTTCAGCGCTGCCTCCATGCAGGGTTTGACCGGTTCGATCTTTGCCTACGGATTATCCAGCGTCTGGTACTCAGTCATCCCCTGGTATCTGGGCACCATTTTTCTTTACTTCCTGGTGCCGAGACTGAGACGTCACGACATCATGACCTTGCCGGAATATTTTAGAATTCGCTATAAGAGCGTTGCGCTGCAAAGGCTGGGTGGCCTGGTCATAGTTTTCGCGTTCACTTTGTACATGACCATACAGATCCGCGGTTTTGGCGTCGTCATGAGCGAACTGCTGGACATTCACTATACATTGGCGACGCTCCTGGTGTTCATGTTCATTATTTATACGACCTTTGGCGGACTGTTTTCAGTGGCCAGAACGGATGGCCTCAATTTCATCCTCATCTTTTTCGGCGTAGTTTTTTCTGCGGGGCTGGTCCTGAACGCGACAGGCGGACTCGGCCAGATCCTCGAACAAGTCGCGCTGATTGGCACCACGCCGTTTGTAACAGCGGGTCAGACGGTGCCGGGGACTATGCTGAACTCTTTTTCCGCAGACGCCTACCCAACCCTCATGATCCTGACAGGATTTGTAGGCTGGGGACTGGGCTTTGCGGCTAACCCTCAATATGCCATCCGCATTTTGGCGGCTAAGGACCAAAAAACGGCTTACAAAATGATAACTTATTCTTTGATCTTTTTGACTATACTCTATGTCTACCTGATCATCATAGGTCTCGGATCCAGGGTGCTGCAGCCAACGATCCAAAGCATCAACTCGGTGGATGAGGTCTTTCCCTACATGATCAATTACGCGCTCTTCAGCCGTCTCAGCGGGATTGTGCTGATTGGCATGGCGGCGGCGGCGGTCTCCACGGCAAACTCTCAATTTTTGATTTTGGCAAGCGGTTTCACCTACGATCTCTTCGGGTATACCGTTGACACAAAGTTGGATGACGAAAAAATGATCACTAAAAATAGAATTTTTGTCCTGGCAGCCGGTACGGTATCCCTCATTATGTCTATTAATCCACCCAGCAGTTTGCTGAATTTTGGAGGGTATGTCTATGGTCTGTTCGCAGTGGCATTCCTGTTTCCGTTTTATGGCGGACTCTTCTGGAAGAAAGCAAATCGCAAAGGGGCTCTTTTTTCTGCTTATGGCGGTGTGCTGACCATGACCGTAGCGGCGGTGCTGGATCGAGGACTGTATGGTACGCCGGGGCATCTGATCCATCCTGCGTTCCCAGGCGTCATTGTGGCCGCACTCCTCTTCTTTGGCGTTAGCCTGTTTTCCAAGGGGGATGCGTCATGATCAAAATGGACATTGAAAACAAGATCCTGATTCCCTTTATGGTGCTGATCGCGTTTTCCATTGCGGTGCTGGGGCTGATTTCTTACTGGAATGGCTACCGCCTGCTTCTCAACAATCAGCGGTACGAACAGGCTCAGACGGTGTCGGAAGTGGTGTACCATCTGAGCGGGGTCGACTTTGACAATGAAGCTGAGGTGCGGGAAGCGGTGGGGTATTTGTCGGGGTACCATCGGCAGGGGCTTTATGTCTTTGAGGGGGATCAGGCGCTGATCAACCATTTGCCGGAGGATTCCGAAAAGCTTGTGCCGATGGTCATCAGAGCCCACATTGATCCGAACTTAAACCAAGGGGTTTTCGAAGACGACGCGCTGTTGATCTCCTACGCGCGCGTTGCGCGGTCGGGTTGGACGGTGGCCGTCGCAGGGGAGAAGAAAATTCTCGCCGGGGAGCTCATAGATGCCCAGAAATATTCCATACTGGTCGCGATCATTTCTCTCATTTTGTCCATGCAGGCGACCATTTTGATCGCTCACCACCTGTCGCGGCCGGTGCGGTACCTGGCCGAGCAGTGCAACCAGATGTCTGCGGGAGATCTGGAGACGCAGCTCGAGATGGACCGCCAGGATGAGATTGGTGTCCTGGCGCAGTCGTTCAATCAGATGATTCGAAGACTTCAGGACAACGCAAAAAAACTATTGGAAGCCAAGCAATTCAATGAGGATATCCTGAGAAGTCTGACGACAGGGGTTCTGGTTATGGATCAGGAGGGCTTGGTGCTGAATCAGAACGAGGCAGCGCAGAGACTGTTGAGTCCTTCGCTAAGCGAGCAGGGCACCGACAAGACATTTGTGACACTCCTAAGAGAACAGCTGGAAGACTTGCTTAAGCTATCCCGGACCATTGACCAAGTGTACGTGCTGCAGGAGGCGGCCAGCGATGATAAACGCTATTTCGCAACGTCAGCTGCACCGCTGACCAACAGTCAGGGGACGACTACCGGCGCTATTTTCAGCTTCAACGATATTACTGAGAGGAAGCGGCTGGAGATGCGGATGGAGCGGGTTAATCGCATGGCTTATACAGGGCAGCTGGCGTCGGGTCTCGCTCACGAAATCAGAAATCCGCTGGCGGGCATGAAAACCAGTATTCAGGTGCTGAAGCGGCGTTTGGTGACAGCTGAGGAAGACCGAAACGGCGCGCTGTTTGATAATGTCGTCCATGAGATTGACCGGATGAACAAGTTGGTATCTGAGCTGCTGGATTTTGCGAAGCCTCATTTTCCGGATCTGCGGAGGATTGAATTGAATGCGGTGCTCGAGAGAACTCTGGCGCTGATCACACCAGCGGCGGAAGAACATCAGATTGATCTCGTCTATATACAGGGGGCTGAGCCGGTTGAAATCAAAGCAGATGAAAATCAGACGGAACAGATCTTGCTGAACGTCATATCCAACGCTATCAATGCCTCCTCCTCCAGCGACCGGATTGTCATAAGGATTGAGCCGAGGCCTTCTGAATTTGAAAAATCCGTTCAAGTCATAGTGCAGGATGAAGGAAAAGGCATTGCGGAAGAGGATCTCGACAAGGTGTTCGATCCTTTCTTCACGACTCACGCCACAGGTACGGGCCTGGGCTTGTCGGTTGTTCAAAAGCTCATGACAGATCTGGGCGGGGAGATTCAAATGGTCAGCAAAGAAGGGGCTGGGACAACGGTGATACTCAAGTTCCCAGCACCTTAGATAAGGAGGCGGTTAGATGATTTACCGCATTTTAGTTGTCGATGACGAAAAGTCACTCAGTCATTCATTATGTGAAGGACTGGGAGATTTGGGATATCAGACACAGTCGGCTGCAAACGCTGCAGAGGCTGTCAAACAAATGGCCGCCTTTAAACCTCATATTGCGCTTTTAGACCTCAGACTCGGCAAGGACAACGGACTTGAGCTGCTGCCGGAACTTAAGAAAATAGATCCTGATTTGGTAGCCTTTATGATGACGGCTTATGGAGATGTCAAAACAGCGGTTGCAGCGATTAAAGCCGGCGCGTTTGATTATCTTCACAAGCCCTTTGAGTTTGACGAACTGGATATCCTCATACAAAAGGGGATTGAGCACCTCAAGGCTATGAATCGTCTGACGCTCTATGAAGATGAAAAGCTGCACCGCGGAAAATATATGATTGGTGAGCATGAACTCCTGAAGGCGGTCATTCACAGAGTAGAGGTCGTAGCGCCCAGTGAGCGGACTACTGTTTTGATTCAAGGGGAGACGGGAACTGGCAAGGAGTTGGTAGCGGAAGCGATCCACCGACTGTCACCCAGATCAGCGCTGCCGTTTGTGAAGATCAATTGTGGGGCTATTCCCCAAAACCTTATGGAAAGCGAACTGTTTGGATTTGAAAAGAATGCCTTTACTGGTGCTGCCGCGAGAAAGAAAGGGCTGTTGGAACTGGCGGACGGCGGTACTGTCTTTCTGGATGAAATAGGTGAGCTCCCCCTTGAGCTTCAGTCAAAACTGCTCAGATTTTTAGAGGACCATAAATTTAAACGTGTTGGCGGTCTGGAAGATCTCGAGGTGGATGTGCGTGTCCTCGCCGCTACGAATAGGGACTTGAAACAGGCTATTGAGGAGAAGTATTTCAGGGAGGACCTTTACTACAGGCTGCATGTGTTTCCAATTCAATTGCCGCCGCTGAGGCACAGAGGAGAGGATATACTTCTGCTGACTCAATTTTTCTTTGAGAATGAGGCGAAGAAACATCAGCGCCCGGTACCTGAATTGACAGAAGAAGCTAAAAGGTGCATGCTGACCTATCGATGGCCGGGGAACGTGCGGGAACTTAAAAATGTCGTTGAAAGGACAATTTTGCTGTATCCTCAGCAGCGTCTCGAGCCAATCCATTTGCCGCCTGAGATTTCGAAGCTGAGGCTTGTGGAAGGTGAGGAAATTCAAACTGCAGCCTCAAATAAATATGAGGTCCTGCTTGCAAGACTGACCAGTGGCGCTTTTTCACTGGAAGACGAGGTTAGTTTCATGGAGCGGCAGTATATTGAAGTGGCGCTGGCACTCAGCAATCAACAAATTTCAAAAGCAGCGGACCTTTTAGGCATCAGCCGGTTTGCGCTGAAGCGGAAGCTGGAAAAAGGGTAATGACGAGATGAATGACGAGCGATTTCGCACCTTGTGCGAAATCGCTCGTTCTATATGTGCGAAATCGAACAATTTGACTAACAATTTTGAATACTCAATCTTGAGAAGGTTGAAAATTCGACGTTTGCATTTTTGGCATCAAAATTGCTTTATAATTTGGCAGGAGGTGAGGCAAATGTTCAAAGTGGATTTGAACAGTGACTTGGGCGAAAGCTTTGGCAGTTATACCATCGGCATGGATCACGCAATTATTCCTTATGTTTCTTCTGTTAATATTGCTTGTGGTTGGCACGCCGGGGACCCGCTGGTAATGGCGGAGACGGTCAAGTCGGCAATGGAAAACGGTGCCGGACTCGGTGCGCACCCGGGTTACCCGGACTTAATGGGCTTCGGCCGCAGAAATTTGGCAGTTACACCGGCCGAGGTAAAGGCATATACCCTCTATCAATTAGGGGCCCTGCAGGCATTTGTCAAGGCGGCAAAAGGAAATTTACAGCACTTGAAACCCCATGGCGCCATGTACAATATGGCAGCGACAGACGCGAAACTTGCGCAGGCCATTGCGGAAGCCATGTATGAGGCAGCGCCGGAAGTCATTCTGTTAGGGCTCGCGAACAGCGAGATGATCAAAGCGGGTAAGGCCGTCGGACTCAAAGTCGCACAGGAGGTCTTCGCGGACCGCGCTTATCAGGCAAACGGCACCTTAGTGCCAAGGAGTCAGCCAGGCGCAGTCATTCATGATCCTGAGGAAGCCATCGCCAGGGTTGTGCGCATGGTCAAGCAGGGCGAAGTGACTGCAATCACAGGCGAAACTGTCGAAATGAAAGCAGATTCCATATGCGTCCACGGGGACAACCCGGAAGCCGTCGAATTTGTTAAGCGCATTCGTTCGACGCTGGAAAGTGAAGGCGTTACAGTGACTGCTTTAAGAAACGTGATAGGATAGACCGTTAGATCAAATAAGACAATTAGGGAGGATTCACATGGCTGATGTTAAAGCAACAACTAAAAAGGTCATTAAATCTGGAAGTTCCAGCGCTATTTTGGGTGCAGCATTTATCATGGCAACTTCTGCAATTGGTCCCGGCTTTCTGACGCAAACCGCGAAATTTACGCAGGATTTTGGTGCCAGCTTTGCGTTCGTCATTCTGGTTTCTGTTATTTTGGATATTGGCGCTCAGATGAACGTATGGAGAATCATTGGCGTTTCAGGCTTAAGAGGTCAGGATATTGCGAATAAAGTACTGCCTGGTCTCGGCATTTTCGTCGCTGTTTTGGTCGCGCTGGGCGGTTTGGCGTTCAACATTGGCAACGTCGGTGGCGCAGCTCTTGGCCTTAACGTTTTATTCGGCATGGACTTGACGGTAGCGGCAATTATAAGCGGTATTTTAGGCATCGCGATCTTTCTTTCGAAAGATGCTGGATCGGTCATTGACCGCTTCGTTAAAATCCTCGGCGGCCTTATGATTGCTATTGTGGCCTATGTGGCATTCAGGACTCAGCCTCCGGTCGGCGAAGCTATTGTCCGAAGCGTCACACCTGAAAATCCAGGCGGTTTGGTTTTCCCAATTATCACACTCCTCGGCGGTACAGTGGGTGGTTACATAACTTTCGCAGGCGGTCACCGTCTCATTGATGCCGGTGTCACTGGCGTTGAGAATCTTGGTCAGATCACTCGCAGCTCTGTCACTGGCATTATCATCGCTTCCATTATGCGGATCTTCCTGTTCCTCGCAGTCCTCGGCGTTGTCAGCAAGGGCCTTGAGCTTGACGCGGCGAACCCTGCAGCTTCTGCGTTCCAGCACGGTGCAGGCATGATTGGCTACAAATTCTTTGGCGTGGTCCTCTGGTGCGCAGCGATTACTTCTGTCGTAGGCGCGGCTTACACATCGGTTTCCTTCCTCAAGACGTTGAATCCTTTTATCATGAAATACGAGAAGCAGTTCATTATTGCCTTTATCGTCGCGTCCACCATGATTATGGCAACGATCGGCAAACCGGCCAACTTGCTCGTCCTCGCAGGTTCCCTCAACGGATTGATTCTTCCAATAACCATCGGCACCATTCTCTTGGCGTCACGACGTAAAGATATTGTTGGCGATTACAAGCATCCAACCTGGATGATCGCATTCGGTATTGTGATTGTCGTCGTAGCAGGGTATGCTGGAATTACAGCACTGAAGAGCATCACCGCACTGTTTGGTTAGTTGTTTCTGTTTAAATGAATGGAGGTGAGGGTTTTTGGAAAATGAGCTCCGACTGGCGCCATCCGGCGATCTTGCCCTGGTGGCCAGCTTTGGGAATGAAATTTCCGAGGCGCTGAATACAAAGGTCAGAGGTCTGATGCTGGCCCTCGAAAAAGTCAAAGTGGACGGGATTGTCGAAATGACACCCACTTATTGCTCCTTGATGATTCACTATGATCCGCTGCGCATTGGGTATGACGCTTTGTGCGGGAAGGTTCGTGATACCTTGGGTGCGTTGGATGACATAGAGCTTCCTGAGCCGACAGTCATTGAAATTCCAACCCTCTACGGCGGAGACTATGGTCCCGACCTGGACTTTGTGGCAAAACACAACGGTTTGACGGTAGACGAGGTGATAAAGATTCACACTTCGGGGACCTACAGAATCTATATGCTCGGCTTTACCCCGGGATTCCCTTACTTGGGCGGCATGGATGAACGCATCGCAACGCCGCGGCTGGAAACGCCGCGGACCAAGATCGCCGGCGGCTCAGTGGGCATTGCGGGCGCTCAGACGGGGATTTATCCTATTGACAGTCCCGGTGGCTGGCAGATTATTGGACGCACCCCTGTGGCCCTATATGATCCCCTCAGCGACGAACCCATATTGTTGAAAGCGGGAGAGTCCATCCGCTTTGTTCCGATTGACCAGGCAACTTTTGACCGCATAAGCCGAGAGGCGCAGAACAAATCGAGAGAAGGGAGGGCGTAAGGATGTCGGAAGCACGTTTTATTGAAGTGATTAAGCCGGGCATGCTGACGCTCATCCAGGACCTCGGACGTTATGGCTACCAACAATTCGGGGTTCCTGTAGCGGGCGCCATGGACCAGTTTGCGGCGGCTGTGGCGAACCTTCTCGTGGGCAACGACAGGTCGGACGCTGTCCTTGAAATGATGATGATGGGTCCGGAGCTGAAACTGAACTTTGATGGCCAAATCGCTTTGACTGGGGCGGACTTGGGACCCAAAATCAATGGCGCACCTGTAGCTGCGTGGCAGACCTTGGCAGTAAGCTCGGGTGATGTTTTAAGCTTTGCCGGTTTGAAATCCGGCCTCAGAGGCTATCTGGCCGTCCGTGGCGGGATTGACACGCTTCCGGTCATGAATAGCCGCTCGACCTACACGAAAGCAGCGCTGGGCGGGTTTGAAGGCAGGGCGCTCAAGGCTGGAGATCAAGTGCCTGTGGGCGCTGAAGGGACCGGCACAGCGACCGTGCCCCTGGCGATTCCACAGGATCAGATTCCGGTTTATGGGGTTTCAAAAACCATTCGTGTCGTCCTGGGCCCACAGGATGATGCTTTTACGGAAGCTGGGCTTCAGACCTTTCTGGAAAATATCTATACCGTCACCAATGAATGCGACCGAATGGGCTACCGGCTGGAGGGTCCTTCCATAGACCACGTCAAAGGCGGCGATATAATATCTGATGGCATAGCCTTCGGCGCTGTTCAAGTCCCGGGTCACGGCAAACCCATCATTATGATGGCAGACCGCCAGACCACCGGGGGATACACAAAAATTGCTGGCGTCATTTCAGTGGATTTGCCGCTTTTAGCCCAATCTAAACCAGGTGATCAGATTCGCTTCAAGAGGGTCTCCCTGGAGGAAGCTCATGAGCTGCTGAAGGCCCGTAAGGATTTTTATGGTGAGATTCCAGAGATGACGGCGGCAATGCCAATAAATCTGGCTGAAGCACGAAACCCGATTTCACAAGACATCATCAGCACAAGGCTGTTCCGGCTGAATGTCGCTGGCGCCGTCTATGATGTGAAGGTTGAAGAGGTTAGGGTTTAATAAAAGCTTTGGGACGGGAATAATGAACGTGCAACGCTGAAATTGTTGCTAAATCATTACCGTCCGCGTCCCCAAATTGGTTTTTGTCCGCGTCACCAGATTTTCATCCAGAAAAGGAGGCGTTAAATTTTGATACCGCTTAAATCCGCAGCCCCTGCAGAAATGCGGCAAGCAATCCGAAATGGCGAATTTGTCAAACCGACTGCTGGTCTCTGTCCGGGTTACGCACAAGGCAATCTGGTCGTCCTGCCCAAGGATTTGGCTTACGACTTCCTGCTGTTCGCTCAGCGAAACCCTAAACCATGCCCAATCCTTGACGTTACAGAAGTAGGCAGCCGGGAGATGGCCATAGTTGCGCCAGGCTCCGACATTGCCCGTGATATTCCTAAATACCGGGTTTACGAAAACGGCGTTTACGTTCAGGAACTTGAAGACGTCTCCGGCATTTGGCGCGACGACTTTGTCGCCTTCCTCCTGGGCTGCAGCTTCAGCTTTGAAGCTGCCCTCATGCAGTCCAATATTGAAGTGCGCCACATCACTGCCGGCAGTAACGTGCCTATGTACATCACCAATATACAGTGCCGTCCTGCAGGCGTTTTTTCCGGACCAACGGTCGTCAGCATGCGGCCTATCCCCTATCACCAGGTCGTCAAAGCGGCACAGATTACAGCCCGCTTCCCAGCGGTTCACGGCGCCCCTGTTCACATTGGTGATCCAGCGCAAATTGGGATTAAGGACATTTCTAAGCCGGACTTTGGCGACGCTGTTGAAATCAAGCCCGGCGAAGTCCCGGTATTTTGGGCTTGCGGCGTCACGCCTCAAGCGGTAGCCATGCAGTCCAAGCCGCCAATTATGCTGACCCATGCCCCTGGCTATATGTTCATTACAGATCTTCAGGATCACGAGTTTGCAGCGTTTTAGGTTATTGTAAAAAGGCTTGAAGCAAGTGTTTATAATCAGTCTAAATAAAATGATCCAAAAATAAAACAAGCTGAAAGCTCACCATCAAGTGGCGGCTTTCAGCTTGTTTTTTTGAGCTTTTTTAAGTCGATCATGAAGATCCCAGATTGTTTACACATTAACAACCCATTCGATGATATAATATCTCCTAAATGAGTCTATAGAGGAGGCACCCACATGATCAAAGTCGTTTCCAAAAACTATGTACCAAATGAAAATATAGAAGCCTTCAAAGCCCTTGCCGCCAAGCTGACAGTTGAAACCGTCAAAGAAGAAGGCTGCATGGACTATGCGCTTTTTGAAGATGAGAATAATCCAAATATACTGGTGTTCGTTGAGACATGGGAAAGCAAAGCGCATCTTGAAGCCCATTTTCAGGCGCCGCATTTCAAATTGTACGTTCCGCAAATGGGCGAATTGAGGACAGACAAAGATCTGATGATCCTCAACCTGGCGTAATGGAGGTTGGAGCATTGAAAAAACTGCAAATCTTAAATTTGGGCGTCTGTGACTATCTGAGCGCCTATCAGATTCAGCTTGACCTGGTGGCTAGGCGCCAAAAGGGCGAGATTGACGACACGCTGATCCTCGTTGAACACCCGCCGGTCATCACTCTGGGCAAATCCGCTGAAGACAGCCATATTCTCTTTGCTGAGGATTACCTCAGGGAACAGGGTGTCGAAGTCCACCAGATCGAGCGCGGCGGAGACGTGACCTATCACGGTCCGGGTCAGATTGTCGGTTACCCTATCTTTGACATCAAGCACGGCGGCATAGGCATCCGCACCTTTGTTGAGAATCTGGAGCAGCTGTTTATCCGGCTCTTAAAAGAAGAGTTCGACATCCCGGCCGGCAAGGATCCTGTCCATACCGGTGTCTGGGTGAACGGCTGCAAAATTACGGCGATTGGCCTCGCGGTCAAGCGCGGGGTCACCATGCACGGCTTCGCCTTCAACGTCAATACCAACATGTCGCATTTTCAGCTGATTGTCCCTTGCGGCATTGCGGACCGAGGCGTGACCTCTCTGGAAATGCTGACGGGAGAAACACAGGATTACGCGCGCTCGACAGAACTGGTCGCGGACTATTTCTGCAAGGTGTTTGGTTATGAGGGCGTGACCCCCTGCAGCTATGAAGCGGGCGAGTTCAAAGTCGGATTGGAGACCAAATAGCCAATATTTTCAAAAATAAAAATAGCCAGCAGGCTCATTTTGCCTGCTGGCTATTACTCTCTATATGGTCACTGCCCAAACACCATCACCGCTACGCCGGTAACGGTCAACACAGCACCGAAGACTTCACGGAAGCTGACGCGTTCTTTGTAGAGGAAGATGGAAAACGGAATGACCATGATGGGCACCAGCGCCATGATGGTAGATGCAATGGCGGCTTTTGTCATCTGGACGGCGATCAACGAAAAGGAAACGCCCATGAAAGGCCCAAAGAACGCGCCCATTGTGATGAAGCCCATTGCTCCGGGATTCTTCAGCGCGACTTTCGCTTCTGACCAGCGGTTGCCAATGGCGTAGAGGACCAGGAAGCCCGCAAGACCAGCCATCAGACGAATCTGTGTTGCGGCAAGGGGACTGTAATCCGCGCCCATGCCCAGTTTGCTGAGAATAAGCCCGGAGGCCTGTCCAAAAGCCCCTATAAACGCATAAAGCAGCCCTCTGAGGGGCAGTGAAGTCAGCTTCTTTGCCTCCTGGTCTTCGCGACCTTTGCTCCTTAAAAAAACGACCAGCGCAATCCCCAGAAGGGTGATCAGCATGCCCAGAAAGCTCAGAAGCGTCAGCTTTTCACCAAAGATGACGAAGCCCATCAGTGCCGCGAAGATTGGGGAGCTGGCCATAATGACCATTGCGACCCGTACGCCAATCAAGAGGTAAGATTGGAAGAGGAACAGGTCCCCTAAAACGAAGCCAATCAGCCCGGAGATGGAGAGCCAAAGCCAGGTCGTGGGTGTTGCGTCCATCGGGATCAGCGTCCCTCGGGTTATGTAGTTGAAGACCGTCATCATCAGCAGGGCGATAATCAACCTCAGTAAATTGACGGCAAAAGATCCAACGCGCTTGCCGGCCTGCTCAAAGCTGATACCGGTCAGGGTCCAGCAAATGGCCGTCGCGAAGGCGGCGGATTCACCCAGAAAATTCATGTTGACGTGCTCCTTTAATAGAAGAATTGGCTGTATTAGCATCCTCTACCATTATAGAAATGATTTAGGGATTTGCCTACAACTTTTTTTGACGATGATTGAAGAAAGTGTGGAAGCAGGCATCAAAGGGCTGTAACCCTGGATTCCTGCTTCCACACTTTTTTTGTTTGGCTCACTCAATTGGCTATGGATCACTTGATTAATTTGGTAGGATGGCCGGCAATTTGCCATCTGAGGTCTTCTTTCAGATTGGCCATGGATTCCGGATCCACACTGTAATAGAATTCATGCTCAAGGGCCAGGGCACTCATGATGCCAACTATACTGAAGAACAGCATGCCGCCTTGAGGTGTCATGATGGTAAAGTCGAACAGGCTGTGGCCCAGCATAAGCATCAGCAGACCCGTCAGGAGCGGCGCGAGACGATTGCCGGCTTTTTTCAGGACGAAAGCCAGATGCAGGCTGTGGGACAGAATGATCGAGGAGACAATCAAACCGCCTACCCCCAGCATCACCGTCACGGAAAGCCAGAGATTGTGGGCGTGAATCTCGCCGGTCTGTCTGAAAAATCCGAGGAGACCCCAGCCAAAGACAGGCTTGAACTGTATCAGGTTAATAGCTTCAAGCCATAGAGCGGATCTCGAGTTGGTCAAATGGTTGACTTCGGGCATGATCAGCGCCAGGATCAGAAGGCCCGCAGAGGAAAGCAAGGCACTGAGACGCCCCAGCCGGCTGCCGCTGAAGAGGCCGTAGGCGATCAGGCCGAGCTCCAGGCCCAGTACAGCGCCTTTTGAGCCGGTGAGCAGCGTCGCAAGCAGATACAATAGACTGCCGGTTATGTAGGTCTTTCTCTTTTCGCCAGTGGAATGGCTGATCCAGAAAAGCCCAATCAGGAACAGTGCGGCGAACCAGTCGCCGGCAACGTTTGGATTGCCAAAAGTACTGTAGATTCTATAGGCGGTTCGCGTCGGTATATAGGTTGGGCTCCAAAAAATTTCAGAAATAAAAGTCAAGTCCATGAAAAAGGACAGAAACTTCTCCGCCAGTCCGAGGCCCGCCGCGATCAATCCCAGCCGCCATACTTTTTCCAGCAGCGCTTCAACCTGATGGGTACGTGTCACGGTGTTCTGCAGAAAAATGGTCCAACCCAGGTAAATCAAGATGCCGAAGGACACCAGAATTTCCCTGAGGGAATGGTTGTAGATCCCAGTCAGCAGCGCCCAGTTAAAAAGAAGAATTATGCCGATGGTCATAGGCGTCAGCCAAATCGTCATTTTCTTCCGGTAAGCAGCCATGGCCGCGCCAATGGCCGGGATCCAGGCTGTAAAAGGTGAAAATAATATAAGTGCAATCCAAGAACGGTCCATATCAACTTCTCCTGTCAAATGAATTCCCTTCAAGATTCTAGCACATCTGCGGGCTGAATCAAGTGGCATAGCCAAATTGTAATCAGTTGACGAGGCAATCTGATAAAAATGATAAACGGAAGCTGGTGTCTGACACCGACTTCCAAAACGGAAGCTGGTTTCTGACACCGACTTCCAAAACGGAAGCTGGTGTCTGACACCGCCTTCAATTCGGCAATATCACTATGTCAATTTCTGATCTGCAGATTCTGTCATGATGAATTTCGAAGGGAATGTGGTAAGATGGTAACAGCTGAACAAAACAAAAGGAGCGGTACGGTATGACATACAAAAGTGCATCACCTCACAACGCGCCGGCCTTCCTACTCCTTCACGGCTTTGGCGGCGGCCCCTGGGAAGTTGAACCCTTGGCGGAAGCTCTCAGAGCAAAAGGCTGTCTGGCTGCAGTGCCGACCCTACGCGGTTTATCCGGAAGCAGTCGAAGAGAGATGGGACATCACTCCCATGAGGATTGGATCCATGCCGCAGAGCAAGCCTACAAGGCTCTAAGAAGACAAACAGACAACATTGTCCTGGCGGGTTTTTCCACGGGAGGGCTGATCGCGGTGCATCTCGCCTTGAAATATCAACCGGCAGCACTTATTTTCATGAGCGTCCCCGTGAGACATTGGGATCTGAAGCGGGTGATGACCAATTTGGCGGAAGACTTTAAACACAAACGCGCTGACCATTTGCGCTATTATATGAAAAGCGCCGTCAAATTCCCGTTGAGAGCCCTGTTTGAATTTAAGCGCATTCAAATCCGGACGAAATCCAGGTTCGGTCAGCTGAGTTGCCCATGTCTCATTTTACAGGGTCTGGATGACGACACCGTCCACTGGAAAAGTGCAGAACGGATAAAAACCGGTATTCACAGCCAAAATCCCAAACCAGAAGTGACGCTTGAATATTTCGAACCAGCCGGCCATGTCTTGCTCCACGGTCCAGCCAGCCGTCAAGTCATCCTGCGAATATTGAAGTTCCTTCAGGATTCGTGTATTTTGTAAATAACAGTAGTCATAGATCTGAGTAACGGAAAAATCTGCTGCCTCTAAGATGTAGAATAATGCATAAGCAAAATTAAAAGCCAAAGGAGGAACCTGCCGTGAGCCCGAGCCGAAAACCAAAGCTCAGAACCTATCTCTTGTTAATGGCGGTCGTTGCCCTCTTTGGACAAATCTATTTCTACCCGTTTCAGTCTACCTTCAGGTTTTCTGCGGGTGTTTTGGCGCTAAGTCTGATTCTTCTCATACGTGAGGATATTTCTGAAATAGGCACAGCGGCTGTATCCGCTGGCGCCATTGTCGTGCTCAGAACCGCCATAAGGCTATATTTGACAGAGCTGCCGTTAGTGGATTTAGTCGCAGAAAACCTGCCGGCGGGGGTGTACTACCTTTCTTTTGGCGTTTTGGCAAAGGTACTCCGCCTGAGGTCCAGAAAAGAGCAGCCGTTTGTGACAATGGCAACCCTGGCTGTGGTGGACATTACCTGTAATCTCATAGAATCCATGCTTGGCGGAACGAATTTTTTGAATCTGAGTGTGCTGATCGTGACCATCGGCATAGCACGCAGTATTTTGGCTTATTTTGTCTATTTTCTGTACCGAAGCCAGGAGCTGCTGATCATGAAGCGGGAGCACCAGAAGCGTTACGCTCAGTTGAACGCGGTCATGGCCAACATTCAGGCGGAGTTGTTCTATCTGAAGAAGTCTATGGGAGAGATCGAAAGCGTCATGAGCCGCAGTCACGGCTTGTACGAGGCCCACAAGGACAATCCCGACGTGAGGGACGAAGCGCTGACCATTGCCCGGGACGTGCACGAGATCAAGAAGGATTATTACCGCGTGCTGAAGGGCTTTGAGAGCCTTGTCAAGAATTTTGAGAAGGACGGGGCCATGAGTCTGAAGGACATTGCGTCCATTATTGAGATCAACGCCCAGCGGATTCTGGAGGAGATGGGGAGTGCCATCACCTTCAGGCTTGAGGTGGGGAACTCAATCCAGGTTAAGCCCTACCACAGCGTGTTCACCATCCTCAACAACCTGATCGTGAACGCCATGGATGCCTGCGGCAAGGAAGGTGACATCATGGTGACCCTGGACGTCGACGCTGAAGCTGAGGTGGCGCGTTTTGTCGTGAGGGACACCGGTGAGGGCATTGAGGACTACTTGCTGCCGGTGCTTTTTACGCCGGGTTTCACGACGAAATATAACGAAGAGACTGGGGCGGCCTCTACGGGCATTGGGCTTTCCCATGTGAAAAATTTGCTGGATGCCCTGGGCGGGCGCATTGACATTGAAACAGAAGTGGGTAAGGGCACCGCATTCACTCTGACGATCCCACGTCAGGCACTGGAGGAATAAGTCATGTCGCATTCGAAAAACGAGATGTTTTCAGGGATGGGCGCTCAGAAGCAGGCGCCTCATACCTTTATGATCATTGACGACGATCCCAGCGTTCGGGTGATGCTGCGGCAGATCATCGAAAAAAACCAGCTGGGCAGGGTCGTGGCGGACCTGTCCTCCGGCACCCACGCCGCGGAGGAGATTGCCTTCTATCACCCGGACATGGTCCTGATCGACTATCTGCTCCCGGGTGTGGATGGTGTCGCCGTGATGGAGGCCGCGCTGCGGCAGGGCTATAAAGGCAAGTTCATCATGATTTCTCAAGTGGAAGATGAGCCGATGGTTTCAAAAGCCTACACCGCCGGTATAGTGTTCTTCATAGGCAAACCTGTCAACCGGATCGAGGTGATCAACGTCATCCGGGGCGTGGCTCACAACCTCGAGCTCGAGCGCTCCATGTCGCTGATTCAGAATGCCCTTCAGTTTGTGGGGCGCACCCAGCCTCAGGTAGCTGCGCAGCCACAGGATGCGAATGCGAGGCTTACCGCCATTTATTCAGACCTCGGAATTGTAGGGGACAGCGGCTGCAAGGACTTGACCCGGCTGATCCTGCGGATCAGCCAGTCCTCGGCGGCTGGAACCTATCAGCTTCAGGAAGTCTATAAAGAGATTGCGGAAGCGGAGTTGGGAACGGGTCTTGAGGGCAGCGCAGTCAACACCCGGGCGGTGGAGCAGCGGATTCGCAGGACCATTCAGAAAGCCTTGGCCAATTTGGCGGCGCTGGGTCAGGAGGATCCTTACAATGCCAAGTTTACGGAATATGGCACCCTTCTCTTTGATTTCCCTCAGGTCAGACAGGAAATGAAATATCTCGATGGACTGACCAAGGAGCGGGGGAAGGTCAGCATCAAGAAGTTTGTGGAAGGGGTTATTTCGAAGCTTGGGGGATAGCCGGGAAGATCAAAAAATGACCAGACATAGTCGCGGCGCGGCTATGTCTGGTCATTTTCTTTATTGATCTACTTAACATTTCCAATTTTAATTCGATATAACACTAGTAAGGCTAATCTAGTGATAGACAAACTTCGACAAAGTGTGAACAGTATTATCAAAACTATAAAAATATATAAATATTTTTATATAATAACCATAATAAAAGTTTTCCAATAACGAACTGAGGTGACCTGCGTGGATCAGTCTTCAACAACACAGTATGATTACCATATTGGTTTTTGCGAACTCATTGATTTATTTCCGAGCGGCCTCTACGTCATCAGGGATGAAGTCATCATAGACTGCAACCAAACCGCCCTCGAGATGTTCGGCTTCAGTGACAAATCGGAGATCCTCGGAAAGAAACCCTACGAGCTGTCACCTGAACTTCAACATGACGGATCACCCTCTGTCACGCTAGGAAAGCGACTGGTTGAAAATGCTTTATTCAGCAGTGGACACAGCTCCTTCCACTGGATCCACAGGCGTAAAAATAATGAAAATTTTCTCTCTTCCATAAATTTGTATAACATCAAAGGCATCCTGTTTGCGGTGATCACCGATCTCCATGAAATCGATCATCTGAAAAAACAGATCAAGTACAAGGACGACATGTACCGCCTCATGTTTGAAAACCACAACAGCGCTATGCTGATCATAGACCCGGAAACAGGCAAAATCCTTGAATCCAACGCTGCGGCCAGCAGTTTTTATGGGTATGGTGATCAAGAGCTTTCTAACCTGTATATACAAAATATCAACATTTTGAGTGATCTCGAAATCAAGGAGGAAATGAGCAAAGCCAAGTCTGAAAAGCGCAATTATTTTCTTTTTACGCATAAGCTGGCAAGCGGGGCGTTAAAAGAGGTTGAAGTTCATAGTTTTCCTATCGCGACTGAAAATGGCAAGCTTCTCTTTTCCATAGTCCACGATATTTCCGAAAAAGTCGAGCAGCGCTTAATGTTCGATACCTTGTTCAACGACTCTCCCTATGCAGTGGTCATCTTAGGTAAAGACAAGTTATTTTTGAACACGAACAGAAGCTTTTGTGAGATGTTTCAGTATTCGCCGGAAGAGGTCATTCGCGCTTCAGCAGAGGCGTTATTGTCACCGGATGGTAAAAAAGGACAAATTGAAGAGCATATCAATCACGTCTTCAACGGCAACATTATCAAAACAGAAGGTACGAGACGAAGGAAGGATGGCACTCTCATTGATGTGGAAATCTTCTGCTATCCCATCCTGAGCCATAAAAGTGTCATTGGTGCTTATTTAATTTATATTGATATCTCAGAGAGAAAAAACCAGGAGCGACAGCTGAAAGTCTTCAAAAAAGTGCTGGAATCCAGCTCTGAGGGCTTTGTCATCACGGATCCTCAGACCCGCATTCAGTGGTGCAATACCGCCTTCAGCAATATTACCGGTTATGGGTTCGATGAGGTTCGAAATCAAAAAATAAATTTTCGTCGATCTGAAGTCCATGATGCTGCCTTCTACGAAATATTTTGGGAAGCGCTCAATCATGGCGGAAAGTGGACGGGTGAAATTTGGAACAAGAACAAGCATGGGGACGTTTATCCGGAATGGCTCAGAGTGGAACATCTTCTGGATCATAGCGGTGAGATCGCCCATTATGTAGGCGCTTTCAGAGATATGTCAGAGAAGGTCAAGCAGGATCAGTTCATTGCAGACCTTGAACAGAAGGACCTATTGACGGGTCTTTACAATCAGCGTTATTTTTTGAAATTTGTAGAGTCCCTGATTTCAAAGAGCAGTGGAGATCAGAATCGATTTGCCATTGCTTACATGCACCTCAACCGGTTCAAGGAAATCAATGATTCCCTTGGCAGGGACATAGGTGACGAGATCCTCGTGCAAACTACTGACCGCATCAAGCAGGTGCTGGGAGAACGGGCACTGTTTTCCAGATTCTACGAAGAACAGTTTGTTCTACTTCTCGAGAATTTTCGCGATAAAGAGGCCTTGGATCATGTCTGCAGCTCAATTAAGACTGCCGTAGATGAACCTTTGAAAATCCAAAATCTTCAGCTCTACGTTTCCTCTCGCCTTGGGATAGCCCTTTACCCGGAGCATGGCACAGACGGTGAAACCTTGATCAGAAATGCAGATCTCGCCATGCACAAGGCGAAACTGGCGTCGAAATATCACGGGTGTGTCTGCTTTACAGAAAGTATGGCGACTGAAATTCATGAGCGGTTCTCCATGACGAACGATCTGGTGCTGGCCGCCAGCAGAGAGGAGCTCTTTTTGGAGTATCAGCCTATTGTGCATCTTGGGACGAAGGAGACCATCGGCCTGGAAGCCTTGATCAGGTGGCGGCATCCAAAGCTTGGCCTTCTGTCGCCTGTCAAGTTTATCCCAATCGCAGAGCAGACTGGCTTGATCATTGAGATTGGACTTTGGGTCGCAGAGGAAGTGTGCCGTCAGCTCAAAGCGTGGCACCGCAGTGGCTTCACGCCTGTGCCGGTTTCCATCAACGTGTCGGCCATACAGCTGGAACAGCTGGATTTTGCGGACCGGATCGCCAGGATCGTTCAGGACAGCGGCGTAGAATCGAGCCTGATCAAACTCGAAATCACTGAAAGCGTCAGTCTCGGAGATGTGGAGGTCGTTCTTGGCAACCTGGCGAAACTGAAATCCCGCGGCTTTGAGATTTCCCTGGACGATTTTGGGACGGGCTACTCTTCCTTCAGCAGCATTGAAGAGCTTCGGGTTGACCTGATCAAAATTGACAGGAGCTTTATCATGATGCTGGACCGCGACGCGAAAAACGTCGGCATGATCAACTCTGCCCTGATCCTCGGGCGCTCCTTTGGGCTGAAAACAGTGGCTGAAGGGATTGAGACGGAGGCGCAGCTGGCTATATTACAAGGCTTAAAGTGTGACTATGGTCAGGGGTATTTTTTCAGCAGGCCGGTGTCGCCAAAGTGCGTTCAAACCTATTTGAAGCGCCGGATGGGTGAGTTGGTACAATAATCTCAACAGTAAATGAAATGTACAGTAGTTTGACTTCCCCGCTTGGGAAACCTCGGCAGAATTTGTTGGATAGCGTCTTGGTGGCTGTCTATAAGGATTTTGCCGATGGTCACTCAAGTGGGGTTGTTTCACGTTTGAACTTATTACATTTAAAGACTTGATTGAACTTTAATGGAAAAATTGGAAAAGGGGCTATACCATGCAGGCAGATCTACAGTCAAACCACAATCGAAAACGCACTATGCCCATAAGAACACTCATCATACTTGCTTACGCAGTCAGCGCTCTGATTGGGATCTTATCAGCCGGGGCGGTCATCTTAACAAACTGGAAAAGTTCCATTGATTCAACCGTTGTGGAGATGGCGAATGAAACCAATAGGGATATTATCGAGGAAATAGAAACTTTCATTCAGGTACCCAAGCATATGGTGGAGGTCAACCTGGGACTGCTTGAGCAGGGCATCATTGACATGGAGGAGCCTGTTCTCAGAGAAAAGTTCTTCGTCAATGCATTGGGCAGTCATGAAGGAGATGCAGTCTACAGCTTCAGCTTTGGGTCGGTGACCGGGGACTACTATGGTGCCAGACGAAGTGAGGATGGCGCGATTCAGATCATGAGAAATAATGCTTCAACGGACGGTCATTCCTGGTATTACGCGGTCAACGACGACTTAACGGCAGGGGATCTGATGGTGGAGGCCGGAAAGTTTGACGCAAGGACTCGTGCGTGGTACATAGCGGCGGCAGAGACAGGGGCGCTGGCTTATTCCGGCATTTACAAACATTTTGTCCTGAATGATTTGACTATTTCGGCTGCGGCGCCGCTCTATGATCAGGCTGGGAAGCTGCAAGGCGTCCTGGGCGCTCACACGACACTTGAGTCTACCAATGCGGCGATGCGTGAAATAACGGGCAGAAAAAACGCGTTATCCGTGATCGTGGAAAAAGATACCGGTTTTCTGGTGGCAAATGGTTTAGGCAAGGATAATTACACGCTGGACGCGGAGGGGAAATTTCAAAGACTTTCGATTAAAGACTTTGACAATCCGTTGATGCTGCAGGCTTACGAGCATTTTATGCGCAGCGGGGAAACGTCGTTGATCAACGATCAGGAAAGTGAGCGTCACTTCACTGAAATTGCAGAGTTTAAACAAAGCGGCATTCGCTGGCTGGTGATTACCTCTGTGCCGGAGGGGGTTCTCGCGACAGGCTACCAAAAGAGCTTTGAGGCTTCGATCTTACTGAGCCTTCTTGTTCTTTTGTTGTTTATACTATTCTTTTTAAGGCTCTCCCAAAAATTATTCGGACCTATAACCTCATTGCTGGAGACCCAGGAAAGGTTTTCAGCGGGCGATTTAACCCAAAGAGCACCTATTGTCAGAAATGACGAGGTGGGAAAACTTGCCGCCTCATTCAATAAAATGGCGGAGATAATTAATTCTCAAGTTTATGGTTTGGAGCGTGAGGTCGCCGCGCGAACAGAAGACCTTCGCGAGCGCAACGCAGCCCTTGAGGAGCATAAAGACCGGCTCAAGCTGATCCTAGACTCTACTGTGGAAGCGATCTGCGGCCTGGATACTTTGGGGCGCTGTACGTTTATCAATGACAGTGGGGTTCAGATGCTGGGTTACGACAGGCCCTCTGAACTGGTCGGCAGGCATTTGCATCAGGCTGTTCATCACAGCATGCGGGATGGGACGCCTATTCTTGACGAGGAATGCAAGATCTATCAGGCCTCCACTAAGGGTGTCGGCGCACATGTGTCAGATGAGGTTTTTTGGAGAAAAGACGGTACCTGCTTTGATGTGGAGTATCATTCCTATCCTCAAATTTTTGAGGGCGTCGTTGTTGGCACCGTGGTCACCTTCATGGACAACACCGAGCGAAAGAAAATGCAGCAGATGATTTACAATGAAAAGGAGCAGTTTAAAACCACTTTGTTGTCAGTTGGTGACGGCGTCATCTCAACAGATCATCATGGCAGAGTTCAGGTCATGAATCCCATTGCGGAAGCACTGACAGGCTGGACCCAGGAAGAGGCTTTTGGAAAGCCTTTTGAAGAGGTCTTCCATATCATTAACGAGTTCACCAGAGAGCGCTGCGAAAATCCGGTGGCGCGAGTGCTTGAGATCGGTGAAATCATTGAGCTGGCGAACCATACCATCCTGATTGCGAAGGATGGCAGAGAGGTTGCCATTGAAGACAGCGCTGCACCAATTCGAAGCGATAACGGCTTCATTACCGGTGTGGTCATAGTGTTCAGGGACTTTACGGATAAAAAAGAAAGGATCCAAGAGATCGAATATTTGAGCTTCCACGATCACCTGACGGGGCTATACAACCGTAGATACATTGAGGATGCGTTAACGCGCATGGACACGGAGCGCAATCTGCCATTTTCTGTTTTGACCATAGACGTCAACGGACTTAAACTGACAAATGATGCCTTCGGTCATAAGATGGGGGACCGGCTGCTGGTTCAGGTGTCGCGGCTGCTTAAAAGCGTGTGCAGGGAAGATGATCTGGTTGGACGCATGGGCGGTGATGAGTTTGCAATCCTGCTGCCAAAGACTTCTGAACTTCAGGTGGAAGGGATCAAAAGGCGCATTATAGAAGCGGCGGCAGGCACCAAGCTGGACTCAGTGATCGTCTCTGTGGCGATTGGCCAGGCGACCAAAGTTGATGCTGAAAAGGATATGAGTGATATTTTGACTCAGGCAGACAACAATATGTATAAGGAAAAGCTAAAATTTGGCAAGCTGATGCGGAGCCAGACCATTGAGACGGTCCTGAAGAATATCAACATGAAATATGATCAGGAGCAGATTCATACAGAGAGAGTGTCCCAATACTGTGAGGCCATCGCTCGGGCTATGGCGCTGAGTGAGAAGGACGTTCAGGACATCAAGACAGCCGGGGTGCTGCATGATATTGGAAAGATCATGATTTTGCCTGAGCTTTTAAACAAACCTGGGCGATTGACGGAAGAAGAGTTTGAGATCATCAAGCGTCATCCGGAGACGAGCTATCAGATTCTAAAGTCTGTGGATGAGTACGCCAGCGTGGCAGAAGATGTACTTTACCATCATGAGCGAATGGATGGGAAGGGCTATCCTGAGGGCTTGGTCGGGGAGCAGATCCCGCTTAACGCCAGGATTATAGCCGTGGCGGATGCTTTTGAGGCTATGACGGCGAAGCGGCCGTATCACAAGCCCAAGACGAAGGAAGAGGCTGTGGCGGAGCTGAAGCGGTGTGCGGGGACGCAGTTTGATCCAGAGGTTGTGGAGGTTTTTGTGGGGAGGGTGTTGTAGGGGTTTAGTAAGTGATGTAGGGACGTGTGTTGGAGAAAGTGGATTGGGTTGTTTACAATGGAAGTCGTAAGCTGCAGAAAGTTAATGACGAGAAGGTAAAGAACTTTTAAGGCTGCATTGTGTCAGTGGGTTGCTGGCATGGTGTGGTCTTTTTTCGTGGTGTGGGGAGAAGAGGGAAATAAGGAAAGGGAAAAGCGAAAGCAAATACAAAAGAAAAAAGAAAAAAGCTAAAAAAATTCTGTAGTGCTATTAACGAAATGAAAATTGAACCGATTAATACAACATGAGGATGAAAAAATGCATCCGAAACAGCGGACTGAGATGATCATAGGTTGGCTGGAGTCAAAATCTGCGAAAATGGATGTTCGCGGGTTAATAAAACCACTTTCAGGGAGGAAAAGAACAATGAGAATTAACAACAATATTTCGGCTATGAACACGTATTCTAGATTATCTAGTGCACAATCAGCACAATCAAAATCACTTGAGAAGTTATCTTCAGGTCTTCGCATCAACAAAGCTGGCGATGATGCTGCTGGACTTGCTATCTCCGAGAAAATGAGAGGGCAGGTTAAGGGGCTTAATCAGGCTGTAAGAAATGCTCAAGATGGTATTTCTCTCATTCAGACTGCTGAAGGCGCATTAAATGAAACTCATTCAATTTTAAATAGAATGAGAGAATTGGCTGTTCAAAGTGCCAATGATACAAACACTGCTGAAGATAGAGGCAATATTCAAGATGAAATGGATCAGTTGGCAAATGAAGTCACTAGAATTGCAAATAACACACAATTTAATGGTCAAGATCTTCTGAAAGGCGGATTTGAAGCTAAATTCCATATTGGGTCTAATGCAGGTCAGAACCTTGAAATTTCGCTTGGAGAAATGACTTCTGCTCAACTTGGAGTAGGTGGAGCTGAAACTACAGTAGCAACTAAGGCAGACGGAACTACTGCAGTTCCTAACTTCGCAAATGATGCATTAAATGGTTTGGATGCAGGAAATTATACTGTAGTTGATGTATCTGCACACGCTGCTTATGGAGCAAGTTATGAACTTGGAATAGCAGACTCTTCAGGCAAAATCATTGGTCTTATTGATGACGCAGCTACAGGAACAAGTATTGTGTCTGTTGAAGATACGGGTGTATCTATGGCTACATTTACTGCAGCTGGTTTTGATGCAGGTTCGACCATTTCCATTCAAGGTTCAGGTATAGATATTACTACTCAGGGAAGTGCTGATGCGGCTATTTCAGCTATTGATAATGCAATCAAGACAGTTTCAGAGGAGCGGTCCAAGCTTGGTGCGACACAGAATAGACTAGATCATACTATAAACAATCTAACAACTACTTCTGAAAATCTGACAGCTGCTGAGTCAAGAATCAGAGATGTAGACATGGCTAAGGAAATGATGGAGTTTACTAAGAACAACATTCTTAACCAAGCTGCAACAGCAATGTTGGCTCAAGCAAATCAAATGCCACAAGGCGTTCTCCAGCTTCTCGGCTAAGTATAATTTGGACTCCCCCTGACTCCCCCTTACCAGGCACATTTTTCGGAACGTTGACATAAAATTAATTTGAAAAGTCTGCAAATACTTGATTGCGGTAAAAACAACTTCAATATCTTCACAGATGGGGGCGATAGGCGCCAGCCGCAGGTACGGGACGAAGAAGTTGTGAAATTGATTTACAATTTACAATGCAAAAACAGGGATCAATCCTCATCAACATGAGGGCTGGTCCCTGTTTAAAATGTGCCTGGTGGTTTGAAAAATGACCATCGGCGGAGTTTTGACTCATTTAATCACTTTAACTCTCAAGGAGCGCATATAGTGTTAACTAAAAAAAGATTAAACTTTTTCTCTTTAATGATAATTTTAGTACCAGTCTTGATTTATAATTTGAATCAATTTAGCCCTGAACTTATAATGAAACCGGATTTGCACTTCTACTACGTGACATTCAGCTCAGGCATCGCCTTATTAGTCGGGGCTGCTTCATATTTGGAGTACAGAAAAAGCAAAGTTGAAAAGATCTTTTACCTGTCGATAGGGTTTATAGGGGTAGGTGTATTTTACACCTTTCACGCGTTGGTTACGCCCAAAATGACCATTATGCAGCCGTTTGAGTTTGCCAGTGCGGTCATCAATATAAATGTCTTTGTGTTGTTTGGAGATTTGAGCAGAATTTGGCTCGCGTCAATGATGTTTATGCCGGATCATCTGTTTGGAGAGAAGAAAGAAATCAAAAAATGGTTCAATGGCTATATGTTGCTCATACTTCTGATTCTATTGTCAGTGCTGAGTTATAAAGGGTTGATGAATCCGGAAATCTTTCCAGTATTCAAAAATGATGACCTGACAGACACAAATTTCGCAATCCTTATAAAAGTGGCTACGTTGCAGTTTTTAGGCATCAATGCCTTGAAATATTACTATTCCTATAAAGCAAAGCAGAATATCACGATCCTCTCATTCATCATAGGTCTGTGTCTCATAATGGAAACCGTCATCATCTTCATGATTTCCAAGCCATGGAGTGCAAATTGGTGGTTGGCACACAACCTGTTTTTGATGAGTTATATAGTCATAGGTTTAGGCGTTTTGTACAGTTATTTTAGCAAAGAAAAGTACGAGTACTTTGACGTGCTTGGTCAAATCAATAATTACACAAAATTGCTGGAAGAGAAAAATATGAAGCTAAATCAACTTGCCAATTACGACGCTCTTACAGGTTTGTCAAATAGAAGCAGATTCATTCATGAAACGGAAGCCTATATCCATAAGGCAAGTGCTGAAAACACCGCTTTTGCACTCATGTTCATTGATCTTGACTATTTCAAATCCATCAATGATAAATATGGGCACCAGATTGGTGATGAGGTGTTGAAAATTGTTGCCGCCAAAATCAGCAATCAGATCAAATCGAGTGACCTGGCAGCAAGAATTGGCGGGGATGAATTTTTGGTGTTGTTGAAAGAGGTCAATCGGGTTCAAATTGGTGAGATCTCAGCGCGGCTCGTTGAACGCTTATCAGAGCCTATCGTGATAAATGAGTATAGATGTCAAGTCGGTGCAAGTATTGGGATCAGTATTTTTCCGGATAACGGGCGTACCATTGATGAGCTTATTTCGGTAAGTGACGAAGCAATGTACAAAGTAAAGAAAGAAGGCAGGAATAATTATTTGGTTCTCGCAGTGTCAGATTGAATTGAAAATGACCATCGGCAAAGATTTAAGGCTTTAAAGGCCAAGAATTAGCGACTTGATCTCATGGTGACGGATACTGTCACCTAGATTAGTCTTAAGCGGCTTTTTTATCCAGGCGCGAAGTGGGTATAATAATAATAGCTCGAACAGGATCGCGGGCTTTGAGAAACCTGAAGGAAGGTATGAAGCCATGAAAAGAGGTCTAATGATCCTTTTGCTGCTTACAATGGCCTGTCTGGCGCCCGGGTGCGTCAGGGAAGCTGAGCCGGAACTTCCGAATCCTGTCAAGGAGTCGACGTCGGAGGAGATTCTCGAGACGCTGGGCATCACGTTTAATCTCCCGAGTGACGCGGAGGAGGTGGCGTACCATATCATCGACATGGAAGAGGGGAGTCCGGTCGCTGAAGCGGTGTTTACACAAGGTGTGACGGAAGTGACATATAGAATTCGTCCATTGGCCCAGTTTGAAGATATTTCGGGCATGTATTACGACTGGAAGACAGTAACGCCTGTTGAAGTGAGCTACTGCAGCGGCGAGGTGCGTTTTATCGAAGGCGAGCAGGGCATCTGCCTGTGGTATGACACGGTGCCGGGTCTGATGTACTCCGTTGCTGTGGAGAACGGCGCGACCGGGGACATGCTCTATGAGCTGGCAAATGAGCTGTATGTGCCGGCAAAAGATGTTCCGTGAAAAAGATGACACTCCCGTACCCCGTATCTGAAACGTTTTTCGGGATGGTGACGTCAAATAAATTTGAAAAGTCTGAAAATACTTGATTGCGGCAAAAACAACTTCAACATCTTCACAGATGGGGGCGATAGGCGCCAGCCGCAGGTACGGGACGCAGAAGTTGTGAAATTGATTTACAATTCAGGATGCAAAAACAGGGATCATACCTCACCAACAAGGGGGCTGATCCCTGTTTTTATTTGTACCAGGGTGGATAGACCAATGACCATCGGCAAAGATGTTAAGGCTCTAAGAGCCATTTCTCTGCCGATGGTCATTTTCGTCACTTCACGCCTCAAAACGCTCTATCGCCTTTTGATCCACTGATTAATGCCCCTTCATTCGAAACTATTTCACCCCGCCCTATTCTTTTTCACGGTAATTTTGTTTAAAATGGAATCAGAATCCAATACCGACACAGGCAAACTGACGAACCAATACAGTGATTTTGAAATTTCTGTGCAAAAGAATGTTTACCCTGCAGGCAAATTTCAGGCTTATAATCCAATGTTATATTACACAGTTATTTTGGGAATGTACTACTAGGGAGGATCCAGATGCTTAAATCCAATAAAAAAAGCGTTGTCGCACAGGCCGTTATGGGAAAGATTCACCATCCCATCAACACCAAAACCTTTAGAGTAAATCAGAATGGTGAGGCTATGATTTTGCCGTCCACGGGGTCTATTACCTATGGCATCCACGCTGGGGACCCGGCCTTTGGGCTGGCGGGGGATCACATTGAGCCCAGCGTTTCCATTCGAAATGAGATCACCGCGGAAAACGATGCCCTGATGGTATTGTCCTGTCTGGGAAATCAGGCCAAGGTCGTGACCGGGGACGCAAAGGGCGAGACTGGCTATGTCCTGGGTGCCCACGGCGGGATTGAACACGTCATTGTGGAGTTTTCAGAAGAGACCATGGAGAAACTGACTATTGATGATAAAATTCAGATCAAAGGCTGTGGCCAGGGACTCAAGCTGCTGGACTTTCCTGAGGTCACCGTCATGAACATGGATCCGGAGCTTCTCGAGCGCATGGATCTCAAAACCGAGGGCGGTATCATTGAATTTCCGGTGGCGGCTATTGTGCCGGCACACCTGATGGGCTCCGGCATAGGCTCTGCTCACGCCTTTACCGGGGATTATGACATCATGACCCAGGATGAAGAGGTCATCCGGACACTTGGCATTGACACCCTCCGGTTTGGAGATTTTGTGATGCTGCAGGACAGTGACAATACTTTTGGCCGGGCCTATTTAAAGGGCGCTGTCAGCATTGGGGTCGTCGTTCACAGCGACTGTGTTAAAATGGGACATGGACCGGGTATAATGATTCTGATGACCAGCAAAAAACCATTGATCCGCGGCGTGATCCGGGACAAGTGCAATGTGAAAGACTTCATTTAGTCATCAGAACCGTGAGGAGGCGAATGACATGATTGAAATGATTGCGAAAACACCAGAGGAAATGGGTGAGGCGGCGGTTGAAGCGCTGAAATCCAATCGCTTTGAAGCGGTTTATGTACCGGGTTGCCATGAAGCAGTACGCCAGATTCTAAGCATGATCCCGGAGGATGCGGTGGTGGGCATTGGCGGTTCTAAAACCATTGAATCCCTTGGACTTTCAGAACTGTTGAAAGACAGGGGCAATACAGTGTTGTGGCACAATGAGCCGGGCTTGACACCGGAGCAAAGCGCGGCTTACAGACATGGCCAGCTGTCTTGTGATGTGTTTCTGACCAGTGCCAATGCCATTACCATGAAGGGCGAAATTGTCAACCGTGATGGGGTGGGCAACCGCGTTGCGGCTATGATTTTTGGTCCAAAGAAGGTCATTGTTGTGGCTGGGGTGAACAAGCTGGTGGAGAATCTCGACGCGGCTGAAGTCAGAATCAAGACCATTGCGGCGCCGCTGAACAACAAAAGGCTGAACCGTCCGAATCCGTGTGTTAAGACGGGTGTCTGTACAGACTGCAGCAGTCCGACCAGGATTTGCAACGTGACAACCATTCTGAACAAGAGGCCGTCGCTGACAGACATGACGGTGCTGATTGTCGGGGAAGAGCTTGGGTTCTAGGTTTGCGGCGGATCAGTTGGTTCTATAGTCTTGAAATGAGGTGACTATTCTGAGTGAACAATTGAACAAGCGTCGCGGCAAGAAACGGACCTGGCTGGCCATATGGCTGCTCATGTTAATGCTGGCCCTTTCGGGCTGTGGCGGGGCACCGGTAGCGACCGAACCTGAGACTGAAGCACCTGAAGCAGTGGAACAGCCGGTGGAATCTGAGGTTGAAGGCGAAAGTGAAGCAGTCGAAGAAGCACCGGTACCTCTGACGGAACTTGAGGCACTCCTGGCAGAAGCAGAAAGCTACGTCGAGAAAGGCGGCAGATATACCGCGCCGGAGGAAGTCGCAGCCTATCTGCACCTTTTTAATGAGCTGCCGGAAAACTTCATCACCAAGCGCAAAGCGACTGACCTTGGCTGGGAAAGCAACAAGGGCAATCTTTGGGACGTCACGGATGAGATGAGTATAGGCGGGGATACCTTTGGTAACCGCGAGGGTCGCCTGCCAGACAAAGATGGCCGGCGCTGGTACGAGTGTGATGTCAACTACGAAGGCGGCTATCGCGGCGCCGAGCGGCTTGTATTTTCAAGCGACGGTTTGATTTTCTATACGGATGACCATTACGAGACTTTCACTCAATTCTATTGAGAGGAGCGGTGTTTGCCGGATGTATGCTGAAAATGAGGTTCAATATGTGGTTTTGGATGGTGCGCAGATGACGTCGAGAGAAGCGGCGCATGCGCATCTCAAGCATCAATTCGACTTTCCTGACTATTACGGCAATAATCTGGATGCGCTTTGGGACCTGCTCAGTACTTGGAGTGGTCCGCTCAACATTCGCCTGATCCACAGTGAGGCGCTGTACCAAAGTCTTGAGGCCTACGGGGTTCAATTAATTTCCGTGTTTACGGACGCGATTCAGGAAAACTCAAAGATCCGGTTTGAGATTTCTCATGAGTCGGATTTTTTTGAGAATGTAATGTTATGATGTTAAGACGCCACACTAATAATTAAAAAGTTGATCCACAGGAGGAAACCAAAATGTCTCATATGCCAACCCGGGAAGAAGCCTGGGCACTACTTACAGAATATAATCAGGACACCTATCTCCAGAAACATGCTATGGCAGTGGAGGGGGTTATGCGTTATTTTGCGAAGCACTTGAATGAAGAAGACATTGAATTTTGGGGCGTTGTAGGACTGCTGCACGACCTGGATTTTGAAAAATATCCTGAAGCCCACTGTGTCAAATCTCAGGAGATCATGAGAGAGCGCGGCTTCGACGAGCGGCTGATTCGCGCCACTGCCAGCCATGGTTACGGCCAGTGTGTCGACATAGCACCGGAGCATCCTATGGAAAAAGTACTGTTCACTATTGATGAGCTTACAGGCTTGATCCACGCCACGGCCCTCATGCGCCCGTCCAAGAGCGTCCTGGACATGGAGGTCAAATCCATCAAGAAGAAATATAAGACGCCAAGCTTTGCGGCAGGCGTCTCCAGAGACGTCATCGAAAAAGGCGCTGTCATGATGAACTGGACGCTGGACGATGTGATCCTGCACACGCTGGAAGGCATGAAAACCGTGGCTGAGGAGATTGGTCTCGGCATGGCTGAGGCCTAGATCTGAAACCTAATACCTAAAACCAAAAACATATTACTGAACTTGAAGCAGCAGTCATCCAATGCCCTACATCATCGCTGCCGGACAATTAGCCCGGACGCGTCCCTTAAAGCATGCGTCAGAGGAGGATGTCAAGACATGTTCCACAACACACTCAAGGCACGACTCAAGGCAGGAGAAGCGGCGGTCGGGATCTTCGCCGTCATGAATTCGCCGGATGTCATTGAAATATTAGGACTGGCGGGTTTTGATTTTGCCATCATAGACTGTGAACATGGTCCCATGGGGCCGGAAAGCGCCCTGACCCTGATCCGGGCAGCTGAGCGCAGGGGCCTGACGCCTATTGTCAGGGTGCCCAACACTATGGAAAGCACCATCATTCATTTCCTGGACATAGGCGCACATGGCATCCAGGTACCGCAGGTCAACACTGCGGAGACAGCCGCGACCGTTGTCAGGAACGCCAAGTACTTCCCGGTGGGGCGGCGCGGTGTGGCGTTTATGAGGTCTTCCAACTACGGGATGACAGAGCCGGACCAATATTTCGCCAGAGCAAACGAGGAAACCCTCATTGTCACCCACTGTGAGAATATTGAATGCCTCGATAATCTGGACGAGATTTGCCAGAACCCGGACATTGACGTTATCTTTGTGGGACCTTACGACATGTCTCAATCCCTGGGTCTCACCGGACAGGTAAACCACGAGCGCGTTGAAGCAGCGGTTCAGAAGGCGCTTGAAATTACGAAGCGACACGGCAAATTGTGCGGGACTATCGCCAGCAACGGTGATATTGCAAGACAGCGCATTGAGCAGGGCTTCAAATATGTGGCCATTTCCCTCGACAGCGCTTTGTTCGCGGCGAAGTGCACACAAGAGCTCAAAAAATGTCGTGGCTAACAAACAAATCAGCAAAAAATAAAAACTAAACAATTGACATTTTTAGACGATAGACTAGTTGAGGAGGCGTTTAACCTATGCAGATCAAACGGATGGCCCTAGGCGACAGCGGCATCGAAGTCGGTGAGCTGTGCCTCGGTATTCTGCCTATTGGACCACTGCAGAAAAACGTACCCGTGGAAGAGGCGTCCGAGATCATTGCGGAAGCTCTCAGACAAGGGGTGGACTTCATTGATACAGCCCAGATGTACGGCACCTATCCTCACATTAAACGAGCCCTGGAAAAAGTGGACACCCTGCCGGTGATCGCTTCAAAATCAGCGGCTGCCACTTATGAAGCTATGGAAACGGCTATCCTCGAAGCCCTGGAAGCCATGGGCGTCGACAAAATCGACATCTTTCATCTCCATGCCGCAAAGGTTGAGGAGGACGTCTTTGAGCTCAGAAGCGGTGCTCTGGAGTGCCTGAAAGACTATAAGAAAAAGGGTGTGATCCGCGCGGCCGGCATCTCCACCCATAATCCTAAGGTGGTCGCCGAAGCGGCACTAAGAGACGACATTGACGTGGTCTTCGCCCTGATCAACGCTGCAGGCCGCGGCATTCACAACGGCACGCTTCCGGAAATGGAAGCGGCAATCGCGCTTTGCAACAGCCACGGAAAAGGCGTGTACCTGATGAAAGTCCTCGGCGGCGGCACCCTGTCCAAAGACTATGAAAAAAGCATGGCCTACGCCCGCAGTCTTGGAGACTATCCGGTCGCTCTGGGCATGATCCGGATGGACGAGGTCAATTACAATCTCAAATTTTTCAAAAATGATCCCGCCTACAAAGACGTACCGCTGGAACTCCAGGAGAAAAAAATCTTTGTCTTCGGACTTGTGTGTAAGGCCTGCGGCACCTGCATTGACGCCTGCCACAGCGACGCAATTTCCTTCGAAGAGGACGGCAAGGCGTGGATTGATCCCGAAAAATGCATCCAGTGCGGTTACTGCATCTCAGCCTGCCCGCATTTTGCCATCCGAATGATGTAATCTGAAAGGAAGGATCCTATGGGACGTGCTCGAACCGGAAGACGTTTACTATTGGTCCTGGCGGCGCTTCTCGTGGTCGCGGTGGCTGCGGCTGGCCTGTACCTTTCTGGCAGCTCTAGGCCAACACCCGAGGCTCTGGGGATCAACGCGGTTTACGACAATCAAAAGCAGTCTGCCGATGGTTACTCCTACTGGCAGCCCGCCTCTCCAACCGGTGTTGGCCTGATCTTCTACCAGGGCGGCAAGGTACAGGCGGAGGCTTACGGACCTTTAATTCTGCCCCTGCTGGATCATGGCATCAGCCTGTTTCTGCCCGACATGCCGTTCAATCTGGCGGTCTTTAACCCGGATGCCGCGCTTGATATTATCAACGCGCATCCCGAAATCACTACGTGGTGGCTTGGGGGGCATTCTCTCGGAGGCGCCATGGCGGCAGATTTTGTCTATGAACATCCGGATCTGATTTCTGTGCTGATTTTGATGGCGGCTTATCCTCAAGACAGCAAACCATTAAATGATTTTAGTGGCGAGGTGCTCGCCTTCTTCGCCACCAGAGACGGTCTGGTCAACAGCAATGAAATTTCAAAGTGGCAGGCACTGTTGCCAGCGCAAGCGAAAGTGGTTATGGTAACGGGCGGAAACCATGCCCAGTTTGGAAGCTATGGTCCTCAGAAAGATGACCTGACGGCGGAGATTTCTGAAGAAGCCCAGCAGCAGCTCGTGAGAGAGGCGTTGCTTACTGTTCTGGAATCTGACATGACCCTTGAGTTTGACGGCATTATTGAATCCGTTGAAGGGAACCGACTCTTGATTGAAACCATAGATTATGATCTTTTCGACATAGCTTGGGTGGATTTTATGCCAGGCGCCAAAATACTGGACCGACAAGGCAATTCTCTGTCGTTTGAAGCGTTGACGCCAGGGACCAAAGTCAAAGTGGTGATTTTGCCGGCCATCAGAGAAAGTTACCCGGTACAGGTCAGCGCGACAGAAGTCTATGTAGAATAAGGTCCCGCGAGTTTTTTGCTCTATATGAAGTTAGATTTTCAAGGATTTGAGGGGATAGATTGAAAGAGATATTGTCGCAGGAGGAAATCGATGCGCTGCTGGATGCGCTGAAAACAGGCGAAATTGATGCCAGCATGGCTGGCGAGGATGATGAGCGGAGTAAAGTCAAGGCCTATGACTTTCGACGTCCTATCAAACTTTCGAAAGAATATATCAATACACTCTATATGGTTTTCGAGAACTTCGCGAAGCTCGCGTCGAACCAGCTGAGCTCGCTGGTCAACACCACGGTTCTGATGACAGTGGAGATGATCGAACAAATCAGTTATGAGGAATTTATAAATTCTATCCCTAATCCCACGTTGATTGGCGTTTATCGCTCAAGACCTCTCAACGGGACGCAGATTCTCGAAATCAACCCGCAGTTTGCCACGCAAGTGATCGAACGCGTTTGCGGCGGGGCGACCACGAAGGGCAAAAGTATAACGAGGAAAGACAAATTTACGGATATTGAGCTGGGTATTCTGGAGGATCTGGTGCTTAACCTGCTCAGACCCTTTCAAACAGCTTGGGATGATATTGTTGAGATTGAAACAGAACTGGAATCCCTCGAGACCAATCCCCAAATGGTACAGTCCATCACGCCGAATGAACCCGTAGTACTCGTCAGCTTCAGCGTGGAGATGTTCTCTGTCAAGAGCCAGATCAATTTGTGCATCCCATACACCTCATTTGAACAGATTACGGACAAACTCAGCATACGCAGCTGGTTTGAGGTTGATAAAGGCATTGACAATACTTTGTTCAAAGCTCAAATCTCCGACCGTCTTATGACAGCGGGGGTGGACATGACCGTGGAACTTGGCAGAACTATGATTACAGTGGATGATTTTATTCATCTTGATACGGGAGACGTTGTGCTTCTGGGTGCTAAAACCAATGCACCGCTGAAAATGTTCGTGGAGGATCGACTCCATTATTTGGTTCAGCCTGGAGATCTGGATGGCAAACTGGGCGTACAGATTTTAGACTATGTGGAAGAGGACGTTGAATGATGATGGACAATTTTATTTCTCAAGCTGAGCTGGATTCACTCCTGCGAAAAAATGGCGATTTGAATGGGGCAGACGAGCCCAACATGTCATCTGAAGATCTGGATATCCTTTCTGAAGTTGGCAATGTGACTATGTCAGCTGCCTCAGACGCTCTAACAAAGTATCTAAAGCAAAAGGTCACTATTTCAGCACCCAGGGTGGCGGCGCTCTCCTTTGAGGAGGCCGTGGCACGTTTTTCTGAGCCTATGGCCGTCGCAGCAGTTAAAATTAGAGGGGATATGATTGGCGACACACTGCTTGCCGTCGAACCCGGTGTTGGCGCTGTGATTGCCGGTTTGATCTCAGGCGTACCGGTACCTGAGACGAAAATGGTTCTGTCTGTCGACGAAAAGAAGGCGTTGTCTGAAGGCATTAATTTCGTCGCAGGCTATTTATATCAAGCGCTTTCGGAGATGACGGACCTCGAAGTGGAGCCCTTTACGGCCGAGACTGCGCTTTGGGAAGGCGATGCACGGAAGCAGCTTTCGAAGCATTTCACGGATCGGCCGGTGTGTTGTCTTGAGTCGAACATAAGTATAGGCGATCTTGTGACAGGCGAATTATGGCATATTTACGCGGGTGAACACGCTGAGGATATTGTGGCGGGACTCCATAAAAAATACAATCCTGAAGCTATGGAGACGGACTATGAGACTGCTGACCGTGGCGTTGTACCTGGTTCGAGCGTAGTGACTGCTCAAACCAGTAAGGACCATACAGCGGCGCCTGAGCCGGAGACAAAGCCTGTTCCGAAGGCGCCTCCCGCAGCGCTACTGCCGGAAGTGGAGGTTCAGAAACCTATGTTTGCACCAATTAAGGACACCAGTAAATCAAGCCATCAGAAAAACCTGGACCTGATTATGGATGTGCCGCTGGAACTCAGTGTTGTGCTGGGCAAGACGAAACGGACCATCAAAGATATCCTGTCGCTTGGGACCGGCTCGGTGGTTGAGCTGAATAAGCTTGCGGATGAGCCCCTTGAGATCCATGTTAATGGAAAACTGGTCGCACATGGCGAGGTTGTGGTCATTGGTGAGAATTTCGGCATCCGGATCACTCAGATTTTGAGCAGGGAACAGAGAGTGGAAGGGCTGAAGTAACGAAAATCAATATAATGAAAGAGAAATTGACTGAAGGCAGGGCTCGAGTGAAGGGTCCTGTCTTTTTTGATGATAACAACTGGGGGAAAATGGGTTTCTGCGGTTATTGTTGATTTCCTGGATTCCATCCATTTTTTTTCAATAAAAGTATTAACAATTCATTAAGTTCGACGATACCTATAGAGAATGCATCAGATGTAAGTCGTGAATTGTGAAAAGCAAGATTATGAAATACCTGAAAAATGAAAAAGGCAAACCCACCGAAAGGTGGAGACGCAAAGCCACAAGTCTAAGGCAAGTTTACTTGCGATGATGGTTGGGCTGCCACTTGAAGGTCATGAAGACAGCGTTCTTTGGCCGCCTGAAATTCAGGAGGCCTTTTATATGCTTCATCCCTATCTAATGGCCTGAACTATGCGTCCTGCAAAAACACCAGGGAGGATGATGAGACCAGTTTTTTTAAAGAAGCGTCATTATGGGGAGGTCAGCAATGAAAGCCGAATATATCAATACGTTTATTGAAGCCGCCCAGTCCGTCATGAGTATGGTGTGCGGGGTGGAAGCGAAACTGGGGAAAGTGCACCTTAGAAATTCACCTTATGCGGTCAATCAGGTCATTATCATGATTGGCGTTATTGGCAAAATTAAAGGACAGGTTTGGTTTGAGCTGTCTGTGGACACGGCCAAGAACATTGCCTCTGTCATGATGGGCGGCATGCCGGTGGAAGAATTTGACGAGATCAGCAGGAGTGCGGTTTCTGAGATGGGCAACATGATCATGGGCAATACAAGCACGTTGTTTGCGAATCAATCTGTCAACATTGACATCACACCGCCTTCCTTGTTGACGGGAGAAAAGATTGAGTTGTCCAACAAGATTTCAACTATTGTCGTACCTCTTGAAATGGAAGGACTAGGGATATTCTCCATAAATGTGGCGGCTGAAGAAGTGAATTAGCAGTGCAGTAAAGGTATTTTGGAAAGGAGAAACCGAAGACATGAAAAGAGTACTGATCGTAGATGACGCTGCCTTCATGAGAATGGCCATCAAAAATATCCTTCAAAAAAATAATTTTGAGGTGGTAGGCGAGGCGGAGAATGGTCTCGTCGGCGTTAAAAAATATTTGGAGCTTCAGCCGGATCTGGTGACCATGGATATAACCATGCCGGAAATGACGGGTCTGGATGCACTGAAGCAAATCAGGAAACTCGACAGTAATGCCAACGTTGTCATGGTGTCCGCCATGGGGCAGGAAAGCATGGTGAAGGACTCCATCATCAATGGCGCAAAGTCGTTTATTGTCAAACCTTTCAAAGAGGATCACGTCCTTCAGACTCTGAACAAGGTGCTAGGCCTGTAAATCAAGGGCTGATGCTTAAGCGGAAGTAAGATCAGTTCCAAACACCGAAAAATGAGGTGAACTTGTTGCCCGTTACTTACGAAAATGAATCTATGCTCGAAATTTATATTTTTGAAGCCTCACAGTCACTGGATCAAATGGAGCAGATCATCATGAAAAGTGAGCGGGAGGGAACCTTTGGGGAAGAGGCAGTGAACGAAATCTTTAGGTTCATGCATACGATCAAGGGCTCTTCAGCTATGATGATGTTCCACAATATTACGACTATAGCCCATACCATGGAGGACATCTTTTTCTTTCTGAGAGAAAAACGGCCTCAAATTTTGGATTACTCAACCCTGTCAGACCTGGTACTGGACGGGGTGGATTTTATGAAGGTAGAGGTCAACAAAATTAAGAATCACGATGCGCCCGATGGTAATCCAGAGGACCTCGTGATGCGTCTTAAGGCTTATCTGGACGAGATCCTGACAACTGTGAACACCGGTGAAGATAAAGCAGCAGAGCCAGAAACAGTGTCAGAGAAGGACTCGGTTTGTGAGAGCGAGGGGCTGGAGGTTCAACCATCGGCCGCTGTTCTTGACAGTGGTGGTGAAGGCGCTCCGGAACCACCTCTGAAGCCCAGAAAAGACTCAAAGAAGAAAAAATCTGTCCAGTCCTATAAAGCCAAACTCTATTTCCAGGATGGCTGTGAAATGGAGCATCTCAGGGCTTATGGGGTCGTCCATGATTTGACGGAGCTTGCGGAGGAGATGTTTTACTGTCCTCAGAATATCCTGGAAGAGGACGGCACGGCAGAGACGATTCGAAATCAAGGCTTTGAGCTGTTCATCAGAACGACGGCCACTATGGAAGAGCTGCAGGCGCGCATTGAGAAGACGGTTTTTCTGGAGCAATTGATCTTGGGACATGCGGATCAGCCGGAGTTTGAACCCCACTGCATGCACCAGGATGATATTCACTGGATTCCGGCTGTGACGGAGAAGGAGGCGCGGGAAAACGCGGCGTCGGGAAACTCGGTGTCAGACACCCAGTTACCTCTCAACGGAAACTCGGTGTCAGACACCCAGTTACAATCTGCTGTCAAAGAGCAACCCGCCGGCAGCCAGTCCATGATCAGTGTCAATGTTGAAAAACTAGACGGTCTGATGAACCTTGTGGGCGAGCTTGTCATAGCAGAGGCCATGGTGACTCAGAATCCTGAGGTTCTGGCCCTGGAGTCGGATCAATTCCAAAAGGCGTCCAGACAGCTTCATAAAATCACGACGGACCTGCAGGACATGGTTATGTCCATACGCATGGTACCGCTGTCTACGACTTTTATCAAAATGCACCGCATTGTCCGGGACATGTCCAAAAAACTGAATAAGCAAGTCGTCCTGGACATGGCCGGAGAAGAGACCGAAGTGGATAAAAATATCATTGAGCGGATCTCTGACCCACTGATGCACCTCATCAGAAATGCCATAGATCATGGCATAGAAGACGAGGCGGAGCGCCTGGAAAAGGGCAAGGATAAGATCGGCCGCATCAGTCTGGAAGCGAAAAACGCCGGGAGTGATGTCCTCATCATTCTCAGGGACGACGGCCGCGGCCTCAGCAAGGAAAAAATACTGGCAAAAGCCCGGGCCAACGGACTCTTAACCAAGCCGGAACACGAGATGTCAGACCGTGAGATCTACAACCTCATTCTGCTGCCTGGCTTTTCAACGAAGGAGCAGGTTACGGAGTTCTCGGGCCGTGGTGTGGGTATGGATGTGGTCGCCAAAAACCTGGAAGAGGTTGGCGGCGCGGTTCATATCGAAAGCGCCTACGGTCAAGGCACGACCATGACCCTGAAAATCCCGCTGACCCTTGCCATCATTGAAGGCATGAACATCCGGGTGGGCAGCTCGCGGTTCACCATTCCCATCACGAGCATCAAGGAGTCCTTCAAACCCGCTGCGAAGGACTGCCACAAGGATCCCGACCACAACGAAATGGTCATGGTCAGAGGTAAAAGTTACCCCATCCTGCGCATGCATCAGCATTTCCACATTGAAAAGACAGAGACGGTTCTTGCCGATGGAATTTTAATCATGGTCGAGGACGAGGACAAGGAAATCTGTCTTTTCGCGGATGAGCTATTAGGCCAACAGCAGGTCGTCGTCAAGGCACTGCCGCACTATATCAAATCCATGAAGAAAATCTTGGGACTGGCGGGCTGTACACTGCTGGGCGACGGCAGCATCAGCCTGATTCTCGACGTCAGCGGATTAGCCGGTCTAAGAGTCAGATAGTAAAACAGGAGGGTCGCTCACATGGCAAAAGCAATCACTGAAATGGAACTTGAGGAAGATACCCAAAAGGGCAAGTATCTGACCTTTAATCTAGGCAGCGAATCCTATGGCATAGGCATTGAGTACGTTATTGAGATCATTGGACTGCTGCCTATCACTGTGGTTCCGGAGCTGCCGGTATACATCAAGGGCATTATGAATCTGCGCGGCCGGATCATTCCCGTCATGGATATGAGACTGCGGTTCAGAAAAGAATTTGTGGACTATGACGAGCGCACCTGCATCATTGTCGTCGAAATTGGCGAGAATTCTGTGGGCTTGATTGTGGACAGAGTCTCAGAGGTCACTAATATTGCCGATGAAGACATTGTCGATCAGCCCATGCTCAGCTCAGGCACGTCGAATCGCTACATCAAGAGTATTGGCAAAGTCGGCGGCGAGGTCAAGATGCTGTTGGACTGCGACGCGCTGCTCAGTCATCACGAATCAGAATTAATCTCAACTATAGGATAAATGGAGGATGTTTAAATGAAATGGTTTTCCAGAAGAAAGCTTGGTACCAGACTGATTGTAGGTTATCTCCTGATTGTCCTTGTTGCTGTTGCTATAGGCGGTGTCGGAATCTTCAATCTCTATAAAATTGACCGCCAATATTCAGAAATGCATGAAAAAGCGACTGTCCCATTAGGTCAGCTGGTGGAGTTTGTAGATGCGTTCCAACGCATGAGGGGCAACGTTAAAGATATTTTGCTCTCGAGTTCGGCAGCGGAAATTTCCCAGTATGAGCTTATAATTGATCAACGTAATCAGGAATTTAATACCAACTTAGCTTTGGTGGAAGAGACACTGATGACGGATGAGGGGCATGCATTGGTAGAGGAAATTCGCAAAGAAAAGGCAAGCTATGACGAAGTTACCAAGCGAATCATTGCCTTGGCAAAAGCCGGGAATGTCAGCGAAGCCCTAAGCTTGAATCGCGGTGAAGGGGACAACATCAGAAAAGCGCTTGAAGCGAACGTCGAAAAACTGACGACCATGAAAGTTGATATTGCCAATGAAACCTCAGTGGCAAACTCAGCCTCTACGAAAGCAACGACAGTGACCATGATCATCATCCTTGCCTCGGGTGTTCTTGCCGCGGCTGCGGTTGGCGCGTATATCTTTGTCACCATCCAAAGATCCATCAATACTATGGCAAAAACCGCAAAGAAACTGGCAGACGGTGACCTCGACTTCTCTTTGACTGTCTACACCAAAGACAGTATTGGACAACTTGCTGCCTCCTTCAATGAGGTCTCCGACAACCTGAACGAAATCATGTCCAATATTCAGGAGGCCTCAGAGCAGGTGGCCTCCGGTTCCAGACAGGTCTCTGAATCCAGCATGTCCCTCTCTCAAGGTGCAACTGAGCAAGCCAGCTCCATTGAGCAGCTGACTGCGTCCATCGAAGAAATTGCGGCTCAAACGAGACTCAACGCGCAAAACGCGAATCAGGCGAATGAACTCGCTGATCTGACAAAAGTCAGCGCCATCCAAGGCAACGATCAGATGAAGTCCATGCTGAAGTCCATGGACGAAATCAATGAAGCTTCCAATAATATTTCCAAGATTATCAAAGTCATTGATGAAATTGCTTTCCAAACCAACATCCTTGCCCTGAACGCGGCCGTGGAAGCGGCAAGAGCGGGTCAGCACGGCAAAGGCTTTGCAGTTGTCGCTGAAGAGGTGAGAAACCTGGCGGCGCGCTCTGCCAATGCAGCGAAAGAAACGACGACACTGATCGAAGGCTCCATCCATAAGGTAGCCGGCGGCACAAAAATTGCCAATGAAACTGCTTCCGCTCTGGCTCAGATTGTTGAAAGCATTGAAAAAGTTTCAGATCTCGTAGGCAACATTGCAGTTGCTTCCAATGAGCAGGCGACGGGTGTGGAGCAAGTCAATCAGGGTGTTTCCCAAATCGCCAGTGTGGTTCAGACGACATCGGCAACCTCTGAGGAGACGGCTGCTGCCAGCGAAGAGCTTTCCAGCCAGGCAGAGATGCTGAAAGAGCAAGTCTCGAAATTCAAACTCAGAAATCGTGCTCATGTCAGACCAGTTTCAGAAAAAGAAGTAATGAGCCCGGAGATGATCAAAATGATTGAATCTATGAAGGTGCAGAACAGACAGGCGATTCAGTCCAGAGAGCATCAGGCGTCAGAGGTTCCGACCGCTAAGAAAATTGTATTAAGCGAAAAGGAATTTGGAAAATATTCTTAATTGTGACTGGCGGCGAAGAGATGGGGCTGTCGAGAAAATATGGGACGCAGACCATCGGCTAATAAATGCTTTTTGATCTAAGTAGGCAAGCGGAGGGGGAGTAAACTCTCCTCCTCTTTTTGCAAGTAAGGGTGATCACTTGTGATAAACATTACGGAGCAAGAGTTCAACAAATTGGCGGGTTTCATACACCAAAATTATGGCATCCAGCTTAAGAAGGAAAAGCACACGCTGCTGACGGGACGTCTTCATAAATTGCTGAGTGATCTCGGTCTGCAGTCTTTTTCCGAGTATTATGACTATCTGATGAAGGATACAACCGGCAAGGCTGTGGCGGTACTTATAGATAAAATATCGACTAATCATACGTTTTTTATGCGTGAAGCGGATCATTTCGATTACTTCAGGGAATCGGTGCTTCCTTTTTTCAGAGTAACAGTGAAGAGCAGAGATCTTCGCGTCTGGTGCGCGGCCAGCTCGACCGGGGAAGAGCCTTATACCCTGGCCATGATTCTGAGAGACTATTTTGGCGGAGAGCAGCCGCCTTGGGATACCAAGGTGCTGGCGACGGACATCTCGCAAGCGGCGCTGGATATTGCGAAGGCGGGGCTGTACAGTCAGGAACGGATCGCGCCGCTGCCAACGTCCTGGGCACTCAAATATTTTAACAGAGTGGACGCTCAAGCCTCGGTGGCAAACGACCTGCTCAAGAGTGAAGTCATCTTTCGAAGATTTAATCTCATGGAAGAGGTGTTTCCATTCCGGCAGAAAATGCACGTGATTTTCTGCCGCAACGTTATGATTTACTTTGATCAGAAGACCAAAGACCGCCTCGTGGAGAAACTTTATGATCTTCTAGAAGACGGTGGTTATCTGTTTATAGGACATTCGGAATCCTTGAACCGGGATGCGACGAGGTTCAAATATATAAAGCCGGCAGTTTACCGCAAATTGCCATAGAGCGGGAGAAGACATCATGAATAGAAAAATTAAAGTCCTGGTGATTGATGACAGCGCGGTATTCAGGGAAGTCTTGACCAGGGGTCTTTCCGCGGATCCGGAGCTTCAAGTCGTTGCACGGGCGGAAAATCCCTTTGATGCGATTGATAAAATTGAGGCTTTCCAGCCGGATGTGATCACGTGTGATGTTGAAATGCCAAAAATGGATGGCATAGAGTTCATCAGGCAGCTGCTGCCTCAGCATCCGGTGCCCATCATTGTGGTCAGCTCGGTGGGACGTGCTGTTTTTGACGCCATGAGTGCCGGGGCGGTGGATTTTCTGACTAAGCCCAGTCTGACTGCGGGACAGGGGATGGACGTTTTTTTGCAGGCGCTCATCCAAAAGGTCAAGACGGTTTCCGGTGCCAATATTGTCAAAGCGACCTTGGAAATGAAGCCGCACTCTGCAACTGCGGGGATGGCCGCTTCAGCGGAGGCCTTTTCGAGTCAAATGCAACTGGTCGCCATAGGCGCTTCCACAGGCGGGACCGAGTCGATCTACCAGCTGCTGAAGATGCTGCCAACCCAAATGCCTGGTATTGTTATAGTCCAGCACATCCCGCCCAATTTTTCCAAACTCTTTGCGGAAAGGCTGGATGCTCAAACGCCCTTCAAAGTGGCGGAGGGCAGGTCTGGCGATCTGGTGGAGCCGGGGAAAGTAATTATTGCGCCGGGGGACCACCATATGATCGTCAAGCGGTTTGGGAATCGCTTCAAAGTAGAAGTTTATCAAGGAGATAAGGTCAACGGTCATTGTCCTTCCGTGGATGTCCTATTTGATTCCGTGGCGAAAAGCTGTGGGGATCAGGCACTGGGGATCATCCTCACGGGGATGGGGTATGATGGCGCAAAGGGGCTCCTTGGCATGAGGCGGAGGGGTGCCAGAACCATCGGCCAGGACGAAGCCTCCAGCGTGGTCTATGGGATGCCCAAAGCGGCGTTTGAAGTAGGGGCCGTCGAGCGGCAGCTGCCGCTGTCGCAAATGCCTTCAGCGGTGTGCAGGCTGTTAAGATAATGGCGTTTCGGTGGTGGATGGAGATCAGTTCAAGACGTCGACGAAAGGGTGAAGGGCTTTGGACAAAATTATTGGCATAGGCGAGTTTGATATCATTGACCAGCCCGGCGACCGGCTGATTACGCACGCGCTGGCATCCTGCGTGGCGGTGACCTTTTTCAGCGAAGCGCCCAAAGTAGCGGCAATGATTCATATTGCCCTGCCGGAGCACCCCGAAGACTTGGTGGTGCTTCCAAAACCGGGCTATTACGCGACGACGGGGCTGCCCATGCTTATAAAAATCCTGAGACAGCGATACGGCTGCAGGCCGGAGACCATGAACATCCATATGATTGGCGGCGCCCTTTCGGTTCACGGACGCGATACGTTCAAAATTGGGGAAAGAAATATTGTCAAGGTTCAGGAGATCCTCAGAGCACATGGATTGAAGTTTAACTGCGATGAAATCAGGGGTACGGTCAGCCGGACGGTGATCATGGACATCGCGGCGGATTCCATGACGATTCAGTATCAGCGAATTGTCGTTTGAAGGCAGGCTTGAAGCGCAATGCTGTACGCGGCGGGCGCTGAAAGCAATATTTGTGTTGGAATGGCAGTCAAAGAGGTTGAAATGGAAGCTGAAACAGAAATTGAGTTGGAAATGAAACGGAGGTGTGCCTGTGGCTTTTTTGAGAAAGTTGAAAATTGGAACCAAACTGATTGCGGGATTTGTAGCAGTGGCACTGATTGCGGGTTTGGTGGGCTTCGCCGGATTTTTAGGCATAAACGATATCAGCAGGAACAAAATGCCGAGTGTTGAGTCGCTGCTTCAAATTAATGTTGAAATGGCTATGATCTCAGGACTTGATAATCTCTTGATGTCGCCAAAACTGGATTTTGAGCAGCGGCAGGCAATCTATAAAGATATTCAGGGGCATACTGAAACTCTCTCCAGGGAATGGGCGCGTTTTGTCAAGCTCCCCATGTCCGGTGAGGTCAGAAAGCTTTGGACTGAAGCAGAGCCATTTATCAACGCTTGGTGGACTGGCCATGACAAGTTTATTGCCAAGTCCATAGAACTCGACAATATTGGCGTCGATGATCCCGCCAAGATCCAATACGAGATCGCGCTGCGTCAAAAGGACCACTACAGCTGGATCTGGTCGCTGTCTGACAGTCTCACCAAAGGGCAGACCTTTGTGGGGCAGCTGGATCCCAATCTCTGTGCGCTTGGTGGATGGCTGGATCACTATGAGACTCGCAGTCCTCAGCTGCGCCAGTTAATGATCAGCATTGATGAGCCCCACTCGAAGGTCCATGAGGCGGGGGCGCATATTAATCAATTGATGCTGGAGCGCGGCCCCGGTTGGGAGGCTGAAGCTTGGAAAATATATAATGACGTCGCGATTCCAAATATGAAGATCACACTTGATGTTTTGGTGAGAATGGAACGCTCCGTGGGCACCGCGTTCTCCGTGCAGGAAGAAATGTTGAAACAGGCACTGGAAGTCAACAATGTCAATTTTGATAAGGCCATTGAATTGATAGATGCCATGGTCGAAGTTAATCAAAAGGCGGTTTCCGCAGGTGTAGCTAAGTCGGTGCTTTGGATGCTGCTCTTTACTCTGGCGGGCGTGGCGGTGTCGATTTTCCTGGGCCTGATCATCAGCAGAGCTATTAAACAGCCGCTCCAAACTTTGCTTCAGGCTTCAGAGAAGATTGCCGATGGCGACCTCAACGTCCACATCCAGTCCACCACCAAAGATGAAATAGGTCAGCTCGCCAGTGCGTTTTCTCATATGGCAGACAAGGTAAACCGCGTTCTGAGCGATATTAATATGGCTGCTGAGCAAGTGTCTGCGGGTGCCCATCAAATGGCGGATTCAAGCCAGCTGCTTTCTCAAGGGGCAACAGAACAAGCCAGTGCCGTGGAGCAAATTACAGCCTCACTGGAGCAGCTCTCAGCTCAGACCACACATAATGCCAATAATGCGGTGAGTGCCAGCAGCATCACCAATCAAGCCATGAAAGATGCCCTTCTTGGCAATCAGCGTATGAGTGACATGCTGGTCTCCATGGAAGACATCAACGAGTCGTCCAAGAGAATTTCAAAGGTGATCAAAGTCATTGATGACATTGCCTTCCAAACCAATATTCTGGCACTGAATGCCGCTGTGGAAGCGGCCCGGGCAGGTCAGCACGGCAAAGGTTTTGCTGTCGTCGCGGACGAGGTCCGCAGCTTGGCGGCTCGGAGCGCAAACGCAGCGAAAGAAACCGCAGAAATGATTGAAGGCTCGATCCGAAAAGTGGGTGCAGGCAGCCAGCTGGCTCAGGACACGGCAAAAGCCCTCCAGAATATTGAGAAGGAAGTCTCAAAGGCGGCAAAACTGGTAGGAGATATTGCTGAGGCCTCCAATGAGCAGGCTTCAGGCATTGAGCAGGTCAACCGGGCCATTTCCCAAGTCTCCCAAGTCACTCAGACGAACTCGGCGACCTCCGAGGAGGCAGCGGCCTCCAGTGAGGAACTGTCCAGTCAGGCACAGATGCTCAAGTTTTCGGTGAACCAGTTCAGACTCAAGACTGATGAGGCCATGTTTGAGACCCCGGTTGAGACACCGGAGGACTCTGACAAGCAAACGCGCAAGAAAAAGAAAATTACTTTTGAAGGATTCAAGACAGCCGCTGAACGAATTGCAGGTACGATCAAAGGATTGTTTAAGAAGCGGGATCAGGGTAAGGGCCGAAAGGCGGCCTAAGACAAAAGAAAAGTGCAAGGATGGAAGCGGGTGTCAAAGGCTAGCGCCTTTCAACCCCCGCTTCCATTCTTTTTGTGTAAACTGGGTGTCAGCGGCTGGTGCCTATCAACCCCGAGTTTCATCTTGATTTTGGAAGACGGTGTCAGACACCATCTTCCAAAGTCATGGAAGACGGTGTCAGACACCATCTTCCAAAGTCATGGAAGGCGGTGTCAGACACCGTCTTCCAATAAAATTTGAATTTATCTCTTAACTATCTTAGACTATAGTCGATATGACCAGTATAGAAGACTATCAATTAAACGAACGTGCACACTCCGAGGAGGGTTCTTCGTGAAAATACAATCATCCAATCTGCATTTGTCTGCACTCAAATCCTATCAGAAACAGGAGACCAAAGCCCAGGAAGTCAAAGCGTCCGGCAACGGATCCAAAAGCGATCAGGTTGAATTATCCGGCGCAGCCAAGGCCTTGACTGCAATGATCAAAGACGGTACTGAGGAAAGTGAAATCTCGCAGCGAGCCCTTGAAATCAAGGCTCAGCTTAAGCAGGGGACCTATAAACCTTCTGTGGACAAAATCGCGGCGTCCCTGACAGAACGCCTCATCCACGAGAGGAAGTCGAATAAATGATGACCGCTGAAACTAACCTGCTTGAGTGCCTGGATGAAATAAAACTGCTTTTGGAAGAAGAGCAGCGCTTAATAATGACGCAGCACGGCGAAGCCCTTGAGGCCATGGCAAAATACAAGACAGATTTGACCAGGAAAATGAATCAGCTGCTAAAACCGACAGAACTGCCGGAGGAAATGAGCGGCGAGTTTAAAAGTCTGATACGTCACAAAGTTGAAGCCATTAAGCAGCTGCAGGAGACCAATGCTTTGCTGGCGAGACAGACGCTGGTTTACCTTGGCGCCTTAAAGGAAGCCTTGGCGCCTCAAAGCGCAAACCCAACCGGCAGTATGTATGCCAAAAGCGGTGAAGTGCACAAATCGCAGGCAATAAGCTCAGGCTGGCTCGACCAGTCCATTTAGTGAAATGAGGTCATGGGATGTCCGGAATCTTTGGTACTATGAATATAGCAAACAGCGGGCTTCAGGCTATGCAGTCCGCAGTCAATACCACATCAAACAATATCTCCAACGCTCAGACCGAAGGGTACTCCAGAAAACGCGTCGATCTGGTGACCAATACACCGCAGCACCTCAACGGGATTGGTGAAATCAGCACCGGTGTCAAGATCGAGGGCGTTACGCGGATTCGCGACGTTTTCACGGACCGCCAAGTTCGCCTTGAAACGGGGAGATTGAACACCTATGAGTCTCAAAACGGCGTCTACGACCGCCTGGAAATCATATTCAACGAACCTTCGGAAACCGGCATCAGCGACGCCATGCAGGAAATGTGGAATGCCTGGCAAGAGCTCAGCAAAACCCCGGAAAGCATTACAGCCAGGACCATTGTCGTCGAGCAGTCCACCACCATGGCGGATCGATTCGGCCACACGGCGTCACAACTTCAGGATCTGAAATCCGAGACTTTGTTCCAGGTGAGTCAAAACACTTTCGAAATCAACACAAAACTGGAGCAGCTGACCGCGGTGGACGAGCAGATTAAAGCCGCAGTGACGCGGGAAATGGTGCCCAATGATCTGATGGATCAAAGGGACTTGCTCTTGGATCAGCTTTCAGCGTTTGTGTCCTTTTCAAAAACAGATTTAGCCGATGGCGGCATTCAGCTCACCGTAGGCGGGCAAGCTGTCATGGGCAACAACACACCGACACCGACCTTTAGCACAGTACAGTCTGTTGAAACGTACGAAGATGAGAGTGGAACGACTCAGATGAAAGTCGCGGTCGCCGTGAAGGGTGATGTCAATACCATTGAATTCCTGGATGCGCCATTAAGTGCCGGTTTCGATCTGAATACTTGGAAAGCAGGCAGCGTCATTGTTCCAACAGCCCAAACAACTGAAAATCCTACTGGTTTCACCGTTGTTAAAACCGGTGAGGGCAGCATCAACGGACTGCAGTCCATGATGACTGAAGTAGAGGATTACACACAAAAAATGGACGCGCTGGCCTCGGGCATGGCAGGCTTGATCAATCAGGTTCACAACCCCGACAACACCGGACTGGATTTCTTCATCAGCGGCGGTGCGGGAACAATTACAGCAGCCAACATCCAAGTCAACTCCAGCCTTAAAGATAAACCGGAATTGATAGCTGCAGGCAAAAGTTCAGCCGCGGACGCACCCGTGGGCGACGGCTCCAGAGCTCTGGCCATAGCGGCGCTCAGGGATGTCTCTCTTAATGCATCTGACTATGACAAGACGACCATGACATTTATAACGACCACCGGCGACACTGCGGATGCGCGTTATCGAGCAACCATTGCAGGACTGGGTGTTGACGCGGCTTACAGCCGCACCATGGCGGATAATGAAACCTCTTTGCTCAACCAGCTTCATCAGAGAAGAGAGTCCGTCATGGGCGTCTCCATAGATGAGGAAATCAGCGCCCTGGTAAAATTCCAAACGGGTTATCAGGCCAACGCCCGCGTCATGACGACCTTAACCAGCATGCTAGATACCCTGATCAATATGGTCAGATAATGGAGGAAACCCCATGAGAGTGACGAACCGGATGATGGGTGAAGATTTTCTGATCCACCTGCGCCGAAACCTGAATCAAATGCATAAAACCCAGAATCAGCTCACGACGGGTAAACTCTTCTCCAGACCCTCTGACAATCCAGTCATGGTGTCCAGAGCCTTGTCCCTTGAAACTGAAGTGGGGCGGAACGCGCAGTACAAACGAAATATTGAAGATGCGTCCGGTTGGGTGGAAACCACAGATGGGGCACTCAACGAAATTGGTGCCTCGCTGAACAGATTGAGAGAGCTGGCCATTGCCGCGGCGAACGGCACCAACAGCGATGCGGAGTACAAAGCCTATGAGATTGAAGTCGGACAATTGATCCAGGGATTATCCCAAATTGGGAATTCGAAATACGACGGCAGATTTTTATTTGGCGGAACGAAGACAATGACGTCGCCGTTTTCAACAGACGAAGTGACGGGGAAGATTGCCTACTCTGGCAATGAAGAGCGACTCAGACACGAAGTCTTGCCGGGTGTCCGGATTGAGATCAATATCACGGGGCATGAGATCTTTGAAGCAAAAAAGGATGGCGAGGACAGTCTTTCTGAGGTTCTGGCCAAATTCAAGAAAGGCCTCGCTGAGGCTGATTCTGTGGAACGGAAGACCATCGGCGGGGATATTTTAAAGCAACTGGACGAGAAAATTGAGACCGTCTTATCCATTCGCTCGAAAAACGGCGCGACAGCCAACCGTCTCGAAGCCATGACAACCCTTAATGATTCAGAGGCCCTCAATTTGACTGAGCTGCTTTCGAAAGCCGAAGACATTGATTTTGCCGAAAAGGTGATGCAATTTGCCATGATGGAGAACGCCTACAAAGCCTCTTTGTCTACGGGCGCTAAAATCCTGCAGCCGACGCTGCTCGACTACCTCTAGACTGAAGTGGGGAGAATCCTATGACCATTAATCAAGAAGAACTCAACGAACAGCTGGCTCTAAGCGGTGACCTCTATTTTCCGGAGGGCATTCCCGGGTTTGAAAGCTGTAAACGCTTCAAAATTGAAGAGATAGCGTCCATGCCATTTTTCAGCATGTGCTGCGAAGATGACGACACGGTTGGTTTCATTCTGACCAGTCCCTGGTACTGGATTCAGAGCTTTGAAGTGGACTTACCGGATGATGTCTGCAAGGCAATTGGCATTGCAACCCCTGAGGACGCAGAGGTCCTGGCTATAGTGACGGTTCGCGAACCCCTTGAAGCTTCCACCATGAACCTGGCAGCGCCACTGGTGGTCAGCTTGACGAACAGAACCGCAGCTCAGGTCATTTTAAGTAATCCCGAATGGCCGACGCGGGTTCCGCTGAAGCTGGAGGAGGGGGTGGCTACAGTTGCTGGTCTTGGCTAGAAAAGAAGAGGAATCCCTGATCATTGACGGGAACATTGAGATTGTTGTTTTAGGTATTGAAGACGGCAAGGTCAAGCTGGGCATCAACGCTCCAAAAGAGGTTAAAATCTACAGAAAAGAAGTGCTTGATGAGGTCATGAAAGAGAATCAGTCTGCGGCTGCGGCCGCGAAGTCGCTGCTTAAAACCAGAGGATGACGTGTTGCGGAGGTGCGCCGTGGATTATAAAATTGAAAGAGTTCAACATTCCAGCCCGGCATTAAGGGTCATTCAAGAGCAAGGTCAGCGAATTCCGCTTGAAAAGCTCAAAGAAAAGATTGAGCACCATTTTGGAAAACCGCCTCAAGGAGATCAACATCAAGAAGCGAAATCACATCCCTCTGTTGCTTTGGTAGACAAGCTTATTCAAGAGGTCAATGAAATGAGACAGGGGAGTACGACGCATTTCGAATTTAAAATTCACGAAAAATCCGGCGAAGTCATTGTCAAACTTATTGATGATGAGACGGACGAAGTCGTCAAAGAAATACCTTCTGAAAAAATGGTCGAACTCATGTCAAACCTGAGAGAACTCGTTGGACTGTGCGTGGATGAGAAAATTTAGAGCTTGAAATTTAGAAACGACAATTTAGTTCCAAAGAATAGTTGGTTGGAAAAGAATGAGGTGACTTATGGCCGGAATTAATTTTATAGGTTCTTACTCAGGCATGGATCAGGGCGTGATTGATAAGTTGATGGCGGTTGAGAAACGCCCGCTTATTACATTCGCATCAAAGAAATCCAGCCTGGAAGCCAAGCAAGGGGCCTGGAAAGACGTTTCCACCCGCCTCAAAAATTTGCTGGATAAAATTGCGTCCCTGTCGAAGACAGAAACACTGTATTCCAAGACGACTGCCTCATCTGATGATACTGTGGTCAGCGGCAGCGGAACCCGAGACGCTGTCAGCGGCCAGTATGAGGTCATTGTCACGCGGCTGGCAACTCAAACCAAAGTGACAGGGACAGGCACGGCGATGCCTGCGCTGGGTCTGGATGTGCCACTCAGCCTTGAAGGCAGCCTCACTCTTGGATCAGGGGAAAAGTCGGCCGTTATATCGATTGAGACCACTCAGTCCCTTCGGACTATAGTTCGCAATATTAACCTGGAAAGCGCAAAATCAGGTGTGACGGCAACCGTGGTAGATGGAAGAATGGTGTTCAAATCCAGCAGCTTTGGGGCACAGGACATAACAGTGACCGGGTCTGATGGGACCATCCCCGCTGCCCTTGGTCTGGATGAACAAGTCGAAGTTTTAGGTAAGCAATCCATTTTTTCAGTGAACGGCATTGAAATGACCCGCGACAGCAACACGGTTTCTGACGCTGTGCTGGGTATGACACTTCAGCTGAAGCAAGAAACCGGGACGAGGCCGTCCACCATGATTACTGTCTCAGATGATACTGAAAAAACGGTTAAAGCCTTCCAGGAATTCGTCGAGCAATACAACAGCACCATGTCCTTTCTCAAATCTCAAATGGCAGCGGGCACTAAAGAGGTTGCGGGAAGTCAGGGAAAACTCTACGGTGAAAGCAGCCTTGTAAGGTTTCAGAACAGTTTGCGTCAGGGTGTAACCTCAGATCTTTCAGAGAGCAGCGCCATGTATAAAAATCTTGCAGAGATTGGCATAAAAACCATTGATAAAGAAGGGACGCTGCTTCTGGACGCTGAAAAATTGAAAGCAGCCCTGAAAGATAATCCGAATGAAGTTCAAAAGTTCCTGGCAGGAGATAGCGCACAGACCGGAATGTCCGGGAAACTTAAATCACTTATTGAGGGTTTGACAGATAAAACAAACGGCATGATCCAGGTTAAGAGCACAAGTCTGGAACGCTCGCTCAAAGACTTAAATCGCAGAATCTCAGAATTTGAAGACAAAATGGCAAAAAGAGAAGCCTACTACGTCAACATGTTTTCCAAACTGGACGTCGCAATGCAAAAATCTGAGACGCAATCGAACTGGCTGGCGGCCCAACTAGGCGGCATGCAGTCAGGTGAATAGGGGATGTTAAACATGAGTGCATACAATACAGCCCTCAGACAGGCTAACCAAGCTTATGGCGGGGCCCAGGTCAGTACGGCGCCGCAAAAAAAACTCATCCTGATGCTCTATGACGGAGTGATTCAAAACTTGAAGGCGGCAGAAGCTGCGCTTGAAGTCAAGAACCTTCAGATCGCCCACCAAAAAATTCTCAAAGGTCAGCTGATTATTGAAGAGCTGATGGTCACCCTGAATTTCGATGAGGGAGGCGATATTGCAAAGGATTTATACAAACTGTATGAGTACTTCCACTGGTCACTGGTGCAAGCCAATATTAAAAAAGATCCCACGGCCCTCATTGAGATTCGTCAATATTTGGAGGAACTCAGAGGAAGCTGGCAGCAAATTTAGGTGAGGAAGCGGGGCAATGCCATGGAATGTCAAAGATTGCTGAGCTATCTGTCGACGCGTTTAAGTCTGCTGGAAGCCTGGCAAAAACTTTATACGGAGTATGAGCCTGGTGATCCTGAGCTGTCAGACGTGGTCGAAGTCTGCATGGATCAGATCAAAGCGTTGGATCAAAGTGTAAACCCTGAATGGGACAATAAGGGAAAAAATGACATTTTGGACATTTCAGACTTTCAAATTGCCATTCAACAGGTGCTAGAAAAAATATACAAATTGCATCAAAATCACCAGTTAAAACTGAAAAATCATAAGGAAGCGCTGGTCCTAGAAATGAAAGGTGTCAGGAAAGCGAAAGCTTTGTCCAGTCAGATTTTGACTGCCTCTGAGGAACGGATTTCCGGACTGGATACAAAAGCCTAAGAATCCTAAAAATTATAAGTTTCTGTGAATAATTAACAAAGATGAGAAAAGTGTCGAAATATCCGATATTTTTTTAAGTTTGTTATTTTATTGTTACTTTTCATGTGTTAAGATTAGTTTGTTATGTTTTTTCTCAAGATTGACAATTAACATAACAGAGTATTGCTTCAAAATTATCGCATCCAGAATCGAATGACTGAATCATTGAATTGGATTTATCAGGAATTACAGCCTCGGCTTGGCCGAACACATCAGCTATGTCACAATTCCAGAGTCTATTCAGCATTCATCTCCGAAAACTTTTCAGAAAAAGGCAAACCAGGCGAAAGCCTGGGACGCAAAAGAACGGGCCTAAGTGGACTATGTAAATCAGTTCATATGGCAGCCGAGTACCAGTAGGGAAGTTTTTTCTATGCCATAAAAAAGAAAATATTCCCAAATTAGTGAAAATAATGTAATATAATTATGCGGAATTGTAATAAAATGTAATTTTAAACTGGCGTACAAAATCCGGAAGTCAAAAAATGAGAGAGGTGGTGCTTGCGCTATGATCCAAAATGATTTAACTTATCAGGCCCTGACGAAAGCCATTGAAGGGTCACAGCGAAGACAGGAAGCCATTGCCTCGAATTTGGCCAATCTCAACACTAAAAATTACAAAGCCAGCCGGGTTTCTTTTGAAGGAGAACTTAAAAAAGCACTTGGGGAAGCTCAGAAAAACAAGAATTTCGAAAATGCCAAAATCAGATTTGGCAACATTGCGCCAAAAGTTGTAAAAGACCAGAGCAGCCGCATGAACAATGACGGAAACAATGTCGATCTGGATCAGGAAATGAGCCTGATGGCCGCGAACCAAATCCTATACCAGACTTTGATTCAGCAGCTGAATCAAAAGTATCAGACAATGAGTTATGTGATTCATGAGGGGAGAAGGTAAGCATGGGGATGTTTAACGCCATGAACATTCATACAAGCGGTTTGACGGCAGAACGCTTCCGCATGGATACCATTTCGACCAACATAGCGAATGCGGAAACCACCCGTACAGAAGAAGGTGGGCCTTACATAAGAAAGATCGCGGTATTTCAGGAACAATTGAAAACTGAAATGAACAGAGCCGGACGTCCGGAGCAGGTCAGTTCAGGCATCAAAGCGGTTGCGGTTGTAGAGTCTGACGAAGAGACGCCGCTGGTTTACAGACCGGAGCATCCTGACGCGGATGAAAATGGCTATGTACGGATGCCAAACGTCAATCTCATGACGGAGATGATCGATATGATGGTCGCCCGCCGGGCTTATGAAGCCAATCTGACGGCGCTGAATACGAGCAAGGCCATATTGGTTAAAACCCTTGAAATAGGACGTTAGTCACTCAAAAATGCAGCAGAGGAGCAATCTGAATGGCAATTAATCCTGTACTGACTCAAATGATGCCGCTCAATAATCTCGTTTCGCAAAGTTCAGGGATCAATAGTGGGGCAGGCGAAGCCGGTACTGTCAACTTTGGTGACATGCTTAAAACACAGCTTGAAAAAGTGGAAAACGCTCAGATCAGAGCGGATGGACTGACGCAGCAGCTCGTCAGCGGAGATTCGGTCGAGCTTCATGAAGTTTTAATTGCGACTCAGGAAGCGAAGCTGATGCTGGAAATGACCATGCAAGTGCGCAACAAGGTTGTGGAAGCTTATAAAGAAATGATGACTATGCAGTTATAAAGCTGTTATGAGGAGAAGGATCGATGGCGAAGTTGAGCACGGCCTGGATTAGGATCAGGGAACAATTTAATGCACTGAGTTTAATGTCAAAGAGATTGATGGCGGCAGCCGCGTTCTCTCTGATTTTGTTTTTTGCGCTTTATGTCCTGATCCTGGGCAAAGTCAACTATGTGGTTCTTTTCAGCGGACTTGAACTCAACAGCGCAGCGGCGATTGTCGAAGAAATGGATCGCATGGGCACTGTGAAATATAAACTGGAAGACGACGGTACGACTATTCTGGTAGATGACAAGGTCGTCAATGACTTGAGAATTAAGCTGGCTATGAATGGGAGTTTGCCGGATACGACCATCGGCTTCGAGCTCTTTGACAATCAGGGCCTTATGGTCACAGACCAGGACCGGAAAATCATGTTTCAGCGGGCAACCCAAGGGGAACTGGAGCGTACCATTAGAGCACTGGAAGAAGTCAAATATGCCAGGGTTCACTTGAATCTGGCTGAGAGTTCCTTGTTTGAAAAAGAGATTCAGGCGTCCTCAGCCACGGTCGTGATTGAACTGCAGCCGGGTAAAGGTCTGACAACGCCGCAGGTGGAAGGCATCCTGTCGCTGGTCAGCGGCGCGGTCAAGAATCTGCCCAAGGAAAACGTCACGGTACTCGATACCAACGCCAATCTTCTGAGCGCGCCTTTTCAGGCGGATCAGGGAGATGCCGCCAATGCAACGGCGGATCAGGGCGAAATTATCGATCGTATAGAGTCAAAAATTGCCGGCAATCTGACAGAACTGCTCGAAAAAGCGCTGGGCAGGGACAAAGTCATTGTCACCGTTCTTGCTGAGGTCGATTTCGACCATGAGGAAATCAGCAAAGTGATATACGGTGATTCACCTGTGGTGAAAAACCGACAGGAGAGCTTTAGCGGGGAAGGGATCAAATCCTTTATTTCAGAGGGTCCCATTGACAACAATACTCAGAATCTGATTATGCAGGATGACACCGGTGCCATTCAAACTTATGATGCCTACACGGAGTATGAAGTGGACAGGACGGAAATTTCGTCGATTAAGGCAGTTGGTGTACTCAGCCGGCTGAATGTCTCCGTGGTCTATGACGGCAATATGAGTCCTCAGATGAAGACCTCCATTCAGGATATGGTATCAGCGGCTGCCGGCATTGATCCGCAGCGTGGCGATCAGATCAATATTGAAGGCATGGCCTTTGATAGAAGCTATGAGACTGCGCTGGCAGAGGAGCTTGAGGAAGCGAAGCGCCTGGAGGAAGCTGCGGGGAAAATTCTCGGTATGGACAAAGCGCTTGTGATGACCCTGGTCAAAGGGCTGCTGGGTTTGGTTGCGGCAATCCTATTACTGTCAATTCTCCTTAGGAAGAAGCGTCAGAGCGACGCTTCAAAGATGACGCCGGCTTACGCGGGTGGCCCGGCACAGGGCGCTTCAAAGGGAAGTCTTCTCAACGTCACAGATGAGGCCAATGCCGTGGACGCGCCGACTCTGGATGATCTGTTTGGCGCAGTCAATAAAAAGGACTCCTCTCTTAAGCAATATGCCTCAGAGCATCCGCAGGAAATTGCGGACTTGTTAAAAGCCTGGATTAAAGAACAATAAGAGTTTAAGAGGTGGAAAACAGTGGCAAAGGCCTATAAAGACAGCCAAAACGGCATAAAGAAAGCAGCGATTCTGCTCATGAGCCTCGGACAGGACGTTTCCTCCTCGGTCATTCGATATTTGCCTGAGAGCACCATTCAAAAAATCAGTCTTGAAATTGCCAATCTCGATTATGTCGAACCGGCTGTCAGCGAGCGGGTGACCCAGGAGTTTATGGAGCTGGTGACGTCGCGAAAATATGTACTTGACGGTGGCCTGGATTATGCCAGAAATCTTCTGAATAAAGCCCTAGGGACACAGAAAGCAAAAAGCATCATAGATACCTTGAGCCTGCTGTCTCAGACAGAAAGACCGTTTGCTCTGGCCAGAAAAGCTGAGCCCCATCAGTTGTCACTCCTACTGATGAATGAGCATCCCCAGACCATTGCGCTGATTCTCTGTTATCTGCAGCCGGATAAGTCCGCACAGGTGTTGTCAGAACTTCCGGAGCAAGTCCGGAGCGACGTTGCCCAGCGCATAGCGACCATACACAGCACGTCTCCTGTTGTCGTGCAAAAGATAGAGCAGGTTTTGGAAAGCAAACTGGCCAATGTTATTGATAACTCACTGGAATCCATAGGCGGCGTCAGATCCTTGGTCGACATTCTGAACGCGGTGGACAGGGGAACAGAAAAGAAGATTTTGGATGATCTGGACCTTGAAAATCCGGATTTGGCAGAGCAAGTCAGATCCAGCCTCTTTGTCTTTGAAGATATAGTTGCGCTGGATCGTGCAGCCATCCAGCGCGTCCTGAGAGAAGTCAGCACAGAGGATCTCACGCTGGCGCTCAAAGGCGCTTCAGCCAAAGTGTCCTCCATGATCTTCAACAATATTTCAAAGCGTGCGGCCGAGACTCTCAAAGACGACATAGAATTTCTTGGTCCAGTCAGGCTGTCTGCCGTTGAAGATGCTCAGAAACGCATAGTCGGGCATATCAGGCGACTCGAAGAAGCCGGCGAAATTATTTTGGGGAGGTCTGACGAGGATGCAATCATTCTCTAACATCATCAAGCAGCATCAGGTCTTGTCAGGACGCGTGGACTTTATCGCTGTCGAGCCGCAGCAGACTGAACCTGGGATAGTGCAGTGCGAGCCTCCCTCTGTGATTTCAAAGGACTTAAAGCTCAAGGAAGCTATGATCCTGGAACGGGCAAAGCGTGAAGCCGCAAAGATTAGGGATGAGGCAGTGTATTACAGAGACCAGGCACGCCTTGAAGGGTTTGAAGAAGGCTACAGGACCGGACTTGATCAGGCTATGGCTGAACGTCAGTCTGCCCTAGATCTGGCGGAGCGGCAAATGGGAGATCTTCTCGCGGCGGCATCACAGCGTCTGGAGTCTCTAACCAGGGATTATGAGGGACATCTTCTCAAGCTGTCGGTACAAGTAGCGTCTATATTCATCAAGTCCCATATGACGCCGGATCAGATGATGGCGCCCCTGAAGGAAATGCTGCATGAATTGTCACTATCAGCAAAAATTATGGTCAGGATGCACCCGGAAGATTTTCGAACATTATCCGGTGCGAGGGACCATTTTCAGGAAGCCTGCCCGGACAGTCGCCTCATAATGGTGGAAGATGCCGCGATCTGTCGCGGTATCCTGCAATGCGAGACGGATTCAAGACTCGTCGAGTTTGACCCGGGAAGGCACATAGAAGCGCTCCTGGCAGAAATGCTCAAAGTCCATCACAGACAACAGGAGCTGATCCGTCCATGATTCACTTCGAGAGGCTTCACGAGATTGTTGAAACGACGAGTCCCTACAGATACTCAGGCAAAGTGGACCAGGTGGTGGGGCTGACTATCAGGGTCAAGAGCTTATATGCCTTTATTGGTGAAATATGCAAGATTATTTTGCCCGGTGGAAGGGAAATTACGGCAGAAGTGGTTGGCTTCCAGAGCGACAATGTCATTCTGATGCCGCTGGGAGATCTCGACGGCATCATGACAGGCTGCCCGGTGATCCCTACCGGCAAGGCTTTGAGTGTTGGCGTTGGCAGCAAGATGCTGGGGCAGGTTCTGGATGGACTCGGCAATCTCCTGTCAGAGGACGCGCAGGCGCTGAGCTGCCACGAGCATGAAGCGCAGCTTTATAAAAGCCCGCCTAATCCATTGACGCGGCCGCCCATCAAAGACATCATGCACACCGGCGTCAGAGCAATAGATGCGTTCCTGACCTGCGGCCAAGGCCAGCGTATGGGTGTGTTTGCGGGCAGCGGTGTTGGAAAAAGTACGTTGCTGGGGATGATCAGCCGTTACAGCGATGCGGATGTCAATGTCATTGCCTTGATTGGGGAACGCGGCAGAGAAGTCAAAGCCTTTCTGGACAAAGATCTTGGACCAGATGGATTGAAAAAGTCCATTGTCATCTGCGCGACTTCAGACCAGCCGCCGCTCGTGCGCCTTAAAGGCGCTTTCCTGGCCACGGCAGTAGCGGAGTACTTCAGAGATCAAGGCAAAAACGTCATGCTGATGATGGATTCTGTCACTCGATTTGCCATGGCTCAGCGCGAGGTGTCCCTTGCGGCCGGTGAGGCGCCTGCGACCAAAGGCTACACCCCTTCTGTCTTTGCGCTGCTTCCCAAGCTTCTCGAACGAAGCGGAACCTCAGCTCGTGGCAGCATAACAGCTTTCTATACTGTCCTCGTTGAGGGCGATGACATGAACGAGCCTATCGCAGACGCGGTGCGCGGCATTTTGGACGGCCACATTGTCCTAAGCCGAGAGCTCGCTGCTCAGAGCCATTATCCCGCCATTGATGTGCCCCAGAGCGTCAGCCGTTTGTTCCACGACCTCCAAGGCAAATCCGAGGTGAAGCAGCTCTCATCCCTGAGACATCTCATGGGCGCTTATAAAGAGTCCGAGGATCTGATCCAAATTGGCGCTTATAAGTCAGGGTCCAGTCCGGTGGTTGACCGGGCGGTCGCGCTGAAACCGGCGCTGGACGCCTTTTTAAAGCAAGACATTGAAGAATCAAGCAGTTTTGATGAAACGCTCTCCAGGATTCAAACTTTATATCAAAAGCATTGTGGTTGAATCGGCGCTGAGGATCAGGACTTTTGATCTTAGCGGCCAAAGCACCATGGGAGGGGACAGCGGACAGTCATGAAAGCTTACAGACACAGCCTGGGAAAGGTTCTGGACCATAAGAACGAGGCCTATCAAAAACTGCAAATGGAACTGACTTTGGCGAATGAGCATGTTGAGCTCATAAAGGCAGAACGCCGGTCCAGACAGCAGCTTTATGAGCTGCACCTGAAAAAATCAGATCACGCTGAAGTTGTGACCTTGGAGGAAATAAGAATCGCCCATGCCCACTCAGAATACCTGAGAACTATGGTTCATCAGCAGTCGAAGCTCGAAGAACACGCAAACAGTGAACTTCAAAAGACTCAAAGCAGATGGATGGACGCACGACGCGAAGTTCACGTGCTGGAACGCCACCGGGAAAGAGAAGAGCAAGCATTTAATCAGGTACAGGAACGTCATACTCAACAACTGTTGGATGAAATGGCTTTGAATCAGTTTTTCAGGCGCCGTCAGACACTTTGAAGCGAAATAGTGTGTCTGACACGAAGTTACCATCAAAGCGAAACTTGGTGTCAGACACCCAGTTTCTGTCTTGCTTGAGATAGTGTTAAGTAGTTTATGAAAACGCCTAAATAATTCCAAAACAAAAAAATAGCCGCCGGAAAAGAAGAAACCGGTGGCGAACAGACAAAATAAACCCTTGGTATTTATTGAAGGGGAACCTTAA
>Ga0302240_1000102_pt1 | contig 100143 bp, 92 predicted proteins | sample AAG_UR_His_MG_FD_193538 | JGI IMG/M metagenome (GOLD analysis project Ga0302240, IMG submission 193538) | Enriched activated sludge microbial communities from anaerobic digester in WTTP, New Holstein, Wisconsin, United States - AAG_UR_His | ecosystem: Engineered > Bioreactor > Anaerobic >... | reverse complement strand
ATAGGAATGCGGGAGTATGACATTTTGGGAAAATGGATATCAAATCGATAAATGAAGGATCAGCCAATTTACGTATTGCTTTCATTTAGTTACATCGTGTCTTAAATAAAACGTTGGGACAGTACTGTTCGGTGTTATAATTTAACCAGGTATGCGGATACGCACTGTTCCCCCGCGCTTGTCTGTTCTCCGAGCGAAGTCAAATCCCACGCGGTTTTCGCTGTTTTTCCCTTTCACCCTGAACCGAAGCGCCCCCGGATTTTCCCGAACTTCTTTCACGGTTTCACGAAGGTGCCGGCGACGCGCCGGCCATGGCCGACGTGCCCCTTCGGGGCATGGAAACGATAAAAAGAAGGAAGGGTGCAGAGATGGCAGACTACATCATTTTGATGACCCTGACGGATCAGGGTATTCGGTCGGTGAAGGATGCCACCCAGCTTGTGAGCAACGCAAGAAAGGATCTGGAAAAAAAGGGCGGCAAACTGAGAGACTTCTATCTCACCATGGGTCACATCGACGGGGTGGCCGTTTGCGAGGCTTTATCCGACGAGGCGATCTTGGGGTTCGTGTTCGGTCTCGGTGCCACCGGATACGTCAGAACGACGACGCTGAAGGCCTTCACCACCGAAACCGTAAAGGAGATCAAGATTACCCATCTGGAGTAACCGGCCGATTTATCGCGCGGCAAGGTCATGCCTTTGCGGTCGGCGTATCGGCATGAAGGGGGGGGTGCGTGCCTGTTAAGCTACTTTCATCGGACCCCTCTTGCATCTTCATCCAAAGAGGAGCCCGGTTTTATTTCACGATTTTGAATATTTCCTTGAACCGGGGGTCCTCCGCCGTCCTCGCAAGCTCGAAAAGGACAATCTCCGTGCTCGTCGGTTTGACCCCCTCCTGAATCATCCGCTCGAGGGCGATTTCCCTGTTCCTCTGCGTCCGCGACGAAACCGCATCCGCCGCCAGGTGAACCTCATAGCCGCGCTCCAGGAGGTCCATGACGGTCTGGTACACGCACACATGGGCCTCGATGCCCGAAACGATGACCTGCCGCTTCTTCAAACCTTTCAGATGCTCCAGAATGGCTTCATTCCCGAGACAGCTGAATGTCCCCTTTGTGAAGGGTTGAACGTCCGCGGTGAGATCCGCGATTTCCGGAATCGTTTTTCCGATTTTGATCTGCTCGGTGACGATGATCGGAACTTTGAAAACCCTCACCCCCGCGATGAGCTTCCTGAGGTTTTCCAGGAGAAACTCCTTGTCCTGCATCGCCGCGTAGAGGTTGCCCTGGATATCGATCACGAAAAGCACGCTTTGATCGGCATTGAGCATAAGTGATTCCTTTCGATTCTACAGGCATCAGGCTTCAAACCAGAGGCCCCATGTAACCACTTGCTACAGATCACTCGCCACTTTTTTGCCTTTCGTCTTAGGCCTTATCCGACAATGATCTCGTCCAGCGATCTCTTGGGTACGTGGTGTCGCCCCTCGCTGTCCCGCCAGTATTTAACATCTCCGTCGCTCCCCATTTTTTCGATGACGACGGCCTCCCGGGGCTTTCCCAGCGCCAGGACAAGGATGATGTCGTAACGGTCGGGAATCCCGAGGGCCGCGCGGAGCTTTTCCCGCTGGACGGAGGTGATCATGCACCCCCCCAGCCCCTTCTCCACGGCGCCGAGCATGATGCTCTGGGCGGCAATCCCGTGATCGTAAACGACATTCTTTGCGATCACCGTGTCGCCGAGCATGATGATGTAGGCAGAGGGTCTCTCACCCTCCGCGGGACCGGGCCAGTCCTTGAGGTATCCCGCCCAGGCCAGGTGTTCGAAAATCAGGGAATTTCTGTCCCGTTCGCAGGACAGGATGTACTTCAGGGGCTGCATGTTTGCCGACGAGGCCGACAGCCTTGCCAGATCCACCAGTTCCCGCAAGGTCCCGGGTGAAACGGAGACGTCTTCGTAAAACCGCCTGTAACTTCTGTTTTTCAACACAAGATCTCTGATCATAAGGCTCCTTTCGAAAAAAACAGGCTTAAGACGTTAGGCGTAAGGCATCAGGTGTCAAAGAACCGATAGATTGATCACCTTTCCCCTGATGCCCGGTGCGCGGTGCCTTTTTCCTGTCTTGGATTGAACCATCGCTCATCGGCAAGCACAACCGATGTCTCGATCTGCCGTTCGCTGATGTTCCAGTATTTCTTCAGCAGTCTGTCCTTTTCGTCCGGGGTGACGAGACGAAACCCGTGCTTCTCATAGAATTGCACAGCCCAGGCGGCGGCTGCCCACGTCCCCATCAGCAGCGGCCGTGCTGTCTGCGCGCGCAGCGCCGCGAGGAGTGTCCCGCCGATCCCCGTCCGGCGCCTCGCCGTGCGGACGTAGGCATGGCGGACCAGGCTCACGTCCCTGACGTGCTGTATGCCCATGACGCCGATGAGCCGATCCCCTTCCTCGTACCCGAAGAAACGGACACCGTCGGCGATCTCACGCCGGAGTTCCTCCTCCGACATGTACGGCTCCTTCCAGCAGTCGGCCGGGATGACGTCCCGGTAGGCCCCGGCCGCTTCGTTGATCACGGCATGGATCATCCCGATATCTTTCCCGGTACACGGTCGGACCCCCGGCATTGCCCTCCTCCCGGTTTTCCCGAAGAGACTGTGGAAGGATAGTAAAGCAGTGGCGGTCATAGTATAATGAAGTTTATGAAAAAGGTCATCGTAAAAAATGCAACGGCTGAGAAAATCACCGCCGGTCTCCCCTGGATTTATCGTGGCGAAATCCTGGCCATGGAAGAGCCCGTCGGGCGGGGGGACCTTGTCCGTCTTCATGCCCGTCAGGGTTCCTTTCTGGGCATCGGCTACGTCAATCCCCTGAGCCGGATCACCGTCCGAGTCCTTACCCGGGAGGACCGTCCCATTGACGACGCATTTATCAGCAGCCGGATTTCTGCGGCCCTTCACAAAAGGAGGGGGCTGCGGAAGTATACCAACGCCTGCCGGCTGATTCACGCCGAGGCCGACGAATTGCCGGGTCTCGTCGTCGATCATTACGGGGGTTTTCTCGCCGTCCAGATCAACACGGCGGGGATGGAAAGGCTGAAGCCGCTTGTTTTGTCCTGTCTCGTCGAAACGTTGCAACCCGAGGGAATTTACGAAAAATCGGAGGAGAACTTCCGGGCCCGGGAGGGGCTGACGACCGAGGAGAGAGTGCTGCACGGCCGGGTCCCCGACAGCATCCTCATCGAGGAGTGCGGCGCCCGGTTCGCCCTCCGATGGAAGGAAAGCCAGAAAACGGGATTTTATCTCGACCAGCGACGAAACCGCCGGAGGGTCGCCTCACATGTCAAGGAGGGTTCCGACGTCCTTGACCTCTTCTCAAACACGGGCAGCTTCGGCATCCATGCCGCCCTCCGGGGCGCCCGTTCCGTCACCCTCGTGGACGTATCGGCCGCGGCGCTCGCGCAGGCCGGGGAGAACATCCGACTCAATGACCTCGCCGGCATCCAGGTAACGCGGTCGGACGCCTTCGACTACCTCAGGGAGTCCTATGAAAAAGGCCGGTCCTTCGACCTCATCGTCATGGACCCGCCGTCCTTCGCGCAGAGCCGGAGGATGAGAGACGGCGCGCTTCGCGCTTTCCGGCAGCTCCTCTCGGGATGCCTGCGATTGCTCCGCGCAGACGGCGTTCTCGCCGTTTTTTCCTGTTCCCATGCGATTTCCCTGGACGATCTGATGGGCGCATCACTGAAAGCGGCCGGGGATACCGGCACGAGGCTCGACCTTCTGGATTTCATGCTTCAGGACATCGATCACCCCGTGGGACTCCATATCCCCAACTCCCTTTATCTCAAGGGACTTCTGATCCGAAAGGCGGTGTGAAGGCCGGTGCCGCCGTTGCAACAGATTCCGGAGCGATGCGCCAAATAAGAGCTTGAACTTGGACCGGAAAGAATATATAGGTTCCATTCCCCGGTGGGGACCGCCCGGACTCCGACAGACCCCACCGGGACCACCCGACGACGCGAGGAGGCGCACCGGCCGATGACCAGGGACCTGACAAGAGTACTGGAAACCATAGAACGCTACAAGGAAGGAAGCCCGCACTACAAGGAATTGCTCGACATCCTCGGAGAAATCCTGATCCTCCGGGAGGAGTACCGAAGACAGGTGAAGAAGAGCATCTTCCCGATCCAGGAAGAGCTCATCGACGCAAAACTCCAGGGGGGTCTGCCGATCATCTACTTCGGGGCGGGCGGCATCGACCTGACCGAACCCAGGAGGTTCTTCTTCAAGCTTCTCGAAATCGGCAAGGCGAAGAATCCCGAGGACACCGGTGAGATCCTGAAGGAACTCGAGGACGGCCTCCTGGATTACGACAAGCTGGTCTACGACGCCTTCACTCAGTCCGTCGACGAGGAATCCGAGGGAGAGGCCGAGGAGGAATCCTTTGATCTGCTGCGTTTCTTCATTGAGGAAAGCCTGCGGCCCGCCCTGGAGTTCGTTGCCGAGCGGTACGGAGGGAAAATATCCAAATCGAACTGGCAGGAGGGCTACTGCCCGACCTGCGGCAGGATACCGAAGATCGGGGAGCTCCGCGAAGAGGAGGGGAGGCGGTTCCTGTTCTGCAGTCAGTGCGGAACCCGCTGGCACTACAAGCGCGTCAAATGCCCCTTCTGCGGAAACGAGGAACAGCAGTCCCTGGCTTATTTCACCGTTGAGGGAGAAGAAAAATACAGGGTCGATGTCTGTGATGCCTGCAAACGCTACATCAAGACCGTCGACTTCCGATCTCTGGCGGAAGAACCCGACCTGGACCTGGAAGATATCGCCACCCTCCACCTGGACATCCTGGCCCACGAGGAGGGGTACCATTAAATCAGACTCCAGGCATCAGGCTCCAGGCATCAGGATTTTCAAGCCGGATGCCTTCCTGTTGCCTAATGCCTGACGCCCAATGCCAGTGTCTAAATGAACGACCGCGACATCATTCATGTCATCCGCATTCTGAAGGGACATCTGAAGAAGTGGGAAACACCGATCGCGACCGCCCTGGCGGAGCGTAAGAGCGACCCCTTCAAGATTCTCATCTCCACAGTCCTCAGTTCCCGGACGAAGGATGAGGTTACGGCCGCAGCGACGGGGAGGCTCTTCGCCCTGGCCTCCACGCCGACGGCAATGCTGGGGCTCTCCGAGGAGACGATTGCCGGCGCCGTATACCCTGTCGGTTTCTATCGAAGCAAGAGCCGCCACATCCGCGAGATCTGCCGTGCCCTGATCGAGAGATTCCACTCGAGAGTTCCGGACCGCCTCGAGGATCTTCTCACCCTGAAGGGGGTGGGACGAAAAACGGCCAACCTCGTTCTCGCCCTGGCCCACCGGAAGGACGGTCTTTGCGTCGACACGCACGTCCACCGCATCTCCAACCGCCTCGGCTACGTGGCAACGGGCACACCGAAAGAAACGGAATTCGCCTTGCGGGACAAACTCCCGAAAAGATACTGGGCCGTTTTCAACACCTTGCTCGTGGCCCACGGCCAGAACATCTGCCGTCCCCTTTCACCCTTCTGCAGCCGGTGCCCCGTCTACGCCTTCTGTGACCGCAGGGGAGTCACGCGGAGTCGCTGAAAGCGTCACCCCCCAACCATCCGCAGGTTTTTCCTGGACACAATTCCATTGACTTTTCTCCGAATGTCTGAAATATTCCCGGCGCCTCAAGGAAGACCGAAAACGGCGAAAGCCTTCCGATCCGGATTGGATCATCCCCGGATAAGGCGTCACCGGGGACCGCCGATCCGAGAATAACCCTTTGACCTGAACGAGAGGACAGCATGATCGATTTGGGAATGCTCGGAACCATCGAGTTCACCATGGAATTCCTGATCGGTTTCCTGAGCATCATCATCATCGACCTCATTTTGGCCGGCGACAACGCCGTCGTCATCGCCATGGCTGTCCGGACTCTGCCGCGGGAACAGCGCCGGAAGGGGATCATCCTGGGTGCCGGAGCGGCCGTTTTGCTCCGGGTCGTCCTGACCTTCTTTGCGGCCCAGCTCCTGGTCATCCGTTTCGTCAAGTTCGTCGGCGGAGCCCTGATCCTCTGGATCGCCGTCAAGCTTTTTGTAGAGGGCGCACCGGCGGAGGAATCGGAAAGAGAGGCCAAGACCATCCTGCAGGCCATGTGGATCATCGTGGTGGCCGACATCACCATGTCCACGGACAACGTTCTCGCCGTGGCCGGAGCCTCCAAGGGCAATCTCTTCCTTCTGCTCTTCGGCCTGGGCCTGAGCATCCCCTTCGTCGTCTTCACCAGCGGACTCCTGTCCACTCTCATGGACCGCTACCCCATCATCATTTACATCGGTGCGGCGATCCTCGGGCGCGTGGGTGGCGACATGATGATGACCGACCCTTTTATCGTGGACACTTTCCATCCCCCGACATGGCTTCGGTACGGCGTTGAAGCCTTCTTCACGGTCGGTGTCATCGTGCTGGGCAAGATTCTCCTCCGGTGGAAGCGGTCGCGGGAAGGGGACGGGACCGGGGATGCCGTTGAGATCCCCCGCTCAGACAAGGAGGAATGACGATGGCCATACTGACCCTCTCCAGGGAATTCCGGAGCGGAAGCCGGGAAATCGCAGCCGCCGTGGCCGAAGCGTTGAATTATCAGTATGTCGCCAAAGAGCGCCTGCTTCAGGATATGAAAGCGGCGGGCGACCGATGGGAGCGGGTCGGGCGCCAGCTCGACGAAATGGCCCCCTCCCTCTGGGAACGGTACGACTGGGAGTACCGGGGTTTTGTCGCCCTTGTGGAGTCAAAAATATATGAATACGCCCTCCAGGACAATGTCATCATCGTCGGTCGGGGCGGAAACCATCTTTTACGGGGCCTCCCTCATGTGCTGAAGGTCCGGCTGACGGCGGCAAAAGACCTGCGCGTCGAACGAGCCATGCTGAAGGACGGCCTGGACCACAAAACGGCGTCCCTTCTTATCGACCGGCTGGACCGGAATCGGGCCGACTATGTCCACATTCACTACGGCAGGAATTGGGATGACAGAAGAGACTACGACATGGTGCTGAACACGGGCGAACAGAGCTACGAACAGGTCACGAAGATCCTGACGGATGCCCTCGGGGAGAAGGACCGCCTGGCGACACCGGAAGCCCGGAAAATGCTTTCTGATCGGGCCCTGGCCGCGAGGGTCCGTGCAGGCATCCTCACGGACCGTAGATTCCACCTTCCCACGCTCGAGGTTTCCCACGATGGGCAGTCCATCATTCTCCAGGGGGTCGTCCACGACGCCGGCGAACACCGGGCCCTGGAGGCATTGGCGACAAAAATCGCCTCACCGGCGAAGGTCCTCTGCAGGCTTCGTTACCGGACCCGCTGACCCGATCCGGAATCCTCACCCCGATCAGCCGCCTTTCCCCGGGCTGACCCGGTGATGAACGGCTGTCAACAAAAAGCCCCGGGGGTTCAGGGCCCCCGGGGCTTTTTGTTGCTCCTGCCTTTGGAACGGCGGGGGGGATGCACGACCCGCACCCTGTTCACTCGATGATCAGAAGCACGTGATCCACATCCACTTCTTCGCCTTCCCTGACCCTGACCTCTTTCACCTTCCCGCTGGACGGCGAGAAAATAGGGTTGTCCATCTTCATAGCCTCGAGGATGAGGACTTCCTCATCTTCCAGAACATCGTCACCGGCCTTCACAAGGATTTTTGTAATCTTCCCGGGCATAGGGGCCAACACCTCGTCACCCATCAGTACCTTCCTCCTTCAATCGCAATCTCTTATCTAAGGCAGGCAGACTATATTTATCCAAAAACAACCAGAATGTATAGCTTTTTTTACGATATGATCCCCATGCCGGCCAGTACGGAGAGCATCACCGCCGCGGCGATCACGGACCCGACCTGGCCGCCGGCATTCGCCCCCATGGCGTGCATCAGGAGATAGCTTTTTTTATTGTACTTTATCCCTTCACGCTGGACCACGCGCGCCGCCATCGGGAAGGCGGATATCCCCGCGGCGCCGATCAGGGGGTTGATCGTGCCGCCGCTGAGGACCCGCATGCCTTTCGCAAAAAGAATCCCGCAGACCGTATCGAGACAGATGGCCACGAAACCCAGACCGAGGACAACCAGCGTCTGGGGCTTGAGAAAAGCGGCCCCCGACATGGTGGCCCCGATGCAGAGGCCCAGGAAGAGGGTCACGACGTTCGCGATCTCGTTTTCCGAGGCTTTCGTCAGGCGGCTCACGACGCCGGATTCCCTCATCAGGTTCCCCAGCATGATGGAACCGAGGAGGGGGAGGCCCTTGGGGGCGATGAGTCCTCCGAGGATGGTGATGACCAGGGGAAAGAGTATCTTGGTCGTTTTGGAGACGGGCCTGGCCTTGTACTTCATGACGGTCTGCCGCTCGGCCTGCGTGGTGAGAGCGCGCATGATCGGCGGCTGGATTACGGGGACAAGGGCCATGTAGGAATAAGCGGCCACTGAGACGGCACCCAGCAGGTGGGGCGCGTATTTTGACGTAACGTAGATGGCCGTCGGGCCGTCACAGGCCCCGATGATCCCGATCGATACGGCTTCCAGTTTCGTGAACCCGAAAAAGAGCGCCATAAGGAGGGTCAGGAATATTCCGAACTGCCCGGCGGCTCCCAGGAGAAAGGTCGAAGGCTGTGCCAGCACGGGCCCGAAGTCCGTCATGGCGCCGATCCCGATAAAAATGAGAAGCGGGAAGAGTTCCGTGTCCACACCGGCATCGTAGATGACTCGCAGGAACCCGTCCTTGGCCATGAGATCGGAAAGGGGCACATTGACCAGGATGCACCCGAACCCGATGGGGACGAGAAGCAGGGGCTCGCAGTCCTTCTTGATCCCGAGGTAAAGGAGGACACCGCCGACGACGAGCATGACAACGCTCCGCCAGTCCATGGCGAGGGCCTGAAAACCGGCGACGAGGCCCCCCAACCCGTTCAAAGTCGCCTCCAGCATATCTCAGCCCTCCTTCTTCGGCGCCGCTTTCTCCGGGAACAGCCGGCCGAGAGCCGTCATGACAAGGCTCATGACCCAGAGGGTCAAAAGGGTCCCGCCCATGCCGCATATGAGCATGGTCAACCCAAACGTTGTGTTGTCCATCTCCATAAAGCCCGACCTCCTGCAGATGATGGGCCTTTGATCCCCCGGGGGCGCACGGGGCGGCCGTGATCCGACCCTCCGACGGCCGGAGTCGGGGGATCATATACAATCCCACCCCGGATGGCAATAGGGTTTTTCCGGCGCATTTTATCCCTGCGCCGCCCCCCGGCAGACGATAGACCGGGTCATAAAATGACCCGGCCATAACGCGACGCCTTCCGAATTCTATTGAATACTCACTTTGTTGGAATTTGTAAATGGACAGGCCCTATGACAGGGCATGGAGAGGCTGCACCCCGATTGCGAAGCGCAGCCGGGTGCGGCACAACCCTCGTCAGGGGTTTATTTGTTTCTCCAGAGGGTCCCCTCCGGGGTGTCCTGCACAACGACCCCCATGGCGGAGAGCTTCCGGCGGATCTCGTCGGCCTCTTTCCACTGGCCCTTCTTTCTCATCTCTTCGCGCTGCCGGATCAGCGTCGAGGCCTCGGCGCTCAACCCTTCCTCCTCGAAGCTCATGATGCCGAGCACGGTGTCGATCCCTTTCAGCACCTCGAGTATCTTATCCCGCTCGGCGCCGCTCAGCTGATGCCGGGACAGGGGTCCGTTGATCCTCTTGACGAACCCGAAAAGGGACGCAAAGACGGCCGATACGTTGAAGTCGTCGTCCATCCCCTCGGCAAACCCGTTTTTCACATCGTAGACGTACTGGTCCGTATCGGGATGACCCGGCCCGGGTGTGAAGTGAATGACCCGCTGGATGAACTCATCGAGTTTCCGGAGGGTGTTCCGGGCCGTATCGAGCGCCCCGAAAGAAAACTTCAGGGGCTTGCGGTAGTGGGAACTGAGCAGGAAATACCGTATCTCCTTCCCCCGGAAGCCGCGGCGTTCGAGGTCTTCGATCGTGAAGACGTTGTTCAGCGACCTCGACATCTTCTTCCCGTCCATCATCACGAGCTCCGAATTGAGCCAGTAGTTGGCGAGCCGTTTTCCCGTGGCGGCCTTCCCGATGGCCATGACGTTCTCGCAGTGCGGGAAGACGAGATCGGAGCCGCTGCAGTGGATATCGAAGGTTTCGCCGAGATATTTCATCGCGATGGCGGTGCACTCCAGGTGCCAGCTCGGTCGCACATTCCCCCACCGGGTCTTGAAATAGATCCCTCGCTTCAGCTCGGCCAGGTTGGAGCGCTTGAGAAGGGTGAAGTCGACGGGGCTGTCCTTTTCGTATTCATCCACATCGACCGTTCGCTCCTGCTGTACCTTGTCGGGATCAATCTTCGAGAGGCTCCCGTAGTCCTCGAGTTTTGATATGTCGAAGTAGACGGACTTCAGCTTTTCGTAGGCAAACCCTTTCTGCACCAGCCTCTCGGAGAGTTCGAGCATGGTGTCGATATTTTCGCTCGCCTTCGGGTAGCGGGACTCCAGCCGGATGTTCAATTTCCGCATCCCCGCCAGGAACTCCCTGAACGACCGTTCCGTGAACTCCGACATGTCCATGCGCTCCCGGTCGGCACCCTTGATGGCCTTGTCGGACAGGTCGATGACGCTGGTGATGTTCTTCACGCGGTACCCCCTCCACTGGAGATAACGCGCCAGCAGATCCGAAAAGACGAACCGGCGGTAGCTGCCGATGTGCGGCACCAGATGGATCGTGGGCCCGCAGGAATGAATCAGGACTTCCCGGGGGGTGATGGGCTGGAAGAACTCCTTGGTCCGCGTGAGAGTATTGTAGAGCCTGAGGGTGGATCGCTCCTTGTCCGCGAAGAGTTCCGTGCTCAGGTATCGTTCCGCGCCGTCGGGGAGGATGACCACGATGAGCCCGTCCTCCATGCCCGCGGCCATCTGCGCCGCGACGTGCATGGCGGCCCCGGAACTCATCCCGGCAGAGATCCCCTCCTCGCGCAGCAGCCTCCTGGCCATCTCAAAGGCGTCTTCATCGAGAATGTTCACTTTCTCGTCGAGGCGGCTCCGGTCGTAGATGCCGGGCTGATAGGACTCTTTCATGTTCTTCAGCCCCTGGATCTTGTGCCCCATGTAGGGCTCCACGCCCACGATGCGGATGGAGGGGCTGTACTCCTTGAGCCTCTTCGACATGCCCATGGCCGTCCCCGAGGTCCCCAGGGACGATACCACCATCGTCACCTTCCCTTCCGTCTGCCGCCAGACCTCCTCGGCGATTCCATGGTAATGGGCGGCGACGTTGTCCTCGTTGTTGAACTGGTCCGCCAGGAAGTACCGATCGGGATTTTCCCGCATGAGCCGGTAGGCTTCCTCGATGGCGCCGTCCGTTCCGAGGGCGGCCGGTGTAAACCGCAGTTCCGCCCCGAGCGCCTTCAGGATTTTCTTCCTCTCATCGCTTGCGGACTCGGACATGGTCAGGCACAGCCGGTAGCCTTTCGCGGCGGCGACCATCGCGAGGCCTATGCCGGTGTTGCCGCTCGTGGCTTCCAGAATGATCTTCTCCCGGTTGAGTTCCCCCCGCTCCTCGGCCCTTTCAATCATGTAAAGGGCCGTGCGATCCTTGACGGATCCCCCGGGGTTGAAGCTCTCGAGCTTTGCGTAGATCCGGACCTTCGTCGAGGGATTCAACCTGCGGATCTCCACCAGCGGCGTGTTCCCGATCGCTTCCAATATGTCGCTCAAGGTCTGTTTCATGGCAGCCGATTGCACAAAAAAGGGGGCCTTCCTCGGACCCCCGGGATGATAATCACGATTTCGGGTTCAAAATCAACTGTCAAATTTGGGCATGGGGATCTTGACGAAATCGACTCCCTTCTCCCGGAGGGTTTCCTCTTCCCTGGGCGTCGTGGTTCCCTTGATGTTCCGTCGCTCCTCGTCACCGTGGTGAATCTTCAGAGCCACCTCGGCGAATCTTTCGCCAACGTCTTCGAAGTTCTTGTTGACGTATTCGTTGAGCGCCTGGAGCATCTTCATCGCGGACACCTCCGTCCTTTCGGCGCGCCTGGGCTCTTTCCAGTCCTTGCCCATGATGGCCACGGTCGAAGGAACCATGTCCACGTCGGAACCGCCGCAGACGGGACAGGTGATCAGCTTCGATTTCTTCTGCTTCTCGAAGTTGGACCTGTCCTTGAACCAGCCCTCGAATTTGTGATTGTTCTTGCATTTCAGATCGTAGATAATCACCGATCTCACGCCTCCGCCGTCCCCGATGATGTCCTCATATCACGGCTGAATCGTTAAGACAACGTTTTATAAGACTTAAAGCATCCGGCCTCACTTTCATTATAGTCACGAAGACCTTCCAAATCAAGACGATCCTGAGACGGGAAGACATCGGCGTCATCGGCGGGCGAACCCTGCACTGCGGCGGAAAAGAGCTCCAGGCTCGGGAAGAATCGACGAAGGGGGGGGCCTTCAGGCTCTGCCGGAATACGTCCGGGGGCATTCGCCCATTAAAATCCGGCCTTTCGGCCGGATACGCATAAAAAAGGTGTGGACTTTTGAAGACAAATTTTATATTCAAGCTCTGTCGGGATGTGGCCCAGCCTGGTAGGGCACTGCGTTCGGGACGCAGGAGTCGCGCGTTCAAATCGCGCCATCCCGACCATTTTTTTGCCGCCGCGGCTCAGTTGCCGACCAGAGATCCGATCTGGAAGATCGGCAGATACATCGCCACGATCATTCCGCCCACAACCCCCCCCAGGAAGATCATCATCAGGGGCTCCAGAAGGGAGGTCATGGCTGACACAGCCGCGTCCACTTCGTCTTCATAAAAATCGGCGATCTTGGAGAGCATGGAATCCAGTGCGCCCGTGGCCTCGCCGACGGCGATCATCTGGACGACCATGGGCGGAAAGACCTTTGTTTCCTGGAGAGGTTCCGCGATGGTCTTTCCCTCACGGATGTTTTTCCGGGTTTCCATAAGGGCTTTTTCCACCACCTTGTTCCCGGCCGTCTTGCTGACGATTTCGAGGCCGTCAAGGATGGGAACACCGCTGTTCATCATGGTGGAAAGGGTTCTCGTGAACTTCGCGATGGCCACCTTTCTCATCAGAGGGCCGAAGACGGGCGCGCGAAGGATCAGCCGGTCGATGGTTGCCCGGCCGGCCTCCGTCCGGTAATAACGGATGAAGACGACGACACCGATCACAATGGACGCCACGATGTAGATCAGACTGTTGCTCAACATCGAACTCAGGTCGATGAGCAGCTGGGTCGCGATCGGCAGTTCCCTTCCCATGCCCGAAAAGAGCTGCTGAAACACGGGGACGACCTTGATGAGCAGCATGGCGATGACCCCGACGGAGATCAAAAGAACAGCGGCGGGATACACCATGGCGCCCTTGACCCTGCTCTTGAGCTTCATCATTTTTTCCATGTAGGCCGCGAGCCGGTTCAGAATCGTATCGAGGATACCGCCGGCCTCTCCCGCGGCGACCATGTTGATGAACAGTTCGTCGAACACCTTGGGATGTCTCTTGAGGGCATCGGTCAGCGTGGCACCGCCCTCGATATCGTCCTTGATGGATTTGATGACCTTCTTGAAGGCCTTGTTGGCCTCCTGGGCGGAGAGGATCTCCAGGCACTGGATGAGGGGAAGACCGGCGCTGATCATGGTCGAAAACTGCCGGGCGAAGATCACAACACTTTTTTCTTTCACCTTCCCCTTGAATACAGGGATGGACTCCAGGATGTCCTTCGGTTTGGCCTTCACGCGGACGGGCTTCAGGCCCTGCCTTCGAAGCTGCCCCCGGACAGCGGACTCGTTGACCGCTTCGAGTTCACCCTTTCTCACCTCGCCGGTTCTTGTCTCTGCCTCCCAAACATAGATGGCCATAACATTCTCTCCTCGGACTTCAACCCCCTCGAAGGGGCCTCTCGATTTCAAGGACGCAGTATCGCCGCCCGCAAGGTCCCCTTCCGGAGGACACGCGGGGGCATCCACTTCTCCTGAGATTATATCGGCCGCCCACCGGCCTTTCTTTAAAGTTTTACCCCGACAAAAAGGAAAAGGTAAAATGCCATGTTTTTCCGAACCCTTATAAAGCAAAAAGGGTGCCACGACCCCCTCTCGTTCAGCGGGCTCGGGCACCCCGGGTGGACACTGCGCCGGTATAGATTAATATATCAGTGATTATAAATAGTTATGTCCGCTTCCTTCCGCGGGATATGTGCTGGAGGATAATGCCGGCAGCGACGGACACATTCAGGGATTCGAAATTCCCCGGAAGGGGGATGGACACAAAGAAATCACATTTTTTGCGGACCAGGGGACGGATGCCCCCACCCTCGCTTCCCATCACGAGGGCGACAGCCCCGCCGAAGTCCACCTTCTCAAGGTCGGTACCCGACCGCGCCTCCGCCCCGTAGATCCAGTACCCTTCCTTTTTGAGATGATCCAGGGTATTCGCGAGGTTCACAACGCGCGCCACGGGCAGGTGCAGGACGGCGCCGGCGGACGCCTTGACAACCGCCGGGGTCACGGGGGATGCCCGGTCCCGGGGGATGACGACGCCGTTGGCACCGAAGCAGCGGGCCGTCCGCAGGAGGGCGCCCAGGTTTTGCGGGTCCGTTACGCCATCCAGAATGACGATGAGGCCATCCAAAAAGGGTTCGCGGCAGTTTGCGACAATGTCATCCAGATCGGCGTACTCAAAATCTGCGCAGAGGCAGGCCACGCCCTGGTGGTTCCCGGTCCCGGCAAGCTTTTCGAGGTAGGCCCTGTCGCAATGCTCCACGGGGACGCCGGCCCGGGCTGCAAGACCCAGAAGGACCTGCATGTCTTCCCCTCCCCGGGTCCCGGCCACAATGATTCGCTGCACGCCTTTCGCGCCGTCCTGCAGCATTTCCGTGACGGGGTTGATGCCGTAGATGACCTGCATGATTCAGGGTATCGGGTCTCGCGTATCGGGAGGGGAATAAATCCTCCTGTATTCGCCTGATGCCTGCTGCATGGTCCTCATTGCTTGTCCGCCAGGCCCAGGCCGATTTCCCGCACGATGCGGTCCGCCGCCGTCGCGGGATCCCGCGCGAGCCGGATGGGTCTCCCCACAACAATGTAGTCGGCTCCGTTTCGCAGCGCCTCCCGCGGGGTGTCGACCCTCTTCTGGTCGTCCTGCCCGGCCTCATCGCCGAGGCGGATTCCCGGGGTCACAACCAGAAAGTCTTTGCCGCAGGCTGCCCGGATGGCCGACACCTCCCGGGGCGAGGCGACCACGCCGGACATCCCCGCAGCGCGCGCCACCCGGGCGAGTTTGACGACGAGGTCATCCGGGGATATCTGAAATCCGAGACCTTTCAGATCACCGGTGGACAGGCTTGTAAGAACCGTGACCGCCAGGATGACCGGTGTCGGCACACCGGCATCCCCTGCGGTTTTCCGTGCGGCCGCGAGGGCCTGGACCATCATGTCCCTCCCGCCCAGGGCGTGCAGGTTGAACATGGCGACACCGAGTCTCACGGCGCCCTCGGCGGCCCTTGCAACGGTATTGGGGATGTCGTGGAATTTTAGATCGAGAAATACCCGCCCTCCCCTGTCCCGGATCCGATGGACGATTTCGGGGCCGAAGCGGGTAAAGGCCTCTTTACCGACCTTGAAGAGGCCGACGCGGTTATTCAACCGATCAACCCATTCGAGCGTTTTTTCGAGATCCTCCCCCATGTCCAGGGCGAAGATCAGCCTTTCCTTCGCTTCCTCAGTCCGTATCTTCATCCTCACCGATGAACCCCGTATCCTCGCCGATATATTTCCTCTCCTCCTCCTCGATCGAAAGAAGGAGTTCGGGGTGGGCGTATCGGACCTTTGCGGCCGCAACTTCCCTCAGGGCCAGCACCACATCTTTGTTGTCCACATTCTCAAGCCGGGGCTTCGATCCCTTCAGCAGCTGCCGCGTCCTCTGCGCCGCAAGAATGACCAGGGCGAACCGGTTCTTGGCTTCTTTCAGGGAATCTTCCACCGTAATTCTTGCCATGAGCCATCAACCTCCTGTTATTTTATGAATCCCTCTATTTTCTTCATCAACCGCTCCCGCCTGCTCTTTTCCGCGAGGTAGATCCCTCGCAGATAATCGACGGCAGAATCGAGGCGGTCATTGAATATGACATAATCATACCATATGATTTCCCTTATTTCCTCCACGGCGTTATTAAATCGCTTGTCCAGACTCGCGTTTTTCTCCGCTCCCCGGGACATCAACCGTTCCTTCAGAACCTTGAGGGATGGCGGGAGGATGAAAACGAAGATCCCCCCGGGGTACGCGACCTTCAGGGAGCGGGCGCCCCGCGTATCCACATCCAGGATCAGATCACAACCCTTTTTCAGGTAGTCCGTCATGGTTTCCCTGGAGGTCCCGTAGAGAAAACCGTAGTTTTCAGCCCACTCCGCGAACTCCTCCCTCCTGATCCGCTCCCGGAACTCCTTCTCCGATACAAAAATATAATCCCTGCCGTCGACCTCGGAGGGCCGGGGGGGTCTCGTGGTGTAGGAAACGGAGAACTTGAGACCGGGGATCTGCCGGATCAAGGCCTTGCACAGGGTGGTCTTGCCGACGCCCGACGGGCCGGCGACCGCAATGAAGATCCCCTCTTCGCGATGTGCCCCCTTCTTACTCGACATTCTGTACCTGTTCCCTCAATTTCGTGATCTCGCTCTTCAATTCGATGACCTGGTGCGAGACGACGACGTCGGAGCTCTTGGAGCCCATGGTGTTCACCTCCCGGCACATCTCCTGGAGCAGGAAATCGATTTTCCGGCCCACGGCGTCACGGCTGTCCAGAAGCTTGGAGACTTGATCGATGTGGCTCTCCAGACGGACGATCTCTTCCGTGATGTCCGTCTTTTCGGCCAGGAGGGCCACTTCCTGGGCGAGCCTCATCCCGTCGATTTCCAGCCCCCCCGTCAGTTCCCTCACCCGCTCGGACAGTTTCCTCTGATACTCCTGGACCACCTCGGGAATCCTCGTCTTCATCATCCGGAGGATCTCCCGGATCTTTTCGAGCCTGGCGGCAAAATCCTTCCGGAGGACTTCACCCTCCCTTTCCCGCATCCGGACAAGTTTCGTCAGGGCCCCCTCCAGTACGTCCTTTAAAACCTCCCAGGCCTGCGCCGCGTCGAGCTTTCGTTCGGAGGGGACGAAGATCTCTCTGAACCGGGAGACGGTGTCGAGGTCCGCCTTCTCGCGGATTTTCAACTCGGCCCGTATACGGTTGAGAAGCTCGAGGTAATTCCTGAGAAGGGGAAGATCGAGTTCATACTGCATCGCGCTTCCCGTGCTGCCGGGGATGTCCATCTGAACGGTGACGTCCACCCGCCCCCGGGTCAGTTTCTCCCCCACCTTTTTCTTGATCTCCATCTCCAGGGGGGTGAGTGCACCGGGCAGGCGAACGATCACCTCCATGAAACGATGGTTGAGCGAGCGGATCTCCACGACCCACTTTCTTCCCTCGTGAACGGTCTCCGCTCTCCCGTAACCTGTCATGCTCCTGATCATGGTCCGTCCATCCTCCCGTCAAAGCCGCTTCGGGCTTTTGAAATGACGCGGCTTCACCTCTCGCCGTGATCCCTCCCGGCCGCTTTGCGATCTTTCAACTGCAGCAGGTACTTTTTCCGGATGCGGCCGAACATCTCCCGGACCTTCTCCTCGGCGTAATCGGGGTAGGTCCACGCCAGGGGCCGGAAGGATTCGTCCCTGTACAGGAGCGTCAGGTCGGCGTAGACACCGTCCCGCAGGTAGGGCCGGTGGGCCTGGCCTTTTCCCGTCGCCAGCACCAGGTGGCCCCTGGAGATCAAGCCCGGGTCGATGTTGACGCGCCGGCGGCCGTCCTCCGAAAACCGTCTCTCCAATTCGTTGGTGACCCTCTTGATCGAGGGCAGAGCGTCGGGTTCGACGAGACCCTCGTAAGAGACAAAGCGCCGGACCAACGAGGACCCCATCTCTCTGCTGTAATAGTCCGTTCTATCGAAAAACAGGCATTCGCTCAGGTAATCGGCCTTGCCGTAATGACCCGACAACGCCCGGAGCGCCTCCCCGAGCATCTCGGGCTCCACGGCAAAAAGACTGCAGATCAATTTGACCGGGTCGGGCTTTCGAGGTTCGCTCATCGATCCTGTATCCGCTGTCTGCCACGCCCTGTCGTCTCCTCCCTTGCGTTCCCCCGGCGGGGAACATCACCGTTACAGGGCCTGCATCAGTTCATCCCGGGTGACCGTCGCCGTTCCCACCTTCCCGACGACGATCCCGGCAGCCTGGTTGGCGATATAAGCGGCTTCCTTGAAATCGGCCCCGGCGGCCACGGCAAGGGCAAAGAGTCCGATCACCGTGTCCCCCGCGCCGGTCACGTCGTAGACCTCCTTGGCCACGGCGGGAAAATGGACGGCGCTTCCCCTCTCGAAAAGATCCATGCCCTCCTCTCCCCGCGTGATGAGGACCGCTTTGAATCCGAAACGTTCGAGAATCGTTTCACCGATGGCCAGCGGCTCCAGCTTCCGGTCCCCGGCCGTTTCCACGGCCCGTTCGAGCCCGGCGGCCCGCGCCGCCTCGTGGTGGTTCGGTGTGATCACGTCGAGGCCGTGGTAGATATGGAAGTCGTTCCGCTTCGGGTCCACGCAAACCGGGGGACGCCTGCCCGCGGCTGTCCGGATTCCGTCCAGAAGCTCTTCAGACACGACCCCCTTGCTGTAGTCGGAGACCACAATGGCCTGGAACTCCTTCACGCCGAAACGGAGATAGTCCACAATGCGCCTCACGCTGTCCTGTCGGATCGGGTCCATCTTTTCCCGGTCGAAGCGGACCATCTGCTGGCTGTGGGCGACGATCCTCGTCTTGATGGTCGTGGGGCGCTTCCGTTCCGTGACGATGCCCTCCATGCCGATCTTTCTCCTCCGGCACTCCCCGAGGAGCCACCGCCCCATGTCGTCGGCTCCGATCACGCCGGCGGCAGAGACCCTGCCGCCCACCGACAGGATGTTATTCATGACATTCGCGGATCCGCCCAGAAGCAAACTCTCCCTCGCCACCTCCACGACGGGCACCGGCGCCTCGGGCGAAATACGGGACACCTTCCCCCAGATGAAATGATCGACCATCAGATCCCCGATGACGAGAACCCTTGCCCTTGTGAAATTCTTGACGATCTCGAGAATCCTTTTTTTGCCGACCATGCGCTTTCGCTTCGTCAACTGAATCTCCTCCGGTGGAAATTCCAGGCCGTCGCAACGATCGTCTCCAGATCCGCGCGAGCCGGACGCCATCCCAGTTGCTCCATGATACGCGCCGACGACGCCACCAGCCGCGCCGGATCCCCCTGTCTGCGGTTTCCCTCCACGGTGACGATCCTCTTGCCCGTCACGCGCTCGGCGGTCCGGATCACTTCCCGGACGGAAAAGCCGCGCCCGTTTCCGAGGTTGAAGACCGAAGACTGTCCCTTGGCCGCCAGGCTCTCCAGCGCCAGGATATGCGCCTCCGCCAGGTCGTTCACGTGGATGTAATCCCGTATGCAGGTGCCGTCCGGCGTGTCATAATCGGTTCCGAAAATGGTGATGGCCTCTTTTCTCCCGAGGGCCACGTCGAGGACCAGGGGGATGAGGTGGCTTTCGGGCTTGTGGTCTTCCCCCAGGGTTCCCCCTTCATCGGCGCCGGCGGCATTGAAATAGCGAAGCGACGCATACTCCAGGCCGTACGCCGAGGCGTATTTCTCCAGGACGTGCTCGACGATGAGCTTGGTCCGACCGTAGACATTCGTCGGTGTCGTGGGGTGATCTTCCTCGATGGGCACCCCGAGGGGCTCACCGTAGACCGCCGCGCTGGAGGAAAAAACGATCCTCCGGACGCCCGCTTTCAACATGGCATCGAGGAGGCCGAGCGTGTTCACGACGTTGTTCAGATAATACTTGTGGGGATCGATCTCCGATTCCCCCACGAGGCAATGGGCGGCGAAATGCATCACCGCGGTGACGCCGTGTTCCCGAAACAGCTCCTCGAGCCGGTCCGTTTCGGAGAGGTCCCCCTGGATCAGCCGGCCGCGGGTGACCATCTCCCGGTGTCCCTGGGAGAGGTTGTCATAAACGAGGAGATCGTACCCTCTTTCCCCCAGCCGCTTGACCACGTGGGATCCGATGTAGCCCGCGCCGCCTGCCACGAGGATCATTTCGCCCTGCCTTCGAAGTACTCGAGCACCCGCCTCAGCCCCTCTTCAAGCCCGACCCTGGGCTCCCATCCCAGAACTCTTTTCGCCTTCGTGATATCGGGCTGCCGGATTTTGGGGTCGTCAACGGGCAGGTCTCTGAAGACAATCTTGCTTCCGGACCGGGTGACTTCGATCACCTTCCGCGCGAACTCAAGGACGGTCATCTCGTCGGGGTTTCCGAGGTTCACGGGGTCGTGTTCTTCAGAATAGAGCAGTTTATAGATCCCTTCCACAAGGTCGCCCACGTAACAGAAGCTCCGGGTCTGCGTCCCGTCCCCGAAAACGGTCAGGTCCTCACCCCGGAGGCTCTGCATCATGAAAGTCGGAAGCGCCCGGCCGTCGTCGACCCGCATCCTCGTTCCGTAGGTATTGAATATCCTGGCAATCTTCGTATGGACCCCGTGATAACGGTGATAGGCCATGGTCAGGGCCTCGGCGAACCTCTTGGCTTCATCATAGACGCCGCGCGGCCCCACGGGATTCACATGCCCCCAGTAATCCTCGGGCTGGGGGTGTACGAGCGGGTCCCCGTAGCACTCCGACGTCGAGGCGAGCAGATACCGGGCCCCTTTGGCCTTCGCGAGACCGAGGGTCTTGTGCGTTCCCAGGGACCCTACCTTGAGTGTCTGTATGGGCAGTCGCAGGTAATCGATGGGGCTCGCGGGGGAGGCGAAATGAAGGATGTTATCCACCGGGCCTTCGACGTAAATGTAGTTGGTGACGTCGTAATCAACAAAGGCGAAGCGCTCGTGGCCGATCAGGTGGGCCACATTGTCGATGCTCCCGGTGAGGAGGTTGTCCATGCAGACAACCCGGTGACCCCTGGCGATCAGATAGTCACAGAGGTGACTGCCTAAAAAACCGGCGCCTCCCGTAATCAAGGTTCTTTCCATAAAAGCAAAAAATGATCCCTGCCCGGTTTATAAAACGCAGGAATGCTATTATGCCGTCGGATATTTGTCAATGTTTTTCTCTACATAAATGATCGAGATCCAAAACTTTCTTGACTATTGGGTAAAAAAAATATAGTCAAATCGCCTTATAGCTATCTGTCGGGTCTGCGGGATGGAAGAAAGCGAACTTTTCAGGAAAAAACGGGAAAAAATCGAGTCTCTCCGGGCCAGTGGCGTGGAGCTCTACCCCAATGATGTGAAGGTCACCCACCGGACGGACGACATACAGAAAAAATACGGCCATCTGGATACCGCCGCTCTGGAGGGAGTCAAGGAGAACTTCTCCATCGCCGGGCGGATCATGGCCATCCGGGATTTCGGCAAGGGGGCTTTTGCCGTCATCCAGGACCGCGGAGGCAGGCTTCAGGTCTTCATCCGGAAGGACCGCGTCGGCGACAAGGGGTTTTCCCTTTTCAAGGGCCTCGATGTCGGCGACATCGCCTTCGCGGCGGGCACCCTGTTCAAAACCAGAACGGGCGAGCTCACGCTGGAGGCAGGGACCCTGAGGCTGCTCGCGAAGGCGATGCGTTTTCTGCCGGAGAAATGGCACGGCCTGACCGATGTCGAGGCGAGGTACCGCCAGCGGCACCTCGACCTCATCGTGAACCCGCGGGTGCGGGAAGTCTTCCAGACCCGCAGCCGCATCATCCAGCTGATCCGCCGGTTCATGCAGGAAAAAGACTTTCTCGAGGTGGAGACGCCCATGATGCAGCCGATCGCGGGGGGTGCCCTCGCCAGGCCCTTCAAGACCCATCACAACGCGCTCGACATGGATCTTTACCTGCGGATCGCCCCGGAGCTCTATCTGAAGCGGCTCGTCGTGGGGGGGCTGGAGCGCGTTTACGAAATCAACCGCAATTTCCGAAACGAAGGGATCTCCACCCTCCACAACCCGGAATTCACCATGATGGAATTCTACATGGCCTACGCGACCTACGAGGATCTGATGGACCTGACGGAGGAACTCTTCACGTTCATCCTCCGATCCCTTTTCGGCTCCCTGAAGATCACCTACCAGGGGACCGAACTGGACTTTACCCCCCCGTGGCCGAGAATGACCGTCCGGGAAGCCCTGGTCCGGCACGGCAACATCGACCCCGCCGACCTCGAGGACCGGGGCAGGATGCTCAAGGCCGCCGAGAAAATGGGTCTTCTCTTCGAAGACAAACAGCCCCTGGGAAAGATCCTGATGGGTATCTTCGATGAAAAGGTGGAAGAAAAGCTCATTCAGCCCGTCTACATCACCCATTACCCGATCGAGGTATCCCCCCTGTCGCGGAGAAACGCCCTTGACCCTTCCATCGCCGATCGTTTCGAACTCTACATCTATGGACGGGAGATTGCCAATGCCTTCTCGGAATTGAACGACCCTGCCGACCAGCGCGAGCGCTTCACCCGTCAGCTCGCGGAAAGAGAGGCAGGGGACGAGGAAGCCCACGAGATGGACGAAGACTACATACAGTCTCTGGAATACGCCATGCCGCCGACGGCCGGCGAGGGAATCGGCATCGACCGGCTGGTCATGCTGCTGACGGATTCGCCGTCCATCCGGGACGTCATCCTGTTCCCCCAGATGCGCAAAAAGGAAGAAGACAGGGGGAAACCTTAAAGGGCGATGATGTCAGGGGATATCCATGTCCTATGAATTCTTTATCAGCCTGCGATACCTGAGGGCCAAGCGGAAACAGGTGTTCGTCTCGATCATCACCTTCATCTCCATCACGGGGATCTTCCTCGGGGTGGCGGCGCTGATCATCGTGCTGGCCGTGATGAACGGCTTCGAAACGGATCTCCGGGAGAAAATCCTCGGGATCAACGCCCATGTCGTCCTCATGCAGTACACGGGGATGATGAAGGACCACGAGCGGGTCAAAGAGGCGGTGGAACAGGTGGACGGGGTCGTCGCGTCGACACCGTTTATCTACAGCCAGGCCATGCTGAAAAAGGGCGACAACGTCCATGGGATCGTGCTGCGGGGACTTTCTCCGGCTGATGCGTCCAAGGTCATCAACCTGGGGAAAACGACCGAAGGAGGCCTGGACCTCCTGACGCCGGAAGGGCGGAGAACCCTCAAACTCGGGCCGGACGCGACCGGTCTGCCCGGCATCATCGTCGGCAAGGAGCTGGCCAAGAACCTCGGCATCTTTCTGTACGACACCCTCTACGTCGTTTCGCCCATGGGGATTTCGACCCCCGTGGGGATGGTCCCCCGGATGAAAAAATTCCTGGTGGTGGGCATCTTCGAATCGGGATTCTACGAATACGATCTTTCCCTCGCCTACGCCTCCCTGGGCGACACGCAGGAATTCCTGAACATCGACGATCTCGTCACCGGGATCGAAATCAAAGTGAACGACATCTACAGGGCGAACGAGATCGCCGCCGCCATCGAGAAGAAGCTGGGGTTCCCCTTCTGGGTCCGGGACTGGATGAAGATGAACAAGAACCTCTTCGCGGCCCTTAAGATGGAACGAAGGGTCATGTTCATCATCCTGAGCCTCATCGTGCTGGTGGCCGCCTTCAACATCATCACCACGCTCATCATGGTGGTCATGGAAAAGAGCAAGGACATCGCCATCCTCAAGTCCATGGGGGCCACATCGAAGAGCATCATGAAAATCTTCATTTATCAGGGCCTCGTGATCGGCGGCATCGGGACCTTCCTCGGGACTCTTGCGGGGCTCCTCGTGGCCTCCAACCTGGGCGACATCTCCCGTTTCGTCGAAAATCTCTTCGGGTTCAAAATACTGCCCGGCGACGTCTACTATCTGAGCGAGCTGCCCTCCAAGGTGAATTACGGGGACGTGGCCGTCATCGTCGTCGGGACCCTGCTGATCAGTTTCATCGCAACCATTTATCCGTCCCGCAACGCCTCGAGGCTCGACCCCGCCGAGGCGATCCGGTACGAGTAGGCCGCCGGGCGGACAAGGACAATGTAATCGGGATGATCGCGATCCGGGAACTGAAAAAGAGCTTTATCAAGGACGGCCAGGAAATCGAGGTGCTCAAGGGACTGGACCTCGAGATCTCCAGGGGGGAAACCCTGGCCATGCTCGGCGTTTCAGGGGCGGGCAAGAGCACCTTCATTCACATCCTGGGCACCCTCGATCATCCCACGTCCGGGACCGTGCTCTTCGACGGGACCAACGTCTTTGACTGGCCGGAGACAAGGATCGCGGATTTCCGGAACAGAAAAATAGGGTTCGTCTTCCAGTTTCACCACCTGCTGCCGGAGTTCAGCGCCCTCGAAAACACCATGATGCCCGGCCTGATCAGCGGCATGCAGAGAGAGGCGGCATCCGACCGGGCGAGGACCCTTCTCGAAGAGGTCGGGCTCGCCCATCGGGTCAAGCACAAGCCGGGAGAGCTCTCCGGCGGCGAGCAGCAGCGCGTCGCCGTCGCCCGCGCCCTGATGATGGAACCCGAGGTTGTCCTGGCCGACGAACCCACGGGCAACCTGGACTCGGAAACCGGGAAGATGGTATACGAAACCATGCTCAAGCTCAACCGGTCACGCAACATCACGCTGGTGGTGGTCACCCACAACCGGATGCTGGCCGAACACATGTCCCGGAGAATCGAACTCGAGGACGGAAGGATCATTCACCGTGAATAAACGCCCCAGCATGCCGATACCCGGACTTCTCCTTTTGATGCTCTGCCTCTGCGTTGCGCCCTGTGCCCCGCAGGCCTTCGCCCAGGATGTGAAAAAGGTGGCCGTCTTCCCCTTCGACGTGTATGCCGAAAAGGACGCCCCGGCCCTGCAAGAAGCCCTCGAAAGGGGTGTTTCGGCGGAATTGAAGAAAAGAAAGGACATCGCCGTCATCCCCCGGAACCGGTACCAACCCCGGATCGAGGGCCGGAAGGTCGACGAACGGCTGGCGATGGCCGCCGGCGAGACCATCGGGGCGGACTACGTGGTGATCGGCAGTCTTTCCGCCATCGGAAACGTGATCAGTCTGGATTCCAAGCTCATCGATGTCGGCAGGAAGACCGTCCTGCCGGGCATCTTTGTCCAGGGAAGAGAAACGGAAAACGTCGGTGCCCTCTCGGCGCAGCTCGCCCGGGAAATCTCCATGAAGATATCCGGCAAGGAACGAATCGCCGCGGTCCTGTTCAAGGGCACCACGAAGATCGAAGACAACGCCATTTTGAACGTGATCAAGAGCGCCAAGGGGAAGATTTTTTCCGAGTCGGAGCTCTCCTCCGATATCAAGGCCATTTACCGCATGGGCTATTTCAGTGATGTGACGGCCGACGTCGCCGACGGCCCCGATGGAAAGGTCATCACCTTCACCCTGAGAGAAAGGCCGCTTGTATCGGAGATCGTCATCAAAGGCAACGACAAGGTCAATGTAGACGACATCAAGGCGGTCCTGACCGTCAAGGCCCGCCAGATCCTCAACATGGACAAGGTCCGGACGGATGCCGCGAAAATAAAAACGGTTTACGACGAGAAGGGATACTTCAACGCCGAAATCGGCTACACCGTTGAACCCCGGGCGGATCTGAAGGAAGCCCGGCTTGTCTTCAACATCAAGGAAAACGAGAGGCTCTACATCAAGACCATCGGCTTCGAGGGGAACCAGGCCTTCACGGCCAAGCAGCTCCGGGAGATGATGCAGACGAAGGAATACGACCTCTTCCACTTCTTCAACGATTCCGGCGTTCTGAAAATGGAGAAATTGCGCGAGGACGTCAACAAGCTGAAGGCCTTCTACCTCAATAACGGATACATCCAGGCCCAGATCGGAGACCCCGACGTCTCGCATGACACCAAAGGCATTCATGTGAAAATTTCCATTAACGAAGGCAAGCAGTTCAAGGTCGGGAAAGTGGAAATTCTGGGCGATGCCCTCACGATCTCCCGGGACGAGATGTTCACGAAACTGAAAGTCACCCGGAAAGACTACTACGACCGGGAGTCCGTCATCAAGGACATCGAATACCTCACCCGCATGGCCAACAACGAAGGGTACGCCTATGCCGACGTCACGCCCAAGATCAACCCCCGGGAGAAGGACCAGCGGGTGGACATCGTCTATGAAATCAAAAAGGGCATCCTGGTCTACTTCAACCGGATCTCCATCACGGGCAACACGAAAACCCGCGACAAGGTCATCCGGCGGACGCTGGCCATGACGGAAGGGGAGCTTTACAACAGCGACAGGCTGAAGTCGAGTTTCGAGCGGCTGAATCGCATGCGATATTTCGAAGAGGTCAACTTCCAGACCGAGAAGGGCCCCCAGGAAAACCTGACCAACATCAATATCAATGTCAAGGAGAAGCCGACGGGCATGGTGAGCTTCGGCGGAGGGTACAGCGGGCAGGACGGCGCGATGATCATGGCCCAGGTCGCGCAGAACAACCTCTTCGGGCGGGGTCAGATTGTGTCCCTCAACGCCCGCCTGGCGTCCTCGATGAACAGCGTCGAGCTTTCCTTTACGGAGCCCTGGCTCTTCGACCTGCCCCTCTGGAGCAGGGCGGACATCTGGAACCTCTACCGGGACTACGACACATACGACCTCCATTCGCGCGGTCTGAGCGGGACCCTCGGCTATCCCCTCTTTGAGAAGGTCGCGGGGTATATCGGGTACAAGTTCGCCGTCAACGACGTGACAAATGTGTCTCCCAACGCCTCCACGATCATCAAAGATCAGGAAGGCTCGACGTCCCAGAGCGGGATTACAACCACCCTGTCGAGGGACGTCACCGATGACGCCGTATTCCCCTCGAAAGGCACGAAGACGAAAGCCTCCGTCGAGCTGTACGGCACGGTCTTCGGCGGAGACGTGGATTTCGCCCGTTACACGGCGGGTCATACCTGGTTTTTCCCGATCTTCGATGATTACGTCTTCAGCGCGCGGGGCCGCATCGGCTATCTCCAGTCCCTCGGGGATGAAGACCTTCCGGTCTGGGAGCGGTGGATCCTGGGCGGCATCAACACCCTCCGGGGGCTTCGGGACGTCGGCCCCAGGGACCCCGTCACCAATGACGTCATCGGCGGTACGACCATGCTCCTTTTCAATTTTGAGTTTCTGTTCCCCCTCGTCAAGAACGCCGGCTTGAAGGGGCTCTTCTTCTTCGACACGGGCAACACCTGGGACAACGGTTACTACCTGGACGACCTGAGAAGAACGGCGGGTGCCGGTGCGCGCTGGTACTCTCCCATCGGGCCCCTCCGCCTGGAATGGGGTTACGTTCTCGACCGCAAGGAAGGCGAGGGGACGAACCGCCTTGAATTCACGATCGGGTGGTTTATGTAAGAAAATAGGCTAAAGGCATAAGGCGTAAGGCGAAAGGAAGAGGGCGCAAGGCAGAAGGCCTGAGATATCGGGCGACAGGTTCGGGGGACAAATGCTCTGCGGAATGCCGCCAGCCCCCTAACGGCCGTAATGAGTCAATAATAAAAAAGGAGAAAGTCCAATGAAAAAAACGGGATTGTTGTCGTTGAGTTTAATCATCGCCTTGACGATTCTTTTGACCGTGCCCGCCAAGGCCTCGGCACAGAAATTCGGATTTGTGAATCTGAAACAGGCGCTCCTGGATTCGGAACCGGGGGACAAGATGGAGGAGGATTTCAAGAAAGCCTTCGAAAAGAAGAAGGCACAGCTCCAGCAGAAGGAAACGGAAATGAGAAAGTTGAAGGACGACCTCGAGAAGCAGCGGTCCGTTCTGAAACCGGACGCTTTCCGGGAAAAGGAAAACACCTATCAGACCAAGCTGCGAGAGTATCAGAGGATGGTCGAGGATGCCAATCGGGATCTGGCCATGAAAGAACAGGAGATGGCCTCCAAGCTCCTTCCCGAACTCGCCAAGGTGATCGAATCCGTGGGCGAGAAGGAAGGGTACACGGCGATCTTCAGCGTCGACAACCCGGTCGTGGTATACCGCAGCAAAGGAGCGGACATCACCAAGAAGGTCATCGAGGAGTTCAACAAAAAATCCAAAGGCAAGAAATAAGCCTCTGCTTCCGGGACGGTCATGAAAAAAAAGGACATGAAGCTCTCTGAGGTCGCAACCCTCCTGAACGGGACCGTGCGCGGTGACGGCGGAATCACCATCACGGGCGTCCGGGGCATCGACGAAGCCGGCGAAGGCGACCTGACCTTCGTGTCGAACCCGAAATATCAAAAGAAGATAGCGACAACGAAGGCCTCCGCCGTCATCGTCGCCAGGCCGCCGGAAGGATCGGATCGCAATTTCCTGATCGTGAAGGATCCTTACCTGGCCCTGGCCGAGGCCCTTTCGCTCTTCTACCCCGAGGACAGGCCGCCGTCGGGAATCAGCAGCCGGGCGGTCGTCGAGGAAGGGGCGCAGATCGACGACAAGGCCACGGTCCTGCCCGGTGCCTATGTCGGCAGGGGCGCCGGAATCGGGCGTGGCGTGATTCTCCACCCCGGGGTTTACATCGGCCGTGACGCCGTTGTCGGCGAGGACTCGATCCTCTACCCCAACGTCACGGTCTACCGCAGGTGTATCATCGGGAAGCGGGTCATCCTCCACGCGGGCGTTGTGGTGGGAAGCGACGGTTTCGGCTTCGGGAACCCCGGCCGGCAGAACTTCAAGGTCCCCCAGGTCGGATACGTCCAGATCGACGACGACGTGGAAATCGGCGCCAACACCGCTATCGACCGCGGCACGCTGGGCAGGACCTGGATACAGAGGGGGGTCAAGATCGACAACCTCGTGCAGATCGCCCACAACGTCGTCATCGGAGAAAATTCCGTCATCGTCGCGCAGGTCGGGATCTCCGGCAGCACGAAGCTCGGACGAAGCGTCATCCTGGGGGGCCAGGCCGGGATCGTCGGCCATGTCACGATCGGCGACGGCGTGATGGTTGCCGCCCAGTCCGGCGTGGCCAAGGACGTCCCGCCCGGTCAGATCATCTCCGGCTCACCGACCATGCCGCACCGGGAATGGCTCCGGCGCCAGGTCCATCTGGGCAAACTGGCCGAACTCCGGAGCACCGTCTCGGAGCTTCTGAAAAGGGTCGAGGAGCTTGAAAGAAAGAAAACCTGAGACGCGGCTTTCCGCGTCGCAACGATATGGAAAGGGATCATCATGAACATCCACCCGACAGCCGTCGTGGACCCCGGGGCACAGCTGAGTGAAGGCGTCCAGGTGGGCCCTTACTCGATCATCCATTCCGACGTGACGATCGGGAAAAACACGGTCATCGGACCCCACGTGGTCATCGACAGCCACACGGACATCGGCGCGAACTGCAGAATTTTTCAGTTCAGCTCCATCGGGGCCCCCCCGCAGGACCTGAAATACCGGGGTGAAAAGACGCGGGTGATCATCGGCGACAACAACGTGATCAGGGAATTTGTCACGATCAACCGTTCCACGACGGCCGATATCGGCATGACCAAGATCGGCGACAACAACCTCCTGATGGCCTACTGCCACGTGGCGCACAACTGCCGCCTGGGGAACTTTGTCGTGATGGCCAACGCGGCCAACCTGGCCGGGCACATCGACGTGGAGGATTTCGTGATCATCGGGGGGCTGACCGGTATCCACCAGTTTACCCGGCTGGGAACGCACGCTTTTATCGGCGGCGCCTCCGCCGTCGCGCAGGATGTCCCGCCGTACGTGACGGTTTCGGGGAACCGCGCCCGACCCTACGGGTTGAACCTGGTCGGCCTGAAGCGCAGGGGATTCAGCGACGAGACCCTGAAGGCCCTGAGGGAAGCCTACCGGATCATCTTCCGGTCATCCCTGATCCTGAAAAAGGCCGTTGAAAAGGTCCGTGCCGAGGTGCCCGACCTGCCCGAGGTGCGATACCTGGTCGAATTCATCGAGAAATCGGAAAGGGGCGTTTGCAGGTAGGGCGAGCATGAAGCGGATCAAGGTCGGTGTGGTGGGGATAGGCCACCTGGGAAACTACCACCTGCAGAAATACAAGCTCCTGCCGGACGTGGAGATCGCCGGCGTCGCCGATACCCTGCAGGACCGTTCCCGGAAAGCGGCGGCTCTTTATGGCTGTACGGCGTTTTCGGATCACCGGGAAATGATCGGCTCGGTCGACGCGGTCAGCGTAACGGTCCCCACCCGGGCTCACCACGCCGTCGCGAAGGATTTCCTCTCGGCGGGGAAAGACGTCCTTCTGGAAAAACCGATCGCCGTTACCCTCGAAGAGGCCGACGCGCTCATCGGCCTGTCCGAGGAGAAAGGCGCCCTTCTCCAGATCGGGTTCGTGGAACGGTTCAACCCGGCCGTTACGGCGCTCGGGAAAGTCATCGAAAAGCCCATGTTCGTCGAATCCCACCGCCTCCATCCCTTCATCGAACGCGGCACCGACGTCGATGTCGTCCTTGACCTGATGATTCACGACCTGGACATCATTCTCCATTTCGTGAGATCCCCCGTGAAGAACGTGGAGGCCGTCGGCGTCTCCGTCCTCTCCGATGAGGTGGATATCGCGAACGTGCGGGTCGTCTTCGAAAACGGATGTGTGGCCAACATCACGGCCAGCCGCATCACGCTGAAGAATCTCCAGAAAATCCGATTCTTCGGCCTGGAGGGGTACCATTCCGTCGATTTCGAAAAAAGGGAGCTCGTCTCCCTGAGCAAGACGCAGGGAATCGACGGGAAGGTGAGGATCGCATACAACGACGTCGAAGTCATCCCCTGCGACCCGCTGGAGGAGGAGATCCGGGCCTTCGTCCATTCCGTAAAGACCCGGAAACCCCCGCCGGTATCCGGTCGGGAAGGGCGGAAAGCCCTCGAGCTGGCCGTCGACATCGTCCGGAAGATGAAAACGGGAAAGGATCTGATGCCATGATTCCGATGGTCGATCTTCGCAGACAGTATGAAAGCATCAAGACGGAAATCGATGCCGCCATAGAGGAGGTGCTGGGGAAAACCCAGTTCATCCTCGGCCCGAACGTCGCGGAGCTGGAGCGCGAGATCGCGGGCTATCACGGCGTTTCCCACGCCGTCGGTGTCGCCAACGGGACCGATGCGCTGCTTCTCGCCCTCCGGGCCTGCGACATCCGACAGGACGACGAGGTCATCACGACCCCCTTCACCTTCATCGCGACCGCCGAGGTCATCGGCCTCCTCCGGGCGAGGCCGGTCTTCGTCGACATCAAACCCGGAACGTTCAATATCGACCCCGCCCTGATTGAAAAAAAGATCACGGCCCGGACCCGGGCCATCATCCCCGTGCATCTTTTCGGCCACCCGGCGGACATGGATCCCGTCATGGACATCAGCCGGCGTTACGGACTCAGGGTCATTGAGGATTGCGCGCAGGCTTTCGGCGCGCTTTACCGGGGCCGGAAAGTCGGATCGATCGGGGATTTCGGCTGTTTCAGCTTTTTCCCCAGCAAGAATCTGGCCTGTTACGGCGACGGCGGCATGGTGATCACGGGGAATCAGGATATGGCCGAGAAGATCCGGATTCTCCGGAACCACGGCGGCCGGGTCAAGTATTACCATGACGTGCTCGGGTACAACAGCCGGCTCGACGAAATCCAGGCGGCCGTCCTGAGGGTCAAACTGCGGCGAATCGAAGCGTGGAACGAAGGCCGCAGAAGGGCCGCCGCTTTATACAGAACCTTCATCCGTCGGGAAGACATCATCCTTCCCGACGAGGCGCCGGATTGCACACATGTCTATCACCAGTTCACCATCCGCTCAACCGGGCGGGACCGTATCATGGCGGATCTCTCCTCGCGGGGCATCGCCTCGGCGGTCTATTATCCCGTACCCCTCCATCTGCAGAAGGTCTTTGCCGGGCTGGGAGAAGAGGGGCCTTTGCAGGTGAGCGAGAGGAGCGCCGCGGAGGTTCTGTCCCTGCCGATGTTCCCGGAGATCACGGAAGAAGAGATCCGTCGGGTCAGCGACGTGATCAACCGGGCCGTCTGACCCCTTCACAGAAATATCTTCATGAATCGACCGGTCGGAAATAGAAAGATCATGATCATCGCCGGGGAGGCATCGGGGGATCTGCACGGCGCCGCCCTGGTCAGAGCCCTGCACGAAATCGACCGGGAGATCCGTTTTTACGGCATCGGCGGCGAAAAAATGAAAGCGGCCGGTGTCGACCTTGTGGCACGGTCGGCCGATATGGCGGTCGTCGGTCTCACGGAGGTGTTCTCCCGGCTGCCGCTCATCCTGAAGGTTTTCTTTGAACTGAAAAAACGCCTCCGGGAATCGCCGCCGGACCTGCTCATCCCCATCGACTATCCCGATTTCAATCTCCCCCTGGCTTCCGCGGCGAAGAAAAACGGGGTCCGGGTTTTTTATTACATCAGCCCCCAGGTCTGGGCATGGAGAAAAGGCCGGATCGGGAAGATGAAGAAGATCGTCGACCGCATGGCCGTGATCTTTCCCTTCGAAGAGGATTTCTACGCCCGGGAGGGGATGAAGGTGACTTTCGTGGGACACCCCCTCCTCGACACCATGAAGATCAAATCTCCCCGGGAAGAGCTTCTCCGGAAACTCGGTCTGGAGGTCAGCGGGGGCATCCGGACCATCGGTATCCTTCCGGGAAGCCGGGAGGGGGAGATCCGGAAACTTCTCCCCGATATGATGGATGCCGCACGGATTCTGATTCAACGGCTCCCCGCCGTTCAATTCATCCTGCCCGTTGCCGACACGCTCTCCATGGACTTCGTCTCCTCCGTCACCGGCGGCTTCCCCGGGAGGCTGATTTACGTCAAAAGCCCCAACTATGACGCCATCGGCGCCATGGACATCGCCATGGTCGCCTCGGGGACGGCGACACTGGAGACCGCCCTGGCAGGAACGCCCATGGTCATCGTCTACAGGGTCTCTCCCCTGACCTACGCCGTCGGCAGGACCTTCATTCACGTGGACCATATCGGGATCGTCAACATCATCGCCGGCAAAACCATCGTGCCCGAGCTCATCCAGCATGACGTCACGCCCGAGAAAATGGCTGATGTCGTCATCCAGATCCTCTCCGACGAAAATAAATATGGCGAAATGAAACGGAATCTGGCAAATGTCAGAGAAAAGCTCGGTCAACCGGGGGCATCGCACAGGGCCGCCGAGCTGGCTTACGGGCTCATGAGGGCCGACTCCCCTTTGTTTCACACGGAATGAAAGCGCGGATACCGATACAGGTGCGGGGAGTGCATTTCGCCCGACGCATACCGGATGATCCGGGAGGCTGTGGTTATTTATGGACCTTTACAAGCGGCTCCTTCAACTGGCCGGACCGCACAGCGGAAAATTCTTCCTGGCAATGTTCTGCATGCTTGTGGTGGGCTTCACGACGGCGGCTGCGGCCTTCCTGGTCAAGCCAGCTCTCGACGACATTTTTCTGAAAAAAAGCGGTGAGACCCTCATTTGGATCCCCATTGCCGTCATCGTGATCTACCTGTTCAAGGGCCTCGCCAATTACGGCCAGACCGTCCTGATGAGCTTCATCGGTCAGAGAATCGTGGCCGATCTCCGGTACGACCTCTATCGGCACATCCAGACTCAGCCCCTGTCCTTTTTCACGAAAAACCCCACGGGCATCCTCATGTCCCGGATCACGAACGATGTCACCTTGATTCAGGGCGCCGTCTCCGAAGCGGTCACGAGTATCCTCAAGGACACCTTCACGCTCATCGGGTTGATCTTCGTCATCTTCTACAGGGACTGGAAACTGGCGATCATCGCCATGTTTGTCTTCCCTATCGCGATCTACCCTGTCGCGGCCTTCGGCCGGAAGATGCGGAGAGTGTCCACCGACAGTCAGGTGACGATGGGGTCCCTCTCAACCCTCCTGCAGGAGACGATATCCGGCAGCCGGATCGTGAAAGCCTTCGGGATGGAAGATTACGAAAACCGGAGGTTCGCAAAGGAAAACGAGCGGCTGTTCAAACTGATCATGAAATCCGTCTCCATCCGGGCCATCTCGAGCCCCCTCATGGAATTCCTCGGGGGTCTCGGGATCGCCGCGATCATCCTCTACGGCGGGTACCAGGTGATTTACGGCATGTCGACACCGGGAACGTTCTTCTCCTTTCTCGCCGCGCTGCTCATGCTCTATGAGCCCGCCAAGAGATTGACGAATGTCTACAACACCGTCCAGCAGGGACTCGCCGGCGCCGAGAGGGTGTTCAGCGTCATCGACACCGTCCCGGAAATCCTGGACAGGCCGGGGGCGAAGCCGCTGCCGCGTATCCTCAGGAGCATCGACATAGACCACGTGACCTTCTGTTACGACGAAACACCCGTTCTCAAGGATATCAAGCTGGAGATTCGGGCCGGCGAAGTCGTCGCCTTCGCGGGAATGAGCGGCGGGGGAAAAACAACGCTCGTCAACCTCATCCCGAGATTCTATGACGTCACGGAAGGACGGATTCTTATCGACGGCCGCGACATCCGCGATGTAACCAGCGACTCGCTCCGGGAACAGATCGCCATCGTCACACAGCAGACCATCCTTTTCAACGACACCATCCGAAACAACATCGCTTACGGCGACATCCGCAAGTCCGAAGAGGATATCATCCGGGCGGCCAGGGCGGCCAACGCCCACGACTTCATCATGAAGCTCCCGAAGGGCTATGAAACGGCCATCGGCGAACAGGGCGTGAAGCTCTCGGGAGGGGAAAGGCAGAGAATCTCCATCGCCAGGGCTCTCCTGAAGGACGCGCCCATCCTGATCCTCGACGAGGCGACCTCCTCTCTCGACACCGAGGCCGAGGTCGAGGTCCAGGAGGCCCTGGACAGCCTGATGAAGGGGAGGACGACCCTCGTAATCGCCCACCGGTTGTCGACGATCCGGAACGCGGACCGGATCATCGTTCTCGTGGACGGAAAGATCGTCGAGGAGGGGACCCACGAGTCCCTTCTGGCGAAAAGAGGGGAATACTACAAACTGTACAATATGCAGTTCAAGGACGACAATGAAACGAAGGACCCGGCATAGACCCGGGATGGCCCGCCCTTCACAGAGCCTGTCGAAGGATCCCATTGGAAAAATTTCTTAAAGACATATGGTACCCCGAAAAAGATCATGACTTCAATCCCGTACACCTTTTCCTGTCCCTCCCTGCCCTGATGTATTCCTCTGCGATCCGGCTCAGAAACCTTTCTTATGACCACGGGCTTCTCGGGCAAAAGAGCCTCCGGTGCCCCGTGATCAGCGTGGGCAACCTGACCGTGGGAGGTACGGGGAAAACACCCATGGTGATCCATCTCGCGGGCCTTCTCGGGGGGTGGGGACTGAAACCCGCCGTTCTCAGCCGGGGATACGGGGGCAGGAGCACAAAAGAGGTGAATGTCGTCTCCGACGGCCGCAGCATCCTTTCAGGACCTGACGAGTGTGGGGACGAACCGTTTCTCCTCGCCAGGCGGCTCCCGACCGTCCCCGTCCTCACCGGTCCCAGACGGGCTGTGACCGGGCAATACGCCCTTTCGCACTTCGGCACCGACGTCGTGATCCTTGATGACGGTTTCCAGCACCGGTCCCTCCGGAGGGACATCGATATTGTCCTCATGGACAGCCGTCATCCCCTGGGTAACGGACACCTCATCCCCCGGGGTCCTCTCCGGGAACCCTTTTCCTCGCTGAGGCGGGCGGACCTCTTTGTACTCACGCGAGCCGCAAAGGACGGGAAAACCCCCTTTGAAAGCAGACTGGCGGAAGAACTGCCGTCCATTCCTGTTTTCACATCCTGCCACAGACCCGGACGGCTGATGGAAGGGGACGGGATCTCCCGCCCCCTTTCGGATCTGGCGGGCAGGAAGATCTACGCCTTCGCGGGAGTGGCCCGTCCAGATTCCTTCCGGGAATCCATCGAATCGCTTCAGGGAGTGATCGCGGGCTTCAGGGCCTTTTCCGACCATCATCGTTACGGACTGGGTGATATCGCCGACATGGAAAAGGAAGCCGGGTCCCTTGGCGCGGAGTTGATCCTGACGACGGAAAAAGACGGAGTCAAGCTGACTCCCTACGGAGAATTTGCGAACCGGGTCTGGACCCTGGGCGTCGATCTGGAGATCATCGGGGAAGAGGAGCGGTTCGCAACCCTGATCCGGAAGAAACTGAATATCTGACGGTCTTGCCACACCGCCAACCCATGATTTTATTATAGATGACATATCGATTTACACGTAGCCGGGCATAGATTCGATGGAACCTGAATTGAAAACAGAACAGCCTATCAGGAGGTCGTTCAAAGCCAGCCTGATCCTGATCTCCTTCCGGTTGATCCCTCTGGGGATACGTAAGTTGATCTTCGAGGCCCTGTTGCGGCTTTTTTACCACCTGTCGGAGAAACAGAGGCTCATCGCACTTTCGAACCTGAAGCGCGCTTACCCCGAAAAGGACATGGAGGAGATCACGAAGATCGCGAAGGGGGTTTACCGGCACCTGGCCATCGTCGCGGCCGAGTTCTTCGAGCTCCCCTCCATTACAAAAGACAATCTCCATGAATGGGTGGAATTCGACGGGCTTGAGAATTTCGAGAAAGCCCTGGAACAGAAGAAGGGGATCCTTTCCATTGTGGCACACTTCGGGAACTGGGAACTCATGACCGTTGCTCTTCCGCTGGCGGCCCGGCCCATGAGCATCGTATACCGGCCTCTCGACAATCCCACCCTCGACAATCTCACCGCCTGGATGAGGACCAAGGACGGCAACACCCTGATCCCGAAGGGGGGCTCGGGGAAAACGATCACGCGGCTCCTCGCAGAAAACAGGGCCATTGGGATTCTCAGCGACCAGAATGTCGACAAGTACGAGGGGGTCTTCGTAGATTTCTTCGGCAGGCCCGCCTGCACCGGAGTGGGACTCGCCGTCCTGGCCCTTCGCACGGGTGCGCCTGTCCTGCCCGCCTTCATGGCGAGGTTGCCGAACGGGAAGTACAGATTCATCATCCAGCCCCCCGCGGAAATTACTCGAACCGACGACTACGAAGCGGACCTTCGGGTGAACACCCAGCGCTTCACGAAGATCGTGGAGAACATTGTGCGGCAATACCCCGATCAATGGTTCTGGATCCACCAGCGCTGGAAGACAAAACCATGGCAGTAGAAAAGACAGAAGTTAAGAAGTTGAGAAGAGCAGAAGATAAGAGGATAAGAAGTTAAGAAGATCAGAAAACGTAATCGATGGAATCAAGAAAGACGAGAAAGAAAGACATTAAACACTTTCGAGAATCTGGTATTTTCGCCCAACAATCAAATACTGGCGGCAGGCGGCTTAAGCTTTATCGTCTGAGTGAACTCGGCACCCGCACGCAATAAATGGGTGACAGGGGATGCACCATTTTGCCGGAAAAACAATCATTCTCCAATGCATAGTCATGATAACAGTTGCTGTTTTCGTCTGTATTGGGATGGAAGGGTGCGGTGTGTACATCTCCCCCCGGAATCTAGTTGACCAGCTTCCGGACAGATCAAGCGCCATAATATCTGGCCGCATGGATAGTGAGTCGGTACGGAATACGCTAGGGGATCCCCGTATTGCGAGTCGTTACTGGGGGGTCGAAGTTTTTCGCGAAGCGACGTCACAGACGCAGGTACCATTCATTATGATCCCGTTTGGAGTGATCAAAGATGATATTTATCGTTATACCCTTGTCTCTTATGATATAGACAAGGTCGCAGAGTTTGTAGCAACCGGATTACATCGAAGAGCAACACAACAGTGGAGTGGGGGTGGTAGGGCTTATAAATGGGAGAATCCTACGCTATATTTACAAGCAGGAGACTTTACGTTTATAATGGGGGTACAGGATGGATTTGAAACACTTCTTCTTGCACCTGCCCGACGAGATATTTATTTGCAGCTAGCCCAATCACCTACGCAATGCACAGCAGTCGTTGGATGCGGTTCACATAATGCATGTTCCTCTACTCTAAGTGTGAACAATGGCCCACCCTTGCGAATCCCTTTCAGGATAATTGGGTTCGACAGCATAGCTGCACTTAGCCTCATGCCAGGAGAGCATATACTGAAGGCTTTGGAAGGGCGCTGGGAGCACGGTGAATACCCAAGCCTCCCTATAAGCGGCCAGCAAACAATAAACTTTACTTGCCAAGCAGGTGAAGTTCTATATGTAGTCATTCACGTATCCGTGAAGGAACACAGCGTGTGGTGGGGTGCCAGTGGCATAGAATGGAGCATCGACTTACACAAAGACATGCCAGAGTTTTTTGTCGACCGTCATCTATTGCTCTTCCGAGGTGACCAGTGGTTCGTGAATCCTGAGCAAAGAATTAGTCTTACCCGTTCGGTAGAATGATCGGCTCAAAGCACAAGAAAGAAGAAAGGTCACATACCTATTTCTACAACTATCACCTAAGATTTCTTTCAAATGGTAATCCTAAATTCATGTGCGATACCCCATGCCACACTTATAGGTGAAAGGTTGGTCAAGACTTAATCTGACACTGTCTGTAAACTCAAGTATGGTTCAGTACGGATATTCCTATCTTCCTAACTTCTTATCTTCAGTGGGTCTATACGTATGGGCGGCTTGAAAACTCTTCCTAAGGAAGGAATCAGTAAAATATTGATCCGCGGTACCAACTGGATCGGGGACGTGGTGATGACGCTGCCGGCCATCGCCGCCGTGAGAGAGGCCTATCCGGGAGCCAGGATCTCCATCCTCGTCAAGCCCTGGGTGGCCGATCTGCTTCGGATCTCACCCGATGTCGACGAAGTCCTGGTCTATGAACGCCCCGGCGTTCACGCAGGTCTCGGGGGTTTATTGAGGCTCGTGCGGGAACTGAAAGCCAGGAAATTCGACATGGCGATTCTCCTTCAGAATGCCATCGAGGCAGCGATCATCGCGTGGCTCGCCCGCATCCCCGTCCGGGCCGGCTACAGCACAGACGCAAGGGGTCCGCTCCTGACCCACGCCGTGAAGCGATCCGATGAGATCCTGCGCGTTCATCAGACCCTCTATTACCTTGAAATGCTCAACGCCTTTGGACTCGAGGCCTCCAGGAAAGACCCGAAGCTGGTCACCGGTGAGGAGGATCAGGTTCTTTCCGATCGTATCCTGAAACAGCGGGGTGTCGCTGAGGCGCCCTTTTTGATCGGAATGGCACCCGGGGCTGCCTACGGGCCTGCGAAAAGGTGGTTCCCCGAACGGTTCGCGAGCGTTGCCGATCGCCTGATCGAAAAGTTCTCCGCCCGGGTCCTGATCTTCGGAAGCTCAGGGGATCACGAAGTGGCCAGGAGCGTCCAGGAAAAGGCAAAAAACGCCCTCGTCGATCTGACCGGCGAGACCTCCCTGCGGGAGGCCATATCCCTGATCGCTCGATGCCGTCTTTTCGTGTCCAACGACTCGGGCCTGATGCATGTGGCGGGGGCCCTCGGGGTCCCGACCGTCGCCATCTTCGGTTCCACCAATCCCCTGACGACATCCCCCGTCGGACGCAAAAGCGTCGTCATCACAAATAACGCGCCCTGCAGTCCCTGTCTCAAGGAAACCTGCCCGACCGACTTTATTTGCATGGACTTGATCACGGCGGATGAGGTATATGATACCGCCGCGTCGTTACTGATAAAAGAGATCTGATAAATGGGAAACCCTGCGAAGAGAAATCCCGCCGTGTTCCTGGACCGCGACGGCACCATCAACGAGGAGGTGGGTTATCTCAGCCGGCTGGATCTGCTCAAGCTCATTCCCGGCACACCCGAAGCCATCCGCCTCATCAATGAAGCCGGAATGATAACCGTCGTCGTCACCAACCAGTCCGGTGTGGCCCGCGGCTACTTCTCGGAGGATTTTGTGGAGACCGTCCACCGGCGCATCAATGAAATGCTTCAGGAACAGGGGGCGCGCATCGACCGTTTCTACTTCTGCCCCCATCATCCCGTGTACGGAAACGGGCCCTACAAGATCGCGTGCTCCTGCAGGAAACCGGAGTCCGGGCTTTTCCTCCGGGCGTCCGAGGAACTCGACATCGATCTCGCCCGATCCTATGTCGTCGGCGACATGCTGAAGGACATCGACGCCGGGAAAAGAGTGGGCGCAAGAGGAGTCCTCGTCCGAACGGGTTACGGCCAGAACATCACCCAGACGGACAAACCGGTTTACATTGCCGAAGACGTGCTGGATGCCGTGAAATGGATACTGCAGGACCGGGGAAAATAAATATCCTCATCGTGAAACTGAGCGCGATCGGTGACGTGGTTCACACCCTCCCCTCCCTGGCCGCTCTCCGGCAGCTCTACCCCCTCGCCCATATCACCTGGGTCGTCGAAGAAGCCTCTTCGGACATTCTGGTCGGTCACCCCGATCTCGATCGCCTGCTGGTATCCAAGCGAAGAAAGTGGCTCAGGGACCTTGCAAACCCGGGGCATGCCGGGGGGGCTGTCCGGGAAATCCGTGCCTTTCTGAAGACGCTCAGGGACCGCCCCTACGATCTCGTCATCGATTTTCACGGACTCTTCAAAAGCGGCCTTCTCGTCCTCCTGAGCGGCGGCCGGCGAAAGCTCGGCTATGACAGCATGCAGGAACTGAGCGGCCTCTTTCTGAACGAAAAAATCCCCGAGGACATGGAAAAACATGCCGTCGACCGCTATCTGGACTTCGTTCGCCACCTGGGTGCTGAAACCGGAGAGCCGCGGTTTTACATCCCCGTCGGCGAGGAAAACAGAAGAAGGGTGGACTCCCTTCTGGAATCGAAGGGGATCGCCGGGGATGAGCGTTTTGTCGCCGTGAGCCCCGTGGCCCTCTGGGATACCAAGCTCTGGGAAGAGAAGAAATTCGCCATGCTCTGTGACCGGCTGATCGGGGAGCTGAAGCTGAAGGCTGTCCTGACGGGGGCGAGGGCCGACGGCATCCTGCAGCGGATCGAAAAATCCATGACCCGCCCCATCGCGAACCTGGGGGGCCTTACCACCCTCAGGGACCTCGCGTATCTCTTCAGGCGGGCTGCCCTTTTGATCACCACCGATTCGGGCCCCATGCACATCGCAGCGGCCATGGGGACACCCGTTGTAGCGCTTTTCGGCCCCACGTCCCCCTCCCGCACGGGACCATATGGAAAGGGAAACATCATCATCCGGAAGGATCTCGAATGCAGTCCCTGTTTCCAGAAAAGATGCGATGAACTCACCTGCATGAAAGAGATCTCCGTCGAAGAGGTCTTCGAGGCCGTAAAAGGCAAACTGTCCGGGACCGGGGGGATGGCAGATTCCTTGCAAAAATAGGCGGGGCAAACAGGTTGAAAACCGGCACAGATTACGCCTCAAACCACAACTTCAAACGGGAGGTGACTTTCAGGGATGGCTACTCGGATGTTCAGGATACTGCGGATTTCATTTTTGGCCCTTATGCTTCTAACGATGACCGTGCCGCTCAACGTCTTCGCGGGCTCGCCGGGACAGGGTGAGCCCTTTTTCAAGGAGATCGGCCTCATCACGGGATACGGTAGGGCCTCGCTTCCGGAGGGAAGTTATGAGACGATCCCCATCATCCTGCACTTCGGTGTCGATCTGTCAAAGTACATCTCGGGGCTAAAAGGGCACAGGGGTCTCCTCACGGCCTATCTCGAACCCCAGGTCAACCCTGTCATCCATCCCGTGAACGACATCGAATTCGGTGTCGGGGTCGGCCTTCAGTATCAGTACCCCCTGACGAGCTTTTTTTCTCTCTATGCGAACGCCTCGACGGGGCCCTATTATGTTTCCGTCGACACGACGGAGCAGGCCGACGGCTTCATCTTCGCCAATTATGTCGGGGCCGGCGCCTATTTCTTTGTGAACAAGGACACCGCCGTCAATGCCGGCTACAAATTTCGTCACATGTCCAATGCCAGCACCCGTGACCCCAACGGCGGCATCGACAGCCACTTCGGCGTGATCGGAATCTCATTCTTCTACTGAGACTATGCTTGCCGACAGGGTGACGCACGACAATCTAAAGGGGGAATAGAATTATGGCTATCAGCAAAGAACTCCTGGATATCCTCGCCTGCCCGAAGTGCAAGGGCGACATCCGCCTGACCGAAAAAGGCGACGGGCTCATCTGTGACAAATGCAAGCTTTTATACGAAATCAAAGACGACATCCCCATCATGCTCATCGATGAAGCAAAAAAAATCGATTAAGGATCCCCTCCATGAGGGGGGGCAGGGCAGACGATCCCGGCCTGCCAGAGCTTCATAATATGAGGACGCAGGGCCGAACCACCTCACTATCCTCCACTCACCACAACCAAATTGCCATATTTCAAAAAGGGCCCCGGCCCCGATCCAGGCCTCCCTATCCAGCGGCTGTCTGGCCGAAATTGGTTGCAACCCGTTCATTTTTTTCTTGACAATCCGGGCTTTCTCAAATAGGACTCCCGATTAGTTCAAGGATTGAACAAATCGGAAATCATTATGCCTCAGACTTTTTCCACCAAACCGAACGGCGACGAAATACTGAAACTCCTTCGCGAGATAAAGAAGTCTCCGGAACTCACACAGAGGGAATTGTCAACCAAGCTGGGCATCAGCCTCGGAAAAGTCAATTTTCTGCTGAACGCCCTCATCCGCAAGGGATTTGTCAAGGCCCACAATTTCAAAAATTCTCATAATAAAAAAGCATACTTGTATATCCTGACCCCCCACGGCGTCGAAGAGAAGGCCAAGGTAACCTATCGGTTTCTCAAGAGAAAGCTGGAGGAGTACGAGAGGCTGGAATCGGAGATCCAGGAGCTGAGAAAGGAAGTCCAGGATCTCGGCATTACTGCAGACGGCGAAGAAAAGAAATAGGCCTCGAGAAGCGGTATTCCGACCATCGAGACCGGACTATACAGGCTGACACCCCCTGAGTGTAACTCAGAGGGCGGAGCTGTATCCTTCGGGGAAACAAGCAGGGGCTAATCAGGCTGACGAATGCTTGCAGATAACCGCCGACTGGTATAAAAAATCCTAATGAAAAATAAATGCATACATGCTGCGTTATACAGATCCGACAGGATTAAGAAACTGCAGTCTCATGGAGGGCAGGCAACTCATGATTGAAGATTTAAAAGTCGTTATCCTCTGCGGTGGCGCGGGGACGCGTCTTCGCGAAGAAACGGAATTCCGTCCCAAGCCGATGGTCAACATCGGTCCTCATCCCATCCTGTGGCACATCATGAAATATTATTCACAGTTCGGATGCAAGAATTTCGTCCTGGCCCTGGGTTATAAAGGTGAAATGATCAAGAATTATTTCTGCCATTACGAGTTGATGAACAATGATGTGACGATCGAGCTGGGTCAGCCTGAAAAAATCCATATCCACCATTCCCACGAGGAAGCGGGATGGAAAATCACCCTGGCGGATACGGGAGAAAAATCCCTGAAGGGCGCCCGCCTGAAAAAAGTGGAACGATACATCACCGGTGACACCTTCATGATGACCTACGGAGACGGCATCGCCGATGTGGACATCGGCGACCTGCTGGCGTTTCATCAGGCGCACGGGAAGATGGTGACGGTGACAGGGATCAAGCTGGCCTCCCGCTTCGGCGAACTCAAGGTGGACGGTGATCGCGTGGAATCGTTCAGCGAGAAGCCCCAGCACGGGGATGGCATGATCAACGGCGGCTTTTTCGTCTTCAACCGTGGGGTTTTTCAGTATCTGACCACGGATGATTCCTGCGATCTCGAGATCGGGGCACTGGAGCGGATCGCAAAGGACGGTCAGCTGATGGTATACAGGCATCGCGGTTTCTGGGCCTGTATGGATACCCTGCGGGACATGGAGTATCTCAACCGGATCTGGGAGAGCGGCCAGGCACAGTGGAAAATCTGGAAATAGGATGATCACAGGCCATGTTTAACAATATTTATCGGAATAAAAACGTTCTCATCACCGGCCACACGGGATTCAAAGGTTCGTGGCTGGCCCTCTGGCTCACCCGGCTCGGCGCGAAGGTGACCGGCTATGCCCTCGCACCGCCCACTGATCCCAGCCATTTTGAATTGCTGCACCTGAGCATCGAGTCCATCGTGGGGGACATCCGCGATGCGGCTAAGGTGAAGCAGGTGTTCCGGGCGCAGAAGCCGGAGATTGTCTTTCACCTCGCCGCGCAGGCGATCGTCAGACGCTCCTACCAGGAGCCCGAGGCAACCGTTGCAAGCAATGTCATGGGGACCGTCCATGTCCTGGAAGCGGCGCGGGAAACCGGTTCGGTTCGAGCGATCGTCAATGTCACCAGCGACAAGTGCTACGAAAACAGGGAATGGCCCTGGGGCTACCGGGAGATCGATCCCCTGGGCGGTTATGACCCGTACAGCGCCTCGAAAGGCTGCTCGGAACTCATCACCGGCTCTTGGCGCAATTCCTTCTTCCATCCCCGGACGTATGGCAGCGCCCATCAGACACTGTTGGCAAGCGGGCGGGCGGGTAACGTCATCGGGGGGGGAGACTGGGCAGAGGACCGTCTTATTCCGGACATGATGCGTGCCGTCAGTAGCAACGAAAAGGTGACGATCCGCAACCCGCAGGCCGTCCGCCCCTGGCAACATGTCCTGGAACCGCTTTCGGGGTACCTCCTCCTGGGACAGAGGTTACTGGAGGGCCGGAAAGAGTTTTCCGAGGCATGGAATTTCGGGCCGTCGGAAAACGAAAATATCACGGTGGATGAAATCGTCAATCAGGTCCAGAACATCTGGCCGAAAATGAAATATGAAAGGGGCAAAACTCCCGACCAGCCTCACGAAGCGGGTATGCTCAGACTGGACTGTTCGAAGGCCCGGGCAAAATTGCAGTGGTCGCCTGTCTGGGATGGAAGGACAGCCGTTGAAAAAACGGTCCAGTGGTATCGGGCGTTCTATGAATCCAAGGCTATACGGAGCCTTGAAGATCTTGAAAGCTTTGTCGCGGAAGCGAAAAGCAGACACATCTTTTGGGCAGGGAAATGAAATTCATCGAAACTCCGATGGCGGGCGCCTACATCATCGAGCTGGAACCGTTCCTGGACGACAGGGGATTCTTTGCCCGCACCTTCTGCCGGAAGGAGCTTGCAAAAATCGGCTTTGACAAGCAGGTCGTCCAGATCAACCATTCCCTGACGCGGCAAAAAGGCGCGATCCGGGGGATGCACTACCAGCACCCGCCGGCCTGTGAAATCAAAATCGTCCGGTGCATGCAGGGGACGGTTTTTGATGTCATGGTGGACGTCCGGGCAGGCTCACCCACTTTTCTGAAGTGGTATGGGATCGAGCTGTCGAAAGACGACATGCGCATGGTCTACATTCCGGAGGGTTTTGCCCACGGGTTTCAAACTCTTACGGACAATGCCGAGTTGATCTATTTCGTTTCAGCTTTTTACAGTCCTGAACTGGAAGGCGGCCTTCGGTTCGACGATCCGGCGATTGCGATCAACTGGCCATTGCCCGCGGGAGATGTCTCCGCCAAAGACCGCAATTGCCCCTTGATCGGGAGCAGCTTCAAAGGCATCAAACTGTAAAATGAGGTCTATCGTCCCGATGAGGTCAAACCGATGAGATTTGCCCTTGCCGGCGCCACCGGCCTGATCGGCGGGAGCGTTCACGCCCGCCTTTCGGAGCATGGGGCTGTGACAACCATAGGGCGGCAAAGCAATTCTTCTGTGTCCCTCGATCTTGCCGACACCGATGGAATCGACAAACTGGATCTCGGGGGATTTGATGCGTTTGTGCACTGCGCAGGCGTCGTCGATGAAGATTTCACTCACGACAGAGAAGCAGCCTTTAAACGAAGCATTACCGGAATGGAGCACCTGGTCCGCAAAGCGAAGTCATGCGGTGTTAAAAAATTCATTTATCTTTCCACCTCCCATGTTTACGGAAGACTGGAAGGGTTGATTAATGAACATTCGGCCGTCAACCCCCTTACGGATTATGCCCTGGCACATTTCAACGCGGAGCAAATGATCAGGAGGCATACGGATGGGGGCTTCCAGGGGGTGGTTTTTCGCCCGAACGCCGTTTATGGGATACCGGTATACAGGCAGAACTTTGATCGCTGGTACCTGATTCCCTACTCATTTCCTGTCGAGGCTGTCGATAAGCAAAAGATTACTTTAAAAACATCCGGAGAGCAGTATAGGAATTTCATCAGCAACAACGATTGTGCCCGATATATTGAAAAAATGATTTTCAGCAACGGGGGGCAGGAAGAATTCACGGTGATCAATCCGGTGGGAGCGGATTCCATGTCCATTTACGACTTTGCCTTGATCTGTGCGGACATTTACAGGGAGATTACCGGTAACGAATGTCCTGTGATAAGGCCTGCCGTGGAAGAAACGAAGAGACCCTCATTGGACTTCAAAACAATCCACGCCGATTATCGGCCTACAGAAAACGTGCGCAGCTATCTATATCAGTTCATCCATATGCTGATCAAAGAAAGAGGGAGTTCATAGCCATGCCGATTAAAAAAGCCCTGGACCATGAAATTATCTTGAAATACATAAAATTCCTTGTCACCCATGATCTGCTGGATACGCCGGAATCCAGATCGGATTTCTGCAAGAAGGAATCCATCCATCCCAAACTCCTGTACTACAACCCGAACATCAAGAGTGTGGAGAATTTATTCCAGGACAAATCCAATTTCGAGCGCCTGATGGATATGTCCCTGCGCGAATGGATGAACTATCATTATTATTACATCCACCAAGGGTATCGCTACGGTGCGGAAGAACTGCAGCAGCAGTGGTTGGGGCGCGATATTATCAAAACGCCTTTTGATTGCTGCGTCTATCAGGAGATCATTCAGAAAGTGAAGCCGGATTACATTGTGGAATTGGGGGTCATGTTTGGCGGAGCCACACTTTTCTACGCCAGCATCTGCGATATTGTCGGGCACGGGAAAATCATCGGAATAGACATAACCCTGTCCAAGGTGAAGAAGATTGACAACAAGAGGGTCTCCCTGATCGAAGGAAGCAGTGTGTCTGAAGATACGTATAAAAAGGTAAAGAAAATAGTAGGAAAGAGGTCCGTGCTGGTCATAGCAGACTCGGATCATGAAAAGAGCCATGTCCTCAAGGAACTCAGGCTGTATTCGCAACTGGTTTCTGTGGGCTCCTATTACATCGTCGAAGACAGTCTCAATGATCTGATGGGGTTTCACCCCGTCCCCAATGAAGGGCCGCAGGCCGCGGCAAAGGAGTTTCTCGCCGAAAACGATTCATTCATTATAGACAGGAGAATCGGTGAGAAGTATATTCTGACAACAAATCCAACCGGCTATTTATTGAGGGTAAAATAGATGATTATTGCAATCACGGCAGCGCCGATTGTGGACAGGGGAAAATGTGCCGATGTGTTGAAAAAGAAGCACTCATGCCGGTCTGTGGAAGACCCGATGAAGGAGTGCTGCACGGCCTATGGTTTCCAGACGATCTATGACATGCCGGCATCTCTGCAAAAAAAAGCGAGGACGGACCTTCTTTACGATCATTTGAACTACCTGAAAGGCCTCTCGAACAATATCATTTTGGAATACTCGGTTGTTGAATGGGTGGCGGATTGGATGAGATGGTTCTGGGGGAAGACCACGACGGATGAATGGAACCGTGTAACCGGAATCTCCCGTGAATGCCTGACATACTATGATCAAATCTATCACCTGGAGGGCGGAAAACGCAGATCCTACGACGGTTATTTTTGGCTGGACGCGGGAAACTCCCGGCAGATCAATGACATCATGAAATATCTGTACAAGTACTTTGAAATTGAAAACAAGATCATGTTATCCAGCTCTCGTGATGGACTGAAGAGTCATGAATAAGAACGTTGCAACCGGGGAAAATTTGACGATCGACAAAACGGCGAAAATCAGCAGCGACGCCCGCATCATCCCGTCCGTCAAGGGAACCAAGATTGTGATCGGGGCGCATACGCATATTTATGAATTTGTGGTCATCAAGGCGGTCGGGGGCAACGGGGATATTACGATAGGCGAACACTGCTATATCAATCCGAATTCCACGTTGTATTCGGGGAACGGGATCAAACTGGGCAATTACGTATTGCTCGGCCCGGGAACCGTGATCGCACCGACAAATCACGCTTTCTTAAAACGCGACGAATATATCCGGCACCAGGGCTTTGTGCCGTCACGGGGCGGTGTGGTTATCGAAGATGATGTATGGATCGGGGCAAACAGCGTGATTCTGGATGGAACCCACATCGAGAAGGGAGCGATGATTGCCGCCGGCAGCGTGGTTCATGGCCACATTCCGGCCTATACGATCTGGGGCGGTGTGCCTGCAAAATATATCAAGGATCGCCCGTGACGCTTTCCCTTGAATGAAGAACATCTTTTCATCACATACACAAGAACCGCTTCTCGTTATTGAAGCCGGCCGTACTGAAAAAAATTACTGGGCCGATCTCTGGCGATATCGTGAACTATTCCTGGTCCTCGCCTGGCGCGATCTTTCCGTCCGCTACAAGCAGACCGTCGTAGGGATTCTCTGGGCGATCATCAGACCCCTTCTCACGATGGTTGTCTTTACCGTCATCTTCAGCCGGATTGCCAAACTTCCCAGCGACGGAAGCACGCCTTATGCTTTGATGGTCTTTGCAGCCATGCTGCCCTGGTCTTTGTTTTCCAACGCATTGACTGATGCTTCAAACAGCATGATCAGCAACGCCAACCTGATCGGCAAGGTTTACTTCCCGCGAATGATCATCCCCTCCGCAACTCTGGTAACCGCTTTCATAGACTTCCTCATCAGTTTTATTATTCTGATCGGAATGATGGTCTATTATCGATTCGTGCCAGGGTGGCAGATTCTGCTGCTCCCGTGCTTCATCCTTTTGGCCTTGCTGGCCAGTTGGGGTCCCGGACTCTGGATCACGGCGCTCAATGTGAAATACAGAGACTTCCGCTATGTCATCCCGTTTGTGGTCCAATTCGGTCTTTATATTTCTCCTGTTGGATTCAGCAGCAAGGTCGTCCCGGAGCAATGGCGTTTCCTATACAGCGTCAATCCACTCGTTGGGGTCATCGACGGTTTTCGCTGGTGCATCCTGGGCGGCACCAGTCCCATTTACATGCCCGGATTCCTGCTCAGTCTTGCGATCATTGTCTTCTTCCTGTGGCTCGGGGTGTCCCGTTTCCGCAAAATGGAAAGAACCTTTGCCGACCTGATTTAGAGACCCTTGTCCGATACCGTCATCAAAGCTGAAAACCTGGGCAAAATATACACCATTGGCCACCAGGGTGAAAACGGACCTTATGTGGCGCTTCGGGACGTGGTGATGAAGAACGCTCGCAGCTTTTGGCGCAAGACCAAGGACCTGGCAAAAGGGAGACCCATTATACAAGGCGATACGATGGAAGAAGTATGGGCGCTCAAAGATGTGAATTTCGAGATCCAGCGGGGTGAAATTGTCGGCATCGTTGGCAACAATGGAGCCGGGAAAAGCACGCTGCTGAAGATTTTGAGCCGTATTACCGAACCGTCAACGGGGCGGGTGACCATCAGAGGCCGCGTTGCCAATCTGCTGGAAGTCGGGACGGGTTTTCATCCCGAACTGTCCGGGCGTGAGAACATTTACTTAAATGGCACCATTTTGGGTATGAGCCGCGTTGAGGTAAAACGCAAGTTTGACGAGATTGTCGCCTTTGCGGAAACAGAAAAATACCTCGACACGCCGGTGAAACGATACTCAAGCGGAATGTATGTCCGACTGGCCTTTGCCGTTGCGGCGCACCTCGAGCCCGAGATTTTGGTCGTAGACGAGGTGCTTTCCGTTGGTGATATTCAGTTCCAACAAAAATGCCTGGGTAAGATGGAGTCCGTCGGAAAAGACGGTCGGACGGTTTTGTTCGTCAGCCACAATCTGACAGCGGTATCCCAACTCTGTACGCGGGGCCTCGTCCTCGAAAAAGGCGAAATGACTTTTGACGGCGAATCGACAAGAGCCATTCATTATTACACAGATGCAGTCATCAGTAGCCCAAAACAGGAAGTGAAAGCCACTGTTGCCGACGCTGATTCGGTTCGGTTCCTGTCTGCGCGTATTTTGGATACGAGTGGCGCAGCGTTAACTTCCGTTGGCATCCACAGACCCTTCTTTATTGAAACGAAGTTTCAGGTCCCGGATCATGTCCATGGTACTCTGGTCCCTAACTGTCATTTTAAAACGGCCGATGGACTTTATGCCTTTATCGTTAACGCCCCTGATATGAGGCCGTTCGAGCCGGGTATTTATACGGCCTTATGCAAAGTTCCCGGTAATTTTTTCAATGATGGCATGTACAAGGTCGGTCTCGCTGTGACTGAATATGAAAAAACGTCATTGAAAGTTCATTTTTTTGCAGAAGATTATCTGACAGTGACAGTCACCGAATCTGCATTCGATAATCCGCTGCGATACGGCTACCGCGGTCCGATACCGGGTGTATTGAGGCCGTCTCTGGAATGGACGGTTGAAAAAACGGATAAAGCATAACCGAGAACTTCTCCAAAATACACGTGCATCATAATGTATTTCTATCGATGGGTAATTGCCGACGATCTGTCTGATCTCTGCAAGTATCGATGGTGTGTATGAACGGTCGAGATCATGAACGAAGCAATATGATAACGCTCTCTCTGCAGGATTCTCATACCGTGACGGTCGTCATTCCAACCTACAACCGTGCCGGAATGCTGTCCCGTGCCATTCAAAGTATACAGCGGCAAACCTATGCAAACTGGATGCTGATTGTGGTTGATAACGCATCGGAAGACAACACCTCTTCGGTGGTTGAGGAGGCTATGCGCAACGATGCAAGGATCCATTACCACCGTCATTCTGAAAACATCGGCATGCTTCCCAACTGGGAGTTTGGCCTTTCCAAGGTGAATAGCCGTTTCTTTTGTCTGTTGTGTGATGACGATTATGTACTGCCTGGATTCCTGCAGGCGGCGATGCACGAGATGGATCGTTATCCGGCGATTGGACTTTGCTTTGGCATCGCTGATGTTGTGGACGGTGCGGGGAAACACCTGGGTCAAGCACCCAATGAAATGGAAACGGGGTTCTACGAAGCTGGCCATGGCGCGGCCGCGATGCTGAAACTGCAGCATCCGGCGACCCCCGCAGTGCTGTTCCGCACGGAATGCCTGAAATCTGTCGGCTGGTTTGACCAGCGTTCTCAATATGTAGCTGATCTCGATATGATCGTGCGTGTCGCTTTAAGATATCCCATTAAATTCTTCGACGAAGTCGTCGCTTGTTATGTGGTCCATTCAGGGAATAGTTTTCATGATGTTTCGGGCTGGTTTCCCGGTCTGTTGAATGTCATAAGAAACATAAAAAAAACAAAAATAAGCGATGATTCTCACAAGATTAAAATATTTGAGAGCTTCAGCCGAAATGTGATCTTTCAGCTGCTGCATCAGTTCGTTCATCATCCAATGTCGAACTATAAACCAGGCGTCATAATGAATGCAATAAAATGCCTGGTTGAAACTCGGCAACTGGGGCCTATGATATTGCTGCTGCTCGCCCATGGGGCTCGCGATTTAAGGAGCAGGGTTTCACAAAGGGTTTTACAAGCATGGGGTAAAGCATTGTTTTTTGGATATCGAACTGCAAAGACAACCATCAATCGTTTAGGATACACCATTACTGCGCAAAAGCCCCGTGTTGCGTACGTCACTGCTTCAACACCGGGCATAAACCGTATTGAAGAGAACACCTCATCCTATGACCAAGATGGACTGCACACCGAACATTGTGCCGATTTTATGAAGGACGAACATTTTTTGGCGGCCTACGCCGCCGGGGAGGCAACCGGATCATGGAGCGGTGCTGCAGTGCATTGGCGGGTTTATATTGCCTGCTGGCTTGCCGAACGGTCCAGCCGCCTGGAAGGCGATCTTATTGAATGCGGCGTGAATCGCGGAGGCATGGCACGGGCGATTATTTCCTATCTGGGCCCGAAGCTCAAAGGCAGGCGTTTTTATTTGCTCGACACCTATCAGGGCATTCCGGCCTCTATTTTGACCGAACGTGAATCTCGTCACAGCCAGGCTTTTAGAAACAATTATACCGAATGCTTGCATGAGGTTACCAATACATTCAGCCCGTTTCCGGAAGCGGTGATTGTACAGGGCCTGGTGCCAAATACTTTCCATAAGGTAGATTCAGATAAATTTTGCTTTGCGCATATTGATATGAATAACGCGCGCTCGGAAATTGCAGCCGCCGAATATTTATGGCCCAGATTGGCCGTGGGCGGTTTTATGTTACTGGATGATTATGGCTGGCAGATCAATGTTGATCAGCGGACAGCCTTTGACCGATTCGCACGCGAGCGTGGTTTAACGGTATTAGCTCTGCCTACAGGCCAGGGATTGCTGATGAAGGCATAAGATTCCGGCGTCGATCCGCAGGCATTCGGGGCGATGTGGAAAAACAGCAGAAATATTCCATGGCAGATGAAAATGAATATATTTGACGGGTTGCCATACCTTTTGCTCAGCACATGTCTGTCAGCATAGCCATTCCAACATACAATAGAGCTGACCTGTTAAAAAGGGCTCTGAGATCCATTGCCCGGCAGGAGTCAAAGCCCGATCAGGTAATCGTATCCGACAATGCATCCGGTGACCATACGGAAGCGGTTGTCAAGGAATTTGCGGCGAGCGGAATCGACGTCCAGTACCATCGACATGATACTAACATCGGCATGATTAAGAACTGGCAATATGCCATAAGCCGGATCGAGACAAAATATTTCCTGGTGCTTGCGGATGATGATTATCTGCTGCCAAACTGCCTGAAATCCGGAATGGACGTCTTCAATGCCAATCCCGGTTTAGGCATGTGGTGCGGCGTCACCGTTTGTGTCGATGCGAATTCAAAACCGGTTTTACTGGCACCTTCGAACCTGGAGGCCATCGGGCACCTTCATAATTTTGATCTGCTGACGTATATGGTACAGCATCCTGCGTCTACGGGATCGATTTTTTCAAAAGAAATCTTTGATCGAGTGGGTGGGTTCAGGGCGGAGTCCGGATATCTGGCTGACCTGTCCATCATGCTCAGGATTTCGGCTGTGTCCGAGACGGTTATCGTGAAAGAGCCCGTCGCAATATATTCGTCTTCAGGCACTTACAGTAAAGGTTATATCTTCAACAGATGGTACCCCGGGTGCCTCGATATATTTGAACAATTGCAGAAACTCGGCGTAAAAGACAGGTTCTCCTACCAGAGATACGTTGCAAGGACCCTGTTTTTATCCTGCCTGCATCTTACAAAAGATGCCCTCAGCAGGAACGGTATGCTGAAAGCTAACTTTAAAATATTTACCTCCCTGTTTAAATATCTCACACCATTGACATTGATGTTGGCTTTTGTCGAAGGCGCCCGAATGAGACGCCTTGGATATAAGTTCAAGTATCAAAAATCAGATCTGACAGATTATTGTAATTTGTATCGAATTAATCAAAAAATCAAAGAGGCAAATCTATGATCAAAAATTTTCTCTTATATCTTCATAATAAATTATTTTACATTTGCATTAAATATCAAGTACCCACTTCCTTGAAGCTCAATTATGTCCATGATGGTTTGTACACAACTCACAATGCGGATTTCTTAAATGATGTACGATTCAAGCACGCATACGAGAAGGCGAGAAATACCAGGTCATGGGGTGGTGCAGACATCGAGTGGCGCGTTCATGTCTGCCTGTGGTTGGCTGTCCAGGCAGCAAGGCTCGAAGGGGATTTTGTTGAATGCGGGACGAATCGCGGTGGCACGGCTACTGCCATACTGACCTACCTGTCAGACGACAAGAATTTCCAAAAAAAAACCTTCTATTGTTTTGATACGTTTGCGGGGTTGCCCGAGAAGTACAGCTCGGAAATTGAACGAAAAAATACCCTGGGGCAATACAGCGATTGTTTTAAGGAGGTTCAGAAACATTTTTCAGATTTCCCCCAGGTCAAAATAATTAAAGGTCCCATCCCGGAGACCCTGGATTGTTTCACTCCCGGGAAAATTGCTTTTTTGCATATTGACATGAACAGTGTAATCCCTGAAATTGCAGCGGCGCGACATTTCTGGCCGTACCTGGTTTCGGGTGCTTATATGCTATTGGATGATTTTGCGTGGGCCGTCTGTAATGAACAGCGGGAAGCATTTATTGATTTTGCCCGCACACAAAAAGTAGAAATCCTCTGGTTACCGACAGGCCAGGGCCTGATCCAAAAGCCCTGATCTCGATTCCATCCACTCTCCCGTGCTCAAAATAAATATCGGCAGTAATTTCCTGGGGGCCGGCTATCAGGTTGTATTGCAGATAGTCCTGCTGCCTATCGTTTTCAACGCCCTGGGGTCTGAAGCGTACGGCCTGGTCGGCATTTTTGCAGTTTTGACGAACGTTTTCAGCCTGCTGGATCTCGGCATGTCGCCCGCCTTGGGCAGAGAACTGTCCAGGTTGTCAGCTATCCAAAACAGCGGCGGGAGAATGAGGCAGACCATCTCGACGTTAGAAATTGTCTGCGGTACATTGGCTTTTCTGATTGGAGTCGTGCTTTATTTCGGCTCAAGTCTGGTGGGGCAATACTGGATCACAGATACCACGTTACCCCTTCCGGTCGTCAGCGGCTGCCTGTCATGGATGGGTCTTCAGGTCGCGTTTCAATTCATGACCAGTTTTTACAACAGCGGCCTGACGGGATTGCAGAAAATAGTGCTCCTGAATGTTTTGCAGTCCATCCTGCAAACCGTTCGCGCCGCAGCGGTTGTCGCGCTTTTGTACACAGCGCCACAATGGTTTGGTCTGACATTGATCGAACAGTTTTTTATCCTGAATGCGGTTATCAGCGGTGTGACGCTTATCCTGACCGCCATAGCCCTTTACGGGGTTTTACCCGAGCGCGGGGGAGCCTCCGCTCCGGCCGGTTTATTCGGGAGCGTCCTGAACCGCTTTCACGCGGAGTGCTTTCAGGCCTGCTGGCGATATGCGGCGGGTATGACGGCCACCATGGCGGTTGTCATGCTGTTGACGCAAATGGACAAGCTTGTGCTCAGCAAGGTACTGAGCCTCGAGCAGTTCGGCATTTATTCCATCGCGTCAGGCATCGCAATCGCAATGACGAGACCGGCTCCTTTGATCTTCAGTGCCGTCCTGCCCCGGTTCACTCAACTGGTGGCACTGGACGACACGGCAACACTGGGGAGAACGTATTTGAAATCCATACGTCTGATTGCCTGGATCGTTCTGCCCGCTGCAGGCGTGGTCATTCTTTTTTCAGACCCGCTTTTCAACCTTTATTTGAACCATAATCCAAACGCGGGTACCATCGCCGCCCTGGCATCGGTTTTAATCATGGGTTACTCTCTCCACAGCCTGACCTATATGCCTTACGCCCTTTCACTGGCCTACGGATGGACCCGGTATGGTTTCAACATCAGTCTCGTGGCCTGCATTTTTGCACTGCCCATTATCCTGTTCGGCGCCCTTCAATACGGTGCAACCGGTGCGGCCTATGGGTGGCTGATTCTAAGTATCGGATACTTGATATTCTCGATCCGCTATCTACACAAACGTCTATTGCCCGAACTCTATCCGCAGTTTTACGCGGCAAGCGTGATCCCCGCCTGCTTGTTCATCCTGCTGATTTCCGTTTATTTCATTTTATAGAAGTAAGCATACGGACAAATGCCTGAAAAAACGAACAACCCGAAGATCACTGTCATTATCCCGACGTACAGGCGGCCGCAATTGCTCAAACGGGCGATCAGCAGTGTTCTGTGTCAGACATTTGCCGATTTCAAGGTGTGCGTCTACGACAACGCCTCGTCAGATGAAACGCTGGACGTGGTCAAGGAAATCGCAGTGCGAGACTCGAGGGTTTTTTATCATTGCCATGACAGGAACATCGGCATCGCGAGGAATTTCCAGTTTGGTTTAATCAAGGTTGTCACGCCTTTTTTCTCTTTCCTCTCCGACGATGATTTTCTTTTGCCGAACTTTTTTGAGGCGGCCATGAGAGGCTTTTTCCAGTGTCCCGAGGCTGCGTTCTCTGCTGCGTCCGTGGTCACAATGACGGACAAGGGAAAAATTCTCTATGAGCCTCTCTCGCTATGGAAGAGAGAAGGGCTCTTCCAACCGCCGGAAGGTATGCTGGAGACGCTGGGGGAAAAATATCCCATCTGGACCGGCATACTCTTCCGCAGCGAAGTCATAGGGCTTACGGGTGGATTGGATGAAGAATTAACGGGTGCGGGCGACCTGGACTTCGTTCACAGAATTGCCGTAAAAGCTCCTTTTGTTGTCTCCAAAGAAACGGCGGCCGTTTGCGTCAACCATGGGACGTCTTCAAGTGCCGTTGCATCATTATCGGCCTACTGGCCCTCCTGGCTCAAGATGATTCGAAATATTACGGACGATACAGCCGTCCCCCAATCCATCAGAGATAGATTCCAGAATGCAATGGAAGCGCAGATCGTCGCACAAATCCTCTGGATCGGGGTCCGTTCACTTGAGCTGCAGAACTTCGATCAGGCTGAAAAGGCCGCACAGATTCTGTCGGACGAGTTGAATCAGCGCGAAAAGGGCCGGTTTCTCGCCTGGTCGATCAAACAGGCCCGCCGATCGCAACCATTCTGGATCGCCGCAGTCGCGGTCATCCGGCTCAGGAGAAAGATGACCTCGCTTTTCAATATAAGGCGCATGCAACTCCAGAAGAAACACGGCCACCTGGCGGCTCGACTGAAATATGAGTGAGGCGATACAACATCCAGCTTCCAATCCGGATCCACTGGTCTCAATCGTCATCCCGGCATACAACGGTGCATCCTATTTGAGACAGTCCATAGAAAGCGTTCTATCGCAGAACTATCCGAATGTAGAGCTTCTTGTCTTCGATGACGGTTCCAGGGACAATACGCGCGAAATTCTGCAAAGCTATAAGGACAGGTTTTACTGGGAGTCCCACGAAAACATGGGGCAGTCTGCCACCTTGAACAAAGGCTGGCAGCTGGCCAGGGGTCATGTGCTGTCCTATCTCAGCGTGGACGACGTTCTGGACCCCCGTGCGGTCAGTACGTCCCTCAACTACCTGAAGGATGATGTCGTCCTCACGTATTGCGATTTCAATCTCATCGACCCGTCCTCCAAACTCATTCGAAGGGTCAAGGCACCGGACTTCAATTATCGGGATATGTTCAGCCGATTGATCTGCCATCCCGGGCCGGGGGTCTTCATGACTCGACGGGCCCTTAAGGCCTCCGGCCCCTGGGACACCTCCTACAGGCAGATGCCTGATTATGATTTCTGGCTCCGGCTGGGGCTGCAGGGGCGGTTCATCCGGGTTCCCGAGGTGCTTGCTTCCTTCCGCGTTCATGAGCAATCGTTGACGTTTGCTCCGGCAGATGAAAAAAGGGCGATGGAGCCTGTGCGAATCATTTCCGGCTTCATTGAAACCCAGAACCTTCCGCCTGAACTGCTGCCGTTAAAAAAGATGGCGTTGAGCAACGCCTGGATTATCACGGCACAGCTGTTCATCCGTTCGGGTTGTTTTCGCAGAGGAGGTCAGGCATTGCGGCAGGCATTCTCTATACGCCCCCTCAACTTTCTCTCCCCCCGCACATGGAGAATCCTATCCAACAGCCTCTTCAATCGGACACTCCACCGCCTTGCCCGGCTGAAGAACATGCTGACAGGTTGAGGGTTTGAAAAAAACCATAGAGCCTGCGGCCCAGCCATAGCCTCCATGCCGATTCTTTCGATCACAGGCGCATCAGGTTTCATCGGACATCACCTGACTCTGTCTCTTTCTGCAGATCAGGCCCGGGAGGTGCGCCTCCTCATCCATAAAAACATACCGAAGCATGTAAAGGACATTCCAGGTTTTGTTCCAATCAAAGGTGATCTTCTAAAGCCGGACACCCTGATGAACCTGTTTGAACCCGGCTGCACGGTTATTAACCTGGCTTTCATTCATCGTCCACCCCTCCGCGAAAATCTTGATGCCATTAAAATCTTGACAAAGATTTGCATTGAGGCTCGCGTCAAAAGACTGATTCATTGCAGCACCGCCGTAGTCGTCGGTGGTGTGAGCGACAATGTCGTGACTGAAGAGACGCCCTGTAACCCTGGAGACGAGTATGAAACGACCAAATTGCAGACAGAAGAACTGCTCAAAACGAAGGCACAGGGTCATTTTGAGGTTGCCATTTTGCGACCGACGGCCGTATTCGGCCCGCTCGGCAGAAATTTGCTGAAATTGGCCGGCGATCTTATCGGAGGCAACATCGTCGTAAACTATGTAAAGTCCTGCCTGTACGGCGCCCGCAGGATGAACCTCGTATATGTGGATAACGTCGTATCAGCCCTTCTATTCCTGGCCAATACCACCCTGAATATAAACGGGGAAACGTATATCCTTTCAGACGACGAATACCCCGGAAACAACTATCGCGACATAGAAACATTTTTAATCAGGGAATTCGGTTGCAAGGATTACCCGGTCCCGAGAATACCTCTGCCACCGTCTCTATTGTCCCGCATGCTCAGACTGGCTGGAAGGTCCAACACGAATCCGGACCGCGTATACAGCTCACAGAAAATCAGAAAAATGGGCTTTCGGGAGAAAACGTCTTTTGAGGATGGCCTGTCGTCATTCGCTGAATGGTACAAGAAAACATCTCTTCGGCCAAAACAAGAAGAATGAAGATACTGAATGTCAACATCTCTCTTGACCCGGTAAACGGAGGGGGCACCGCGGAGAGAACCTTTCAGATGAGTCGTTTTCTGGCGAAAGCCGGGGCCGACTGCTCCATTCTGGTTACCGATCTGGGCCTGACACCGGAACGGTTAAAGGAACTGCAGGGCATTGAGGTATTGGCATATCCCTGCCTGTCAAGACGTTTTTACATCCCCAGGGGCTCGTACAAAAAGATATGGAAGTTGGTCGAAAGGACAGACATTGTTCATCTGATGAATCACTGGAGTTTTCTCAATGCATTGGTGTATCTGATTTCGAGGGCACTCCATAAACCGTACGTTGTTTGCCCTGCAGGAGCTCTGCCGATTTACGGCCGGTCCGGGGTTCTTAAATGGCTTTATAATCTCATCATTGGCAAGCAGATCATTCGCCATGCCGATGGCCGGATCGCCATAGCGCCGGTTGAGATTGCCCAGTTTGGGGCTTACGGCGTCCCTCCGGAAAAAATAACGATCATACCCAACGGAGTAGATGCCGGGAATTTTCTCTCGGAGGACACTGGGGCTTTCCGCAGGAAATTCGGCATGGGCGACGCCCCTTTTATTCTCTTCATGGGACGTTTGAATGCGATCAAAGGGCCGGATCTCCTTCTCCAGGCCTTCTGCAACATCAAGGACACCGTCCGGAATCATCACCTGGTTTTTGCAGGTCCCGATGACGGCATGCTTTCCCGGTTAAAAGAGATGGCCTCTGCAGGCAACATAAGCCACAGGGTGCATTTTACCGGTTACCTGGGTGGTGCTGATAAGTCCCAAGCGTATTACGCCGCGGATCTTCTGACCGTTCCATCCAGGCAGGAGGCCATGTCCATTGTGGTCCTGGAGGCCGGTGTCACCGGGACCCCCGTTTTAATCACCGATCAATGCGGTTTTGACGAAGTGCTCAACACGGGAGGGGGATTGGTCGTGCCGGCGACCGCAGAAGGTCTTCAGGCAGGTCTTCATGAAATCCTCAGAAGCCCGGAGGAATTGAAGGCCATGGGCGAAAGGCTTAAACATTATGTGAAGACCTGCTTTACATGGGATATCATTGCGAGCAAATATCTGGAGTATTACGCCCTGCACGTAGGAAAATAGCTTTATAACAGTGAATGAGAGAATTGTGCTTTCATCTATCGGGGATGTGATATAATCCCGGTCCAATCAGAAGCTTTTCAGCCTATCAACCAGAATACCGGGGTTATCGAACATGCTCAAGTCCCTCTCAGGTGGCTGCAGATAAGAGGTTTACAAAGGAGAAAGAAACATGCGCATTTTGATTCTGGGCGGGGACGGCATGCTGGGACACCGGTTGTTCAAGTACTTGAGGCCCAGGCATGATGTGCGGGTTACTCTGCACCAGCCTCTATCCACGTACAGGCACTTTGATCTGTTCGACGCTGGAAACGCTTATGCCGGACTGGACGTCATTCAAATCGAGCATCTCATGGAAGTGCTGGCTGACTTCCACCCCCAGGCGGTGGTGAACGCGACTGGCATCATCAAGCAAAGGGCTGCCTCCACGGAAAGCATCCCCAGCCTGGAGATCAACTCCCTGTTTCCCCACCGGCTGGCCATTCTCTGCAAGATGATCGGTGCGCGCCTAATCCACCTGAGTACAGACTGTGTATTTTCCGGGAAAAAGGGGAATTATTCGGAGGCCGATGTGTCGGACGCCGAGGATTTGTATGGCCGGAGCAAGTACCTGGGGGAAGTGAGCGACAGCCACTGCCTGACATTCAGGACCTCCATGATCGGCCGGGAGCTTTCCCGCAAGCAAAGCCTGCTGGAATGGTTCCTCGCCCAGAGGGAGACGATCAAGGGTTTCCGGGGTGCCATCTTCACGGGATTTACAACCCCGGAGCTCAGCCGCATCATCGAAAGAATGATTGTTGATTATCCCGGGGCAGCGGGCCTCTATCACGTCTCGAGTGACCCGATCAGCAAATACGACTTGCTGATGCTCGTCAAGAAAAAGCTGACGATTGACGTCGAGATCGTCCCCGACGACTCATACCGATGTGACCGGAGTCTTGATTCATCAAGGTTCCGCAGGGAGTTCAAGTACAATCCGCCTGCCTGGGAACTGATGATCGAAGAGCTCAGCCGCGAGATCAGAGGAGAGGTGAAATGATATTTGAAAAGAAGAACATACTGGTGACCGGCGGAACGGGTTCCATGGGACAGACCCTTGTGCGGCGCGTCCTTACGGGGGAGATGGGGACCCCGAAGAAGGTGATTGTTTTTTCACGCGACGAGGCCAAGCAGCATTACATGAGGATGTCCTATCTTCACAAGCTGGTTGCCACCGACGAGGTGATCTATAAAAACTTCATGAGCGTCCTCGAGTTCCGGATCGGCGACGTGCGGGATTACGCTGCCGTCTGCGCGGCCGTCAAAGACGCCGACATCGTCATCAACGCGGCCGCGCTGAAGCAGGTGCCGACCTGCGAGTATTTCCCGATGCAGGCCATTATGACGAACTGCGTAGGCGCCGCAAACATCGTCCGTGCGATCGAGGAAAACGATTATCCCGTCCACTCCGTCGTGTCCATCAGCACCGACAAGGCATGTAAACCGGTGAATGTCATGGGAATGACCAAGTCCCTCCAGGAACGGATTATCACGTCCGCCAACATTCTGAATCCAAAGACAAGGTTTATCTGTGTGCGCTACGGCAATGTGCTGGCCTCCCGCGGCTCCGTGATCCCGCTCTTTCACGACCAGATCAGAAACGGGGGCCCGGTGACGGTGACGGTGCCCGAGATGACGCGGTTCCTGCTGACCATCAACCAGGCCGTGGACACCGTTTTCGCAGCATTGCGCTCGGCAAAACCCGGCGAAACCTATGTTCCCAATGCGCCCTCTGCAACGGTCATCAACATCGCCAGAGCACTGCTCGGTAACCGCAAAATAAAAGTAGAAGTAACCGGTATCCGTCCGGGCGAAAAAATGCATGAAATCATGGTATCGGAGGAAGAAATTCACCATTGTGCCAGGCGGGGGGAGTATTACGTCATCCGCCCCATGTTGCCCGAACTGAGAGGAAGCAGCAAACCCGGGCCGAATGTCCTGACAAAAGAATTCAGTTCGGCCGACAATGTGCTCAGCCTGAAAGAGACCGCTTCACTGTTGAAGAAACACCGTTTGATGATCGAGGATGTGGATTTGTCGCAGCAGGGAGAACTGCTGCGATAGGGTCCCCGGGAATTGGTAGAATGGAAGACACTCTTACCCCCCAGAAGGAATGACCTATGGCCTTGAAAGTCATGACCGCAGTCGGCACGCGGCCGGAGTTGATCAAATTGTGCAGAGTGATTCACGAACTCGATCGGCACACCCGGCATATCCTGGTGCATTCCGGACAGAATTACGACTTTGAACTGAACGAGATATTTTTCCAGCAGCTCGAGATCAGAAAGCCTGATTATTTCCTGGATGCCGCAGGTGAAAACGCCGCGAAAACGATCGGCAACGTCATTGCCAGGATTGATGAGATCCTCGAAAAAGAAAAACCCGACGCCTTTCTTCTCCTCGGCGACACCAACAGCGGCCTTTCCGCCATAGCGGCAAAGCGCCGAAAAATACCGATCTTTCACATGGAAGCGGGAAATCGCTGTTTTGACGAGAGGGTGCCCGAAGAAATCAACCGCAGGATCATCGACCACATCAGCGACATCAACCTGACGTACACGGAGCATGCGCGGAGGTACCTGCTGGCGGAGGGAATCAGACCGGAGACGGTCATTAAAACGGGCTCCCCCATGAAAGAGGTGCTGGTCCATTACCGACCCGGAATCGATGCATCGGATATCCTGGAAAGGATGAAGATTACCCCGGGAAGCTATTTCGTCGTCAGCGCCCACCGGGAGGAGAATATCGACAGCGAAACCAATTTTTCTGACCTGCTGAAATCCCTGAATCGTATCGCCGAACGTTATGACAGGAAACTCATCTTTTCAACGCACCCCCGGACCCAAAAAAGATTGGAAGGCTCGGGCACCGGTCCATTGGACCGCCGAATTCATTTCCTGAAACCCCTCGGGTTCCTCGATTACGTCAAGTTGCAGATGCATGCCTTCTGTGTCATCTCCGACAGCGGGACCCTCACGGAAGAATCCTCCATCTTGAGTTTCCCGGCCGTCATGATCCGTCAGGCACACGAGCGTCCCGAAGGGATGGACGAGGGGACACTGATCATGTGCGGCCTGAAGGCAGAACGGGTCCTCGAAGCCATTGATGTTGCCACCGGCCATTACGCCGGCGCAAGCCGCCCATTCCAAGTTGTTTCCGACTACGAGACGGATAATGTATCGAAAAAAATCGTCCGTATCATCATGAGCTATACCGATTACGTGAACAGGACCGTCTGGTTCCGGTAAGCCCTGCCGCATTCAATTTTCAAGGATTTTAATAGATAGGATAGGCGAGAATACCCCGCTTGACGGTGGTATATCCTTCGGCGGAAGGTAAGAGAATTCTAATGACGACGAAAATCAACTCTGAGCCAGCCGATACCAGAAGGAAGAACTGGATCCTGTGGGTCATTGGTTCCGGGCTTCTGTTCCCGTTATTTTTTCAGCTGTCAGGCAGAATCTATCACAGCATCCATCCCGTTATAGATTCCGGGGGGGTGATCAGCCAGCTGCCGCTTCCGGTTTCGGTGCTTGCATGCTACGGGGGTCTGCTTCTGCTGGGCTCCAATTACAGACGGGCCGCACTTTCTTTGAAGGTGGTTGGGGCTATGGCGTTGACTATGGTTCTCTCTTTGATGCTGGCGGGTCCGGGAATCGAGCCGCGAAAGATTGTTTTGCTGATACAGGTTCTTCTGCCTGTGGCTGGCCTTCTGCTGGGGCAATTGCTCGAGGATGAAAACAATATCATCCCCAGGGCATTTCTGGGGGTCCTGCTGATCATTGTCCCTACGCAGCTTCTGGCCGGGTGGGCGCAGGGTTATTTTTGTCTGACACATAACATGTATGTGTTCAGCATTTACCAGCATTTTCAATATGTCCCTCTGATTCTGGTTTGCGGTTTTGCCTATTCGATGTCTCTGCTCTGGGATACTTGCAAGGCGGCATTTTATTTTCTCACTCCACTCATGTACGTTTACGCGCTTGAAAGTCTTTCCTTCCTGACTTTGTTTGCATTTGTGGCTTTTATCTGCGTTTTTACATTTATTCGATTAAAGGGATTAAAGAAAATATTATCGGTTACCCTTTTGGCTGTCGCCATTGCCGGAATACCGGCTCATATGGCTATTTTGAAAAATCAGAACCAAGTAGCCAGGGGTGATGCATCGCAATTTGTTGGGAAGTTCCAACCTATGGAGCAAGGGGATCGACCAAGAAATGTTCAGGATCGCCTGGAAAACTGGAAGTTATATGGCGACGGGGTTGTCGAAAGCGCAAAAACCGTCCTCCTCGGGCACCCCGCACCCTTTCCCCGCGAAGTAAAGACAAGTGGACATAACTGGTACCTGGACATGGCCTACAATTTCGGCGTTATCTCGCTTTTGCCGGTCATCTTCCTGATCGGTTACACCTTGTACATGCTGTGGCAAAGGAGAGAGGGCTTACCGGCAGGCATATTCTGGCTGGCGGCCATTGTATTTTACCTGGTTCTCCTGGACAGCAACTTAAAGGTTACCCTGAGGCAGCCCTATCCCGGCATTTTTGCATACTTCATGTGGGGAATGCTGCTCTCCAGTCTTGTGAATACCCGCCAATGAAACTTGTTGTTTTTCGCAGCAAAAAAACGTGAGACCGAACATCTACCTCAGTTTCAGCGGTGTTTTTGGTTCAGCATTGCTGTGGCTGTTGAGCTTCAAAGTGGTGGCCGTCTGGCTCGGGCCAACCGGGGTCGGGTTATATTCGCAACTGCGGCAGATCATACAGGCCGCAACCATCGGGGCAACGTTCGGCGGCCCAAACGCAGTCGTCCAGGGACTGTCCGAGCGGGAAGAGGAACCGGACCGTCAGCGATTTCGTGCGACGGCCAGTCGACTCATCGGCATTCTATGTGCGGCCGTGGCACTAATCATACTGATTTTTGCGCCGATACTGACGCGGTTTTTCCTGTCTTCCGAAGAGCCAGGATTAATCGCCTCTGTCCGCTGGTTGAGTCTTGCCGTGCTGCTGAGCGTCGGGGCGACTTATGTGACCGCGGTACTCAATGGCTACCGCGCTTATCGGTTCCTGGCGCTCGCCCAGGTTGCAGGTCCTCTGGGCCTCGTGGTCACACTGGCGGCGGCATATTTCCTGCGGGTCCATTACCGTCCGGAAATGCTCGTATGGTTGTTTGTGCTATGCTTCGGGATAAGTTATCTGGTCGGAACGTGGGGGATTTCCCATCTGACCCGTGCATTGCCGGCAATCTCTTCCGGACGAATGCCGCTCCAGGAAACCCGGGGGTTCGTGAAATTCGCCTTTTCAACCCTCTGCGCTGCACTTTCAACCACGGTCGCCATGTTATTAATACGTTCCTGGATCATCGAGTCGCGAGGACTGGCTTTTTCGGGGCTTTTCGAAGCCGGGTGGACATTGACGTTTAACTATACGACTCTTTTTCTTACCGCCTGCAGCATCATCTACCTGCCGATGTTGACACGTTCGACTGAACCGACAAGTCAAAGAGTATGCATGCTCAAGACCGCCTACCTGGTGCTCTCCGTCGGAACGCTGGTCAGCTACATGATGGTCATGTTCAAAACGCCCCTGATACGTCTCCTTTACAGTCGGGATTTTGATGAGGCGGGTAATCTGTTGGTGATCCTGGCCGTCGCGGTCGTTCTGCGCGGCGTCTCGTGGGTCTATGGAATGTTGATTGTAGCCACAAGAGCATCGCGGACGCTATTGCTCTCGGAGGTACTTCTCAATATCGCGTTGATCTCACTCGTCTGGTACTGCCTGCAGAATTATCCCACCCTGGAAGCACTGGGATGGGCGTTCGTCACCGCCAATTCGTTGTATCTGATATTTGTGATCGAATATGTGCGCCGCAAAAATGATCAGATGCAGCGCCGTAAAATCTGGCCTCTTGTCGCCCTCGCCGGACTGCCCCTGGTCATGAACTGGGGGCCTTCCCAATGGGTGCAGCTTGCGATCGGCCTTGCGGTGAGTGGAATGGCCTGGTATGCCCACAGGAAGGTATTGGCATGAGTAAATTACGTTCCGACATTGAGCGTTATTATCAAATCGCCGGGAACCCGAAGCCGATTTCCGGCCTGGGGTTGCTTATCGCCTGCTTCAACCCCCGACTTGTCCCGAATGTTATCCTGCGCCTGTCGGGATTTTTTTTCAGGCACCGCATCGGCATCATCGCCAAGTTCTTTGCCATGCTGAATGTCCTGCTTTTCGGCATCGAGGTGTCGCCCAGGGTGGAAATCGGCGGGGGTTTATTCTTGCCCCATACCGTCGGGACGGTGATCGGCGCGGAGCGGATCGGTTGCAACGTGACCATCCTGCAGGGTGTGACGCTGGGAACGAGAGAACCGGACATGCAGTTCACCATCTCACTGCGGCCTATCGTCGGAAATCACGTTCTGATTGGTGCGGGTGCAAAAATTATCGGAAGGGTAACGATCGGCGATCACGCAAAAATTGGGGCAAACGCCGTGGTTCTGGATGACGTGCCGCCCTATGGAATTGCGACCGGGATAGCGGCGAAAATCATGGAGCCGACACAACAGGGGACAGATGACGAATCATAAATCGGATGAAATAAAGATCAGTGCATCCCTGGTGGTTTATAAGCCGGATCTTATTGTGCTCGAGCGAACGCTGCAGGCGCTCGAGATCGCAGGTCAGGAAGTAGGTAAAAATTACGCTGCGCGCCTGCAGTTTACCCTGGTGGACAATTCGGACGATCCCGCCTGGTTTGAGCATTTGAACGCGTGGATGAAGGAGCGCTTGTCAAGCTTACCAAGCTGGTCGGTCACCCTGCTGCGTTCTCCCGGCAATCTGGGCTACGGCCGGGGGAACAATCTGGTAATCGAACAGGCGGACTCCGATTACCACATCGTCATCAACCCGGATCTGTTCGTCGAGGCGGACAGCCTGGTCCAGGCTATCCGTTTCATGCAGCGCAGTCCTGATGTCGGTTTGCTCGTACCGTCCGTGGTCGGGGAGGACGGCGAACGTCACTATTTGTGCAAGCGAAATCCGACCCTGTTCACCCTGTTTTTGCGAAGTTTCGCTCCTTCCTGGGTCAGTGCCTATTTTCAGTCGACACTCGACTGGTATGAAATGCGGGATCGAAACTACGACGAGACGATCGACGGCGTCGAATTCCCGAGCGGCTGTTTCATGTTTTTCCGTACGAGTGTCCTGAAGCAGTTGACAGGTTTTGACCCGGATTATTTCATGTATTTCGAAGACGCGGATATCGGGCACAGAATGCTGAAGATCGCCCGCATTGTTTACGTGCCGGAGGTCAAAGTTGTACACAAATGGGTAAGGGGGACGCACCACAGTTTCCGCCTGCGCCTGGAAACCATCAAATCCGCCCTGATCTACTGGAAGAAGCACACTCTTTTATCCGGACCATCTGAAGCCCTGCCTGCACCTGCATTGCACCCGATGGCCCCGGTCAGGCCTGTCAAGCGCATCCTGATCCTGGTCGTCTATTATCTGCCCAGCATCATGTCCAGTGCGAAGCTGATCGATGACCTCGCCCGTGAGTTCCGCAGAAGGGGGCATGAGGTCATTGTCGCAGCACCGGATGAAACGGTTCGTAAGACCTTCGAGGTTACGGAAGAAGGGGGTATAAAGGTCCTCCGGGTCAGGACAGGGGCAATCAAATCGGCTTCCTGGGGGCTGCGGGCATGGCGGGAAATGACACTCTCTTCGGTCATATGGCGCAAGGGCAAATCGTTTTTCCTGCAAAACCCCTGCGACCTCATCGTCTACTATTCCCCGACGATCTTCTTCGGCACCCTCGTCTCCAGGCTCAAGCGTCTTTATCGCTGCCCGTCCTATCTGATCCTGCGCGACATCTTTCCACAGTGGGCGGTGGATACCGGGGTATTGACACAAGGGAGCCTGATCCATCGTTTTTTCAAGGGCAAAGAAAAACTGAACTACGACGCGGCGGATGTCATCGGAGTCCAGTCCCCCGCCAATCTGAATTATTTTTCCGGGCAGGGTCTGGAGAAAAAGTACCGGCTTCAAGTCCTATACAACTGGACCACCCTGACAGAAGAGAATATTGAACCGAGCACCTACCGGGAACGACTGGGATTACAGGGAAAAATCGTCTTTTTTTATGGCGGCAACATCGGCGTGGCCCAGGATATGGACAATATTATTCGTCTTGCAGACAATCTTCGCGACGAGCCATCCGCCTTTTTTCTCCTGGTGGGTGACGGCCACGAAGTACCCCGGCTCAGGGAGGCAATTATATCGAAGGGCCTTGTGAATATCGCCATACACGACGCAGTGGGGCAGAGAGAGTACCTGTCGATGCTGTCCGAATTTGATGTCGGCCTGATCTCCCTCAATCGCAATCTGAAGACACAGAACTTCCCGGGCAAGATGCTTGGCTACATGTATCATTCCATGCCCATTCTGGCCAGCATCAACCCCGGCAACGATTTGAAAGAAATTCTGGAGGGCCGGCAGGCAGGGTTGGTGTGCCTGAACGGGGATCATGACCTGTTTGCCACCCATGCCAGGCGATTGTTGAAGGACGAAGGGTATCGCCGTCTTTTAGGGAAAAACGCCCGGGCTCTCCTGGAGAGCACCTTCTCCGTATCAAAAGCCGCCGGGCAAATCCTGTCTCATTTCAATCGAGCGAATTAGCATGGACCAGCCTTTCACCATCCTTGTCACCGGCGCCACCGGGGCCGTGGGGCCCTATGTCGTGGCGGCGCTGCACGACGCGGGCCTGCGGATACGCACGCTGTCCATGGACTCACCGCCGGCCGGCCTGTGGCCGGAGGGAATCGAAGCCCGCATGGGTGATATAACCGATCCGGCGACGGTTGGAGAAGCCATGCAGGGTGTACAGGGCGTCATTCATATGGCCGCCCTGCTTCATATTGTCAACCCACCCCCGGAACTCCGGGGAAAATATGAGCGAATCAATGTCGAAGGGACAGCGACCGTTGTCGATGCGGCCCGGCAGGCCGGTGTCCGGCGCCTGGTTTTTTTCAGCACGATCGCCGTTTACGGTGCCTCCGCCGGCAGCGTCCTGACGGAAGAATCCCCCGCCCATCCCGATTCGTTTTACGCACACACGAAGCTCAAAGCGGAGGGAATCGTCCTTGCGGCGAAACGGAAAGGTGGAGAACCACTGGGGACGGTGCTTCGTCTAGGCGCCGTTTACGGGGCCCGGATCAAGGGCAATTACCAGCGGCTCCTGCATGCCATCGCGCGCAGCCGCTTTCTGCCCATCGGCCGCGGGGACAACCGGCGTACCCTCGTATATGACAGGGATGTGGCCCGGGCGGCCCTGCTGGCCCTGGAACACCCGGAGGCCGCCGGGAAAATCTTCAATGTCTCCGATGTCGAATTTCACACCCTGAATGATATCATTTCGGCCATCTGCCAGGCCCTCGGCAGAAAGCCGCCCGGGTTTTCACTCCCGGTGGGCCCGGTTCGGCTTGCGGCCGCCATCGTAGAGGATGCGGCAGGGCTCGTGGGTATTTCGCCGCCCATTACCCGTGCCGCCATCGATAAGTATACGGAAGATGTCGCCGTGGACAGCCGCCGCATTCAAAAGGAGCTGGGATTCAAGCCCCTCTATGATCTGGCCGCGGGTTGGAGGGCAACGGTGCAAGAAATGCAAAGAGCGGGCAGCCTGTAAACATGAAGCGCATATTCGACATCATCACGGCCGTCCTTTTGCTACTCATCCTTTGCATACCGATGCTGATCATCGCGGTGATGGTAAAGGCCAGTTCCAGGGGTCCCGTTTTATACTGGTCGGAAAGGGTGGGAATCCACAATACCATCTTCAGGATGCCCAAATTCCGCACCATGCGAAGGGACACGCCTGCCGTCGCAACACACCTGTTGAAAAATCCCGACGCCTATGTGACCCCCCTGGGATATTATCTCCGAAAATACAGCCTGGATGAAATTCCCCAGCTCTGGAACATTTTCAAAGGAGATATGAGCTTCGTCGGTCCGAGGCCCGCCCTGTTCAACCAGGACGACCTGGTCGAGCTGCGGACCCGGAAGGGCGTGCACACACTTGTGCCCGGAATCACAGGCTGGGCCCAGATCAACGGCAGGGATGACATCCCGATACCGCTGAAGGTGGAATACGACGAATACTATCTGAAAAATAAATCTTTCTTTTTCGATCTTAAAATCATATTGATGACTTTCATCAAGGTCCTTCGGGCGGAGGGCGTTCAGCACTGATTTCCTCAGGGCAGCGTCCATCGTTCCCACAGAATCATAAGTCATGAAACATCTCCTGCGGAACAAACACTTCTACTGGATGCTCCTCATCGACGCCATCCTGATCACGGCGGCGTATGTTCTGGCTTATCTCCTTCGATTCGAAGGCTCGATCCCGCAGTACCAGATCTCCAACCTCCAGAAAACCCTGCCCTTCCTGATCCCGATCAAGCTGATCGTTTTCTATTTTTTTCAGCTGTACAGAGGGATGTGGAGATACACGAGTATCCTCGACATAAAAAACGTCATCCTGGCCTCCACGGCATCTTCCATTATCTTCCTGATGACGACCATCTACGCGTACCATTTCATCGGATTTTCACGATCCATATTCATCATCGACTGGGGGCTCACGATTTTCCTGATCGGGGGGATCCGGATCGCCATCCGGCTGGCTCTCACCAGTCACGTGTCCAGCCTCTGGACGATATCACCGCACAGAAAATCCTGGGACAGTTCCGCCAGGAGGCTGCTCATCATCGGCGCGGGTGGCGCCGGGGAAAAGGTTTTGCGGGAATTGCTGGATAACCCGGGGGTTCACCTCAATCCGGTCGGGTTTCTCGATGACGCAAAGGAAAAGATGGGGAAATCCATCCACGGCGTACCCGTGGTCGGTACCGTGGACCGGATCGACGAGGTTCCGATTGAATATGATGAGATCCTGATCGCCGTCCCCTCGGCCAGGGGAGACCAGATGCGGCACATCATCAATGCCTGTGAAAGAACAGGGAAGAAGTTTCGCATGGTCCCGAGCATGGGGGAGTTGATAGAAGGCAAGGTCTCCGTCAACTCCATACGCGAGGTCACCCTGGAAGACCTGGTGGGCCGTGACGAGGTCCGCCTGGACCAGGACAGGGTTTCGGAATTCCTGAGCCGGAAGCGTATTCTCGTGACGGGGGCCGGGGGATCCATCGGCTCCGAACTGGTAAGACAGGTCAGCCGGTTCAATCCCCTGTCCATCTGCCTCATGGACTTCAGCGAGTTCAATCTCTTCAAGATCGAGATGGAGTGCCGTCAGAGATATCCCCGCCTGGACATACAGGCTTTTCTGGGAGACATTCGCGACCCAGAAACGGTAGACGGTTTGTTTTCGAAATACTCACCCCAGATCGTCTTTCATGCGGCGGCCTACAAGCACGTGCCGATCCAGGAAGCGCACCCCCGCGAGGCATGCATGGCCAACGTTCTCGGGACGAAAAACCTGGTCGAGGCTTCCCTCAGAACAGGGGTGGACCGGTTTGTGCTGGTCTCCACAGACAAGGCCGTGCGTCCCGCCAATGTCATGGGGGCAACGAAGAGGCTGGCGGAGATGTTCGTGGACAGCATGAACGGAAAGGCAAAAACCCGCTTCATGTCCGTCCGGTTCGGCAACGTCATCCGGAGTTCCGGCTCCGTCATCCCTCTCTTCCAGGAGCAGATCGCCCGGGGCGGGCCCGTCACGGTGACCCACCCGGAAATCACCCGTTATTTCATGACGATTCCGGAGGCCGCGCAGCTGATCCTCCAGGCGGGGGCCATGGGCGAGGGGGGAGAGATTTTCATTCTGGAGATGGGAAAGCCGATCCGCATCCTGGACATGGCCAGGGACCTGATCAGGCTTCAGGGGTACGAGCCGGAGAAGGATATTCCAATCCAGTTCATCGGTCTTCGACCCGGTGAAAAGCTCTACGAGGAACTCATCACGGAGGGTGAAGGGATCGTCTCCACCTCTCACGAAAAGATCATGGTCCTGCGCGGAAATTCATATGATCCGGGCATGATCGTGAAAGATGTCGAAGAACTGCTTGCCGCCGTCCATCACATGGACGAGGCATCGATCAAAGGAAAGCTCGGCGAGATAGTGCCCGAGTATAAAGAGTACAAGGCGGAATCCTAGATCCGCTTTATTTGTTTCCCCGATCCTCCATCCCGAGCGCCTCTTCCAGGGCCTCGATAACCCCCTCCAGGGGCAGCTCCAGAAGACATTTGCTGAAGCTGTCGATTCGCCTCTCACACCCCTCCTCCCGGCAGGGAACGCACTCACCCACCCCCTGAAGCAGGATGACATTCCCAACCCGCTGAGATCCCGTCATCACATAAGGGCTCGAGTCGGAAACGTGGTTCTTCGGCCACGGGCCCCATTTGACCGGGTTGGTCGGCCCGTAGAGGGCAACCGTCGGCACCCCCAGGGCGGCCGCCATGTGCGTCACCACCGTGTCGGGACCGGCATAGACCCGGGCCCGGCTCAGGAGAAAGCCCGTTTCACCCAGGCTGGTCCGGCCGGTCAGGTTCACAGCCCTTCCCGGAAGACCACGGGCGATCTCACCGGCATAAGAGATCTCATCGGAGGCATTGCTCCCTGTGAAGACGACCGGGAGCCCCCGGCCAAGGAGGTGCCGGGTAAGCCCGACCCACCCGTTCCGCGTCCACATCTTGTAATTGAACTTCGGAAAGGGATGAAAGACCGCGTAAGGCTCTGAGGCGGGGTCAAAGGCGAGCATCGAGGAGACCCGGCTTTCATCGGAAGGGCGCCAGGAGACCACCACGTCGAATTTCCTCTCGATGCCGAACAATTCGGCGAGCCTCAGGTTCATCACCACCGTGTGGGTGTCCCTGTTGTCGAAAGCGATCCAGCGTGAAAGAAGCCACCGCTTCCAGAACCCTCCGGCGGAGGCTTCGACAGGACCGACGGCTCTTTTCCCGGCCGCCCAGGCATAGAAGGTCGGCCGGTCTCCCGGCTGTGTGGAGACGGCCAGGTCATAGCGGCGGAGGATCGCCATGAGCATCCTCAGGTGGGTCCCGATAGCGGCCCCTTCCGGAACGGTGAGGACCCGGCGGATGTCGCCGTTTGCCGCGATCACCCCTTCCGTTCCCTCGAAGACGAGTACGTCGATGGCCGCCTCCGGCCGGGCCGAACGCAGAGACCGGATGAGCGGCGTGGTGAGAAGCACATCTCCGATGCGCCTCATCGCGATGACGAGCACACGTTCGGGTACGCTCATAGGTATTGATCCACCCCCCGGACGGCGCGGACCCGTGACGAATTCAGGACATCGTTCAGCCGTTTCCAGTTCTCCTCGAGCTGAAGCCTGTCATACTCCTTGTGCCAGAGATGCAGGACCGTCGAGGCAAAGCGGGCGCTCTTCCGTCGCACGCCGGAACGAAGCAGGCGGACGACCAGGTCGGAATCCTCAAGCCCCCACCCGTGATAGGTTTCATCGAAACCGTTGATACGAATGAGGTCTTCTCGCCGGCAGGACAGGTTGCAGGTCATGACACCCTGCCAGTCGTCCTTCGCGCACTTGCGCAGCACCCCGGGAAGCGGGAGCGACAGCACGGGAAAGAGCCGGTTGACATCCTTTTTCAGAAACGCTTGGAACCATTGCCGGGCGCTCCACCCCTGAAGGGTCACCCCCTGCGTGAGCACGCGCTCCGTCAGATCCCGGCTCAGCAGGATTCTGCTTCCCGCCACAAACCACCCCGGCTCCGCCAGGCGCCGATGCTGCTCCACGAAATCCGGCATCGGGATACAATCGCCGTCACTGAAGATGATGTAGTCCGCCGTCGTTGCAGCCAGAGCCCTGTTGCGGATGCCCCCGGCGCGAAACCCCCGGTCTTCCTGCCAGACGTGGGACAGTCTGAAGGGAAGCCGCATCCGGCAGGTGTTGACCAGATCCTCAGTTTCGGCCGTCGACCCGTCATCGGCCACGATCATTTCGAAGTCGAGGTCGGTCTGCACCCGGAAGGCCTCCAGGGTTGCCGACAGGGCGTCCGGCCTGTTGTAGGTGGTGATGATGACGGTGACCTTCATTTCTTCTCGTTCAGCAACATGAGCTTCAGATAGCGGTAGTAGGTGCCCTCGGCGTTTGAAACGGCGAGCATGAATCCCTCCCGCCCGTCCAGAAAGCCGAAGCGGGTGATATAAGTATGGATGAAACTCCACAGCCCGTGAGACAGGGCTCTCCACAGGGAGCCCTTTTCCATTCTCCGGTGCATCATGCGGGCCCCGGCGGAGGAATAGCTGTTGACCTTTCCGAGAACCTCTTCCAGATCCGGGAAGGCCTCGTGTATAAGGGGATGCCCCAGCCTGCCCACTTCGCCCTCCACAACGAGGCGTTCATGAACCAGGTCGTCGCTGAATGCCGCATGCCCACGCCTGAAGAGACGGGTGACGTAATCGGGCCACCAGCCGCTGTGACGCATGTAGCGTCCGCAGTAGTTGGAGAGACGGGGACACTTGAAGGCCACGTAATCTCCGGGGTCGGCCATGGCCGACAGGATTTCCGACCGGAGCTCCGCACTGATGCGTTCATCGGCATCGAGGGAAAAGACCCAGTCCCCCGAGGCCCTCTGGAGGGCCCGGTTTTTCTGCGGGCCGTAACCCGGCCAGTCGGTCTCAAAGACCTTGTCGGTGAATTCCCCGCAGATTTCAACCGTCCGGTCCGTGCTTCCCGAATCCAGGACGATGATTTCATCGGCCCAGACCGCCGATTCGAGACAGGGCCTGATCCATTTCTCCTCGTTTTTCACGATGACCGTGACCGACAGCGTCATGCCGCAACCTTCTCCTTCCCCGATGTCTTGTTTAATGAAGCAAAAAGCATCGCACTCAACCAGACGAAGAACACCCTTTCCGTGTGGTCGAAGAGGGTGGAACTGACCAGACTGGCCGAAAGAAAGGCCAGAACCACTCCCCTTGCGAAGGCCCGGTCAAAGGGGGACGATAATCTCGCGGCCAGCATCCATTCCCGATAAAACAGAAAGAGCCATACCCCCAGCCCGGCCAGGCCGAACTGGACGGCTACAAGCATATACTCGTTGTGCGGATTGTCCGTGTGAACGGAAGCCGCCGGCCCGGCCTTTGCGGCGTAGGCCTTCGCGAAGCCGCCCGTCCCGACACCGTAAACCGGGTTTTCGATGATGATGCCCAGGCTATGCATGTAGAAGTCAAGGCGCAACTGGGGCGACGTCATTTGCGCCCGGCCGGGTTCCCACTCATGATATCCCCGGACGAGATCTTCGTAGCCTCGATACCATGAAGCGGACGAAAACATCAAACCTGCACCCACGATGAAACCGAGTATGACAGCAGAGAAAATCAGCCCGCGCCAGCGAAAGAACCCGAAAAAGAAATAGACGAGCAGGACAATCAGCACGAGCTGCCCTGTTCTGCTCGGGATCATAAAAAACACGTTATACATAGCAAGAAGGCAGGGCACCATCCACAGCACGCGATGTCTCTTCACAGTAGCCTCCCGGGCCCTGAGGGCGAAGAGGAAGGCCGCGAAGGCCATCAGGAAGCTGTGCGTGATACGATATTTGAACACGAAGGGATCTATCTTGCTTGCTGGAATATGGAGAAGTTTGAAGTGGGGCAGGACCCCGAAACCGATGAGATAGGAAAGGACAAGAACGAGAGCCGATGCCGCCAGGAAGCCGCCCATGGCGAGGTCCCTGACCTTCTTTTCCCGGAAAAAAACCATGAAGAGGGGAATCAGAAGTAAATAAGCGGATTTCTCGACGGCGCTCAGGATGTCTTTTCCATCGGCGACCGAGTAAGTGACCCCCAGCAGATACATCGCGAAAACCACGACCGCCCAGAGGGCAACGGGATTGTCCCGCATGTTCGAGAACCTCTCCCGGTAAGAGTTGCTCAGGACCCAGAGAAAAACCGACAGGCCGATCAGGATATTGTCGGCCGCCGTCGAGACGGGAATGGAAAAGCCGAGCGCAATAACCGCCCATTGCCCCCCCGTCTCAGCTTTCGTCTTCACCTGTTCGTAAAAACCCATAGATCGCCCGCCAAATCGTTCTTTTCATGTGAGAGAGGGATCTTCAATCCCGCAGTCGGAAAAGCTTTACCCGGTAAACGTCTGCGCCGCTCTAGGGCCTATTTCTCGGCAAAGGCAATGATGGATTTCCGGAGGGACGGGACGAGGTCTCTCAAAGCCGACCCGAGAGAGCGAATCCTCTCCCATCCCTCGCGATGCCTCCTCGACTTCAAAAAATAGGCATCGATCCGGCCGAACTTCGCGGCCTTCAGCAGAATCACGAGTTCTTTCAGGGTGAATTCCCGGTTGTGCCGGGCCGGATAAAACGTGAAGCCCCGGTACAGAACGGGCTGAGCATACAGGTAGTGTTCCTCGTAATCGAAGGTGATGTTTTTCCCCCGGAGGATCCGGCTTCGATTCCGGAAGGAAACGGCATTGGGGACATCGACCTCGACCAGGCCGCCGCTTTTCAGGACCCTGTGAATCTCCTTCATCAGATAGAGATGGGAGTGTGTGAAGTGCTCCAGGACCTGGCAGCAGACCACGGCGTCAAAGCATTCATCGTCGAAGGGCAGCGGGTCGACTTCCAGGTTGCAGACCCTGAAGGGTATGGATTTTCTCTGGTAGATCTCGGGATATCTCGATGAACAGTCGAAGAGATCGACGGCGTAACAATCATGGCCCAGTTCGCTCAGAAGCGAAAGCAGCATTCCGTGACCGGCGCCCACGTCGAGGACCCGCTCCGCCCTGGAGAGCCGGCTCGCGATCTCGCAGAAGCGGTCAATGCTGCCGTGGTACAGGTCGTCGAGCTCGGGGTTCTTGATATCGTAGAGAAGACCCCCTTTGCGAAGGTCAAGGGACCTGTCGTAGATCTCCTTTTTTGAGAGAGCGTGAACAGCTGAGCCTGGTTCTTTCATAAAATTTTCTTCATTGTCGTACCGGCGATCCCCGACTCATGCGCCGTCTCGTCTTGACACATCGCCACCGATCCCCCCGCGCCATGGTTCAGGTCCGGGCGGTTTGCCGTGCCGCATTGAGCGTGTTCCGGAGAAGCATGGCAATGGTCATGGGACCGACCCCGCCGGGCACGGGTGTGATGTGAGACGCCTTCGGTTCCACCTCCGGGAAAGCCACATCCCCCACCAGCCGGCCGTCGGGAAGCCTGTTGACCCCGACGTCGACGACGACGGCCCCCTCCTTCACCATCTCTCCCCGGATCATCTCCGCCCTTCCCGCCGCCGCAACGAGGATATCGGCCCTCCCGGTCACGGAGGCGAGGTCTCTTGTCCGCGTGTGGCAGACCGTGATGGTGGCGTGCCGCAGAAGAAGCATGAGCGCCAGGGGCTTGCCGACGATGTTGCTCCTCCCCACAATGACGGCCTCCTTCCCCTCGATGGCGATGCCGCTTCGATCCAGGAGTTCCATGATGCCCAGGGGCGTGCAGGCCCTGTGGAGGGGGTTCCCTTCCACGAGGCGGCCCATGTTGTAGGGATGGAAACCGTCCACGTCCTTTTTCGGGTCGACGGCCTCGATGACGGCCGGCGTCCGGATGTGACCGGGAAGGGGCAGCTGCACGAGGATCCCGTGGATCGCCGGATCTCCGTTGAGATCGGTGATGAGCCGTAAAAGATCCTCCTCACTTGTCCGGGCGGGAAGACCAGAATGACGGGACAGGAAACCGGCTTCCTCGCAAGCCTTCTCCTTCCGGCCGACATAGATCCTGGAGGCGGGATCGTCGCCGACGAGAATGACCGCAAGCCCGGGAATGATGCCCCTTTCCCTTTTGAGCCTGAGGGCCTCCTCGCGGATCTCATCCCGGATCCCTTTCGCGATTTTATTCCCGTCGATTATCACGGCCATCTTTCACTTCCCGGCCCGAAGACTTCTTCGTGCCCTGCGCCCTGTGCCCGCGACACAGCTCATTTCATCTACTTGAGCGGACCGCAAATGTCAAGATAACATACTGCTTTTCTTGACGCTTATGCCGCGAGGGTGTTCGTGCCGTCGATTTGCATCGAAAAAATCGGGCTTGAATGTGAGCGAACAAAAGGCTCCATAAAGCCCCGTCCGCCGTCTGTCTCCCGGCAATGGACGAGGCCGGTTCAGGCGCGGGTTTTCCACCCGCGCCGGCGCTTAAAAGATGAATCGGATGCGGAAACCGGACAGGTTGTAACCTTCCGTAATCATTCGACAATAAAAGGCAAAAATAAACAAATGCCGCACACAATTTTATTGATCCTCTGATGCTCTTGTGCTATGGTGTGCCGGCTGAAGGAGGAGCGGAAAATCCATGAATCTCGGGGAAATGCTGGAATCCGTCTGCGATCGGTACGGCGGAAAAACAGCAATCATTTTCGATGACAAAAAAATCACCTACGGTGATCTCCGGAAAGCCGTCAATTCCCTCGCGAACCACCTGGAGAGCCTCGGAGTCGAAAAGGGGGACAAAGTCGCCGTCATGCTCCCCAACATCCCCGAATTCGTTATTTCCTATTTTGCCGTTCTGAAACTCGGAGCCGTCGCCGTCACCCTCAACATCATGTCGACGTCCTACGAGCTCCGGCATCTCCTCGGCAACAGCGACTCCAAGGTCTTTATCACGATCGCACAGTCGGCGAAAAGATACGAAGAGATCAAAAAAGAAATTCCCCTTTGCCGGCACATCCTTCTCGTGGATCACGAAGGCCCCTCTTCCCCTTTCATGGAGGCCATCGGCAAAGGACCCTTCGAATTCAGCATGCCGCCCATCGACAGCGACGACCCCGCGGTCATGGTCTACACGGCAGGTCTTACCGGCAGTCCTCTCGGCGCCGTTCTCACCCATAAAAATCTCCTTTCTCAGACGACACTTTTCCCCGGCCTCTTCGAGGGGAAGCCGGAAGACCACGGCATGGCGATTATTCCCCTGTTTCACACCTTCGGTGCCACGGCGAACATGCTGGGAGTGATGTGCATCGGATGCACCGTCACCATCCTGGACCAGTTCAACATTGACGCAATCCTCAAGGCGATCGAGAGAGACCGGGTGACTTACATCGGCGCTGTGCCCCGCGTCTTTCTCGGCATGCTCCTGCATGAAGAGGCGGGCAAATTCGATACCGGCTCCCTCCGGCTTTGCATCACCGGCGGATCGTCCATGCCGCCTCAGTACATGCCGGCATTTTCAAAGAAGTTCGGGTGTGTCCTGACGGAAGGGTACGGGCTCACGGAGGCGTCACCGGTGTGCACCGTCGGCAGGCTGAGCATGCCGATCAAACCGGGTTCCATCGGCACCGCCATCCCCGGCGTTGAAGTCAAGGTCTTTGACGCGAGCGGTAGAGAGGTCCCGACCGGTCAGGTCGGAGAGCTCGTCGTGAAAGGCGTGAATGTAATGAAGGGATACTACAAGGATACCGAGGCAACGGAAAGGGTCATGAAAAACGGCTGGCTCCACACGGGTGATCTTGCAAGGATCGACGAGGCAGGCTACGTCTTTCTGACCGGCCGGATCAAACGCATGATCATCACGAGCGGGTTCAACGTCTATCCCCGCGAGGTTGAGATGATCCTGGACATGCACCCTGCCGTCGAAGCCTCCCAGGTCACCGGCAAGCCCGATCTCATGAGGGGGGAGATCGTAAAGGCCCTCGTCGTGCGACGAAAAAACGAGGCGGCCGACGAGAGGGCGATCCTGAGACACTGCAGAACATACCTCTCATCCTACAAGGTCCCGCGCGAAATCGTTTTCGTCGACAGCTTTAACTGACCGTCCGATGCCCCCGGAATCCCGTCACCATCGGGGAATGCCAAGGGGGTCGATCCGTTCCGGACCCCGCCTCAAAAGGCGTGAAACGAGGCCTCGACACTCATGCCCCCCGGACGAGGAGAGGAGTTTTCTCGATGCGGGGCGGTGCAGCGGCTGAGCGTCAGGCGCCTCACCGGGGTATGGCAATACCCGGCGCATTCAGCGCCGTAAAAAAACAATCCAATGGGAAGGACCGGAGAACAGCGAACAGGCAGCCGGTCGGCAATTCCTGATACCGAAGGAGGTCAAGATGGAAAGGGTACCGCAGAAGTTGGATAAAACCAGAGCTGAAATCTACAAAGACGCACCCATCGCAAAATTCGGGGAAAGAAAACCTGATTTCTCCACCATGGGAAGGAAAATCAAAAACCAGTACAAGAATTTCAGGGAAGTGGTCTGCGTGGAAGCCTGCCGCACACCCTACGGCGTTTTCGGCGGCGCCCTCAGGGGATTTGACGCCCCCCAGCTGGGCGCACTGGCCATCAAGGAGTGCCTGAGAAGAACAAACGGCAAGGTGAAACCCGATGACATCGACTATGTGATCATGGGCCAGGTGGTCCCCGCGGGCTGCGGCCAGGTGCCCAGCCGTCAGGCCACCATCCTGGCGGGCCTCCCGGAGTGGGTCCCCTCCATCACCCTCAACAAAGTCTGTTCCTCCGGAATCAAACCCGTTGATCTGGCCGCCCAGATGATCCAGACGGGTCGCGCCGAGATCATCATCGGCGGCGGCCAGGAGAGCATGTCGAACTGCCCCTACTCACTCCCAGACATGCGCTGGGGAAACCGGATGGGCCTTCCGAACGGTCGTGCGGTGGACCTTATGGTCTACGACGGTCTCTGGGACGCCTTCTACAACCGCCACATGGCCATCCACGGGTCCGAGACGGGCGATGAATTCGGCTTCACGAAGGCAGACCAGGACGAATGGGCATACACCTCCCAGATGAGGGCCGTCGAGGCCATGAAGGCGGGCAGGCTCAACGACGAAATCTTCCCCGTGGAGATCAAAAAGGGGAAAGAGACGATCATCTTCGACAAGGACGAGGGTCCCCGGCCGGGCACCACGATGGAGGGTCTGGCGAAGCTGCCCCCCGTCTTCAACCACAAGAGCACCGTCACCGGGAAACCCGGAAGCGTCACGGCGGGCAACGCCCCCGGTGTCAACGACGGCGGGGACGTCTGCCTCGTCATGAGCGCCGAGAAAGCAAAGGCGCTCGGCATGAAGCCCCTTTTCACGATCCTCGACTATGCCGAGGTCTCCCAGCCGACGAAGGACATCGCCACCGTGCCCGGGCTTTCCATCAAGAAGGTCCTGGAGCAGAACGACCTCTCCCTGGACAAGGTCGACCTCATCGAGATCAATGAGGCCTTTGCCGCCGTCGTTTTGATCAGCGCCCGGTCCGTCCTCGGCATGTCCAAGGAAGAGATGATGAAAAAAGTCAACGTCAACGGAAGTGCCATCGCCTACGGGCACCCGATCGGCGCGACGGGCGCCAGGATCGTGATGACACTGGCCTACGAGCTCAGGCGCAGGGGCGGAGGCATCGGCGTCTGCGGAATCTGCTCCGGCCACGCCCAGGGAGACGCGATGTTGATAAAAGTGGGGGCATAAGGCTAAGGGCGTAAGGCCTAAGGCAGGGGAAAAAGAATTTTCTTTCCATAAGCCATAAGCCCTGAGCCATTAACATATGGGCAAGGAGGGGTTCAAAGAGCTGAGGGGTTGGCAAAAGGGAAAGGATCTGGCGGTTTTTCTTTACGGTATCACTCACACCGGACCTTTTTCAAAAGATCAGGCATTGAGAGATCAGATGAGAAGGGCGGCGCTGTCCATTCCAAGCAATATCGCTGAAGGTGACCAATTGGATACCGATAAGCAGGCCGTGAGGCACTTTTACTTCGCAAAAGGATCAGCCGCCGAGCTTCTATCTCATGCCATTATCGCCCTTGAGATTGGTTACATCGATCAGAAGACATTCAAGGACATCGAAACAAGATGCCTGGAAATATCCGGTATGTTGAGTAAACTGATCAAGGCCCGATCGAACTCTTAAATACAGCTTTTGCCCTAAGCCTTAAGCCATTAGCCAATAAAGTTGAAAGGAGTTTGAGAATGAAAGAAGTGGTTATTGTAAGCGGAGCGAGGACCGCCGTGGGTGAATTCGGCGGATCATTGAGGGATGTCTCGGTGGTCGAACTCGGCCGGATCGTCATCAAGGAATCGATAAAGCGCGCCGGGCTGAGACCGGCCATCAACGATTTCGTCAGGAGCGCCCGCCCTTCGATTTTCGGCGAGTTCGACATGACGGAGATCCAGAAGAAGTACTACGACTATGACAAGGGACTCACGCCCGTCTACATCGACGAGGTGATCATGGGCAACGTTTTAACGGCCGGCATGGGTCAGAACCCGCCCCGGCAGGCTTCCATCTACGCCGGGCTGCCCGAGGAAACCAATGTGATCACCGTGCAGAAGGTCTGCGCCTCGGGGATGAAGGCCATCGCGCTGGCCGCACAGGCCATCATGTGCGGGGAGGCGGACATCATCGTCGCCGGAGGCATGGAGAACATGAGCATGGTCCCCTACGGCCTGCCCAACGCCCGCTGGGGCTACCGGATGAACATGCCCTACGGCCAGGTCGCGGACCTCATGGTCCACGACGGACTCTGGGAGATCTTCAACAGGTACCACATGGGCTTCACGGCTGAAAACATTGCCGCGAAATACGGGATCAGCCGGGAAGAACAGGACAAGCTCGCCTACGAGAGCCACCGCAGGGCACGGGCGGCCAACGCCAGCGGTGCCGTGGCCGACGAGATCGTACCCGTGGTGATCCCCCAGAAGAAGGGCGACCCCAAGGTCTTCAAGGTGGACGAGCGCCCCATGGACACGACGCTCGAGAAGATGGCGAAACTCGCCCCCGTCTTCAAGAAGGACGGCACCGTCACGGCCGGAAACGCCTCGGGCATCAACGACGCCGCCTGCGCCGTGGTCGTCATGAGCGCCGACAAGGCAAAAGAGTTGAAGCTGAAACCGCTCGCCAAGATCAGGGGCTGGGCCTCCGGCGGCGTCGATCCGGCCTACATGGGACTGGGCCCGATCCCGGCGGTCCGGAAGCTCTTCAAGAAACTCAATCTCAGCATGAAGGACATGGGGCTCGTCGAGCTCAACGAAGCCTTCGCCGTCCAGGCCCTGGGCTGCATCAAGGAACTGGGCGTCGATCTCAACAAGTGCAACCTCAACGGCAGCGGGATCTCCATCGGCCACCCGATCGGCTGCACGGGAGCGAGGATCACCTACACATTGGCCATGCAGATGAAGAAGAACAATGTCAAACTGGGCCTCGCGTCGCTCTGCATCGGCGGCGGCCAGGGCATGGCCATCATCCTGGAGAACGTGTAAAGGCTCCGACGTTCACCGGGAAATCGGAAACCGGACCTGCCGGGGTTATGTGGCACCCCGGCGGTCCGGAAACAACCCCGGGACGCATGCCGCCTTTGGAAACAAACGCGGCATCGAAGAGATTTTAACGTTTAACGAAAGAAGGAGGGTCAGACCATGGCAATCAAGGCAGATGTAAAGACAATCGGAGTTGTCGGCGCCGGTCAGATGGGCAGCGGTATCGCGCAGGTCGCGGCCACACCGGGCGGTCTCAAGGTCATCCTGAATGACATCGCCGACCAGTTCGTCGACAAGGGCTACAACGGGATCGCGGGCAACCTCGACAGGCTGATCGCGAAGGACAAACTCAAGGCGGACCAGAAAAATGAGATCATGGGCCGCATCAGGAAGAGCACGAAGCTCGAGGACATGAAGGATGCCGATTTCGTCGTCGAGGCGGCCATCGAGAGGGAAGACCTGAAACTGAACATCTTCCGGACTCTCGATTCGGTCTGCGCGCCCGGTGTGGTCCTGGCCACCAACACATCATCCATCCCCATCACAAGGATCGCCGGCGCCACCAAGCGGCCTGAGCTCGTCATCGGCATGCACTTCATGAATCCCGTGCCGGTCATGAGGCTCGTGGAGATCATCCGGGGCCTCGCCACCTCCCAGGAGACCTACGATCTCACGGACAAGCTCTCCAAGCAGTTCGGCAAGGTTCCCGTCGAGTGCAACGACTTCCCGGGCTTCATTTCCAACCGGATCCTCATGCCCATGATCAACGAGGCCGTCTACGCCCTGATGGAAGGTGTGGGCACCCCCAAGGCCATCGACGACATCATGGTCCTCGGCATGAATCACCCGATGGGACCCCTGGCGCTTGCGGACCTCATCGGTCTCGACACCTGCTGGGCGATCATGGACGTTCTCTACAGGGGGTTCGGTGACTCCAAGTACCGGCCCTGCCCGCTCCTGAAGAAGTACGTCGATGCCGGCTATATGGGCAGGAAAACCGGCAAAGGGTTCTACGACTACAGCAAGAAGTAGAGGCTCGGGTCATCGGACTTCGGTCAGCCCGTAAAAAATGAATGACCAGAGAAAGGAGTGAGGACCATGGAATACAAAAACATCCTGTTTGAAGTGGCGGACGGGGTCGCCACGATCACCATCAACCGGCCCAAGGCGCTCAACGCCCTGAACTCGGATGTGATCGCGGAACTCTGCGATGCCGCCGTCAAGTGCAAAACCGACGATGCCGTCAAGGCCGTCATCGTCACCGGAGCCGGCGAGAAGTCCTTCGTGGCGGGCGCCGACATCTCCCAGATGGCGGATCTGAGGCCCCAGCAGGCCATGGAGTTCATGGAGGCCGGCATCGAAACCTTCAGGGCCTTTGAGACGCTCCCCAAGCCCGTCATCGCGGCGGTCAACGGATTCGCCCTCGGCGGCGGCGTGGAATTCGCCATGTCCTGCGACTTCCGGTTCGCCTCTGAAAACGCACGTTTCGGCCAGCCCGAGATCCTGATCGGGCTTATCCCCGGCTGGGGCGGCACTCAGAGGCTGGCGCGCCTCGTCGGCATCGGGCGTGCCAAGGAGTACATCATGGGCGGCGAGCAGATCGACGCCAGGAGGGCCTACGAGATCGGTCTCGTGAACCGCGTCTACCCGCCGGATCAGCTGATTCCCGAAACAAAGAAATTTGCCGCGAAGCTGGCCAACCTTCCGGGGTTCGCCCTCAAGATGGCCAAGCACGCCATCAACTTCGGCTACGATCTCGCCCTCGACAACGCCATGAGGCTCGAGACGGAGTGCTGCTCCCAGTGCTTCAGCACCGACGATCAGAAGGAAGGCATGAAAGCTTTCCTGGAGAAGAGGAAACCGGCCTTCAAGGGTCGCTGACGGCCAGGAAATCAACGTCGTATTCGAATCCAAAAGGGATGTAACATAAAAAAACCACAAAGGGGGGTTATTGTCATGAACTTTGGATTAACAGAAGAGCAAAAGATGGTAAGGGATCAGGTGGCGAAGTTTGCGGAGACGCAGATCAAGCCGATCGCCGCGGAACTGGACCGCACCCACAGGCACCCCGAAGAGATCTGCCGGAAGCTCGGCGAGATGGGGATCATGGGCGTGGCCATCCCGACGGAGTACGGCGGTGCGGGCATGGACAACGTGACTTACGTGTTCTGCATGATCGAGATCTCCAAGGCCTGCGCGAGCTGCGGGGTCATCGTGTCCGTCAACAACTCCCTCTACGGATTCCCCGTGAACGCCTTCGGAACGGAAGCACAGAAGAAGAAATACCTTCCACCGGTCTCCGGCGGCAAGGTGGAAGGCTGCTACGCGCTGACGGAAGCGGGCGCCGGCTCCGACGCGGCGTCTCTCGCCTGCAGGGCCACACTGAAAGGCGACAAGTACATCATCAACGGGACCAAGCGCTTCATCACCAACGGCAATGTGGCTCACTACTGCGTCCTCGCGGCCACGACGGACCCGGCACAGGGTTACAAGGGTGTCGTGAATTTCATCGTCGATCTCAAGAACACCAAGGGGTTCTCCCTCGGCAAAATCGAGGAAAAGATGGGAATCCTCGCTTCGGGGACGGCGGAGCTCGTCTTCGAGGACGCCGAAGTCCCGGCGGAGAACCTGCTCGGGAAGCCCGGCCAGGGCTTCAAACAGATGCTCATGGGTCTCGACTGCGGCCGTATCGGCATCGGCTCCCAGGCCCTCGGTATCGGCAGGGCCGCGCTGGAAGACGCCCTGCAGTACGCCAAGGAGAGGGTGCAGTTCGGCAAGCCCATCTCCACCTTCCAGGCCATTCAGTTCAAGCTCGCCGACATGGCGACGGAACTCGATGCGGCGGAGCTTCTCCTCCTGAAGGCCGCCTGGCTCGAAGACAACAAGCTGGACTACGAAAAAGAGTCGGCCCAGGCCAAGATGTACGCCTCCGACGTGGCCATGAAAGCGGCCATCGAGGGCGTCCAGATCTTCGGCGGGTACGGCTACTGCAAAGAGTACCCCGCGGAGAGGCACATGAGAGACGCCAAGATCTGCCAGATCTACGAGGGCACCAACGAAATCCAGAGAATGGTGATCGCCCGGAAGCTCCTCGGCGCGCGGTAATACGCGGAGCGTTGCTCGCAATTCCAAACACAACGGGGGGAGGTCCACCGGACCTCCCCCCGTTCTTTCTAGTAGCCTCAGGCCTTTCGCCTTTCGCCTTTCGCCTTCAGCCTTTCACCTCGATGACGACAGGGACATCCTTCTTAGTTCAGGCTGTTCAAAAACGCCCGGATGCAAGGCGCCCGACATCCCGAGGAGCGAGGCGTACTATGAAGCGTACGTTGAGGGACGAGGGCAACGCCGCAGACGGGTATTTTTCAACAGCCTCTCAATATATACCCATCACGCACCCGCCCGCGATCGTCCTCCCCAGCTCACGGCATTTTTCCAGGACCTCCTCCGTGACCTTCCCGCGGGAGATGACGGGTTCATAGACTTTCTTGAACTGATAGCCGATGGCGATGCGCTCCATGCTGTTGACGGCCCCGGTCCCGTCGTTTCCGGCGGACACAAAGACCACGTAAGGCTTGCGAAAGACCTTTCCCTGGGCGGGATAAAAGGTCCGGTCGAAGAAATCCTTGATCATCCCGGACATGTACCCGAAGTTCTCCGGCGTGCCGATGGCCAGGCCGTCACACCGAAGCAGGTCCTCCAGCCCGGCATCACGCGCGTGCTTCAGGACGGCTTCGGCGCTCTCGATGCCCTGAACGCCCTCCGCCACGGCCCTCGCCATCCTCTCGGTGTTTCCCGTCTGGGAATGGTAGATGATGAGAATTTTGGCCATGGGGGAATTATAATCGATCGTTTTCGGAATTACCAAAGCAAAAAGATTCGTTTTTGCCCCTTCGGCGGACTCCCGGAACCCGCCTTGACAGGGCGAGCCTTCAAGCCTTAAACTCATGGCAAAAAAGAACGGGAGAGATCCGGATGAACACCATGGAAACCAACTGGAAAAACAAGATCGTCCCACCGGACAGGGTCTTCGAAGATATCAAGCCGGGAATGACGATCTTTCTCGGCACGGGGATGGCCGAGCCCCGAACGCTGGTGAAACACCTGATGGCGTCGAGCCGTGCCAACCTCCAGGATCTGGAGATGATCCAGCTTGTCAGCCTCGGCGACGCCGTTTCCATCGACGAACGGTACTCCAGCAAATACCGCCTCAAGACCTTTTATTCGGGATGGGTGGCAAGCACCGCGATCACGGCAGGCCGGATGGACCTGATCCCGAGCCGGTTCTCCCGCATTCCCTGGCTCTTCAGGTCGGGAGCCGTTCACATCGACGTCGCCTTCATCCAGATCACCCCGCCGGACGAAAACGGCTACGCAAGTCTCGGCCTCGGCGTTGATGTGACCCGTTACGCCATGGACAAGGCCGCCCTGGTCGTCGGGGAGATCAATGAGGACATCCCCCGGACCCTGGGCGACACCTTCGTCCATATCAATGACTTCAACTACCTGGTCCAGTCGACGGAACCCCCCATCTACATGCCTCGCTGGCCCGTTCCGGAGTATTATGAGAAAATCGGCGCTCGCATCGCCGCCATCGTCGATGACGGAAGCTGCCTTTGCTTTTCCATCGGACCCGTCTACGAGGCACTGGCCTGTCATCTCCGGCACAAGAAGAACCTCGGCGTCCACACGCCTTTTTTCACCGACGCCCTGATGGAACTGGTCAAAGGGGGCGTTGTGACCAACCGCTTCAAGGGTTTTTTCAGAGGCAAGTGTCTGGCCTCCTACGTCATGGGCACGCAGAAGCTCATGACGTGGCTCGACCGTAACCCCTTTGTCGATTTTCAGTCTCTCGACGTCGTCATGGACCCGAGAAACATCGGGCTCAATGAGCGATTCATCGCCATTCTGCCGGCTCGAAAAGCGGACCTGACCGGCTGCATCGCCCTCCACGCCGGGATGGCCGGTCCCGGCGCCGTCCAGGAACTCCTCGCCGGCGCGTTACTCTCGCGTGAGGGCAGGACCATCTTCGCACTTCCCAGCCGCAACCCCAGGGGGGACTCGAACATCCTCGTTTCCATCGAAGATTTCCCCAATCAGTTCACCAACCGCGAGGACCTCGACATGGTGGCCACGGAATACGGCATCGCCTACCTCTCGGGACGGACGGTGCGTGAGCGCGCCCAGGCCATGATCGATATCGCGCACCCCGATGACCGGGCCGAACTGGTCCGGCAGGCGAAGGAGGCAAAACTGCTCTATCCCGATCAGATCTTCTTCACCGGTTCGGGTCACCTCTATCCCTCGGACATCTCCATGACGCAAACGTTCAGGGGAAGCGTGGCCGTCCGGTTTCGCCCGATCAAGCCCTCCGACGAGGAGGAGATGAGGCGGCTTTTTTACCGGTTCTCCGAACAGGCGGTCTATTACCGGTATTTCAGCTCCGTCAAGGCGATGCCCCACGGGAAGATGCAGGAATACGTGAACGTGGATTACCGGACGGTTATGTCTATTGTGGGGGTCATCAAGGAAGGGAGAGGCGAGCACGTCATCGCCGAAGGCCGGTACGTCCGCCTGAAAGACCGGCCCTATGCCGATGTGGCCTTCGTCGTCGACGAAGCGTATCAGGGTATGGGAATCGCTTCTTTCGTCTTCGGGATGCTCGTCCGCTTTGCCCGGGAGCGGGGCGGCATCGAGGGGTTCACGGCCGATGTCCTGGCCGACAACAAGGCTGCGATGAGGATCTTTAAAAAATCAGCGGCGCTCTCCGTGCAGGCGAATCTCTCCGGAGAGGCCTACGAACTCACCATGCCCTTCAGGAATCACGAACGGGGGGACGGGACGGGTAGAAGCCCGGAAGAACGGAAGATCAGAAGTTAAGAAACCGGACAGGACAGAAGCTGAGAAGTTGAGAAGAGCAGAAGCTGAGACAAGAAAAAAAGGAGAACCACAGCGAACTCCGTGATTCTCCCTTCTGCACGTCAAAGGCCCTTTGCCCTGAGACTTCTCAGCCCTTTTTTCGTTTTGCCATTTCTTCCGCCTTGAGTTCTTTTCGGAGCACCTTGCCGACGGTGCTCTTGGGAAGCTCCTTGCGGAACTCGATCTCCGACGGCAGCTTGTAGGCGGCAAGCTTTGTCCTGGCGTACGCGATCAGCTCCTCCTGTGTGGCCGTCTCACCTTCCTTGAGAACGACGAAGACCTTCACGTTTTCGCCCCTCTTGGGATCGGGGATGCCGATGGCGCAGGCCTCCTGGACCTTGGGATTTTCGTAGAAAACCTCGTCAATGTCCCGCGGATAGACATTGAAGCCGCCCGAGATGATCATGTCCTTCTTGCGGTCCACGATGTAGAAGTAGCCCTCTTCGTCCATCGTGGCGATGTCGCCGGTGAAGCACCAGCCGTTTCGGAGCGTATAGGCCGTCTCCTCGGGCTTGTTCAGGTAGCCCTTCATGACCTGGGGGCCCCGGATGATCAGCTCCCCGGGCTGACCCGCGGGCATGTCGTTCAAACCCGTTTCGAGGTCCACGATCCGCGCTTCCGTGTCGCTGATGGAGAGCCCCACGCTCCCCACCTTCCTCGCCCCCCCGGCGAAGGGGTTGACGTGCGTGACGGGCGTCGTCTCCGTCAGGCCGAAGCCCTCGACGATGACCGCACCCGTAATCCTCTCGAATTCATGGATGACCTCCACGGGCAGGGGGGCGCTCCCCGAAAAACACCCCTTCAGACAGGACAGGTCCGTCTTCTTGAGATCGGGGTGGCTCAGCATCCCGATGTACATGGTGGGGACAAGGGGCGCGAAGGTGGGCCGGAACTTCCCGATGGCCTCGAGGAGCGGCTCCGGCTGGGGCCGGGGGACGAGGACATCGGACCATGCCATGAAGACGGAAAAATTCATCGCCGTCGACAGCCCGAAAACATGGAAGAAAGGGAGGGCCCCGAGCATGGTCTCGCTTCCTTTCTGGAACTTCGGGAACCACGCCGCAAGTTGCTGCACCTGCTTGCTCAGGTTGGCGTGGGTGAGCATCACCCCCTTGGAAACACCCGTCGTTCCGCCGGTGTACTGGTACATGGCGACGTCCTCGAAGCCCATCTTCGGCCTCGGCGGGTTCGGGCCGTATCGGGCAACGCAGTCCTTCCACCTGAAGACATCGGGGGCCGCCTTGACATCGGCGGCAAGCTTCTTTTTCTTGCCGACGAGGGGGAAGAGAAGGCTCTTCGGGAAGGGGAGATAATCCCCGATGGAGGTGTAGACGATCTGTTTGATCTTCGTCTTCGGCCGCAGATCGATCATACGGTTCCCGAGGAGATCGAGGGTGATGAGGACCTTCGAGCCCGAGTCGTTGAACTGGTACTCCAGCTCCCGGTCGGAGTACAGGGGGTTGTTCATGACGGTGACGGCCCCGATGCGGAGCACGGCAAAATAGGCCGCCACGCAGGGGATGAGGTTGGGAAGAAGGATCGCCACGGCGTCCCCCTGCTTCACCCCGAAATCGGCAAGGCACGCGGCGAAGCGGTCCACCGTGTCCTTCAACTGCCGGTAGGTCATGGTGTAGCCCTGGAAGACCAGGGCGGGTCTGTCCGGGAACTGCTTCGCCGACCGGTCCAGGATGTCGGGCATCGTGATCTCTTCGTATTCGATGCGCTCGGGGACGCCTGTCTCATAGCTTTTCAGCCACGGCTTCTTGTAATATACGGAGTCTTCGTAGGCCATAGGACACCTCGTTTAAATGACGTAAGGCTTAGGGCTAATGGCTTAGGGTAAAAAAACAGGACATCACAAAAAAGCTAAGGGCGCAATGCAGAGGGCTTGCACCAATTTTAAGTTTTGAATTTTGAATCAAGGCATGAAGTGCACGGCTAAGGGCGTAAGGCTAAGGGCGCAGGGCTAAAGGCAATAAAAAATTTAATACCTTTTGCCTTTCGCCTTTTGCCGGTTCGAAAGAAAACCCGGACAGGATCCGGGTTTTCTTCGAACCATCTGTTTAGAACTTGTAGCCCAGACTGAAGCTGATGAGGTGGGCGTAGCCGTCCTCGACCTTGCCCTGGGAGACACCATCAGCCGCCCTCGCCGCGATGTCGCGGTCCTCGAAGAGGATGTACATATAGGCCAGGTCGACAGTCCAGGGCCCGCTGTGCCAGCCGCCGCCGATGGTGAACTGATGGCGGTCGCTGTCGGGGAGGATGTAGTCAATGTGGTCGTCAGGCACCGGGGATTCGTCGAAGGCATAGCTGAGGCGCAGGTCCCAGTTCGGCGTCACGTTCCACTCGACACCGATCATGTAGCGGAATACGTCGTCCCAGTCTTTTATTTTCGTCACTGTGCCGACACCCGGAGCAATCGGCGTATCATACGTCAGTTGCAGCTTATCGTAGGTGCTCCAGCGCGTCCAGTAGACGCCGCCTCCGACGTTCAGGGTCTTGACCGGCTTGAAGTTGACACCGGCAAAGACCATGTCAGGAAGTCGGATATTCCCATGGCCGGGCGTATCATTCAACAACAATGCGCTCGCTGGACCCATTAGACCCCACGCGGCAGGTTTGGTGAAATCGGCGTCGCCTTCCACATGCTGGCTAACGCGGCTCCGGTAGGAGATGCCGGCGGACATCCAATCCGTCGGTTTGTAATGGAGAGCGAGGTTGAACCCCCATCCCCATGAATCGCCCGTCAAGTCTGAATCCGCATCTCCCAAACCTGCGGGCGCCCCAAACATTGTGGGTGAAATCTTTTGCCTGAGCTGCAAATCGAACCACATAACGCTCAAACCACCTGCTATGGATAATTTGTCCGTGATCTTGCAGGCGATGTTCGGGTTCAACTCCAGGGTTCGGATCTCGGCCTTGTAGCTGTTATACCGGCCCGGCCAGTCCGCCGGGAATTCCGTCCCGAGGCCGAAGCGGCTGAAGAGGCCCAGGCCCCAGAAGAACCTGTCGTTGATCTGCTGGGTGAAGTAGGCGTGGGGCGGGTAGAACCAGTTGCTCTCCATGCCCGTCGATGCCGACCCCGTGACCACATCGAGCCTTGGATTGATGGCCGTCACACCGACCATGGTCTGGATGCCTTTCAGCTGTGTGATTCCCGCGGGGTTGTAGAACACGGCCGAGGCATCATCGGCGGAGCCGGTCAGGCCCGCGCCGAGGACGAGTCCCCGGGCGCTCCCCTCGTAGAGGGCGAAACCCGCGGCAAATACGGATCCTGCGCTCATGAGTACCACGAGCGAGGCGGAAAGAATGATCCAGAGTAACGTTTTCCTTCTCATATAACCCCTCCTTTGCAGAGATTTCCGTTACCTGAACAGATGAAGATGAGATGTTTGATTTCTGATGTGTTGTACTCTATAAGAACGCTGGTTGTTTTTTCCCCGGTTTCTCCGAATCACCCCCTTTGCGTTATTCATTTTTCTGCAACTATATAAAATTTTTGCGGATAAGGGAAGTTTTTTTATAAAAAAATCCCCGACTTGCGAAAGCCGGGGATTTTTCCGCAACTATCGAATTTTTATTACATAATTGCCGCGAAACTGACTGCGGCGCCTTATTCCTTCACATCCATGGCTTCCCAGACGAGTTCCGCGATGTCTCTCGCCGCCATTTTTTCCTCCACGTTGCGGTCCTTGATGCCGTCGCTCATCATGGTCAGGCAGAAGGGGCAGCCCACGGCGATCCTGTCGGCGCCGACTGCGATGGCCATGTCGGTCCTCTTGTTGTTGATCCGCTCGCCGTGCTCCTCCATCCACATCCTGGCGCCGCCTGCCCCGCAGCAGAAGCCCTTGTCGAGTTTCTTCTCCATCTCCACGAGCTTGAGTCCCGGGATGGAGGTAAGGCACTTCCGCGGCTGGTCATAGACATTGTTGTAACGGCCGAGGAAGCAGGAGTCATGATAGGTGAAGACACCGTCGACCGGCTTCTTGAGCGTGATTTTCCCCCCGGCGATGAGATCCGCCAGGATCTCGGAGTGGTGGTAGACCTCGAACTCGCCGCCGAGCTGGGGGTAGTCCTTCTTGATGACGTTGTACCCGTGCGGGCAGGCGCAGAAGATCTTCTTGACCCCGTAGCCCTTCATCACCTCGATATTCGCCTGGGCCATGGCCTGGTAGAGGTACTCGTTCCCGCCCCTCATGGCGGAATCGCCGCAGCAGCTCTCTTCCTGTCCCAGAATCGCGAAGCTGACGCCCGCCGCCTTGAGAATCTTCGCCAGGGCTTCCGACACCTTCTTGCCGCGGTCGTCGAAAGACCCGGCGCAGCCCACGTACCAGAGGTACTCCGCCTCCGGATTTTCGGCTATAGTCTTCACGCCCAGGGGCTTCGCCCAGTCGCCCCTCATGTGGGCGCCGATGCCCCAGGGGTTGGAGTTGTTCTCCATGTTCCTGAAGCTCAGTTGAAGCTCCGGCGCGAAGTCGGCCTCCATGAGGACCTTGTAGCGCCTCATGTCGACGATCTTGGGCACGTGTTCGATGAAGACCGGGCAGTGCTCCATGCAGTGCATGCAGTTGGTGCAGTCCCAGATCGGCCCCACACCCACCGCGTCGTTGATCAGCGACTTCTCCGGTTCGGGGATCTCGGGGGTCCCGTCGGGCCCCGCCGCCTGCCTGGCGGCGAAGACCACGGGGGCCCTCTCGAGCCAGTGGTCCTTGATGTCCTGGATGACCTTCTTCGGCGAGAGCTGCTTGCCCGTCAGGTAGGCCGGGCAGCCGTCCTGGCACCGGCCGCAGCGCGTGCAGGCGTCGGAGTCGAAGATCTGCTTCCAGGTGAACTCGTCGAGCTTCCCCACGCCGAAGGACTCGGCGTTCTCGAAATCCCGGATCGGCTCCAGGGCACCGACGGGCTTGAGCGTCTTCATGAGCTGGTTGGCCGGCGATGTCACCATGTGGACCAGCCTCGACCAGGGGATGTAGGCGATGAACCCCATGGCGAGGAAGGCGTGGAACCACCACATGAGCTTGTGCCAGAGGAGGACGTTATCCTGGTTCATGCCGATGAAGAACTGGGACACGAAGAAACCGACGAAGGCCCACTTCTCGAAGGGGGGAACGCCCGTCCCCACGATCCTCAGGGCCTCGACGATGAAACCCGTCAGCATGATGACGAAAATCAGGGCCAGGACGATCGCGTCGTCGGGCCGGTTGTCCATCTCCCCCTTGTAGCCGAGGCGGTCGGGCTTGCGGATGTACCTTCGATCCACGGCGAGGACGATGCCGATCATGGCGAAGAGGCCGAAGAGGTCCATGATGAATGAGAAGCCGAGGTAGCCCTTCCCTGTCAGGTGAAGTCCCGAATAGAAGGAGAAGGCGTCGACGGCGGCACCCCAGATCAGGATGAAAAAGGCATAGAAGATAAGGGCGTGCATGATGCCGGGGTAGGCGTCCCGCCAGACGGAAAGCTGAAGGATGCTGTTGTTGAAGAGGATCTTGATCCTCTCACCCATGTTGTCCTTGCGAAGCTCCGGTTTGCCCACGGCCGTCCAGAGCTGATAGCGCTTGTAGAGGCCGTAGCCGAAGATCGCCAGCGCTATGAGGGCAAAGATGTCCAGAGGGATCTGGTAGTCGACGGTGTTCCAGAAAACCTCTCTTGTCTCATGCCCCGGCGTAAGGTCGACAGGCTGCATAACTCCTCCATTCCTTTTTGAAATAACCGGGGCCGCTCCGCCCGCCGCGTGTCCTCCTCCGGTCTCCGGAAGACCCGCGAAACCATGAGACCGGATGAAAGCCCGGCGGCGCCGAACAGCCCGCCCGATAAGTGGATATCGATGGGAAACCGGGGACGAACGCACGTTCGCCCCCGGTCCGTACACTCCTGATCTATGCGAGCAGCTTTTTGGCCGCGGCGGTCACTTCGGGGACGACCTTGAAGAGGTCGTCGACGATTCCGTAATCCGCCCTCTGGAAGATGGGGGCCTCGGGATCCTTGTTGACCGCGACGATGAACTTCGAAGAGCTCATCCCGGCCAGATGCTGGATCGCGCCGGAGATGCCGCAGGCGATGTAGAGGTTGGGAGAAACGGTCTTGCCCGTCTGCCCCACCTGGTCGACCTGGGGCCTCCAGCCCGCGTCCACGGCCGCGCGGGACGCGCCGACGGCGGCGCCCAGAACCTTCGCCAGCTCTTCGAGAATCGGGAAGTTCTCGGGGCCCTTCATGCCGCGGCCGCCGGAGACGATGATGTTGGCCTCCGTCAATTCGATCTTTCCGCTCACGTCCTTCTGGATATCGGCCACCTTCGTCTTCAACTGGGCGGGGTCGAGACCCGGATCATATTTCTCGGCAGCGCCGGCCTTCGCGCTCTCCACGATCGCGAAGACGTTGGGCCGCAGTGTGGCCATCTGGGGGAAGGAGCTCGTCACGACTTCCCCGAAGCACTTGCCGGCGTACATGGGCCTGACGGCCACGAGCTTCCCGCCGTCGATCTTGAGATCCGTGCAGTCCGTCGCGAGCCCCGTGGCGAGCTTCCCGACAAGCCTCGCGGAAAGATCCTTCCCCTGGACCGACGCCGCGAGAAGCAGGATCGCGGGATCCTTTTCCTTGACGATCTTCGCCACGGCCGCCGCGTGGGCGTCCGTGGTGTAGGGCTCGAGGGCCGGGTTGTCGGCGACGTACACCCTGTCCACGCCGTACTTTCCGAGCTCGGCCGCCTTGCCTTCCACGCCCGATCCGCAGACCACCGCGCAGACTTCGTCGCCGAGCTGGTCGGCGAGCTTCCTCGCCGCGCTGGCTATCTCAAAGCTCACCTTCCGGTAAGCCCCGTCTCTCAACTCTGCTACTATCCACACACCTTTTGCCATCGTTCTTTACCTCCGATCCTTTTTGCTTAGATGACTTTCGCCTCTTCCCTCAGCAGCTTGACCAGCGTCTGGGCCTTCAGGGCCGGATCATCGCCTTCGATGATCTTTCCGGGGGGCCTTGCGGGCGGAGGGATGGTCTTCGCGACTTTCGCCTTCGGTTCGGCGGTAATTCCGAGCGCGGCGGCGTTCTTCACGTCCACGGGTTTCTTCTTCGCCTTCATGATCCCGGGCAGCGACGCGTAGCGGGGCTCGTTCAGACCCTTCTGCGCGGTGATCACGCAGGGAAGGCTCGTCTCGATCGTGACCGTGGCGCCCTCGATGGCCTTGACGGCCTTCGCCTTCTTGTCGGCGATCTCGAGCTTCGTCACGAGCGTCACCGACGGAATCCCCAGGAGCTCGGCCAGGATGGAACCGACCTGTCCGGCGTCGCCGTCGATGGCCCTCTGGCCGCAGAAGATGATGTCATGGGGCAGACCCTTGATGACGGCCGCCAGCGCCGCGGCCGTCGCGTAGGCGTCCGCACCGTACAGGGAAGGATCGTCGATCTGAACCCCTTTCTCGGCGCCCATGGCCAGGGCCGTCCGGATGGTCTCCATGGCCCGGGCCGGACCGACGCAGACGATCGTCACGTCGCCGCCGAGCTTTTCCTTCAGCCGGAGCGCTTCCTCCACGCCGAATTCGTCATAGGGATTCATGACCCACTTGATCCCGTCCTCGATGATACCGGATCCGTCCGGCTTGACCTTGATCAAGGTTTCCGTGTCCGGAACCTGCTTTACACATGCGATGATATTCACATCCGCCTCCTTTCTCGGCCGGAGACCGCCGCCCTGCATGAGCGGCGGTCTTCCGTATCCAGAGTTATTTTATTCATTCTGGGCGTCAGGCATTAGGCGTTGGGCATCAGATAAATGAAAATGCCAAATTCCCTTTTTCCGATACCTGACGCCTGTTGCCTGATGCCTATTGCCTGTTCTTCACGATGTCGTCGACGACCGAGGGGTCGGCCAGGGTCGTCGTGTCGCCGAGGTCGGTGATGTCGCCGGCAGCGACCTTCTTGAGGATCCTCCGCATGATCTTGCCGCTGCGGGTCTTGGGAAGACCGTCGGCCCACTGGATCTTCTCCGGGGTCGCGATGGGACCGATGACGGTCCGGACGTGGGCGACGAGTTCCTTCTTCAGGTCGTCCGATTTCGCAACACCGGACTTCAGCGTCACGTAGGCGTAGATCGACTGCCCCTTCACCTCGTGGGGGTAGCCGACGACGGCCGCCTCGGCCACCTTCGGGTGGGCCACGAGGGCGCTCTCGACCTCGGCCGTGCCCATGCGGTGACCGGAGACGTTGATGATGTCGTCGATGCGGCCCGTGATCTGGTAGTAGCCGTCCTTGTCCCTGCGGGCGCCGTCACCGGTAAAGTAGTAGCCCGGATACTGGATGAAGTAGGTTTCCTGGAACCTCGTGGGGTCGCCGTAGACCCCCCTCATGATGCCGGGCCAGGGCTTGCGGATGCACAGCGCGCCCGATGCCACGGTCTCCTTGATCTCCGTGCCGTCCACGTCGTTGACGATGATGGGATCGACGCCCATGAAGGGCAGGGTCGCCATGCCGGGCTTTACGGGAATCGCGCCGGGCAGCGGGGTGATGAGGATGCCGCCCGTCTCGGTCTGCCACCAGGTGTCCACGATGGGGCACTCGCCGCGTCCGACGGTGTTGTAGTACCAGTTCCAGGCCTCGGGGTTGATGGGCTCGCCGACGGTGCCGAGGATCCGGAGGCTCGAGGTATCGGCCTTCTTGACCCACTCGCTTCCCTCCTTGGCGATGGCGCGGATGGCCGTGGGGGCCGTGTAGAAGATGTTGACCTTGTATTTCTCCACGACCTTCCAGAATCGGCTCACGTCGGGGTAGTTGGGAACGCCTTCGAACATGATCGAGGTGGCGCCGTTGGCCAGCGGGCCGTAGACAATGTAGCTGTGCCCCGTCACCCAGCCGATGTCGGCGGTGCACCAGTAAATGTCGTTTTCCTTGTAATCGAAGATCATCTTGTGGCTGTAGGCGCAGAAGGTGAGGTAGCCGCCGGTGGTGTGCATGACGCCCTTGGGCTTTCCCGTGGAGCCGGAGGTGTAGAGAATGAAGAGGGCGTCTTCCGCGTCCATCCACTCGGGGTCGCACTTGGGAGCCGCCTTGGCCATCGCATCATGCCACCAGAGGTCCCTGGCGCCCATGTCGGTCTTGATCTTCTCGCCGACGCGCTTCACGACGACGACCTTCTCGACGGAGGGGCAGTCCTTGACGGCGTCGTCGGCGTTCGTCTTCTGGGGAACGGCCTTGGCGCCGCGGAAGGTCCCGTCGCAGGTGACCAGGATTTTGGAGGTGCTGTCCTGGATGCGGTCTCTCAGGGAGTCGGCGCTGAAGCCGCCGAAGACGATGCTGTGGATCGCGCCGATGCGCGTGCAGGCGAGCATTCCGATGGCGAGCTCGGGGATCATCGGCAGGTAGAAGCAGACCCTGTCGCCCTTCTTCACGCCGAGGGACTTGAGGACGTTGGCGAACTTGCAGACCTCTTCGTAGAGCTGCCGGTAGGTGTAGGCCCTGTCCTCGCCGGGTTCGTTGGCTTCCCACTGGATGGCGATCTTGTTGCCCCTCTTCTCGAGCTGCCGGTCCAGGCAGTTGTAGGAGACATTGAGTTTCCCGTTGACGAAATACTTGACGTAGATGTCGCCCTTGCGGACGTCGAAGTTGTAGTCTTCGACCTTGTCCCACTTCTTGAACCAGGTCACGTACTCCGAGGCGACCTCGCTCCAGAATTTCTCGGATTCCTTGATGGAACGCTCCCAGAGCTTCTTGTAGGCGTCCATCCCGCTGATGTACGCCATCTTCCTGATTTTCTCCGGGACTGGATACACTTCTTTCAACTGTACTTCAGCCATCTTTCCTCCACCTCCATAGTTTCTGCTTTATTCGTCAAAGGGAGACCATTCCTCGTCTCAAGCCCCGTGAAGGCTGGAAAACTCCCCCGTGCCGTTCGCAGGAATTTCACTCCCCCCGTTGCCGCAGGGCATGAGGATCGGGACCCGCCATTCGGAGCCCGTTTTACATTCGACTTTTTCTGTCAAAGCGAAATCACAGATGACCGCTTGAACGAGAGCCCGGGGAAATGTCAAATTCACATTACAACTCGGTGAGTTATAATAAGAGTCCCGGCTCTTGAAACGGAGGGTTCCGTGAAAGTCGCCGGAGTATAAATTAGCCTCCCCTGCATGTCAAGCGAAAATTTATTTGTTTTCGAATCTTGAATTCTTTTCGGACGGCAATAATCGCTGACGGGACGGGCAGGGAGCAGGCGTCGTGGTAAAAAAGCATTAACGGTCCCCGGACTGTTGCAGTTTTAACACACCTGCGGACTTCCCCGATGCCGGGGCGTCGGTGGGATTTGCATCTGAAATTTATCAAATCCGCAATCAAATCAGGAGATTGTTTATTTAAACGAGAGGGGCTGTCCTTCATGGTATACAACTTGCTCACAACATGGGGGCATCGCAATCAGGAGGCAAGATATCAGGATCATTCCGCAATTCCTCCTGAATCAAAGACCCCGGCAAGACCGGCCCCGGAGGTTTCCCGGCGGTCAGAAAAAGCTTGACAGGGCGATTGAGCGATGTTAGTTTGTGCCCGAATTTTCTCGAGGGGGAGGTTTGCCCCGAAAACAGGAAGGGAGGTGGTTCATAAGGAAAGATCGAGTTCCCGGGCCGGCGGATATAATCTTCCACTCCCGGGAGATGCGGTAGTTGAGGCCGCATGTTGAAAAGGGGGGATATCCCATCCGGGGTATCCGAAAAAAACAGAAAAATTATCAGGAGGAGAAAATGAGAAAGATTTTAGTCGCATTGCTCGTATTCGGGCTCGTGGTCGCCTTCAGTGCGCCCGCCTCCGCCGTCGACATCAAGGTGAGCGGCCAGTACTACGTGATGGGCGTATTTGAAAGCAACCCCTCCCTGGCAACGGAAGCCTGGCGGAACACCGGCATGGCTGCCACCGCCAGCGGCAAGGCCTCGTCGGCCGCCTGGGTGGCCCAGAGGCTGAGACTGCAGCCCGAGTTCAAGATCGCCGAGGGCCTCACGCTCACGACCCGCTTCGACGCGTTGGAGAAGAAGTGGGGCGACGTCAGCTGGGG